>Ga0213876_10000061_pt1 | contig 130591 bp, 111 predicted proteins | sample BarmaccomBMRX_R9_FD_160113 | JGI IMG/M metagenome (GOLD analysis project Ga0213876, IMG submission 160113) | Root-associated microbial communities from Barbacenia macrantha in rupestrian grasslands, the National Park of Serra do Cipo, Brazil - RX_R9 | ecosystem: Host-associated > Plants >... | reverse complement strand
TATCTCCTGCGACACATCACACAGCGTCACATGATGACCCCGTTCTGCCACACGAATCGCTGTCTGGCCTTCTCCGCCGCCCGCATCCAGTACACGAAGTGTGCGATCGCCCATTTCGGCGAGAACCCTATCCAAATCCTGCCACAGGATCGCCTGACGCAGTTGACCTTTGGTCGTGCCATAGATATTGCGGGAGAATTTTTCCGCGATGTCATCGAAATTACGATCCTGCATGGCCGCTCCGCGATCCTGACAAAACCGCTATTTTGTCACAGCCGTGCTCAGAATGAACCCATCTGGTGTAAGATCCACGCAAAACGCCTGCTGTATGGTTAAAAAGGAGACGGACGCGTGCTTTTTACGCTCAAGAAATACATTGGCGGCCTGATGCTGCCCCTGCCGGCATTGCTCATATTGATTGGGATTGGGCTGTTGCTCGTCTGGTTCAGTCGCTGGCAAAAAACGGGCAAAGGCATCATTAGCGCAAGCTGGTTGATTCTTCTGCTACTGAGTCTGCAACCCGTTGCGGACAAAATGCTCAAACCCATCGAGGATAGCTATCCCACCTGGCGCGGCGCAGAGACGGTCAAATATATCGTGGTTCTGGGCGGCGGCTACACCTGGAATGACGCCTGGGCACCAAGCTCAAATCTCATTAATAACAGCCTGCCACGTTTGAACGAGGGCATTCGCCTGTTACATCAGAATCCTGGTGCGAAATTAATCTTTACCGGTGCGGCGGCAAAAACGAACCCCATCAGTACAGCAGAAGCCGGAGCCAGAGTGGCGGAGAGCCTGGGCATACCGCGCAGCGATATCATCACCCTGGATTCACCAAAAGATACCGAAGAGGAAGCTGCCGCCGTCAAACAGGCTATTGGCGATGTACCTTTTTTACTGGTGACGTCCGCATCGCATATGCCCCGAGCAATGGTTTTCTTCCGTAATGCGGGGCTCCATCCCCTGCCCGCTCCCGCAAATCAGATGGCTATCGTTTCCCCTCTTAATCCGTGGGAACGCGCCATCCCGTCCCCGGTCTGGCTCATGCACAGCGACCGGGTCGGGTATGAAACACTGGGGAGGATTTGGCAATGGCTGAAAGGTGACTCAGGCAAGCCAGGGAAGGAGTGACTTAGACGCCAAATCAAAACTGGGGCGACTGAAGTGGCCCGTATTCACCAGTTTCGCCACTTCATCCCACAGCAAATAGAGCCAGCGCCGCCACATAAAGGATTCTGCGACCGGTGCGCGCTGGAGATAATGCCAGAACAGCCCTTCGGCCAGAGGGCCATCCGCCAGGCGGAACAACTCATACTCTCGCGGTGCCCAGAGCATAATACCCGGCCCGACCATAGCCAGAAGCTGGTCGCTCCGGGCATCTTTCAACATACTGCGCAAATTGAAATTGCCATGCACCAGTACACAATTGTCGTTAAAACCTTCGAACAGCAACGGCAGGCACTCCCTGGTGCGGAACAGGATACGTTTATCCTGCATCGTGAGCCCCGTATTGTGGTACTGATTCAGCGTGGTCCATAGTACTTCTACCCGCTGGCGATACCAGGAGGGCCAGATGTTCTCCTGAGTATTGTCCACCATTCCCACACAGCCGTGGCTGTCCTGTCTGTGCCAGGACAATAACCCTTCCACGATTTGATCTTTCAGATGTTCCCAGCGTTCGGGGGTACGTGCAGGAGCTTCAACCGGAACGCCGCGCAGGCGTTCCATAAGCAGGACATCTGGCCCTGGGTGTTCTTCATGGGTCATTACGCCATACACGACAGGCATACGTACCGTCCCACTGCGTGCCAGCATTGAAATTTTCCATGCCAGTTGACGTGCAAGGCCAGGGGTGGAAAAACTCCTCGCCAGTAACGGCATCGGATTTCCCTGGCTGTCATACAAGGACCATAAGGTTGTATCAGGTCTCTCGCTGACACATTCCATGCGGCTCAGCTTTTCACCCAGCAGGTGGCTTAATTCAGCGCGCAGTTGTTCCATATCAGATTGCCCTCATGAAGACTACTGCTTTTATAATGAGCGCCGGATGACGGGATGTCACCTGATGAGATCAAATCAATACGAGAATTTGCTGGAAAATCGCAAATCCCCCCGGAGTGAGGGGATTGAGAAGGGAAAATTAACGCATTTCAGCGCGCACGCGCACGAGGTCTTCCTGCGTATCAACGCCAGTACCCGGAACTTCCGTCGCAACAGCGACGTGAATTTTTTCGCCGTACCACAGCACGCGTAGCTGCTCCAGCATTTCGATATTTTCCAGCGGACTGGCTTCCCAATTTACATAACGACGGATAAAGCCGGCACGATAACCGTAAATACCGATATGACGCAGGAAGGTATCGCCAATTGTCTCACGAGAAACAGCAAAACGGTCACGATCCCACGGAATGGTCGCCCGCGAGAAATAGAGCGCATAGCCTTGCGCGTCGGTCACCACTTTTACCGCGTTCGGATTAAATGCTTCATCGGCATGATGAATCGGCACTGCCAGCGTAGCCATGCCAATGTCGCGAGCGGCCAGGTTTTCTGCCACCTGACGAATAATGGCCGGCGGGATCATCGGTTCGTCGCCTTGCACATTGACGATCACGGTGTCATCACTGAAACCACATTTTTCGACGACTTCGGCCAGACGCTCCGTTCCGGACTGATGATCGGCGCGGGTCATGCAAACCTCTCCACCCGCCGCTTCTACCGCACGCGCAACATCAGCATGGTCGGTCGCAACAATAACGCGCGCCGCCCCTGATTCACGCGCACGTTCCAGCACATGCACCACCATGGGTTTCCCATTGATATCAACCAAAGGTTTCCCCGGTAAACGGGTGGACGCGTAACGCGCTGGAATAATGACAACGAAACTCATGGCCGACTCTCTTCTTCTGTTAATGAGCGCGCTTCGTTTTCCAGCAGTACTGGAATGCCCTCGCGCACGGGATAAGCGAGGCTATCCACTTTGCAAATCAGTTCTTGTTTATCCTGGCTGTAATAGAGTTTGCCGTTACAAACCGGACAGGCGATGATTTCCAGTAACCGATGATCCATATTTCCTCCTGGCGGACCTGACGCATGATCCGTAAATTTTAACATATTCATTGGTCAGGCTGCGTCGACTTCCAGCCCCTGACGATGCTCAATAAAAAGCCCTTCCGGCAGTTTTCCAAAGGTAACACGCTGCGCGCCTTGCCAGCGGGCAAAATCACCGATAGCGGTTATAAGCCCATTTTCAAGCATGCGCCCCGGTTTTACACCGTTTTCCAGGTAGAGCGCAATGACCTCCAGCACCGCTTCTTTGCGATGCATTTTGGCATCCATTCGCCCAACCAGACGGCCACGATGCAATAGCGGCAGCACAAAATAACCGTACTGGCGTTTTGGCGCAGGCGTATAGCACTCCAGCCGATAGCTAAAATCAAACAGTTGTTCCGCCCGTTTGCGATCCCACACAACCGGGTCGAAGGGTGAGAGCACAGCGCTATGGGTTGCCGTCAGTTTTCCGGCTGCCGCGAGTTCAAGCTGCGGCAATAAATCAGTATGCAGCCAGGCGGGGCCAAGCTTTTCGACATCCACCGGGATAATGTTGCCCTCTTCCTGGAGACGCTCAAGCAACAGAGGTAACGCAGGCTGGCGCAGACGGTAATAATCCGCAAGCCATTCCGCACGAAAGAGGCCCAGACTGCGCGCACTCTTCGCAAGCATAAGGTGCTCGGCCTCAGCCTGCGCCAATAAGTCACGCTCGTCATTCCAGTGTGGCATCACACGATGAGTAAGATCATAAACGCGCTGGAAATTGCGGCGTTCGATAACCATCACCTTCCCTGCGGTAAACAACCCTTCCAGATGGCGCTTATGTGGCTTCCATTCCCACCAGCCGCTGGCCCCTTTACGCGGATGTTCAAAATCAGCCGAACGAACGGGGCCGTTTTGCTGAATGTGTGCGATGAGCGCCTCAATTTCCTGCGCATGCTCTTGCATCCATGCCTCGCGATACTTCCAGCCCATCTTATCCGGGGCAAGCATACGATGGCGGAATAAGGCAAAATCGCTACGTGGTAAAAAGCAGGCTTCGTGCGCCCAGTACTCCATCAGTTCGCCATTTTTCAGCGCGTCATCAAGCCACTGGGCAGGGTATTTGCCAAGACGGCTGAAAAGCACCAGATAGGGACTACGCGCCACAATGTTGATGGTATCAATCTGTAGCAACGACATACGTTGAATCGTCGTCAGGATGTCGCCAGGGGTGGCGCGACGGGATGGTTTTCTCAGTAAGCCCTGAGCGGCAAGATGGAGATGACGGGCCGTTTGCAGCGTGATTTGTGGCACAGACATAGGCTTCCCGGTTGTAGAACACGGCGCGCCCCGACAAGAGCGTCAGCGCACCAGATTTATGAGTTCCTGCAACAACTTCTCTGCTTGCTTATCCTCAAAATGCGCATCCACGGGCAGATACCACCAGTTATTTTCCGCAAAGGCGCGACACTTGACGGCATCTTTTTCCGTCATGATAAGCGTCTGCTCTGGCTCAAGCAGTGCCGCAACATCCTGCCGGGAAAGTGCCTGATGATCGGCCAGCGCAACGGTTTTCACCGGACGCGCGCCGCTTTCATGCAGCGTAGCAAAAAAACGCGGAGGATGACCAATTCCGGCCATTGCAACCAGATTTTGCAACGCATTGACATTACAGCGCTCACCGGTAAGTAAATTCACGGCCAACCCTGGCTGCAATCGCATGGCTATCTCGCCAGGCTGAGCAATGCCACCATTGGTGATCACTGCGTCAACGGTTTTAAGACGCGATGCCCGCTCACGCATCGGCCCTGCGGGAAGCCACCAGCCATTACCAAAACGTCGCACGCCATCAATAACGACAATTTCTTTATCACGGTGCAGACGATAGTGCTGCAAGCCGTCGTCGGTGACGATCAGTTGCACAGATGAGTCCGCCAGAAGTGCTTTAACGGCATCGACTCTGGCGGGAGACACAGCGACAGGCGCGCCCGTACGCTGAAAAATAAGCACTGGCTCATCACCTGCCTCGGTGGTCGTAGTTTCAGGAGTAAGCAACAGCGGGTAGTGCGCGGCTTTACCGCCATACCCTCTGGAAACCACCCCTACCCGGATACCGCGCTGCTGTAACTGTTCAACCAGCCAGACAACTACCGGCGTTTTACCGTTGCCGCCCGCAGTCAGATTACCGACCACGACAACGGGAACGGGTGCCTGCCAGGCTTTTTTCAACCCCAGCCGCCAGCACAAACGAATAATGCCGCTGACCAGGCCATAGAGCCAGGACAGCGGTAATAACAACAGCCACAGCGGTGATTCACCGGACCAGATGCGCGCAATCATTCGCCAAACTGCATTTTATGCAACTGCGCATAGACACCACGTTGCGCCAGAAGCTCGCTATGACTTCCACGCTCAACGATGCGCCCATCTTCTACCACCACGATTTCATCTGCCTGCTCGATCGTAGAAAGGCGGTGTGCAATCACCAGTGAGGTACGGTTTTTCTGCAATTCATTAAGCGCCGCCTGAATCGCACGCTCGGATTCCGTATCCAGTGCCGATGTTGCCTCATCCAGGATAAGGATGGGGCTGTCACGCAACAGTGCACGGGCAATCGCAATACGCTGACGTTGGCCGCCGGAAAGCAGTACGCCGTTTTCACCGATAATGGTGTCCAGACCATTGTCCATCTTATTGATGAAATCCATGGCATAGGCCATTTTCGCCGCCTGTTCGATCTGTTCACGGCTGTACTCTTCCGTACGGGCATAGGCAATGTTATTTGCCACGGTATCATTGAAGAGGTGCACATTTTGCGAGACCAGTGCGACCTGGTTACGCAATGACGTCAGCTTATATTCACGCAGATCATGACCATCCATCAGGATCTGGCCTTTATCAATGTCATAGAAGCGCGTGATAAGGCTCGCCATGGTCGATTTACCCGAACCAGAACGGCCAACCAGCGCTACCGTTTTTCCTGCAGGAATACTCAGGTTGATATTACGCAGTGCAGGCGTCTCGCGCCCCGGATAAGTAAAGGTCACATCACGGAACTCAACGTCGCCTTTTGCACGTTCAATCACCAGCGTACCTTCGTCTTTTTCCTGCTCGCTATCCAGAATCGCGAACAGCGTCTGGCAGGCAGCCATCCCGCGCTGAAACTGGGCATTGACGTTGGTCAGCGATTTAAGCGGGCGCATCAGAGCAATCATTGACGAGAACACCACGGTAATGGTCCCTGCCGTCAGGGTATCCATCACGCTAGGGAAACTTGCGGCATAAAGCACAAATGCCAGCGCCAGTGAGGCAATAAGCTGAATGATCGGGTCAGAAATGGATGATGCAGAGACCATTTTCATGCCCTGCAGACGCATCTTGTTGCTGACTTTCTCAAAGCGGCTGGTCTCTACTTCCTGACCGCCAAACATCAGCACTTCTTTATGCCCTTTCAGCATCTGCTCGGCGCTGGTGGTCACCTGCCCCATCGTGTTTTGCATGTTTTTGCTGATATTGCGAAAGCGCTTTGACACAACGCGAATAGCAAAAGAGACGATCGGCGCAAGTACAATGAGGATTGCCGACAGTTGCCAGCTGTAATAGAACATCATCACAAACAGACCGATGATAGATGCCCCTTCACGAACCACAGTGATCAGCGCACTGGAAGAGGAAGAAGCGACCTGTTCAGAGTCATAGGTAATGCGAGACAGGAGCGTCCCGGTAGATTGTTTGTCGAAGAAGGATACGGGCATCCCCATCATATGACCAAACAGGCGGCGGCGCATGGTCATCACCACCTTGCCAGAAACCCATGAAATACAGTAGCTGGATATATAGCTGGTGATGCCGCGTAAAATCATCAGCCCGATAACCACCAGTGGCATCCACAGCAACACTGAGCGATCCGTTTTACCAAAACCATCATCCAGTAATGGTTTGAGGAGCGATAACATGAATGTATCGCTGGCTGCGTTGAGGATTAACGCTACTCCCGACACGATCAAACCCGTTTTAAACGGCGCAATGATGGGCCAAAGTCGGCGGAATGTCTGCCATGTAGAGAGATCTTTGTCGTTATGCATTCAAAAAACCAGCACTTGTTGAAATAGCCGCATATTCTACCCGTTATCTCCAGGTACGCCAAACCACTGATGATACCAACGTGGGAAAATTTGCTCGCGTAAGCTTAAGATTTTCCAACCTTGCCGCGAGAATAAGACTGTTATTTGTCCATGATGCGGCGTATCAAACCACTGGTAAGCCTGTTGCCGATAGCGCTTTTGCACTTTTGCCGACGGCAAACGCCAGTTGTTGTAACGCGATGCCGATGCCAGCGCCACCTTTCCATTCACTCTCTGAATAAAAGGAAGCGTGGAAGAGGTGTTGCTGCCATGATGAGGCACCTGGATAAGTGTAGCCTGGAGATGCTGCCAGTAATGGCTCATCATCGCCATTTCCCCTGCACTTTCAATATCTCCCGTAAGCAGTATGCTTTGTTGCCCGTCATCGACTTTGACCACGCACGAGCGATTGTTTCCCTTCATTTGCACGCCTTTGAGTGGCCAGTGTGCCGTGAAGGTAAGCCCCTGCCATTGCCAGCGTTCACCGCGAAAACAGGGCTGATGGCCGGCCCAGCCCAACGGGCTTTTAACCCACAGTGATGGCCAGTCGGCGAGAAGAGTATTAAGCCCACCCCGATGATCGAGATGCTCATGGCTGAGAATAATGCCTTCCGGTTGCAGATGATGCCAACGCAACCACGGGGTAATCAGTTGCTGCGTGCTATCCCCACCCGGCCAGGCAAGCCCGGTGTCGTACAAAATTGCTTTACCGTTGCGTTCAATAACCATCGCCAGTCCCTGGCCTACATCAAGCATATGTACAGCCCAGTCACCGTCGCGATGGGTCTGCCAAAAAGGGAACAGCAGGAGAAGGATTGCCGTACAACTGGCAGCAGGAAAGGTGCGCCAGCAGCGCAATTTTCCCATGATAAGAAAAAACCAGGGAAGCCAGGCTAACCCAAGCCAGCGTGCATCGACATCAATCCAGCCGGGCGGCAAGCTCTGCAGAAACCAGAATAAAATCGCAAGAGAACCATCAGCCAGATACCAGACACATGATTCAATACTTTGCGGGCCGATAAGATGCAGCAGCATACCGAAGAGGACGAGTGGGACTGTGACAAAGGTAACCAGCGGTACTGCGATTAAATTCGCCACCATTGAACTCAGGCTAACGCCGTGAAAAGACAAAACCTGCAGCGGCATCAGCAATAATGTCATTCCCGCCTGGATATACAGCAGATCGATGAGGATCCGGCGCCACCAGCACAGGTTCTGAATCCGTAACGGGAGCCACTGATACCAAAAAATCAGTGCCGCGACGGCGAAAGCAGACAGCCATAAACTTTGCGACAACACAGCAATAGGGTCTATAAACAGTATACCGGCAATGCAGCACACCCAGACCTGCCATGGTGTCCACAAGCGTCCAGAGAGACGTAATGCAGCCCATATGCCAATAGAGAGACTGGTTCGAAAAGCGGGGGGCTGCATCCCCGTTAAACTGGCATAGCAGACAGCACAGACCACACCTATCAGTAGCGGTAAATGCCAGTGGATTCGTCTTGCGGGGAAAAAGCGCTGCACGCCTCTGGTCAGTAGCACACCCATCATCGCTGTCAGTGCAATGTGCAGCCCCGATATGGCCATCAGGTGGGCTGTGCCCGTCTGACGCATGATATCTTTTACGTCACTATCCAGCGCCGCACGTTCACCAAGCCCCAGCGCCAGGATGACCTGCCGCCAGGGGTACGCTTCCAGATGCGTACTCAGCGAATCCAGATATCGACCACGCCAGCTACACTGGGCATTCACAATATTTGCCTTCACAAAGCGACCAGTCAGCGGTAAATGCGACGACAGCGCATGACGCTGAGTATCGAATCCCCCATCATTGAGTTGCCCGTGTACAGGCCGTGCTCTTATGGTCATATCCCACTGCTGACCAACGCACACCGGTTGCGGCAAATATTCGCCGTAGAGCGTAATGCCTGCCGCGGGAATGACGCGCTTACCATCCAGATGGGTGATGTCAGCATAGTGCGTTGTTGCATGATCGGTGCCGGTAATCACTACCCTCACCTGCCGATTCGCACCCGGCAAATGCTGTGCAGGCCAGAGAACCTGCAATGCCGCCAGTAATCCCCAGGCGAAAAACAGAACCGTAAAACCTGCATAGCGAATGTAGCGCTGATGCCTGCTGGCGAGCAGTAATCCTGTAGCAGCTATCATCCAGACATGTTCAATTTCAGGCAGTGTCGGGAGAAATAATAGTGGCAATATGCCTAAGTTCAGACAAAGTGCTAATGCAGGTAATGACATGCCCACCTCCTTGTTACGGGAAGTGTGACCAGCGTTACGAATGCCGTCTGGCATGATTTTCTTGTTTTGCGGCGAGGGTGGACAGATTTAAACGCGCTTGCATCCAAAAACACGCATTTTGCGAGCAGCTTTCCAGGATGCAGGGACCAGAAATGAAAAAAGCACCTGTCGGTGCTTTTCACGATGATTAGGTTTCAATACAGATTAAAACTTAATCTTCATAAATATTGGCGCGGTCACGCAATTCTTTACCCGGCTTAAAGTGCGGAACGTATTTCCCTTCCAGATCCACTTTATCGCCCGTTTTCGGATTACGTCCGGTGCGGGGTGCACGATAGTGCAGAGAAAAACTGCCGAAACCGCGGATCTCAATACGCTCACCCTGGGCAAGAGTAGAGGCCATATGCTCCAGCATCTCTTTCACCGCGTCTTCCACGGCTTTCGCGGGAATGTGCGATTGCTGGCTGGCAAGTCTTTCAATCAATTCTGACTTGGTCATGATTCCTCCGGTTTCCTTCAGGGCAAATTAGCTTAACAGCTTGAACAAGGGCGGCCGTAGCCGCCCTTTGTGCTTGATTACAGGACGAAATCTGTAATCTGTCAAGTATACTCATCATACTTCGCGTGTCAGACTCCGTTGCTTCGCAATATCGCCCCGGTCATTTACCAAGGCGATGCACTAACAGCCATCTGGCAGTCCAAAGTATGGCGAAATATTACTCGCCTTTAGCTGCTTTGAAGGCTTCTGCCATAGCGTTGGAGAAGTTGCCGTCTTCCTGTTTGTTGTTAACAGTTGCGATAGCATCTTTCTCGTCAGCTTCGTCTTTAGCACGAACAGACAGGCTAACTACACGGTTTTTACGATCAACGCCGGTGAATTTAGCTTCAACGTCGTCGCCTACGTTCAGAACCAGAGTTGCATCTTCAACGCGGTCACGGGATGCTTCAGAAGCACGCAGGTAACCTTCAACACCGTCAGCCAGTTCTACGGTTGCGCCTTTCGCGTCAACTGCAGTTACTTTACCGGTTACGATCGCGCCTTTCTTGTTCAGAGCAACGTAGTTGTTGAACGGATCTTCTGCGAGCTGTTTAACGCCCAGAGAGATACGCTCACGCTCTGCGTCAACCTGCAGAACAACAGCTGCGATTTCGTCGCCTTTTTTGTATTCACGAACTGCTTCTTCGCCTGCAACGTTCCAGGAGATGTCAGACAGGTGAACCAGACCGTCGATGCCGCCGTCCAGGCCGATGAAGATACCGAAGTCAGTGATAGACTTGATTTTACCTTCAACACGGTCACCCTTGTTGTGGGTTTCCGCGAACTGCTGCCACGGGTTAGCTTTGCACTGTTTCAGGCCCAGGGAGATACGACGACGTTCTTCGTCGATATCCAGAACCATAACTTCCACTACGTCACCAACGTTAACAACTTTGGATGGGTGGATGTTTTTGTTGGTCCAGTCCATTTCGGAAACGTGTACCAGGCCTTCAACGCCTTCTTCGATTTCAACGAAGCAGCCGTAGTCAGTCAGGTTGGTTACGCGACCGGTCAGTTTAGTACCTTCCGGGTAACGTTTAGCGATAGCAACCCACGGATCTTCGCCCAGCTGTTTCAGGCCCAGAGATACACGGGTACGCTCGCGGTCGAACTTCAGCACTTTAACAGTGATTTCGTCGCCCACGTTGACGATTTCGCTCGGATGCTTAACGCGTTTCCAGGCCATGTCAGTGATGTGCAGCAGGCCGTCAACGCCACCCAGATCAACGAATGCACCGTAGTCAGTGAGGTTCTTAACGATACCTTTAACTTCCATGCCTTCCTGCAGGTTTTCCAGCAGTTGATCACGTTCAGCGCTGTTCTCGGATTCGATAACGGCACGACGAGAAACAACAACGTTGTTACGCTTCTGGTCCAGCTTGATTACTTTGAATTCAAGCTCTTTGCCTTCCAGGTGCAGCGTATCGCGAACCGGACGAACGTCTACCAGAGAACCTGGCAGGAACGCGCGAATACCGTTCAGCTCAACAGTGAAGCCGCCTTTGACTTTGCCGTTGATAACACCGGTAACAGTTTCAGCTTCTTCGTACGCTTTTTCCAGCGTGATCCAAGCTTCGTGACGTTTAGCTTTCTCACGGGACAGCAGGGTTTCACCGAAGCCGTCTTCTACTGCATCCAGAGCAACGTCAACTTCGTCGCCAACCTGGATTTCCAGTTCGCCCTGGGCGTTTTTGAACTGCTCAGCCGGAATGGCAGACTCAGATTTCAGACCGGCGTCAACCAGTACTACGTCTTTGTCGATAGCAACAACAACACCACGAACGATGGAACCCGGGCGGGTTTCGATTTCTTTTAAGGATTCTTCAAACAGTTGAGCAAAAGATTCAGTCATGTTTAATCTTCAGGTTAATATTAACGTCCACCTGGCTCCGTGCCGGATGGGGTTGTTTCACATACCCGCCGTCAATCCTTTGCAGCGGGGGTACTACTAATTCTGTCGCGATTACGCGAGTGCCAGTTTTTGGCGCGCATATTGTAGCGCTTTTTCAATCACTTGCTCAATAGTTAAACTGGTGGAATCCAGCACTAAAGCATCTTCTGCAGGAACAAGTGGGGCGACGGCGCGGTTACGATCGCGGTCATCGCGCTCTTTTATCTCGGATAAAAGGCGATCAAAATTAACACTAAACCCCTTTTCCTGCAACTGTAGCATGCGGCGGTGCGCACGCTCTTCGGAGGAGGCGTCAAGGAAAATTTTCACTGGCGCATCGGGGAATACGACGGTTCCCATATCGCGCCCGTCGGCGATAAGGCCCGGCGCTTCACGAAAAGCGCGCTGACGACGTAACAGAGCCTCACGCACGCGTGGAAAAGCCGCAACCTGCGATGCTGCATTAGCGACTTCCTGCGTACGAATCTCACCGCTCACGTCCTCACCTTCAAGAATCACTTCAAGGTTGCCGTCAGTCGAGACAAAACGTACGTCGAGGTGCGCTGCCAGCGGAACCAGTACGTCTTCTGAGGTGACATCAACATGGTGGTGCAGCGCCGCCAGCGCCAGCACACGATAGATTGCGCCTGAATCCAGTAGATGCCATTGCAACGCTTCCGCCATTGCCTTGCACAGAGTGCCTTTCCCCGCACCGCTAGGCCCATCAATGGTGATTACCGGGGCAATTGCCGCCATCTTTTTCTCCTTCATAAAGGCATACCGTTAACGTAAACGCCGCGCATTATACGCTGCAACGTCAATGACCGTTACTACCAGGTATAAATAACGGGATTAATCGTGCTGAGTGAAGAAGGTTTGCGCAATTATAGAGGGGCTGGAGGATTACCAGCCCGAAAGTGACAATTATTTACTTTTTATCTGCGGCGATACGATCACGAATGTGCTGCGCGCGCTCCGCTGATGGCGGGTGAGAATCGAACAGTGACTTCGCGTGGCCGGAGTCCATTTTCGCCAGTTTTTCAAAACTGGTCACCAGCCCTTGTGTTTTAATGCCGCGTTTTTTCAGCAAATCATAGGAAAAATCATCCGAATCCGACTCCTGACTGCGAGAAAATGCGGAATTGATAACGCCATTTGCCAAATCCCCCAGCTGTGAGCGGGACAACTGCGCTGCAACGCCGCTGGTGGCAGAAATCGCATCGCGGGCGGCAATCGTCGCGTATTCAGCCTGCATGGCTTTCTTCGAATGGCCCAGTGCCACATGCCCCAGCTCATGCCCCAGAACCGCTTCGACTTCGTTATCTGTCATCATGTCCATCAGGCCACTGTAAACACGGACGCAGCCGTTCGCCATTGCCCAGGCATTCACATCCGACGTTAAATAAACCTTATAATTAACAGGTGTACCGTCGGCATTGTTGCCCAATGCTTTCGCTATTGTATTCAGGCGTTTTGTATATTTGCTTGATGCGCCCGCCACTTTGTTGGTGGCATCCATCTGCTTACAGGCATCGTTCGACAGCGCTTTGACATCTGCATCCGATAATGTTGCCGCTTTGAAGGCAGAGACACCCGAGCTGGCAAGCATATTAGCATTCATATTTTTGCAACCTACCAGCACTACCGCTGCCACGGCTAATGCCAGAAGTTTCTTTGTATTTGTCATGTGAATCATCCGTTGATTAAACATATAAAATATAAATAAATCATCAACTTATATTAAGGTGACGCGCAAAAATAGCATTCAATGGGGAAGGCAGCAAGGCGGAGAAAACAACAACGCCGACAGAAGTCGGCGTCAGAAGCAAAGCAGCAGGAACAGAATCAGGCAAGCGTACTGATACGCGCCAGTTGCTCGAAATAGTCAGGGAACGTTTTGGCGGTACATTTCGGATCGAGGATCGTGACAGGTGTATCCGACAACGCTACCAGCGAGAAACACATTGCCATACGGTGGTCATTATAGGTGCCAATTTCCGCATACTGAATGTGTGCCGGTGGGGTTACGCGAATATAATCTTCACCCTCCTCCACCTCGGCGCCGACTTTACGCAGTTCTGTCGCCATGGCAAAAAGACGGTCGGTTTCTTTAACGCGCCAGTTATAGATGTTACGCATCGTGGTAGTACCGCGGGCAAATAAGGCCGCCGTTGCAATGGTCATCGCCGCATCAGGAATATGGTTCATATCCATATCAATGGCATTCAGCTCACCGTGCGTACAAGAAATAAAATCATCACCCCAGACAACCTGCGCACCCATTTTTTCCAGTACGTCGGCAAAACGAATATCGCCCTGCACGCTGTTGCGCCCAATACCGGTGACTTTCACCGTGCCGCCTTTAATCGCGCCAGCCGCCAGGAAATAGGAGGCAGAGGAAGCATCGCCTTCCACCAGATAGTGCCCCGGAGAGATGTACTGCTGCTTACCACGCACGACAAAGCGCTGATATTGCTGATTTTCAACCTCGACACCGAAAGTGTTCATCAGATGCAACGTAATGTCGATATAGGGTTTGGAAACCAGGTCTCCTTTAATGGAGATAACGGTATCCTGCGTTGCAAGCGGAGCGGTCATCAGCAATGCAGTCAAAAACTGGCTCGATACGCTGCCGTCAACCTCGACGCCGCCGCCGCTAAATCCGCCGCGCAGACGCAGAGGCGGATAATTTTCCTGTTCCAGATAATCAATCTGCGCGCCGCCCTGCCGTAGCGCATCCACCAGATGGCCAATCGGACGTTCTTTCATACGCGGTTCGCCGGTCAGGACAATGTCATTGCTGCCAAGGCACAGCGCGGCTGCCAACGGTCGCATTGCCGTACCTGCATTACCCAGGAATAATTCCAGCGGTTTTTCTGCCGTTAACGGTCCACCGACGCCGGTTACTTCACAGCGGGTACGATCCGCAGACAGCGTGAAGGAAACTCCCAACGCACTGAGCGCATTGAGCATATGGCGCACATCGTCGCTGTCCAGAAGATTGGTCAGAACGGTGGTGCCCTGTGCGAAGGCGGCCAGCAACAAGGCGCGGTTGGAAACACTTTTTGAACCAGGCAGATTAATGGTGCCATCTACCCGCGCGATGGGTTGTAACGTCAGGGATTCCATGAAACTCAACTCTCAACAAACAGAATAAAAACCCCCGCAGCCAGGCTACGGGGGTACGGGGCAAGCCAAATTTAGCCGTGGCGACGTTCGAAGTCAGCCATAAAGTCGGTCAGCGCTTTTACGCCTTCCAGCGGCATCGCGTTATAGATAGAGGCACGCATACCCCCAACCACACGGTGACCTTTCAGTGCATGCAGCCCTGCCGCCAGTGACTCTTCCAGAAAAATTTTGTCGAGCGCGTTGTCAGCCAACTGGAACGGAACGTTCATGCGAGAACGGTTCGCTTTGGCAACATCGTTACGGTAGAAATCGCTTTTATCAATCACACCGTAGAGCAGGTCAGCTTTTTGCTGATTAATACGGTCCATGGCTGCAACGCCACCGTTGTTTTTCAGCCATTTGAAGACGAGGCCAGCCAGATACCAGGCAAACGTCGGCGGCGTGTTAAACATGGAGTCGTTTTCCGCCAGGATGGTGTAATCCAGAATTGAAGGGCAAGATTGATGCGCTTTACCCAGCAAATCCTCACGAACGATCACCAGCGTTAAGCCTGCCGGGCCGATATTTTTCTGCGCACCGGCATAAATCACACCGTAGCGGGAAACATCCAGCGGAGTGGACAGAATAGTGGAAGAGAGATCCGCCGTTACAACCACATCGGCCGCAAAGTTCGGCGTTTCATTGATGGCAATACCGTCAATGGTTTCGTTCGGGCAGAAGTGCAAATAGGCGCTGTTATCGCTCAGTTGCCACTCGCTCATTGGCTTCACACCACGCAGCCCCTCAACAGAGATTTTTGCGTCGATAACATTTGGGGAGCAGTATTTTTTTGCTTCTTTGATTGCACTCGCCGCCCAGTAACCTGCGTCAACATAATCTGCAGTGGTTTTATCACCGAGGATGTTCAACGGAATACCGGCAAACTGACCACGGCCGCCGCCATGGCAGAACAAAACTTTGTAGTTCGAGGGAATATTCAGCAGATCGCGAAAATCCTTTTCTGCTTCCTCAGCCACCTGAATAAATTCTTTACCACGGTGGCTGATTTCCATCACTGATGTACCAAGACCATGCCAGTCACAAAGTTCCTGTTGAGCCTGTTTAAGTACATCTGCCGGTAACATTGCCGGACCTGAACTGAAATTAAAGACCTGAGCCATTTCCCCTCACCACGCTAAAAGCAATAAGTTATAACAGTGGATATCGGTTTTATCATTCAGTGACACGCGCCGCAATGTCTAAAACTTATGACCCCAAATATGCGGTCGCTATCACACAAAACATTCTTCCGCTGAATCGTCATAAAACCGACATAATGGCTATCAAGTTACCCGAATTCCCCGGCTAGCCTTCGACCATTCTGGATTTGCACAACGCGGACATAATTGATGGCAACCCGCCGGCATAGCAATGATTTTACTGCATTGAACGCAGGCGTAGTCTCCCGCTTCCGGTATGGTAGTGAAACGTTCAGAAAATGCCTTAGGCAAAATACACAGACCCGGTTTTACATCCTCATCCGTATAGTAAAAGACACTCAGTTGACCATTGGTCTCCAGGATAGCCAGCCTCACCTGACCAAGATGATCGACGCCACGGATGCGTAGTTCCATAAAGAATTCAAATTCCGTCATGTTCTGCTTATCTAATTTCTCCCAGACAAACTCCCCTTCGTGAATAATGATGGCAGGCTTACCTTCCAGCAGATCCTCCAGTTTCTCGCTGTGCGTCATGAACCACATCACTAAGCGGTACAGTACGGCCAGGGTAACAAATACCACCAGAACCGGAAGCATGGGCACATCGTCATAAAACGCAACGTCGCCTGCCGCTGAGCCTAACGTCAGGATGATTAATACTTCAAAGAGCGACATCTGACGCACGCCGCGCCGCCCCGTGATTTTGAGAAATATAAAGACCAAAACAAAGGTATAGAGGCTGCGAAGCGCCACTTCGCCAAGAAACTCCAGAGGAACCTTATCCAACGCCATGCGGTGGAGATCAAACGCTTTCATTTTTTTATGTCCGAACAAAGAGTTAGGTTCATTAATGATAGTCAAAAGTTTTATTTTCGCAGACCGGGTCCCGAAGATAGCGTCAGTCACGTAAAACCCGTATGATTGCCCGCTTTACGTACAAAAAAGTGACTGCTATGACGCAAACCTATATCCCCGGCAAAGACGCCGCACTGGAAGATTCCATCGCTCGCTTCCAGCAAAAACTGCTCGACCTCGGCTTCAATATTGAAGAAGCTTCCTGGCTAAACCCGGTACCGAACGTCTGGTCCGTGCACATTCGCGATAAAGACTGCGCGCTGTGCTTTACTAACGGTAAAGGCGCAACCAAAAAGGCGGCACTGGCATCTGCGCTGGGTGAATATTTTGAGCGTCTGTCCACTAACTATTTTTTTGCCGATTTCTGGCTGGGTGATGAAGTGGCTAATGGTCCATTCGTCCATTATCCAAATGAGAAATGGTTCCCGCTGACCGAAGACGACACACTGCCGGAAGGCATTCTCGATCCGCGTCTGCGCGCATTTTACGATCCGGAAAACGAACTGACGGCAGGCATGCTGATCGATCTGCAGTCCGGCAATGAAGAACGCGGAATTTGCGCCCTGCCCTTTACCCGCCAGTCAGATGAACAAACCGTCTATATTCCGATGAATATCGTAGGTAATCTGTATGTCTCCAATGGCATGTCAGCGGGCAATACCCGTAATGAAGCTCGCGTCCAGGGTTTGTCTGAGGTTTTCGAACGTCATATTAAAAACCGTATCATCAGCGAACGTATCAGCCTGCCTGAAATTCCTGCCGAGGTCCTTGCACGCTATCCTGGCGTTGTGGCATCTATTGAGAAACTGGAAGCCGAAGGTTTCCCGATTTTTGCCTATGATGGCTCGCTGGGCGGTCAATATCCGGTGATTTGCGTTGTTCTGTTTAACCCGGCTAACGGCACCTGCTTTGCCTCATTCGGCGCACACCCGGACTTTGGCGTGGCACTCGAACGTACCGTGACCGAACTGCTGCAGGGCCGTAGCCTGAAAGATCTGGATGTCTTTACCCCGCCGACGTTTGATGATGAAGAAGTCGCAGAGCATACCAACCTCGAAACGCACTTTATCGATTCCAGCGGTTCGATCTCCTGGGATCTGTTCAAACAGGATCCAGACTACCCGTTTGCTGACTGGAGCTTTGCCGGAACAACCGAAGAAGAGTTTGCCACCCTGATGGCCATCTTCAATGCAGAAGATAAAGAAGTGTACATCGCCGACTACGAGCATCTGGGCGTTTACGCCTGCCGCATCCTGGTTCCGGGCATGTCAGATATTTATCCGGCGGAAGATCTCTGGCTGGCAAACAACAGCATGGGCAGCCATCTGCGTGAAACAATCCTCTCTCTGCCAGGCAGCGAGTGGGAGAAAGAAGATTACCTGAATCTTATCGATCAGCTTGATGAAGAAGGTCATGACGATTTCACCCGCGTACGTGAGCTGCTGGGTGTGGCGACCGGTAAAGACAATGGCTGGTTTACGCTGCGTATTGGCGAACTGAAAGCGATGCTCGCGCTGGCGGGTGGCGACCTTGATCAGGCGCTCTCTTGGACGGAGTGGACAATTGAATTCAACGGTTCGGTATTCAGCGCTGAGCGCATCAATTATTACCGCTGCTTGCAAACGCTGTTGCAACTGTCTCAGGAAGAAGAGCGTCAGCCGCTGCAATATCTGAATGCTTTCGTGCGCATGTACGGCGCGGATGCAGTTGAAGCGGCAAGCGCGGCGCTAAGTGGAGAAGCGCCTTTCTATGGTCTGCAGGCAGCGGATGGTTCACTGACGGCGTTTCCGGCGCATCAGGGTTTGTTAGCGGCTTACGAAAAATTACAACGGGCCAAACGTGCCTTTTGGTCGAATTAACGACAAGTAACACGACAATCTGTAGGCTTAATCACAGGTCTACGTTATATTACGGGGCAATTTCATTGCCCCTTTTTATTTATATTTCGGCAATGAGTGCCAATTGTAATAATTAAGTTAACCATGGGTGAATATGATTATATAAACCTAGGGATTATTGTTACTCTTCATGGCAATTACCCCATTTTAATTAACTGTTGTTTGGGAGGCCGCATAAAAAAATTCAACTGTAATTGCAAAGTTTAAAATTTATTTTTATTTGGATAATCAACACGTTACTCTGCATTTGCTGAAAAACCATGCACTTTGCAGTCCTATAAGCCAGGCGAGATATGATCCATATCAAATTCTCTTCTATAATGCTTTGTTAGTATCTCGTCGCCGACTTAAATAAAGAGAGAGTTAGTGTGAAAGCTGACAACCCTTTTGATCTAATACTTCCAGCTGCGATGGCCAAAGTTGCCGAAGAAGCAGGTGTCTACAAAGCAACTAAGAAACCGCTGACAACGTTCTTTTTGGCGATTACAGCGGGTGTCTTTATCTCCATCGCGTTTGTTTTTTATATTACTGCCACCACAGGAACAGCATCAATGCCGTACGGCATGGCTAAACTGGTTGGTGGGATATGCTTCTCATTAGGGTTAATTCTTTGCGTCATCTGCGGCGCAGACCTTTTCACATCAACGGTGTTGATCGTGGTGGCGAAAGCCAGTGGGCGTATCACCTGGGGCCAATTGGCTCGTAACTGGGTAAACGTCTATATCGGTAACCTGATTGGCGCATTGTTGTTCGTGTTGCTGATGTGGTTATCCGGGGAGTATATGGTAGCAAATGGCGGCTGGGGCTTGAATGTCCTGCAAACAGCCGACCACAAACTGCACCATACCTTTATTGAAGCTGTCGCACTGGGTATTCTGGCGAACCTGATGGTCTGTCTGGCCGTATGGATGAGCTACTCAGGTCGCAGTTTGACCGATAAAGCGTTGATTATGGTGCTGCCGGTGGCCATGTTTGTTGCCAGCGGTTTTGAGCACAGTATCGCAAACATGTTTATGATTCCGATGGGTATCGTAATCCGTCACTTTGCGAGCCCGGAGTTCTGGACCGCTATCGGCTCCAGCCCGGAAAGTTTTTCTCACCTGACTATTGCAAATTTCATCACCGATAATCTGATTCCGGTAACAATTGGGAATATCATTGGTGGAGGATTGTTAGTTGGGTTGACATACTGGGTCATTTACCTGCGTGGCGATGATCATCATTGATTGATGGTTGTTTCAGGCAGTAAATAAAAAATCCACTTAAGAAGGTAGGTGTTACATGTCCGAGCTTAATGAAAAGTTAGCCACAGCCTGGGAAGGTTTTGCGAAAGGTGACTGGCAGAAAGAAGTCAACGTACGCGACTTTATCCAGAAAAACTATACCCCTTACGAGGGTGACGAGTCCTTCCTGGCTGGCGCAACTGATGCGACCACCACGCTGTGGGACAAAGTAATGGAAGGCGTTAAACAGGAAAACCGCACTCACGCGCCTGTTGACTTCGACACCTCTGTTGCTTCTACCATCACCTCTCACGACGCTGGCTACATCAACAAAGCGCTTGAGAAAATCGTTGGTCTGCAGACGGAAGCACCGCTGAAACGTGCGATTATCCCGTTCGGTGGTATCAAAATGGTTGAAGGTTCCTGCAAAGCGTACAACCGCGAGCTGGACCCGGCCCTGAAAAAAATCTTCACTGAATACCGCAAAACTCATAACCAGGGCGTTTTTGACGTTTACACCAAAGACATCCTGAACTGCCGTAAATCTGGCGTGCTGACCGGTCTGCCGGATGCCTATGGCCGTGGACGTATCATCGGTGACTACCGTCGCGTTGCGCTGTACGGTATCGACTTCCTGATGAAAGATAAATACGCTCAGTTCCTGTCTCTGCAGTCTGACATGGAAAACGGCGTAAACCTGGAAGCGACTATCCGTCTGCGTGAAGAAATCGCTGAACAGCACCGTGCTCTTGGTCAGATCAAAGAGATGGCCGCTAAATACGGTTGCGATATCTCTGGTCCGGCTACTACCGCTCAGGAAGCTATCCAGTGGACTTACTTCGGCTACCTGGCTGCTGTTAAATCCCAGAACGGCGCAGCAATGTCCTTCGGTCGTACCGCTACCTTCCTGGACGTGTTCATCGAACGCGACCTGAAAGCAGGCAAAATCACCGAACAAGAAGCGCAGGAAATGGTTGACCACCTGGTCATGAAACTGCGTATGGTCCGCTTCCTGCGTACCCCTGAGTATGATGAACTGTTCTCCGGTGACCCGATTTGGGCAACTGAATCTATCGGTGGTATGGGCGTTGATGGCCGTACTCTGGTTACCAAAAACAGCTTCCGTTTCCTGAACACCCTGTACACCATGGGGCCGTCTCCAGAGCCGAACATCACCATTCTGTGGTCTGAAAAACTGCCACTGAACTTCAAGAAATTTGCTGCGAAAGTCTCCATCGATACCTCTTCTCTGCAGTATGAGAACGATGATCTGATGCGTCCTGACTTCAACAACGATGACTATGCTATCGCTTGCTGCGTAAGCCCGATGGTCGTTGGTAAACAAATGCAGTTCTTCGGTGCTCGTGCTAACCTCGCGAAAACCATGCTGTATGCCATCAACGGCGGCGTTGATGAAAAACTGAAAATGCAGGTTGGTCCGAAATCTGAGCCGATCAAAGGCGATGTGCTGAACTTCACTGAAGTGATGGATCGCATGGATCACTTCATGGACTGGCTGGCTAAACAGTATGTCACCGCGCTGAACGTCATCCACTATATGCACGACAAATACAGCTACGAAGCCTCTCTGATGGCGCTGCATGACCGTGACGTTATTCGTACCATGGCGTGTGGTATCGCAGGTCTGTCCGTTGCGGCTGACTCCCTGTCTGCTATCAAATATGCGAAAGTTAAACCGATTCGTGACGAAGACGGTCTGGCTGTTGACTTCGAAATCGAAGGCGAATACCCGCAGTTTGGTAACAACGATGCACGCGTAGATGACCTGGCCGTTGACCTGGTAGAACGTTTCATGAAGAAAATTCAGAAACTGACTACTTACCGTAACGCCATCCCGACACAGTCTGTTCTGACCATCACCTCTAACGTTGTGTATGGTAAGAAAACCGGTAACACCCCAGACGGTCGTCGCGCAGGTGCGCCGTTCGGACCAGGTGCTAACCCGATGCACGGTCGTGACCAGAAAGGTGCTGTTGCTTCTCTGACTTCCGTTGCTAAACTGCCGTTTGCCTACGCTAAAGATGGTATCTCTTACACCTTCTCTATCGTTCCGAACGCACTGGGTAAAGACGATGAAGTTCGTAAGACTAACCTGGCAGGTCTGATGGATGGTTACTTCCACCATGAAGCGTCCATCGAAGGTGGTCAGCACCTGAACGTGAACGTAATGAACCGCGAAATGCTGCTCGATGCGATGGAACATCCGGAAAAATATCCGCAGCTGACCATCCGTGTATCTGGCTACGCAGTACGTTTTAACTCCCTGACTAAAGAACAGCAGCAGGACGTTATTACCCGTACTTTCACTCAGACCATGTAATTGGTGTAACCCGATGGATTTCGGGTTGCATCAAGGCGGCAAGTGCGCGAATCCCGATGAGCTTACTCACGTAAGTGATTCGGGTGAGTAAACGAAGCCAACAAAGATGCAGCCTGAAAGACGACGGGTATTGACTGAAATCGCGATTTAAAAAGCGTACAATAAAGGCTCCACACAAGTGGGGCCTTTTTAACACCCCCCTCTCCAGTCTGCTTTGCCAGATATCTATGCCAAAAAGATGGATATCAGCCAAAATAGACTTAAACACAGCCGGTGAGCTGTGCATCAATACAGGCCCCGGATGGGCCACATCTGGAGAAAACACCGCAATGTCAGTTATTGGTCGCATCCACTCCTTTGAATCCTGTGGCACCGTTGATGGCCCGGGTATCCGCTTTATCACCTTCTTCCAGGGCTGCCTGATGCGTTGCCTGTATTGCCATAACCGCGATACCTGGGACACCCATGGCGGCAAAGAAATCACGGTAGAAGATCTGATGAAAGACGTGGTGACCTATCGTCACTTTATGAATGCGTCCGGCGGCGGCGTAACAGCCTCCGGAGGGGAAGCCATTTTGCAGGCGGAGTTTGTCCGCGACTGGTTCCGTGCCTGCAAAAAAGAGGGCATTCATACCTGTCTTGATACTAATGGCTTTGTTCGCCGTTACGATCCGGTGATTGATGAGCTGCTGGAAGTGACTGATCTGGTGATGCTCGATCTCAAACAGATGAATGATGAAATTCATCAGGATCTGGTGGGCGTTTCTAATCACCGTACGCTGGAGTTCGCGAAATATCTGGCGAATAAAAATATTAAGGTCTGGATCCGCTATGTTGTTGTACCGGGCTGGTCCGACGATGACGACTCCGCGCATCGCCTCGGTGAATTTACCCGCGATATGGGCAATGTCGAGAAAATCGAACTGCTGCCTTACCATGAGCTGGGTAAACACAAATGGGTGGCGATGGGTGAAGAGTACAAACTGGATGGCGTTCATCCGCCGAAGAAAGAGACCATGGAGCGCGTGAAAGGCATCCTTGAGCAGTACGGTCATAAAGTGATGTACTAATTGAGTCTCATAAAAAGGCTGCCAATCAGGCAGCCTTTTTACTCTCAGCCAGGAAAAACAGAGAAGGGATGCAAATGCGCCTATTGATTTCAGGAATTTTACTGCTGTCAGCCCAGTGTGCGACTGCCGCAGAGAGTTGTGATATTAACGCCGTCGTCCAGCATGCCTGGCCGGATGCAAAGTCCGTCGCGGATGGCATTATTACCGGCAACAACCAGCTTATTGATATCCAGGGCAATGCACCGCAAAGTGCAATCTGCCGCGTCTGGCCTGCTCATCCGGAACTGACGCTGGCAGCCGTTCCGCTGATGTCACCGGAGAAGACCGATTACGACCATACCGGCGATCTGGAACTGCTGGTGCTGGATAGCTCTACCCTGGACGTTAAACAGCGATTGCATCTGCCAGAGCGGATGAGCGATGACGCTTTTCGTATTACCGGCATTTCACTGGATACTGCCCGCTGGAAGGTTGCACCCAATCAAACTGCATTTGGCCTGCACGTTGTCCGTGAAGGCAGCTCACGCGTAAATCCTTTCAGTGAGGATGCGCTGTCACTTTACGTCATTGAAAATAATCAGTTACGGCCTCTGTTAAAGGGTATATTGCTGGAGGATAACAGCGGTGAATGGGATGGCAACTGCGCTGGCGAGTTCAACGGCATCAAACGCACCCTTGCTATAGATTCCGCCTCCCAAAATGGTTACGCCAATATTCGCGTCAGCGAAAAACGTGTGGCATCCACCACCTGGCTTGACGCTAACGGTGAATGCAAAACGAAGGATAAACCTGAGAAGACCAGTTGGACTCTGCGTTATGACGGCAAAGAGTATGTCGTCCCGAAACAGCTGGCTCCGCTGGAGTAGAACCTTTACAGCATAAAGTATTGCGACAGCTTGTTCGCCACACTTTCAATCGAGTTCAGCCAGGCCGCAGCGGTAGTCAGTCCCTGACTGTCGATAATTGCGTTGCTGTCGCGAATACTGAAAATCACCGAGGCTATTTTCTGTGCACCAGGCTCATCGGGCCTGTTTTTTCATATAAACAGATATACCCTTGCGGATATTTCCCATGAGCCAGTGACGTATCCGTCGAATGTGTAGATAATAGCGTGCCTATTTCGATCAGGATGATCATGACCCAACAGGAATGTTGACCTTATGCGGCAAAAGTTCTCCTTTCAATTCATTTTAAAAACCCTGGTTATTGCCTTCCCGGCAGTATTTTTTTTACTGTTCCCCTTTTCTGGCGCTTCTGGCATCCTCATTTTTGTCGCCGTAATAGCATTTGCATTTATGCTTCCCACGCCACAACGACGCTTTATGCGTTACCAGAAAAATCTGCCCACCAGTAAAGTTCGCTCAATGGCTTCGGGCCTCGTTGAACTGGAGGGTAAACTTCTCAGCCAAAAACTAATTCGAGCCCCAATGAGCGGCAAACACTGCATTGGCTTTTACCATACGATCACAGAAGAAAAGCGTGATACTAATGGGGAATCGCGTTACCGACTGGTGCATGAAGAGAAGCAGTGCAGTGCTTTTGTCCTCGACGATGGAACGGGCAAAGTGCAAATTGAGGCGGATAACCTCGATTTTTATTTGCTCCCGGTAAGTGAAGAGAAGCGCAGTGGTCGTCAAATATGGCGCGAATATCGTCTTGAAGCCGGAGAAGAATGTCTGCTTATCGGGCAAGCAGTGAGACGAGATAATCAGATGATCATTCGGCGTGACTCGCTACGCCGGGTTTTTGGTATCGCCCCCGTTCACTCCCTGAAACGACGTGACAAGCTCAATGTGCTGCTGGGTCGCGCCCGCTATTATTGTGTCGCAACAGCATTGTTCATTGCATTAATACTGGTGCTCCCCGTTGACGTGCAACACCGGCAAGTGGTGATACATTATTCGCAATTGCTGCCATTCCTTGATGTGTTCCCTTCTCTTTCAGGCCCTTCACAATGAATATCTTACTCGCATTTTTCATCATCGTTTTCGTCGTTATTGGATGTGTCGGCATGCTGGTGTCGCTGTATAACAGGCTGGTTATGCTGCGTCACAATGTCGATAAATCTTTCGCCAATATTGATGTGCTGCTCAAGCAGAGGGTTGATGAATTACCCGAATTATTAAAGGTCGTAAAAGCCAGCACTGAATATGAAAAAGATACGCTGCTACAACTGACTCAGCTTCGTACTGCATGGCTTGCCAGTAACAGATCCGAAGATAAAGTCAGATTAAGCAATGAATTAAACCATGCATTAAAAGGTCTGTTTGCTGTTGCGGAAAATTATCCGCAATTAAAAGCGAGTCGTGGTTTTATTCAGCTCCAGCAGCGTATTTCTGTGCTGGAAGAGCAGATTGCTGACCGACGCGAGTTTTTTAATGAAAGCGTCACGCTCTACAATATTGGCATTAGTGAATTCCCTGCTCTGCTGATAGCAAAATTTATGGGGTATCAGGAAAAGCCGTTACTGGAAATAACATCTGCAGAGAAACAGTATGCTGGCCTTACCTTTTGATTTGATGTTTATGGCAAAAGAGCCTGGGTACGCAGTCTTAATCGCAGCGTTTGGTCCTGTGGCTGCGCTCTTTTTCTTCGGTTCGTTTCTGAGCATCTCTTCCCTGAAGTGGCTATCCGCAGTCTGTGCGGCAACCGTTGCCATCACCTGGTTTCCTGGCTTTGGTATGTCCGTTATCATGTTATTCATTGGGATTGGCGGCGTGAAAATTTTCTTATGCTGGATGGTTATGCTTTTGGGGATACTGAGTTTCGTACTCTTTAATCATCGCCATCTCGCGGTTATTTTTCGGGAATACAACGTCGCCGACAAACCACGGAAGGCCTCTGTACAGAAGGGGAAGAGAAGACGGCCGCCTGGCGCTTAACCAGGCGACCGGTATTCATGCTCAGGCATGCGCCACTGGCGTTGGATGCTGACCAGCTTTACGCATCAGCATTAGCAGATAGATAAAGGACACGCTGGCAATCATGATAAACAGCAGACTGTCGGAATAGCTCTGCATCAGCATTGCGGTCAGCGTTGGTCCTGAAAGGCTGCCAACGGTATAGCTCAGCAGCAAAGCCTGGTTCATCGCCACCAGTTGATGGTATTCGACTTTTTCGCAGGCCCACGCCATCGCCACCGGATAGAGCGTGAAACCGGCAGTCCCCAATACAAACAACGCCGGGGCCATAGCCGCGTTGCTGAGCATTGCGAAACAGCCAAGGATCACAACAAAGACCTGAACACGCAGCACCAGCAGTCGTCCAAAACGATCTGCCAGGCGGCCAATTGGCCATTGCCCAATGATACCGGAGCTCACCATTAACGCCATCCAGAACCCAATACCCGCATCACTGATGCCCTTATGGTTCAGATAAAGCGGCATCAACCCATACAAGGAGCCCAGAATGATTCCGGAAATAATGCAGCCATTAACGCCAAGCCGCGCCTGACGCAGGCGAAGCATGGGCCAGATTGCCGTAGTACCGTGAGATTCATCGCGCTGCTCCATAATGCGCGTGAAGAGTAACGGTAAAATCCCCGCCAGTATTAACCCCACCGCCCAGGGCAGCACATGCATCAGTTCAGTGGACAGTTTGCTCACCATCAACTGCCCCAGCACCGTGCCCACGTAATAGACCATCATATAGGCCGCCAGTAAGCGCCCGCGATTACGGGATGTTCCGCTGCACATCAATGCGCTTTCCACCACGACCCAAATCATTGCGCAACCGATACCCGCGACGAAACGCCAGCTAAGCCAGCTCCAGAAACCCACATTCAGCCCCAGCCCTGCGCAACCAACCGCAAAGATGATGGATGCAATGTAATAACTGCGGTTAAACCCAAGTCGTTGGATCACACGCCCGGTCAGCAGTGTCCCCAATAAGTTGCCGGTAAAATAGGATGAGCCGACCATACCAACCTGCCAGGTAGGCATGTTTTCATGGGCGAGCCAAAGCGGGACGAGCGTGTTCAGCACTGCAATCGCCAGCGTCAACAGCAGCAAGCCACAGAGCAACAAAAGCACTGGGCGAGTATAAGTGGGCATGGGTAAAAACCGTGAGGAAGTTCAAGATTCGTGCGCATCATGCCACTGGCAAAAACATTGTCAATCTACCACTTTTATCCATCGGTACGTTTTACGGCAGGACGATATATAAAACTAATCCAGCGAAGTTTCCGTAGGGTTAAAAGTTTCATTACGTGATTGATTAGACTGGCTTATATCAGAATGACATCGACAGGGTTCAGTTGAAAAAATTCATGATGATTTCTTGTGAAAACAGCCCTGAAAAACCGGGACTTCCGCCCCGGCTGTTACAACGTTACCCTGCCACCGCCATACCCACGGTCATGTGCAGGCCGTAAAATACGCCACGACCAATCATTTCCCCCACCAGTACCAGGACAAATGCCAGGCTCAGTAACGGGACTGCCGGGTAGTGGCCTTTCAGTTGTGGCGCCACCCAGCATACTACAGCCAGGACCAGTGCAACGACGCGCCATGCCATTAATGCGCCGTAATCCGGCACCAGCGCAGACGCCTGCTGGACGGAGCTATGGATAGACGCAAGTTCACTTCCCTGCATCAGCACGACAACCATACTGGCAACCAGTGCAAGCAAAGTAATCACTGGCAGTAGTCGCATTGCCCAGCCTTCAACGCCCACTATGCGCAGTAACAAATAGCCGAGTAGCGGGCCGCCAATGAACAGCGTCAGGAAGAAACTGAGCGGCGTCCAGAACGTGTACCAGGTCGGTACCGTATCAATGGTGTTGTATACGCGCACCATCATCCAGACAAACACCACGCCCAGCACTGCCGTCACAATGAGCCACAACTGGCGCCCCCCGTGCGACAGTTTTCCCGCCATCGCCAGCAGCCAACCGATACCGCCAACAGCAAAAAACAACGATCCTGAGGCAATTTCATTGCTTAACGCTGAGGAGCCGATCCGGTTAAGGGAATTCAGCGCCCGCATTGGCGTACCGAGGTGAAGCATTGATGCGATAAAACCAATACCCATCAGCACCCACAGACCGAACATCACGCGGACAATACGTTGCTGCGTTCCGGAGTGCACATCACCTTTCAGGAGCGCCACAGCCAGTACAATGAAGCCACCCACCACACACTGGCCAAAGACAGTGAAGATCATCAGCGGCCATTCATGCCATCCGTTACCCATCTCACACCTCCAGCGGGTTTGCCAGATAGCCGGTGGTATCCCCTGTCGGGCGGCTGTTGGCGTTAGGTTTAATTACGATGCACGGCTTCGTGAAGTGCGACGCCGGGAGCGGGGCGACAGCCGCCAGCTCACCGTATTTTTTACGCAGCTCTTCAATGGGGCCGAAGTCCAGCGCACGCAGCGGGCAGGATTCCACGCAAATCGGCTTATGGCCCTCGGCAACACGACTGTAGCAGCCTTCGCATTTGGTCATATGGCCTTTTTCGGCGTTGAACTGCGGCGCACCGTACGGGCAGGCCATATGGCAGTAACGACAGCCGATGCAGATATCTTCGTCCACCACCACAAAGCCATCTGCGCGTTTGTGCATCGCCCCGCTGGGGCAGACTTTGGTACAGGCCGGATCCTCGCAGTGGTTACAGGCAATGGAGAGGTAATAGGCGAAAACGTTCTGATGCCAGACGCCGTTATCTTCCTGCCAGTCTCCCCCCGCGTATTCATAAATACGGCGGAAGCTGACATCCGGGGTTAAGTTCTTGTAATCCTTACACGCCAGCTCACAGGTTTTGCAGCCGGTACAGCGTGCGGAGTCGATATAAAATCCATATTGTGTAGCCATCTCTTACTCCTTACGCCTTCGCGACCTGAACAAGGTTAGTGTGCGACGGGTTACCCTTCGCCAACGGTGAGGGACGTTGAGTCGTCAGGACGTTGATACTACCCGCCTGGTCTATACCTTTCGCATCCGGCGCATACCAGGCGCCTTCGCTCAACGCGACGACGCCCGGCATCATGCGCGGCGTCACCTTCGCTTCAATATGAACTTCGCCACGATCGTTAAAAATACGTACGCGATCACCGTTGCTTATCCCACGTTTGCGCGCATCAATCGGGTTGATCCATATCTCCTGTCGACAGGCCGCTTTCAATACATCAACGTTGCCATAGGTCGAGTGCGTACGGGACTTATAGTGGAAACCGGTAAGCTGCAAGGGGAATGTTTTGTTCAGCGGATCGTTGTAATTCTCGAACCCTGGGGTATAAATCGGCAGCGGGTCGATAACATCGCCTTCCGGCAATTCCCAGGTCGCCGCGATCGTTGCCAGCGCTTCCGAATAGATCTCGATCTTACCTGACGGTGTGGTCAGCGGGTTGGCCTGTGGATCGTCGCGGAACCCTTTATAGGCGACGTAGTGCCCATTCGGATCGCGCTGTTTGAACATTCCCTGCTGACGGAAGGTGTCAAAATCCGGCAAATCCGGGATGGCTTTGCGTGAAAGCGCATGCAGGTGACGCATCCACTCTTCCTGCGTGCGACCTTCGGTAAACTGCTGCTCAACGCCAAGACGTTTTGCCAGCCCGGACATCATGTCGTAGATGGTTTTACACTCGAAACGCGGCTTGATGACCTGATCATTAAAAATGACGTAAGACATATTGCCGCAGGAGGCATCCAGTGCGAAGTCCATCTGCTCAGACGCCGTGCAATCTGGCAGCAAAATATCGGCATATTTTGCTGATGACGTCATATGGCAATCAATCACCACAATCAGCTCGCATTTTTTATCATCCTGCAGGATGTTATGCGTACGGTTGATATCTGAATGCTGGTTGATGAGGCAGTTACCAGCATAGTTCCAGATCATCTTAATCGGCACGTCCAGCTTCTCTTTGCCGCGCACACCATCACGCAGCGCCGTCATCTCAGGCCCGCGCTCAATGGCATCCGTCCATAAGAACATGGAAATACTGGTTTGTACTGGGTTGTCCAGCGTCGGCATCCGTTCGAATGGCAGGGCGTAAGACCCCTCGCGCGCGCCTGTGTTGCCGCCGTGGATCCCGACATTGCCTGTCAGGATAGCCAACATTGAAATTGCACGGGTCGCAATCTCACCGTTGGCATGGCGCTGTGGCCCCCATCCCTGGCTGATAAACGCGGGTTTGGTGCTACCGATTTCTCGTGCCAGCTTCACAATACGCTCAGCAGGAACACCGGTAATTGTCGACGCCCACTCAGGCGTTTTGGCCACACCGTCTTTCCCCTGCCCAAGAATATAGGCTTTGTAATGACCATTGGCAGGTGCACTGGCTGGCAATGTTTTTTCGTCGTAACCAACGCAGTACTTATCGAGGAATGGCTGATCAACAAGGTTTTCCGTAATCAGCACCCATGCAATGCCGTTTACCAGTGCGGCGTCTGTACCGGGACGAATGGGGATCCACTCATCTTCACGCCCCGCGCCGGTATCGGTATAACGCGGATCGACAATGATCATCCGGGCATTCGATTTTGCCCTCGCCTGTTCAAGATAATAGGTCACCCCGCCACCGCTCATACGCGTTTCGCCAGGGTTGTTACCAAATAGCACGACCAGTTTACTGTTTTCGATATCTGACGGACTGTTACCCGCCGCCCAGCCACCGTAAGTGTAATTAAGCCCCGCAGCAATTTGTGCCGAGGAGTAGTCGCCATAATGGTTAAGGTAACCGCCACAACAGTTCATCAGGCGTGCCACCAGCGTTTTTCCTGGGGGCCAGGAGCGCGTCATCGTCCCGCCCAACGTACCGGTACCATAATTCAGATATATGGATTCGTTACCATAGTCTTTAATAAGACGCGTCATGTTCTGCGCGATCGTGTCGTAAGCTTCTTCCCAACTGATTCGCTCGAATTTACCTTCACCGCGTTTGCCAACGCGCTTCATCGGATATTTCAGACGATCGGGGTTGTAGACACGACGGCGCATAGAGCGGCCACGCAGACAGGCGCGAACCTGATGCAACCCCTCGTAGCTATCATCGCCAGTGTTGTCAGTTTCGACGTATTTAATCTCGCCATCCACGACATGCATGCGTAGCGGACATCGGCTACCGCAGTTGACCGTACAGGCACTCCAGACAACTTTTTCACTGGTGGAAGGTGGGGAAATGGCGTCAGCGGCGCTGACGAGTCGGGAAAAAGGTAAAGTGAAGGCGCTTCCTGCCGCCGCGAGCCCGCCAATAGCGGTTGTTCTCATCAGCCCACGTCGACTCACCTCAACACCGAGTAGTGTATCGGGGGTCTTAGTTTTCATATGTACTCACTTTGCTCACAAAATTAAAAATGCGAGTCCGATATATAAATTTTTATATAACGAAATCTCAACTTTTTAGTGTTTTATTCTGATTCGGCAAAGTGAATATTAACCATATTAAAAATAAGCTTATTGTCGGGAATCAAGGTGGGCAAAAAAAAGCGCCCGCAGGCGCTTTTTATAAGACGGGAGTGCTAGCCGATATACTCGAGCCCACGCATATAAGGACGCAGGACTTCCGGGATCTCAATCCGCCCGTCGGCTTGCTGATAGTTTTCCAGCACCGCAACCAGCGTACGACCGACCGCCAGACCGGACCCGTTCAGGGTATGTACCAGGCGTGTTTTTTTATCGGATTTGCTACGGCAACGAGCCTGCATACGGCGCGCCTGGAAGTCCCAGACGTTGGAGCAGGAAGAGATTTCGCGATAGGTATTTTGCGCCGGTACCCACACTTCCAGGTCGAATGTTTTGCAGGCACCAAAACCCATATCACCCGTGCAGAGTGCAACACGACGGTACGGCAGACCGAGCAGTTCCAGCACTTTTTCCGCGTGACCGGTCATCTCTTCGAGTGCGGCCATAGAGTCTTCCGGACGAACAATCTGTACCATCTCGACTTTGTCGAACTGGTGCATACGGATCAGACCGCGCGTATCACGACCATAAGAACCGGCTTCTGAACGGAAGCATGGTGAATGCGCCGTCAGCTTAATCGGCAAGTCGTCTTCGTCGATGATTTCATCGCGAACAAGGTTAGTCAGCGGCACTTCTGCGGTCGGAATCAGCGCATAGTTACTGCTGTCAGCTTCTTCCTCGAGTGGGCGCGTGTGGAACAGATCGCCCGCAAACTTCGGCAATTGCCCCGTACCGTACAGCGTATCCTGGTTAACCAGATACGGAACATAGGTCTCACTATAGCCGTGCTGCTCGGTATGCAGGTCGAGCATAAACTGCGCCAGTGCACGATGCAGGTGAGCGATTTGACCTTTCATCACCACAAAACGGGAGCCGGTCAGTTTAACCGCTGCAGCAAAATCCAGCCCCGCGTGCATTTCGCCGAGCGAGACATGGTCACGAATTTCAAAGTCGAACTGACGCGGTGTACCCCAGCGTTTCACTTCAACATTGTCGTTTTCATCTTTACCAACCGGAACGCTGTCATCCGGAATGTTGGGGATTGCCAGCGCGATATCACGGATTTCCGCCAGCAGCGTTTCCAGCTCGGCTTTCGCCGCGTCCAGTTGTTCACCCAGTTTGTTCACTTCCAGGCGTAATGGCTCAATGTCTTCCCCACGCGCTTTCGCCTGGCCGATGGATTTCGATCGCGAGTTACGCTCTGCCTGCAGGTTTTCGGTATTTACCTGCAAAACTTTGCGACGTTCTTCAAGAGCGCGCAATTTATCTACATCCAGCTTAAAGCCCCGGCGTGCCAGTTTTTCTGCGACTGCGTCTGGCTCGGTACGCAGCAGATTGGGATCGAGCATGCTTATCCTGTGCTTATCGAATTGAAAAAAAGAGAAAGTGGCCGCAGCCTGCGGCCACAGAGATACACCTACAACATTACCGCAACGCCACTCTCAGCGATAGCGTTTTGTGGGGCTTTTATGATCCTGTTCAGCGAGCCAGGCGAGCTTTTCGCCAATCTTGCCTTCAAGGCCTCTGTTTGTCGGATGATAATAGCGTGTTTGTGCTAACTCTTCGGGGAAATAAGACTCGCCAGCCGCATAGGCATTGGGTTCGTCATGAGCATAGCGATACTCCTGACCATAACCCATCTCTTTCATCAGTTTGGTTGGCGCATTACGTAAATGGACGGGAACGTCGTAATCCGGACGTTCGCGCGCATCCGCCAGTGCAGCTTTGAAGGCGGTATAAACCGCATTACTTTTCGGGGCACAGGCCAGATAAACAATCGCCTGCGCAATGGCCCGCTCACCCTCCGCAGGCCCAACGCGGGTGAAACAATCCCAGGCCGAAATAGCCACCTGCATCGCGCGCGGATCGGCGTTACCAACATCCTCAGACGCAATCGCCAGACAGCGGCGCGCCACGTACAATGGATCGCCCCCGGCGCTGATAATACGTGCATACCAGTACAACGCCGCATCTGGCGCACTACCGCGCACCGACTTATGCAGCGCTGAGATCAAATCGTAGAAACGGTCGCCTTTATTATCAAAACGCGCACTGCGCTCACCGGCAATCTCCGTCAGAAGCGAGGGCTGCAGGACGCGCTTACCGGAGTCATCCAGCTCAGCCATGTCGGCCATCATTTCCAGCGTATTGAGTGCCCGGCGTGCATCGCCGTTGACCAGCTCAGCAATCGCGCGACGGGTCTCATCCGGCAGAGAAATATCCTGACCGCCATAGCCCCGCGCCTTATCTTCCATCGCTTGCGTTAATACCTGTTCAATATCCGCTGTCGTCAGAGATTTCAGCAGATAGACGCGCGCACGAGAGAGCAAAGCGGAATTGAGTTCGAATGAGGGATTTTCGGTGGTAGCACCAATGAAAGTGATCGTACCGTCTTCAATATGGGGTAAAAAGGCATCCTGCTGGCTTTTGTTAAAGCGATGGACTTCATCAACAAACAGGATCGTGCGACGCCCCGCATTGCGATTTTGCCGGGCTCGCTCAATAGCTTCACGAATCTCTTTCACACCCGACGTGACCGCAGAAATGCGTTCAACATCGGCACTGGCATAGCGAGCAATCACCTCTGCCAGCGTCGTTTTTCCCGTTCCGGGCGGTCCCCACAAAATCATCGAATGCAGATGACCGGCTTCAATCGCCCGAGGCAGGGGTTTACCCGGAGCCAGCAGATGTTGCTGACCTATATATTGCGCCAAATTTTCTGGCCGCATACGCGCGGCCAGAGGTTGAAACGCATTGTCGGAAAAATCGAGCGACAGATTGCTCACGCATGCCTCTTACTTACGTTGATCGTCGACCGTTACGCCTTTTGGCGGAGTAAAGGTAAACTTAGCAGCATCTACCGTGCCATTTTGCTGGGCTTTTAGCTGGTAGTTACTTTTCTGATCATCCTGCTCAATCGCGCTGAACTGGTGAATGGTGCCATCACTGCCAACGTTGATCGTGAACTGCTTGAGGTTGCCATTGCTGCTTTTTGGTGTCAGGACAAAATCATCGCCGTTCTGCTGAATATTGTACTGCTGCCAGTCGCTACTCTGGTTACGCGCAATCAGCATAAACGGTGTGTTGCTGGTAGCATCTTTCAGCCAGGTTGCCGTAGCCTGCTCAACAAACGGGTTGTAGAACCACAATGTTTTCCCATCGGAAACAAGGACACTCTCATCGGGTTGCGTCATGTGCCAGTTGAACAGATTTGGACGCTTGACCCACAAATCGCCCTGACCTTCCTGTACCGCCGCACCGCTTCCGTCCGTCACTTTTTGGGTAAAGCTCGCATGGAAACTGCTCACTTTGTCGAGACGGCTTTTCAGATCGCTGGAAGCATCCGCCCACACGCTGCTCACCATAAAGCTGCCAAGTAACGCACAGGTTATCGCGATTTTTTTCATTGTTTTTCCTCAAAAACGTCGCTCCCGGTACGGGAGAACACTTCTGTCACTCTAAAAGCTCATTGCCACAAGTGACAGAAGAAAAGACTGAATTTTTACGGCTTTACCGATCTTTGCAATCACTCGAACGGCGGAGGCGCTAACACCTCACGGTTGCCATTGTGCCCCTGCTCGCTGACGATGCCCTGCGCTTCCATCTGCTCAATGATACGCGCCGCGCGGTTATAACCGATACGGAATTGACGCTGTACGCCAGAGATAGAAGCCTTGCGTTTCTCGGTGACGAAATTAACCGCCTGGTCGAATAACGGATCCAGCTCTTCACCGCCGTCAAAACCACCGCCGCCGCCCCCTTCGCTTTCGCTATCGGAGGTAATACCGTCAACGTATTGCGGACGACCACGCGCTTTCCAGTCCTGCACCACGGCATGCACTTCCTGGTCACGCACAAACGCACCATGGACACGTACCGGCATGGTCGAGTTTGGCCCTGAGTAAAGCATATCCCCCATCCCCAGCAGCGATTCTGCACCGCCCTGGTCAAGGATGGTACGGGAGTCGATTTTGCTCGACACGGTAAAAGCAATACGGGTCGGGATGTTGGCTTTAATCAGACCGGTGATAACGTCAACAGAAGGACGCTGCGTCGCCAGCACCAGGTGAATACCCGCAGCACGCGCTTTCTGCGCCAGGCGGGCAATCAGCTCTTCCACCTTTTTACCTACGGTCATCATCAGGTCAGCAAATTCGTCGACCAGCACGACGATGTACGGCAGTTTTTCCAGCACCGGATGCTCAATCGCCATGCTGTCACCCGGTTTCCAGTATGGATCCGGAATTGGGCGGCCCATTTTCGCCGCTTCGGCGATTTTTTCGTTATAACCCGCGAGATTACGTACGCCAAGCGCCGACATCAGTTTGTACCGACGTTCCATCTCATTAACGCTCCAGCGCAATGCGTTGGCAGCGTCTTTCATGTCGGTGACCACTTCTGTCAGCAAATGCGGGATACCTTCGTACACGGAAAGCTCCAGCATTTTCGGGTCGATCATGATGAATTTCACGTCTTCCGGCTGCGCTTTGTAGAGCATGCTGAGGATCATGGCGTTAACCCCAACGGATTTACCTGAACCCGTGGTCCCCGCGACTAACAGGTGGGGCATTTTGGCCAAATCAGCAATCACCGGCTCGCCACCGATATCGTTGCCTAACACGACGGTCAAAGGCGACGGGCTTTCGCGGAATTTCGCGCAGTCCAGCACTTCGCGCAGATAGACGGTCTGACGCTTTTTGTTCGGTAACTCCAGACCAACGTAAGGTTTACCTGGAATCACTTCTACAACACGAACCGCTGCGGTCGACAAGGAACGCGCCAGGTCACGCGACAGGTTAGAAATTCGTGCCGCTTTCACGCCCGGCGCCAGGTTCAGTTCAAAACGTGTAATCACCGGACCCGGAGAGTAGTTCACCACGTCAGCTTTGATACGGAAATCGGCCAGGCGCGCTTCCACCAGACGGGCCATTTGCTCCAGCGCGAAAGTATCAACCGGCTCAACCTCAGCCGGCGGTGGCGTCAGCAAATCCAGCGAAGGCAGTAGTGTCGTCGGTTTTGGCAACGGGCGGCTGTCACCGTTACGCATCAACAGCGGATGAATCAGGCTTTCCTGAGGCGCAGGTGTTTGTGGTCTGGCCGCTGCAGGTTGCGCATGGACAGGCGCGGAAGGCGGAGCAGAATAATTTACAGCAGGCTGCTGCGTTGGCTGTTCAGCTTCTGGCATCACGCCAGGCGTAAACAATGGCTCGCCAGGGCCATCATCCACCAGCGCTTTAAAGGGCGAGAATGCAAAATCATCAGCTGAAAAGGCATGAGCCCCTGTCGGCTGTTCACCGGAATAGCGCTGCTGCTGGGTGGCGGCAAACTGACGCGCCAGTTCAGCCTCTTCGGCCTCATCGTCATCAAGAATGGGTGCTGTCGTATCGTGCTGATACTCCTCGCCATAGCGGTTCTGCTGACTGGTCGCGAACTGCTGCGCCAACTCATGTTGTTGCAGCATGTCGGCATCGTCATCATCCAGCGCACCATTTTGTTGGCGCCCGGCTTCACGCGCGCGCTCTTCCGCCATGCGCTGCGATGGCAGTTTGATGCCATAGGAAGCCAGTTCTCGACGTGTAGGCACGCGAACACGGTTCGGACGCGGCAGTTGTGGTCCAATACCCTCTTTCACCTGCGGACGAGCAGCACCGCCATCGGCAAGACTAAACACCGGTGCAGCAGCCACTGCTGCTGTCGCAGCGACATCTTTCCCACCTGCAACAGGCGCGACTGTCGGCACAACGCTGGGTTCAACAGGCGTTGTCGGCGCAGCAGGAACAGAAGGCATCGCTGGCGCGACCGACCGCGTCGATTCGTGTACCGGCTCCGGGATGGGCTGATACCAGGCGGCAAGCTGTTCACGCTCACGCGCTCGCTGGGCTTCAACCTCTTCAAAATAGTAAAGTGGCGGGCGCGTCAGCTTCACCTCTTCTACCGCTTCCGGCTCAATCTCTGGCGCTGGCTCTTCGTATTGAGGTTCTTGCCACGCCTGATATGCTTGCGGCTGTGGTGCGACCGGTGACGCTTCCGGCTGCCACTCATTATTCTGTGCAGGCGCGGCGTAATGCGAAAGCGGAACCTGCTCGGGCTCTGGCTCATATTGCGCCGCATAGTCGCCAGAAGCTGGCTGCCACGGCGGCGTTTCCACCGGAGGCTGGACCACCGGGCTGGCTGGCGCAGCATACGCCTGTGCCGCTGTCATGGCTGCAGCGGCGGCTGAAACAGGTTCGGTTGCGCGTTGTCCGCTTAACAGCGGATCGTAAGCGTCGATATCCGGTTGTGTGGCTCTATGGCCAGAAAACAGGACATCATCAGCATCTGCTGCGACACCGCGGGCACTGTAGGCAATCTCCTCTTCATCATCATCCATCCGTTTTCCGGAGAACAATGCTGCGTCGGTTTTACGGCCAAGTGGGTTGGCGAATTTCTCCGCGACGCGTTTACGGCGCGCCAGCGCTCCACGCAGAATACGGGCACGACGCGATTCGCGCGGGGCCGCGGGCTCGTCGTCGTACTCCTCTTCTTCCTCGTATTCCTCTTCATCAACCCAGGTATCGTCACGGCGCGTGCGATTACTGGCGAAGGTGAGAATACCGAGGATAATGCCACCGAGTTTTTCAGCAATGGTCACCCAGGACCAGCCAGTAAACAGCGTGAGTCCGGCTGCCCAAACACACAACAAGGCGATGGTGCCCCCACTGCTATGCAGCAACGGTTGCAACGTTGTGCTCAGCAAACTACCGATGACGCCACCAGAGGCGAAATACCAGATATCGTCAGCGTTGATTGCCGCCAGACCGCAAGAGGTCAGGATCAGCGCCAGCGCACCAATAAGACGTAATGAAACGGCGAAATAATCGATAAAGTCTTCATTGGCACGATGTCGATAAGCAAACCAGCAACCACCAATGATAATCACCGGCAGAGTGTAAGCCATTACACCGAAAATGAAGAATAACGTATCCGCAAGCCACGCTCCCGGCGCGCCCCCCAGATTATGTATGGGTTCATGCCACGCGGTTTGCGACCAACTGGGATCGGAAGGATTAAAACTAATGAGGGCCGCCATTAACCAGACGGCAAACAGAGAAACAAGGATCAGCAACGCCTCAAGGAGTCGACGCCCGCTGCTTAGCTTGGTTAGTGTGACTTCTTTGTCTTCTGTGTATTCCTGGCTCAAGTAAGGCTCTCCAGCTAAAACGGACAACAGCGCCGGGTCACCCCGGCACTGTTGCTGTATGGATTAACAGGAGTGTAATCAAAAAAAGCTGATTTTGCACCTGTTCCGTATTAGCGCGTCTTGATAACCAGACGGTTGCTCTGTTTGACTTCTTCCATCACCACATAAGTACGGGTGTCATTCACGCCCGGCAGTCGCAGCAGGGTTTCCCCTAGCAGTTTGCGATAAGCAGACATATCCGGCACACGTGTTTTCAACAGGTAGTCGAAATCACCGGACACCAAATGACACTCTTGAATTTCTTCAAGTTTTTGTACTGCGGCGTTAAATTGCTCAAACACATCCGGGGCGCCACGATTCAGAGTAATCTCAACAAATACCAGAAGTGATGCATCCAGATAATGCGGGTTCAGCAGCGCTGTATAGCCCTGAATGAAGCCCTGTCTTTCCAGCCTGCGCACGCGCTCAAGGCACGGCGTAGGAGAAAGTCCCACTCGTTTAGAAAGCTCGACGTTGGAAATACGCCCATCTTTTTGCAATTCGTTCAGAATATTACGATCAATGCGGTCGAGATCTTTGCCAGGGCGCTTCTTGCTATCTACCATTATTATTGTCTCTCTGTATTCCTTCCCTACTCCTGTCTTGACCCTGTGCACTTCACTGTTCAGGGTCTTTGCCCGTCGCTTTACGTGCGGGTTAATAACGATAACGCCGCATGTAATCCCAGGGTCTGCATTAAGAAGTCCGTTGCCATACGGCAGCTATCGACATCACGAATGGCGTCTGTCCACGCCATGCGTAGATTTCGCTAGCCCGGTAAAAATGGTATTTACATGCATGAATTTGCATCACGCGCGAAACACTGCTTTTTTTCTTCCTTTGATGTTTTCGCAAATGCGCAGGGGATTGTCAAAGCAAAACATCTTTTTTTAGTACAACATGCCAGATATTCATCATCACCCTTAGGCAATACTCATTTAATCACCTTATAACGGCCCGTTTTTCAGTAGAAATTGTTATATTTAGGATCCCACTCAGCGTTAAATGATTAGTGCCATCTATTACACATATCGTTAACAAAACCGCTGTGCCCTTTTTTTACGCCTGTAAATTCCCTACAATCCAGCCCAATGTCTGCCAAACAATAATGAGGATCTCATGGGTACGGCCAAACACAGTAAGCTGCTTATCCTTGGTTCAGGGCCTGCGGGATACACCGCTGCGGTCTACGCTGCACGTGCAAACCTGGAGCCGGTGTTAATTACCGGTATGGAGAAAGGCGGTCAGCTCACCACGACCACTGAGGTGGAAAACTGGCCAGGCGACCCGCACGATCTGACCGGGCCGCTCCTGATGGAGCGTATGCATGAACATGCCGCAAAATTTGATACCGAAATTTTGTTCGATCATATCAATAAGGTTGATCTGCAAAACCGTCCGTTCCGTCTTATCGGTGATAGCGGCGAATATACCTGTGATGCGTTGATTATCGCCACCGGCGCCTCCGCGCGTTATTTGGGTCTGCCATCTGAGGAAGCATTTAAAGGCCGCGGTGTTTCTGCCTGCGCGACCTGTGATGGTTTCTTCTATCGCAATCAGAAAGTCGCGGTCATCGGTGGGGGTAATACTGCCGTTGAAGAAGCACTGTACCTGGCAAACATCGCCTCTGAGGTACACCTGATTCACCGTCGTGATTCTTTCCGCGCGGAGAAAATACTGATTAAGCGTCTGATGGATAAAGTGGCCAGTGGCAATATCGTGCTGCACACCAACCGCACCCTGGAAGAGGTGACGGGCGATCAGATGGGTGTTAGCGGTCTGCGTATTCGCGATACCGAAAATGCGGATAATATTGAATCACTGGATGTCGCCGGCCTGTTTGTCGCTATTGGACACAGCCCGAACACCGCCATTTTTGATGGTCAACTTGAACTGGAAAATGGCTACATCAAAGTACAGTCAGGTATTCATGGCAATGCCACCCAGACCAGTATTCCAGGCGTTTTCGCTGCGGGTGATGTGATGGATCATATCTATCGTCAGGCAATCACCTCGGCCGGTACCGGCTGTATGGCGGCACTGGATGCAGAACGTTACCTTGATGGGTTAGCACAAAGTAAATAAACGTTACAACTCAGTAACAAAGGTAAATAAAGGCGACTATAAGTCGCCTTTATTTTTGCGCCGATGTAACATTGCGAAGCTCAAAAATTCCGATAACTTCACCTGCAAAGCGCGCAATGAATAAAACCCGTCAACAAGAGTTAACCCGCTGGTTAAAACAGCAAAGTGTCATTTCCCGCCGCTGGCTTATGATGTCTCGCCTGCTGGGCGTGGTGAGTGGCGTTCTTATCGTTGCTCAGGCCTGGATACTCGCAAAAATCCTGAATCATATGATTATGGAAAATATCCCGCGCGAAGCATTGCTGCTGCCTTTTGCCTTGTTGGTGCTGATTTTTGTTTTGCGCAGTTGGGTCGTCTGGTTGCGTGAGCGCGTCGGTTTTCATGCCGGCGTCCACATCCGTTTCGAAATACGCCGTCAGGTGCTAGACAGGTTACAGCAAGCTGGTCCAGCGTGGATTCAGGGTAAGCCCGCAGGCAGTTGGGCTACGCTTATCCTCGAGCAAATCGACGATATGCATGATTTTTATGCACGTTATCTGCCTCAGATGGCACTGGCAACCAGCGTACCGTTGCTGATTGTCATTACACTCTTTCCAATTAATTGGGCCGCAGCCTTGATTCTGCTGGCAACCGCGCCGCTCATTCCGATCTTTATGGCGATGGTGGGGATGGGCGCAGCCGATGCGAACCGACGTAACTTCAAAGCACTGGCGCGCCTGAGCGGCCATTTCCTTGACCGCTTACGCGGCATGGAGACGCTGCGTATCTTCGATCGTGGCGCAGCGGAGACAGAAAATATTCGTCAGGCCTCAGAGGATTTTCGCAGCCGTACGATGGAAGTCCTGCGTATGGCGTTTCTCTCCTCCGGCGTGCTGGAGTTTTTCACCTCGTTGTCCATCGCTCTGGTAGCCGTCTATTTTGGCTTCTCTTACTTGGGCGAACTCAATTTTGGCCATTACGGCACGGGCGTAACGCTGTTTGCCGGTTTCATGGCCCTGATTCTGGCTCCGGAGTTCTTCCAGCCGCTGCGCGACCTGGGGGCATTCTATCACGCTAAAGCCCAGGCTATTGGTGCCGCCGACAGCCTGAAAACCTTTATGGAAGCGCCACTTGCCCATCCCCAGCGTGGCGATATCACGCTAAAAGCAGATGAAGCGGTGAGCATCACAGCGGAAGAGCTGGTTCTCAAATCGCCAGAAGGCAGCGTCCTTGCCGGGCCACTGAACTTTACGCTGCCAGCCGGTCAGCGCGTGGTGCTGGTGGGGAAAAGCGGCTCCGGTAAGAGTTCGCTGGTGAATGCGCTTTCTGGGTTCCTGCCGTATGAGGGCTCCCTGCGGATAAATGGCATTGAGTTACGAGACCTGAACCCGGAGAGCTGGCGTCAGCTTATCAGTTGGGTCGGGCAAAACCCGCAGCTTCCGGCCACTACATTACGGGAAAATATCCTCCTGTCTCGCCCGGATGCCAGCGCCGCTGAATTGCAGGCCGTGCTGGATAAAGCCTGGGTGAGCGAATTTTTACCGCTCTTACCACAAGGGCTGGAAACAGCTTGTGGCGATCAGGGAACGCGTCTTTCCGTAGGCCAGGCCCAGCGCGTTGCGGTTGCCCGCGCCCTGCTTAACCGATGCCAGCTATTGATGCTCGATGAACCCGCCGCCAGCCTTGACGCGCACAGTGAACAGCGCGTGATGCAAGCGCTTAATGATGCCTCACTGAACCAGACAACGCTGATGGTGACACATCAGTTAGAGGGGCTGGCCGACTGGAGCGCAATATGGGTCATGGATGACGGAAAAATCATCGAACAGGGGACTTTCGCGGAACTCTCCACAGCACAGGGAGCCTTTGCCGCGCTCCTCGCCCATCGCCAGGAGGACATTTAATGCGCGCACTTCTGCCCTATCTCGCTCTGTATAAACGCCACTTCTGGTTGCTGTTGCTGGGTGTGATCCTCGCGATTGTCACACTACTGGCCAGTATCGGCCTGCTGACATTGTCCGGATGGTTTTTATCGGCATCCGCGGTAGTCGGCGCCGCCGGACTCTACAGCTTTAATTACATGCTGCCGGCTGCGGGGGTTCGCGGTGCCGCCATTACGCGCACTGCCGGGCGCTATTTTGAGCGGCTGGTCAGCCACGATGCAACCTTCCGCGTGCTGCAACATTTGCGCGTCACCACATTCAGCAAACTGCTACCGCTCTCTCCTGCCGGCCTGTCACGTTTTCGCCAGGGAGAGTTACTCAATCGCGTGGTTGCGGATGTCGACACGCTTGACCACTTGTATCTGCGCGTGATTTCACCTCTTGTTGGCGCTCTTGTGGTGATTGTTGTGGTCACCGTCGGGCTCAGCGTACTGGATGTCCCACTGGCGCTGATGCTGGGGGGAATTATGCTGGCTACGCTGATTGTCCTGCCGCCGCTCTTTTATCGTGCCGGGAAACCCACCGGCGAAAATCTGACGCAGCTTCGCGGACAATACCGTCAGCAGTTAACCACCTGGCTACAGGGCCAGGCGGAACTCACGATTTTCGGTGCAAGCCAGCGCTACCGCGAACAGATGGAAAATACGGAACTAAGCTGGCATGACGCCCAGCGTCGCCAGTCCGATCTGACCGCCGCGTCCCAGGCAGTGATGTTACTGATTGGCGCGATTGCAGTGCTGACTATGCTGTGGTTCGCCGCTGGCGGCGTGGGCGATAACACGCAGCCAGGTGCGCTTATTGCCCTTTTCGTGTTCTGTGCTTTAGCGGCTTTTGAAGCGCTGGCCCCGGTTACCGGTGCATTCCAACACCTTGGACAAGTTATCGCCTCGGCGATACGGATTACGCAAATTACCGACTGCCCGCCGGAAGTGCAGTTCCCGCAAACCTCAGCGATGGCCCCCACTACGGTCAATGTCAACCTACAGGACATCTCATTTAGCTATCCTGAGCAACCGCAAAAGGCGCTGGATGGAATTAGCCTGTCTGTTGCCGCCGGTGAACACGTTGCTGTGCTGGGGCGTACAGGGTGTGGTAAATCAACGCTGCTACAGCTATTAACGCGAGCCTGGGACCCGCAGCACGGCGAGGTATTACTCAACGGAGTGCCACTGACTCAATTCGGGGAAACAGCGCTACGTGCGAGTATCAGTATGGTACCGCAACGTGTGCATCTGTTCAGCGCAACGCTGCGCGATAACCTGCTGTTGGCCGCTCCGCAGGCAACTGATGAGGCGCTGGCTGATGTACTTACCCGCACGGGTCTTGAGAAATTACTCGATGACAGCGGCCTGAATGCCTGGCTGGGTGAAGGCGGTCGTCAACTGTCCGGCGGTGAGCTTCGCCGTCTGGCTATCGCACGAGCGTTATTGCACGATGCGCCACTGGTCCTGCTGGATGAGCCGACCGAGGGGCTCGATGCTGCCACGGAGAGCCAAATCCTTGAGTTACTTGAGGAAGTGATGCAGGAAAAAACCGTGCTCATGGTGACACATCGCCTGCGTGGACTGAGCCGATTTGATCAGATAATTGTGATGGACAACGGGCAAATAATTGAGCAAGGTAATCACGCAGCGTTAATGGCAAAACAGGGTCGATACTACCAGTTTAAGCAACGTCTGTAGTCTCTGGATGTCGTCATTTTCAGCCTCCCGTTGTGGGATGATTCTAAAGTGCTGTGCCGGAAGTGACGATATATATGGGGTATTCCTTGTTGCGTTGTGGAGCGTTGTGTCATGCGCCTGGTCCAGCTGTCTCGTCATACCCTTGCGTTCCCTTCGCCGGAAGCGGCGTTGCGTGAACCAAATGGCTTGTTGGCACTGGGTGGGGATCTTAGCCCTGCCCGTCTCCTGATGGCGTATCAACGCGGTATCTTCCCGTGGTTTTCGCCAGGCGATCCCATTCTCTGGTGGTCGCCAGACCCACGTGCCGTGCTGTGGCCGACAGAGTTTCATGTCAGTCGTAGCATGAAGCGTTTTTACAAATCTTCCCCCTATCGCGTTACGGTCAATCATGCCTTTGGGCGGGTAATCGACGGCTGCACAGAAGATCGTGATGAGGGAACCTGGATCACACCGGATGTGGTGCTGGCTTATCACCGACTGCATGAGTTAGGACATGCCCATTCAATTGAAGTCTGGGAGGAGGATGAACTGGTCGGTGGCATGTATGGCGTATCGCAGGGGAGATTGTTTTGCGGCGAGTCGATGTTCAGCCGCCGCGTTAACGCATCCAAAACCGCGTTAATGGTGTTCAGCCATGCCTTCGCTCGCGATGGGGGTCAATTGATTGATTGCCAGGTGCTGAACTCACATACCGCCTCGCTGGGCGCCGTGGAAATTCCGCGGCGCGAGTACCTTGAATGGCTTAGAGAGCTCCGTTTGCAAAAACTCCCTTCCCATTTCTGGGTCCCCAGAGAACTGTTTTTACCCGCCTGATGAATGTTTTCGGCACATTTTTTATCAGGGTGTTATAATGGACGCTCAGAGCAGCTTCTGCCTGTTACCCCGCCACCATTCGGGAAAGCTTGTATCAGGGACGTCCTTCATTTCCTTCTTCGTTCCCCTTTACACGTTGCGCATATTGCGTGCCGTGAGTGTGGCGTGAGGGTAATGCGCAAAAGCCGCTTTGCTGCGTTTTATCGCACAAATCTTTACTTAACAGACGAACTTCGGCATTATCTTGCCGGTTCAAAAAAATATGGTAGTGATACCCCCGAGGATTAGATGGCCAAAGAAGACAATATTGAAATGCAGGGCACCGTTCTGGAAACGTTGCCTAATACTATGTTCCGCGTAGAACTGGAAAACGGTCACGTGGTCACTGCGCATATCTCCGGTAAAATGCGTAAAAACTACATCCGCATTCTGACGGGCGACAAAGTGACAGTTGAGCTGACCCCGTACGACCTGAGCAAAGGCCGCATTGTCTTCCGTAGCCGTTAATTATTGAAGCACGCACGTGCAAGAATTTGAGAGCCGGACGCGCAGTCCGGCTTTTTTCGTTTCCGAATACGATGCGCCCCACTTACCGGGGATGATGCCAATATCAACATCAGTATGCTACGCATAAAAAAACCGGACATCAGTCCGGTTTTTTATTTCAGGCGGTGAGATTAATGTGCGGCTTCCGGTTTGTGCTTTTGTGCACTCTGGAAGTCATATTTCAGCTCATCTTTCTCTTTATCCAGCGTTACCGTTACCTGGCCGCCATCAACCAGCGAACCAAACAGCAGTTCATTGGCGAGCGGTTTTTTCAGGTTATCCTGGATGACGCGTCCCATTGGACGTGCCCCCATCGCACGGTCATAGCCTTTTTCTGCCAGCCAGTTGCGGGCATCCTGACTGACTTCCAGCGACACGCCTTTCTGATCCAACTGCACCTGGAGCTCGACGATAAATTTGTCGACCACCTGATGGATCACCTCAGTCGACAAGTGATCGAACCAGATGATGTTGTCCAGACGGTTGCGGAACTCCGGCGTAAAGATCTTTTTGATCTCTTCCATCGCATCGGTACTGTTATCCTGGTGGATAAGACCAATCGACTTACGTTCGGTTTCACGCACCCCGGCGTTGGTGGTCATCACCAGCACCACATTGCGGAAGTCCGCTTTGCGCCCGTTGTTATCGGTCAGCGTACCGTTATCCATGACCTGCAACAGCAGGTTAAAGACATCCGGATGCGCTTTCTCGATTTCATCAAGCAGCAGGACCGCATGAGGATGTTTAATGACCGCATCCGTCAGTAAGCCGCCCTGATCAAAGCCGACATATCCTGGAGGCGCACCAATCAAACGGCTGACGGTGTGACGCTCCATATATTCGGACATATCAAAACGCAGCAGTTCGATGCCCAGCGCTTTGGAAAGCTGGACCGTCACCTCGGTTTTCCCGACCCCGGTAGGACCGGCAAACAGGAAGGAACCGACCGGCTTGTGATCGTGCCCCAGACCCGCACGGCTCATCTTGATGGCTTCGGTTAATGCCTCAATGGCTTTATCCTGCCCAAAGACCAGCATTTTCAGGCGATCGCCGAGATTTTTCAGCGTATCGCGATCGCTTTGCGACACACTCTTCTCAGGAATACGCGCGATGCGGGCCACCACCGATTCGATATCCGCCACATTGATGGTTTTTTTACGCTTGCTGACGGGCATCAGCCGTGCACGCGCGCCTGCTTCGTCAATCACATCAATCGCTTTATCTGGCAGATGACGATCGTTGATGTATTTCACCGCCAGCTCCACCGCCGCACGTACCGCTTTCGCGGTATAGCGCACATCATGGTGTGCTTCGTATTTCGGTTTCAGGCCATTGATAATCTGCACAGTCTCTTCGACAGAGGGTTCAGTAATATCAATTTTCTGGAAACGACGCGCCAGCGCACGGTCTTTCTCAAAAATGTTGCTGAATTCCTGATAGGTCGTCGACCCCATCACGCGAATCTTACCGCTGGAGAGCAACGGTTTGATCAGGTTAGCGGCATCCACCTGTCCACCCGACGCGGCCCCCGCACCGATAATGGTGTGGATTTCGTCGATAAACAGAATGCTGTTGCTGTCCTGCTCAAGCTGTTTCAACAGCGCTTTGAAACGCTTCTCAAAGTCACCGCGGTATTTGGTGCCAGCCAGCAGAGAACCAATATCCAGCGAATAGACGGTGCAATCGGCCATAATTTCAGGCACATCACCCTGCACAATACGCCATGCCAGACCTTCGGCAATTGCCGTCTTACCGACACCGGATTCCCCCACCAACAGCGGGTTATTTTTACGGCGACGGCAGAGAACCTGAACAGTGCGCTCAAGCTCTTTGTCACGCCCAATCAACGGGTCAATACCGCCGACACGAGCAAGCTGATTGAGATTGGTGGTGAAGTTTTCCATACGTTCCTCCCCGCCTGCTTGCTCTTCATTATTCGCCTGACTGCTTGAATCAGAAGAGGATTGTCCCGGCTCGTCTTTGCGTGTGCCGTGAGAGATGAAGTTAACCACGTCAAGGCGGCTCACTTCATGTTTGCGTAGCAGATAAGCCGCTTGCGACTCCTGCTCGCTGAAAATGGCAACCAGCACGTTCGCCCCGGAAACTTCGCTACGACCAGAGGACTGAACGTGAAACACCGCGCGCTGTAAGACACGCTGGAAGCTGAGCGTCGGTTGAGTATCACGCTCCTCTTCACTCATCGGCAGGACGGGTGTGGTTTGTTCGATGAAGGCTTCGAGTTCCTGTCGCAACGCCACCAGGTCCACAGAACACGCTTCCAGCGCTTCGCGGGCCGAGGGGTTACTGAGCAATGCCAGTAACAGGTGTTCGACGGTCATAAACTCATGTCGGTGCTCACGCGCTCTGGCGAAAGCCATGTTTAAACTGAGTTCCAGTTCTTGATTGAGCATTGGCACCTCCCCCAAGTTTTATGCCTGCATTCAGGCTCTTTCCAGCGTACACAACAACGGATGCTCGTTCTCCCTGGCATACTGATTTACCATCGACACTTTCGTTTCCGCGACTTCTGCGGTGAAAACACCACAAATTGCCTTTCCACGATAGTGCACAGTCAGCATCAATTGCGTTGCACGTTCTACATCATAAGAAAAGAACTTTTGTAGCACGTCAATAACAAATTCCATTGGCGTGTAATCATCGTTCATTAACATAACTTTATACATGGATGGCGGCTTTAGCGCGTCACGCAGTTTTTCATCCGCCAGGTGGTCAAAATCCAGCCAGTTATTGGTCTTGCCCATCGTCAGTTTTCATCTTAGGTTACAGGTCCCGACCCAAATCAATCGGCCGATTACATGAGTCTAGATGTATTTTTAATCTACATCAGGTGTTAGATAACTATCATCTATCGTTGTCATCCGCGACGGCTGTCACAAACCCCTCCAATAGCGTTAACTGCTTCAAATTTTTGATTGATGCACCCCGCATAACCCCTGCCAAACGCTTGACGCGATGCCTGATTTCTCTAAATTGTACAGGCGAGAGTTGGCGAGGTTTTGAACAAACCCACACTCTGCCACCGGTTCATTCCATCTTACTTAAATAAGATTTACGAAGGATGTCGAAGCATGGAAACGGGTACTGTTAAGTGGTTCAATAATGCCAAAGGGTTTGGTTTCATTTGCCCCGAAGGCGGCGGCGAAGATATCTTCGCACATTACTCCACCATTCAGATGGATGGTTACAGAACGCTAAAAGCCGGGCAAACCGTCCGGTTTGATGTACATCAGGGCCCTAAAGGCAATCATGCCAGTCTCATCGTGCCCGTAGAAGCAGAAGCCGTCGCCTGACGGCGCTTTCTTCATTGTGTACATGCCGCAGTTAAAATGCCAGTCCAGTCGACTGGCATTTTTATTTACTCGCGAGCCAGCGCATCCACAGGGTCCAGTCGCGCCGCGCTGCGGGCTGGCAGCCAGCCAAACAGCACGCCAGTAAAGGTTGAACAGATAAAGGCCGTCAATAGCGCAACTGGCGAAAAGCCGATCTCCCAGCCCGGCAGGAACAATTGTAGCGTGAAAGCGATAGCCATCGAGAGCGCCACACCCAGCGCGCCCCCCACCAGACATACCAGCACGGCTTCAATCAAAAACTGCGCCAGTACATCGCTCGCCCTTGCCCCCACCGCCATGCGGATACCGATCTCTCGGGTACGTTCCGTTACTGATACCAGCATAATATTCATTACACCAATACCGCCAACCAGAAGTGAGATTACCGCAACCAACGTTAAAAACAGCTGAAGAGTACGTGTGGTCTTTTCTGCCGTTTTCAATACACCGTCCATATTCCAGGTGAAGAAATCCTTTTTGCCGTGGCGTAATGACAGCAAACGCGTAAGCTGCTGCTCCGCCTGCTCACTGCTGTAACCTTCATTGACACGCACGGTAATGGAGTTCAACCAGGACTGGCCCAGAACGCGCGCCGAGAGCGTGGGATATGGCAGCCAGACGCGCAAAATCTTACTGCTGCCAAACATTGACTGCTTCTCTTCGGCCACACCGATCACCGTGGCGGGCATATTTCCCACCAGAATCACTTCACCTGTAACCTGCGCTTTGTTCGGGAAAAGCTGGCGACGCGTATTGCTGTCGAGAACCACCACCTGTGCCCGTCCTTTTTCCTGCTCGCTGTTGAACGTATTCCCTTCGCTAAAGGTCATGCCATAGACGTTGAAATACTGACCGCTAACGCCATTCGCACTGGCCGCCACATCAATATTTCCACTGCGCAGGCGCACGTTTTGCGAGACAGATGGCGTGGCCGAGCGCACCCATGGCTGCTTTTGGATGGCAACCATATCGTCGTATTTCAGCGCCTGTTGATACTGAGGGTCGTCATCGCCGAAATCTTTACCGGGGTAGACATCAATGGTGTTGGTGCCGATGGCCCGAATATCAGCCAGTACCAGTTGTTTAGCGGCATCGCCCACCACCACAATCGACACCACCGAGGCAATGCCAATAATGATGCCGAGCATGGTGAGCAAGGTACGCATCTTATTTGCCGCCATCGCCCGCCACGCCATCATCAGCGCTTCCTGGAAACGCCCGGAGAATTGTCGCCAGTTGCCGGGTTCCGTCCCTGCACTCATAGTCTTCGGCGCGTTGTCGTGCTTCGTAGAGGGAGGATTCTTAATTATCTCGCCATCGCGGATTTCGATCACTCTTTCAGCCTGTGCGGCAATGTCCGCATCGTGGGTGACGATAATGACCGTGTGGCCGCGATCGCGAAGCTGATGCAGGATAGCCATCACCTCTTCACCCGAATGGCTATCCAGTGCGCCGGTAGGTTCGTCAGCAAGGATAACCTGCCCGCCGTTCATCAGGGCGCGCGCGATACTAACGCGCTGCTGTTGCCCACCTGAGAGCTGCGACGGCGGATATTCCATCCGTTCATCTAATCCCAGTCGCGCCAGCAGCTCCTTTGCCCGCGCCAGACGTGCCTTACGGTCAACACCCGCATAAACGGCGGGAACTTCGACGTTCTGCGCGGCCGTAAGATGCGACAACAGGTGATAGCGTTGAAAGATGAAACCGAAGTGTTCCCGGCGTAGCCTGGCCAGCGCATCGCCATCGAGCGTTGCAATATCAATCCCTGCAACCCGATAGCTGCCGCTGGTCGGCTTATCCAGGCAACCCAGGATATTCATTAATGTTGATTTGCCGGACCCGGAAGCACCAACAATCGCCACCATCTCACCGGCATGGATATCAAGGGTGATGCCTTTAAGAACGTCCACCTGCCCGTCACCGGAAGGATAACTACGGCGAATGCCTTTAAGTTCGAGCAGCGCCGTCATTTATTAGCCCCAGCTTTGATTTCCGAAATGACCACCTCCTCTCCGGCATCCAGCCCTTTTGTCACCTCAGCATCAGTATCATTGCGGGCGCCCAGCGCCACTTCACGATCGCGCACTTCACCGTTACGTAGCACTTTCACTTTGTAGCGGTTATCACCCACCGGATCGCCTAATGCGGCAAGCGGCACAGTAAGGACATTTTTCACACCCGTTAGCTGAATATGTACCTGCGCCGTCATTTCCAGACGAAGAATGCCTTGCGGGTTAGGCACCTCAAAACGCGCATAGTAAAAAATGGCATCATTCACTTTCTGCGGCGTGGGGAGAATATCCTTAAGTTTGCCTTCATAGCGGGTGTCCGGGTCACCCAGCACGGTAAACCAGGCTTTTTGTCCCGGTTTGAGGTGGATGACATCAGCCTCGGATACCTGCGCTTTCACCAGCATGGTACTCATATCGGCCAGGGTCAGAATATTCGGAGCCTGCTGAGCGGCAATGACCGTCTGGCCCTGCAACGTGGTGATTTCCGTCACCTCGCCCGCCATAGGCGCAACAATGCGAGTGTAATCAAAATTGGCTTTCGCCGTGTCGAGCGTCGCCTGATTACGCTGAATCTGGGCATCTATAGTACCAATCTGCGCCTCTTTGACCGCCAGGTCGGTAATCGCCGTGTCCAGATCCTGACGCGAGATAAGATGCGTTTTAGCCAGTTGTTGCTGACGTGCGAGCGTGACCGCTGCCAGTTTGCGCTCAGCCTGAGCCTGGCGACGTTGCGCACGCAACTCCATCAGGGTCGCTTCCACTTCCTTGATCTGGTTTGTTGCCTGTTCCGGATCGATAACGCCGAGCAGTTGATCTTTTTTAACTTTATCACCGATATTCACCGACAGCGTTTTGAGCTGCCCGCTGACCTGAGCGCCAACATCAACTTTGCGCAAAGCATCCAGCTTACCGGTCGCCAGCACGCTCTGCTGCAATTCGCCTGGGCGAACGATCAAGGTTTGATAGTGAGGCACTGGCGCATTCAACTGCTTAAAGAGCCATATCGCCGCCAGTACGATCAGTACTATCAGCACCAGCCAGATTTTTCGACTTCTTCCCTTCAAATTCATAACTTTTCCAGATATCCAAACTGACTCTATTGATGCCAGTATTCATTAAACAATTGCTCAACGAAACCCAATCTTCTTTTTTTTCACATAATTCATTTATCCGGCGTTAAGACATATTTTGTTGAAATATTGACATTACGCTTACAATTCGAGTTTGTGTCATGTCCACTATTGCTGGAATCACTTCACCCGTACTCTGTGCAAAAACAGGCTGGCAACTTTTTTGTCAACTTGCCAGCGGCAAATTAATGCCAGGTTTTGCCTGGAAAAATCCCTCTTATCGGCGAAAATTTCTGCTGCGCTCTTTGCTCAAACCACTCGGTACCGCAAAACTGCTATCCAGCCTGGCACAGCACCCGGATTTATTGCTCATTCTTAATGCCCAGCCGGGGCTGCCCTGCCGATTACATCGCCCGTGGCTGTCATTAATCTTCGATGAGAAAAAAACAGTCGCTGCGCTCGATTATCATTACAAAACCCTTTGTGCGCGCCTACCCACCTCTGTACGTTCAGGTTTTTTTACGCCGCAGGGCGTCACCTTTGTCGAATTAACCGGCAAGAATGGGGAGCAGTACACTATCCGTTTTTATATGGACCCAATGCAGGACAAAGAAGGCGAAGCGACACTGGTTTTCTGCGATGAGCAGCGAACACAACTGGCGGGAATGACCTTCGCGCTGTGTCTGCACGAGGGGAAACGCACGCTGTTTATCGGTGGCCTGCAGGGCGCTAAAGCGAATATTCCCCATGAGGTTATCCAGACTGCAACCAAGAGTTGCCACGGTTTATTTCCTAAACGCCTGCTGCTGGAAGCCTGTACAGAGCTGGCGTCTTATATGGATGTGGAACAGATTATCGCTGTCAGTAATGACACGCATATTTACCAAAGCTGGCGCTACCGCAAGAAAAAACAGGACAAGTTGCACGCCGACTACGACAGCTTCTGGGAATCGCTCAGCGGCGAACGCACCGCCGAGGGAACCTTCCGCCTGCCAATGTTGATTGCGCGAAAAACCATGGAAGAGATTGCCAGTAAAAAACGCGCGGAGTATCGCCGCCGCTATGATTTACTGGATTCACTGCAAAACCAGATGCGTCAGATTTTACATCGCTAATCCGCTCTCCCGCGCGCCAGCCAGAGTACGCGGGAGAACATCTTACGTAGAAGTAATGGCACCGACTCCACGCCCCGTCGCCCCGCTTCCATCGCGACTTCAATAGCTAAGTCGGGTTTCGACGAACGATGAATCGCTTTGATAATGATACGCCGCATATTCATCGGCACATTTTCAGGCAACTGCGCCACACGGCGATACACCTCGTCAAACCCCTCGCGAAACATAAAATGCTCCATGTCCAGCGCCGGCAGTTCGGTTAAGTGCTCACGCACCTGGTCACGTTCCTCGTTCAGCAGACCGCGCACCGTTGCCGCATATTTTTTGCCAGCTTCATCCCCGTCGACCAGCACATGCCATTCAATGCCCATGCGTCTGGCGAATTTGATCAAGGGCTTTAACCCGGACTGGGCAAATTCAATAACCTTAATCCCTTCCGCGTCGAAATGGTGCCCGCACTGGCGTGCCAGCTCGTTAATCACCCAGGTCTCCGTTTCCCCCTCTACCAGAAGCCAACAGCGGGCAAACAGCGCCGATGCGCGGTTAAAACGAATATGGAAGGCAATACGCCGCCCCTCCTCTGCGTTCATGCCGCCCGGCCCCAGCCGCCATGCAGCAACCCGTGAAGACTCCCTCACAAGGCGGCATACATGCTCAACCGGTGTTAGCGAAAGCAGTTCTCCTGAGTTAGTGGTCGTGATTTGCTGTAACGGCAGCAAGTTGAGTAATTGCCAGGCGACGGAAAGCATAATGGGGTGCAGTCGCGTTTCCGGATCTTCAACCAACAGAAGCGGTCGGGCGTCGCGATCCAGACGCACTGTCCCTTTGGCCTGTAACAGCGTCGCAAAAAAGCCTAACAGAATGACCCGGTACATACGGCCGCCGGGTTTATCGATCATACGGTTAATGATATCGAGGTAACGCCAGCTACGCTGCTCATCGTGAGAGCGACGGCGCATCAGGCGCTGATGGGATGGACCGCTGCCCTGTTCAGCAAAATAGTGCTCCAGCAGTTGCACCATGGCTGAAAGCCCGTGGCGAATTTGCCCGTCCGTCAGGTTTTGCGGATGGGTCACCAGTTCCCGTGAGAGAAAATCAAGCTGACGCGCGGTTGCTTCTACTTCCAGCGTCTGCGGCAGCGAACCATTACGGATACGTCGCATGAAACGCGCATCACGCAGACGCAGCACCGGCATCAGGCGGATAAGATGGCGCACCAGGTCATCAATATCGTCAAGTATCAGCGGGTGCCCCTGGGCATCAAGAAAGCTTCGTAGCGTCATGACACTTTCATCTTGCGCCAGTTCCCCTTCCAGACGGTAAAACAGACGTTGATAGCCATCATCGCTGGGCACCCAGCAGGGCTGAAGCGGTCGATAACGGCGTGTACGGTACCGCCCCGGTTCGGATTCACGAAACGTCAGGATAATGTGCAGATGATGTTCCCGTCCCTGAATATCTCCCGGCGGAAACCAAAAATCTTCATGCACAAAATGATATAAATCTGTTTCCGGCGAAAGTAACAGCGTCAGCGCATCCAACAGGCTTGATTTACCCCAGGCATTTTCCCCGATCAGGACGTTGGTTTGTTCCAGCATCAGCGATAGCCGATTGATACCGCGAAACCCGACAATCTCTACGCGCTCCAGAATCATAGCCCCTCCGGGAAATATGTCTTTTTTCCATTAAGTTAGCTCAAGTATAGCGGTATGAAACGGGGCAAAACACCGTATTTATCATAGATTAAGCATCTTTGAATGTGAGCCAGCGTATCGACGCGCTTATGGTTTAATTTTTTACCGCATGGCTTATTTCATTCGAAATAATTTCCTGCTGCGTTTCTTCGTTCATCGAAAGGCTATTATCATCATTTTGCCTTAAATCAAATTTAAGCCATTTATTTGGCTGGTCCTCACGCGTCATTATTTCTAAAATAGGGACACAGCAGCCAGAAAAATGTTTTTGGCTGGCTTCACAGGATGTAGATTTTTATTGAGGATATTATGTTTAGAAAATTAGCGGCGGAATGTTTTGGTACATTCTGGCTGGTATTTGGTGGTTGCGGGAGCGCGGTATTCGCTGCGGCATTCCCTGAACTGGGAATTGGTTTTGTTGGCGTAGCGCTGGCATTTGGTTTAACCGTATTAACGATGGCTTACGCTGTCGGGCATATTTCTGGTGGACATTTTAATCCCGCCGTAACCCTGGGATTATGGGCGGGTGGTCGTTTCCCGGCAAAAGAGATTATCGGCTATATTATTGCTCAACTGATAGGCGGGATAATTGCTGCCGGTGTGCTATACCTGATTGCCAGCGGTAAAGCGGGCTTTGATGCTGCCGCCAGCGGCTTTGCGTCCAATGGCTACGGCGACCATTCTCCTGGTCAATATTCCATGACCTCAGCCATCATAATTGAAGTTGTCCTGACTTGTGGCTTCCTGTTAGTTATTCTCGGCGCGACGGATAAATATGCACCGGCTGGTTTTGCCCCCATTGCCATTGGTCTTGCTTTAACGCTGATACATTTGATCAGTATCCCTGTAACAAATACCTCCGTTAACCCGGCACGTAGCACCGCAGTGGCACTCTTTCAGGGTGGCTGGGCGCTAAATCAATTATGGCTATTTTGGGCCATGCCAATTATTGGCGGCATCCTTGGGGGGATTTTGTATCGCACTCTGCTGGAAAAACGTGATTAATTCGAATTAAGCCAATAGGTTATTGGTTTATTTTATCTCTTCGTTTTACGTTGTTTGGTCCTCCGAACATTCCTTCTGCCTCTAAGCGGCAACCGGCGTTTTTCATTTAAGGGAGACGCCGGTATCTTCGCTTCTGTCAGTATTGCTAATAATTCTCTTTATTATTAAGTGTCCTCTCTCATTTTAACATTTACCCCCTAAGCGGTAGACTGGCGGCCTTAAAATTGCGCTAAATCAATCTCTCTGCACATTGCATAAAAAACATCTTTTAAGCCTTTCGGGAGCAGCATAATCTTAAACATGCATTTCAAATATAACTTTAATTTATAAGGTGTGACTATGTTTTGTGTGCAATGTGAACAGACCATCCGTACCCCGGCTGGTGATGGCTGCGCTTATGCGCAGGGTATGTGCGGCAAAACGGCCGAAACATCGGACCTGCAGGATCTGCTGATCGCCGCGCTGCAAGGGCTGTCAGCCTGGGCCAGCAAAGCGCGTGATTACGGCATTATCGTTCATGACATCGATAACTTTGCCCCGCGCGCCTTCTTCTCTACGCTGACCAACGTCAACTTCGATTCCGTGCGTATCGTTGGCTATGCGCGTGAAGCGATTGCCTACCGTGAAGCCTTAAAAGCACAGTGCCTGAGCAAAGATCCGGCAGCCACGGTTGATAACCCGATGGCAGAACTGCAACTGGTCAGCGACGACCTGGGCGATCTGCAGCGTCAGGCGGCAGCCTTCACACCGAATATTGATAAAGCGGTTATCGGTGAAAATATTCTCGGCCTGCGCCTGCTGTGCCTGTACGGCCTGAAAGGGGCCGCAGCCTATATGGAGCATGCCCACGTACTCGGCCAGTACGACAACGAGATTTACGCCCAGTACCATAAAATTATGGCGTGGCTGGGTACCTGGCCTGCTGATATGAACGCCCTGCTCAACTGCTCGATGGAAATCGGTCAGATGAACTTTAAAGTGATGAGCATCCTGGATGCGGGTGAAACCACCGCCTACGGCCACCCGACGCCGACTCAGGTCAACGTAAAAGCGGTTGCCGGTAAATGCATCCTGATTTCCGGTCACGATCTGAAAGACCTGCATAACCTGCTGCAGCAGACCGAAGGCACGGGTGTTAACGTCTATACCCATGGCGAAATGCTGCCAGCCCACGGCTACCCGGAACTGCGTAAATATAAACATCTGGTAGGTAACTACGGCAGCGGCTGGCAGAACCAGCAGGTTGAATTTGCCCGCTTCCCGGGCCCCATCGTGATGACATCTAACTGCATCATCGACCCGACTGTCGGTTCCTATGATGACCGTATCTGGACGCGCAGCATCGTCGGCTGGCCGGGTGTCAATCATCTGGAAGGCGATGACTTCACCCGCGTTATCGATCAGGCACAACAACTGGCAGGCTTCCCGTACAGCGAAATCGAGCACCTGATCACCGTTGGTTTTGGCCGTCAGACGCTGCTCGGTGCAGCCGATACCCTGATTGATTTGGTGAGCCGTGAAAAACTGCGTCACATCTTCCTGCTTGGCGGCTGTGATGGCGCGCGCGGTGAACGTAACTACTTTACCGACTTCGCCACCAGCGTACCGGATGACTGCCTGATCCTGACCCTGGCGTGCGGTAAATACCGCTTTAACAAGCTGGACTTCGGCAATATCGAAGGCCTGCCGCGTCTGGTGGATGCCGGTCAGTGTAACGACGCCTACTCGGCCATTATTCTTGCCGTCACGCTGGCAGAGAAACTGGGCTGTGGCGTGAACGACCTGCCGCTGTCACTGGTGCTTTCCTGGTTTGAACAGAAAGCGATTGTGATTCTGCTGACCCTGCTCTCGCTCGGCGTTACCAATATCGTGACCGGCCCAACGGCGCCTGGCTTCCTGACACCAGATCTGCTGGCAGTACTGAATGAGAAATTCGGTCTGCGTTCAATCACGACCGTAGAGCAGGATATGCAGCAGTTACTGGGCGCGTAAGGAGTAGAGAATGACGATGCCAACCCCGCAGTGTCCGTGGCGTATGCAGGTTCACCACATCCAACAAGAAACACCGGATGTCTGGACGCTGTCGCTGTTATGCCACGATTATTACCCGTACCGCGCAGGACAATATGCGCTGGTCAGTATTCGCAACAGCGCTGAGCAGATGCGTGCCTATACGATCTCCTCCACGCCGGGCATCAGCGAATACATCACGCTGACCATCCGTCGTCTTGATGGCGGCCTGGGCTCAGAGTGGCTGACGCGAGACGTCAAACGCGGCGATTATCTCTGGCTGTCTGATGCGCAAGGGGAGTTCACCTGCGACAACAAAGCCAGTGATAAATTACTCTTGCTGGCGGCGGGCTGTGGGGTAACACCGATCATGTCGATGCGCCGCTGGCTGGCAAAATACCGTCCACAGGTTGATGTGCAGGTTATCTTTAGCGTGCGCTCACCCCAGGATGTGATTTTTGCCGATGAGTGGAAAAACTATCCGGTTACCCTGGTGGCGGAAAACAACGCTACGGCTGGCTTCCTTGCCGGTCGCCTGACGCAAGAGATCCTGCGCAGCGTCCCGGACCTTGCTGCCCGTACCGTCATGACCTGTGGGCCAGCGCCTTATATGGACCAGGTTGAGAAAGACGTTAAAGCTTTAGGTGTGACGCAGTTCTTTAATGAGAAGTTCTTCACCCCGGTGGCAGAAGCGGCAACCAGCGGTCTGACATTCACCAAATTACAGCCGGCGAAAACGTTCTACGGTCCGGTTGGCACTACGTTGCTGGAAGCATTCGAAAGTAACAAGGTGCCGGTCAATGCGGCCTGTCGTGCGGGTGTCTGCGGGTCGTGCAAAACGAAGGTGGTGTCCGGTAAGTACAGCGTCACCAGCACTATGACATTAACACCGCAGGAAATTGCTGAGGGTTATGTTCTGGCCTGCTCCTGCCACCCGGAAAGCGATCTGGTACTGGCATAACCGCCAGTCCCCTGTTAAGCAAAAGCCCTTCCTTTTCAGGAAGGGCTTTTTTTAAACCTTAACGCCACTCGGCTGGCGCAACGGAGTAACGCCCCGCGCCCAGGAAGGCCAGTGCCAGTGCGGCAACAAAGAAATAGACCAGGCTTTCGATCGCCCATGCGCCCGTCTTATCCAACATTGCCGTGTTGTTAATACCCACCATCAACCAGGCAACGACCATTGTGAATGCCAGCACCAGCGCTGCCGGACGGACCAGAATGCCCAGAATGATCAGGGCCGGGCAAACCACTTCGCCAATCAGCACACCGTAAGCGATAAAGCCAGGCATTCCTTTCGCCACCAGCATGCCCGCGATGCCATCAATACCGCCGATGAGCTTGTGCAATCCGTGGAACAACATCAATCCACCGACAGTCAAACGCAGCAATAAACGACCAAAGTCTTCGTGTGCTAACATCTTATTAACAGAACCTAACAGAGATTTAACCATTTGAAATGATTCCTATTTTTATTCGACTGTATGCAGATTATTCCTAATCCAAAAATAAATAAAGCCCTAACTAATAAGGGGCAATTTACGCACAAATAATGACATTTCATCGACTACGCTTGTAGACGGAACAATAAGATGGAGGCGTAACGATGAAACAGACTGTAGCCGCTTATATCGCCAGAACACTTGAGCAGGCAGGGGTGAAACGCATCTGGGGTGTAACCGGAGATTCGTTAAACGGATTAAGCGACAGCCTTAACCGCATGGGCACCATTGACTGGATGTCCACGCGCCATGAAGAAGTTGCTGCATTTGCGGCAGGCGCGGAAGCGCAACTCACTGGTGAGCTGGCCGTCTGTGCTGGCTCCTGCGGGCCTGGCAACCTGCATCTGATTAACGGGCTGTTCGACTGCCATCGCAACCACGTACCAGTGCTGGCGATTGCCGCCCACATTCCTTCAAGCGAAATCGGCAGCGGCTATTTTCAGGAGACCCATCCGCAGGAGTTGTTCCGCGAATGCAGCCACTACTGTGAGCTGGTTTCGACCCCCGAACAGATCCCGCAGGTGCTGGCCATCGCCATGCGCAAAGCCATACTTAACCGTGGTGTTTCCGTTGTCGTCATACCCGGAGATGTGGCGTTGAAACCGGCACCAGAGACCGCCAGCAGCCACTGGTATCCGGCCCCGCAACCGGTGATAGTACCCGCTGAGGAAGAGTTGAAAAAACTGGCGCAGTTGCTGCGCTACTCCAGCAACATCGCCCTGATGTGCGGCAGTGGCTGCGCGGGTGCGCACAGTGCGTTGATTGAGTTTGCCGGTAAGTTGAAAGCGCCTGTTGTGCATGCCATGCGCGGTAAAGAGCATGTGGAGTATGACAACCCGTACGATGTTGGCATGACCGGGTTGATTGGCTTCTCGTCGGGTTTTCACACCATGATGAATGCCGATACGTTAATCCTGCTCGGTACCCAGTTCCCCTATCGGGCGTTTTACCCCACGGATGCCAAAATCATTCAAATTGATATCAATCCAGGCAGCATTGGCGCCCACAGCAAGGTAGATATGGCGCTGCTGGGCGATATCAATGCCACCCTCACCGCCCTGCTTCCGCTGCTGGAAGAAAAAACCGATCGCCGTTTTCTGGACAAAGCGCTGGAGCACTATCGCGATGCGCGTAAGGGACTGGACGATCTGGCAAAACCCAGTGAGAAAGCTATCCACCCGCAATATCTGGCGCAACAGAGCAGCCATTTCGCCAGCGACGACGCCATCTTCACCTGCGATGTAGGCACACCGACCGTCTGGGCTGCACGTTATCTGAAAATGAACGGTAAGCGCCGCCTGCTGGGGTCGTTCAACCACGGTTCGATGGCCAATGCAATGCCCCAGGCACTGGGGGCGAAAGCAACGTACCCGCAACGCCAGGTTGTGGCGATGTGCGGCGATGGTGGTTTCAGCATGCTGATGGGGGATTTTCTCTCGGTGGTGCAAATGAATCTGCCTGTCAAAATCATCGTTTTTAACAATAGCGTGCTTGGCTTTGTGGCGATGGAGATGAAGGCTGGCGGGTATCTCACCGATGGCACGGAACTGCACGATACCAATTTTGCCCGCATTGCCGAAGCGTGCGGGATCACCGGTATCCGGGTGGAAAAATCCGCCGATGTGGATGAGGCTCTCCAACGGGCGTTCTCTATTGATGGCCCAGTGCTGGTGGATGTGGTGGTCGCCAAAGAAGAGCTGGCCATCCCACCGCAGATCAAACTGGAACAGGCCAAAGGCTTTAGCCTTTATATGCTGCGCGCCATTATCAACGGACGTGGCGATGAAGTGATGGAACTGGCGAAAACGAACTGGCTCAGGTAAAACATCCTTTTTGCCTCGACACAAAATCCTTCATGATGCACCAGGACGGCACGTCCGCTAACCCCAGACGCGGAGATAACGATGCGACAGGGGTTAGCGGGCACAGCCTGCACAGAGGCAGCCTGAGGGATGACGTGTAAATAAGGAAGTGCCATGATCGATTTACGCAGTGATACCGTCACCCGCCCGGGGCGCACCATGCTGGAACATATGCTGGCAGCGCCCGTCGGGGACGATGTTTACGGGGATGACCCGACCGTCAATGAACTGCAGCGTTACGCGGCTGCGCTGGGCGGTAAGGAAGCCGCGCTGTTTCTGCCTACGGGTACCCAGGCAAACCTGGTCGCATTGCTCAGTCATTGCGAGCGCGGCGAAGAGTACATTGTCGGCCAGGCCGCACATAATTACCTGTACGAAGCCGGTGGCGCTGCCGTTCTGGGCAGTATCCAGCCGCAGCCCATCGACGCCGCACCGGACGGCAGCCTGCCGCTCGATAAAGTGGCCATGAAAATCAAGCCGGACGATATCCACTTTGCCCGTACCCGCCTGTTAAGCCTGGAAAACACCCACAACGGTAAAGTCCTGCCGCGCGACTACCTGCGTCAGGCGTGGGAGTTCACCCGCCAGCGCAACCTTGCGCTGCACGTTGACGGCGCGCGTATTTTCAATGCCGTGGTGGAATATGGCTGTGCGTTGCGCGACATCACTCAATACTGCGACTCGTTTACTATTTGCCTCTCTAAAGGTCTTGGCACGCCCGTCGGGTCACTGCTGGTGGGAAGCAAGGATTACATCAGGCGCGCTACCCGCTGGCGCAAAATGACCGGCGGCGGCATGCGCCAGGCGGGAATACTGGCGGCAGCCGGTCTCTATGCGCTTGAGCACAATGTCCAGCGGCTGAAAGACGATCACGATAACGCGGCCTGGCTGGCGGCACAGTTGCGTGAAATTGGCGCCGACGTGATGCGCAATGACACCAATATGCTGTTTGTCCGCGTAGGGGAAGAAAACGCGGCGGCGCTCGGAGCCTTTATGCGTGAGCGCGATGTGCTGATTAACGCTTCGCCGATTGTGCGCCTGGTGACCCATCTGGACGTCAGCCGCGATCAGCTTGCCGATGTTGTTTCTCACTGGCAGGCGTTTTTGCAGCGTTAAGGAGCAGGGTGTGCCGCAACGAATTCTGGTGCTAGGGGCCAGTGGCTACATTGGTCAGCACCTGATCCAGGCGTTAAGTCAGCAGGGGCATGAGATTCTCGCTGTGGCACGCCATCTTGCTCGCCTGCAAAAACAGCAGTTGCCGGGGGTAAGTTGCCATGAAACGGATCTTATCTGGCCGGACAATCTCCCGGCGCTGTTTCAGGGGATCGATACCCTCTACTTCCTGGTGCATAGCATGGGCGAGAGCGGCGACTTTATCGCCCAGGAGCGACAAATTGCCCTCAACGTGCGCGATACGCTGCGGCAATGCCCGGTCCGGCAGGTGATTTTTCTCAGCTCACTGCAGGCCAAAGGATCCAGTGACTCCAGCCATCTTATTGCCCGGCAGCTCACCGGCGATATCCTGCGCGACGCGGGGGTTCCTGTTACGGAATTGCGCGCCGGGATTATTGTTGGCGCAGGTTCGGCCGCGTTTGAAGTGATGCGCGATATGGTTTACAACCTGCCGGTGCTGACGCCGCCGCTGTGGGTGCGTTCACGTACCACTCCCATTGCGCTGGAGAATCTGCTCCACTACCTGCTGGAGTTACGCCATCATCCGTCGCAAGAGCACCGCGTTTTTGAGGCTGCCGGCCCGGAAACGCTGAGTTACCAGCAACAGTTTGAACATTTTATGGCGGTCAGTGGCGTTACCCGTCCGTTGATCCCTATCCCCCTGCCCACACGGCTTATCTCGGTCTGGTTTTTACAGGTCATCACGTCCGTGCCACCGACTATTGCGCGCGCGCTGATTCAGGGGTTAAAGCACGATCTGCTGGCTGACGATGGCCCCCTTCGCCAGCTCGTCCCCCAACCGCTGATCACTTTCGACGAAGCGGTTCGTCGTACGCTTCGCGAAGAAGAGAAACTGGTGAATTCCAGCGACTGGGGATACTCCCCGCAGGCATTTGCACGCTGGCGTCCGCAATATGGCTATTTCCCCAAACAGGCAGGTTTCACCGTTGAAACCGCCGCCAGCCTGGAGGCGCTGTGGGAGGTGGTTAATCAGATCGGCGGTAAAGAGCGTTACTTTTTTGGCAATGTTCTCTGGCAAACCCGCGCCGCGCTGGATCATCTGATCGGCCATCGTCTGGCGAAAGGCCGTCCGCAGCGTCCGTTTTTGCAGCCTGGTGACCAGGTTGATAGCTGGAAAGTGATCATCGCCGAGCCGCAAGAGCAACTCGCACTGCTGTTCGGGATGAAAGCGCCGGGGCTGGGTCGCCTGAGCTTTACCCTCACCGACAAAGGTCAACACCGCCTGCTGGATGTGCGCGCCTGGTGGCATCCGCACGGTATGCCAGGGCTACTCTACTGGCTGCTGATGATCCCCGCGCATCTGTTTATTTTTCGGGGCATGGCGCGGCGAATTGCGCGACTGGCAGAACAAAACGCAGAAAAAAAGTAAATTCAGACATTATTCTTTCATGTTTCCCATTGCATACCGCCCTGTTTCACGGAAGAATGCGCACGCAATGATTGCGGGTCACTATAGTGGATTGCTATGAAGGTTCTGGTCACAGGCGCAACCAGCGGTTTAGGCCGAAACGCCGTCGAATATTTGCGTCAAAAAGGCATTAGCGTACGCGCAACGGGCCGCAACAAAGCCATGGGCGAGTTGCTGACAAAAATGGGCGCTGAGTTTATTCATGCCGATCTGACCGAGCTGGTCTCTTCACAGGCCAAAGTGATGCTCGCTGGTGTGGATACCCTGTGGCACTGTTCCAGTTTTACCTCTCCCTGGGGTACACAGGCAGCCTTTGACCTGGCGAACGTCCGGGCAACCCGCCGCCTCGGCGAATGGGCCGTGGCCTGGGGCGTGCGTAACTTCATTCACATTTCATCGCCATCACTCTATTTCGATTATCACCACCATCACGACATTCGTGAGGATTTCCGTCCGGCGCGCTTGGCTAACGAGTTCGCCCGCAGTAAAGCCGCCAGCGAAGAGGTGATTCAACTGCTTGCGCAGGCCAACCCTAATACGCGTTTTACAGTTTTACGCCCGCAGAGTCTGTTCGGGCCACACGATAAAGTCTTTATTCCCCGCCTGGCGCAGATGATGCACCACTACCGCAGCATCTTACTGCCGCGCGGTGGGCAAGCGCTGGTCGATATGACTTACTACGAAAACGCGGTGCATGCGATGTGGCTGGCAAGCCAGCCCGTTTGTGATGCGCTGCCGTCCGGGCGGACCTACAACATCACCAACGGCGAGCCGCGCACCCTGCGTAGCATCGTGCAAAAGTTGATTGACGATTTGGGGATGGACTGCCGCATCCGCTCCGTGCCTTATGCGATGCTGGATATGATCGCACGCAGCATGGAACGTTTCGGCGACAAATCAGCGAAAGAGCCTTCGCTCACCCATTATGGGGTATCCAAGCTGAACTTCGATTTCACGCTGGATATCCAAAGAGCGAAGGACGAGCTGGGATATGAGCCTATTGTCTCTGTTGATGAGGGCATTGCCCGCACGGCTTACTGGCTGCGGGATCACGGGAAGTTGCCGCGCTAAACGGCCCTTCCCTCAAGCGTCCTCATCCCTGACCATATTTTTCCAGCAGCGCCTCGGCAATCGCCTGGCTTTCCGCATCGGCTATGCCATTCCATAATGCCGGGCGGAAATGCATCTGGAAGGCCATAATCACTCTTTTCTGCTGGGCGGCGCTCATCTCCGGTTTGACCTCATAACCGTAGCGCGCCAGCAGATCGAGCAGTGAGGCCGTCTCTACCGCTTCATACGGCGCGCGACCATTCAGATAGAATGCCACACGCGCGGCATCCGGCCATGCCCCTATCCCCTGTGCCGCCAGTTCACGCCACGGGAAAAGTGGCCCCGGATCATCTTTGCGCTGCGGGGCGATATCCGAATGCGCCACCACGTTCTGTGGCTGGATGTGATAACGACTGACAATGTCTTTCATCAGCGGAACCAGCGCGGCAATCTGTTCAGGCTCAAAGGGGGTAAATCGCTTCACCCCTGCCACGTTTTGCCAGCCACGGTTTTCCAGCTCAATACCGATAGAGGTATCATTGATTCGCGTGGCGTTGCGCCAGTAGCTGATCCCCGCATGCCAGGCCAGCTCACTTTCCGGCACCAGTTGCCAGATACGCGGCTTACCGTGATGGACAGGCGGGTGCGCCGGAATCAAATAGTGCGAACTCACCTGCTTATCGGTAAGCGTCGCCAGCGAAACATCAAAATCATCCGCCGTGTAGTGCACCACCAGCACTTTGATACGCGGATATGCCGCCTGCGCCTGACGGCGGGTATCAAGCTGGTAACCGTCTTTATCGACGATCCCCTTCTCACCCGCACACCCCACCAGAAGCAGCGCTAACAACAGTAAGGATAAAAAGCGGCTCATCAGCGTGTTTTCACCGCCGTACCGCTCACGCTCACCATCAGCATGCTGCTGTCTTTGCCCACCGTTTCATAATCGATATCGATACCCACGACGGCATTCGCGCCCAGCGCTTTTGCCTGCTCGCCCATCTCGCGAAACGCAATTTCACGCGCCTTGCGCAACTCTTTTTCATACGCGCCTGAACGGCCCCCCACGATGTCGCGAATACCGGCGAAAAAGTCGCGAAAAATATTGGCCCCCAGAATCGCTTCGCCGGTGACGACGCCGCAGTATTCGACAATTGGCTGGCCTTCGAGGGTGGGTGTTGTTGAAAATTGCATCAGCGTCTCCTTTTGATACTCAGTGCGTTATAAAGCACATTATCGGAGCAATACACTATTCTTGAAAGGTGGTTATATCCGAAGAGAAAATAAGGAAATCAATATGCGCTACTCTGCTTTGACTCTCGTTTTACCGTGCGCGCTGCTGCTCAGCGCCTGTACCACGGTTACACCAGCGTTTAAGGATATCGGAACCCGCAGCGGCCCTTGTATCGAAGGCGGCCCCGATACTGTTGCACAACAATTTTACGATTATCGCATTGAGCACCGCAGTAATGATTTTTCTGCACTGCGTCCGTACCTGAGCGACGATCTGGCGGCTTCGCTCACCGCGGCCAGTAAAGATAATCGCAATACCACGCTCCTGAAATCCGATCCCTTCTCCAGCAGAACCGTCATGCCGGAGAAAGCGAGCGTTGCCAGCGCCTCAACGATCCCGAACACCGATGCGCGAAACATTCCACTGCGGGTCACCCTGACTCAGGGCTCCCAAAGCTGGCAGGATGAAGTGCTGATGGTCCGTGAAGGTCAGTGCTGGGCTGTGGATGATGTGCGCTACCTCGGTGGCGCGGCGCATGCTCCGGCCGGGACATTGCGCCAGTCTGTTGAGCATCGCTAACAAGAGGCCCATGAAAGTGGGAAATATGCATTAATCCCCGCAAAATGTCTGGCATTCCAGCGTGAATGCCGACATTTATGCCTGCTTCCATCACGCCCCGGTATTTTGTGCTAACTTTATGTGTGAATGCGGTTTATATTTAAGTTTTAACGCACAAATATTGCATAACTATTCTGCGAACGTTACTATTTGCGGCCTCAATTGCTATTAGATTGCCTCGATGAGTATAAAATTAAACGGCATTAACTGCTTCTATGGTGCGCACCAGGCGCTCTTTGACATTACGCTTGACTGCCCGCAGGGTGAAACACTTGTGCTGCTTGGCCCGAGTGGCGCGGGTAAGAGCTCATTATTACGCGTATTGAACCTGCTTGAGATGCCGCGCTCCGGTCAGTTAAGCATCGCAGGCAATCACTTCGATTTTGCCAAAGCCCCTTCTGACAAAGCGATTCGCGATTTGCGTCAGAACGTGGGTATGGTGTTTCAGCAATACAATCTTTGGCCGCACTTAACGGTAGCCCAGAACCTGATTGAAGCCCCGTGCCGCGTGCTGGGTCTGAGTAAAGATGAGGCGCTCGCCCGTGCGGACAAATTGCTGGAGCGTTTACGTCTTAAGCCCTACAGCGATCGTTATCCGCTGCATCTTTCCGGCGGCCAGCAGCAGCGTGTGGCGATTGCCCGCGCCCTGATGATGGAGCCGCAGGTTCTGCTGTTTGATGAACCGACAGCCGCGCTGGACCCGGAAATTACCGCGCAAATCGTCAGCATCATTCGTGAACTGGCAGAAACCGGTATTACGCAGGTTATCGTGACCCATGAAGTAGAAGTGGCGCGCAAAACCGCCAGCCGCGTGGTCTATATGGAAAACGGTCATATTATCGAACAAGGGGATGCGAGCTGCTTTGCTTCGCCGCAGACCGACGCGTTTAAATATTATTTATCTCACTGAGTTCTCGGGGAAATGACAATGAAAAAAGTATTGATCGCCGCGCTACTTGCAAGCGTCAGCCTGTCTGCTTCCGCAGCACAGACTATCCGTTTCGCCACCGAAGCAAGCTACCCTCCGTTTGAATCTACCGACGCCAACAACAAAATCGTTGGTTTCGATGTGGACCTGGCAAACGCGCTGTGTAAAGAGATTGATGCCACCTGTACCTTCACCAACCAGGCGTTCGACAGCCTGATCCCCAGCCTGAAATTCCGTCGTTTCGACGCGGTAATGGCCGGTATGGACATCACCCCGGAGCGTGAGAAACAGGTTCTGTTTACCACTCCGTACTATGACAACTCCGCGCTGTTCGTGGGTCAAACCGGTAAATACACCAGCATCGATGCCCTGAAAGGCAAGAAAGTGGGCGTGCAGAACGGCACTACTCACCAGAAATTCATCAACGATAAGCACCCGGAAATCACCACCGTTCCGTACGACAGCTATCAGAATGCTAAGCTGGATCTGCAGAATGGCCGTATCGATGCCGTATTTGGTGACACCGCAGTTGTCACCGAATGGCTGAAATCGAACGATAAACTGGCTGCCGTTGGCGACAAAGTGACCGATAAAGAGTACTTCGGCACGGGCCTGGGTATCGCCGTTCGTCAGGGCAACACCGAGTTGCAGCAGAAATTCAACACTGCGCTGGAAAAAGTGAAGAAAGATGGCACCTACGAAACCATCTACAACAAATGGTTCCAGAAGTAATCCTTGATGAATGAAATTTTTCCATTAGCAAGCGCCGCCGGGATGACCGTCGGCCTTGCCGTTTGCGCACTGATCATCGGCCTGGTTCTGGCGATGATCTTTGCGGTATGGGAGTCAGCCAAATGGCGTCCCGTTGCGTGGGCTGGCTCGGCGCTGGTCACTATTTTGCGCGGCTTACCAGAAATTCTGGTCGTGCTGTTTATCTATTTCGGCTCGTCACAGCTACTGTTAATTCTTTCTGACGGTTTCACCCTCAATCTGGGGTTCGTGCAACTCCCGATACAGGTACAGATCGAGAACTTTGATGTCAGCCCGTTCTTCTGCGGCGTGATCGCCCTGTCATTGCTGTACTCCGCCTACGCGTCGCAGACCTTACGTGGCGCGTTAAAAGCGGTACCGCAAGGTCAGTGGGAATCGGGCCAGGCGCTGGGGCTGTCAAAAAGCGCCATTTTCTTCCGTCTGGTCATGCCGCAAATGTGGCGTCACGCGTTGCCGGGCCTTGGCAACCAGTGGCTGGTACTATTGAAAGATACCGCGCTGGTCTCGCTTATCAGCGTTAATGACCTGATGCTGCAAACCAAAAGTATCGCCACCCGTACCCAGGAGCCATTTACCTGGTACATTGTGGCGGCAGCGATTTATCTGGTGGTCACCCTGCTCAGTCAGTGGATCCTTAAGCGTATCGATCTGCGCGCCACACGCTTTGAACGGAGACCAGACTGATGCTTGAGTACTTACCCGAGCTGCTGAAAGGCCTGCATACCAGCCTGACGCTCACCGTGGCGTCGCTGATTGCCGCGTTGGTTTTGTCGTTGCTCTTTACCATTGTGCTGACGCTAAAGACGCCCGTTCTGTCGTGGATAGTCCGTGGCTATATCACGCTGTTTACCGGTACCCCACTGCTGGTGCAGATCTTCCTGATTTACTACGGTCCGGGCCAGTTCCCGGTGCTACAGGAATATCCGGTTATCTGGCACCTGCTGTCGGAACCCTGGCTGTGTGCCTTGCTGGCGCTCTCCCTGAACAGCGCGGCCTATACCACGTTGCTGTTTTACGGGGCGATCCGCGCCATTCCGCAAGGCCAGTGGCAGTCCTGTAGCGCGCTGGGGATGAGCAAGAAAGATACGCTGGCGATTCTGTTGCCGTATGCATTCAAACGCGCCTTATCGTCCTATTCGAACGAAGTGGTGCTGGTGTTCAAGAGTACATCGCTGGCCTATACCATTACGCTGATGGAAGTGATGGGGCACGGTCAGTTGCTGTACGGCCGCACCTACGACGTGATGGTATTCGGTGCTGCCGGGGCGATTTATCTTATCGTTAACGGCCTGCTGACTCTGATGATGCGTCTGATTGAGCGTAAAGCGCTGGCCTTTGAGCGTCGCAACTAAAACCACACAAAATGCATAAATAGTAACCAGCAAAGCGAGCAACTTATTAATTGTTCGCTTTTTTTATGTGAAAAATAAAATAATTAATCAAATATATTGCATATAAATTCATTAAGTGGCATTGTTAGCCCCATGCCTCAGACACGGCAACCGCAAAACAATAAGATTGACAGACAGGAGCTCCAAAAATGAAAAAACTGATTCTGGCCGCATTACTTGCCTCTTTCGCTGCTGGCGCAACCGCCGCGGACAAAATTAATTTCGGTGTCTCTGCTACCTACCCGCCGTTTGAATCCATGGATGCGAATAACAAGATTGTGGGCTTTGATATCGACCTGGCAAACGCGCTCTGTACCCAGATGAAAGCAGAGTGTACTTTCACCAACCATGCCTTTGACAGCCTGATCCCGTCCCTGAAATTCAAAAAATATGACGCGGTTATCTCCGGCATGGATATCACGCCTGAGCGTAGCAAACAGGTCTCCTTCACCGAGCCGTACTACGCCAACTCCGCCGTGGTTATCGCCAAAAAAGATGCGTACAAAACCTTCGATGACCTGAAAGGCAAACGTATCGGTATGGAAAACGGCACCACGCACCAGAAATACCTGCAGGACAAACACCCGGAAGTGAAAACCGTGGCTTATGACAGTTACCAGAACGCGATTATCGACCTGAAAAATGGCCGTATCGATGGCGTGTTCGGTGATACCGCGGTGGTCAACGAGTGGCTGAAAACCAACCCGCAACTGGGTGTTGCGACCCCGAAAGTGACCGATCCGCAGTATTTCGGCACAGGCCTTGGTATCGCGGTACGTCCGGATAACAAAGCCCTGCTGGAAAAACTGAACGCGGCCCTGGCGGCCATCAAAGCTGACGGCACTTACCAGAAAATCAGCGATCAGTGGTTCCCGCAGTAAGCGGAATTGAAGAGAAAAAGCCGCGTAACGCGGCTTTTTTTACGCTCTCATGCTCCCTGAAACGGCAGCGTAAAGCGGAAACAGGACCCCGGTTGCGCATCCACCAGCCGGATATCGCCACCGTGCAGTTGCAGCATACGCCGGACAATCATCAGCCCCAGCCCGCCGCGCGACTCTCCCGCACTGGCCTTGTCCAGCACCGACGGGCGCTGGAATAACGTAGCCCGCAGCGCACCCGGTACACCGGACCCGTTGTCCTCAACCTCAACCATAAGCTGGTCATCCTGCTGACGGGCACGCAGATAAATCTTCCCACCGTTGGGCGTATGACGCACCGCATTATCCAGCAAATTGGTGAGCACCCGTTCCATCATCGACAAATCGGCATACACCAGCGGCAGGTTGGTGGGCAACTCCAGCAGTAATCGGATGTCGCGCGTTTCCGCCATCAGATCGAATTTCTGTGCCACATCCTGCAAAAGTTCCGCCATTGAGAAGGGTTCCGGCTGCGGTTTGATGCCACCATGTTCCAGCCGCGCCAGTTCAAAGAGCTGTTGAGACAGGTGCCGGACTTTGTTTCCCTGGCGCAGGGCGATGCTCAGATAATGTTTCGACTCTTCCGGCGTTAAATGCCCGGCCTTCACCGAAAGGGTTTCCAGATAGCCGAGTAATGAGGTCAGCGGGGTACGTAAATCGTGCGAAATATTGGCGACAAACTCCCGTCGCTGTCGGTCATTGTCCGCCAGTTGATCCCACTGGCTGGCTATCTGCCGGGAGAGCTCAATAAAGGCGTTTTCCAGGACCGCGACTTCATTTCCTGCCTCAGGATCCGGCGCACGCAACGCCAGTTGCTTAATGGCGCTGATGCTATCCTGCTCCAGCCCCTGCACCTCGCGGGTCAATTTTTTCACCGGACGCGTCACCCACCACCAGGTAAGACCGCCTGCCAGTGCGCCAAACACCGCCACTAACAGCAACGACCACAGCAATGCGCTCCACAGTGCTTTTTGCCAGGCAGTATCCGCCAGCGCGTTCAGGTTCTCACCCTGCAAAATAATGTAGAGATAACCCCGCAACTGACCATCGAGGCGAATCGGCGACACGCTAAAGACTTTTTGTTTGTCGATACTGCGCGGATCGTCGCCGTAGACTGGCCAGGCCGCGCCAGATAAAAAGTGCTGCAACGGGGTAACATCGATATGCTCGCGACGAAGATGCCCCGGCGGCGCGGCATCGGCCAGCAAATCGCCTTCCGGGGAGATCATATACAACTCGACGCTGGGGTTGAGCGTCATCAGGCGGTCAAACAGCGATTTCAGCGTCTGGCGATTCACTTTCCCCTGGGAATCAAGCAGCGGCTCGCTGCTGGCAATTTGCTGAGCAAGACCCGCAGAAAGCCGTTGCACCATCGCATCGCCGTAGCGGGTGCTACTGTAGAGCTGAACGCTGCAGGCTGCGGCGGCGCAGAGCAGGAGCAGCACGGTGAAGAGCAGCGTCAGGCGCTGAGTCAGACTTAAACGACGCATCATTCCCCCTCAGGCTCCGAAACGGCAAATTTATAGCCTTTCCCCCAGACGGTCAGAATAATTTCCGGTGCGGCGGCATCCTTTTCAATCTTCATGCGCAGACGGTTGATATGGGTATTAACCGTGTGCTCATAGCCTTCATGCTGATATCCCCACACCTGATCGAGCAGCGCCAGGCGCGAGAAGACCTCTCCGGGGTGGCGGGCAAACCAGTAGAGCAGATCGAACTCGCGCGGCGTCAGATCAATCAACTCGCCGCGCAGGCGCACCTCGCGGGGAAGCGGGTCGATGGTTAAACCGTGACAGGCAATGCTACCCATATCGAGACGCAGATTGCGTCCCATCGCCTCCTGGCGACGAAACAGCGCCTTCACCCTCGCCACCAGTTCCAGTATCGAAAACGGCTTCGCCAGGTAATCATCCGCCCCCATTTCCAGCCCCAGAACCCGATGTGTCTCACTGGTTCGGGCGCTGATGATAATGACCGGCAGATAGCGGGTCATCTGGCGGATGCGGCGGCAAATTTCCAGCCCATCGACATTCGGCAGCATCAGATCGAGGATCACCGCGTCCCAGTCGGTCTTTTCAAGCTGGGCGAGCGCACGCGCCCCATCCTCTTCATGCACAATCTGGTAGCCCTCGTCCTGCAAATTAAGCCGCAGCAGGCCAGCAATATCCCGATCATCTTCGACCAGCAGTATTTTTTTTGCGGTTTCCATAGCCCGTTCCGGTTGCCTTTCTCTTTATTAGCTTACCCAATAGTCGCGCATTGAGTTATCACAAATAATTTATATTTCCGTGAGGAAGTCGTGACCGGTCCAGGCGTAAGCTGCGGCCTGTCACCCAAACTTTCCGGAGTCAGGCAAGAGAGTCCGGTGACATCCCCTCTCACCTTGCAAGGAAACCACCATGAAAAAGATGATCCTCACCCTCGCCACCCTCTGTGCCTTTGGGGTGGCTAACGCCCATGCCGCCGACGCGATGAGCCAGGACGGTATGAAAAAGCAGGACGACAGCACCATGATGAAGAAAAAGGCGCCGATGAAACATGACGGGATGACAAAAAAAGAGAGCACGATGAAGCACGGCGACATGGCGAAAAAAGGGACCATGGGCAAAGACGACGACATGATGAAGAAAAAATCGGACGGCATGGACAAATAATCTCCCCGCCAGCACCCCGGGCAGTAGTGCCGGGGGGCTGGCCGGGCTGCGCCCACTGTTTACCCTAATCCAGAACGATGTCTCTTTTTTGTTGCCGCTCTGGCGTCATGGGCTGCGCATTCAACGCCATGACCATATCACGCAGCGTGATGAGGGGAAAAAACGGGTTGTGGTCAAGATTTTCCAGTGTACGCCCGGCCCTTGTCGCCGCATCAGAGAGCACATCGAAAAGCGCTTCGTCATCGTCTAAAGCAAAAAATGCCAGGCTGTCGTCTGCCCGCAGGGGGAAATTCAGCCGCACCAGGTCACGCCCGCCCCACGCCATCACGGTTTCCCAGACAGCACGGATCACCCAGGCGTCCACGTCCCGCCGAGGAAATGCGCGCGCAAACTGGCAAATGCTTTCGCCCTGACGCGCCTGCGCCAGTGCCAGGAGCCTTGCGCGCCGCTTGCGGCTGTCGACAATCCCGGAAACGCTCAACAGCACCACAAACAGCGCAACGGCAAAAATAAAAGGATTCCCCGTGCTCACAAAGTCACGCAACAGGCGATAAGCGCCGTAAAGAACCCCAGCCAACAGCGCAAACAGAACGACGAACGCCACCACACCGGAACCCGGTGCGGCAGGTTTAAGAGGGAATAAGTAACGAGATGGCATACGCATGGTCAGTGCCCCCTGATGAGCGAATGCCTTAAACCGTAGAACATTTCACCAACAGTGTCAGCACTTCGTAATGCGCCGTGTGGGGGAACATATCAAACAGTTGTACACGCTCCACGCGATAACCCGGCAGCGCGTGCAAGTCTGCCGCCATCGTGCGGGCATTACAGCTTGAATAGACGATATACGGCGGCGCCATCCGGCTCAGATAATCGCAAAGCGCCTGGCCAATTCCACGACGCGGCGGATTTACCAGCACCAGTTGTGGCGCATCCGTCTGGGCGGTCGCGAACTGGGTGGAGTCCAGCGCCTGAAAGTGCAAATCGGTCAGTCCCAGCTCAGCCGCAGATTGCTTCGCGCAGGCAATCGCCTCCGGGGCAATTTCGATACCGGTGAGCGTAATCTCCGGGGTTGCACAGTGCAGACCAAAACCGCCGACACCGCAAAACAGATCCCACATATGGCGTACCGGCAGCGCCCTTACCCACTCACGCGCCGTAGCGTACAGCGCACTGGCGACAACCGGATTGGTTTGAAAGAAACTCTGCGGGCGGATCCACAACGGCACGCCGTTAAAATTTTCCGCCAGCGCCTGCTGCTCAGTCAGGAAGATTTCCGTCTCCCCTTCCATAATTGCCATATGCACCGGCTGGATATTGACTGAAATGACGCGAAGCTGCGGCAATTGCGCCTGCAACCACGGCAGCGCGGCACGAAGCTGCTCAAGCTTGGCCTGTGAACGCAGCACAAAACGCAGCATCATGCCGCCCGTATGCTGGCTTTCGGTTAATAGCAGGTATTTCAGCTCGCCGCGTTTACGCGCCACGTTGTAGGGCGTTAAGCCCGCACGGGCGATAAAAGGTTTCAGGACGGCGAAAACCGGCTGAAACGAGGCGGGATAAAGCGGACAATCGGTCAAATCTTCGGGGGTACCGTCGCGATGCAACATACCGAACAGCGGTTTCTCCACGCTGCCGCTCACCACCATCTTGGCTTTATTACGAAACCCCTGTTCCGGGCCGCTAACCGGCGCGCACCATTCTGTCACCGGCAAATCCGCCAGCAAGGTGCGGAGATCGGTCATTTTTGCACAGAGTTGGTCGCCAGTCGGTTGTTCAATCCACTGACAGGAGTGACAGCGCCTGGCGTCAAAGAGTGCGCACTGCATAATAAAACCTTCTTAATTGCGGGGCGGCGATTGTACCCCGTTATTGCAGACGGAAAAAGCGTCGGCTGGGAGAAGGGACAAACAACAGGAAGAGTACCAGCAGGTCGGGCATTTTCTGCATCATTAGCGTACGGAAAATCTCACGTTTTGATTCGCCGGCAATACTGAACAGCTCAGGATATCCATACCCCAGCGATGCCGCCCACAGATAACCAGTGGCAATAATTTGCGTCAAAAGATACAGCCAGCGCGCCCAGTTTCGCCCCTTCACCACGGAAAAAGCACAGAGGATTTCAACGAAGACCAGCACCAGGCTGCCGAAGAAAATCAGCGTCAGGCTCCAGGTTTGCGCGCTGCGTACCACGAAGTCGATCATTCCCCGTATGCCCAGTACATTGCAGAGCATGAAGACATCCACACAGCGGATAAGAATAATGGCGATAGCCGCCACTTGTACCAGTGCGGGTACATTCGGACGGGCGTGAGACTGATGCGCTTTAGTAAAGAATCCCAATGTGCAATATTCCCTGTGAAAAATGCCGCGACAAGCGCGGCATCCGTGACACAACGTTTAAGATTCTAGAATCATTGTCCCTGTCTTGCACGCTGGATATCGCGCACTCGCTGCTTTTCCGCTCGCGCCATCAGATACCAGGCGATTAAACCAACAATCCCCACGACACCCAGTATCAGGCTCGCCAGGGCGTTGATCTCCGGGTTCACCCCCATACGCACGCTCGAGAAGACCAGCATCGGCAGCGTTGTCGCCCCCGGACCGGAAACGAAGCTGGCGATAACCAGATCGTCAAGAGAGAGGGTAAACGCCAGCAGCCAGCCAGAGATAATCGCTGGCATGATCATCGGTAGCGTAATAACAAAGAACACTTTCAGCGGCGTCGCGCCAAGATCCATCGCCGCCTCCTCAATTGACCTGTCGAGTTCACGCAGACGTGAGGAGATAACCACCGCGACATAAGCCGTACAAAAGGTCACATGCGCCAGCCAGATGGTGAGCATGCCGCGATCCGAGGGCCAGCCAATCGCATGACCAAGGGCAACAAACAGCAGCAACAGCGACAACCCGGTGATCACATCCGGCATCACCAACGGCGCGGTAATCATAAACGCAAAACCGTTGGCGCCACGGAAACGGCCAAAGCGCACCATCACCACTGCCGCAATCGTACCGAGGATCGCCGCCATCGTCGCGGCACAAGCGGCAATGGTCAGACTCAGGCCCACCGCGCTCATCATGGCGTCATCATGGAACAACTCGCTATACCAACGCGTTGACCAGCCGGCCCACACCGTCACCAGTTTGGAGCTGTTAAAGGAATAGATGACCAGCATCAGCATCGGCGCATAGAGGAATGTGAACCCCAACACCAGAATCAAAATACGCCACGGGGAACGCACTACCGGCAAGTTATTCATGCGTTGTCTCCCATCTGTTTCTGCTGATGTTTATGGAACCACATGATTGGCACGATCAGCAGCAGCAGCATAATAATCGCCACCGCCGAGGCCACCGGCCAGTCGCGGTTATTAAAGAACTCCTGCCACAGGACGCGACCAATCATGATGCTGTCCGGGCCACCGAGCAGTTCCGGGATCACGAACTCACCCACGGCCGGGATAAACACCAGCATGGAGCCAGCGATAATGCCCCCTTTGGTCAACGGCACGATCACGCTAAAGAAGGTTTTCAGCGGGCGCGCGCCCAGATCCAGCGACGCTTCAACCAGCGAGTAGTCAATACGCGTCAGCGCGGTATAGATAGGCAGCACCATAAACGGTAAATAGGCATAAACGATACCGATATACACCGCCAGGTTGGTGTGCAGAATCGTCAGCGGCTGATCGATAATCCCCAGCCACATCAGGAAATTATTCAGCACACCGTTACTTTTCAGAATCCCCATCCAGGCATAGACGCGAATCAGGAAAGAGGTCCATGAAGGCAAAATAACCAGTAGCAGCAGAATATTACGCGTCGACGGCTTACTGTGCGCAACGGCCCAGGCCAGCGGATACCCCAGAACCAGACAGCAGATCGTCGACACCGCCGCGACCTGTAATGACTGGAGATACGCTTCAAAATAGAGCGGATCGTCGGTCAGTTGCAGGAAGTTATTGATGTTAAGCGAAATGGTGAGCTGATTATCGGCCCACTCCACCAGATCCGTATAGGGCGGGATCGCGCGCGCCATCTCTGCCAGACTGATTTTGAAGACAATCAGGAACGGCAGCAAAAACAGTAAAATCAACCAGATATAGGGAAGCGCGATAACGAACTTGCGCCCGTGCTTCATCTGAAAACGCGCCAACCACAGGTTAAAACCGCCCGGTTTTTCGACGCGGGTCGGTGGTTCAAGTGTACTCATCACCGCTCCTTAAACCGTCAGAACCACACAACTGTCGGCATCCCAGCACAGGCGAACTTCGTCGCCCCATGTCGGGGTACCTTTACGATAGCGGTGCTCGTTCTGCAACTGCGCACTGATCATTTGCCCGCTTTGCAGACGAACGTGGTAAATCGACAGATCGCCAAGGTAAGCAATATGCACCACCTCACCCACCGCGAAGTTATAACCGTCAGCAGGCGGCTCTTCGCAGAGCATGATTTTCTCCGGGCGCAGCGCAACATAGACCGGTACGTTATCCACAACAGAGGCATCCGGGTCCACTTTCAGCGGATGAACCAGCCCCGGCGAATCAATCACCAGACCGTCGTCCTCACGCGCTTTAAGCAGGCCTTCGAACACGTTAACCGAGCCGATAAATTCGGCGCTGTAGCGGGTGGTCGGGTGTTCATAAATCTCTTCAGGTTCGCCAATTTGCACAAACTTACCGCGGTTCATAATGGCGATACGTCCGGCCATGGTCATGGCTTCTTCCTGATCGTGGGTGACCATAACGCAGGTCACGCCAACGCGCTCCAGAATGTCCACCACTTCCAGTTGCATACGGTCACGCAGTTTCTTATCCAGCGCACCCATCGGTTCATCAAGCAGCAGGAGTTTCGGGCGTTTTGCCAGACTACGGGCCAACGCGACACGCTGACGCTGACCGCCAGAAAGCTGATGCGGTTTACGCTTCGCGAACTCCTGCATGTGCACAAGACTCAGCATCTCCGCAACACGGCTGGCGATTTCCGCTTTGGGCAGCCTGTCCTGCTTGAGGCCAAACGCGATGTTCTGTTCAACGGTCATATGCGGGAACAAGGCATAGGACTGAAACATCATATTGATAGGACGCAGATAAGGCGGCACATGCGCCAGATCGACACCATCGAGCATAATTTGCCCGGTAGTTGGCTGTTCAAAGCCTGCCAGCATTCGCAGCAGCGTTGACTTGCCGCAACCAGATGCACCCAGCAGCGCAAAGATTTCGCCTTTATAAATGGTCAGACTGACGTCATCAACGGCGTGCTGGCCGTCAAACGATTTGGTCAGATTGCGGATTTCAAGCAGAGGCGTTAAATCCTTACGGGTTTTCGCCTGTGGGCGGGGGATAGCGTCATTCACTCAAGTGCTCTCCGGCAAAAAAACTCAACCAGTACCAGCTAGTTGTCTACAAATGACCGGACAGAGGCCGATGACCTCTGTCCAGGTTTAGGGCAATTGCACCGCCCTGGTGCAACGCAATCACTGTTCAGGTGATTGATTATTTGCCGCTTTTTACTTTTGTCCACGCGCGGGTTCTTACGCGGTCAATTTTCGGATCCTGCACTTTCAGCGTATACAGTTTCGCGAAAACATCCGCCGGCGGATAGATTGCCGGGTTGTCACGTACTTCTGCGCTGATCAACGGTTTAGACTCTTTGTTACCGTTAGCATAGAAGACATGGTCACTGATGTGCGCGATAACGTCAGGACGCATCAGGTAGTTCAGGAACTGATACGCTTCGTCTTTGTTTTTCGCGTCAACAGGCATGGCGAAGACGTCGAAGAACGCCAGGGCGCCCTCTTTCGGAATGATGTAGTTAACATGCACGCCGTTTTTCGCTTCTTTAGCACGGTTAGCCGCCTGCCATACGTCGCCCGCCCAGCCGATGGCTACGCAGATGTCGCCATTTGCCAGATCGTTAATGTACTGAGAGGAGTGGAAGTAGCGAATGTTCGGACGCAGTTTCAACAAAAGATCGGTTGCCGGGCCGGAATAATCATCTGCTTTGGTGCTGTTCGGATCTTTACCCAGGTAGTTCAGCACGGTCGCGAAAATCTCTTCTGGCGCATCCAGGAAGGAGACGCCGCAGCTTTTCAGTTTTTCGAGGTTTTCCGGTTTCAGCACCAGATCCCAGCTATTGACCGGCACATCGCCTAATACCGCTTTGACTTTATCAACGTTATAGCCAATGCCGGTGGTGGCCCACAGGTACGGCACCGCGTATTTGTTGTCCGGGTCATGCTGAGCAACCATTTTCAGCACATCCGGGTCCATGTTCTTCCAGTTCGGCAGCTTACTCTTATCGAGCGGCTGGAACACACCGGCGGTTAACTGGCGCTCAAGGAAGCTTGCAGAAGGCACCACCAGGTCGAAACCGGTGCTGCCCGCCATCAATTTGCCTTCCAGCACTTCGTTGGAATCGAACACGTCGTAAACAACTTTAATCCCGGTCTCTTTTTCAAAGTTTGCGACCGTATCCGGCGCAATATAGTCAGACCAGTTATACACATGCAGCGTCTTTTGCTCTGCGGCGAGTGTGCTGGCAGAGACAGCCATTAATGCACCCGCAACAAGACCTGATAACCATTTTTTACTCAAAGCGGTCATATCTCATTCCTTCTGGAAAGTCCGTTACCATACGAACTAAGTGTACGCATTTAAGATATGCAAAATTCATGCATATTTTGTCAGTCTGCACTGGTCGAAGAGGAAAATTCTTTCGGCCGACGCCGCATGCTTTCAAAGCACCGCAAGAATAACTGTAGCCAGGGTTAGAGGCTATAGGGCAGATTAAAAAACGCCTTTTATCAATTTTTTATGCAGATTCTGTCTATGTGATAAGCCGAAACAACGGGAATAGCGGTGAATAATTCTTTAAAAGAGGGTTAAAAGCAGAATTAAAACATTCATTATGCAGCCGCTCTGGCAGCGACTGCGCTAATGTCAGGCAGGTTTAGTGAAGAAAATTGTGTGCGTCTTCGCCAGCTTTGAGCTCTTCTTCTTCGGGAACAAACAGCATCTGATGGGCGCGGGCTTCAAGGATCACCATTGAAATTTGCTCTTCGCTCTGGCGCATGAACCATGCAAATTGTTCGAGCGTCACCCCGGCGCCTGAGGATAATGTCTGGCAAACGACCAGCTTAGGCAGGTTATCATCCTGAATATCGAGAAATGCTTTCACCGTCAAAGAACTGGCATTGATGGCGGAAAGATCGGCGGCCAGTGCCAGCAAGGCGGAAGGCTTCACTTCCGCCATCGCCGTAAACAGGACAACGTCATTAATCAGATCGATTTTGGCGTCAAACACCCCGTCGAAATTCTGCATATGCGGCAGGTGCAGCGCCTGGCAAGTATCGCATTCGAAGAAACTGATACCCAGTTCATCAAGCCATTGACGAAGCGTGTCCAGACCAGGTGCGACGAGTGAATTCATGCGCAAAACAACCTCTGACGAAAAAATGGGAGCCATAGCTTACGCAAAAAGCAGGCCGCATACCATTATGTAGCGCGGAAAATCGACTACCCGCCGGTTTTGAGGCAATAGCCGGGCGTGGCATGGCGCTCAATCCAGGCAATCATTTTTCCTGCGATATCCACCCCTGTGGTCTTCTCAATACCTTCAAGCCCAGGCGACGCATTCACTTCCATCACCAGCGGCCCCCGGTTGGCGCGCAGGATATCCACCCCGGCGACATCCAGACCGAGCGTCTGTGCGGCTTTAATCGCCATCTCCCGCTCACGCGGGGTGATTGTCGCCACGCTGGCCACGCCGCCACGATGCAGATTGGAGCGAAAATCGCCCTCTTTCGCCTGCCGCTCAATCGCCGCGACAACCTCATTGCCCACCACCAGGCAGCGAACATCCCGCCCCTTCGCTTCCTCAATATATTCCTGGACCAGAATATGGGCGTTCAGGCCGCGAAAAGCGTCAATCACACTTTCAGCCGCCTGCCGTGTTTCGGCAAGGACCACGCCGATCCCCTGTGTCCCTTCCACCAGTTTTACCACCAGCGGCGCGCCACCGACCATGGCAATCAGGTCACTGGTGTCATCCGGTGAATGGGCGATCCCCGTCACCGGCAGATCAATCCCCTGGCGGGCCAGGAGTTGCAGAGAACGCAATTTGTCGCGCGCGCGCGTAATCGCCACCGACTCATTGAGCGGATAGCTGCCCAGCATTTCAAACTGGCGCAGCGCGGCAGTACCGTAAAAGGTAATCGCGGAACCGATTCGCGGGATCACCGCATCAAAATGGGGAAGTTGACGGCCTTTGTAATGGACCGAAGAAGCCGCGGGGTCGATATTCATATAACACGACAGCGGATCGAGAATTTCGACCAGATGCCCGCGCGCAATCGCAGCTTCGCGCAGGCGTTTGCATGAATAGAGCGTTCCGTCCCGGGACAATATGGCGATTTTCACCCTGCACCTCTCTGAAAAGACTGTCAATACTCTACCTTCTTCATGTTGCCGGCAGGCTGCAAGCCAGTGAGCCCCGGCAGCATAGACAACACTATGTCCAGGGCACCCAGTGACATAGCAAACGCACTGGCAACGTGAAGTATGACGAGTAGAAAGCCTGCGTATCATACACGCAGCGAGACACAGGATGAACGGGAATTAACGCACTGCCCACCCTTGTTTATGCAAATAGTCGAGGATGAACGGGCGGTTCTCTTTAATAATGGTGCGCCGGATATGATCGCTCCAGGTATCCTGGCGGGTATTGCTGCCTCGCGACGTATAATACGCGGCAATTTGCGCATCATATTGTGCAAGGATGTCCGCATCGACAGGCTGATAGCTGTTTTCATGCACCACCAGCGCGGCGGGTAAACGCGGCTTCACCTGCGGATCGTCGGCAGGCCAGCCAAGACAGAGCCCAAAGAGTGGCAAAACATGCTGAGGCAGATGAAGTAATTCGGTCACCGCCTCAATGCTGTTACGGATCCCACCGATATACACACCGCCAAGGCCGAGTGATTCCGCTGCCGTCATGGCATTTTGCGCCATCATGGCCGTATCGACGACGCCGAGAAGGAGCTGTTCCGCCAGCCCCAGTTGCGCCTGCGGGCAAATTTGCAGATGGCGATTAAAATCGGCGCAAAACACCCAAAATTCAGCGGCTTCAGCCACATGCTGTTGACCGCCAGTCAGCGTAACCAGTTGTTGACGTAACGCCGGGTCGGTCACGCGAATAATTGAACTGCACTGTAAAAAGCTGGAACTGGAGGCGGCCTGGGCACCGGCGATAATCGCTTCACGCTGCGCTGCGGTAATGGGTTCCTTGGTGAAATGGCGGATAGAGCGGTGGGTGCGGAGCAGATCGATAACTGGAGTCATGGTCGTTTTCCCTGGAAACAAAACCCCCATTATAGCGAACACTCAGACCGGAAATGCTCGTCAAAATGTGTTGAAAGGTTGCGGAAATTAACATAACAGGCACAACCTGTTTTATGCGTGGGCGCAAAAGCCGCATTATATCCCTGCTTACCGTCTGGTTTAAGGAGGATCCATGTACACAGTGATATTTGGTCGCGCAGGTTGTCCACAGTGCGCACGCGTAAAAGAGTTGGCTGAAAAAGTCAGCAAAACACAGGAGAATTTTGAGTGGCGTTATGTTGATATCCATGCGGACGGCGTTACCCGCGCGGCGCTGGAACAAGCCGCAGGCAAACCCATCGAAACGGTGCCGCAAATTTTTGTCGATCAAAAACACATTGGTAGTTTTACCGAGTTTGATAAGTTCGTTCGCAAACAGTTCGGTAGAATAAAGTAAACAGGCAACAACCGGGGCGACGCTGGTCTTAACGCGTCCCGTTGCCAAAGAAACTGCTGATAAACAGATAACAGAGCGCACCCAGCGCACACCAGAATACCGCACTAAACAGCCACGCCAGCTCCTGCCACACAGAACGCACTGGGATAAAAAACAGACGCATGACGACGAAGCAGAGCGGTGCGGCGAGGATCGCGCCAAACAGTGGCAACATCACTTTACGGCGGCGTGAAAAAATACTGGCAACGGCGCCCGGTAACGTAAAAAACAGCAACCCCAGTTCAGGATGCCCGGACGCACGAAAGGCACCTTTCATATTCGTTACTTCTAAAAAACAGACGACAATGAATAGTAAAAAACAACAAATGATGCCTGCAAGTCCGCGTTTATGTTTCAAACAATCCTCCTGACTTTTCTCTATCAAACTCTTCATCCGTTGCAATGAACGAACGGTCAGATAAAGCGTTATGGCACTCCCTGCCGAAAAACCCCCGCGCGAATAGATGATTCTTACTAGCCGTTGCAATTCAATACGATTAAACTAGCGGCCAGTTATTGTGTTGCCGGGAATAAAGACGCATTGGTGCGTTTTTCAGTCTCAGATTCTTCGCAAAACAGTAGCCCAAATAACCCATTCTTTCAATAGCTTACAAGTAAACAAGAAGTTAGCCTCCGTGAATATAAACGTCGCAGATTTGTTAAACGGGAATTACATACTGTTATTATTTGTTGTTCTGGCGCTCGGACTCTGTCTGGGGAAATTACGCCTGGGTTCTGTACAACTCGGTAATTCCATTGGCGTTTTAGTGGTTTCCTTATTATTAGGTCAGCAACATTTCAGCATAAACACTGATGCCCTCAATTTAGGTTTTATGCTGTTTATTTTTTGCGTAGGAGTGGAAGCTGGGCCAAACTTTTTTTCTATTTTTTTCCGCGACGGCAAAAATTACCTGATGCTGGCGCTGGTATTAGTCGGCAGCGCACTGTTGATTGCCCTTGGGCTCGGCAAATTGTTCGGCTGGGATATCGGTCTGACGGCGGGGATGCTGGCAGGCGCAATGACGTCCACGCCTGTACTGGTGGGTGCCGGTGATACGCTACGTCATTCGGGTATGGACAGTACCCAGCTTTCACAAGCACTCGATCACTTAAGTCTCGGCTACGCCCTGACCTACCTTATTGGCCTGGTCAGTTTGATTGTCGGCGCTCGCTATATGCCGAAGTTGCAGCATCAGGATCTGCAGACCAGCGCCCAACAGATTGCCCGTGAGCGTGGACTCGACACCGACACCAACCGGAAGGTCTATCTGCCGGTCATCCGCGCCTATCGCGTCGGCCCGGAGCTGGTGGCCTGGGCGGACGGCAAAAATCTGCGTGAGCTGGGTATTTATCGCCAGACGGGCTGTTATATCGAGCGTATTCGTCGTAACGGTATTCTCGCGAACCCGGACGGCGATGCGGTACTGCAAATGGGCGACGAAATCGCGCTGGTTGGTTATCCGGATGCGCATGCGCGTCTCGACCCCAGTTTCCGTAACGGAAAAGAGGTATTCGACCGCGACCTACTCGACATGCGCATTGTCACCGAAGAGGTGGTGGTGAAAAACCATAATGTGGTGGGGCGCCGTCTGGCTCAGATTAAGCTGACCGACCATGGCTGTTTCCTCAACCGCGTTATCCGCAGCCAGATTGAGATGCCGATTGACGACAACATCCTGCTCAATAAAGGGGATGTCTTGCAGGTGAGCGGTGATGCCCGTCGTGTGAAAGCCATCGCTGACCGCATCGGCTTTATCTCTATTCATAGTCAGGTCACGGACCTGCTCGCCTTCTGCGCTTTCTTTATTGTTGGCCTGATGATCGGCATGATCACCTTCCAGTTCAGCACCTTCAGCTTTGGTATCGGCAACGCGGCGGGCCTGCTGTTTGCCGGGATCATGCTCGGCTTCCTGCGTGCCAACCACCCGACCTTTGGCTATATCCCGCAGGGTGCGCTGAATATGGTGAAAGAGTTTGGTCTGATGGTCTTCATGGCGGGTGTCGGCTTAAGCGCCGGTAGCGGCATTGGTAACAGTCTGGGTGAAGTGGGCGGGCAGATGCTGATCGCGGGCCTGATTGTCAGCCTGGTGCCTGTGATGATCTGTTTCTTGTTCGGTGCGTGGGTGCTGAAAATGAACCGCGCACTGCTGTTTGGCGCGCTGATGGGGGCACGTACCTGTGCGCCAGCGATGGAGATTATCAGCGATACCGCGCGCAGTAACATTCCGGCACTGGGTTACGCAGGCACCTATGCGATAGCGAACGTACTGCTTACGCTGGCGGGGACACTGATAATCATTGTCTGGCCGGGCTTAGGATAACTCCTAACTTAAAAAAATAATTAACACCTGGAGAACTTTTTTTCTCAGCATTAGTCATAACTAGTGCCACTGCTTTTCTTTGATGTCCCCAATTTGTGGAGCCCATCAACCCCGCCATTTCGGTTCAAGGTTGATGGGTTTTTTGTTGTCTTAAAACTGCCCCCTCCCCTCACTCACCCGCAATCCTGCCCACCATCGCGCGAATATCCGCACGGCTCAACGGTTCCCGGTCCACCACAAAATGCAACGTCATCCCTTCGATAAAGGCATCCAGCGCACGGGCGGTTACCGGGTCGAACCATCGCTCCAGCGTGGTCTGACTGGTGCGCATCCAGTTTTGCATTACGCTTTTCAGCATCGGTTTTTTGCTCATCAGGGCATAAAGCTGATACATCAGCTCCATATTGTGCGGTATCGTCACCTGAGCACTGAAAATCAGCTCAGTCACGGCATCACAGGCGGTTGCGGCGCTATCAACCTGAGTAAAAAAGGCCGCATATTGCGCGGACATTTGCTGCGTAAACCGGGTAAAAGCTTCATCCAGCAGCGCATCAATGCCGGTAAAATAATAGGTCATTGAACCGAGCGGCACATCGGCGCAACTGGCAATTTTTCGGTGGGTGACGGCATGAATACCGTGCTGCGCAATGGTCTCCAGCGTGGCATCCAGGATGCGTTCACGCCGCTGCGGGTCGTTCGGTCGTCGGCTCATAAATCCTCGCAATCAGATGTGTACAAATGTACACATGCTTGCTAGTGTTGTCCTCTCTTTTCCTTGCAGGATGCGACGTAATGCCAGTCACCTCACATCGTAATGCGCTAAAACACCGGCTCTGGGCGCTTTTTACCTTCTTCTTCATCCCGGGACTGTTGATGGCGTCGTGGGCGACCCGTACCCCGGCCATCCGCGACATCTTATCTGTCTCAACGGCGGAGATGGGTGCCGTGCTGTTTGGCCTCTCCGTGGGCTCCATGAGTGGCATCCTCTCATCCGGCTGGCTGGTGAAACGCTTTGGTACGCGCAAAGTCATTCGTGCCAGTATGGCTGCCGCCATCGCGGGCATGCTGGTATTAAGTCTCGCCCTGTGGCTGGCTTCCCCGTTGCTGTTTGCCGTTGGACTGGCGTTTTTTGGCGGCAGTATGGGGGCAGGCGAAGTGGCGATAAATATTGAAGGCGCGGTGGTCGAGCGCGAAATGAACAAAACCGTTCTGCCGATGATGCACGGCTTCTATAGCCTCGGCACGCTGGCTGGCGCAGGGGTTGGTATGACCCTGACCGCATTGGGTACACCGGCAACCTTGCACATTCTGCTGGCGGCCGTGGTCGCCATTACGCCTATCGTGTTGGCTATTTCTGCCATTCCCGAAGGGACGGGAAAAGACACGCCGGAAGATAAAGCACGTAACAAAGCGGGCCTGCCCTTTTATCGCGATATCCAACTGCTGCTGATTGGGGTGGTAGTGCTGGCAATGGCCTTTGCCGAAGGTTCTGCCAATGACTGGCTGCCGCTACTGATGGTCGACGGACACGGGTTTAACCCCACCTCCGGCTCGTTGATCTATGCCGGTTTTACCCTCGGCATGACGGTCGGGCGCTTTACCGGCGGCTGGTTTATCGACCGCTACAGCCGCGTCGCCGTGGTTCGCGCCAGCGCAATGATGGGCGCGTTGGGTATTGGGCTGATTATTTTTGTCGATAATGCATGGATTGCCGGAATGTCGGTGATCTTCTGGGGACTGGGTGCATCGCTGGGCTTCCCGCTGACCATTTCTGCCGCCAGCGATACCGGCCCCGACGCGCCAACCCGCGTCAGCGTGGTCGCCACTACGGGCTATCTGGCGTTTCTGGTGGGGCCGCCGCTGCTTGGTTTCTTAGGGGAACACTACGGATTGCGCAGCGCGATGCTGGTGGTCTTAGGCCTCGTGCTGGTTGCCGCACTGGTTGCTAAAGCGGTAGCAAAGCCGGAGCGCGACATGCAATCCGCAACCGAGTAATGCGCACACGCGGCAACACATTACCGGGATCGATTACGCATACTTCGCCCCACTGCGTGGCTGGCGCTCTGCCAGCCACCGTCAATTATCGAGGCGAAAATGAAAGTTCAACTGTTAACGGCACTGCTGTTTAGTACGCTCTCCATCGGCGCTCTGGCGCAAAACGTGACGGTCAATGTCCCGGACGGTTACAAAATCGAGTTAGTCCCCATCAACACCCCGACAGCGCAAACGACCTATGTTGCGCCGCAGGTCGTTGCCCCTGCGCCTGTGGTCCGCGTTGCACCTCGTGCCCGTCATCTGGCAAGCGTCGGTGAAGGGATGATCATCGAACATCAGATTGACGATCATCACTAACCCTTCAACAGAAATAACGCGCGCGCATTTTCTTATTTATTTCTGTTTAGTTGTCCTCTCTTCTCTGGCTAGCAGCAGGCTCAATGAAGCAGGTAATACCGTCAGTGTTACCAGCGTGGCCACGAGAAGCCCCCCGATAATGGCATAGGCCATCGGCCCCCAAAAAACCTGATGTGATATAGGGATCATCCCCAGTATTGCCGCGCAGGCCGTTAAAACAATGGGACGTGAACGGTGTTCCGCTGCCGCAACGATAGCGTCGCGCGAAGCCATCCCCTGCGCCAGGTTACTGTCCACTTCGCTTATCAGGATGACCGCATTGCGAATAATCATCCCTGCCAGCGCGATCACGCCCAGCAATGCCACAAACCCCATCGGCGTACCTGTCGGCAGCATGGCTAATACGATGCCAGGCAAGCCAAAAGGCGCCATAAAGAGTGCCAGCAACATGCGGTAGAAACGCTGCAACTGAATCATTAACAGAACCAGCATAGCGATGAGCGTCACAGGTAACACCGCGAAAACTGAGCTATTTCCCTTCTCCGATTCCGCGACCGTGCCCCCTTCTTCGATGTGATATCCCGCGGGCAGTTGCGCGCGTAATGTATTGATATCCGCACGCAGAGCAGACGACACGGTCTGTGCGTTAAGGCCCGGCGCCAGGTCTGTTTGCACGGTAATGAAAGGCAGTCGTTGGCGACGCCAGATAACCGGATCGTCAACGCCCCATACGGGTGTGGCGACTTCGCTAAGTGGAATTTTCTTTCCCGCCGAGGTTGTCAGCACCAGTGACGATAACGTGCTGATATCCAGACGCTCCTTATCGTTTGCACGTAGCACCACATCCACGAGGCGATCATTATCCCGCACCGTGGTGACGGTCCGACCAGACCAGACCGTATTAAGCGTTTGAGCAATATCCTCTGAGGAGACGCCTGCCGCCCGTGCAGCAGTCTGGTTAACATTAAAGGTGATCACCCTCTCCGGTTCGCCCGCGGCCAGGTTAACTTCCCGCGTGAAAGGCGACGCTCCCGTTTTAGCGGCAACACGGTTGGCGATTAAGCGCACCTGGGCATAGTCAGGCCCGCTCACGCGGTATTTTATCGGCCAGCCTACTGGCGGCCCTAATTCGAGGGGGGAAACCCGCGTCGTCAACTCGCCAAACTGGTTGGCTAACAGGGTCGAGAGTTGCCGTTGTAAGCGGTCTCTTGCCGCTAAATCCTTCGCGACGATAACGAGTTGCGCAGTGTTTTCATTGTCCAGCAAGACTTCCATTGGCAAATAAAAACGTACGGCGCCCGATCCGACATAGGTCGTGTAGTGATCAATATTTTCATTACCGCTTATCGCTTTTTCGAGACGCTCGGCCTGCCGTTCTGTTTCGGGTTGTGACGTATTCGCCGGGAGCGAAAGACTGACGAGCAATTCGGGCCGATCCGATGCCGGGAAAAATTCCCCCTGCATGTAGGTCGCCCCAACGCCTGACAAAATAAGCGCCATCAGGGCAATTCCGATGGTACTCAACCGATAACGCAACACGCGATCCAGTAACGCACGATAGGCCTGAGCAAGCCTGCCTGCGCTCCCGCCATGATGCTTAACATGCGCAGGAAGTAACCAGGTACCGGTCAGTGGCGAGAACAGGATGGCGACGACCCAGGAGCAAAGTAGCGCAATCAGGACAACGGCAAACAGTGAGAAGCAATATTCTCCGGCACTCGACGCCGCAAAGCCGACAGGAATAAACCCCGCTATCATCACCAGGGTGCCCGTCAACATGGGAAAAGCCGTGGTTTTGAACGCATAAGTGGCGGCGTTTTTACGCGAGTCGCCCGCCTCAAGCCGCGCCACCATGGCATCAACCGTTATCATCGCATCATCGACCAGAAGCCCGAGCGCAATAATGAGCGCGCCCAGAGAGATGCGCTGCAAGCCAATATTGGCCAGCATCATGCCGACAAATGTCATTGCCAGTACCAGAGGTATTGCCGCAGCAACGACCAGCCCGGCGCGCATACCGAGCGAGATAAATGAAACAGCCAGAACGATCAGAACGGCTTCAATAAGCACGCGAACAAAGCTGCTGACTGCATCGCTCACGACCACAGACTGATCGGCAACTTTTACCATTTCAATACCATGCGGTAACTGGTTTTTGACCTCCGCCATTCTGGCATTAAGCGTCTTACCGAAAAGCAACATGTTGCCGGTTGAGGCCATCGAAATCGCAAGCCCTATCGCAGGCTGTCCGTTTACCCGAAAAACAGGGGTGGCGGGCTCGGCAATTTGACGCGTGACGGTCGCAATATCCGTCAGGGGAATGTACCGATCATTGATATGCAGTGTGACACCGCGAAGGCTCTCTTCTGAGGTCAACGCACCGCTCACACGCAAGGCAACGTTATCGTTTCCAGTACGAATCGTTCCGGAGGGTTCAACGGCATTCTGGGCCTTTAATGCCTCGCTCACCTGCTGAACATCTAATCCCATACCGGCAAGTTGTCGGGGGGAAAAGGCGATAACCATCTGCTCCTGCTGTTCACCCAGAAGCGTAATCTTCCCGATATCTTTCACCGACATCAGATTACGCCGGACAGCTTCTACGCGATCGCTTAACTCCCGCGAAGTGTAACCGTCTGTAGTGAAACCATAAATAGTGCCGAACGTATCATCAAATTCATCATTCACAGCAGGCCCTTGCGCCCCTTCGGGTAACGAGGTTGCGATATCCTGCATTTTTTTACGCACCTGATACCAGATCCCCTGAACGTTCTGCGGTGGCGTGTCGTCTCGCAAGTTCACATAAATCACGCTACTGCCTGCCCGGGTTTCACTTTCTATATAATCAAGCCAGGGCGTCTCCTGCAGTTTTTTCTCCAGCACATCGGTCACCAGCCGGGTCGTATCCTCAATGTTGGCGCCGGGCCACTGCGCAGAGACCACCGCCGTTTTTATGGTAAATGCCGGATCTTCATTACGCGGAAGCTTTTGATAACAGAGGATCCCCGCCACGAGAATCAGCATCATAAACATGCTTACCAGTTGCTGATGTTCAAGCGCCCAGGCAGAAAGATTGAAGCGTTGCTTTTTATCGGGAGCGTTCATGGCTGGCGCTCCCCCGGAATAATTTTTTCGCCATCGCGTAACTTATTCACCCCTGCGGTAATGACTTTATCGCCGGGATGCAGGCCGGATGAAACGAACGCAGAAGCGGCCGAGTAGCCTGATAAAGTGACCTCACGTAACTGCGCCTCTCCGTTATTACCAATAACAAAGATGGCGGGTTTATCGCCCGTGCGACTCAGCGCGGAGGCTGGGATCCTATAACCAGGCAATGTCGACGACGGTATTTCAATGGTCGCGCTTGCCCCTAACGCCATGGCGGGTTGGTCGTTAAGGGCAACCCTGACTTGCCAGGTTCGGGTTTGTGGGTCGGCCTGCGGGCTGATATCACGCAGTATGCCGGTGGTCTTTATAGCCGGGTTCGACAGCAACGCGACCTGAAATACCCGCTCTTTCGCATCGGGTGCGGAAAGTTGCTGCGGGTCAGCAATATCAAATACCACATCGCGTGCCTCACTGGTCGCAAGGGTAAAGACCGTTTGTCCTGCACTGACGACCTGCCCAGCAGAAACACTGACGCGGGTAATCACGCCATCTGCAGGCGCAGTCAGTTTTGTCCAGGCAAGGTTATCCTGCGCATTACGCAACGCGGCCATACTGCTTTTAAGGCGTGACGCCGCCGATTGCCAGTCAGCGCGCGCCGTATCAAGCTGAGTACGGGCGATAGCGCCGGAGGGCAACAATTTTTGCATGCGATTCAAATTCAGCAGCGCGACTTGTTCGGCTGCTTTGGCGCTCTCCACATCGGCGCTGGCGCTGGCAAGCTCATTTGTGCCGGTCTGGTTTTCTAATGTGGCCAGTACTTGCCCTGCATGCACATGATCGCCGATATCAACGAGACGGCTCACCATGCGGCCGCTCAGTCGGAAAGCGAGCAGGGTTTCATCATGGGCACGTATTTCTCCGGTTCGCACATCGACCGGCAACGAGGATAACGCCTGGATAACCACGTAGCGAACGGGCCGCGGCGGCGCAGCCTTATGCGTATCCTTCTCGCCACAGCCGGTCAGTAAAAAAATGAACACCAGCGGGGCGATGAACGGCAAAAAAGAAAGAATAGAAAACTGACGCGCGGCATTAAAAAGATGATGCACACTTTGACGAAATAACACGGTGAGTTCTTCTGACATAACGCCACTCCTGATCGGTAATGGCGTCATTACATCTTTATGAAGTCGAGATTCTCTTCATTTTTCATCAAGGATTCATCAAGAATGCATTTATCTGTTTTCAGACGGCAGCGTTATTTCTATCAGCAGACCGCCCTTTTCAGGTAAAGACGCGTCAATATTCCCACCGTGGGCAAGGCAAATAGCCCTGGCTATGGATAACCCCAATCCACTGCCACCGGAATGCCGCGCCCGCGATGCATCGGCCCGCGTGAAGCGCTCGAAGATGATCGGTAAGAAATCGGGGTCCACGCCAGGGCCGTCATCCGCAAAAGTGATGCTGAACACCTCAGCATCCCGACGAATGCCAATGTTTAGATGCCCACCCTGTCGACCATAGCGTAAGGCATTTTCCATAATAATCGTGAAGGCCTGCCCCAGACGCAGCGCATCCCCATTGAAAAGCGCAGGTGCAGTATCAACAACATTAATACTCACGCCTGATGTATCCGCCTGTAGCTTTAGCCAGGCTGCACGCTCACGCAATAACTCCCCAAGGCAAAGAGGATGGCGGTCGAGCGTCAACTGTCCGGCATCCGCCAGTGAAAGTAAGTGTAATTCCCCGGTAAGACGGTTCAGGAGAAGCAACTGGTTCATCACCATACTCAGTTGCTCTTGCGTAGGGCTAAAGACGCCATCCAGCATCCCCTGCAACCGACCTATGGCCGCCGTTAACGGGGAGCGAAGTTCATGCGCCATCGCCACATGCGAAGCGCGCAGTTCGCGTTCATACAGGGCAAGTTGCTGTGTCATGCTGTTAAAATCAACGGCGAAACGTATCATTTCCGCAGGCGCATCATTGATAAGTTCCGCCTGGCTGCCGAATTGCCCTTGTGTGACTTTATCAGCCGCCTCTCGTAACCGACTGAACTGAGAGGATAAGGGCCGCGCGTAGCGTAGACCCATAATGACGATAAAAGGGATCATCACCAGAACAAGTACGCCAACCATGATCCAGTCGGTCGAGGCAATGGAGGGGGTCGAGTAACTTATTCCCCACCACGTGTCGACAATGTAATGGAAGCGATCCGGGTTCACATGCGGGTTGTCTTTCAATGCGAGGAATTCGGCTCTGACACTGGCGGGCATATCATGCAAAGCCCAGTAATTCTGGACGGCATAACGTAGCCACATGCACAGCGCAATGATAATCACAGTCCCGATGGCAAGGGCAAGGATACGGGCGCAAATCCAGCGCCACAGGGACTGATGAACGGGACTCTTCATAGCTGCTGGAACCTGTATCCAATACCGCGTACGTTTGCCAGAACGCCAGTGACCCCAGCGCTCTCTAATTTTTTACGCAAATTATAAATATGTGTATCCACAACCCTCTCTAGCGCATCGCTGTCCGGAAGGCATTGTTCCAGCAGGAATTGCCGCGTAAAAGGGCGCGTGGGATGGCGCATTAGCGTCGTCAGCATGGAAAATTCAGAGGGCGTAAGATCCAGAACAATCGCGGGTTTTTCGCGATCGGTCACAATGGCGGTAATCGCCACCGTATTGACCGACAGATTTTGCCAGTTAAGTGTCTCTTCGGGCTTTTCAGCGCGCGCGGTGCGGCGCAATACAGCCTGGACTCGCGCAACGACTTCACCAGGAAAATAAGGCTTAACAACGAAATCGTCAGCGCCATAGCGCAATGCGCCAATACGTTCCGACGCCTCCCCCATTGCCGTGACCATAATGACCGGGACATCGCTGTCGCGCCGAATGGAAGCCAGCACTTCGGTGCCACTTATGCCAGGGAGCATAATATCCAACAGAATGAGATCGGGTTTAAGGCGCCGCGCCATTTCCAGCCCTTTAGTCCCGTTTTCTGCTATCAGTACGTCAAAACTATCCCGACGGAGGTAGGCTTCCAGGACATCGGCAGCATCCGTATCGTCTTCAATTATCAATATTTTTCGACAAACCATTTATGTACCCTGGTTTTTTTAGAGAACAGCAATTGCCGATCTGTTACGCCAATACATACAATACCCTTTTCATGACAGTAAACGCGCATCGATAAAATGACAAATGATATAAACTGCCCGGAGAAGATTAAATTCATCAGAGACAGCGCGCCAAAAAGCGGAACTTGACAGTATCTTAACAATTCCCTGGCTGATTATTGATAACAGTCCTTCATACTGAACCATCAGAAAACCATGCGCTGAAATAATACGCTTTTAATGATTCCGGAGATGCTCAATGTTCCCCCAAAAAACAGTACCGTTGATGGCAGGTTTACTATTTACCTCGGTAACGTCGTTTGCGAATGCGGATGATACTGCCGCTAATACAGACACGTTTACCATGGGGATTGCAGGGCAATACGCGCCGCGTTACAGCGGGTCAAATCATCAATTTTTCCAGGTCTTGCCCGTTATTCAGGGGCGAAAAGGCGCGTTTTTTGTTGATTCGGAAAAGGGTCTGGGATATGACCTGCAGGCCGACAACGGCCTGTATTTAGAACACTCGCTGGGTTATAGCCTGGGGCGTTCTGATCGTAATTCCAACTGGCGGGATGGCGAAAATGAATTAAAAGGAATGGGCAATATTAAAGCGGCCATGAATACTGCGCTGGCAGTTGGCTGGTCCATAGCGCCCTGGGTAAGCATTGAAGGAAAAGCCATTCTTCCTGTCACTGATAGCCAGGGGGTAGAATATCAGGCTTCCTTTACGCTTATTCCTTTGCAGAATGAGATCGACACTATCGCACTGCAGAATACAGCCATGTTCGGCGATCGTCGATATATGCAAATTAATTATGGTGTCAGCCAAAAACAGAGCGATCGCACGGGATATCAAACTTTTACCCCTGGAGGAGGCTTATACGGAATAAGCACAAATCTGCTGTGGAACCATCAAATTGACACACATTGGGGAACAACCTTAAGCGCGGGTTATAACTGGCTGAATGATGATGTTGCAAATAGCCCTATTGTTTTCAGACGAAATACATTCTCTTTTACCGGTGCCATCACCTATACATTCTAACTACACGTTTTCAAAAATGGAGAGTGAGGATAGACGAGCAATAGATAATGGCGAGGCGCAGAAAAATGCCACAATTACAAGCAACGGTAATCATGGAAATAACAATGTGGATTGACGCCAACCTGGATAAAAACATCACCATAGCAATCGCCGCAAAAAGAGCGGGATATTCTAAAAGGCACCTGCAAAGAATCTTCAAACATCACACAGGGCTCAGCCTTGCTCGATACATCAGACAAAAAAAGATCATGGGAGCGACATCTGATCTACAAAAAACCAGTATGCCTATAATTGAAATAGCCTCTAAGTACGGATTTGACGATCAGCAAAGCTTCTCAAAGACTTTTAAGAAAATTCATAATGCGCCACCCGGACAATGGCGCAAAAAGAATGGCGAATAGCAGATAAATGCTCACAGAAGTACTGAGATTATTTTTTCGATAAAAATAATTAACAGGGCGTTTTACGTTTAATACCTTTTTAAATTCGTCACCACACAAATAACTGGCATTGCCGCCGGTAACGTTTACCAACGGCAGTGTTGCGGATCAATGGCTGGCTTTTTTAATCGCGGCCTGAATCTGCTCCGCGCTCGCCAGCCCCGGGAAGACGGTGATGTTCTCCGGGGTTGCGCCTTTAACCGGCATCACAATCAGCCCTGGCGTCCCGGTGAGTTCCAGCGTCTGCGCCAGCGTATTGGTGTTCTCAAGGATATTGCTGTAATCCGCCTGCAGCTTATCCGTGGCACCGGCAGCCTTCGCGGCAGCATTGATATCCTCGACGGTCAGTTGGCCTTCGTTATGCCCGGTATGGTAAATGCTGTTGTGATAGATGGCATACCCGGCAGCGCCTTTCTGCTTCCAGACATCAAGACCGCGCAGCGCGGCTTTCTCTGAGTTCTCCCAGCGCGATGCGAAAATAGGCCACTCTTTGAAGATATAGCGCACGTCCGGACTGGCCTTCATGACTTTCTCCAGCTCCGGGGCGAGTTTGCTGCAATAAATGCACTGATAATCGAAGAATTCGATAACCGCCACGCTCGCATCCTGTGGACCAATCACCGGCGTATCTTTGTCATGCAAGAGAGCTTCCTGGTTCTCCATCACCTTCTGGGTAAGCGCCATCTGTTGACGCTCCTGCTCTTGCTGCTGCAATTTCTGGCTGACCTGCACCAGCACCTCCGGATGGGCAACAAGGTAGTCGGCGGCGATTTTACCGATTTGCGCTTCCTGCTCAGGCGTAAATGCCGGCGCAGAGGCGGCCAGCACAGGGCTTAAATGGAAAAGAGTGTATGTGGTCACTAAAGAAATCAGCGTCTTTCTGAAGGTCATCGGTGGTGTCCCTAACGTTTTCTCTGAATAGTTTGCGAACAGGCAGGTGCGTCGTGCTCCGCAATATCGCCATCAAAGATACGCGTTTTCAGTAAAGGTGACACGCCGGAAGTGATAACAGATATGTCGATATAATTGCAGGCGGAATAACGAGTGACCAAGGCTTGCGTGATACCCGCTGCCCGCAGGCTAACGCGGGTAACGAAAGCACATCACTGGCCGAATGATGCTCTCCCCTCACCCGCCGGGAGCCTTAGCTTTCGAGCGAGTTCCCGACGCTTTTATCACGCAGGAAAATCACCATCAGCCCCAGCCAGAACAGGCCGTTGAGCAAATTAAAGAGGCTGAACAGGCCGTTACCGCCGACCAGATATGCATGTTTACTGACTTCGATACCGACGGTGAAAATCAGCATTTGCAGCATACCCATCGCCGCCGAAACCGCGCCTTTACTGACATCGCTGGCAAACAGCGTCAGGCGCACCAGCCCGGCGTTAGCCAGACCAATACCAAACGCGTACAGGCTCAAACCTGCCGTCATCCAGAGATATGCATGCGAAGAGGCTACCGTTGCAATGGCCGCCAGGATAAGCCCGGCAGCAATCGGCCAGCCGCCAAGAATAATCAGCGACCGTACGGTACGCCGCGAAGTCAGCCGCGCCAGCACAAGGTTGCCGACAATCAGCGCGCCAAAAATCGGCACCTGCAACAACCCATATTCATAGCTGCTGAGCTGTTCGCCACTGATAATAATAATCGGTGACTGGGCAATCCAGGCCAGCAACGGCAGGCTGACAAAGCCGGTTGCCAGCGCCCCGGCGACGAAGCGAACGTTTTTCATCACCAGCGCATAGTCGTGCCACAGGGCTTTTAATGAAAGCGGTTCACCCAGCCGGGTGGCGGTTTCTGGCATCGCCCGTTGCAGCCCGACAAACGCCACCGCCGCCAGCACGGCAAAAAGTACAAACATCCCCTGCCAGGGCGCGGCATGAACCCAGGCTGCACCCACCAGCGGGCCGAGCAGCGGTGCGATAAGCGCCACGTTGGCCATCAGCGCGGTTATCTTAATGCACACCGCCTCTTCAAAAGATTCCTGAATGGCCGCATAGCCGACCGCGCCAATAAAGCACAGGCTGATCCCCTGCAAAAAACGCAGCAGGGTGAACTGCTCAATGGTTTGCGCCAGCAGCGTGGCAAGACAGGTCACTACGAACCACACTACCCCGGTCAGCATGACCGGTCGACGGCCAATACGGTCCGACAGCGGCCCCAGCAGCCACTGTAAAAACATGCCGCCCGCAAGGTAGGCGGTCATTGACGTCGGCACCCACTCAATCCCTGCCTGATATTGCTCGACCACGGCCAGCATACCGGGCTGAATCATATCGTTGGCGATATAGGTTGAGAATTCGTACAGGACCAGGCAAAGGGGAAATAACAGTGCCTGCCGTCCCAGGCGGCGACCAGTAAGTGTAGGGTTTTGCATGCCATCTCTTTTACGTGAAAAATCGCGCAGAGTGTAATCAAAGCAGTCGGTCGACGATAGCGAATTATGCCAGTCGCACCGTGGAAAGCACTTTTTTCAACCTTAAGGTTTACTTAATCATCCCTGCGTACCGTGTCATATCAATGCAATGATCGGCTTAAGAATCGTCTAACTCTCCGTGAAATAAGCGGAAACGACTTTACCGTTTATCGCGCCGCTTTTAAGGTGAGCGCTGTCATCAAACATTCACATCAGCCAGAGCCCGGAGTCATAAAAAGCATGTTGGAAAATCTGAATTACACGCTGTTCGCGATGATCAACGCCACACCGGATTCCCCCGCATGGATGATTGCCGCCGCACGGTTTATCGCCAACGATGTAATCAGCATCGTGCCGCTACTTGCCGTAGCGCTATGGCTCTGGGGGCCGCGTAAACAGCTTAGCGCACAGCGCCAGTTAGTCATTAAAGTCACCATGGCGATGGCGATCAGCATGAGCCTTTCGCTGGTGTTGGGGCATCTGTTCCCCCACAACCGCCCGTTTGTCGATCATGTCGGTTACAACTTTCTGGCCCATTCGCCGGATTACTCGTTCCCGAGCGATCACGGTACGGTGATTTTTACGTTTGCCATTGCCTTCATTGCCTGGCATCGGGCCTGGTCCGGCGCGGTGCTGATGCTGGTTGCGCTGGCGATTGCCTGGTCTCGCGTGTATGTGGGCGTACACTGGCCGCTCGATATGGTGGGCGGTCTGTTTGTTGGTCTGTGCGGTTGTCTGAGCGCGCAGATACTGTGGCAGATTTTCGGTCCGGCGCTGCACCGCACGCTACAGCATCTTTACCGCCTCTGTTTTGCCTTTCCGATTCGCCGGGGCTGGGTACGTGACTAAGCCCGGCGGCAAAGGTAAGATGAACGCCCTGCTAAACGCGGGGCTTTCTTTTATTCAGGGGTATTATGGAAACAAGACGTGACGAACGGATAAGCCAGTTACTGTCGGCGCTCAAGCGCAGCGATAAGCTGCATCTGAAAGAGGCCGCTGCCCTTCTGGGTGTTTCAGAAATGACGATTCGCCGCGATCTCAGCGCCAACAGCGCGCCGGTTGTGCTACTGGGCGGCTATATCGTGCTTGAGCCGCGCACCGCCAGCCATTATCTGCTAAGCGATCAGAAAACCCGTCTGGTCGATGAAAAGCGCCGCGCGGCAGAATTAGCCGCGCAACTGGTACAGCCACACCAAATGGTGTTCTTTGACTGCGGCACCACCACCCCCTGGATTATCGAAGCTATTCCGGCCGACCTGCCGTTTACCGGGGTGTGCTACTCCCTGAATACGTTCCTTGCCCTCCAGGAAAAGCCGCTGTGCCGTGCCATCCTGAGCGGCGGCGAATTTCATGCCAGTAATGCCATTTTTCAGCCGCTCAATTTCAAAGAGACACTGAGCTATCTGCGCCCGGATATGGCCTTTTATTCTGCCGCCGGGGTTCACATTGAGCAGGGGGTGACCTGCTTTAATCTGGAAGAGTTACCGCTAAAACACTGGGCGATGGCCAGCGCGCAATTTCATGTCCTGGTAGTTGATCACAGTAAGTTCGGCAAAGTGCGTCCGGCGTGCATGGGAGATTTGAGCCATTTTGACGCTATCGTCAGCGACTGTCGCCCGGACGAGGCGCTGGTTGAATTCGCCAAAGCCGAGCAGATCAAACTGGTATTCTGACCGAGCCCCCACGGGGCACGGTGTGCCGTTATCAGGCGAACCAGCCAAACCACTGGTGGAATTTCATCAGGACAAAATCCCACATCCGACCGAAGAATCCGGCCTCTTCAACCGCTTCCATCACAATCAGTGGGCGCTTCTCAATGGTCTGTCCGTTAAGCTGAAAATCAATGGTGCCGACAACCTGCCCCTGTTTAAGCGGCGCGGTAAGCTGCGGTTCGGTTAAGGTATAAGAGGCTTTCAGGTTTTTCAGTTGCCCTTTCGGGATGGTGACCGAACCGGCCTCCCCCGCACCCAGTTTTGCCTCGCTTTGCGCGCCAAACCAGACGCGTTGATTTACAAAGGTGGCGTCTGGCTTGATAGGCGTGACCGTTTCGAAGAAGCGGAAGCCCCAGGTCAACAGCTTTTCCGACTCGTTAAAACGGATGCGGTCGGTTTTCGCCCCCAGTACTACGGAAATGAGGCGCATGTCACCCATCGTTGCCGACGCCACCAGGTTGTACCCTGCGCCATCCGTTGTCCCGGTTTTCATCCCGTCAACGTTCATGCTGGTACTCCACAGCAGACGGTTGCGATTCGGCTGACGAATTTTGTTGAAGGTAAACTCTTTCTCTTTGTGGATAGCGTACTCGTCCGGCACGTCGTGAATCAGCGCCTTACCGAGCAACGCCATATCGCGGGCGGTACTAAACTGCCCAGGCGCATCCAGCCCGTGGACGGTCTTGAAGGTGGTGTTGGTCAGGCCGAGCTTTTGCGAGTAGCTGTTCATCAGGCTGACGAAAGAATCCTGGCTGCCCGCCACGAAATCGGCAATGGCGATGCTGGCGTCGTTGCCAGACTGAATAATGACCCCTTTGTTGAGGTCAGCCACCGAGACCTGATCGCCCGGCTTGAGGAACATCAGTGAAGAGCCCCGTAACGCCGGGTTTCCGGTAGCCCAGGCATCTTTACCTACCGTCACGATGTCGGTCAGGTGAATCTTCCCTGCCTTCAACGCCTGGCCGACAACGTAGCTGGTCATCAATTTGGTGAGGCTGGCAGGGTCCAGTTTCTCATCGGCATTCCCTTCTGCCAGCACCTTACCGCTGGCGTAATCCATGAGGATCCATGCGCGGGCATCAACAGGCGGAGCCTCCGGCGCTTGTTCCACTGCATACAGAGAAGGTGAAAAGAGAACGATCAATGCGGCTCCCGCCGCCAGGCCGCGTGGAAATAAAGAAAAATGCGTCATATAGGCCACCCAGGTATCCATTCTGAAATCAACGTCGCACCACCGTGCAGCAACAAGCCGTGAGTAATAGCGCATAACAAGCGTGAATAAAAGCACTGGAAAGTAAAGTTTATGCAATAACATATTGTTGTGCTCTGACGCGTGGATAATTTTGTAAATCGTTGCCAGAACGTTAACTTTATCTCAACATGGAAGGCCTCAGACTGGGTGGTAAACACAAGGGGGTAACATGATTACGCTATGGGGCAGGAATAACTCATCCAACGTCAAAAAAGTGCGCTGGATACTTGAAGAGCTTGAACTGCCGTACGAACACATTCTCGCGGGCGGCGCGTTTGGCCTGAACCGCGAAGCCGAATTTCTGGCAATGAATCCCAACGGCCTGGTGCCATTGCTGCGCGATGACGAAACCGACGTTGTGCTGTGGGAATCCAATACCATTGTTCGCTACCTGGCCGCGCAGTATGGTCAACGCCGCCTGTGGAACGATGAACCCGCGGTGCGCGCACAGGGGGAAAAGTGGATGGACTGGGCGCTGTCCACGCTGGCGCCGAAACACGGTATTTTACTGGTGGGACTGGTGCGCACCCCCGCTGAAAAACGTGACAATGCGGCCATTGAAGCGGGTATCAATGCCTGTGAAGCGCTCTTTGCCCTGCTTGACGACGCCCTGGCCCAACAGCCGTGGCTCTCCGGCGCGGAGTTCGGCCCCGGTGATATTGCCGTCGCGCCCTTTATCTACAACCTCTACAACATCGGTCTGAGCTGGACGCCGCGCCCACATCTTGAACGCTGGTACCAGACGCTGACGCAGCGCCCGGCGTTTCGTGACGTGGTAATGATTCCGGTAACCTGATAAGCCTGCCCGGTGCCCCTTACCGCGCCGGGCTGACTTTTAGCAGTTCCCCGTCTGACGCATCGGTCAGCACGTACAAATAACCGTCCGGCCCGATGCGGACATCGCGAATGCGCGCCTTGCGGTCTTTAAGGATGCGTCCGTCTTCGGTCACGGTATTGCCGTTTACGCTCATCACAATGACGTCTTCATCTTTCAGCGCACCAATAAAGAGTTTATTTTTCCACTCGGGGAAGACATCGGAGTTATAGAACGCCATGCCGCTGATAGCCGGCGATTTTTTCCAGTAGAAAATGGGCTGCTCGGTCCCCTCGACCCTGCCCCCTTTCGCCTCGGGAATGGGTAATCCGCTGTAATTTATCCCCCAGGTCGCCAGCGGCCAGCCGTAATTTTTCCCTTTCCCGGCAATATTGATTTCATCACCACCACGCGGGCCATGCTCATGCATCCACAGGGTGTGACTCCACGGATTCATCGCCATCCCCTGTGGGTTACGAAGCCCGTATGCCCAGATTTCCGGCCGTGCTCCGGCTTTCCCAACGAAGGGGTTATCCGGCGGGACTTTCCCCTGGTCGGTCAGACGAACCAGTTTGCCCTGTAATTTGTCGAGATCTTGTGCTGTGGGGCGTTGGTTGTTTTCCCCCAGCGCAATCCACAGGTAGCCTTTACCGTCAAACACCATGCGTCCGCCAAAGTGATTGCCGGTCGACAATTTGGGCTGCTGGCGAAACACGACCTGGAAAGCCTCAAGGTGTTTTGCATCATCGCTAAGGCGGCCATACCCCACGACCGTGCCCGCTTTGCCATCCTGTCCGGCTTCGGCATAGCTCAGCCAGACCCGTCGCGACTTAGCAAAATCCGGGGCCAGCACCACATCCAACAGACCTCCCTGCCCGTTAGCCCAGACCTTCGGAATGCCGGTTATCGGATCAGAAAGGCCTTTCCCCGGCTGCCATTGTCGTAACTGACCGCCACGCATCGTTATCAGCATGCCCCGATCGCCGGGCAAAAAAGCCAGAGACCAGGGGTGATCGAGTTTGGTTTGTAACACCTCAACCTTAACGGGCGCGGGGGCTGCGATGGCAGAGGCTGAAAGGAATATCGCAGGAATAATAAACGCGGCGGAACGATGCATGACCCACTCCTTTATTCATGGTTTGCATAAAGGTTAGCCAGCACGGCCAGGCGAAAGGGGATTTTTACAAAAGCTTAAAAAGAAAGGGGGGAGTGGCCTCCCCCGCGTTTAGATTTCGGCAAGCGATACATGTTCGGAAAGATACTTGATACTGAAATTCAGCACGTTAAAGGCTCTTTCCAGTTTTTCGACGTTCACCGCTATATAGGTTGGGCAATCCTGGCGCCCGCTTAACAGGCACACCGCCACAGAGGAGATAGCCTCCTCCGCGCGATATAGCGCCCCTCGGGTATCGGCATCCTGCAATGTGTTCAGTTGCACACCGTTATCGCGTATTTCCCTGGCAAGATCGAAGAAGTGCTCGCGTAATTGATCGTTTTCGCTGACTGACATATACCCTTTCGCTTTTCGCATCTGGATATAGGTTGCAAGATCAGCTCTGGCATCGACCAGTTTGTCCAACAGACATTGTGTAAGTTCGTCAACGGTCATACGTTCTCCCCCCTTGTCAGCCATCAGGCACAACTTATAGTATGGCTGTTTTTTGAGCGAAAGCATGCGCAACTTCAATTATTAAACGCAGACGAAACTTCTTTACACTTTAGGGCTGCTTAACATTATCCCCGACTGGCAAGCCACGCGCGCCAGCCGCCATATTCCGTGATGTCCGTTGCGCCCTCTAATCCATTATTTTCACAAATGAATCCGGTCAGCCACTGCCCCTCTTCGAGCTCCACTTTGCCTAACCCGAGCGGTGCCGGGATCCCCGCCAGAAATGATCCCAATTCACTGGACGGCAACGCCCACACCTCAACGGCAATGGCCCTGCCGCCTTCGCTAACGCGAACCATCCCCGGACGTTTGCCATCCGCCAGCGCATACAGGCGGTAAGCAGGTGCACTTAGCGTCGCCTCCACCCGATGTGCCTGACGCTGGCGCAACTGATAATTGAGCGCCAGACCGTCCAGATGCGCACCGCAGACCACCACGTTTACCCGGTCATTTAACGCAGCATGCGTGGGGGCATCAGCCTCGATGGTCGCGCCCCCAGGCAAGCGCAGCGGATTCACACGCTGCAAGGCATCCGCCACGCTCAGCAGATACTGATCGGTAAAGGCGCGGCCAAACAGGGTCACGCCCGAGGGGAGTCCATTGGACATAAACCCGACCGGAACCGCAACGGCCGCGTAATCGAGCAGGTTCATGAAATTGGTGAAGTACCCGAGATCAGAATTGCGCTTCACCGGTTCATCGCGCAATTCGGCGAGCGTTACCGGACGCGGGTAGGTCGGCGTCAGTACGCAATCCAGCGCATCGAGCAAGGCATCGCATTGCCGTTTATAGCCCTGCAACCGATAAAGACCGTCAAACGCGCTGACCGCATCGGTGGTCGGGGCTTTTTGCAGAACATCACGGATAACCGGCAGCACCGCATCCGGCTGCTGCTCAATCAAATGGCCTGCCACATGGTAGCGCTCTGCCACCCAGGGCCCTTCATAAAGCAGTTTTGCCGCCGCCAGAAACGGCGTGAAATCAAGCGCGACCGGTATTCCCCCCAGTGCCTCCAGTTGCGCTTTGGCGTGATAAAAGAGCGCTTCACTCTCGGCACAGCCCAGAAACTCCAGCCTATCCGGCACACCAAAACGGAACCCGGTCTGCGGCACGCCAAACGCCTGCTTGCTGTTCCACAGTGGGTTATGGCGGCTGTAGTCGTCATCCGGGTCCTGGATTGCGGTCAGCGCCAGCAGGGTACTGGCCTCGGCGGCCGTGGCGGTAAAGAAGGTGACACAATCCAGGGTACGGCACGCTGGCACGACGCCCGCCGTTGAAATCAGCCCTTTGGTGGCTTTCAGCCCCACCAGATTATTCAGCGACGCGGGGACGCGCCCGCTTCCTGCGGTGTCGGTGCCTAATGAAAAACTGGCGACGCCCAGCGCCACCGCCAGCGATGACCCGGCGCTGGAGCCACCCGACGGATACTCAGGATGAACGCTGTTGCGACAGGCGCCATAAGGCGAACGGGTGCCGTTCAGTCCGGTGGCAAACTGATCGAGGTTGGTTTTACCCAACGGAATCGCCCCCAGGGCAATCAACTGGCGCACAAGGGTGGCATCCTGCCCGGCCATATAAGCGAATGCCGGGCAGGCCGCCGTGGTGGGAACGCCTGCGAGATCGATATTGTCTTTGATGGCGAACGGAATGCCGTACAGCGGCAGTTCATCCGGCTGATGTTGTTCCAGCGCCGACAGATACGGCTCCAGTTCGGCTTCATTCAGAATATGAATGAACAGATGAAATTCCGGGTTGAGCGCCATCGCCCGCTCGCGCAATTGCATGATAAGCGCACGCGGCGTTATCTCACCGCTGCGGTAGCGTTTCGCCAGTGTATCGAGGCGTAAATCAAAGGTCTGTGTCATTGTGCTTTCTCCATCACCACTACACATTGCCCGGCGCGCACGGAGCTTCCCGGCTGCACCCGAACCTGACTGACCACGCCGTCATGCGGCGCAGTTAACGGAATTTCCATCTTCATCGACTCCAGTACCACCAGCGCCTGGCCCTCTTTCACCACGGAGCCCACTTCCACATTGACCTGCCAGAGGTTGCCGGAAACCGGGCTGTCGACGCCGCTTTCCCCGGCCCTGAGCGGGGCATCGTCCCCTTCGTCGGCAATCACATCGCTGCTGTCGAAATGGGCCTGGCCGCTGGCAATCCAGCGATCGCGCTCAGCGGCAAACGCCTGCTGTTGATGGGTCCGGTTCGCCGCAATACTCTGCGCTTCATCGGCCAGGAACTGTTGATATTCCGCCAGACGCAGGGTGGTCTGTTCGATGCGCAGCGGGTAGCGGCCAAGCGGGAAGTCCCGGCGGATGGTGAGCAGTTCATCGGCAGAGACCGGGTAAAAGCGAATCTGATCGAAAAAGCGCAGCAGCCACGGCTTACCGCCAAAATCAGCGACCGCACGATAGCGATTCCACATTTGCAGGGTGCGGCCCACAAACTGATATCCCCCCGGCCCTTCCATGCCATACACACAGAGGTATGCGCCGCCAATGCCGACGGAGTTTTCCGCCGTCCAGGTACGCGCCGGGTTGTATTTGGTAGTCACCAGACGGTGGCGCGGGTCGAGCGGTGTCGCCACCGGCGCGCCAAGGTAAACATCTCCCAGCCCCATCACCAGATAACGGGCATCAAAGACGGTTTTGTAGACCTCGTCGATATTTTCCAGATCGTTAATCCGGCGGATAAATTCGAGATTACTCGGGCACCATGGCGCGTCGCGGCGCACGGTGGTCATGTATTTTTCAATCGCCTTCTGACAGGCCGGGTCATCCCAGGAGAGCGGCAGCCAGACCACCCGCGACGGCACATCCAAATCTTCGCGCTGGCACACATCGGCCCACAGATCGTGAATAATCGCCAGCAAACGGCTCAGCGCCAGGGTTTCCGGCTGATAATGCACCTGCAATGAACGGATCCCCGGCGTCAGATCGATAACCCCCTCCAGCGCGCGAGATTCCAGCGCCTGCATCAGGGCGTGACCGCGAAAACGCAGCACCAGGTCAAGTTCCGGTTCGCCAATTTCCAGCAGCAGATGGGTATCGCCTGACAGACGCGCCACCAGCCGCTTATCTGCCTTCCCGGTCTCCAGCACTACCGGGGAGGCCAGCGCGGCAGGATGCCAGTTGAAGGCGACAGGTTGCAGTGTTTCCACTTCCTGGCGGCTGGCCTGTGCCAACAGCCGCGCCGTTGCCACGTCCACCGGGACGAAACGCACCTTGTCCCCCGCTTTCAGTTGCCCAAGCTGGTGCAAATCCGCTTCGATAACCGTCACCGGGCAGACAAAACCGCCGAGGCTTGGGCCATCCGGGCCGAGGATAACTGGCATATCCCCGGTGAAATCCACCGCGCCAATGGCATACGGGTTGTCATGAATATTGGACGGGTGCAGTCCCGCCTCGCCGCCGCTCTCGCGCACCCACTCCGGCTTCGGCCCAATCAGGCGGATCCCGGTTCGGCTTGAGTTGAAGTGCACTTCCCAGTCGGTGGCAAAAAAGGTGTTGATATACGCGCCGGTGAAATATTCCGGTGCCCCATGCGGCCCATAGATCACGCGCAGTTCACGCACGGCAGGCAGTGCGGTCTGCAACGCCTGCGCGAGCACAACACCGCTCGCGCGGTTCGTCAGCGGGTTGAGATGCAGCACATCGCCAGTACGCAGCGCGCGCCCGGCGTGGCCGCCAAACTGCCCAAGGGTGAAGGTGCTTTTGCTGCCAAGATAATCCGGCACATTAATGCCACCGCGCAGGCAAAGATAGCTGCGCACCCCGGCACCGCTCACCTCACCCAGACGCAGGGTGCTGCCCGCGGAAATCGTAAACACGGTATTCATCGCAAGCGCTGTACCGTCGAGCGTTACCCCGATACTCGCCCCGGTCACTACCGCCACGGCGTCGGTATTAAATTTCAGCGTCGGGCCGGTGAGCGTGATTTCCAGCGCAGCATCGGTTGCCGCATTCCCCAATAACGCATTACCCAAACGCAGCGCGCGGTCATCCATCGGGCCGGACGGCGGTACCCCCACCGCCCAGTAGCCCTGGCGGCCAGGGTAATCCTGCACCGTGGTTTGAGTTCCGGCGCTCACCACCTCAAGGGTAGTGGCCTCGTAGCGCAACCCTTCCAGGCAGCGCGTCCAGGGCTCGCCCTCCGCAAACGGGGCAAAGGCTAAAATCTGGCGCAGGTACTGGCGGTTGGTCTCTACGCCATACAGACGGGTTTCGCCCAGCGCGGCATCCAGGCAGGCAATCGCCTGCGCACGCGTGGGTTGCCAGGTGATGATTTTCGCCAGCATCGGATCAAAGAACGGCGGCACTTCGCAGCCCGCTTCCACCCAACTGTCAATGCGCAACGTACGGCGATCGTCGGCAGGAAACGCCACGTCGGTCAATAGCCCCGGCGACGGCTGGAACTGGCGGCCCGGATCTTCGGCATAGACGCGCGCCTGCACGGCATGTCCCTGCGGCGTAAGCCCTGCAACCAGCTCGGTCAGCGGCGGCAGATCGCCGGCGGCGAGTTCAATCATCCAGCGCACCAGATCCACGCCCCAGACCTGCTCGGTAACACCATGCTCAACCTGCAAACGGGTGTTCACTTCCAGGAAGTAAAAGCGTTTTGCGTCACTGTCATAGACAAATTCAACGGTCCCGGCGCTGCGGTAATTCACCGCTTTACCCAGTTTGATCGCCGCTGAGCACAGCGCCGCTTCCATGCCATCCGGCAGGTTCGGCGCAGGGGTCTCTTCCAGCACTTTCTGGTTACGGCGTTGTACCGAGCAGTCGCGCACGCCAAGGGCAACAACCTCACCCTTACCGTCGCCAAAAATTTGCACTTCCAGGTGACGCGCGCGCTCGATGTACTTCTCAATAAATACACCCGCGTCGCTAAAGTTGTTTTTGCCCAGCCGCACTACCGCGTCAAAGGCATCGGCCAGTTCATCGGCGCTATAGCACACCCGCATCCCGATACCGCCGCCGCCCGCGGTGCTTTTCAGCATCACCGGAAACCCCACCTGCGCGGCAGCGTGCTGCGCTTCATCGAGGTTTGCCAGCAGCTCTGTGCCTTCAAGCAACGGTACGCCATGCGCTTTCGCCAGCGCGCGGGCCGTATGTTTTAAGCCAAAGACCCGCAGTTGTTCCGGCGTCGGGCCCACAAATGCCATTCCTGCGGCTTCGCAGGCTTCGGCAAAGGCGGCGTTCTCAGAAAGAAAACCGTAGCCGGGATGAATCGCCTGTGCGCCGCTCTGGCGGGCCGCATCGATAATTTTTTCGCTGACCAGATAGGTCTGTGCCGCCGGGCCGTCGCCCAGGCTAATGGCTTCATCGGCATCACGAATATGCAGACTGCTGGCGTCGGCCTCAGACCAGACGGCAACGCTGGTGACATTGAGTGTGCGCAAGGTGCGCAGGATACGGCAGGCGATCGCGCCACGGTTAGCGATAAGGAGTTTCGTAAACATAGTCAGGACTCAATCGTGGCGGGTCGTCCCGCCGAAATTCGGCTCGCCTTATGGCCGTCCATAAGGGGCTGGTCGTTTACGGACGCGGTGGTGTCTGGCGCGTCTGACTGAGCGGTAAACGGTTCGCACGCACGTCAAACAGGCGGTAAATAAAAAGGCGCAGACGCGCACCCCGGCTCAGTTCCATACCAGCACCTCCGCCGGGGTCGGGTTCCAGCCATTGCACGGGTTGTTCAACTGTGGGCAGTTGGAGATAAGCACGATGACGTTGCATTCGGCGCGCAGTTCAACGTATTTGCCAGGCGCTGAGATGCCATCTTCGAAAGTTAGTCCGCCCTCCGGGGTCACCGGAACGTTCATAAAGAAGTTGATGTTGGCGCCAATGTCGCGCTTGTGCAGACGTCCATCGTGCAGGCAGGCGCAGAGGAAGTTATCGCGGCAGCTATGCATATGGCGTTTGTCCAGTGCATAACGCACGGTGTTGCTCTCCTGGGCGCACGCGCCGCCGAGGGTGTCATGGCGGCCACAGGTATCGGCGACAATGGTCAGCAACGGGTTACCCATATTGGACCACAGCACGCTGCCGGTGGTCAGATATGCATTACCCTGGCGGCGCAACGTGCGCTGCGGATCGTAGCGTTCACGAGCGTTGTCGGCGTTATAAAACAGCGTATCCACGGCCTGGTTCCCTTCAAGATCGAGCAAACGCAGGGTCTGGCCCTTTTTCACTTCAAACAGGTACGGCTCCCCTGCCGGGATCACATGGCGAAAAACGGCCTCGTCGGGGTGCTTCTGGCTGGTGACATTCATCATGCGGCTCCTTACAGGGCAAATAAGCGGGTGTTGGTGAAGGCACGCGTGTTTTCCGGGCGCGTCATCAAAGCCTCAATGGCGGCGTTTTCGTCTGCCGCCTGTCGCCAGGCCAGTTGTACCGGGCGCGGCGCATAATCTGCGGCGGGGTCCATCGGGTGTTGCAGCGCGGTGAGCACCACCAGCACATCCATTGGCGCAAACAGTTCAACGTAGCTGCCAGCCTTCGACGCACCGCTGTGGAAGGTAAAAGCGCCGTGCTCATCCACCGTGACTTTGCTAAAGAAGTTCACCACCATCAGCAGGTCTTCAAGGTTCAAATCCCATTTGCCCATCTCAACGAGCAGGTTGTCGGCGCCGTTGCGGAAAAAACCGTTACGCAAATCCTGATAACGCCCCTGACCATATTTCTCCTTCACTTCTGCCGCATTCAGCACGCCGCCAAACGGGTCATGCCAGCCGCAGGTATCCGCGATAATCCCCGCCAGCACACGCCCCATATCGGAGTAAAAACAGTGGCCTGCCGTCAGGCGCGCGGTGTGCTGGCCTTTTAAGGTATCGGGCAGGTTCAGACGTTCGCTCTTTTCATGCGGGTTAAGCATCATCAGGCTGACGTTTGCCCCACCTTCGATGTCAGTCATGCGCAGGATCTGCCCGCGCTTGAGAATAAAGGAGAGACTGCCGCCGCCTGGCAGGGTCTCTTCACGCAGAACAGATGCTTCTTTATCTAATAAAGTCATTAAGTTAACTCCTTAATGCGTAGACGTTATCGGGCTGCGGGTCGGTCATTTCCGCCAGACGCGCTTCATTGAGCGGAATGTCATACGTAATGCGCGCGCCGTAGGCATTGGGTTCGTGCGGGTCGATACGCACCTTGTCGAATACCAGCAGCCGGGTGCCGAGGTTGAAGCCCTCGGAGAGATCGTGGGTGACCATAAAGACCGTCATCCGGGTTTCGCCCCACAGTTGCAGCAACAAGGCGTGCATATCTTTGCGAATGCCGGGGTCGAGTGCGCCAAAGGGCTCATCAAGCAGCAACACGCGCGGTTGCATAATGAACGCCTGGGCAATAGCAAGGCGCTGCTGCATACCGCCGGAGAGCTGGGCCGGGTATTTATCCAGCGCCTGCCCAAGGCCCACTTTTTGCAGCATCCACACGGCACGCTCCCGCGCCTCACGTTTGCTGGCGCCAAACAGACGCCCGAGGAAGCGCGCATTCGGCAGTTCAAGGCCAATGGTGACGTTATCGAGGACGTTTAAATGGGGAAAAACGGAGTAACGCTGGAAGACCACGCCACGGCTGCGGTCCGGCTCAGCCTGCAACGGCTTGCCATCAAGCAAAATGGTGCCGCGACTCGGCGCTTCCTGACCCAGCAACAGACGCAGAAAAGTCGATTTCCCGCAGCCGGATGCTCCCACCATTGAGCAAAACTCGCCGGCATTGACCCGCAGGTTGAGGCGTTCGAGCACCACATGGGCGCCATACTCCTGCCAGATATTATTGATTTCGATAAAACTCATGCCTTCCCTCCTTCCGCCCAGGGAAAACAGGTTTTATGCAACTGGCGCAGGCCGAGGTCCATCAGCCATGCCAGCAACGTTATCCACACCACGTAGGGGATGATGACGTCCATCGCCATATAGCGGCGCACCAGAAAAATGCGATACCCCAGCCCTGCCGTTGAGGAGATGGCCTCTGCCGAGATAAGAAACAGCCACGCCGATCCCAACAGCAGGCGCAGCGAGGTCAACAGGCGGGAGAGAAGCTGCGGCAGTACCACCCGCAGCACCAGCGTCCAGCTTGATGCGCCCAGCGTTTGCGCCTTGATCAGGATTTCCGGCGGGATTTCGCAGGCGCGATGCTCAAGGTCGCGGGCGAGCATCGGGGTGATACCAATCACAATCAGCATCACTTTTGACAACTCATCCAGCCCGAAGACAATGAACAGCACCGGCAGGATCGCCAGCGGTGGGATCATCGACAGCACGGTCATCAGCGGCGAGAGCGAGGCGCGCCACATCGGAAAGACCCCGGCGGTAATGCCCAGGCACAGACCAATCAGCGAGGCTATCGCCAGCCCGGTCAACAGGCGCGCCAGGCTCACCAGCGTATCCATCCAGAAGAGGTAGTCGCCGCTGCGTTTATCCGGGGTGAACGCCATTCGCGACATTGCGTCCAGCATCTGCTGCATGCCGGGCAGCAGCTTATCCTGCGGATTGGCCTCCAGCCGCACCGCAGAGCCCAGAAAGTACGCCGCCAGCAAAATGACGAAAGGCAGCAGAACAAGCGTCAGACGCATGCCCCGGGTCGGATGGCGGTTAATGTGTCGCATGGCGTGAGTTCCTGTCATTCGCTCAAAGCTTGCCGTCGGCGGCCATCTTCACGAAGCTGTCGTCAAAGCGCAGCTTCACGTTGGCGGCATCTCCGGCAGAAACGTTGCCCGGAAACGCCATGCCGATGAAATCCGCACTTTGCGCGCCGTCACCCAGCAACCCTTTTTCAAAGGAGAACGTCGCAACGCGCTGCATGGTTTTCGCCAGATCCGGGGAGCTGATAAACGCCAGATTATCGGCCGGGGTGTAGAAGAGATGGGTGGTTTTAAGCTGCGCCTGATAGCCCGCCAGATCGGTGCCGGACGCCGCCGCCATGGCGCTCAGCGCCTCTTTATTCTGCGCCTTCATCTGCGCCATCATTTCGTACCATGCGCCAGTCAGGGCTTTACCCAACGCCGGATTATCTTTCAGGGTCTGGGTGTTGACCACCATCATGTCGATAAGCTCGCCGGGTACCTGCGAGGAGCTAAAGACTTCGGTGGTTTTCGGCGTGCCTTTGATAACCGACAGTTGCGGGTTCCAGGCAACAGCCGCCTGCACTTTCGGGGTGGCGAAGGCAGAGACGATATCGGCATCGGAGGTGTTCACCACGGTGACATCTTTTTCTGCCAGTCCGGCTTTCTCCAGGCCGCGCACCAGCAGATAGTGAGAAACGGACAGTTCAGGCAGGTAGATTTGCTGGCCTTTCAGGTCCTTGAGGGTTTTGCCCTCGCCTTTCATCACCACGCCGTCGTTGCCTTCGGAGTAGCTGCCGAGAATAAGCGCGGTGCTGTCCACGCCGCCCGCTGCCGGAATGGTCAGCGCATCCATGTTGGTCATGGTGCAGCCATCAAACTGGCCCGCGGTATACTGGTTAATAGATTCGATATAGTCGTTGAGCTGTACAATATTGATTTTAATACCGTATTTATCGGCCCACTTATCAATGATTTTGCTGTTACTGATGGTGCCCCACGGCATCCAGCCTGCGTAGATGGTCCAGCAGACATTGAACTCTTTCTTCACGGCGGCAAAGGTTGGGAGAGTGGTCAGCATGACCAGCGACAGCACGAGAGAGCGGAGTAATGGAGATTTCTTCATTATTGACCTCTGATTGGTACAAAAAAAGGGGGCAGCGCGACACCCACTGGTGCTGCTGTCTCCCGGGTTTTTGTCCCGCCGTGTAACCTCTCAGAGGTCGCCAGCTCTTGGACCAGACATCCGCCTTAGCGAACCGGAACCCTAGCCAGCTATTTATCAAATTGTGTGTTGCACTGCGCTAGCGTTACTGCAAGCACTATGCCAGGTTGCGATTAATGACATTTCAGTAACTTAGCGATAACTCAGGGCAAACGTACCCATTTTGGTGAACCAGAATGAGGCAGCGCACCATGCTGGTGCTCTAGGGCGCTGTAGCCAGGTGATGCGCTGCTGGTGTATTGTTTTTAAACGATTAATCTCGCAAAAGGCGATTCGCGTCATGCTGAAAATATTGGGTAAAACGTCTTCAATTAACGTGCGTAAAGTGTTGTGGACTTGCGAAGAAGCGGGGCTGGCGTATTCACAGGAAGACTATGGCAGCGGCTTTGCCTCGACGCAAACGGACGCCTTCCGGGCCATGAACCCAAATGCGATGGTACCGGTACTCCTTGATGATGACTTTATCCTGTGGGAATCCAACTCCATTTGCCGCTATCTGGCACGTAAAGCGGGCCGCGACGATCTGCTTCCTGGCGAACCGCGAGCTTGCGCGAATGTGGAGCACTGGATGGACTGGCAGGCCACCGACTTTAATAGCGCATGGCGCTACGTTTTCCCGGCACTGGTGCGTAAAAACCCTGACTACAACGATCAGAATGCGATTGCCGCCGGTATCAAGGAGTGGAATCACTGCGTCGGTATTCTCGACCAACAGTTGCAACGCACGGGCGCCTGGGCCGCCGGGGAGACATTCACTCTTGCCGATATCGTGCTGGGATTGTCGGTGAACCGCTGGAAGATGACGCCGTTTGAACACCCGAATTTCCCGGCAGTGGAGGCATGGTTTGAACGCTTAAATCTGCGCCCTGCTTTCCTGCGCTATGGAAATAACGGCGAGCCGTAATACGTCCTGAAGATCGCCTTTGACACGCCTTCATTTATTTTCCCCGCGTGGTTAGCGGGGGAAATTTCCAAATATTACACATGGTATCGGCATATTCTGGCGTAGAATTTTCTTATTACCGATCGCCCATTAATTTAGCTTAAGGAACGGAAGTCTATGAGAAAAATAGTAATCGCATTATTACTCTTTCCCGGCCTGGCGATGGCCAATAAGCAATTTGATGCGCTCGATAAAATAACCAAAGTCTGTGCAGAAAACGCAAAATCAACGCAAGAAACGAACCAGTGTTTGTACGATGCCATGACGCGCTGGGACAGCATTCTTAATACAGAATACAAACTGCTCATGAACACACAAAGCGGCGATTTTAAAACCGCACTACGCGATTCTCAGCGGGCCTGGATAAAATACCGCGACGCCTACTTTGAGTCCGTTAATAAATATTTTCAGCAAGAACAAGGAACTATCTGGGGAACGATTGCCGTTGACAACAAAATGCAATTTGTTCGCAACAAAGCAATTGAAATGCATAACTTGCGTATCAGTACCGATATTTCTGGCGAATCTGAATAGAGGCAATCTAATTTGTCAACATGAAAGAACAAAGCCACTTGCCCATCATAAATTCCTTATTCAACTATCCCGCCAGGCATCGCTGGCGGGATAGAAAGAGAGACTACTGGGCGTCCAGCGTTTGCTGTAGCGTATTCAGTTGCCCCTGCAGTTTTTGTAGTTCCATCTGCTTTTGCATAACAGATTGTGAAGGCTGATTCTGTGATGCCTTCATGCTCTGTTCCAGCTCCGCCAGTTGTTTCTGCGCAGCGGCTTTGCCTGCCGTTTTCGTTTTCAGCTTCGCAACCAGGTTATTCAGGGAACGATCCAGGGCTTGTTGCGTTTGACGCTTGCTGGCGACGCTGGCATCACTTTGTGCTTGTTCTTGTGCAATCGCCGCATAGACCTCATTAAACTCTTTGTTCAACGCCTGTTCGTGCTGCAACGTCTGCTGCTTCTGTTCGACGCGCTTATCCCAGGTCCCTGAATAGTTACAGTTAAATTTGGTGATAATATTCACATCACCCGTCGTCGGATCGCATTGCTTCACATCTGTAGCACAGCCACTCAGTAACAACACGCCAATCACCAGCGGTACATAACGCATTCTTTTCCCCTTAGCTCACTTTCAATGCCGTGCGTTGCTCATAAAGGCTATCCAGCTCTTTTTGCAGATCGCTGATCTTCTGGTGAGTTTGCGCAATCTCTGAATCAAGTGTGGTTGTATCACTACCCGATTGTTTCATCGAAGCGGAAACATCGCCCCACTGTTTTTCATGCTTTTTCATGTCTGTGATGGTGTTACGCAGATAAGCGATGTTCGCGTCAACGCCTTTGATTTTGGTCTGCATGACATCCTGTTTCACGGTTTTTGCCGCGATGTCTTTATTCAACTGCGCCAGAGTCTGCTTATCGGTTGCAATAACAGATTTCGCAACATTGGTGACGTTCTGGATACGAGCATTCTCTGCCTGAACATCTTTGATCGCGCCATTCAACTGCAATTCCTGACTGGCATATTTTTTACGTTGGTTGTCGAGATAGGCGTTTGCACCCATACCGACACCGCAGCCCGCAACGGCCGCCGCGGCAATACAGACACCTTTGTTACTGGCATTACTTAGCGCACACGCCAGTGCACCGATGGTTGCACCTGCGGCACAGGCTTGCCATCCCGACTTATTGAAGAACTCCACATCCTGGTTGTTGGTCAGACGCGGATCAACCCCCCCACTCCCGCCGACCCCACCGCTTTGACACGCCGTAAGCGCAATGACTAAAGTCGTAACTATTGCTGCCCGTAATGAGTTGAACGCTATCATAAAAAGACATCTCCAGATTTTTGCTTAGTTATTTTTCTTGCATGCGGCCAGCCACGCTTCACGCGCAACTTTGCCATCTTTCCAGTACCCCTGGAGGTTATTCCAGTAGGTATCCAGATATCCGTTAAGGTTGGTTTTTCCTCGTGCCACCATCTGCTGTTGGACGACCGCAATTTGCGGGGCAATTAGCGCGTTATCATAGGTCGTCCCCATGTCCACCAGCGTGTCGGCGTAATAACTGGTAATGAAATCCAGAGCCTTTTTATGCTGTTCTAACTGCTCCCCACGGCGGGAACAGTTCGCATCCAGTGCACTGTCTTTGGTGCAGGTTTTTTCATTAATCTCTTTCAGACGTTCGTAAAACTCACCATCGTCCTTCATCTTGGTACACAAAAACGCGCCAAGTTGCAGAGAAGTACGGATGGCCTGGTCGCGCTGCTCATCACGCAACTGACCGTTAGCTCTCAATTCACCGCGCAGCTGCTCCAACTGTTTTTTGAGCCCATCGTCCTGGACTTTTGCCGATATGGCATTCAGGTTTTGCAGTGAATCCTTCTCTTCACCTTTTGCAGTGTTCTTCTTCTCATCCCCTAACGCCTGCCACTCTTTTTCAATCTCTTTAATGCGCTCGCGCGAGGTCAGCGTGGGTGAAACCAGCACCAGCCGCATGCCAATAGCTTTGTTGCTGCTCTCATCCGCACCGGCGTAATAGGGCTCTTCACTGCGAAGTGAACTGCGCATATCGGCCTGTGGCGTAAGGAAACTCCCGCCGCGCACCACATAGCCCCCCGCCTGTCCATGCTGGCGATCCAGCTTATTTAAGCGGAAAGGTTCAAACATCATTTCCGAGGCATTACCCAGCATGTCGTGCAAACCCAGTGGGTTCGGTTTTAGCAACCCCGTAAGCTGCAATTTGCCATTGGCGGACTGGGCACCGGAAAACCAGGCATAGTCGTTGATGCCTTCCGGCATGGGAAAGTGAAGATCGCGAAAATCCGCAGGCGAAACCGCCAGACCGCCTCGAGCGGCAAACTCCCACTCTGGCTCTGTTGGCAGACGTAAGAAACCAGGCTGCCCATCTTCAACAGGAAGGGACGCCAGTTTTTCTTTTCGCAGCCAAAGATTGTACTTATTGGCCACATCCATTGCGCTCATCCAGCCAATACCCACTTTCGGCAAGCGACCTTTCATATCAGGAGGTGCACAGTCCCCTGTTAGCGCCCGGTATTGCACTTCGCTGAGTTCATATTTCGCCATCAGGTAATAGCGGCCTTTCTCTTTCTTTCCGGCGGTGAAACTCCCGGCAATATGCTCTTGCCGTGACTGCTCCAGATACCCCCACTCATCCCCTTCTTGCCCAAGGGTGATGCCGTAATCCTGTAAGGGTTTGTCTACCGGGATCGTAACTTTACGAAAAGCCATTGCGCCGTCGCACGGCATGGGCAAAATCACGTCATCCGGTAATGGCTTCGGGTTCCAGTACTTTTCATCCCAGGTGGCGTGCGCGGCAAAAGAGAAGCCCAACCCGGCAAAAGACAGACTAAGAAGTAATTTAGATTTCACGTAGACTCTCCGCAGGATCAATCTTTAAGGCACGTAGCGCGCCTATCGCAGCCACGCACAGCGCAACAACCAATACACTCAGCAGTGCCGTGATAAAGTGAATGGGCTCAAGACGACAGACAAAGGCTTGTTCAGGAAGGTTTGCGCCCAGCAGGTAGTTAAACAACTCACTGCCGAGCAGGTAAAGCGTCAGACCGATGCTGAATGCGACCCCGGTCAGACACAGCGCCTGGATCATGATAAAAGCGGTAACTGAACGACGCCGGAAACCGATAAGACGCAAGACGGCCATATCTTTCCTTTTGCGATCGATATTGGCGATAAACGCCCCGATCAGCGAGGCAATACAGCCCGTAACCGAGATCCATGCGATCACCGCGAAGATAACGCCAAGAACATGATCAATTGCCCTGACGGCCTCTATTTGCGCCGACTGTGTAACGGATTCAATGTGTTGTTCTTCCAGCCAGCGGGCCAGCGGCGCAACATCATCAAGGGTTTTGGCATATAAGCGGGCACGAGAAAAATGCGTCCGTTCTCGCGGCGCCAGGCCGTCTTTGACGGCGAATAGCGGGACCTGGAAGCCGTCCCGATAGTCTTCCAGCGCCACCAACATGGGGAGCGAAATAAACGCGCCGGGACGTGTGAATTTAGCGTCATCCAGCACACCCACAACGGTTACGGACCTCATCAGACGTTGGTCGACACCGTTCAATTTGCGGGTAACCAGTAACCGAAAGGTATCTCCGGAATGAACCTCAAGCCGCCGCGCAGCACTGGCGCTCAGCACAACGTCATCATCGTTTTGCAGCGCTGCCGTTCCTGCCAGTAAGGGGTCACCTTTGCCAGTGGGAATCACCTCGGCCCCGGTAGAAAAATGCTGTCCATCGCGCACCAAATCCGCCTGTGTATTGAGCGAGCGCGTTAGCGGGATAGAAAAACCCACTTCCGGACGCTGCGACAGTTGCGTAAGCCAGGCCAGGTCATAATTACCGTTGCCGGTCATACGGACTTCGCGGGTGCGCGGATCGTTAAGCAGATCGTAACGCAGTTGACCCACAACGCCGTTCTTTAGTCCAAAGAGCAGCAATAGCGGCGTAATCACGGCAATCAGCGAAAAAATAATGCACAGCGCGACTTTGCGATCGTGGAGCAAATCATAGAACGCCATTTGTGCCAGGAGCCTGACGGACGGACAGGGGTTAGATGCGGCAGAAGACACTGCGCCCCTCCTCAACCTGTGCGTGAAAGCAATCCAGACCAAAGTCGGCCACACGCTGCCAGTCGTGGCTAACGATAACGGCGACCATATCCATGGCTCGCACCATGTCTACCATCAGGGCAAAAAGCCGACTGGCATTATCAGGATCCAGCGCTGCCGTCGGCTCATCGGCAAGTAGCAAACGGGGCTGGTGGGCAATGGCCCGGATAAAAGCAACACGCTGACGTTCACCGATCGAGAGCTGTGAAGGCATTTTTTTCATCAGCGGACGAACTCCCAGCCGCTCAATGGCATCATCAAGCCACGGAGAGTTTGCCGTCTTTCCCACCAGCCGGCGGGGTAGCGCGATATTTTCAGCGACCGGCAGCCAGGGTAAAAGGCCACCATGCTGTAACACAAACCCCAACTCCTGCGCGCGGATCGCCGACAGTACAGCCTCGTCTTTTGCCATCAGCGGGGCAGCAATATCAACAGCAGGCTCGCCCAGTTGATATTCGCCCAGTCTGGCCGGAGACAAAATAGCGCCAATCATTTCAAGCAGGGTGCTTTTTCCGCACCCGCTTGGCCCTGTCAGCGCGGCAATTTCACCCCGCTGCAAGGACAATTGCGGTAACGTCACGGTAAACCCCGCACTGCCGCCACGCTGAATTTCCATATCGCGTATGTTTAGCATCACGGCAGATTTTCCAGCGGCACCGGGTAAACGTTGTCACGCGGATCGCTGTCCGGCGCCAGGGCTATCCAGCGGTCCACATCCTGGTTGTAACGCTGGTAATAATTCAGCTTGGTGTTCAGGCGTCGAATGAATTTCTCCTGTTCGAGTCCATCCCAACTTTTCCATGTTTGTTCATCCAGACTGAGCACTTCGCTCAGGTACGGCAGTCCCGAAACATATTCTCCCAGTAGCCCCATATCCCCGAGACGGGTGGCACTTTTCCCTTTCGCCTGCGAGGGGTCGTTGCCCATTGTTGCGGCCAGAGAACGCAGGCTGGCAAACATGTCATCCGGAGAAATCATCCCTTCATTGGCGGCATTGACGATTTTCTTCATAACGTCGCTGAGGTCGCTGAGTTCACTTTTCGTCAATAAAACGCGAACTTCGGTGGCCGGAATATTTTGGTTCACTAAATCACGATCGCTGATCCATGATTTAAAAACAGGTGGCGCTTGCGTGCCCTGTTTGTCCCCCAGATACGCCAGCCGCATCGCCTTGCTTAATTTGTCTGCATCACTCAGTAAGGCGGCATTTTCTTTATCGGCATAACCTGGGTCTGCGCCCAATGCGCTACCCACCGTCTCCTCACCTTGCCAGGCGGTCTTAATTTGCCCGGTAATCGCATTCGCCAGGCTATCCACCATGGTACCGAAGCTGTTCACATCGCCAGAATCAATGGGGTAATAGAGAGGTTTGTGCAGGAAGGGATTCAGCGTGAGATCCCGGTACTGAGCCTCAGCCAGACCATGATCTTTGACGCCGCTGGGTGTCTTCAAATGCAAGGCATAGAGCGCAACACCGCGATAAGCGGCTTCCTGACGGACCTGCGGAGCATCCAGATGGGTGGATGACAGTTTATCCGTCCCGTCCAGCGAACCTGCATCTGTCACCAGCACGACATAACGTGCGCCGAACTGTGTCCAGTCCACTTTATCTAGCGCCATCATCACGCCACCGTAAGCGTCTTCATCGACCTTGCTGCTCGATACCGTCGCCTGTTTGAGGCCTTTGACTTTCTCAAGGAAATCTTTGCCGTTTTTGACCTTCGTCGGATCGGCAAACATTTTCGTCACGTACTCCAGTCCTGGCACCGCAGCGGTGCTGGAACGGTACGCCACAAGGCCAAATTTCACCTGATCCTGAAGGTTTTCTTTCTCGATGCGCTGATAAATTTTATTGATCGCCTCTTTAGTGCGATCGATGTAGGGGTCCATTGAAATCGTCGAATCGATAACAAACACCACCGCCGCAGAGAACCCCTTGAGCATGTTCTTGTCGTCGCCCTTGCCGTTTTTCTGCACGTGTGTTTTTTCTGACACCGAGGCAACGTTCAGCAGCCGCACCTGGAAACCGGAATCGGTAAACGCGTCCTCAGAACCCAGTACCGGCAACAAATAGAAATTTTTTTGCTGATTGACCATATTGTCCGGTTCACGCGCCAGAACCTGTGGAACCGGTTGATTGTTTTTCAGACTGGTCAATATGGGGTCAAGCGCATCCGCAGGCTTATTGCTGTTGATGATTTTCTCAATGTCTGACTTATCGCGGAAAAACAGCATCGGATTGCGCCCTGCCGGGTTGGTAAACGCCAGCGTAAGCTGCATTTTCCATTCCACGGTACAGTCTGACTTCATCCAGCCAGAGACATGACCAAAGCTGTCCGGCCCGACCTGCAGCCATTCGTCATTGCCCACTTTGCTGCGCTGATATACGTAGAAGCGGCTAAATGCGGGCTGTTCCTTGCCGGCTTTACCAGCATCGGACGCCAGTTCGCACCCTGGATACGTCAACACACGCTGATACAAGGTATGTTTGCCATCCTGCAGCAGCGGTTTGGGATCGGCAGCCTGCGCCTGAAACGCCAGCATGCTGGCGCAGAGCAATCCATTGAACCAAAGAATGTGTTTCATTCTGTTGTCCTATTTTTTAAGTTCGTCCAGCCGCGCTTTCGCGTCACTATTCTGTGGGTCATGGCTGAGAATGCTTTCATACCAGTAGATAGCGGTTTGAGGATCGGCGCTAAAACAGCCATTTTGACTGACGGTTTTGGGATCGTATTCCTGGGCGTAGCGCATCGCGATTTGTGTATCGCCGGATTGCGCTTTGTAGGCATACAGACGCTGGGCGATTTCACAGTGTTTGCCCGCTTTCGCCTTCTCAATCACCTCTAAAATCTGCGTGCTGTTCAGCGAACTTCGGGCGCAATCTTTAACAAAATCGAGCGCGTTACTCTGGTTCATCTGGGTTTCACTACACGGGTTGTTATCAACGGAAGCCGCGACTGGCTGCGTAGGTTGTGCTGCCGGTACCGGCGCTGTTGGCTGCGACGGCGTGCGCATAAACCACCAGGCACTCCCGCCGCCCAGCACCGCCAGCAGAAGAACGACCGCAAGGATAGGAACAAGCGGGATCTTTTTCGCCGATGCGACGGGTCTAATTCGTTCTTCGGGAGTTTCCAGCTCAGGCAGAGATTCCTGGGCGACAGGCTGGGGTTCCGGCATGGAAACGGGCTCAGGCTCCGGGCGCACGGACGTCACCGGCAGCACCCGCGTATTCGCAGGACGGGGATTATCACCGCCCGCCTGCGAACTCAAAAGCCCGTCATGCATTACCAGCACACCCATATCCTGACTGGCTGAATCCTTTACCGTCAGGCGATAAGCGGCCTGCCGATTCGCCAGGAGTAAATCCACCAGTTCCGGACCTACGGCAACACCGGGGACTTCGTCTTCGACGTCCAGCACAGGCAGCGAAAGGAACATCTCCGTGCTTGCCCACTGCCCATTTGATCCCAGAAACACATTACCCTGATTCGTCATGACAGAAACCAGCACCTCTTCCTTCCCTCCTTTCCAGCCCTTTAGAGTTAAGCGGGCATAGCCAGGGGTGGCGGATTGCAGAGGTTTTAATTCAGGTTTGATCACGTTCGGTTACTCCTGGGCAGTCTTAATAAGATGCAAAATGGCGCCCAGTTTTTCGTTCTGTGCGACGGTAATTTCGCGCCCGGCAGAATGTCCGGCATTCTCTTTAATCAGCTCTTCCAGCCCAACCAGCCAGTCGACAATAAAAATAACGCTGTAGTTGAGCTGCTGCGGGGTCAGACGAACCAGGCGTTCGTCGCTCATCCACTGCACGCTACTACACTGAGAGGGACGGGTGAAAATAGGTTCTACCGGAGGGTTGGGTCGCGTCGGCCTTTTGTTTTCAGGTACGTTTTGATAACCAAGCCAGGTAACGAAGTCGTTCATAACATGCAGAACACGCGACACCTGACGTTCAACCATTTTTTCGCGACGAACGCCCGCCTGTTCCGTATTCACCATGGAAGCTTCAAGCTGTTGCTCCATGCGCAGACGCAACAGGCCCGTAATCAGCTCATTCACCAGAGATTCAACGATCTCCCTTGGCAATTTGATGTAGTTCAGTAACGCCGGGCTTTCCGGCAGCGCGCGCAGATGGTTAATCCAGTGCTGAAGAGCATGGCGCGCAAAGGCCAGTTCATGACTGTGCGTCGTAGCAGCCGGGGTATCGTTAATGAAAGCGTCCTCGACCCCAATGTCGAAGAACGACGCCTCTTCTTCCTCTTCAACAGCTTCATCGACGAGGGTTTGCTGCATGTAAAGCTCTTGCAACGCCTTACGGGAAGGAACAAGGCGGGCCAGCAATTCACCGTGCATTCCGCTACGTTTTTTCAGGATGGCGAGAATGCTCCCGGCAATCTGCGTCTTTTTAGCAAGGTCTTCCTCACCATCCGGCTGATACCAGTTACCCAGACCGCCATTCACCAGGTCATGGCGCATCTCAGCCAGTTGTTCCGCAATACGTTCAAGTTTCACCTCGCGACGAGCAACTTTACCCAGATACCCGGCCATGCGTTGCATGCCACCATCATTGAGCTTGAGCATCGCGTCCCAGGCTTCTTCCGGGCTGGCGATGTAGCGACGAATAGCCTCATCTTCAAGATAGGTTTTGCGCATCAATTCCAGTTGCGGAGCATTCTCAGCGTCAAACTCACTTTCACTGCCGTCCGTCAGACGGATAAAGGTCGTTTGCTGGCGAGGTTTACGCACCAGGAAGGTATTGTTGAACGCCTGACCCGGCAGCCACTCCTGCATCCATTTAAATTGACCAAAGCGCTCCGTCATCGCCATTTTGATCATCCCGCCCAGCCCCCAGGCCTGACGCAGCAAAGACTCTTCCTGTGACAGATGCTGACTGATGCGCAAATCGAACATAGTGAGTGCCCAAATAAGCCCAGGCAAACGGCGACCGCGCGCCTCAGCATCGGCTCCCTGGGTGTAGCGAATCCACTCATCGAGTACGCCACCGACTTCTTTCACATCGGATTGTTTGGTTGAGGCTGTGCAGACAACCAGCACGTTCATTTCCTGGTTTTCGGTGTAGCGCTCGAAGAGATAAGCCACCTTACCGCGCAGGATCAGTTGTGCCAGCGGGTTGCTTTGTTCACTGTTTACGGCACGGCGAATATCCGCCATCGACTCCACGCCCAGGCGACCGCGATAGCCGGGGAAATCCAACAAGTCGACATCTTCAAACAACGTTTCTGCCGGGCGTGATGACAGCGGCACGTGCAGTTCAACGGTAAGCGCCGTCAATTCAGCCAGAGACAGGCTGACAGGTGCGTTGATCTGCCCTTCCTGTACTGGGCAAACCTCCACAATCCGATCGGTATTTCGATTGAGGCGCTCAAGCATGTCCACGTTCATGATGCTGTCTTTCTGCACCAATTGCCCCAGCTCCTCCTGCACCAGCGTGCTCAGCGGAGCCCGAACTTCCAGGGCACCGTCGAGTTTCTGCAGGGTATGGGCAAAGCGGACATAGGTTTCCGTCAGTTCAGGAACCTCTCCCCACAGCACCGAGAACAGTTGTCCGCGATCGGCTGGCGACAGCCAGGGAGCCAGGGTGATGGCCTGCGGCCAATAGTGCAACGCAAGGCGGCTCTGGCTTTTTTCCGCGTGGCGAAGGAGGTAATCCCACAGCGACACCACATCATCTTCCACCAGGCCTGGAACGCGATTGGCGTGACGGCGTTTACCCAGCGCAACAAGTAAATCGTTGATACGCGCTTCGTCGTACTGCCAGTTGATCTTTTCCTGGTCAAAATCGTGAATGAACGCATTCGCCAGAATTTTGCCCACTTCCACTTCACTAAAGAGCTGGAGCGAAACCGGCCACTGGCTGTCACCGCTCCCCTGATGGCGGCTAAATCTCGTGACCAGTCCCGTCGCCTCTTTTCCCCCACCGGGTGGGTTAATGTGCGTCAGAAAATCGAGCGAGTGTCCACCGAGCGAGGTCTCCAGCCTGCCGTTTTCCCCGGCGGCAAGAGCGGAAATCAGATACGATTTTCCCGCCTGCGAGAGACCAAAAAAGCCAATCGTCATGGGCTTCGCCGCCGCCAACGCAAGACGGCGCGCTTTGTTGCGGCTACGACGCAGACCAAGGGTCAAACGGTCAGCTTCGGTATTCAGCCGAGGGGCATCATGGCGTACGGTGTTTATCCAGTCGATCGCTTTACCTGCGCCGGCTTCAATACCTTTCCAGCCCTGAATAATCTGTTCCGGATTAATGCTACTCATCAGCTTTTGATACTCCCACTGTCCAGCCAGTAATGCGTCTCACCCAGACCATTGCCGACCAGGGTATTCAATTGGAATGTCACATCACGACGGCTTATGCTGCGAAACGATCCGCCATCCAACTCCAGCGAATCGAGTTTGAACCGTTCAGGACTGACCTTCTCTTCACCATGCCGTGCGCGCCCCTGCTCTGCCGCCAGTTTAATTTTCATCACCGCATCACCGGCAAGGTCTGCTGCCAGTTTGCTGTTGGTGATTTTGAGGGTATAGAGCGCCGATGCTGGCCAGCGCTCGTTATCCAGTTGACGGAAACCGATACGCAGCTCACCACGAGATTCAAACGACTGATGCTGATCCAACTCAAAATCATCACGATCCAGGTCGATATCGCGATAGAACACATTGCTATCTTTGATGATGTTGTTACTGTCCAGCATGCCCAGATAACGAATCGTGGAATAGGGCTGGAAATTGGCGGTACGGAAGTAGAAGTTATTAAGACGTGAGCCTTCCGCCAACAGGCAGAGCATCGCCCCCACCACCGCTGTCGATTTCGGATCGTCAATGCACCCTTTCTTGTTGAAGGGATACCAGCCGCCTGTTTCATAGCCATGCAACGGCAGCACGCGGGAAGGCGGAACCGGCTGCAACTGACGAATGAGCGCCTGAATACCGGGAAGACGCGATGGACGTCCCGTTAACAGCAGGATGTCGCAGTTGTAGTGCCACAGCACTTCACACAAAGCCCGCAGGCTGTGACAGATATTCATTCTGCCGCTACGTGGGTCGATAAATTCATTGTGAAGCTGTGCCAGATCCACTTCCAGCGGCACATCCAGAATCGAAAACGGTGCGGCATTGCTCGATTGCCCTGCGCGTACCACATCATTCACGTAATCCTGCACTTTGCTGGTTGGCTCGTTATCTGCCAATAACTCGCGGAAAGTATGGTGGAAGAACTCACGTCCGTTCTCTGGCTGATACTCTTCATAACGATGCAAAATAGCGAGCGCCAACGGGGCAAAGACTTGCAGCGTCAGTTGCTGGCGTAAGACCTGTTTTCTGGCATCGATCGCTTCGCTACCAAACAGTTGCGACATCATGGACTCAACGGCCATCTCGCTGTGCCCGACGTTCAACATTGCCGCTTTCACCGCAGGCTGCAGGTATAGTTGGATAACATCAAGGAGGATGTCGTCACCCGCCACTTTGAATCCTTCGCGGAACAGCTGTTTTGGCGTTATCCTCACGTTAACGCCCTGCCCGTCATCGAGGGTATAGCGCGTTATAACCAAATCCGTTGTCCCCCCACCAATATCAATGGAGGCAATTTTCAGACTGCGATCGTCGGGGTGCTCTCGCTGGTTATCCAATCGACGCGTAGCCGCAAAAAATTCGTCCGTACGACCACCAAAATAGTTCTGCGTTTCGTTGTACAGGTAAACGAGCTGACCACAGGTTGCTTCGTCCCATTTCATATGCACGCCCGGGTGAGGATATTTCAGCGTGTCCTCATTATTCTCACCGTCGTAGTCCATCTCTTCCCAGCCAAGCGACTTCCACACCAGCCGGATGGCATCACGCATACTGTGTTCAAATACAGCGCGTTCTGGTTTAGGCATGGCGGGCGGAATGGTCATGATGACGTTTTGTAAGCGCCGCGGCATGCTGGCATGGTTCATTTTGAGTCGCTGCGCCGGGCTGTTGATTTGCATCAACGCCTGGCTGAGTACTTCAGCGAGCATCATCGTCATCAGCGAACGGCGGGTATAAACCGGGGAAAAGACCGGCATCCGCTCATCTTCTTCCAGCCGAATTAGCAACTTACCCTGATCATTGATCATGTATAGCAGCGGTGCCGCCGTTGCCAGAGGTTCGTGCTCGGTTTTGACAAACGCCTGGCTAAAACGCCAGCCCGGCGAGTAGGGCTGATCATCCCAAAGATAGCGTTTCGGACTGGAAATACCGGTGGACCCTTCTGTCCCCAGACGCTGGGAAGCCAGACGGAATGCTTCGCCGCCCACCCGGCCTATCGTCGGCCAGGTAAAGGCATCGTTACGACCGCTTTTAAGCGAATAATCCTGCTTACCAAACTCCGCCTGCACAAACTCAAGGCGGCTATCGAACGGTTCGTTATAGACATTTTCCGGGCGGCTGAGATCGCGCAATTGCAGTTGATAAAGTTGCGACAGCCCCTTGTTATCATCCCGATGCTCCTCAATCAAAATGCCGCAGCTACGCGAGTTTCCGATGTCGAGAACGAGATCAACCGGGATAGCCGTGTCACGAATTTTAACGTCGTTAAGTAACACTTCCGGCAGAGCAATATATTGACTCAGTACGCTAAGCAGGTTGAGATAATGCGCCTGATGCTCTTTGAATTTGAGCTTCTCTTCATTATCTTCGTAGTGCTGACGCAGGATGTCGCGCGCCTGAGCGGTGTATACCTCGCGCAGCCACTCCTCGACCCAGGGCAATTCAAGAAAATCGCCCATTTCATGGTTGCGCGCAGCGAGGGCGAACCCTGTGCCCGCCCGCACATCCTCTTCACCGGGAGCAAGGTATTGCGTGTTGGCACGTTCCGGGAAAATTTTGGTATCAAAGATTACTGTTGCGCGCCAGGTATTGCCTTTTTCATCCGGCTCTTTCAGTTCGTGAAACTGAACGCGGGACCAGTTTGTGGGCCCATGCGCAAAGGCACTCGGTGGATTAAAACGGAAAAATGGCAGTGGTAGCCAGACGTCTTTAAACAGACGCAGTGATTCCTCTGTCGACAATGCGTATTCCGGTTCAGCAAACCGGGCCATTTCGCTATCCGCAGCCGGGAGCTGGAGCTTGTCGTCTCGCCCGTTGTCTATCAGTCGTAAGACCGCCCCATCACCTTGCTGACGCAAAAATTGACCGAAGTCCTTACGCGCAGGCAGGCGAAAAGCGAAGTCGAGAAACTGGATCCCGCTATCGCGAATAAGTTTGACCTGTTTTTTAAAATCAGTAAGTTCAGCCAGCATTACTTATCAGCCTCTTGCTTCATCGAGATGGGAAAACGCGTTTTCTCGCCGTAGCGACCTTTACAATCCGCAATGTTTTGCGCGCCTGGCGCACACTGGATCTCTGGCATGCGGTAAGAAGAGCCGTCCTGACACTGGGCTTCCCCCTGGTTATTGATAACCAACTGTCCGGATTTGATTGCCGTGTTTACCGCGCCACTACAGGAAACGCCGTCGCTGCGGGTCATTTGAACTTTTCCGCCGCCATCTTTAATTTGATAGTTAAGACTCAGCGGTCTGCCCGTACGCGGGTCCTGAATGCCCGACCCCACGCGCCAGTTCCCATTGAAAAATTGCGTATCCCCTTTTGCCAGTGCAGCTGGCGGCAGGGTTAACGGCGCTTTTCCCGCGTTCGCATTTGCCGCCGTATTTCCTGGGACGGCTGGATCAGCAGGAGGAACGGCAGGAGTCGCATCCGGTGACGAGGCTGTCTTAGGCTGAGCCGAGTCTACTGGCGCCGTCGCATCACCGGGTTTTGTCGGGTCAGCAGTATTCGTTGCATCTGCTGCTTTGGTTGAGTCAGTCGTATTGGCCGGATCGGCAGGCTTTGTCGGATCTACCACCTTAGCGTCATCTGCGGTATTAACCGGGTCGACCGGTTTAACCGCATCTGTCGCGGTTGTCGGATCCGTGGCAGTCACGCCGTCCATAGAATGCGTGGTATCCAGCGCCTGCGTGGGATCGACCTCAGTGCCGACGGCACTGTTCCCGCCATCTGGCACAACGCCAGGAGCGGTATTCACGACCCCATGGCTCCCGACAACAGTGTTACCCGTGACACCCACCACGCCATTGTTAACGACAGGGTCGACCGTCGTGCCTTTTACAACAGGGGCGACAGCAGGCACCTGTGTCTCCGTATTGTTTAGCCCTGGCAGCGTGACACCCGGCACACAGCTGCGCAGCAGGAACGCTATCAACAGGAGCAAAAGTAACAAGGGAAGCAGCCAGCGCAGCCAGGCTGGTAATCCCCACCACCAGCCGCTACGACGAGTGACTGGTTCACTGACTGGCGGAACGGCCGATGGAGCAGCGGCCACCGCAGGCGTGGGTAAACGTTGCGGGCGCAGGCAATCGAGTGGATCGATTCGAACGGGGTGGCGGGCGTTGACGAAACCCCAGAAGGTGATGACCGGTTTGCCATCAACCAGCCAGATATGCTGTTGATCGGGGAACTGGAATGCTTTTTCCAGCAGTTGCCCAAACAACCTCTGCTCAGGTTTTTCGTGCTGACGCAACTCATCACTGAACTGGCGGAGCGTATCGTGATGCGTATCCAGCTGTGCAAGCGCGATTTGTCGCTCACCTTCTGTCGCGGCAGACCAGGGAATCACATCACCGGGAAAAGGAGCATACCAGTCAATACGGTCCCCCCGTTCGCTCATTTGCGGAATGGCGAGGGTATCGGCAATCGCAGCATGACGGCGGAGTCGCAAGGCTTCCCTGAGCTGAAGTGCGGAAATATGCACCGCCTGACCGTTCTCACCCAATGCCTGAAATTTATCGAGCCTGTCGCTATACAGGAACATTTCTTTCACGTTTGCATGCCCTTGCTGATAATTAAACGGATAAAGCGCCTCAAGACTTGTTGCACATACCTTATATGGCAGATAAATGAACGCTATCGCTTATGTATAAAACCCGAACGCTCGCCAGCAAAATAAGAATAAGAATCAGCCAGTGTTTAGAGTGTAGTGCTCATCATTCTCGTTCGCATAAAATAGTTTACAAGCGAAACTATATACCAGAAAAATAAAGCCTGGCCCCGTCAATTACAGCCTTTCGGTATATATTCCGAG
>Ga0213876_10000060_pt1 | contig 131803 bp, 102 predicted proteins | sample BarmaccomBMRX_R9_FD_160113 | JGI IMG/M metagenome (GOLD analysis project Ga0213876, IMG submission 160113) | Root-associated microbial communities from Barbacenia macrantha in rupestrian grasslands, the National Park of Serra do Cipo, Brazil - RX_R9 | ecosystem: Host-associated > Plants >... | reverse complement strand
GTGCAGGCCGACTTCACCTCGCTGGCCGTGGCCTTCACCGCGCTCTCCATCGGCATCGGCTTCGGCCTCCAGTTCATCGCGGGCGACATCGCCTCCGGCTTCATCATCCTCTTCGAGCGCCCCGTCCGCGTCGGCGACTTCGTGACCATCCCCGGCCCCGACGGCGAGCTGACCGAGGGGCTCGTGCGCAGCATCAACCTCCGCACGACCCTCATCATCACCAACAACAACATCGCCTCGGTCGTGCCCAACTCGAAGATCGTCAACCAGAACTTCCTCAACTGGTCTTACAACCGCGAGCGGCGCACGCGCCTCTCGGTCAACGTCGGCGTGGCGACCGACTCCGACGTCGGCCTCGTCACCGAGACCCTCGTCCGCGCGACCCAGGGCGTGCAGTTCGTCCTCGAAGAGCCGAAGCCGACCGTGCAGTTCATGGACTTCGGCGACTACGACCTCAAGTTCCGCGTCCTCTTCTGGACGGACAAGCCGCGCCGCCACCTCGTCGCCAAGAGCGCCGTGCGCTTCAACATCAACCGCCTCTTCAAAGAGGCCGGCATCGAAATCCCCAACCCGCAGCGCGAACTCACGTTCCGCAGCCCGCTCCGCCTCAACGAGGGCAGTAGTCAGTAGGCAGTCAAGCCGAGAGGGGGGCGTATTGTTTTTCGGCGGGTGCGTACAGCCGACAGAAAATTAACCACAGAGACACAGAGACACAGCTTTGAAGTCATAAGTCAGGAAGCTGTGTCTCTGTGTCTCTGTGGTGAACTTGCTCCCGTTACCGGCCCGAACTGCCTACCGCCATCTGCCTACTGCCTACTGTGAATTTGCACAAAACGCGCTCTGACGTTAGGCTAGGGGCGTCCGACTGAATGAATAGCCATTCAGCAAACCCTTTCGCGAGAGCGGCACGGAGACCCTTGAGCCAGATGCGTACCGCACGTTCCCTTTCCGCCGCCCCGGCGGGCGACAAGCGCGAGGCCATCATGCGCGCCGCGACGAAGGTCTTCGCGCGCTCGGGCTACTTCAACTCGAAGGTGGCCGACGTGGCGCGCGAGGCCGGCGTCGCCGACGGCACCGTCTACCTCTACTTCAAGAGCAAGGAGGAAATCCTCCGCTCCATCTTCGAGCGCAACACGAGCGAGGCCGTCAGCGCGGGCCGCGAGGAGCTTGCGAAGATCGAAGACCCGCGCGAGAAGCTGCGCCGCATCGCGCGCCACCACCTCGAACGCCTCGGCGCCGACCGAGACCTCGCCGTCGTCTTCCAGGTCGAGCTGAGGGGCACGACCAAGTTCATGGAGGAGTTCTCGGCCGCGGGCCTCGCCGAATACCTCGGCCTCATCCGGGAGGTCTTCGAGGAGGGGCAGGCGGCGGGCGTCTTCCGGCGCGGGCTGAAGGCGAAGCTGGTGGCGAAAGTCCTCTTCGGCGCGCTCGACGAGATGGCGACCAACTGGATTCTCTCGAAGCGCCGCTACAAGCTGGCGCCGCTGGCCGACGAGGTGCTGGACATCTTCCTCGGGGGTGTGAGCGCTTGAAGACGGAGACCATGGAACAAGTCGCGGCGGGCGACTCCGCAAACGAGCGGATACGCGTGAGCGCGCCCGAGACGATTGTCGACGTGATGCGGCGCGCCCTGACGTCGAAGGCGCGGCCCGACGCGCTCAACTACAAGCGCGAAGGCGTGTGGCGGCCCATCTCTTCCGAAGAACTCCTGCGCCGCGTGCGCCACGTCGCGCTCGGCCTGCATGACCTGGGGCTGCGGCGCGGCGACCGCTCGGGGATTCTTTCGGAGAGTTCGCCCGAGTGGGTCGTCGCCGACCTGGGCTGCCAGTTCGCGGGCGTGGTCAACGTCCCGCTCTACCCGACGCTCGCGCCGCAGCAGGTCTGCTACATCGCGGAGGACTCGGGCGCGCGACTCCTCTTCGTGCAGAACGTGGCGGCCTACGAGCGCGTGCGCGAAGCCCTCTCGTCGTGCCCGGCGCTCTCGGCAATCGTCCTCCTCTCGGACGAGGGGGGCGAGGGCGCGCTCACGCTCGCGGGGCTCGAGGCGCGCGGCGCGCGGCTCGAGGCGGAGCGGCCGGGCCTCGTCGAAGAACTCTCCGCCGTGGTCGGCGCGGGAGACCTCGCGACCATCATCTACACCTCGGGGACGACGGGCGAGCCGAAGGGCGTGATGCTGACGCACTCGAACGTCGTCTCGAACCTGGCGGGCACTTCGGAGCGCCTGGCCTTCGAGCCGGACGACGTCGCGCTCTCGGTCTTGCCGCTCTCGCACGTCTTCGAGCGCGGCGCGATGTACATGTACCTGCACCACGGCGCGAAGGTCTATTTCGCCGAAGCCATCGAGCGCGTCGGCGACAACATGCGCGAGGTCAGACCGACCATCGTCGTCGCCGTCCCCAGGCTGTTCGAGAAAATCTACGCGCGCATCAAGGAGAAGGCCGCCGAGGGCGGGCGCGTGAAGACGGCGCTGCTGACGTGGGCCGTCAATGTCGGAAAGCGCTGGGCGCACGCCGTCGTCTGGAAGAAGCCCGTCGGCCCGCTCCTCAGGTTGCAGCACGAGGTCGCGACGCGCCTCGTCTTCTCCAAGTGGCGTGAGGCGACGGGCGGGCGCATCCGCGTCTTCTGCTCGGGCGGCGCGGCGCTCCCCGAAGAGCTCGGCCTCGTCTTCTACGGCGCCGGGCTCCCAATCGTGCAGGGCTACGGCCTGACGGAGACCTCGCCGGTCATCTGCGTCAACGGCGCCGACGACAACCGCATCGGCACCGTGGGGCAGCCCATCCGCGACGTCGAAGTGCGCATCGCCCCTGACGGCGAGATCGAGACGCGCGGCCCCAACGTCATGCGCGGCTACTACAACAAGCCCGACGCCACCCGAGAGGTCTTCACCGAAGACGGCTGGTTCAGGACGGGCGACATCGGCGCGCTCGACGCCGGAGGGTATCTGCGCATCACCGACCGCAAGAAGGAATTGTTCAAGACCTCGGGCGGCAAGTACGTCGCGCCGCAGCCCATCGAGGAGCGCATCAAGCAGTCGCGCTTCGTCGGCCAGGTCGTCCTCGTCGGCAACGGGCGCAAGTTCCCCGCGGCGCTCATCGTCCCCGACTGGGAGATGCTCCGCTCCTACGCGCGCCACAAGGGTCTCGCCGTCGAGTCCCGCGCCGACTTCTGCCGCCACCCGCGCATCATCGACCTCCTCCAGCGCCAGGTGGACTCCGTCACCGCCGACCTCTCCCGCTTCGAGCGCGTCAAGCGCGTCGCCCTGCTGGAGCGCGAACTCACCATCGACGGCGGCGAACTCACCCCCACCCTCAAGGTCAAACGCCGCGTCATCGACGAGAAGTACAAGGACGTGATTGACCGGATTTACGAAGAGGCAGAAGCCAGACCGTAAAGATTCGTGAACCGTGAACCGTGACAAGAAGAAGACAGTCTTCTTCTTGTCACGGTTCACGGTTCACGGGTTACGGGTTCCCGAGCATCTCCGCGGCCCAGTCGGCGACGGCGCGGCGCAGGTCTTCCAACTGCTCGTCGAAGAAGTGGCCGGCGTGGGGGATGATTTTAATCCGGGCGAGCGAGGGGTCTGGGAGGCGTGCGGCGAGGGCGCGGAGGTCTGGGACGGAGCCGAACTCGTCGCGCTCGCCGTGGACGAGGAGGAGGGGCTTGCGGCAGTCTTCGACGAAGGAGAAGTCGTACTCGCGCTCGGGGATGCTGACGGGGGTGCCGACGCCGACGAGGTATCGGACGCGCGAGTCGTGCGTGCCCACTTCGAGTCCGACGCGCGCGCCGAAGGAGAAGCCCGCGAGGAAGACGGGAAGGCTCGGGTACTTCTCAATCAAGTAGTCCAGGGCGACGCGCGCGTCCTCCTGCTCGCCGCCGCGCGCGCCCGTGTGAACGCCGGTCGAGTGCCCGACGCCGCGGAAGTTGATGCGGAGCGTGACGGCGCCCGCGTCCTCCAGCCCGCGCGCGGTGCGGAAGACGACCTTGTTGTGCATCGTCCCGCCGTGCAGAGGGTGCGGGTGCAGGACGAGCGCCGCGGCGCGCGCCGCCTCGCCGCGCGGCTCCTTCAGAATCGCTTCCAGCCGCCCGTGCGGCGCGTCGATGTGCAGGTTGCCAGCCGGGTACATAAGGGTTAGAGGTTAGAGGCTGGATGTTAGTTAAGGCAAATGCTGGGGAGAGGGTGCTGGGTGCCGGGTGCTGGGTGCTGGGTCAATACAAGTTGTCTTTTACCCAGCACCTAGAACCCAGCACCCAGCACCCGGCACCCTTTTCTTGACTTGCCGCGGCGAAAAGCAGTAGGTTGTCGGCGCAAGCAACCAGGCACAGCATCCGTCTCAAGGTAGAAAGATGTCCGTCCCTCGTCCCCTCGGCGCACGCAGTCCGGGAAGGTTCTGGAGCGAGTCGGCGCCCGCGCGCTACGGGCTGGCCGTCGCGGCGGCCGCCGCGGCCACGCTCGCCATGTTCGTGCTCTACGCGGCCACCGGGCTTCAGCGCGGCAGCGTCCCCTTCATCTTCTACTTCATCGCCATCATCGTCGTCGCGCTCTACGGCGGGCGCGGCCCCGGCCTCCTCGCGATCCTGCTCTCGGCGCTCGCCGCGCACTACTTCTTCCTCCCGCCTTTCGACACCTTCGGCCTCAGCTTCGCCGCGCTCCTGCAGACCGGCGTCTTCGTCCTCGTCTCCCTGCTCATCTCGGCGCTGGCCGACCGCAGCGCCCGCGCGGAGGCGCGCGCCCACGCCGACCGCGAGTCCTTGCAGACGACGCTGCGCAGCATCGGCGACGCCGTCATCGCCACCGACGGCCGCGGCCTCGTCCGCTTCATGAACCCCGTGGCCGAGCGCCTCACGGGCTGGACTCTCGCCGAGGCCGAGGGGCGCCCGCTCGCCGAAGTCTTCCGGATCGTCAACGAGTTGACGCGCGAGACGGTCGAGAGCCCGGTCGAGAAGGTCTTGCGCGAGGGGCGGGTCGTCGGGCTCGCCAACCACACCGTGCTCGTCGCGCGCGACGGGACGGAGGTGCCCATCGAAGACAGCGGCGCGCCCATCCGCGACGAGCGCGGGCGCACTTCGGGCGTCGTCCTCGTCTTCCACGACGTGACCGAGCAGCGCAAGGTCGAGCGCGCACGCGCCTTCCAGGCCGCCATCGTCGAGTCTTCGAGCGAGGCCGTCATCGGCAAGACGCTCGAAGGCGTCATCACCAGTTGGAACGAGGCGGCCGAGCGCATGTACGGCTACGCGGCCGAGGAGGCCGTCGGCCGGCACATCTCCCTCATCGTCCCCGAAGAGCTGCGCGAAGACCTGGACGACATCCTCGCGCGGCTCGGGCTCGGCGAGCGCGTCGAGCGCGCGGAGACCGTGCGCGTGCGCAGGGACGGCACGCGCCTCGACGTGTCGCTCATCGTCTCGCCCGTCCGAGACTCTTCGGGGCGTCTGGTCGGCGCCTCGACCATCGCGCGCGACATCACCGCGCAGAAGCGCGCCGACGAGGAGCGCGCGCGCCTCGCGCTCCTCGTCGGGCGCGAGCGCGAGCGCCTGAAGAACCTCGTCGCGCACGTCCCCGGCGTCGTCTGGGAGGCGTGGGGCGAGCCGGACGCCTCGGGGCAGCGCATGGACTTCGTGAGCGACTACGTCGAGCAGATGCTCGGCTACACGGTCGAGGAGTGGCTCCGGACGCCGAACTTCTGGCTGTCAATCGTCCACCCCGAAGACCACGACCGCGCCGCCGCGGAGGCGCGCGCCATCTTCGACGGCCGCGAGGGAGGCACGAGCCAGTTCCGCTGGATGCACAGGGACGGCCGCGCCGTCCACGTCGAGTCGCAGTCGCGCGTCATCCTCGACGGGGAGGGGCGCCCCGTCGGCATGCGCGGCGTCACGCTCGACATCACGGAGCGCAAGGCGACGGAGGAGCGCCTGCGCGTCCTCTACGAACGCGCGCAGGAGGTCAACCGCGCGAAGGACGAGTTCCTCGCCACGCTCTCGCACGAGCTGCGGACGCCCCTGACGCCCGTCCTCGGCTGGACGCACATGATCCGCTCGGGCCGGCTCGGCGCGGCGGAGGTGGCGCAGGGCGTCCGCGTCATCGAGAAGAACTCGCAGTCCCTGGCGCGCCTCATCAACGACCTGCTCGACATGTCCTCGATCCTCTCGGGCAAGATGCGCATCGAGCGCGGGCCGGTCGAGCTCTCTTCGGTCGTGCGCGAGGCGGCCGAGACCGTCCGGCCGCAGGCCGACGCGCGCTCCGTCAAGGTCGAGGTCTCGGCGGACGGCCCGCACGCGCCCGTCGTCAGCGGCGACCGCACGCGGCTCGTGCAGGTCTTCTGGAACCTCCTGCACAACGCCGTCAAGTTCTCGCGCGAGGGCGGGCGCGTCCGCGTCCGCGTCGGCGGGCGGGACGGCGCGGCGCGCGTCGAGGTCGAGGACGAAGGCTCAGGCATCGCGCCCGAGTTTTTGCCGCACGTCTTCGAGCGCTTCCGGCAGGCCGACATGGCCTCGACGCGCATGCACGGAGGACTCGGACTGGGACTCGCGCTCGTCAAGAGCTTCGTCGAGGCGCACGGCGGGAGCGTCGACGTCGAGAGCGCGGGCGAAGGGCTCGGCAGCCGCTTCACGGTCGCGCTGCCCTCGGCCGATTCGGACGGCGCACGGCCTGACTCGGGCGACCTGGCGGTGCCCGAGGGCGAGCCTTGCGCGGAGAGGCATTGCCGCGTCCTGCTCGTCGAAGACGCGCCCGACACGCTGGAGATGTTGAAGGTCGTCTTCGAGGCGCGGGGCTACACGACCTCGGCCTGTGCGACGCCCGAGGAGGCGCTCGCCGTTGCCGAGTCGGGGCGGTTTGATATAATCGTCTCCGACATCGGCCTCCCACGAATAGACGGATACGAGTTGATCTCTCGCCTGCGTGAACTGCCGCATCTGCGGGGTGTGCCGGCGCTGGCGCTGACGGGCTACGCCGCGCAGAAGGACGCCGAGGCCGCGCGCGCCGCCGGCTTCGACGCGCACGTCCCGAAGCCCGTAGACCCGGCCGAGCTGGCCGAGCGGATGGATCAACTCACTAGACGGAAGGATGAAGGATGAAGGATGAAGGATGAAGTGAAAGCCCGCCGGCCCTAGCTCAACCTTCCGCCTTCCGCCTTCCTCCTTCATCCTTTCACACAAGGGGGAGTTTGGCGCCGCCCGAGGGGCGCGCCGCGTGAAGAAGATGTTCAAACTCGACGGCGAAGACTTGGCGCGCAAGGGCCAGTGCCTGCGCGTGCTCGTCGTGGACGACGCGCCCGACGTGACCGAGCTGCTGGCGCTGATGATGAGCCACGCGGGCTACGAGGTGGCGATGGCCTACTCGGCGCCGGAGGCCTTCGACGCCGCCCGCGCCGGACGCTTCGACGCGGTCATCTCCGACATCGGCATGCCCGGCATGAACGGCTACCAACTGGCCGAGGCCCTGCGCGCGCTGCCCGGCTACGAGAGCACGCCCCTCATTGCCGTCACCGGCTTCACACACTTCGAAGACCGCGAGCGCGCCCGCCGCGCGGGCTTCGACGACTTCCTCCACAAGCCCATCAACCCCTCCGACCTCCTCGAAGCCGTGCGGAAGCTCTGCGGGTAAAAGGGAGGGTGTTGGGTTCTGGGTGCTGGGTTTTGGTATTAAAACCCTAACACCCAGCATCCAGAACCCAACACCCTCCCTTCATGCCCGCGCGCGTTCGTGCTATTTTCGTTGACTTGATTGAGGCCCCTCAAATCCTCCGGGGCGCGTCCATGCAGATGAGCGAGGGAACTATGGAGAACATACAGGGCGGGGTCGTCCCCGCGGAGATGCCGGAGCCGCCGGCGCAGGCCGTGACGGCCGAAGTCTTCGAGGCCCCGGACGAGCCTTCGCGGCGCGCGGGGCTGGTCGGATTCCTCCACAGCCCCGCGGTGCTGCTCGTCGTCGGCGCCGTCCTCATCGGCGCGGTCTTCTGGTACCTGCAGCGCTCGACCGGGTCGATCTGCTGCGGCGACTACGACGCCTACTACCACTTCCGCTGGAGCCGCATGCTCTGGGAGGGGATGCGCACCGGGCACTTCCCGCCCTCGTTCGACGCGCTGCCGCTCACGACGCTCAACCCGAAGGACTACGTCGACCACCACTTCCTCTTCCACGTCCTGCAGATTCCGTTCACCTTCTCCTCGGACTTCCAGACGGGCGCGAAGATCGGGACGTGGCTCTTCGCGTGCCTCGCGGTCTTCTCGTGCTACTGGCTGCTGGTGCGCCACCGCGTGAGCTACCCGCTCGTCTGGCTCGTCGCCGTCATCGGCAGTTCCGCCCCCTTCCTCTACCGCATCAGCATGGGCAAGGCGATGAGCGTCACCGTCGTCCTGCTCGTCGTCGGCATCCACCTGCTGTTCGAGAAGAAGTACCGCTGGGTGCTGCCGCTGGCCTTCGTCTTCGCGCTCACGTACGACATGGTCTTCCTGCTCTGGGCGGTGGTCGGCTTCTGGGCCGTCGCGACGACGTGGCGCGAGCGCGCGCCCAACCGCGAGGTCGCGTGGGCGTGGGCCGCGCTCGGCCTCGCCCTCGCCGGCGGGGCGCTCGGCTTCGTCATCAACCCGTACTTCCCGCACAACCTCCAGCTGCTCTACGAGCACCTGGTCATCAAGATCACGGCCGGCGACTTCACGACGGCCGTCGGGTCGGAGTGGTACCCGTACACGACCTGGGAATTCTTAGGGAACTGCGGCGTGGCGCTGGCGGCGATGGTCGTCGGCTACGTCTCGTTCAAAGACTCCGCGAGCGAGGGGAGGCAGAAGGCGCTCCTGCTCATGCTCTTCGCGACGCTGCTGATGCTCGCCAACATGCGCTGGCGCCGCTTCGCCGAATACTTCCCGCCGTTCGCAGTCCTCTTCGCGGCCTTCGCCGTCGAGCCGCTCATCCGCCGCGCGCGCGAGCGCTTCACGCGGCGCGAGGTGTCGGACGAGGAGAACCCGCTCGAGTTGGAGGCGCCGCCCCCGCCGGCGCGGGTCGAGAACGCGCGCGCGTGGGAGATGATCCTCGTCTCGACGGCCTTCGTGCTGCTGGCGGCGCCGATGGTCTGGTACGCGAAGGTCACCGCGCAGGACATCGCCGGGATGGCCGGCCCCGACATGTACAAGGGCGGCGTGGAGTGGCTCTCGAAGAACACGGAGCCGGGCGAGCTGATCGTCAACACCGACTGGGACGACTTCCCCAAGCTCTTCTTCTACAACCCGAAGCTGGCCTGGGTCTCGGGCCTCGACCCGACCTACCTGCTCGACAAAGATCGCAGGCTGGCCGAGCTGCACGGCAAGATCACCATCGCCAAAGACCTGACGGACGAAGAGGTGGCGAATCTCGGCCCGCTCGTCCGCGACAACTTCTGCCTCGGCGAAGGCGACCAGAAGCGCTGCGCGCGCTACGTCTTCACCGACCACGAGCACGAGGACTTCTACAACGACGCGCTCGACAGCGGCTGGTTCGACGAGGTCTACACCGACGGCGACTGCTCCATCCTCCGCGTCCGCGCGGAGAAGGGCGCGCCCCCGCCCGACAACAAACTGCCCGGCGACACCGACGACGACAACACGGACGACGACGGCAAAACCCAGACGAACTAGGCCGACTCCGTCCACGCTCGCAGGCGCTCGCCTATCTCGTCGCGCACGCGGCGGAAGGCCGCCAGTCGTTCGTCCCGTCCGCCCTCGACCGCCGCGGGGTCGTCGAAGCTCCAGTGGATGCGCTCCGCCTTGCCCGGGAAGGCGGGGCAGCTCGCGCGCGCGTTGTCGCAGACCGTGATGACGTAGTCGAACTCGCGGCCGGCGAACTCGTCCACAGGCTTCGAGTGGTGCGACCTGATGTCCACCCCGACCTCGCGCATCGCCTCGACTGCTTCGGGTCGCACCGCGCTCGGCCGCGTGCCCGCGCTGTAGACTTCGAACCGCCCACGGCCCAAAGCCCTCAACCACCCTTCGGCCATCTGGCTCCGCGCGGAATTACCCGTGCAGAGGATGAGCACGCGTTTTGTCATCACGCTCACCGCGGCTTGACGGCGAAGACTTTGACGCTCGCCGCGTAGTCGTTGACGTTATGGCGCGCGAGTACCTCGCGCAGGTCGCCGTGCAGGTCGCCGTCGGAGGCGGAGGCGACCGGGCCGCAGCAGGAAACTGCCGCCTGAACTGCTCCCGCCGGCTCGGCGGCCGGAGCGCAGCATGAGACCGACGCGACGGGCAGGCTCTTCGGCGCGTCCTCTTGCATCGAGGGTGTGCAGCAGCCGGACTGGCCCTCGACCTGTGCGTAGGCGTTCAGGTCTGCGCCCGAGTCGATGACGGCGACTTCTGAGAATCCCGCTTCGACGAGACCTCGCCTGTAATCCTCAATCGGAATCGCCCCCGCGATGCAGCCGACGTAAGCGAGCAAATCCTGACTCAGCCCCAGAGGGAGCGGCCGCTTGAGCGCGATGTCGCTCACGGCCAAACGCCCGCCGGGCTTGAGCACGCGCGCGATCTCGCGGAAGACAGCCGGCTTGTCCGGCGCGAGATTGATGACACAGTTGCTGATGACGACATCGACCGACGAGTCGGCGAGCGGCAGGTGGTCGATGGTAGCCAAGTGGAACTCGACGTTGTCGTGCGCGCCCCCTTCGAGCCGCCTGGCGGCGTTGCGCCGCGCCAGCTCCAGCATCTCCGGCGTCATGTCGATGCCGATGGCGCGCCCCTCCGGCCCGACCTTCTCCGCGGCCAGAAAGACATCTAACCCGCCGCCCGACCCGAGGTCAACGACCGCCTCGCCCTCGCGCAAGCTCGCCGTCGCGACGGGGTTCCCGCACGAGAGACCCATGTTGGCCTCCGCCGGGATCGCCGCAAGCTCCTCGGCCGTGTAGCCGAACGCCTCGGCCACGGCCCGCACCCCGCCCTGCTCGCTCGACAGCCCGCTCTTCGCGACCGAGCCGTACCTCTCCCGCACCAACCGTTCGATTGAACTCGACATCGAAATCCTCCCTTCCAACATATCCGCCAAAGCGAATGTGTCAGCCATCCTACAACCGCACTTCACATTCGTCAAGACGTATGTGTAAAATATTTTCGGCCCGAGGACTTTCATGAATACCGCCATCGAAAAGATGCTCCCCGCCCACTGGCCGCGCGTGCGCGCGGTCTATGAAGAGGGGCTGGCGACCGGTGACGCGACGTTCGAGACGGAGGCTCCCGAATGGGAACGCTGGGACGCCTCGCACCTGCGCGCGTGCCGTCTGGTCGCGCTCGCGGAAGGCGGACGCGTCGCGGGCTGGGCCGCCCTCAGTCACGTCTCCGCGCGGAAGGTCTACGCGGGCGTGGCCGAGGTGAGCGTCTACGTCGGGGCGGAATTCAGGGGGCGGGGCGTCGGCCGCGCTCTGCTCAAAGCGCTTGTGCGTGAGTCCGAGTCGGAGGGCGTCTGGACTTTACAGGCGGGCATCTTCCCCGAGAACACCGCGAGCGTCGCGCTGCACGAGGCGTGCGGCTTTCGCGTGGTCGGCCGCCGCGAGCGAGTGGGTAAACTCAAAGGGCGCTGGCGCGACACGCTCCTGCTTGAGCGTCGGAGTCAGACCGTCGGAGTGGACTGAAGATGAAGAAGAAAGAGGCGCAGTTGGAACTGCTCTTTAGAGCGCTGGCCGACCGCACGCGGCTGCGGCTCCTGAACCTGATGTCGGCGGGCGAGGTCTGCGTCTGCTTTTTCGTCGAGGTCTTGGGCGCGAGCCAGCCGAAGATTTCGCGCCACCTCGCCTACCTGCGCCGCGCCGGCGTCGTGGCCGCGCGCCGCGAGGGCAAGTGGATGCACTACCGCATCGAGACGCCCGAAGACCCGCACGCGGCGCGGGTCTTCGCCGAAGTCATGACCTGGCTCGGCGAGGAGCGCGAGATGCAGAAAGACCGCGCGCGCATGGAGAACATCTGCTGCTCCCCGCGCCTGCCCGTCAGGCTCCAGGGAGCCCCGCGCCCCGCGGCACTCTCGACTTAAAGACCGACCCGCCCGCTACCGCGTTTCTGTTACGCCCTTTGCAGGCGGATGACGGCGACCTCGGGGGGCGCGCCGAGGCGGACGGGCAGGCCGATGACGCCCGTGCCGCGCGAGACGTAGAGCTGCGTCCCCTCGCTCTCGTAGCTCCCGCGCAGGTACTTCAGATGCTCCCAGAACCAGGCGGCCGGCGCGCCGACCCACGGGAGCGAGACCTGACCGCCGTGCGTGTGCCCGCTGAGGATGAGCGAGACGCCGCGCGTCTCCGGCACGTCGAGCGCCATCGGCTCGTGCGAGAGCAGCAGCGACGGCCGCGACGTGTCCACGCCGCGCATCGCGCGCGCGAAGTCCGCCTTGCCCCAGCCCCAGTCGTCCACGCCCGCCAACTGCAACACGTCCGCCCCGCGCCGCAGCTCCGTGTTCTGGTTCGTCAAGACCTCTATGCCGCGCCGCCTGAGCGTCGCCCGCGTCAAAGGGCCGTCCGTGTTGTGGTCGTGATTCCCTAAGACCGCGAACACGCCCTCGGGCGCCTTCAACTCGCTCAAGACCTCCACGCAGGGTTCGACGAACTTCGGCAGGTCGGTCGTGTAATCGCCCGTCAGCGCGACCATGTCGGCGCGCGTCTCGTTCGCGAGCCGCACCACCTTCCGCACCTCTTCGAGCGACACCAGACGCCCGTGGTGCACGTCTGACACCTGCGCGATCCGGAACCCCTCGAACCGCTCCGGCAGCTCCCTAATCCTGATGACGGTCTCCGTCACCTCATACGCCCAGGCCTCCACGAACCCGCCGTAAGCCGCGGGCACACCCACCCCCGCGACCGCCGCCGCCCCCGCCAACCCCAGAAACTCCCTCCGCGTCAGACTCAATCCCGCCTCACCTCGCCGCCGCACTTTAACACCAAACGCCACGCACACTCACACCCGCAAGCATCCTCAAACATTAGAGGCGCGGCTTGACAATCGGGGCTTGCGGGCTAGAATAGGTCTTCGCCGTTGCGGAGATGTGGCCGAGTGGCTGAAGGCGGCGGTTTGCTAAACCGTTATAGGTCAAAAGCCTATCGCAGGTTCGAATCCTGCCATCTCCGCCAGAAATTTTAAGTAGTCAGTAGACAGTAGCCGGTAGTCAGTAGAAGACGGGTGAGTCCTACTGACTGCCGGCTACTGTCTACTGACTACTTTTCCTTTATGACCGTCCGCGTCCGCTTCGCACCTTCGCCCACGGGTTACCTGCACATCGGCTCGGCGCGCACCGCGCTCTTCAACTGGCTCTACGCGCGCGCGCGAGGCGGGAAGTTCCTGCTCCGCGTCGAGGACACCGATTTGCAGCGCTCGACCGAAGAGTCTACGCGCTCCATCCTCGAAGGGCTGGCGTGGCTCGGCATCAGCGACTACGACGAGGAGATCGTCTTCCAGTCGCGCAACGCCGACGAGCACCGCGCGGCCGCGCTCCGCCTCGTGCGCGAGGGCAAGGCTTACCGCGACTTCACGCCGAAGGGCGAGCGCTCCGACGCGAACGTCAAGCAGGAGATCGCCGAGCGCGCGCGCACGGCCGCGAGCGAGGGCGCAGACCACCGCGCGAACCCTTACAGGGATGTGCCGCTCGAAGAGTCGGAGCGCAGGGCCGAGGCGGGCGAGCCGTTCGCCGTCCGCCTGAAAGTCTCGCCCGAGGGGCAGACGCGTTTCGTGGACGCCGTCTACGGCGAGCAGGAGCGCGCGCACTCGGAGATCGAAGACCTCGTCCTTCTGCGCTCGGGCGACCTCTCGCCACTCTACAACCTCTCGGTCGTCGTGGACGACATCGGGATGGGCATCACGCACGTCATCCGCGGCCAAGACCATTTGACGAACACGCACAAGCAGGTGCTCATCTACGAGGCGCTCGGCGCGACGGTGCCGACCTTCGCGCACCTGCCCCTCATCCTCGCGCCGAACAAGGCCAAGCTCTCGAAGCGCAAGCACGGCGAGGTCGTCTCTTTGACGACCTACCGCGACCGCGGGTTCGTCCCCGCGGCCTTCCGCAACTACCTCGCGCTCCTGGGGTGGTCGCCGGGCGAGGAGAACAAGGAACTCATGTCGCTCGAAGAGCTGGTCGGGCTCTTCTCGCTCGAGGGCGTGCACCGCTCGAACGCCGTCTTCAACTTCAGCGACACAGACCCGCGCCACTGGACGGATCAGAAGGCGCTCTGGATGAACGCCGAGTACATCCGCACGATGCCTCTGGAAGAACTGCTGCCGATGGTCAGGAGCGAGCTTGAGTCGGCCGGCCTCTGGCGCGCCGAGTACGAGGGCGCGCGGGCCGAATGGTTCGGCCGCACGGTCGAGCTCATCCGCCAGCGCTTCATCACGCTCAAGGATTTTTCCGGGCAGGGGCGCGCCTACTTCGCCGACGACTTCGAGTACGACCCGGCCGCCGTCGCGAAGAATCTGAAGAAGGACTCGGCGCTGCGCGAGCTGCTGCCCGGCCTGGCCGAGCGCATCGAGGCGGTCGCGCCCTGGACTTTAGAGAACACGGAGAAGGCGCTCCGCGACTTCGCCGAAGAGAAGGGCGTGAAGGCCGGCCTTCTCATCAACGCCTCGCGCACGGCCCTGACGGGGCAGTCGGTCGGCCCCTCGATGTTCGAAGTCTTCGACGCCGTCGGCCGCGCCGCCGCCGCGCGCCGCCTGCGCGCCGCCGCCGAACTCGTCTGAGGCTTTAACGTTTAGAGAGTCTTTGTGAAAACTTGAGAGGTGTTGCCGCGATGATTAAGAGACTGTTCTTCAGCACGACCTTCGCCCTCGCGCTCTCGGCGTCGGCGCTCGCGCAGAACTCGAACGCGGGCACGACGCCGTCCACCGGGACGCGCCGCGCCGCGCCCGCGAAGACGAACACCACGCAGGCGGGCCGGCAGGAGGCCCCGCCCGCTCAGGCGCAGGCGACGCCCGCGCCCGCACGCGCCCGCCGCACAACCCAGGCGACGGGCGAGGCCGCGCAGGTGCGCGAAGCCTTCGACTCGCTCGTGGACGGCATCCGCCGCGCCGACGCCGCGGCCGTCTCGAAGCTCTACTGGAACTCGCCGCAGCTCACGGTCTTCAACAACAACGGCACCGTGACCAAGTCGTACGAGCAGGCGCGCAGCAACCGCGAGAGCCTCTACGCGAAGGTCTCGGACGTGAAACTCGACGTGCGCGACGTGCGCGTCAAGACCCTCGGGCCTTCGGCCGCGCTCGTCACGTGCCTCTGGGATCAGACGCAGACGGCCGACGGGCAGCCCGAGCACGCCACGGGTCGCCTCTCAATCGTCTACCAGAAGGTCGGCGCCGACTGGAAGATCGTCCACACGCACACCTCGCCCGACCGGCCCGACCCCACGCGCCTCCTGCCGTCCGAGCGCACGACGCCTTCGGACGCCCCCGCCCGGCCCTGAGCCGCGCGCGCCGCCTTCCGGGAAAGCGCAGAAGGCGCGACCCGCTTCGCCAAAGCGGGTCGCGCCTTCTCTTTTAGCACTTCCGGCAGTGTGTCCGTGGGCCTCCGTGACCAGCACAGGAGAGTCAGTCGTCGCTGAGATGCGGCCAGCTTCAGCGCCACAACAACGTGCGGTATTATACATAACCCGCCCCGAAAAGGCGAAAAAAATTTATGTGACGGCTAGACAGCAAAGGCCGTTTTAAGTATAGTTTCCACGCTTGAGGTACCTCAATTTCAAAGTAATTCAGGAGAACGATCCATGCGTAAGACTTTAGCACTTCTGGCGTTGGCCGGTGTCGCGAGCCTCTCGGCCTGCGGCGGTGGCGACAACACCAACAACACCAACGCCGCGAACGCCAACGCGAACAACGCCAATGTGACCGTTGGCAACGCCAACATCACCGTCGTCAACGCGAACAACGCCAACACGACGCCGTCGAACACGAACTCGACCATGTCGAACTCGAACAGCGGCAGCAGCACCAACATGAACGGTTCGAACATGAACATGAAGAGCGGCAACTCGAACACGAGTGCTAACTCCAACGCCAACACCAAGGGCGGCAGCAACACGAACAACCACAACTAAGGTTTCGCCAGTTCGTGTTGAAAAAGTTCGGGGGCGCGTAGTCGCGACTGCGCGCCTTCAGCTTTTTCCGGCGCCGACGGACGAGGGCCACGCGGGACGGACTCGAAGCCTGTCCCGCGTGGCCCTCTCACTTTCAAGAACTCTGTGGCCCTCTAAAAGCCAGAAGCCTTGTCCCGGCGCTCCCCCAAACGCCTAGGACAAGGCTCTCAGCTTACCGATGCGCGGTGGGCGTTCCCCCGAAACCCGCCGCGCAACCCCTTGATGTGGAGGATAGTAAGGGCAAAGGTTGGCGCGCGTTTCCCCGAACTATCACTTTTCTGTTTCCGCTCAGGCGCGCTTGCGACCCTTCACGCCTTCGCCCCCGGCCCGCGCGAGCAGCTGCGGCTTCTGCTCCTTCTCGGAGAAGGTGCAGGCGACGAGCACGCGCCGCTTCTCGACCAACACGACGATGTGGCCGGAGAACTTGCCGGCCGTGAAGTCGCACTCCCTCTGGTTCTCTCTCTCCTGCGGCAGCATCGCGACCTTGAGCGTCGCGCCCGCCGTCGAATCGCTGAGCCCGAGCACGTCCGTCGCGAAGTGCTCGAAGAACTCGCGCTTGAGGAACTCCTGCCCGGCCTCGTCCAAATCCTCCGGGAACTCGCCGATGGTCGCGACGACGCCCGGCCCGTCCGGCGTCTCGACGCGCCGGACGCGGATCGGGATTTTCGCCTCGACGGCCGGCTCTTCCGTCCTGGTGGCGGGCGCGGCGGGCGCGTCCTGCTGCTTCTGCCGCGGCGCGGCCCCCGCGGACGCGTGCGCGAAGAGCAGGAGCGTCAGCAGCGCGGCCGCCTCAAGGGCGCGGCGATAAAGGAATGAATCAGGGCGTCGTGTACTCCCCGCTGCATGTTTCCGAAACGACATCATCGGCTTTACCCCCTTGAGGCGGGCGGGGCTGCAACGTGAGTGCCGCGGGGCCGCCCGCGACCGCCCCGTGATAAAAACTCCACCGCGCAAAAATAAAGGGGCGGCACCTCTGACGGGTGCCGCCCCTTTTGCTTACGGCTCGGTGGACTGTGTGGATTAGCCTCTCTGAACTTCGTCTGCCTGCGGAGCCTGGCTCCGTAAACTTTCGCTTCAGGGATTCTGACAGCCGTAAGCTCGGTACTTCTGGTGTGGTGCTAATCCCTGTTCAGGAGACTCCAGCCACCTCACTGTGATTTGAATTCATATATTTTCGGATCACCTCCTTTCCAGTGTTGAGGCGATATTAGACGACGCCCCCACGCCCGTCAACCGTTATTTTCAGACACGGTTGCCGGCAGCTTTGACCTCGAAGTTAAGTAGCCGGAAGGGACAATTATTGACTTGAAACTCCCGGTGTGACAGTATGCGCCCCGCCAGCGACCCTCTCGAAAGGTGCGAGATATGTCAAAGTCTTCTTCCCGCCTCATCGTCGCCTCCTCGGCCCTGTTACTTCTGCTCGCCGCAGCCGCGGGCGCCCATCACGGCGCCGCCCGTAGTAGTGCGGCCGGCGACTGCTCAGGTAAGTCCGAAGATTGTCACGCCCCGGTGAAGTATCTGGGGGAGAGGGGTGACTGCGCCTGCTTCGCCTGCGAGTACAGGACGAAGAAACAGCACATCCTCTGCACGCGTAACGATGCCGAGAAAACAAAGCTGTTCCAAATCATCCACGAGCGCCCGCCGGAATAGAACGGTTACAGCCCGTTACGATTCCCCTGAGCATTATTCCCGTTGACGTTATTGGGGGGCGGGGTCGCGCAGGGGGTCAACTTAGTTATGTTCTCCGCGTCCAGCTCCTCCTTCATCTTTCTTTCCGCCCCCTGTATCTTTACTACGACACCTTCTATGCTTCCCCCGTCTTGCAGCCAGTCGCTCGCCGCCCCCCAGACGTCTGAGAGTCCCGCCGCCACGTCCGCCGTCATATAAATCTGATTCGTTTTGGAGTAAGTGTCCAACGAGCTGAGGCTGTCGAACGCCTGGGTCAGGGCGTTCGGATCCACGCGCTTATTTTGCAGCGCCGCCAGCAGCAGGGTCATTTGCTGGTGCGCCTTCTCGTAAATATCAAACTTACGTTTGTAAAACTCTTGGGTGATGGCCAACCGCGTGGTGAGATTTCTGTCCTGCTCGTTTATCGTCTTCTCGATATCCTTCTGCTTGAGCCACACCCCGAAGCCCATAATGATCGCGACCAGGGTGGCCAGGGCGGGGATTGAGGCCAGCAGGATTTTTAAGGTGTTGGACTCCCTCGTGCCCGCCTCCACCGCAACGCTCACCTGCTGTCCGGTGAGGGCGGCCGTAACGCCCTCTTTAACTTTTGTCGCTATCGATTTGTCGAACTCCCGGATGGCGCTGTCCGCCCCGCTCTTCGCGGTTTCACTAATTCTGCTTTCAAGGGCCTTCAACTGATCCGGCGTGACGTATTGAGGCGCGTTCGCGTCACCATTCGGCATGTTCAGTTCCTCCTTTAGCTGTGGGATTGAGAAGGTTCTGAGCGCTCCGTGGCTGATAGTCGGGCGCTGTTGGTGCCCCGCAGAGGCGTGAGAAAACTAGATTATAGACATTTACGTGTCAACAGATTTGAGACCCGACTGCTGCCCGCTTACGGCGGCCGGCGGTCGAGTCACGTGGAGGCGTCTCTAACGCGCGAAGGCCAGACGACCGCCGACGAAGACGGCGTGCGCGTGCTCGACGCCGAAGAAGTAGGCCAGCTCGCGGTAGTCTTCGCAGTCGTGCGCGACGAAGTCGGCGCGCTTGCCGCGTTCGAGCGTGCCCAGTTCGTCCCCGCGGTTCAGGCTGTAGGCGGCGTTGACGGTCGCGGCCGTGAGGCCCTCGGCGGGCGTCATCTTCAAGTGCGTGGAGGCGAGCGAGAGCACCATCGTCATCGAGGGCGTCGGCGACGATCCGGGGTTGAAGTCCGTGGCGAGGACGACCGCGAGACCTTCATCAATCATCGCGCGCGCGGCCGGGTAGCGCGCCGAGCCGAGCGCGTAGACCGAGCCGGGCAGAAGGACGGGCTGTACGCCCGCCGCTTTGAGCGCGGCGATACTCGCGGCGTCCGTGTGTTCGAGGTGGTCGGCCGTCTTCGCACGCAGCTCGGCCGCGAGCAAGGCGCCGCCGCCGCGCGTGAGCTGGTCGGCGTGAACCCGCAAGGACAGGCCGTGCGCGCGCGCCGCCTCCAACACGCGCCGCGAGTCTTCGACAGTGAAGACCCGCTCCTCGCAGAACACGTCGCAGAACTCCGCCAGGCCCTCGGACGCGACGCGCGGCAGCATCTCTTCGACGACGAGCGCGACGTACTCTTCGCGCCGGCCGCGGTACTCGTCCGGCACCTCGTGCGCGCCGAGGAAGGTCGGGACGTACTTGATTCTCCCTTCCGAGTTCAGGCGGCGGACGACGCGCAGCATCTTCAACTCGTCTTCAACCGAGAGGCCGTAGCCGGACTTCGCCTCGACAGTCGTCGTGCCCGTGCGCAGGAACCACGCCTCGCGCCGCCGCGCGACTTCGAACAGCTCCTCCTCGTCGGCCGCGCGCGTCCGGCGCACGGTCGAGCGGATGCCGCCGCCGGCCGCGGCGATCTCCTGATAGCTCACGCCCGCGGCGCGCTTCTCGAACTCGTCGGCGCGCTGGCCCGCGAAGACGGGGTGCGCGTGTGCGTCCACGAAGCCGGGCGCGACGACGCGACCGCCCGCGTCGAAGACCTCGCAGTCCGCGCCCAACAGAGGCTCGACCTCTTCGAGCCTGCCGACCTTCTCGACCAGGCCGTCTCGGACGAGCATCGCGCCGCCCTCGACGATGGCGAGTTCGCGCATCTCGGCGCCCACGCGCGGGCGGCGCGGCCCCGCGAGCGTGACGAGTTGTCCACAGTTGACGACAACCAGCGTGTCTGTCATGTGAGCGTATTTAACCACAGAGACACAGAGACACAGCTTGTCGACAGCTAAAGGTAAGGCCGTGTCTTAGCTGTGCCTCTGTGTCTCTGTGGTGAATCCTTCCTTGCGGCGCCGGCCCCAGCGGTAGAGCAGCGCGCCCGCCGCGTTGAAGGCGAGCGTGACGGCGACGAGCTTGGCGGCGAAGGCGAAGCTGCTCTCCACGTCCACGATGGGCACGACCGTCAGGGCGATGCCGAGCAGGGAGACGAGCAGCCCCGAGAGGGACGCGACCTTCAGCCACCAGGGCGCGCGCAGGCCGATCCGCGCCGCGGCGAAGAGCGGGATGGCGAAGAGCACCACGTACGAGGTCGCGTAGAAGATGGTGGCCGCGTTCTCCAACAACTGGTACGCCTCCTGCATCCCGACGCCGACCAGCCCGAGCAGCCCCAGCCCGAGCGCGAGCGCGCCGACCAGCACGACGGAGTTGACCGGCGTCCGGTAGCGCGGGTGCAGGCGCGTGAACCACGCGGGCAGGAGGTCGTCCCAGCCCGCCACCAGCGGGAGCCGCGCGTTCGCCGTCAGGTAGATGCTCATCAGGGCGACCTGCCGGCTGACGACCGCGAGGATGACGAGCGAGACGACGTTCGCGACGCCCGCGCCGAGCAGCCCGAACCCGCGCGTCAAGACCTGCGCGATGGGGCCGATGAGGTCGACCTCTCCGGGTTTGAAGAAGGCGAGGACGGAGCTGGTGCCGAGGATGAACATCAGGGCGATGACCGGCGCGGCGATGACGACCGAGCGTCCGATGTTGCGCGCGGGCGTCTTGCACTCGCCGGCCAGAATCGCCACGTACTCGAAGCCCGTGAGCGCGCCGGTGGCGAGCTTGCTGTAGATGTTGATGCCCGCCAGCGAGAAGGCCGGCACCGCGAAGACGAAGGGGTGGTACTCCGTAATCGTCCCGCGCCAGAGGCTGACGAAGGGCAGGGCGACGAGCGTCAGGAAGACGAGCAGGAGGAAGACGCCGCCCGCGTTGTGCACCCACTTGCCCAGGGAGAGGCCGCGGATCGAGACGTAGACCATCACGCCCACCATCGCGCAACTGAAGAGCGTGACGAACCATTTGCTCCCCGCCGTCCAGCGCAGGCCCTCGAAGGCGTACGAGAGGTTGGTGACGACCGAGAGGCCGATGCCGGACATCACGAGGATGGCGAAGACCCAGAGGTTCCAAGCGACCATGAAGCCGACGAACTCGCCCAAGGAGAGCTTCGCCCACTGGTAGAGTCCGCCTTCGAGCGGCAGCAGGCGGTTGAGGTAGATGACGACCGCGGCCAAAGGCAGGTAGAAGGTCGCAATCGCCAGCAGCCAGTAGAAGAGCTGCTCGCCGCCCAGCTTCGCCGCCGTCCCGACCCAGATCGTGCCGACCACGAACACGACCTGCGTCAGCACCAGATCCCGAAGCCCCAACTCCTTCCGCAAGGCGGCGCTCCGCCCCTCGACCTCCCGCCCCTCGCGCCTGACCTCGGCCGCCTGAATCTCTTCAACCATCTAAGCCTCCCCCGCCGGCGCCGCGCCGCCGGCCAACTCGCGCAGCGCGTCGAGAAACTCTTCTTCCTCCAGCCGCGCGATCTCGTGCGGCACGCGCTCCGCGTCCGCGAACTCCCCGAGCGCAGCCCTCGTCGCCGCGTCCGCCTTGAAGGGTCGCACGAAGCGCGCGCCGAGCACCGCGCGCAGACGCTCGTGGTCGTTGTAGAAATACTCTTCGAGCAGGGGGACGACGCGCGCGTACCACGCGAAGCGCAGGTCTCCGGCGCCGCGCAGGTTCATGAAGTAGCTATGGCCGACGCGATGGTCGCGGTCGAGCAGCGCCGCGACGCGCGCGTTCAACCTCTTGAGCAGCGCGCGCAGGTCGACGCCCGCGACCTCGGCCGGTTCGACGGCCGAAGGGTCTGGCTCCATCTCGACGAAGGCGAAGCGGCGGCGCAGCGCCAGGTCGAGTAGTGCGATGGAGCGGTCGGCCGTGTTCATCGTCCCGAGCACGTACAGGTTCGGCGGCACCCCGAAGCGCTCGCCCGAATACGGCAGCGTCACGGTCACCTCGTTCGCCTGCCCCAGACGCTTGTCGTCCTCTAACAACGTAATCAACTCCCCCAACACCTTCGCGATGTTGGCCCGGTTGATCTCGTCAATCACCAACAGATACCTCGGCGACTTCTCCGGGTCGGCCTCCCACGCCACCCGCGCCCGCTCGCAGATGCGCCGGAACACACCCGGCACGACCGCGTAACTGATCTCCCCCGTCTCTTCATCAGGGATCGGCTTCAGCCCCTCCACGAACTCCTCGTACGCGAACGACTGGTGGAACGTGACGAACTCGCTAAAGTCTTCGACCTTCAGGTTGTCGACCTGCGGGTTCTTTAAACGCGCCAGCACATCGCCGAGATTTTCCTTAACGTACTCCGTGCCTTCCGGGGTTAGAAACCATTCCGAGTTTTCGTTCTTCTCGAAAAGAAACGGTTCATGACGAATGGAGTATTTGACCGTAGGACTGCCCGGCGCGGTATGTATCTGCAACTGTACCCACAGCACGTGACTAACTTTCGTCGAGGTTTTAAGTCGCGCGTAATCTCGCAGCAGCGCGCTCTCTTTGAGGTCTGGGACGGTGAGGCGCCCCTTGTCTTCTAACGACAAGGCGAGGGCAATTGCCTCATACCAGGTAAGCTCCTGCAGCAGCGCGATGTGTTGCTGCGGCGCGGCGGGTGAGGCGACCAGCTGCCGCGCGAGGAAGGACTCGGTAAAGCGGCGAACCCAAAACGTCTTCCCCGTGCCCGGCGGCCCGTAGAGCAGGACGTTGCGCGTACGCGGCCGTCCGGTGATATCCAGCAACTCCTTCAGTTCTCGCGGTACAGGTGCGGACGGCGCCGGGCTGGGCTCCGGCGCTACATCGAGGAGGGGAGATGTGGGGACGTTCTTATTTTGATCGTGGGCGTACCAGATGAATGAGTGAACATCGATGAGGTCGGCGGGACGGCCTAATGCTTTCGTCAATATGTTCTGAAGCTGCCTGACGAAATCTAAGAAGGCTACATACCTTTCGCCCTGCGTCCCTCCACCCGGCAATTCCAGCCCCCATAGGGCGCAGACAGTCTGGATGGCCGTGGGACGGTAGAAAACGCATCTCTCGGGTGCTCGCGCGGTGAGCAATATTGAGAAGAGCCAGCCGCTTTTTCTCTTCTCCCGTGGGACGTAGACGGCGTAGTCGGAGTTGATACCCTGCGTGAATTGGTCGATGCGCTCCTCCAGGGGTCTTTCACTCAGGAAGAACTCGCCCATCAGTTCGCGGACGCGCTCTTCGGGGGCCGCGTTCAGGTAAGTCTTGAAATCGTCGCAGGTGTACATTGAAGTCAGGTTCGCAATGTCCCGGCTACACCTGCGGGCGGCCTCGCTCAAATCTCCCAAGAAACTCGGGGAACGAAGCGCCTCATCCGATAGTGCCCCACCGAGCACGCTGATGAGCCTCTCTTTATAGCTGCGCTCTTCGCGCTGGTAATCCCCACCCCGCGCGTAAGCGGCGAACCGTGTCAGAGAGCTTTGAAATGCCTCCTCATTCCTGAACACTCTTATCACCTCCCAAGATATCCCAGAGTTCGCTGGTGAGCGCTTCCCGCCCTTCTTGCGTCGAGAGGTCTGCGCGCAGGTCTACGGTGGCGGCGTCGATGCGGCCGCCGCCTTCGAGGGTGAAGCGGCGGCGCAGGGGTTCGGGCATGTCGGCGGTCTGCGGGTAGAGGAGGACGACGCGGGGGCAGCGGTAGCGCCGCGCGTAGGCGTGCATCTGGTAGAAGTCCGCGGACGAGATGCCGAGCTTGGAGTCGGACGGGTCGAGCCGCTTGTACTTGGTGTCGAGCAGCAGGGGGAACTCCGCGCCGCGGCGGAACGCGAGGTCGGGGTGGAGTTCGAACACGCCGCGCCCGCGCTCGTCCGACGCGAGGTGTCGAAGGGCGCCGCGCGCCTGCGGGAGCAGTTCGCACGTTTGCAGGCCGTCGGGGAGCACCTCCGGGCGGCGGCGGATGAAGCCGACGACGAACTCCTCGAAGAGCCTGTTCATGTCGAAGACGAAGGCGAAGGTCTCGAAGTCGCGCGCGGTCAACTGGAGCGAGCCGCCCGCGAGGAAGAGGCGCGCGAGGTTGAGCAGCGGCGCGAAGCGCGCGTTCAGACGCGTCAGCGTCGAGGGCGCGGCCGCCTCCGCCGTGAGGGCCGACGGGAGCGTCACCTCCTCCATCCACTGCCGCAGCTCGCCGAGGAGCTGCCGGTTCGCGCCGTCGCGCGTCAGCCGCCACAGGCGCTCGACGACGAAGCGGAAGACGCGGTTGAGCGCGTTGTCGGCGGTGAACTCGTCGAAGGCGACGGGGAAGAGGTGTCGGCGCGCGGGGCGGCGCAGGGACTCGGCGACGCGCCAGCGCCCTTTGAGCACGGGCAGCTCGTCCTCGACCGGCTCGTAGCGGCGGTGCGCGCCGCGCTGCCACTCTTCGCGCAGGTGCGTGGCGAAGAGGCGCGTGAGTACCTCGAACCAGTCGCCGCCGCGGCGCAGGAGGGGGGCCGTCGCGTGCTCGCGAATGGGCAGTCGCCCCGCGTGCGCGAGCATGTGCAGGAGGTTGCGCGTCGCCTCGTCGGCGCGCTCGGCGTCGGACGAGTCGGCGCCCGCGCGGTGCGCTTTGGGAAGCACCTGCACGGCGCGGCGCCCGAGGCGCACGACGCCGACGTGCTGCGACGCGCGCAGCTCCCGCCGCCCCGCCCGCCACGTGGCGCGCAAGACCTCCGCGCCGGCCCCGCGGTTCAGCCTTTCGAGCGCCGCCGCCTCCCGCTCGCTCCACTCGAAGGCCCTCTGCTCGTGCTCGAAGAACGTCTCTGTGTCCATTAGAAGAGAGTGCTGAATGAGGAGTGCTGAATGATGAATAAGAAGCAAGCTGCCTTTCATTCATCACTCATCACTCCTCATTCATCATTCCGAAGAGGTGTGGTCGTGGACGATGCGCCAGCCGGCGCCCGTGCGGCGGAAGATGAGGGTGAAGCGGCCGTGGGGCGTGTCGGCGGCGCGCGTGAGCCGCCAGCGCCCCGTCGCCATGATGTAGAACTCGCCGAGCGGCTTGAACTCCAGTTCGGAGAAGTCGAGCGTGCCCATCTTCTCGCGCGTGTCGTAGCGTGCACGGTAGCGTTCGAGGACGGTCTGCCAGCCGCGCGTGATGTTATCTCCGGAGACGAAGGTCGTCGTCTCCTCCTTCGCGTAGCCCTCCATGTAGCCGGCCACGTCGCCGCGGTTCCAGGCCGCGGCCTGCGCCTCGATGACGGCGCGCACGGCCGCGACCGTTTTATCTTCCGTTTGTGTCCTCGGCATGCGCTTCTGGTAGCCGAACACGACGACCGCCGCCAGGAGCAGCAGCGAGGCGAAAGTGAAGAGGTGCTTCTTGCTTCCCATCGTCTTCCTTCCGGCTCCTTTCCGGCCGAGAGGATATATCAGGAAGGATGAAGGCGGAAGGATGAGGGATGAAGTTCAAACCCTCTCCCCCTTCATCCCTCATCCTTCCGCCTTCATCCTTTCGGAGAGCCAGGCGCGCACGTCGCCGCGCATCTCGGGGACGAACTCGTGGCCGCAGTCGTAAGAGAGCGTCTCCACGTCGCGGGCGCGTTCGCGGAGTTGTGCGGCGTAGGGGGCGACGCGCTCGGGCGTGTAGAACTCGTCGCGCGTGCCGGAGAGGTGCAGGACTGCGGCGCGCGTCTCGCCGTAAGCCGGGTTCGTCTCCCAGTCGCCGGGCGTCCCGCCGCAGATGCCGACGACGCCGCGCAAGGCTTCGCGGTGCGTGAAGGCGAAGCGGTAGTTGAGCGCGCAGGACTGCGAGAAGCCCAGGAGGAAGACCTGCTCGCGCCGCGCGACGCCGCGCGCGACGAGCGCTTCGACGAGGTCGAGCACGGCCCTGTGGTGGAGCGCGACCGACTCCTCGGGCCGGAAGTTGGTCAGCCAGCCGAAGCCGTAGCGCAGCGGCCCGCCCTTTTCGCGCGGCTCCTTCATGTGCTGGTGCGGCCCCTGCAAGGTGGCGACGGCGAAGCCCTCGGGCGCGTGCTGCCGCGCCTCGCGCATCATCCAGCCCTTGTTGCTCCCGTAGCCGTGCAGCGCGACGAGCAGGGGCGACGGCTCCGCCCGCGGCGCATACACGTCATAGTAGAGCCGCGTCTCGGCCTTCAGCGAAAGGTCGCTATCCTCAATCATTCACTCCTCCTGAGAAGTAGGCAGTAGGCAGTAGGCAGTTGAAAACCCTGCTGTCGAGACATTCACATTAATCTCTCAACCCTCTTAACGCGGAGCGACTGCCTACTGCCGTCTGCCTACTGCCTACTGCTTCAGAACCACAGCAGGCTAACCGCGAAGCGCAGCATGACCGCGCCGAGCATGACGAGGAAGGGGTTGAGGCGGAAGCGTATCAGCGCCGCCGCCGCCAGGAGCGCGATGGAGAGGCCGACCCACGTGTGTATCCCCGCGCGCCCGGTGCTCCACGCCGCGGCGACGAGCAGGCCGACCACGGCCGGCGTCACCCCGCGCAGGAAAGCCTGCACCTGCCGGTTCGAGCGGAAGCGCCTTAAGGACGAGCCCGCGACGACGGTCAGCACCAGCGACGGCAGGAAGATGCTCACGGTGGCGACGAGCGCGCCGAGCGTGCCCGCGACGCGGTAGCCGATGAAGGTCGCCGTGACGAGCACCGGGCCGGGCGTGATCTGCCCGAGCGCGAAGGCCTCGACGAACTCCCTGTGCGTGAGCCAGCCGCGCGCCTGCACCACCTCCGACTCGATGAGCGGCACCATCACGTACCCGCCGCCGAACGTGACGGCGCCGATGCGCAGGAAAATCGAGGCGACGGTCAGAAGCAGCGCGAGCTTCGCCATGACGGGCATCGCCGTCAAGAGCATCGTCGCGGAGCGCAGCACCGTGCCCGAGCCCTCCGGCGAGTCCGCGCCCTCGCGGCTCGGGGACTCGGACGCTTCCGTCTCGCCCCTCCCCCTCTTCGCCCTGCGCCAGAGGCGCACGCGCCCTTTGACCTTCTCGGCGCGCTTCGCGCGGCGCGCGGGCGCGGACGTGGTCTGTATCCGCTCCTGCTCTTCCGGACTCAGCCCCGTGCCCGCCTGCCGCACGTGCTCGTCGGCGATGGCGCGCGTCAGGAAGCCGCCGACGAAGGCGCGCGACTCGGCCTCTTCCAGCTCGGCGCGCCTGTGCGCGGCGCGGCGCCGGATGCGCCGCCAGCGCTGCCAGCGCCGCTCCGCGAACGAGTCGATGTAGATGCCCGCCAGCCCCGCCGCGAAGACGACCTCGATGACGGTCGCGTTCAGGAAGATGACCGCGAGGCCGGAGAGGACTGCGACGTACCACTGCCACGGCTTCGCCAGGGTGCTCCGCCCGATGCGCCACGCCGTGACCGCGATGAGCGCGACGACCGCCGCGTTCAGGCCGTGGAAGAGCTTCTCCGTGTCGGGCAGGTTCCGCAGGTGCCGGTAGAGGATGGCGAGCACGATCATCAAAAGCATCGAGGGCAGCACCAGGCCCGCCAGCGCGACGGCCGCCCCGCGCCAGCCGCGCAGGCGCAGGCCCACGTACGCCGCGACGTTCCCCGCCATCGAGCCGGGCAGGCTCTGCGCCAAGGCCAGGCCTTCGGCGAACTCGTGCTCCGTGAACCAGCGCCGCTTCTGCAGGGCGAGCCCGCGCAGTTGCGCCACCACGGCCAGCCCGCCGCCGAAGCCCGTCGTCCCGACCTGCAGGAATGAGAGGAAGATGCCGCCCAGCGTCGCGGTTCTCGACAGGCGCTTCAAGCGCCTCTGCCCGTACCGCACGCTCCGCCTGATCCGCTGTGTTCTTTTGTCTGTGTGCTCGACCACCGTCTTTGCCGGTCAGTCTATCACACGCGCGGGGCGGCTCAGTCCCGGCCGAGCGCCGGGACGTAGAGGGCCGCGACGCCGAAGACGAGCGAGTCGGGGTCTGCGCCCTGGCAGTTGGTCAGGACGGCGACGCTCAGGCGGTCGTCGGGGAAGCGCATGTAGGAGACGGCGTCGCTCCCGCTGTGCCCGACCGCCCTGTGGCCGGGCCGTTCATATATCTCCCAGCCGAGCCCGTAGCCGAGCGTCTTTTCGAGGCGAAAGACTTTTCCGTCGTTGAGCCTCACGGGGCGCCACATCTCGGCGAGCGACGCGGGCTTCAACAGCCTCCCTTCGGAGAGCGCCGCGTCCCACTTCGCGAGGTCGACGACCGTCGTGTTCAACCCGGCGCCCATGTAGGTGTACGCGGGGTAGAGGTTGCGGTGCGTCCAGAGCCCGTCGGGCGTGGGGCCGTCGTCGGTCTGCCGCACGTAGCGCGTGTACATCGAGGCGCGCCCCGGGACGACCGCGCGGTCGTCGCCGAAGACGGTGCGCGTCATCCCCAGCGGGCGGAAGAAGCGCCGCGCCATGAACTCCTCGAAGCCGAACCCCGAGACCCGCTCGATGATCATGCCGAGCAGCACGTAGCCGGTCTCGTTATATGACCACTTCGCGCCCGGCCGGCTCTTGAACGGCATCCGCGCCAGCTTGCGCAGAGCCTCGGGGCGCGTCTCGGCGATCACCTCGTCCGTGGCTTCGCTGACCGACACGTCGGGCAGCCCCGAGGTGTGCGAGAGCAGCTGCCGCACCGTCACCGCGCCCCAGGACGCCGGGAGTTGGGGCAGAATCCTGCGCACCCTTTCGTCAAGCGAAAATTTGCCCTCCTCCGCCAGAGACAACACCGCCACGGCCGTGAACGCCTTCGTCAGCGAAGCGACCTGAAAGAGCGTCTCCTCACCCGCCGGCACGTTCAACTCCACGTTCGCCAGCCCGTACGCCTCCCGCTTCAACACGCGCCCGTCGCGCACAACCAGCACCGCCGCGCCGGGGATGTGCCGCTTCGACATCTCCGCGCGCACGTAGTCGTCCACCTCGTCGCCCCTCGCCAGGGCGCAGGCGAACAGCCCGAAGACGGCGACGCACGGCAGGCGGAGTTTAAAGTTCATGTCCGTTCCTCAGACGGAGTTTACCCCGTCAGTTTACGTAACCCCCGCCGCCGTCCTGCCCGCGGGCCGGGACGCTCAACGTGCAGAGGAGAAGGAGCGCGAACGACAGGGGCGCGTAAAGCTTCTTCAACTTTCACCTCCGATCATCTGTGGCGACGCAAGAGCCGGCGCCTAGTTGACGTAGCCGCCCGGCCCGCCGCCGTCTTCCCCTTCCGGCGCTTTGAGCGCGGGCTGTGACGATTCCTCTTCGAGGCTCCAAATCTCGTACAGGTCGGGGGGGACTTCGGTGACGAAGCGGGAGGGGCGTTGAAGGACAGTCTGCCTGGAAGAGTAGTCGGTGACCATCAAGGGGTACGTGATGTAGAGCTGGTCGCGCGCGCGCGTGAGGGCGACGTACCAGAGGCGGCGCTCCTCCTCTTCGCCTTCCGTGTCACGAAGCGAGCGGGGCGAGGGGAACTTGCCGTCGGCGGCCCAGAGGATGAAGACGGCGCGCCACTCTAAGCCCTTGGCCTGGTGGACGGAGGTGAGCGTGAGGAGTTCGTCCTCGTCGCCGCCTTCGAGCACGTCCTCGGACGTCAACCCCTGCGGCGCGCCGTAGCGCTCGGTCGAGAGCAGGGAGAGCTCGGCCAGAAACTCGTCCGCCGAGGTGTAGCGCGCGGCGTAGTGCGCGAGTTGGCGCAGGTCTTCGAGCCGCGCCTCCGCGTTCTCGAAACTGTTTTCGAGGTGCTCTTCGTAGCCGCGCGCGAGCACCGTCTCGATCTGGCGCGCGGGGCTCTGGCGCACCTCATCGCGGACGAGTTCTTCCAGGAGCGCGCGGAACTCCGACCAGCCGGCGCCGCGCTTCGAGACGGCCGCGTCCGCCTCGCCGCGGATGACGAGGGCCAGAGGGTCTGGGGCGAGCTGCAGGCGCTCCCAGATGCGGTTCGTCGTCGCGGCGCCGACGTTCGGGATGAGGCGGAGCACGCGCTTCCAGGCCAGCTCGTCGCGCGGGTTGGCGACGAGGCGCAGGTAAGAGACCACGTCCTTGATGTGCGCCTGCTCGAAGAAGCGCATCCCCGAACGCACGCGGTAAGGGATGCCGCGCCGCGTCAGCTCGAGCTGTAGTTCGAGCGAGTGGTAGTGCGAGCGGTAGAGCACGGCCATCTCGCCGAGCGCGAGCCCCTCGTCGCGCAGCTCAAGCAGGCGCGAGGCGACGAAGGCGGCCTGCTGGTCCGCGTCGCGGCAGGGGACGAGCGCGGGCGCCAAGCCCTGCGAGGGGCGCGCCGCGCGCAAGGTCTTTGTGAACTGGCGGCGGTTCGAGGCGATGGAGACGTTGGCGACGGCGAGTATCTCGGGCGTCGAGCGGTAGTTCGTCTCCAGACGGAAGACGCGCGCCTCCGGGTATCTTTTGGGGAACTCGTAGATGCCTTCGACCGACGCGCCGCGGAAGCCGAAGATGGACTGCGCGTCGTCGCCGACCACCATCACGTTGCGGTGCCTGACCGCGAGCAGGTCGACGATCTCCGCCTGCAGCTTGTTCGTGTCCTGGTACTCGTCGACGAGGACGTGCTCGAACTGCTCCTGATAAATCCGCGCGACCTCCTCGCGCTCTTCGAGCAGGCGCTTCCAGTTGAGCAGGAGGTCGTCGTAATCCATCACGTTGCGCTCGCGCTTGCGCTCCATGTAGAGGCGGTCGACGCGCGTGATCTGCTGCGTCAAAGGTTCGAAGTAAGGGTAGCGGCGCGGGACGACGTCGGAGATGGGCTGGTCGGTGTTGGTGGCGAAGCTGATGAGGTCTTGCAGGACTTCCGCCTTCGGGAAGCGGCGCGCCTTCGTGTCCACGCCGGCCTCGTCCACGCAGACCGAGAGGAAGTCTTTCGCGTCCTCGACGTCGAGGATGGAGAAGTTGGACGTGTAGCCCAGACTCTCGGCGTGGCGGCGCAAGCACAGGTTGGCGATGCGGTGGAAGGTGCCGCCCCAGACGCGGCGCGCCACGTCCGCGGTGCCGCCGGTCAACTGCTCGACCCTTCGCAGCATCTCGCGCGCGGCGCGGTTGGTGAAGGTGGCGAGCATGACGCGCGCGGGCGCGACGCCGTGCTCGACGAGGTAGGCGACGCGGTAGGTGATGGCGCGCGTCTTCCCCGAGCCCGCGCCCGCGATGACGAGGGCGGAGCCGACGGGCGCGGTCGCCACGGCGAGCTGCTCCTCGTTCAGCTCCTCGCGGTAGCGCGCCAGGCGGTCGGGCAGCTGCGTGCCCCCGGGGCGCTTGATGACGTAGCGCTTCATGCCACTTCGGCTTATAGCACGCGCGCGCGCGGCGCGTAAACGGGCCGGAAGTGCTATCATGCCCCCAACGCCAGCGGAGGCCGCCAACTCACGCACGGGAGAAAAGCCATGTCTGTTCAAGAAGCAGCACCAGTTCAAATGATCAGATATAGCTTCACCGTCGCCGAGTATCAGCGCATGGGCCAGGCCGGGATCTTCTCGGAAGACGACCGCGTGGAGCTTATCGACGGGGAGATCGTCAAGATGTCGCCTATCGGTGAGCTACATGCCTCCTGCGTCGGACGCCTGACGCAAACTCTCATCCTACTGCTCCGACGCCGCGTCATCATCTGGACGCAGAACCCCATCGTGCTCGACGACTATTCCGAGCCGCAGCCCGACCTCGCAATTCTCAAGCCGCGCTCGGACTTCTACAGGCAAGCGCACCCCAGACCGGAAGACGTGCTGATTGTCATCGAGGTGTCGGACAGTACGTTGGGCTTCGACCGGAAGGTCAAGCTGCCGCTCTACGCGGGCGCGGGGATTCCCGAGGCGTGGGTCGTCAACCTCCCTGAGGAGTGCATCGAGGTCTACAGCGACCCGGCGGGTGGCGAGTACCAGACCGCCCGTTCGTACGCGCGCGGCCGTCGGTTGCAGTCGCACACGCTCGCCAGCTTGCGCCTCTCGGTCTCGAAAGTCCTCGGCTGAGTCGGCTTTGCATTTGCGGCGGGCGGCGGTTAGGATGCTGGCACGGACAAACCTTTAACAGTTGAGCGAGGTCAAGGCGATGAAATTCCCGGGCGGCATGAACCTGCAACAGATGATGAAGCAGGCCCAGCAGATGCAGGAGAAGATGGCGAAGGAGATGGAGGAGATGGTGGTGGACGCCACGGCCGGCGGCGGCGTCGTCACCGTCCAGATGCGCGGCACCAAGGAGGTCGAGTCCATCAAGATCGACCCCGAGGCCGTCAAAGACGGTGACGTCGAGATGCTCCAGGACCTCATCGTCGCCGCCGTCAACGAGGCCGGCCGCAAGGTGGACGAGGCCATGAAGTCCAAGCTCGGCGGCATGCTCCCGCCCGGACTGATGTAAGGGTGCTGGGTGCTGGGTTCTAGGTGCTGGGTAAAAACCCGGCTTCTTCCCAGCACCCAGAACCCGGCACCCAGCACCTATGCTTGAGTACTCCGAGCCCGTCACCAAGCTGATCGACGAGTTCAAGCGCCTGCCCGGCATCGGGCACAAGTCGGCGCAGCGGCTCGCGTTCCACGTCCTGCGGATGCCGCAGGCGGACGTGGAGCGCTTCGTCAACGCGCTCGAAGAGGTCAAGCGCAAGATCGTCTCCTGCACGGTCTGCAACAACCTGACCGACGTCGACCCCTGCCGCTTCTGCTCCTCCACCACGCGCGACCGCTCGATGATCTGCGTCGTCGAGGAACCCTACAACCTCGTCGCCGTCGAGAAGACGCGCAGCTACAACGGCCTCTACCACGTGCTGCACGGGAGCCTCTCGCCCATCCGGGGCTTAGGCCCCGAAGACCTCAGACTGCAGAACCTCCTGCCGCGCCTCCGGCCCGACAACAACGAGGGCGTCGAGGTGCGCGAGGTCATCCTCGCCACCAACCCCAACACCGAGGGCGAGGCCACGGCCAGCTACATCAGCCGCCTCTTGAAACCCCTCGGCGTCCGCGTCACGCGCATCGCCATGGGCATGCCCGTCGGCAGCGACCTCGAATACGTAGACGAGGTCACGATGGACAAGGCCCTCACCAACCGGCACGAAATCTAAAACGGAAGAGAATGGGCGGGCGAGAGAAAAAGATAGGGGTCTGACTCCCCCAAGCCAGACCCCTTTGGCCACTCGCGTGGCCTGCCCCAAAGTTTCACTCGTTCTCAGAAGGAACGCCCGTTAGGTGAGTACATAGTAGCCGCGGGTGCGCGCCCTTTGGTTGCAAACGCGTTGCGCTCGCGTGACGAGTTCGAGACAGGCCCGCGGCCCTTCACTTCCCGCCCGACTTCCGTTTGAAAGCCCCTTCAGGCACCGCCACGTCGAACGCCGCCTCGCGGACTTTCAGCACCGTGTCGCCCATCGCCACCGAGTTCGAGACGCGTTTGAAGGGAAGCATCACGCCGTCCACGCTGCGGTAGTCCGAGTAGGTTTCCGTCACCGGCATCGAGATGGTGTCGCTCGTCGCAATCGTGTCCGTCCGCAGCGGCAGGAACGTCTTCGTCGAAATGTACTGCGTGACCGGACTCCCCTTCTCGGGCGTGAAGACGACGACGTACGCGTCCTCGTCGCCCACCTTCGCAAGCCTCTTAATCTCGGCCGTCTTGAAGACGGTCTTCCAGTTGAGCGGCGCGTAGAAGTCCGAGGCGTTGCGCGTCTCGTCCAGCTCCTTGCCCGTCTTCGGATCGAAGGGGAGGAAGCTGCCCTCCTCGCCGCCCCGCTCGCCGTCGAAGAACTCGCGGTACGTGCCGATCTTCTTGCCCAGAGCCGTGAGCGTCACGTCCTGCGAGGCGGAGTTCGGGGCGCTCGCGTAGATGACGGCCTCGCCGTTCACGCCCTGGTGCGAGAGTTCCACGTCGGCCAGCATCCGCAGCGTCTTGTGCCTGCGCAGGGCCTCCTCGCCGCCCATCGCCGCGACCACCTTCGACATCAGCTCGTCGACGGACAGCGGCGACTTGAACTCCGCCGCGGCCGGGGCCGAGGCGTCCGCCGGCTTCAACTTCTTCAAGGCGACGTTCCCCTGCGGCTGCTCGAGGTACATCTCCGTCTCCTGCGGGTTCTCCTTCGCCGGGCGGAAGGTCACGTAGAAGCCTTCGAGCTCGCCCAACCTGTAGCGGCGGCCGCCCGCCGGGACGAGCGTGTAGGTCGGCTGGCCCGGCACGGAGATGTTGAGCTTCCCCTCTTTAACCGCGACCGACATCTTCAGCTTGGCGGCTTCGAGCAGGTAGTCGCCGGCCTCGTTCTCGACCCTGCCGGCGGGTTCCGCCGCCGCCGTGGCCGCGGGCGTCGCCGGCTCCGCGCTCGGGTCGCCGACGAGGTTCGACCAGACCACGTTCATCGTCGAGGCCGGGAGCGGCGAGGCCGAGACGTTCGTCAGCATGACGAAGCCTAGATGCTGGTCGGGCATCAGGGCGACGTGCGCGTTGAAGCCGTCGATGTTGCCGCCGTGCTCGGCGACCTTGTGCCCCTTCCACTCGCGCAGGAACCAGCCCAACCCGTAGTCGACGTTCCCGGCGATCTTCATCTGCGGCTTGAGGAGTTCCGCGAAGCTCTGCTCGGAGACGAGCCGCTTACCTTCGAACACGCCTCCGCCGAGCATGAGCCGGAGCCACTGCGCCATGTCGCGCGCGCTGGAGTTGATGGCCCCGGCCGGCGCGACCGCCGGGAAGTCGCGCATCGGCACGCGCCGCGTCTCCTTCGTCGCCTCCTCGTAGACGTAGCCGTAAGAGAAGTCGCGCGCCTTCTCCATCTCGGGGACGGAGGTGTCGGAAGAGTTCATCCCGAGCGGCTTGAAGATGCGCCGGCTGACGAGCTTCTCCCAGGTCGAGTTCTCGGCGCGGCCGACGATCTCGCCGGCCGCCGCGTACATGACGTTCTGGTACTGGAACTTCTCGCGCAGCTTCGCCGTGGGCTTGGCCTGCGCGGCGACGCGGATGACCTCCTCGCGGTTGAGCACGCCCGAGACCCACGGGAGGTCTGTGCGGTTCAGCCCCGAGCTGTGCGAGAGCAGGTCGCGCAGCGTGATGCGCGCGTCGGCGTCCGGGTCTTGCAGCCTGAAGTAGGGCAGGAACTTCTTCGGCGCGTCGTCGAGCGAGAGCTTGCCTTCGTCGGCGGCCATCGCGACGAGCATCGCCGTGAACGCCTTCGAAGACGAGCCGATGGCGAAGAGCGTGTCGGGCGTGACGGGAACCTTCTTCTCGAAATCTTTGTACCCGAACCCATTCATGTAGATGACGCGGTCGTCCTTGACGATGACGAGCGAGAGGCCGGGGATGCCGAGCGCCTGCCGCTTCTCTTCGACCGCCTTCTCGACGGCGGCCAGCTTCGCGTCGAGTTCCGGGCCGGCCGCCGGATGTGCCTGCGCGGCCGCCTGCGCCGCGGCGCGCGGCGCGAGCGCCGACGCCGTCGAAAGCAACATCGCGGCCGACAGCGCGAAGTTGAGGGAACGTCTCCAGACCTGCATGTTCGTTTCTCCTGCCTTTGAAATGGCCTTGCCGAATATAAGAGCCGCGAAAGCCCCCGGGAGGTTCGGAAGCACGCTGTGTTACGGGTTCGGCGGCGGGAAAGTTCAGGTTACGAGCGGCGGGACTTTAATCCGGAATTGCGGACGAGACGGTTGATGAGAAGGTCGGCGGCCACCGTAACCAGAAGGGCGTAGACGAAGGCGAGGGCGAGGTTGACTGACAGCCAGAAGGTCGGCTCCTGCTCCGGGCTGAAATAGCGGTAGTCCGACCAGAAGCCCGGGAGCGTGCGCAAAGCCCACCCCCACTCGACCGTGTCGCCCGACGCCCCGCTCACCAGGAACAGACGCACGAACGTCCGCTCGACGTAGAGCGGCAGCAGCGGCACCAGCGACAGCGCGGTGACGAAGAGCGCGAGGAATCTGAAGCGCCGCGCGTCTGCTCTGAAAGTCATGGCCCCTGTCCCGTGCGCGCGCGCTCGGCCTGACGCTCAAGCTCGTCGGCCTCGTCGAAAATCTTCTGGTACTTGAGCGCGGTCTCGTTGACCTTCGTCTGCACCTCGTCGGGCGGGCCGCCCGCGAGTTGCAGCTCGGCGCGCGCCTTCAACACGTCGAAGCCTTCGGCGCGCCTCGCGTCCGCGCGCGCGACGAGCGAGAGGTACTGGCGTAGATTCTCCGTCACCTTCAGGGCGGCGGCGCGCTCGGACGCGAGCGCCGCGTCGCGGAAAGCCTGCGCGCCGGCCGCGGCCGTCTCGACCTGCGCGCGGAGGACGGCTGTGGCCGCGTCCCCCTTCTTCGCGCGCAGCTCGTTCTCGCTCTCGTTGAAGCGGCGCAGCAGCTCGGACGCCTTCGCGCGGAGCGCGTTGATCTGCACGACGGCCGTGTTGAAGTCGCGCGCGTCCGCGGCGCCGACGAAGGGCGTGTACTTCGGGTCGGCGTCGAGCGCCTTGCCCTTGAGGAACTCCCACGCTTCGCGGTTGATGCCGGGCGCGAGGTCGTAGTACCAGTGGTCGTGCCCCTTCATCACGGTCACGGCCATCTCGTGGCCGCGCCCCTTGACGGCGGCCTCGGTGGCGCGCACCGCGTCGAGCGGGAAGAAGGGGTCTCGGTCGCCGACGATGATGGCGAGCGCGGTCTTGCGCTTCGCCTGTTCGAGCGCTTTGAACTCGCCCTCCTCGCGCCAGGCCCCGGCGTGGACGGCCGCGGCGGCGAAGTACTCCGACTCGGTCAAAGCCATGTGGAGCGCGAAGACCGCGCCCGCCGAGTGTCCGAAGAGGTAGACGCGGCGCGGGTCGAGCGAGTATTTCGACTTGAGCGCCTCGACGAGGTCGCGCAGGAACTCCGGCCCGTCGACCGGCGTGCTCCAGCCCTTCGAGTCGCGCGAGTCCGGCCCGGCGATGAGGAAGCCCTCGCTCGCCGCCAGTTCTTTCCAGCGCTCGACCAAAGAGAGGCCGTCGCGGTTCGAGCCGTGGAGCAGCACGACGAGCGGCGCCCGCGGCTTCAGGGACGAGGGCGCGAAGAGGTAGTAAGTCCGCTTGCGCCCGCCTGACTCGATTGCCTCCTTCGAGACCTTGTCTTCGGCGCGCGCCTGCGCGGCGATGGACAGAAGCGCCACCGCCGCGCAGAACAGCCCGAGCCTCCTTAACCTCATGTCACCCCTTCCGTCCTGACGCGCCCGCCCGCGGCGCGCCGGGCGCTCACTTCACCGTCAGCACCGTCTTGGCGAAGTACTCGCTCAGGTTGCCGTTGTGCTCCAGCAACTCGCGCTTGCCCCAGGCGATGATGTAGACGCTGTAGGTGCCGGCCGGCAGCTTTATCTCGTCGGTCACGGTCGCGTACTTGCGGTTCGTCTCGCCGATGTTCTGCTGGTACTCGTTGACGAACTCCACGTCCTTGCCGTCGGGGCCGCGCCTGTGAAAGACGATGCCGATGAAGTCCACCCCGACCGGCGACGGGTTCACGAAGAGGACGTTGAAGGGCGTGTTCGCCGCCCACTGGCTCGACTCCCCGACGCACTTCCAGTCGTCGTCGATCTCCTTGCAGATGCTGACCCGCCCCTGGCCGGCGGCGGTGTTGCCGGCCGCGCGCGGCCCCACCGTGTCCTCGCCGACGCTGAAGTCGGTCGTCGCCCAGACCTGCGACCTGTCGAGGGTGTTCACCATGCGCACGAAGTACTTGCCCGGCTTGTTGATGGTCAGCTGGGCGTAGGCCGACGTGTGGTACTGCGAGACCCAGTAGTCCACGTACTGCACGTCCTCGCCGTTGGCGTCGTTCTCGTTAATTAGGAAGGTGGCCTTGGCGCCGGTGGGCACGGCCGGGAAGGTCGCCAGGATGTGGACATTCCGCAGCGTGCCTTTAGGCTTGAAGGTCTTGGTGGGGTTGACGCAGGCCGCGGTCTCCACCGGCAGGCCGCCGTACTGCTTCTTGGTGATCTTCAGGTCTTCGCACGTCTGTAGTTCGAGCTTCGCCTGGGCGCGGGCGGGGCGGACGAATGACATCAGGCAGCAGAACAGCGCGATGCAAAGGGCGAGGGACTTCCGTCTGGACATTCGGGTTCTCCTCCCTGCCGCCGGGGGGCGGCTGTGGGTTCGTTCTGTGCGAGGGCGGTCGGGTTTGGCGCAGATTATATGCGGAACGGGTCTGACTGGAAACCTGCTTTTAGTCGTCCGGAGCGAAACTTATGTTCGTCGTCAGCCGACCAACTCCTTCGACATCCTGACGCTCGCGCGCTCGACGCCGGGGCCGAAGGTCGTCGTCACCTCGCCGACGGCCCTGAAGCCCGCGCGCTCGTAGAACGAGACGGCGTTGAGCGACGACGTGAGCGACAGGGACTTCAGACCGTAGGCGCGCGCCCTCTCCTCCAAAGTGGAGAGGAGTTTCCAGCCGACCCCTTGCCCCTTCACGCCGGGGCTGACGTAGAGTCCCTGCACCTCGCCCGTCTCCTGACCCAGCTCGCCGTAGCCCACGACCTCGCCGCCGACTTCGGCGACGAAGAACTCGTAGCGGTCGATGGCCTCCGCGTACTTCTCCGGCCGCAGACGCCCCGCCCAAATCTCGATCACGTCCGCCGAATAATGGCCGGCGCACGTCTCACGTATCGCCCTCCCGTGGACGCGCCAGATGGCCTCCTTGTCCTCCTGCCTCGCCCTGCGGATGTTGAGCATCAGACTTTACCGCCTTCTGACCTTCGTGCGTTTGCCTTTCTCGGGACTGGGGGCGGCGTTCAGAAAAGGAAGCGCCCCGCGCGGCCGGGGCCGGCGGGGCGCATCTGTGGCTTCGGACTTCGCCTCGCGGCGAAAGGGTTGTCAGGCGGCGCAGACCTTCGAGATCGCGGCGGCCCACTTGGCCGCGACGGGCTCGCCGTACATCTGCCGCTCCTTCTCGCGGCGGATGGCGCAGGCCATGCGGAAGGCGCGCGCCTCACCGTACTTTCGGATCGAGACGCTCGTGCGCCCCTTCTTCTCGCGGCCGGCGTTCCACGAGACCTCGTAGACCTCGTTCTCGTAGACCTTGCCGTCCTTCCCCTTGTACTTCTTGACCGCGCGCCGCACGCCGGCGACGCCGACGCGGTTGCGCGGGTTGCTCCCCACCACCACCCAGTCGGTGCGGGGCTTGCCCAGCTCGCGCTCCAACTGGTCGCGGCACTCGACGGCCGCCTTGAGCGCCTCCTCCTTGCCGCCGTGCTGGCGGTCGGTGACGAACTTCGACCGCGTCTCGTTGTTGAACCGCACGCGAACATACCAGCCGTGCATCTTCTTCGCCTCGCTGTCGATGCGGCTGATTCCCTTATGACCGGATTTTGCCATGTGACTGCCGATGCGTATCTCCTTCATGAAAGTTTGAGGGCTATATCGTCAAACTAAAACTCGCGGCGCGCTTTGTCAAAAGCGCACGCAGGAAAATGCTGAATGACGAGTGATGAACGATGAATGAGAAGCCCGCTGCCTCTCATTCATCGTTCATCACTCGTCATTCCTCATTTCTTTTTCTCACCTCGCCTTCGGCCCGGACGGGAGCTTCTGGCGGAAGTCTTTGACGAGGCGGCTGGAGAGGCGGCTGAGGGTGGGCAGCTTGAGCGGGCCGGAGATGGCGCGGCCGTAGGCGGCGTCGCGCAGCGCGTCGAGGTCGAACTTGTCCTTGAAGTGCCGGTCGTAGGCGTCGAAGGAGATGGCGAGCCCCTCCATCGTGCTGTAGTGGTAGCTGACGAGGAAGACGAAGTCGGCGTCGCTCGGCTTGTCGGCGATGCGGAAGAACTTCCACTTCTCGAACTCGCCGCGCACCTTCTTCTCCACGTCGAGCTGGAAGTCGAAGTAGTCCTTGGGCTGGCCGCCGTAGCCTTCGGGGTCGGCGCCGACCGTGATGAGCGAGCGCGTGTAGGCGACGATGTAGACCGACTGCCCCTGGCGGAGGCCGGGGGGCTGCGACGCGGGCGACTGCGCGGCCGACGCGCCCGCGGCCAGCAGGAGACATACGAAAGCCAGCACCCACGCACGGCGGGCGTAAAACTTTCTGCTCATGACGTTCCTTTCGGCGGGTGGGAGAGCCACTCAGCCGCGCGCCCCGTGGCAGAGGCGCGCGGCCCTGAAACCTTTTCCGTCTTAACCGCCGGCCGGCGGCGGCACCTGCCCGAGCAGCCGCAACATGTCCGGCCTGTCCTTCACCAGCAGGTACAGCACGCTCCGCATGCGACTCATGTCGGCCTCAAAGTGGTCGAGGCGGGACGAGAGCGCCTTCTCGATGGCATCGACCCGCAGGTGCACCTGCTCCACTTCGCCCTGGACGGCCGTGACCTTGACGTCAAGTTTATCGACCTTGACTTCAAGCGCGTCCATTCTGGAATCGAGGCGGGCGATATCGTCTTTGGTCGCGGTTGATTCCAGGCGGTCGCGGATCATCTCGACCGTTGAAGCGATGAAGTTCAGCAAGTTTTCGTTATCTTCCGGTTGCCTTTGACTCATGTTCAGCAAGGGAAGTTGGCGGCCTTCCCACTCCTTTCTGAAGTGGTGGACTGGTCGCGCCTATTCTACCACCCACATGTCGCCGCTGTGGATGAGCTTGTGGAGCTGGCCGCGCCCCGAGCGCGCGACCGATTCCTCGATCTGGTGCGCGAGGAGGTCTTCGTAGGTCTCGCGGCGCACGTCGCGGAAGATGCCGACCGGCTGCGGGAACTCGGGCTGCTCCATGCGCGCGAGCATGAAGGCGACCGAGGGGTCTTCGATGTGCACGTCGTGGACGAGGCAGTCCGATTCGCCGAGGCCCGTCTCACTCCCCAACTGGACGACCTCGGGCCGCGTGCCGTTCATGCGGATGCCGCGGTCGCGGTTCTTGCCGAAGACCATCGGCTTGCCGTGTTCGAGGTAGAGCACGCGCTCGGGCCTGACCGTGCGCTCGGTGAAGTGTTCGAACGCGCCGTCGTTGAAGATGTTGCAGTTCTGGTAGACCTCGACGAAGCTGACGCCCTTGTGCTTAGCGGCCGACTCGACTATCGAGGAGAGGTGCTTGACGTCGATGTCGATGGAGCGGGCGACGAAGGTCGCCTCCGACGCGATGGCCAGAGAGAGCGGTGTGACGGGGTAGTCGATGACGCCCATCGGCGTGGACTTCGTCTTCTTGCCGAACTCCGAGGTCGGCGAGTACTGCCCCTTCGTCAGGCCGTAGATGCGGTTGTTGAAGAGGATGATGTTGAGGTCGAGGTTGCGCCGGAGCGCGTGCATGAAGTGGTTGCCGCCGATGGAGAGTCCGTCGCCGTCGCCCGTCACGACCCACACGGAGAGTTCCGGGTTCGAAGCCTTGATGCCGGTCGCCACGGCCGGCGCGCGCCCGTGGATCGAGTGGAAGCCGTAGGTGTTCATGTAGTAGGGAAAGCGCGAGGAGCAGCCGATGCCGCTCACGAACACGATCTTCTCGCGCGGGATGCCGAGGTCGGGCATCACCCTCTGGACACTGTTGAGGATGGCGTAGTCGCCGCAGCCCGGGCACCAGCGCACCTCCTGGTCGGAGGAGAAGTCGGCCTTGGTCAGCTTGCCCGGCGGCGGCGCCGCCTTGCCCGCCGTTACCGACCCCGGCTCGCTCTCGGGCGAAGGCCCCGCGCCCGAGACGTTCCCCGTGACGCCCTCCACACCCGTCTCGTTCGGGCCGTCCTTCAACACCTCGCCGTTGTTGTTTCCATTTCCGTTCGTGCTCATCTCTGGTTCCTCTCGAATGATTGCCGTGGATGTTGTTTGGGCCGTCTACTCTTCGAAGTCCCGGCGGCGGCGACGCTCGACGCCCTCAAGCAGGCGCAGGTACTGCTCGCGCACGTAAGGGTCGAGCCGCTCCGCGAACTCGCGTCCGAGGCCGCGCGCCTTGATCAACTCCTGCACGTCGGCCAAGTCTTTGAGGCGGTCGGGCGCGGTCATCCCCGAGGCCAGCTTCAGCTCTAGAAGCTTTTCGAGCGTGACGACGCGCACGCCGTCCAACTCGATTGAAGCCCCGGCGGGCTCTGGGAAGACGACCGGCTTCGGCCGGCCGTCGCCCGGGTACTCGCCCGCGAGGGTGATCTCGACGGGGACGCCGCCCTGCGTCGCGCGGAGGCGCTTGCGCGCGCCCTCGGACGCCGGCAGGTAGCCGAGTCCGACCAGCTCGCGGTGGAAGGCTTCGAGCCCCTCGCGCGTCAGGACGAGGTCGATGTCCTCGGTGAAGCGCGGGTAGCCGTGCGCCATCAGGGCGACCGCGCCGATGACAACGTAGTCTATCCGGTGCCGCTCAAGGTCTGCGCAGAGCCGCGCCAGCGCGTTGTTGAGTTGCCCCTCGCCCATAAAGTACCTCTGGCCCTCCGCGTAGAGTTCGCGGACGGCTGTCGGTTCGGGCGTGGCGGCGCCGGTCTTCATCTAACGCCTCAAGCCTTACAGGTACTCCTCGACCTTCTTGACGATCTCGCGAATCTGGAAGGGGCGCCCTTTGACCTTGGAGAAGGGGACGGCGTCCACGAGGTACTTCGCGCGAATCATCGTGCAGAGCTGGCCGAGGTTCATCTCGGGGATGATGACGCGCTCGAAGCTGCGGAGCACGTCGCCGAGGTTCGCGGGGAAGGGGTTGAGGTGGCGCAGGTGCGCCGACGAGACCGACTTCCCTTCCGCCCGCAGCTTCTCGACGGCGGACGTAATCGAGCCGTAGGTCGAGCCCCAGCCGAGGACGAGCACCTTGCCCGACGGTTCGCCGTAGACTTCGACGTCGGGGATGTCCTGCGCGGCGCGGTCGACTTTCGCCTGGCGCATCAAGACCATGAAGTGGTGGTTCTCGGGGTCGTAGTTGACGTTGCCGGTCAGGTGCTGCTTCTCGATGCCGCCGATGCGGTGTTCGAGCCCCGGCGTGCCGAGCAGGGCGTACGGCCGCGCGAGCGTCTCCTCGTCGCGCGCGTAGGGCATGAAGGTCGCGGGGTCGCTGGCGAACTGCACGTCTATCTTCGGCAGGTCTTCGATCTCGGGGACGAGCCAGGGCTCCGCGCCGTTGGCGAGGTAGCCGTCCGAAAGGTAGAAGACCGGCGTCATGTAACGGTAGGCGAGGCGCACCGCCTCAATCGCCATCGAGAAGCACTCGGCCGGCGTGGCGGGTGCGACGACGATGGCCGGGCACTCGCCGTTGCGGCCCCAGACGGCCTGGAAGAGGTCGGCCTGCTCGGTCTTCGTCGGCAGGCCCGTCGAGGGGCCGCCGCGCTGCACGTTGATGATGACGAGCGGGAGTTCCGTCATCACGGCGAGGCCGATGGCCTCCTGCTTCAAGGCGACGCCCGGCCCCGACGTGCCCGTCAAGCCGACGTGACCGGCGAAGCTCGCGCCGATGGCGGCGCAGACCGCGGCGATCTCGTCCTCGGCCTGGAAGGTCTTCACGCCGAAGTTCTTGTGGCGCGCCAGCTCGTGGAGGATGTCGGAGGCCGGCGTGATCGGGTACGAGCCGTAAAAGAGCGGGCGGCCGGCCAGCTCCGCCGCGGTGATGAAGCCGATGGCGGTCGCCTCGTTGCCCGTAATCTTCCGGTACTTGCCGGGCGCGGTCGCGGCCTTCTTCACCTTGTAGTGCGTGGTGAAGACCTCGGTCGTGTCGGCGAAGTTGTAGCCGGTCTTCAGCGCCACCTCGTTGGCGCGCATGACCTCCTCGTTCTTCTTGAACTTCGCCCGAATCCATTCGAGCGTCGGCTCCATCGGGCGGTCATAGAGCCAGTAGAGGATGCCGAGCGCGAAGAAGTTCTTGCACCTGTCCATCTCCTTGCGCGAGAGCTTGACGCCCGCCTCCTGCAAGGCGCGGATGTTGACCGTGCTGATCGGGAGCCGGTGGACGCGGTAGCCCTTGAGCGTGTCGTCTTCGAGCGGGTTCGCGGAGTAGTTCGCCTTCTTCAAATTCTCCTTGTTGAACTCGTCGGTGTTGATGAGCAGCGTGCCGCCGTCTTCGAGGTCGGGGAGGTTGACCTTCAAGGCCGCCGGGTTCATGGCGACGAGGACGTTCGGCTGGTCGCCGGGCGTGCGGATGTCGCGGCTGGAGAAGTTGAGCTGGAAGCCGGAGACGCCGGGTAAGCTTCCGGCGGGGGCGCGGATCTCGGCGGGGAAGTCGGGCAGGGTCGAGATGTCGTTCCCGACGATGGCCGAGGTGTTGGTGAACTGCGTGCCCGTGAGCTGCATGCCGTCGCCGGAGTCGCCGGCGAAGCGGATGGTCACGGTCTCGACCTCTTCAACGTCTCTCTCCCGCGCGGCAGGCGGGTTCTCGATGATGGCGCTCATGCTCTTCCTGTAGTCCTTTGTCAGTGGGATGGGTTGGGATGGAGATTGCCGGAAGTGACTTCATCAGGTTTTAGAATTTCCGTGACGGGAGAGCCCCGAGGCGGTCTGAACGTTCGAGATTCATTCTACACACCCGCGCGCGGCAAACTCAAGGCGACCCGCCGCGGGGGTGCGGGCGCTCGCGCCGCGTAAAATCACGCGGAGCCGGGTGAAAATCCCCGCGCCGGAGGCCCCGCGGCTTCTTTCCGTCAGACAACAAATCCCGTGCCCGCGCGCCGGACGTTGACACGCGCACGCCGACCCGACGATACTTTCCGCCGCCCCGAAGCGTTCGCCCCAAGCATTCAAACGCCCGACACCCGACACACCCACCGGGGGTCTTCTGCCGACCCTCAGACGCGAACAGACCTGAAAGGAGAGATCGAAGTGAAGACAAAGGGGAGTTCATTTCTAACTCTTGCGCTCTTAATCCTCACGGGCATCTGCCTCCAGACGGCGGCGGCGCAGTTCCCGAAGATTCCCAAGATCGGCAAGCCGAAGCCGACTCCGACGCCGGAGTCGCAGCCGTCCGCCACGCCCGACAACACCAGCACGCGGCCCGCGGCGCAGCCCGCCGCCGCCCCGGCGACGCAGCCGGCAGCCCGGGCCGACGGGCCGACCATCGCCAAAGACTCCGTGCAGTTGACGGCCTTCACCTACAGCTCCTACAAGGGGAGCTACGACACCTTCAGTTGGGCGCCGCTCATCAGCTACCGCGTCAACGGCCCGATACCTTCCGGCGGCCAGCTCTACGTCGAGTACACGGTGCCGGGCAGCCCGGCCGTCAGGTTCGATTGCAGCACCGAGGAGACGCCGGCCGACCGCTGGTGGAAGACCACGTGCGGCGGCCGTGACGGCGTCCCCGAGGAGAAGGGGACGACCTACACCGGCCCCTTCAGCTTCGCCATCAAGATGCGGAACGAGCTGGCCGGCACCGACACGACCATCTTCACGGGGAAGGCCAAGGTCGCCAAGGTGCACTCCAACGAGATCAAGACCGGCAAGTTCGCCAACCACTTCGTCTACTACGTCGACCACGACTGGAACCTGCCCATCGGCTACGTCTACTACACGGCCGACGACCTCCAGGGCTGGAAGAGGCCCATCCTCAACGTCGCCTTCTGGGTGCGCGGCGAGGCGTACAAGCTCGACCCGCACCTCTTCTACCAGGGCAAGGAGGTGGGCCGCATGATGTACGAGGGCGAGCAGGTCGGGAAGGCGAGCTGCGAGTCGGACGTGGAGAACAACACCACGAACTTCGTGGACGAGAAGGACGCGCCGCAGAAGGCGAAGTGGGCGCGCGTCGTCTGCTCCTTCACCAACGTCCGCGCGTGGGACAGGTCGGGCGAAGAGCCGGGCATGTTCGGGCCGCTCTACCAGATGGACAAGAACCCCGGCGAGTACGAGCTGAAGGTCTTGTGGAACAACAAGCTGGCGCGCTCGGTCAAGTTCAACGTCCCGGCCGGCGGCAAGCTCGACACGAGCCTCGCCGCCTCGAACAAGCTCGGCACCGACCGCCTTATCGTCCCCGTCACGATCATCGGCGACCAGGACGGCACCTGGGACAAGGCCGCCTGGAAGGAGGCCTTCTACGGCAACCCGCTGGCGGGCTTCACGCCCGCGCCGTAAAGAAAAAAGGATTAACCACAGAGACACAGAGACACGGCCTGAAGCTTATGACTTCAGGCCGTGTCTCTGTGTCTCTGTGGTTAATTTTTCTTCGACGCTTAGCTCGCCGCGCCGGCCGAGGCGTCGGTCACGTCGGAGGCCGTGCCGTCGGAGCCGGAGGAGGAGGGTGAGCCGGACTTGCCGGACTTGCTCGAAGAGTAGGACGAGGAGGCGGAGGCGCTGTCGCCAGAGCCGGTGCTCCCGGCCGAGGCGGAGGCGGAGGCGACCTTCTCGGCCTGCTCCTTGAGCTGCACCATGCGGCAGGAGCCTTCGAAGATGGCGCCCTGCTCGATGGCAAGCGTCGGGGTCTGGATGTTGCCCGTCACCTTCGCGGTGCGCCCCATCTCGATGCGCTTCGAGGCGGTGATGTCGCCGTTGACCGTCCCGTAAATCTGCGCCACCGCGACCTCGACGTTGGCGTCCACGCGCCCGTTGGTCGAAACGATCAGCGTGCCGTCGGCGGAGGAGACGCGCCCCGAGAGGCCGCCGTCCACGCGCAGCATGCCCTTGAAGTTGGCCTCGCCCGTCAGCGTCGTCCCGTTGCCGACGAAGCCGGTGAGCGTCCCCTCCTTGATGTCGCGCGCGAGCGACTCGCTCTCGGTGACGGCGCGCGAGGTGGTCTGCGTGTAGACCGACTGCTGGTACGCCTCGGTCGGCGTGGCGCCGGCGTTCGACGAGGCGGAGGGGGCGGAGCCGTAGCCGGCGGAGGCCGTGGGCTGCTGCGGCGTGTGGTCGGCCGTGTCGTCTGTGCTGTGCGTGTCCTTCGGATTTCTTCCCTGTCTAAACATTACGCATTCTCCCTGTTTGAGCTGGCTGGAAAAGGGGTCGGGTCAGGAGAGGCCGCGGGCGGCTCCACCGCCGGGCTTTTGAACAGACTTCCAAAACTCTCCGAGAGCGAGGGCGATGATAAGGGAATCGGGGGGAATAGTAAAGATAGTAGGCAGTAAGAGGGTGCTGGGTGTTGGGTTCTGGGTGCTGGGGAAGAATAGGCTCTTAACCAGCACCCAGCACCTAGCACCCAGAACCCTCTTACTGCTTCTTGTTCTCGATGCTCAGCGCCAGCACGTCCTTGAAGGCGGCGACGGCGACGCGCTTGGGCGGGAGGGGCAGTTGGATTTGGCCGAGGTCGGAGGTCGAGTTGCCGCGCATCGGGGCCGAGCCGAGCCGCACCCAGCCCTTGCCGAAGTCCGCGTAGACGGGGACGACCATGTAGAAGTTGTCCGAGACGCCCGACTGCGTGATCTTCCCCGTCAGGGTGTTGCCGCTGACCGCGTAGTCCAGGCGGTAGCTCGGCATCTCCGTGCCGTAGACCCACTCGTCGAAGAACCAGTCCATCCGGTGGTTCTTCAGGATGTCCATCTGCGGCGTCATGTTCCGCTCGACCGCGCGCTTGAAGTCCTCGGTCGAGACGTCCTTGTTGTAGTTCTCCCTGATGAAGTCTTTCATCATCGCCGAGAAGCGCTCGTCGCCGGTCTGGCGGTCGTGCATCAGCATCCGCAGCATGTGCAGGATGTAGGCGCCCTTCGGGTAGATCATGAAGCGCGCGATGCGGCCGGTCTTGCCGCTGTCGAGGCGGTACCCCTGCGTCAGCGGCCCGACGGTGTAGGGCCGCTTGTCCTTCGTCTCGGGGCGGGCCTGCGTGATCAGCTCGCGCTGCTCCTCCCAGTAGTCGATCCACGCGTCGTTGCCCTCGGTGATCTGCGCGTAGAGCGAGGCGGAGAACTCGGCGAAGCCCTCGCTCATCCACTGGTCGCGGTAGGACTTCCACCCGACGAGGTGGCCCCACCACTGGTGCGCGACCTCGTGCGGCCCGACGTACTTGAAGAAGTCGTCCGAGGCGTAGCGCGCGTTGAAGCCGGAGGCGAGCCAGCGCTGGGTCGAGTCGAGGAAGGCCGTGAAGGGCATGTAGACGAGCGTCGGCCACGCCTGGCCGTAGTTCGAGGCCGGCTGCTGCGTCATCGCGATGCGCGAGTAGGGGAGGTGGCCGAAGAAGTTGTCGTAGATGCGCACCGAGTTCTGCGTGACGGGCAGGATGCGGCCGGCGGCCCCGGCCGTGGACATCGAGCCGAAGCCGGAGTCGATGACGGCCTCCTCGTTGGCGTAGAACTCGATGTTGTATCCGGTCGGCTCGTCCTTCACCTCTTTGCGCTTGAACTGGCCGTAGTTGAAGCCGGCCACGGCCAGCTCCGTCTGCCCGCTCGACCACTTCGCCACGGCGCGGTCGCCGTCCACGGCCGGCGCGCCGTCGGGCGCGCCCGTCCCGACGAGCGTCATGCGCTTCGGGTAGTGGAAGGTCACGTCGAAGGTGGCGCGGTCGCCGAACTGCGTGCCGCCGTTGTTCGGGTACCAGGTCAGGCGCGCGCCGCCGGCGATGTAGAAGTTGCCGCCGCCGACGTCGATGAGGGCGTCGCCGCCCTGGTAATCGACCGTCACCTTGTAAGTCTTGCCGGCCTCGAGCGGCTCGGGCCAGATGAGGGCGAAGTCCGCGTCGCGCTCCTTCTTCTCCTGCACGAACTGGAGGTCGCGCCCCTGCTCATCGCGGACGCGCGCGACGCGCAGGGAGGAGTAGAGGTCGAAGGGCAGGACGCGCGAGCCTTTGATGAGCGGGCGGAAGGTGACGACGTCGGAGGCGAGAAGCTGCGTCCCCTTGATGGCGCCGTCGATCTCGTGGCGCGTGATGTCGAAGATGCGGTGGTCTTCGTCGCTGTTCCCCTTCCCGGCCTTGTACTCGTCCGAGAGGTGGAAGGCCGTCCAGTAGCCGCAGTCGGAGTAGCCGTAGCTGGCGAGCATGACCTCCTCGGGCGAGACCTCGGGGATGCCGAGCGGGTCCATCTGGAAGAAGAGCTTCTCGAAGCGCCGGCCCCCGACGAAGGCGACGAAGAAGCCCGGGCGCGCGGGCGTGTAGAGATCGACGAGCGCGCGCAGCTCCATGTTCGCGGGCGGCTGGATGTGCGGGCACTGCCCCGGGTTCGCGCGCAGCTCCTTGCGCAGAAGCTCCTGGTTGTCGTTGTAGATGTCGCGCGCGCGCGCGGCCTGCGGGCCGTTCGTGGACATCCGTGCCTGCGGCGACGCCTTGACCTCTTCGTAGGTCTTGTCGGTGAAGCGGAGCGTCAGCTTGGTGAACTTCTCGGTGAGCGCCGGCTCGCCGGTGAAGAGCGCGAGGCTGTGCCGCTCCCACTCGACCGGCGGCGTCAGGCTCAGCTCGCCCTCGCCGACGAAGACGGCGCCGGTGACGCGCCCCTCGACCGGCGGCAGGAAGTAGAGTTCGCCCGACGTTAGGGTGAAGGTGGCCGCGTCGCGTTTGACGACGAGGTTCGTGACCTGCGCGTACTCGCCCGCGAAGTCCTGCGGCCCGCCCAGCTTGCGCAGCGCCTGGTAGACGGGGTCGGAGTTCGGCTTCGGCCCATTGGCCGAGACCGTCACGGAGGTTTCGACCGACGCGACTTCGAGCTTGAAGTCGAGCCTCGTCGTCTTCCCCTCGGAGACCTCTTGATTCGCCGCCACCACGACGGTGAACCCTTCGGCGACGACGTTCACGCGGTAGACTCCGGGCGGCAGGTTCGTGACACGGTACTGACCCTGCGCGTCGGTCTTGACGGCGGCGGCGGGCTGTTCACCCGCTTCCGGGTAGACGTTAACGGCGGCGCCGACGACGACCGCGCCCTTCGGGTCGGTGACGGTGCCACTGATCTCGCCGCCCGCGGCCCGCGCCGACGCGAGGGGCGCCAGCAGGAGTGTGAGCGAGATGGTTAAGGCGGTGAACCTGATTCTGACGGACATCTTCATAAGACCTCTTGAGTCCTGCGTGAGGAATCGCCCGTTCGGGCGCACTCGCCGGAGTGTCGGTTAAAGGCCGTGGGCTGAGTCGGGGAGGCCGACACGTCCGTGGCGGCGGATGCGCTGGCTCTCAGGTCGCGCCCGCGTATTATTCCGTCCCGCGCCGCCGGCGTCAAACGCGCGGGCGGCGCGCTTGACTTCCGCGGCGCGCGCCGATAAAACGGCTGCCGAACCCATACAACAAGAGGAGAGGCTGAAAACGAGATGGCCGGTCAGATGATCGAGTTTCGGAGCAACGGCGGCACGGCCCAGGGTTACTTGTCCGTGCCGGAGTCGGGGCGCGGCCCCGGCGTCGTCGTCATACAGGAGTGGTGGGGCCTCGTCCCGCACATCAAAGACGTGGCCGACCGCTTCGCCGCCGCGGGCTTCGTCGCGCTCGCGCCCGACCTCTACCGAGGCGACGTGGCGCGCTCGCCCGACGAGGCCGGCAAGATGATGATGGCCCTCAACATCGACCAGACCGAGAAAGACCTGCGCGGCGCCGTCGACTATCTCCTGAACCACGAGGCGACCGAGGGCGGGCGCGTGGGCACCGTGGGCTTCTGCATGGGCGGCGCGCTCTCGCTCTACGCCGCCTCGAAGAACGAGAAGGTCGGGGCCTGCGTCGTCTTCTACGGCATCCACCCGAAGGCGCAGCCCGACCTCGACGCCTTGCGCGCGCCCGTCCTCGGCATCTTCGCCGAGAAGGACACGTTCGTCTCGCCCGCGGTCGTCCGCGAGCTCGAAGGGAAGTTCGCCGCGGCCGGCAAGTCCATCGAGGCGCACACCTACCCCGACACCGACCACGCCTTCTTCAACGACACGCGCCCCGAAGTCCACGACGCCGAAGCCTCCGCCGACGCCTGGCGCCGGACGGTGGAGTTTTTAAGAAAGAATTTGGGTCAGTAGGCGGTTGCCGATTTTAGCGGTAGGGCCGAGTAGCGAGAGCGATTTCACCACAGAGACACAGAGGCACAGCCAGTTGAGCTATTCCGCACCAGGCCGTGTCTCTGTGTCTCTGTGTTAACATTCGAGCGTGCCGGGATTGCGAATCCTTCTCGTCGTGTGGGTCGGCTTGATGCTGGCCGGCGTGTGGGCGATCTTGAGGTCGAAGCGCAGGGGCGGGCCGATGCCGTCGCAGGAGCGTCTGCTGCCGAAGACGAAGGGGCCACTCTACGCCTCGGCCGGAGTGGGCCGCATCGACGTGGCGCTCGGCCGCGAGATCGCAGATTTATTAGAGACGGGGCGGAGGGCCGAAGCCGTCGCGCTCGTCCGCGCGCGCACGGGGTACAGCGCGCCCGAGGCGGACGAAACGGTCGCGAAGCTTGAGAGGTTGATGGAGAGGTTGGGGTAAGGATGTTCGTCGAAAGCAAGGTGAAGACGAAGCTGCTGCGCCAGATGGGCGAGGCGATTAAGGACTTCGGGATGATCGAGGACGGCGACCGCGTGATGGTCTGCCTGTCGGGCGGCAAGGACAGCTACACGATGCTCGACCTCCTGCTCGACGTGCAGAAGCGCGCGCCCGTCAGCTTCGAGATTCTGGCCGTCAACCTCGATCAGAAGCAGCCGAACTTTCCGGCCGATGTTCTCCCCAATTACCTTCGAGAGCGCGGCGTGCCGTTCCGCATCGTCGAGCGCGACACGTACTCGGTCGTCAAGAGGCTCGTGCCCGAGGGCAAGACCTTCTGCTCGGTCTGCTCGCGCCTGCGCCGCGGCATCCTCTACAACACCGCGGTCGAAGAGGGCTGCACGAAGGTCGCGCTCGGCCACCACGCCGACGACATCACGGCGACGTTCCTCCTGAACCTCCTCTACGTCGGACAGCTCAAGGCGATGCCGCCCGTCCTGCGCTCGGACGACGGCCGCAACACGGTCATCAGGCCGCTCGCGTACTGCCGCGAGTCGGACATCGCGGAGTACGCCGCGCTTAAAGATTTTCCGATCATCCCCTGCGACCTCTGCGGCTCGCAGACGAACCTCAAGCGCGCGCGCGTCAAGCGCCTGGTCGAAGAGCTCGAACGCGAGATTCCGCACGTGCGCGCCTCGATGCTGACGGCGCTCACCAACGCCGTCCCCTCGCACCTGCTCGACCCTTCGCTCTTCGACTTCCGTAATTTGCGCGCCGCCGGCGGCAACGTCGAGGCCGAACTCGACGCCGCGCTCGGCCACGCCGAGCCGGAAGACGCGCCCGCCCTCGTCTCCATCGGCTGAGCATGAGAATTTGAGATTTCAGATTTCAGATTTGAAATCTTTACCCTGATGGCCGCGACCAAGAGCAAAGCAAAGACCGCCGCGAAGAAGGCGAAGCCCGCGTCAAAGGCGAAGAAGGGCGCGGCGAGTAAGAAGGCCGCGGCGAAGCCGAAGGCGGCGGAGAAGACTCAGCCCACCAAGGCGGCGAAGAAAGCTCAGGCGGCGAAGTCTGTGAAGACGAAGGCTCGGCCGAAGGACGTTTTGGACTTCGGCGATTTCCCGGCGGGTTCCGTGACGAGGCAGGACGTGACGCTCTGCCTGTCCTGCATCTACAAGCTCTTCACGAATCAACTCGGGCTCGCGCCGCGCACGGCCTACAACGAGATCAGGCGCTACGCGCCGAGCGTGGGCGAGCTGACGGCGCGCCCGCCCGCGCGCCCGTTCTTCAAAACGTCTGACGAGAAGAACCCGCGCTGCCCTTACTGCGACGCGCCGAAGCGCTGGCACGCGGCGCTCGCCGTCTACCGCGTCGAGGGCGGCAGGGCTTCGGACGCCGCGCGCCGCGCGCTCCTCAAAAAGCTTCCGACGAAGGACGAGCAGTTCGTCTTCACGGAAGAGAAGAAGACTTCGAAGCAGGTCTTCTTCGAGTGGCTCGAACGGCTCGGGCAGACGCTCGACTTCGAGACGGACGAGGCGTGGATGTTAGCGGCCGCGCGCGCCTACCTCGAACGGCGCGAGCCGAAGGCGGACTGGGCCGCGGCCTTCGAAGGCGTGCGCGCCGTCCGCCGCTCGCAGAGGCTCGAGGAGGGTTGGGAGCGCGAAGGGGCGCGCCTCTTCCTCGCGCCCGCGCTCTATAACGACGTGCTGCTCGTGCAGTACCTCGTCAGCCGCTCGCACCGCCACGGCGGCCGCACCTTCGAAGGGAGGCTCACCCTGCCCGACCTCGTCGGCCGCATGCGCCGCGGCGGCCACCTCGACGCGCAGGGCATCACCGAGCGCGACCGCTTCGACGTGCTCGAACAGCTCGTCGAACACCTCACCGGCGGCGACGCCCCCGCGCGACTCCACTTCGTCACCGACCGCCGCGAACTCCTCGAACGCGCCAGGGACGTTTACGACCGCCAGGGATGAAAGGGTGCTGGGTGCTGGGTGCTGGTTAAACCTAAAACCCAACACCCAACACCTAAAACCCAGCACCCAGCACCAAGCACCCAGCACCCCTTCACCGATCCATCTTGTTCCAGTGCACGCGCAGCGGGGCGGCGAGCGAGATGTCGCGCAGGTCGAAGGTGGCGAAGGCCGCCTGCTCTGTCTTGACGAGCTGGTAGACGCCCTCCTGCGTGGTCGTCGAGACGGTGCCGTCGCGCTCGTTCAGGTAGCGCGCGGCCTCCGCGACCGAGGGCTTGGCCTCGTCGCGCTGGTCGCCGAGCGCGTCCACGACGTACGACTTCAGAAGCTTCGGCCAGTAGGAGGCGAAGAGGCGCTGGCTGGCGAAGACGTCGGCCCAGACCGCGCGGCCGTTGCGCGCGACGACGACGCCGACCACGCCCGGCTGCAACACCTCGCTCTGCAGCGCCTTCAGGTAGTCGTCCATCTGCGCGCCGACCTTCTTGTTCGCGTAGACCTCCTGGTACGTGTCGGTCGAGTTGGCCGTGCCGAGCTTCGCGTTGTTGGCGCTGACCTCGTTCCAGACCTCGCTCTGCGCCTTCTTGTCCTGCGCCACGCCGCGCAGCTTCGGGTGCGCCAGCGCGCCGAGACTGGAGAACTTGCCGTCGTCGGGCGCGGGTGCCTCCATCGGCGCGGCGGCCGCGCGCCTCGACCCGCCACCGCCGCCCGAGCCGTAGCCCGCGGTGCGCGGCGTCCAGCGGCCGTGCTCGACGCAGAAGACACTCAGCGCGACGGGGATGCTGACGGGCGGGATGAGCCTGTCCTCCTGCACGATGCGATCCTGCTTGCCGCCGACGACGACCTCGCCCGCCAAAAGCATGAGCTTCTTGCCCGAGCGGTTGACGAGCGCCAGCTCGTTGACCGACGCGCCGCTGCTGTAGGCGACGCTCTGGTTGCGCGCGTTCGCGTGCGGGTAGGCGGCGCGCGCCGCCTGGCCGCCGCCGCCGCGCTCGGTGATGACGACCGTGCCGGCCTTCGTGCCCTCGTCGAGCGTGATGTAGGCGTCGGAGCCCTGCAGGTCGCGCCCCCGCACGGGGAAGATGGTCAGGTTCCTGTAGGAGACCGGCGCGAGCACCTGTAGCCCCGACTCGTACCTGCTGCCCTTCGCGCGCGTGACCTGCGGCCCCGCGGGGAGCATGAGCACCCCCAGCAGCAGCGCGCAAGCGCCGAGCGCCGCCGCCAAAGTTCTCGAACCCGGAATGAGAGTCATCGTTCGCCTCCTCGAAAAAGTGTGTGCTGTCTTCGGAATGTGCGGCCATTCCGGGGCTGACGGCCGCCCGCCCTGAAGTGTTACGGGTTGAGAACGCGCGGGACGGAGGGAACTTGCGGACGGAGTTTTAGAGGCATGAACCGTGAACCGTAAACGGTAAACCGTGACGAGATGAAGGCGGCCTGCCTTCTTCCTGTCACGGTTTACCGTTTACGGTTTACGCCGAATCATTTGAGCAGCGACGCGGCCTCGGGGAAGGCGAGGCGTTGGGCGCGCCAACGGATTTCCATGAGGCCGGCCGCGGCCACGAGCGTCGTGTGGTAGTCGGCGTAAGAGTCGCCCGTGTCGGTCTCGCCCCAACTGCCGTCCGCATTCTGGAGCGCGAGCAGCAGATCGGTCGCGGCGCGTACCAGGGGGCTGCGTCCGCCCAGCCCGAAACACTTCAGACATGAGAGGAACTCGCCGACCGTCTCCGCGTCTTCATCCGCGACAAGCCCGGCCGTGTGCCGCTTGATGAACGAGAACTCCTGCGGCAGCCATTCGGGGCGGAGGCTGTACACGTCGTAGTCGTTCAGCGTATAGACGACGTGCGTGACGGCGTAGGCCGCGTCCCAGAACTCTTCGTCCGAGCGCTCCGAAGGGTACGGGCGCAAGGCGTTGAGTTGGCGCAGCACGTCGGCGTAACTTGCGCCGAGCGAGACGCCGTAGCGCCCGGCCATGTAGGTTCGGATGAGCGCGACGTACCAGACCAGGTAGCGGCCCCAGAAGGAGAGACGCCGCCGGCAAGCAGAGCAGGTCTTGCGCCCGCGTCGGTTCAGGACGCCGCAGCGGCAGTAGTCGGTCACGTCCGAGGGCGGCAGCTCTTCGGCGGGGTCGAACCCGAGGAAGTCCGTCGCAGAGAAGCGGCGCGCGGCCGCCCTCAGCTCCTTCTTCAGGCGCGGGTCTCGAAAGCCGAAGAGGTCTGCGTGGAGGCTGCCGTAGACGAGGTCGTAGACGACCTCGGCGTCGGCGTCCGTCGGAACCGCCGGGTGTAGCTCGCGCCAGCGCCGCGCCATCTCCGAACCGACTTCGCGCCCCCAGCGCCGCAAGGAGGTGTCGGCCGCCGAGTTCGCGATGCCGTAGAAGTAGTTGAGGAAGTCGCTCCCGTGGTCTGCGAAGTGGCGCGGGCGGCGCGCGAAGCGTCGGACGAACTCGGCGCCGCGCCGTGCCGCGCGCGTGCACTCCTCCGACCTGTACGCCTGCTCCTTCAAGTGAGACTCACTCAGACTTCGCCTCGCGCGCGCGCCCCTCGTCCGCGGGGTCGGGCGGGCGCGAGGTGACGGCCGCCTGGGCAGCTTCGGGCGGCCGGCGCTTGTAGCGGTGCGTGACGGGGCGGCGGCGGCCGATGCCGATGGCGTGGCGCGAGATGATGAGCGTCGGCGGGAGCTGGCGCCGCTTGAACTCGTTGGCCGGCGACTCGACGCGGTTGAGGATGTCGTAGACGAGCGCGCGGTCGTGCCCCTCCGAGACGATCTGCTCGGGCGAATACTTCCGCTCGAAGTAGAGCCGCAGAACGGGGTCGAGCGTCGGGTAGGGTGGCAGAGACTGGTCGTCGAACTGGTCGGGCGCCAGCTCGGCCGAAGGGCGCTTGTCGATGATGGCCGCGGGTATCAGCTCGCCGCCGCGGTTGATGTGGCGCGCGAGGTCGTAGACCTCGGTCTTCAGCACGTCGCCGATGACGGCGAGGCCGCCGTTCGTGTCGCCGTAGAGCGTGCAGTAGCCGAGGGCCAGCTCCGACTTGTTGCCGGTCGAGAGAAGGAGACGACCCTCCGCGTTCGAGACGGTCATCAGGATGTTGCCGCGCAGTCTCGATTGTAGATTCTCGGCCGCCAGAGATTCGCCCCCGCGCGAAGGCTTGGTCAAACCCATCTCCTTCGTCAGAACCTCGAAGGCCGAGCTGATGGGACGCTCGACGACGGGCATCCCGTAGTTCTTCCCCAAAGCGACCGAGTCCTCGACGCTCCCGCGCGAGGAGAAGGGCGAGGGCATCATCACGCCGAGGACGTTCTCGGCCCCGATGGCCTCGCAGGCGAGCGCCGCGACGACGGCCGAGTCGATGCCGCCGGAGAGTCCGAGCACCGCGCGCTTGAACCCGTTCTTGCGCGCGTAGTCGCGGATGCCGAGGACGAGCGCCTCCCTGATCGTCTCGATGTCGTCGCCCGGCAGGCAGCGCTCGTCGCGCACGCCGCAGTCGAGTTCGACGGTGGCGACGAACTCCTCGAAGGGCGGCGCCTGTAGGATGGTCTCGCCGCGGCAGTCCGTGACGAGCGAGGCGCCGTCGAAGAGGACTCCGTCGTTGCCGCCGACGAGGTTGACGTAGACGACCGGAAGCCCCGACGCCTTCGAGCGGTGCGAGACCATCTGGCAGCGCTGCCCCATCTTGCCGCGGTTGAAGGGCGACGCGTTGGGCGAGACGATGACGGTCGCGCCCAGCTCGATCACTTCGTCGGTCGGGTCGTTCGTGTAGAGCCGCTCCTTCCAGAACGTCTTGTCGTTCCAGAAGTCCTCGCAGACGACGACGCCCAGGCGTTCCTGCCCCAGCTCGAACAGCCGCCGCCGCTCGCCCGACTGGAAGTAGCGCGGGTCGTCGAACACGTCGTACTCGGGGAGCAGGGTCTTGTCGGCGAAGCCCAAAAGCTCTCCGTCGCGGATGACGGCCGCCGAGTTGAAGAGCTTGCGGCCGTGCACCGCGCCCGTCGGGCGGACGGTGCCGACGACGGCCGTCAACCCTTCGGTCGCCGGGACGATTCTTTCGAGCGGCTTCAGAGAGGACTCGACGATGTCGCGGTCGAGAAACCAGTCGAGCGACGTGTAGCCCTGCACGGCCACCTCGGGGAAGACTACAAGGTCGGACTTCTCCTCCCTCGCCTGCGCGATGGCGCGCAGGATCCGCTCCGTGTTCCCCTCGTAATCCCCGTTCGTCGTGTTGATCTGCCCGATGGTGACTCGCATGCCTGGATTTTACCACGAGGCCCCGCCCGCCTCAGCGAAAGTCCTTGATGAGCATCACGTCGTAGAAGGTGTCGCCGCGGGCGACGGCGAGCTGGCGGCCGTCGCGCGACCAGGCGACCCAGAAAACACGGTCGGACTTCCAGTCGGTCAGGGCGTGCGGGCGCCCGCCGTCGAGCGGCTGCGCCCAGAGGTTCGAGACGTTCTCCTTCTCCCTCACGTAGACGAAGGCCCGCCCGTCCGGCGACCAGCTCAACGCGTAGGGCTCCGGGTTGATGTCCTTCGGGCAGTCGAGGACGTGGACGGGCTCGCCGCCCGCCGACGGCGCGACCTCGACCCGCTCGGGCGCGTCCGGGTTCTCGCGGTAGCGGTAGAGCAGCAGCGAGCCGTCGGGCGAGAGCGGGGCCGACCCGGTCTCCTTCCGCATCACCTGCTCGGGCGCGCCGCCCTCCAGGGGGACGCGCCACATCACCTTCTTGCCCGAGGCGTCGGGCGCGGCGTAGTAGGCCCAGCGGCCGTCGGCCGAGACCTGCGGGTACGTGTACTGGCCCGGGTTGTGCACGAGCTCGCGCGGCGAGCCGCCGTCGGCGTTCATGCGCCAGATGCTCCAGCCGACGCCGCGATTCGTCTCGAAGACGATGTAGCGGCCGTCGGGCGAAACCGCGGGGTACATGTTGGCGTCGGTGCCGATGGTCAACTGCCGCGCGTCGCTGCCGTCGGCGTTCGCCGCCCAGATGTCGAAGTAGCCGCTCGCGCGCGACGTGTAGACGAGGCGCCCGTCCGGCAGCCAGGCGCAGCCCATGTTGCCGTTCTCGCGCCCCGAGGTGGCCTGCCGCGCGCCCGCGTAGTCGCCGCCCGTCACGACCCACACGTTCGAGCGCAGCTCGCCGCGCATCGCGACTAGGGTCTTGCCGTCGGCCGTCAGGCTCAGGCTGTCGAACTGGTTCGAGTCGTTGGTGAGCTGGCGCGACTCGCCCGAGGGGTACGCGACCTCCCAGACCTGCGCGGGCGTGCCGGGCGCGGAGGCGCGGTCGCGCGCCGAGAGCAGAAGCCCGCTGCGGTCGGGCAGCCAGGCGAGCCCGAGAATCGAGCGCCAGCGCGCCGCGGAGATGATCGACTCGCGCCCGTCCGAGACGCGCGCCTCGCCCACGTGCATGTAGTACCCGGCGGCGTCCGTGCCGAAGAAGAAGTACGCGACGGTCTGGCCGTCGGGCGACCAGGCGACGCTCCTGAACTCCTCGGGCTGCTTGCGCACGGCGAGCACGCGCTCGCCGTCCGAGTCCAGTTCGGCGACGACGATGGCCGTCTCCTTCGTCTTCGGGTCGAGTCGGACGAAGGCGTAGTTTCGGCTGTCGGGCGCGAAGGTGACGGCGCTGTCGACGCCGCGGTTGATGCGGCGCGCGGCCCCGCCGAGCAGCGACACGCGGTAGAGTTCGTTGACGGCCCCCGCGGCACCGCTCACGAGGTAGTAGAGGTAGTTGCCGTCGGGCGAGAAGGCCAGCTCGGAGTAGAGCTGTTCGGGCGCGGGGGGGACAACCTCCTTGTCGCTCGGATCGACCACCTGCCGCAGGTGGATGCTCTGCCGCGCGCCCTCCGCGAAGACGTAGGCGACGAGCCGCCCGTCCGGCGAGACGACCGCCTCGCGCGCGCGCCCCGAGTCGGTCAGCCTCTTGATCTTCATCTGCGCGCGCGCGTCCGCCGGCGCGGCCCGGTTGTCCCACAAGTACCTGTACGCGAGGAGGCCGAGCGCGACGAGTGAGATGGTGCCGAGCGCCGCGAAGACCCACGCGCGCCTCGTCCCCGCGGCCGCGCCCACGCCCGGCGAGGTGGGCAGCGTCGCGGCCGCGCCGACCTGCGTCGGGTGCGCGCCCGTGGCGGTCGTGCCCGCGTGCGAGGCCGTGGCCCCCCCGCCCGTGACCTCGAGGCCGGCGCCGGCGGGGCCGGGCGGGACGGAGTGGTCGAGGTGCGCGCCCGCCTCCACGCGCCGCTTGAGGCGTTGCAGCTTGGCGAGCATCTGCCGCGTCGTCAGGCGCGCCTCGCGGTCTTTGGCGAGCGCGTCCGAGACGATCTCCTGCAGGAGGTCGGGCACTTCGGGAAGGTAATGCAGGAGCGGGGGCGGCTCTTCGTCCTGGATGGCGACGATGGTGTGGCTCGGCGACTTGCCGCGGAAGGGCAGGTGTCCCGTCAGCATCTCGTAGAGCACGACGCCCAGAGACCAGACGTCCGTGCGCGCGTCCACCTCCTCGCCGCGCGACTGCTCGGGCGACATGTAAGAGACGGTGCCGAGCACGGTGCCCGCGCCGGTCGGCGCGAGCGCGCGCGTCGCGGCCTCCGTGTCCACGCTCCCCGCGGCGGGGTTGCCCGTCAGCTTGGCGAGGCCGAAGTCCAGAACCTTGACGTAGCCGTCGCGCCTGACCATCACGTTCTCGGGCTTCACGTCGCGGTGGACGATGCCTTGCGCGTGCGCCTCGACGAGCGCGGCCGCGACCTGCGTGACGAGGTCGAGCGCCGCGCCGAGCTTCAGGCGGTGCTCCTTCATGTGCGCGCGCAGCGTCGCGCCGTCCACGAACTCCGTGGCGAAGAAGCGCCGGCCGTCCTCGGTCTGGCCGATGTCGTAGACCGTGACGATGTTCGGGTGGTTGAGGGCCGAGGCCGCCAGCGCCTCGCGCCCGAAGCGCTCCAAGCGGCGCTGGTCGGTGGCGACCTCCGCGGGCAGGAACTTGAGCGCGGCCGGACGCCGCAGTTCCGTGTCGTGCGCCAGATAGACCTCGCCCATGCCGCCCGCGCCGAGCAGTTCTTTAATCTCGTAGCGTCCGATGCGTGTCCCGGGGCCGAGGCTCATGTCGTCAGTTTCACCTGAAGTTCTGAATCAGCACGAGGTCCGTGGTCGAGGTGTCGCGCACGACGGCGAGGCTCTTCCCGTCGAACGACCAGGCGAGCCAGTAGAGCGGCGCGTCCGTCTTCCACGCCGTGACCTGCCGGGGCTTGCCGCCCGCGAGCGGCTGCCGCCAGACGTTCGTCACGCCGTCGCGCGTGGCGACGAAGTCCAGGCCCCGCCCGTCGGGCGACCAGGCAAAGGTCTGCGCGAAGGCCAGCGCGCCGGGCGGCGCGTCGAAGGTGCGCGCCGGCTCGCCGCCGGAGGCTGGGAAGACGACCATCTGCTGGGACGCGTTCGCGTCACTCGCGCCCAGCTCCCAGGCGAGGAAGCGTTCGCCGTCCGGCGAGATGCAGTTGCCGAAGACCTCCTCCCGCAGCTTCGACGGCTCGCCGCCGTCCATCGAGACCCTCATCAGCACGTTCTTACCCCCCGAGGCCGGGTCAACCAGCGTGTAGTAGACCCACTGCGAGTCGCGCGAGACCTGCGGGAAGACCTGCTGGCCCACGTTGCGCACCAGCTCCTTCGTGCCGCCCCCGTCGGCGTTCATGCGGTAGAGACTGTTGACCCCGTCGCGGACGGACTGGAAGACGACGTAGCGGCCGTCCGAAGAGGCCGCGGGCATGTAGTCGGTCTCGGGGCTGAAAGTCAGTTGCCGGTTGCCCGACCCGTCGGCGTTCACCACCCAGAGGTCCTGGTTGCCGCTCGCGCGGGAGACGTAGATGATGCGGCCGTCCGGCGTCCAGGTGAGCTGGCTGATGGGGGCGGTGCTGTTCGTAATCTGAGCGGCGCGCGGGGGGTCGGCGGCGGGCACGACCCAGACGTTCGAGAAGCCCGTGTCCTGTGTCGTGAGCAGCGTGCGCGAGTCGGCCGTCAGGCTCACCGACCGGTAGCCGTTCGGGTCGTTAGTTATCTGGTAGGGTGTGCCGCCGGGGTAGGAAACATACCAGAGCTGGTCGCGCATGCTGGACGGCGAGGGGCGGGGCACGCCCACGACGATGAGGCCCCTGCCGTCCGGCACCCAGACGAGGAAGAAGTTACTGCTGCCGCCGCGCCAGCGCACCGGGGAAATCTCTTTTGTCGTCCGGGCCGACACGTCTGCCGCCTCCACGGTCAGGTATACGCCTTCGTCGTCCTTGGACGCGGCTATGTAGGCGATCAGCTTTCCGTCGGGCGACCAGGCGGGCGCGCCGAGCACGACGAATCGCCCGGAGGTCGCGGGCTGGTTGACGAGCACCTGCTCGCCGCCGCCGTCCGCGTCCGCGAGGACGAGGCTGGTGCCCTCCGGCGCGCCGCGCACGAAGGCCAGCGAGCGGCCGTCGGGCGAGAAGGTGACGGCGGTGTCCACGTTGAAGGTGAGCTTCTGCGGCTCGCCGCCGATGACGGGGACGCGGTAGAGCGTCCTGTAGGGCGACGCGCCCGCGCCCGTAACGTAATAGAGGCTGCCGGAGTCCGGCGCGAAGGTCACGCCCGCGTAATTAACCTCGGCGGGCGGCACGACCTCGCGCTCGCCGGCCGCCGAAGTCTGCCGCAGCCGCAGACTCATCTTGCCGCCCTCCGACGCCACGCGCGCGATGAGTTTCCCGTCCGGCGAGATGGCGTTGAGGGCCGTCCCGCCGCCCACCGAAAGCTTCGTGAACTTCATGCTCTGGAGTGGGCCGACGGGCGCGGCTGAGCCGGTCGGCCCACTCCCGAAAAACTTGTAGAGTCCGAAGCCGAGGCCCGCGAGCACGACGACGGCTGCCAGGGCGAGCGCCGCGAGCCTGCTCCTCTCGAACTGCCCCGTGCCCTGCTCGGCGCTCGGAACCGTCGAGGCGGCGGTCGCCGCGGTCGTGCTCGCGGCCTGCTGCGGCGGCGCGTCCGAGAGGTGCGCGGATGAGCGCTCGAGCTCCGCGTCCGCGTCGAGCCGCTGGCGCAGGCGGCGCAGGTCTGTGAGCATCTCGCGCGCCGTCTGGTAACGCTCCTCCTTCTCCTTTGTCAGAGCCTTCGTCACGACCCATTCGAGCGCCTCGGGCACGTCGGGCGCGAGCGCGCGAAGCGGCGCGGGCTCGCGGCCCACGACGGCGAGGAGGGTGTCGGTCGTCGTCGCCCCGGTGAAGGGCGGACGCCCCGCCGTCAGTTCGTAGAGGACGACGCCCAGAGACCAGATGTCCGTCCGCGCGTCGGTCTCAAGCCCGCGCGCCTGCTCCGGCGACATGTAGGGCACGGTGCCCATCACCACGCCCGGGTCGGTGTTGACGAGCGAGCGCGTGGCCGCCTCCACGTCCACCTCGGCCGGCTCGTGCTCGGCCAGCTTGGTAAGGCCGAAGTCTAAAACTTTCACGTAGCCGTCGCGCCTCACCATCACGTTCTCGGGCTTGATGTCGCGGTGGACTATCCCCCCTGCGTGGGCGGCGGCGAGCGCGGCCGCGACCTGCACGCCGACGTCGAGCACCTCGCCTAAGCCGAGCCTTCGCGCGGCGTGCTCGCGCAGGGTCACGCCGTCGACGAACTCCGTGGCGAAGAAGCGGCGGCCGTCGTCCGTGCGGCCGATCTCGTGGATGGTGATGATGTTCGGGTGGTTGAGGGCCGAGGCGGCGCGCGCCTCCCGCTCGAAGCGGGACATGCGGCGCGGGTCGGAGGCGACTTCGGCGGGCAGGAACTTGAGCGCGACGGGGCGGCCGAGTTCCGCGTCGTGCGCGAGGTAGACCTCGCCCATGCCGCCCGCGCCGAGCAGTTGCCTGATCTCGTACTTGCCGACGCGCTTTCCCGCTTCGAGTGTCATACGCCCTCGGCCCCGGGAGTCGGACAGGAGCGGCACATTCTAAATCGGAAGGTGTGAGAAGGGAATAGAAAAGCAAGGATGAAGGGTGAAGGCGGAAGGATGAAGTTCAAACCCTATCTCCTTCATCCTTCCGCCTTCATCCTTCATCCTTTCCATGTCCGCCGCCGCCGGGCGTCTCGATGCGGACGCGGTCGCCGGGGTTGAGGTCGCGTGAGCCTTTGGCTTCCTGCCGCGAAGCGCGGCCGCCGCGGACGACCGAGTCGCGGCCGCGCTTTCCGTCTTCGCCGCCTTCGAGGCCGTAGGGCGCGCGCGCGCGCCGGTCTGCCAGCAGAGACATGCGCGCCGCTGCGAGCGTCTCGATCTCTCGCACCACGCCGTCCCCGCCCCTGTGTCTCCCGCGGCCGCCCGAGCCGCGGCGCAGGCGGTAGGCGCGCACGCGCAGGGGGTAAGCGTACTCCAGGGCCTCGGCCGGCGTGTTCAGGCTGTTGGTCATGTGCGTGTGGACGCCCGAGACGCCGTCCACGCGGGGCCGCGCGCCCATGCCGCCCGCGACCGTCTCGTAGTACGCGAACTCGCGCCCCGTGCGCGGGTCTGTGCCGCCGATGGTCAGGTTGTTCATGGAACCCTGGCTCGCCGCGGGGACGCGTTCGGGGAGCGCACTGGCCAAAGCTTTAAAGAGCACGTCCACGATGCGCTGCGAGGTCTCGACGTTCCCGCCCGCGACCGGCGCGGGGTGCGTGGCGTTGACGACCGTGCCGGCGGGCGCGAGGACTTCGATAGGCTCCATCAGCCCCGCCGACGCGGGCACCTCCTCCGCCCCGACCAGACAACGGAAGACGTAGGCCACGGCCGAGACGGTGATGGCCTCGACGGCGTTGACCGGCCCCGAGACCTGCGGCGCGCTCCCCTCGAAGTCTACGACCGCGCGCTCGCCCTTCACCTCGACGCGCACGCGCAGGGACACCTCCTCGTCCTTCACGCCGTCCGAGTCGAGCGCGTCCTCGGCCTCGTACACGCCGTCGGGGATTGTGCGCAGCGTCGCGCGCATCATGCGCGCGGAGTATTCGATTAAATGGCGCGCGTACTCCGCGGCCTCCTCCCGTCCCGCCCGCGCGACTATCTCGAGCAGCCGGGCCGCGCCCGTCTTCAAGGAACCGACCTGCGCCTCGAAGTCGGCGCGCCGCTCGCGCTCGACGCGCACGTTCGCGAACAGCAGGCGCATCAAGTCCTCGTTCACGCGCCCGCCGACGACCAGCTTCACCGGCGGAATCCTCAGCCCCTCGCCGTACACGTCCGTCGCCATCCCCATCGAACCCGGCGTCGCCCCGCCGATGTCCGCGTGGTGCGCGCGGTTCGCGACGTAGAAGAGGGGTTGGGGGTTGGGGGTTGGGGGTTGGGGTTTAGGTGTTGGGAAATTCGCGCCGCGCCGCAAGCGTTTTGTCTTCCCCAGCACCCAGTCCCCAGCACCCAGCACCCCTCCGAAGACGCCGGAGACGAGCGTCACGTCGGGCAGGTGCGTGCCGCCCGCGAAGGGGTCGTTGAGGGCGACCACGTCGCCGGGGCCGATGCTCGTTTCTCGAAGCGCGGCGGCGACGGCCATCGGCATGCTGCCCAAATGAACTGGCATGTGGTCGCCCTGCGCGATGACGCGGCCCGCCGAGTCGAAGACGGCGCAGGAGTAGTCGCGCCGCTCCTTGATGTTCGGCGAGTGCGCCGTGCGCCGGAGCGTCAGGCCCATCTCCTCCGCGACCGAGGTGTAGAGCGCGCGGTAGATTTCCAGCGTCGTCGGGTCGAAGCCTCTCTTCATAATTCGATGACGAGGTTGCCGAGCCTGTCCGTGAACGCTCGGGAGCCGGCGGGCACGAGCGTCGTCGAAGAGTATTCGGTGACGACGCACGGCGTCCTGAGTCGCGCGCCCGCGGGCAGCTCCTCGCGCCGGTAGACGTCCACGTGGCGCGCGCCCTCGTCGAAGTGCACGCGCGCGGTGCGTTGCGGCTTAACGTTCGAACTTGCGGAAGCGGAGCGGCGCGGCCTCTCGTCCTTCAGCCCTTCAACCAAGCCGGAAGAGCGCAGGCGCGCGCTCACCACCTCGATGGAAGCGGCCGTCTGCGCGTAGCCGTAGCGCGCCTCGTGCTCCTGGTGGAAGCGCTCGACCAGGCGTCGCCCGCCGTCCCAACCTATCTCAAGCTCGAACGACTGCCCCGCGTAGCGCGCCGCGATTGTCCGCTCGTGCCTCTGTCGTTCGTCACTAAAGCCTTCGCGTTTGAGCGCCGACCGCGCTTCACGCTCCATCTCGCCGAAAGCTCTCTCGACGCGCGCGGCCTGCGCCTTGGCGTCGCTTCCGACTTCGAGCATGAGCGTGCGGCTCAGGCTCTTCAACACGTCGGCGCGCAGGCAGCCCAGAGCCGACAGAGCGCCCGGCGCGCGCGGCACGAGCACGCGCGGCACGCGCAAGTGCCGCGCGAGTTCCACCGCGTGCAGCCCGCCCGCGCCCCCGAACGTGACGAGCGCGCACCCGCGCGGGTCGAAGCCGCGCTCCACCGAGACGGCGCGCAGCGCGCGCTCCATCCCCGCGTTTACGACGCGCACGACCCCGAGCGCCGCTTCCGTCGCAGACACCGCCCGCCCGCCCGCCGCGCTCATCGCGCGCGCGAGTTTCGATAAAGCCCCGACCGCGCGACTCTCGTCCAACTCGAACTCGCCGCCGAGCAAGTCCGCGCCGCCGAACCTTCCCAGGACTAAGTTCGCGTCCGTCACCGTCGGCAAATCCGAACGTCCGTAGCACGCAGGCCCGGGCACCGCCCCCGCAGACTCCGGCCCCACGCGGAGACTGCCGCCCGCGTCCACCCTCGCAATCGAGCCCCCGCCCGCGCCGACCGTGTGTATGTCGAGCACGGGCACGGCCACGGGCAGGCCCGCCACGCTCGCCTCGTTCGTCAACTTCAGACGCCCGCCCGCGACGAGCGCCACGTCGGTCGAGGTGCCGCCCATGTCGAACGTGATGACGTCTTCGAAGCCGGCCGCGCCCGCCGCGTGCGCCGCGCCCACGACTCCGCCCGCGGGGCCGGAGAGTATCGTCCGCACGGGCTCTTCGGCCGCGGCGCGCGCCGAGATGCTCCCGCCCGAAGACTGCATCACGCGCAAGCGTCGGCCCGCGACGTGCGCGCCGAGCCGCCCGAGGTACGTGCCCATCAGGGGTTGCAGGTAGGCGTTGATGGCGACGGTCGAGGTTCGTTCGAACTCTCTGTACTCGGGGAGGATTCTGTGCGAGACGGAGAGCGGCACGCCTTCGAGCGCTTCGGCGAGCGCGCGCTCGATTCTCCTCTCGTGCTCGGGGTGCGTGAAGGAGAAGAGGAGGCAGACGGCGATTGACTCGGGCCGCGCGCGCTTGAGCTTTTTGACGAGAGACTCGACCTCTTCGTCGGTCAACTCTTCGACCACCGAGCCGTCGGCCGCCACGCGCTCGCGCACGCCGAAGCGCAGGGCGTCTTCGACGAGCGGCGCCGGGCGCGTCCAGTCCAGATCGTAGAGACTCCCGCGCGCCTGCCGTCCGATGACGAGCACGTCCTCGAAGCCTTCGGTCGTCACGAGTGCCGCGCGCGCGCCCTTCCTTTCCAAGAGCGCGTTCGTCCCGACGGTCGTCCCGTGCACGACCTCCAGGTCTCGCACGCGGACGCCCGCCTCCATCGCCGCGCGTCGCAGGCCCTCGGCGATGGCGCGCGAAGGGTCGTCCGGCGTCGAGGGCACTTTGAAGACGCGCGCCCGCCCGCCCGCGTGATGGACGAAGTCCGTGAACGTCCCGCCCGTGTCCACGCCGACGCGCACCCTCTCGCCCTTCTTCATTCCTTCAACCTCACGCGCGGCCAGCGATCCGTGTCGGGCGTGCCGTCCGGGTTACCGCAGTCGTCCTGCCTCCGCGCCTCGACGACGCGGAGCAACCCGCCCGCGAAGCTGTAGCGGACGAAGAGGCCGCACGTGCCCATCGCGTCGGCCTTCGACATCAGGGACAGCTCGCGCCTCCGTTGGTTGAAGCCGGCAAGCGCGCGCACCTCCGTCTCGCCTTCGAAGCCTCTCAGTTTGAGAGAGCGCGCGCGCCGCCCGTCGTAGAGCATGAAGACCGCGCCCGGCTGGATGCCGCCGCCGTCGCACGTGACCTCGACCAGATAACGTCCGCGACCCAGCCGGTGGAATTCGAGTCCGCTGTACCTCTCCTCGTTAGGGTAAGACTCCTGATAACCCTGCTCGCACGACTCCGGCCAGCGGAGCACGTCGCGCCACAAGGCGCGGTCGGCGGGCGTCAGATTCTTCCTCACGCGCGGCGTCTGCGCCGCGGCGCACGTTGTGAAGAATAGGATTTTCAACACAGAGACACAGAGACACAGAGGCACAGCTTTGAAGTCATATCTCAACAAGCCGTGTCTCTGTGCCTCTGTGTCTCTGTGTTGAAATCGAAACACCTGACGCTCGACTGAAAACAACTTGTCCTTCATCTCTCAAACTTCCGAGCTAAAGCGGCGGGCGCTGCCAGCCGCCGAGCGAGCGTTCGACTTCGAGGGCGGCGGCCAGCGCCACGTCTTCGCGCCAGGGGCGCGCGACGAGCTGCACGCCGAGCGGCAGACCTTCGGCGGAAGTGCCCGCGCGCACGACCGCGCCCGGCCAGCCCGTCATGTTGTAGAGCATCGTGTAGCTGAAGAAGAGCTGGTTCTCGTCGTCGAACGTCGTCCCGTGCGGCATCGCCGCGCGCGCGCACGGCGGGCAGACGAGGAGGTCGTAGTCGCGCATGAACGAGAGCATCTGCGAGCGCCACGCGTCGAGCTGGTGGACGAGCATCGTCACCTCGCCCGCCGTCAGACTCCGCGACCCGAGCACTTCGAGCAGGCGCGTCATCAGGGGACTCGTCTCGACCGTGCCCGACATCATCAGGAGCATCCGCAGCCCCGCGCCCGAGTCCGCCGCGTAGAGTCCGAGCAGGAGGCCGTACGCGTCCTCGGGCACGGGCGGGCGCACCTCGACCACTTCGGCCCCCGCGTCGGCGAGCACGCGCGCCGCGTCGCGCGCGACCCCGGCGAGGTCTTCGGTCGGCGCGACGATGCCGTTGTCCGTGTGGAGGGCGACGCGCAGGCCCTTCAAATCGACTCCGCGCATGTCTCCGAGCGGGACGGGTGCGACCGAGGGGTCTTGCCAGTCCGGGCCGCAGAGGACGGGGAGCGCGAGGGCGAGGTCTTCGACGCGGCGCGCGAGCGGGCCGATCTGCCAGATGGAGTCGAGCAGGCCGCCCATCGGCGGGAAGTGTCCCGTGCGCGGCGTGCGCCCCGAAGTAGGCTTCAGCCCTGCGATGCCGCAGAAGTGCGCGGGCACGCGGATGCTCCCGCCCGCGTCGCTGCCCAGCCCCAGCGGCGACATGCCCGAGGCGACGGCCGCGCCCTCGCCGCCGCTGCTGCCGCCCGGCGTGCGCGAGAGGTCGTAAGGGTTGTGCGTGCGGCCGTAGACGAGATTGTCGCTCTCGAAGGCGAGCGAGATTTCGGGGACGTTGGTCTTGCCGAGGACGACGGCGCCCGCCGCCTTGAGGCGCGCGACGCCGGCCGCGTCCCGCTCGGGGACGTAAGCCGCGCGCCCCTGTGTGCCGCCCGCCGAGACTATCCCTTCCGTCTCGAACGCGTCCTTGATGGTGACGGGGACGCCGTGCAGAGGCCCCCACTCCTCTCCGCGCGCACGCGCCTCGTCGGCCTCGCGCGCGCGCCGGCGGGCGGCGTCGGCCGTCACCTGCACGAACGCGTTGAGCTTCGGGTTCGCCTCCTCGATGCGCGCGAGGTAGGCCCCGACGACCTCCGCCGAAGAGACCTCGCCGTCCTTAATCGCCCGCGCCAATTCCGACGCCGAAGCGTAGATGATCTCGTCCATAGCTCACTCCGTTCGCGCGTGAACCGTTAACCGTAAACCGTGACAGGAAGAAAGCTGTTTTTATCTCGTCACGGTTCACGGCTCTTCCGGCTCCCAGATGTCGAAGAGTTGGCGGAGGGCGACGATCTTGCCGAGGTGGTAGGAGGTGTGGACGGCGAGGCTGGCGAGCACGTCCGCCATCGTGTGGCCGCGGTCGGTCTCGTGCGCGAGGCGCTCGGGCGTCTCCGCCCACCACAGGGCCTTCTCGATCCCGGCGAGGAACTCCGCGACGAGCACCTCCCACTCCTCCTGGCTCGCGGGCGGGCGCTCCGGGTAGACGTTCCCCTTCTGCCACTCCTCGTAGAGCGCCTCGTCGCGGTAGGCGATGATCGTCTGCCAGCGGTTCGCGTGCCAGAGCTCCTCGTGGATCGTGTGCGAACGCGCCGACGGCCTGCGCGTCGCCTGCTCCAGCGTGAGTCCCGACACGATGCGCTCGCGCCGCGCGAACTCGCCGTCCTTAAACAGGTGCTCCCACTTGCTCAAGCTCTCTTTCCTTTCAGCGCGGCAGAGTCTCCGACAGCAGGCGGAAGACGTTCCCGCCCATGACGGCCGCGACCTCTTCGTCCGTAAAACCCTCTTCGAGCAGCGCGTCGGTGACGAGGACGACGCCCGTCGTGTCGAAGGGCTCGTTGACCGCGCCGTCGAAGTCCGAGCCGAGCGCGACGTGCTCAACGCCGACGACGTTTGCCGCGTGTCGTACCGCCTTTGCTACCGCACGCGCGTCGCGCCCGCACGTCGCGGAGTCCCAGTAGCCGATGCCGATGACGCCGCCCTTCGCGGCTATCTTACGCAACTGCTCGTCGCTCAGGTTGCGGTTGTTGTCGCAGGTCGCCTTAACGCCCGTGTGCGAGACGACGACGGGGCGGGTGGCAATCGCGACCACGTCGTCAATCGTCGCGGCCGAGGCGTGCGCGAGGTCGACGAGCATCCCGCGCGCCTCCATCCTCCGAATCAGCTCGCGCCCCTTCTCCGTCAAACCAATCTTGCCGACGCCGTGCGCCGAGCCGCCCCACTCGTTGTCGTAGAAGTACGTCGGCGCCATCATCCGAAAGCCCGCGTCGAAGAGCACGTCCACGTTGCCGACGTCCCCTTCGAGCGGGTACGCGCCCTCGGCCCCGAGCAGCCCCGCGACCGCGTGCGGGTCGGCCCTGCGACGCTCGACGAAGCTCGCGAGGTCGCCGGCCGTCTTGATGATGGTCAGGCCCCCGCCCGAGCGCGACGCCGCCTCGTGCAGCTTGCGCGCCTGGTAGAGCGCGCGCTCGCGTATGCTCCGCACGCTGCGCAGCGGCCAGCGCTCCGCGAGGGCGATGGCCGTGACGCCGTCGAGCCCCTCGGGGTTCGTGTCGTACTTCGGCGCGTAGGGCGTGTGCGTGACGGTGGTGAAGAACTGCAGGGCGACGCCGCCCTCTGCGAGGCGCGGCACGTCCACGTGGCCGCGCTCCGAGCGCGCGAGCAAGTCCCTCCCCCAGAGGAGCGTGTCGGCGTGCATGTCCGCCACGAGCAGCTTCGAGTGGAGCGCCCGCGCGCGCTCCGAAGCGCGATACGGCCCGCGCACGCGCGTCCCGTTGAGCAGCCACTCCGCCAACGCCGGCACCACCGTAAAGATAGCCAACACGCCCAGCACGGCGAGGAGGAGGAGGACGGCGATGAGCTTTCTCTTCATGGGAAAAGTGGGCAGCAGGCAGATGGCAGTCGGCAGTTGAAAACCCTGCCGTCGAGAACTTAGTTTTAACCCTTCAACTCCCTCAACGCGGAGCGACTGCCTACTGCCATCTGCCTACTGCCTACTCTCCTACCGTCACCCGGCAGCCGGAGGCGTGTGCGGCGCGTGCGGCGTCGAGGACGAGTTGCGTGTGGTGGCCGTCGTCGAAGGTGGCCGCGCCTTCGACCGTGTTGCGCCCTTCGCGCAGCGCGTCGATGATGGCGCGGGCGAAGACGGTGAAGCCGCGCGACCACTCGGTGTCGCGCATCCTCGCGGCCAGCGGCGCCTCTCCGGTCTCGACCGCACCCCACGCGCCCTCGCCCACGCGCGCACGCCAGAGCCGGCCCGCGCCGTCGAGCCGCAGCGCCCCCTCGGTGCCGAAGACCTCGACGCTGTGCTCCATCGCGCCGGGCTCCGCCATCGAGACGCAGACGACGCCAGACGCGCGCTCGGCCGCGCCGCCATCCTCGAAGTTGACGAGCAAGGAAGCCTCGTCGTCGGCCGTCACGGGCCGCATCTCGCCCGAAGCGGGGTCGCGCCTCTGTGCGAAGCGCGCCGCGAGCGCGGCCGAGACGTGCGACACGCGCGTCCCCAAGAGCCAGTGCAGAGCGTCCACCGCGTGCGACCCGATGGCCCCGAGCGCGCCGCCGCCCGCGTGCTCGTCCGACCACCAGCTCCAGGGCGTGTCGGCCGACGCGCGCGAGCCGCCGCGGAACAGAAACTTCGCGTGGCGTACGCGCCCCAGCTCGCCGCTCTGTATCAACTCGCGCATGCGCCGGCGCGCCGGCATGAATCTCAACTCGTGGTCGATGAGTGCCAGCTTGCCCGACGTACGCGCGGCCTCGCACATCCGCGCCGTCTCCACGGCGTTCATCGCCATCGGCTTCTCACACAGCACGGCCTTGCCCGCTTCGAGCGCGCCCACGGCCATCTCCGCGTGCGTCACGGGCGGCGTCACGATGCTCACCAGCTCCACCTCGGGGTGCGCCACCACCTCGCGCCAGTCCGCGGCGACGAACGGAATCCCGAACTCGCGCGCCGCCAGCTCCGCGTTCTCCCGCCGCCCGCTCGCCACCGCCACCACGCGCGCGCCCTCACACGCCGCCCACCCGGGCAACTGCGTCGTCCGCGCGAACCCCGTCCCGATGATGCCGACGCCGACTGTCCTTCCGCTTGTCACGAACGCCTCGGCTTTCTGCTTGGATTGTGCTGAAGGTAGGTAAAGTGCCCTCTGTAGGATTCGAACCTACAACCAACGGATTATGCATGCCACTACGGCTTTCGCCGCGCACCGCTTCAGAGCGGCGGTTGTGGTCTGGACTTTCCCTTCGCTTTACGCGTCTGCCGTCAAGTCTCTACACCTTCCCCTCGGGTCGAAGGGCTTGGCTCGGGATTACCGTCCCGCTTTCGCGGCTTAGGCTTCCCCGAATTTGGCAGATTCTACGGGCGCACCCGAGACGAACCCGACACCGCCTGGACTCGAATGTGATACGCTCGCAACCCTACTCTGAAAGTCGTATGGAAAAGGTCTGCGTCATCTGCGAAGTACCCCTTACCGGCAGGCAGACTGTCTTCTGCTCGCGCCGATGCAAGAACGCTTCGACAAACAACAGGCATCAGAATTACGTCTCTCAACAACAACGCGGCCGGCAGAGAAAACAACAACTGATTCGACAGAAGGGCGGCCGGTGCGAGCGATGCGGTTACCGCCGCAACGAAGCGGCGTTGGCCTTTCATCACCTCGAACCGGCTGATAAATCCTTTCCCCTCGACATCAGGCATTGCTCGAACACTTCCTGGAACTCGCTTCTGGCCGAAGCGAGCAAGTGTCAACTCCTCTGCCTGAACTGCCACGCCGAGATTCATAACCCTGAATTTTCCACGTAGACTTTTCAAAGAACCGAGTCCGCTGCTCTAACCATTGAGCTAAGAGGGCACGTATGTTGTGCTGCGCGATTATAAAGACCGACAAGGTGCGCCGCAACTATGCCTACTTCATCGTCTCTTTGAGGGCTTCGAGTTGGGCGAGGTGGCGGTCTTCGTGGGCGCCGACGAAGAGGAGCCATTGGTAGAGGTCGAGGGGGCCCCAGGCGGGGTGCGGGAAGCGCAGCGCCCGGCCGTCGGCGCGCTCGATGCGCGGGCGGAGGGCGTGGAGCGCGGCGCGCGAATCCTTCAGGCGCGCGAGCGAGTCGGCGACGGCGAGCGCGCCCGTCGGGCGGACGCGCTCGGGCGCTTCGAGTTTGACGCCGCGCGAGCGCTCGACGAACTCCTCGACCGAGACGGGCTCGAACGTGCCGGGGGCGTCCGCCTCCTCCGCGTTGGAGAGCAGGCGTTCGACGACCTTGACGACGCCGCCCTCGACAATCGAGAGGTGCTCGACGAGCTGCGCGACAGACCAGCGGTCGGGCGCGGGGCTGAAGGCCATCTGCTCTTCGCTCAGGCCCTCGACGGTCGAGTGGAGCCGCGCGCGCGTGCGGTCGATGTGTTCGAAGATTTCGGGGACGCTTTTGAAGTCCATGAAAGGGGGGCGCTCCTCTCGTCTGTCCGGGGCCGGAGCCGGCCGAGCACGGCCGCCTGCGCCGAGACGTGGATGACGTGCCAGCGCGGATACCTGAATTCCGGCCCGCTCTTGTAGATGTGCACGAAGGCCGTCTGCGCGTAGATCGTCTCGGGCTCGACCCATTCGAGCCGGACGAAGGGGTTCAAAGAGATGAGCAGGGCTTCGCCCGGCGGCCGTGGCGGCTGCGGTTGCGGCTCGTCGGCGCCTTTCGGGGTCACCTTCGGCTCGGCCTTCTTGAAGACGCGCGCGTCGTAGTCGGCCGAAGAGGCGCGCAGGGGCTCGCGCAGGGAGAGGCCCGCGCCGGTCGGCGCGCCGCCCGAGGCGTCGTAGACCGCCATGTCGTACTCGAAGGCGGTCGCCAGCTTCGAGCCGTCGGGCGACCAGGCCGGCTCGACCGGCGTCTCGCGGTCGTCGAGCAGACGCTCCTGCCCTTCGAGCGTCAGGAGGCGCGGACGGCCCGCGTGCGGGTTGCCCTCGCGCCGCTGCGCCTCCCACTCGTCCTCCTTGCAGGCGAGCGCGGCGACCTGCCGCCCGTCGGGCGACCACGCGAGCTTGAAGTAGATGAGCCCTTCGCGCGCGGTCAGCGGGCGCAGATTGTAGCCGTCGCGGTCTCCGACGTAGACCTGCTCCGTGCGGAAGGTCTGCGTCGAAGGGATGAGGGGCGCGGCCGTCGGCTCGGGCAGCGCGCCGGGCGTGCCCACGGGCGAAGGCGAGAGGCCCGGCGGCGCGGGCGCCGTGTCCTGCGGCGTGGCCTGCGGCGTCGGCGTGCGCACGCCGCTGAAGAGGATGTAAGAGCCGTCGGGCGACCACGCGACCTCCGCGGGGAAGACGCCGGTCAGGTCTGGGGGCAGGACGTTGCGTATGAACTGGCCGCCCGTGTTGTAGAGGTCGATGCGGAAGTCCGTGTCGGTCTCGCTCGTGCCGTAGAGCGCGAGCGCGCGCATGCCCGAAGGGTCTACGACGGTGCGGATGAGCGCGTCCGAAGGGCGCTCCGTCTCGAAGGCGGTGCGGATGGCCGCGGCGGGTTCTTCGGGCTCGTCGTGGCGGAGGCGCTCGGGCAGTCTCTCTTCCGCGGCGTCGGGTTCGAAGCGGAAGGCGAGCCGCTCGGCCGGCACGTCGCGCAGGCTCTTCGGCACGACGGCGAGCCCCGCCGACTCCTTGATGCTCTTACACGCCGGCCCCGTCGCCAGCAGCGTCGCCAACAGCAATGCCGCCGCGCGCAACCCGTCCTTTCGAAAGCCCAGGCCCATCTCTTCCCTCTCGGCCGCCCCCGTCTCGTCTTGCGCACGATGATAGGAACGCCCACGCGGCGGTGTCAAAGGGAAGTAGTAGGCGGTAGGCAGTTGGCAGTAGGCAGTTAGGAAAAGACAAGGCAGTTAAAAGAATCGGAGGCGGCGGGATTCACGACCCGCCGCCTCCGATTCTCTTCGGGGCTGTCCCCTGCCTTCAACTGCCTACTGCCAACTGCCTACTGCATACTTCTCTTCTCACTTATTCCGCCACTCGGGCTTGCGCTTCTCCATGAAGGCGCGGACGCCTTCGTGCGCGTCCTCGGTCTTCATCAGTTCGTTGAGGTAGATGTCTTCGGTGCGCTCCAGGGCTTCGAGGAAGGGGCGGCCGCGGGCGGCGTCCAAAGCGCGCCGCGCCATCTCGAGGGCCGGCGCCGAGAGCTCGCGCAGGCGCGAGAGGACTTCCTGCAACTTCGCCTCGAGCTGTTCGGCCTCGACGACGTGGCTGACGAGTCCCGTGCGCAGAGCCTCCTGCGCGTCGAAGATCTCCCCGGTCAACAAGAGCTCGCGCGCGCGCCGCTCGCCCATCACGCGCGGGAGCAGCACGGCCGCGACCGGCGGGAAGACGCCGAGCTTGATCTCCGGCTGGCCGAAGCGCGCGCGCGAAGACGAGATGACGATGTCGCACCCGGCCACCAGCTCGCACCCGCCGCCCAGAGCCGCGCCGTCCACGAGTGCCAGCGCGGGCTTGCCCATCTGCTCCAGGGTGCGGAAGACGTTGTGGAAGGATTCGAGCATCTGGTAGACGGTCTCCGGCTGGTGCTCCTCGACCGAGACGCCCGCGCTGAAGGCGCGCGACCCCTCGGCGGCGTCGAAGACGACGGCCACCACGTCGCGCATCCCCATCACTTCGGTGAGGGCCGCGTCCACCTCCCTCATCATCGCGATGGTGAAGATGTTCAGGGGCGGCCGCGCGAACGTCACGCGCGCCGCCCGCCCCTCCACCCGAAACTTGATGTGCCGATACAGGTTCGCCATTAGACCTCACCCGCGCGATTCAACGCGCGCCGCGCCCTCAAACGACCGAGGAGACGTTCGAGCAGGAGCATCTCCGCGAGCACGAACAGGAGCAGCGCCGCCGCGTCCCAGCGCCGCGCCGCACAGAAGCCCCACACGACGCCGGCCGCGACCAGCGCCGGCCGCGCGAACAGGAAGGGGCCGAAGACGAGCGTGCTCGTCAGGCTCCGCACGTCCACCGACGGCGCCGCGCGCACGGCGAAGGCCGCCAGCACCACGAGCGCGTAAGGGACGTAGACCGTCAGCATCCGCCGCCCGGCTTCGAGCAGCGCGCCGACGAAGGCCGCGCGCTCGCCGGTCAGGACGTAGAGCGCGGCGAAGACCAACAGCGCCAACCCGACCGCCGCCTGCCCCCACAGCGCGCCGCGCAGCAGCGCGCGGCGGTAGTAAGCGCCCTTCCGTATCAGGGCGCTCCGCCCCGCCGCCTCCCTGTATCCGACGAAGGCCGAGTCGAGCGTCGCCAGCACGTAGAGCGCCGCGGGCACGAACAGGTCGCGCAGGTCGCGCGTGTCGAAGCCCGCCGCCAACTCTTCCCACACACTCAACGCGCGCCGCCCCCTTCGCGGTCGTCGAGCCGCGCGGCGCGACGGCCGAGCCCGCGGACGAATCTCTCCCACACCTCCCCGCGCGCGCCGACGACGGCGTGGAACGCGCGCGGGATCGGCGTGCCCCAGAGGCGCGTCGCGTACATCGAGGCGCGGAACGAAGGCGCGCCCGCGCGCGCGGCCGAGAGCAGCGTCGGGGCCGGGTGCGCGCGCACGGCCGAGAGCACGCCGTCGTGGCGCGCGAGCGGCTGGCGCATCCTGATCCGGTGGAAGAGCCAGGAGCCGAGCGGCGCGATGGGCGACGGCTGAAAGTCGAAGTGCAGGAACCCGGACGCGCGCGAGGCCTCGTGCTGCCGGAAGAGCTCGACGAGGGCCTCGCCGCGGAAGTGATGCAGCACGCCCGTCGAGAGCAGCACGTCGGCCGGCTCCGCGAGGCGGAACGCGTTCGCGACGACGAACGAGCAGTCGAGCCCCTCCTCGCCCGCGAGCCTTCGCGCCTCGCCGACGAGCGCGGCGTTGTAGTCGGCGCCTATCAACTCGACCCGGCCGCCGACACGGCCGCAGGCGGCGAGCCAGCGGATCACGTAGCCCGTGCCGCAGCCGAGGTCGACTACGCGCAGACGCCGTTTCGCGCCGACGGCCGCGACCAGGGCCGAGAGGAGTTCCAGCACGCGCCGCCCGTGCTGGAACTCCTCCGACATGCGCTGCATCTCGCAGTGGACGTTGACGAGGAGCCGGTCGACCGCGTCGGGGTCGAGGAACCCGCCCCGCTCCGGAAGACTTCGCACGATGCGCGCCGCGCGCCGGTTGCCGAGCGACTCGAAGAGACTCTCGACCTCGCCCTTGCGCACGCGCCCGCGCGCGAGCGTGGAGGGGTCGTACGAGACTATCTCGTCCGAAATCTCCGGCTGCTCTTTCGTCCCGAAAAGCATCGTCCTTCAGTCGCCCCTCCCGCGCGCGAGCCTCAGGGCGAGGTAGACGGGCAGGCTCAGCGCGAGCAGGCCGAGCGCGTAGAGGCTGTTCTCGGTGGCGCCCCAGACGGCGCCCGCGAGGAAGGCGACGGAGACGGCGAGCGCGAAGGCCGTCGTCACGGGATACCCCCGGGCGCGGTACGGCCGTGCCGTGTCGGGCTCGCGCCGCCGCAGCACGAAGATTGAGAGGAAGACGAGCGCGAGGTCGGTGACGAAGAAGAAGGCGAGCGCCGCGAGCAGCTTCGCGAACGTCCCGCTGAAGAGGATGAGTAGCACCGCCGTCCCCGCCGAGAGCGCGAGCGCCGCCGTCGGCGTCCCGCCCCGGTTGACCCGCGCGGCCGCGCGCCAGAAGAGCCGGTCGCGGCTCATCGCGTAGAGGACGCGCGGCGCCGTCAGCGTGTTCCCGTTCACCGCCGCGAGCAGGGAGACTATCGCCACCACGCCGATGACCGTCGCGCCGCGCGGCCCGAAGACGGCCTCGGCCGCCGCGCCCGCCGCGAGCTTCTGCCCCGCGAGCTGTTCCAAAGGCAGCACGCGCAGGAGCGCCGCGTTGAAGAGCATGTAGACGACGATGACGAGCAGCACGCTCCCCACCATCGCGCGCGGCACGCTGCGCGCCGCATCGAGCACCTCCTCGCCGAAGTAGACCGTGCTGTACCAGCCGTCGTACGTGTAGATGATCCCTTGCAGCGCGAGCACGACGGCCGTCAGCAGCCCGAAACCCGAAGGCACGGACAGGGGCCGCGCCGCCTGAGTCGCCGCCTGAGTCGCCGCCGCCCCGCCCTTGCCGTAGGCGAAGCAGGCCGCGATGAGGGCGACGAAGGCGAGCGTCTTCAGGAGGCTCGTCAACTCCTGCGAGCGGCCGCCCCAGCGCACGCCGCGCCACTGCAGGAGCGCGAAGGCGACCGTCACGCCGGAGGCCACCGCGAGTTCGTGCCCCGCGAGCGCGGGGGCGAGCATCCCCGCGTACTCGCCCAGAACGAGCGCGACCGCCGCCACCGTCCCGCACGTCGAGAGCCAGTCGCTCCAGCCGACGACGAAGCCCGGGTACTCGCCGAGCGCGCGCCGCGTGAAGACGTAGAAGCCGCCCGAGCGCGGGATCATCGTCCCCAGCTCCGCCACCGACACCGCGCCGCAGAGCGCGTACACGCCGCCGAGCAGCCACGCGCCCATGAAGAGCCAGGGGTTCGGCAGCTCGGCCGCCACCTCGCCCGGCGTCCGCAGGATGCCCATGCCGATGGTGATGCCGACCGTCACCGCCAGCCCGAACACGACCCCGAGCACGCGCAGCAGGTGCCCGCGCCCTTCCGTCAGGGCGGCTTCAACGGCCGGCTTCTCGACTGTCGCCATTCGCACCGTGCTCCTTAAAAGTAGGCAGTAGGCAGACGGCAGTAGGCGGTTCGGATGGGAAGGCTATCCGTCGTCATTTGCGGGGCGGATGCCGGAGAGGCGTCGAACACAGAGACACGGAGGCACGGAGACACAGCTCGTAGAGCTATGGGCCAGTAGCCGTGTCTCCGTGCCTCCGTGTCTCTGTGTTGAATAGCCATCACCACTCGGCCCGGCCGCTCACACCGGCAACTGCCTACTGCCGTCTGCCTACTGCCCACCGCCTTCGAAAATTTGACTGAGGTGGCTCTTGAGGTGTTCGACGTAGTCGCGCATGAGGTGTTCGAGCGTGGCGGGTTCGTCCGCGGGGACGGGCGCGAAGCCGATCTCGTGGAGGTTGTGTTCGCGCCGCGGGCGCAGGCGCTCCCGCTCGGGCGCGCGCCCGATGACGTGCGCGAGGTGCAGGTTGTAGAACTTCCAGAGGTTGACCAGCAAAGGCCACGGCTCGTCCTGGTAATCCTGCGCGCGCACCCAGTCCTCCTGCGCGTAGCCTTGGAAGACGAGGTCTTCCTTGAACTGCGCGCGGACGAAGCGCTGGTGGTTGTTCGCGGCGGAGTCCACGAGGTGGCCGAGCGTCTCCTTCGCAGACCACTTCCCTTCGGCGAGCGGCACCGCGGCCTCGGCGTCCGTCAGGGAGAGCAGGCGCGCCGAAGCCTCTTCGACCGTCCGCACGAAATCTTCGAGCACGTCTTCCATCAACGTCACCCCCGCCTGCGCTTGCCGCGCCGCCCCTCCGAGTCGAGCTCGTCCGTCGTGGCGAGCACGAACTTCCCCTTCACGACGACCCTGCCCCCCACCGCGCACGTCCAACTGAAGCGCGTCGCGTTCGTGGCCCAGTCGTAGGCGGCGAAGTCTTCGGGGAAGTTGACGTAGCCGAAGTTGTCGCCCTCGACCTTGACCTGCGTCCGCCACTTCTTGCCCGTGCGCTCGGAGGTCACGACGAAGGTCGCCTCGTAGCCGCCGAGGTCGTCGTTCTTGTCGCGCACGCCGAGCCGCACGCTCGGCGCCTCAGACCACTGCCACTGCACCTGCCGCGCCGGCGCCGCCGCGCCCGCCACGCACATCAACAGCACGAACAACAACGCACACGCTCTCCTCATCCCTCTCCTTCCGCTTGAGAACTTAATTTGAAATTTCAAATTTGAAATTTGAAATTCTTAAAGCGACTGACCGCCGTCGACGTTGAGGACGGCGCCGGTGATGTGGCGCGCGCGTTCGGAGCAGAGGAAGAGGACGGCGTGCGCCACGTCCTCGGGCTCGCCCATGCGGCCGAGGGGCGACTCGTGCGCGGCGCGCTCGCGGACGGCGTCGGGCAGGCGCTCGACCAGCGGCGTGCGGATGAAGCCCGGCGAGACGGCGTTGACGCAGACGCCGTAGCGCCCCAGCTCGGCCGCCGCCGAACGCGTCAGGGCGACGAGTCCCGCCTTCGACGCCGCGTAGTTCGCCAGCCCGAAACGCCCGCGCCCGGCCTCAATCGAGGCGACGTTGACGACGCGCCCCGCGCGCACCCGCCGGAAGTGTCGCGCGGCCGCCTGCGTGTAGCTGAAGGCGCCCTTGAGGTTCGTGTCGAGGACGAGCTGCCACTGCTCCTCCGACATCTCCCACAGGGGCGCGTCCGCGGTCGTGCCCGCGGCGTTGACGAGAAGGTCGAGCCGGCCCAGGCGCACCAAAGTCTCTTCGAGCACGCCCTCGGCCCGCGCGTGCTCGCGCACGTCCGCGCGGAAAGATAACACGCGCCCGCCCGCGGCCTTCAACAAATTCTCGACCTGCGCGAGCTGCGCCTCGGCCGCCGCGTCCACCACGACGAGGTCTGCGCCCGCGCGCGCCAGCTCCCACGCGCAGGCGCGCCCGATCCCCGACGCCCCGCCCGTCACCAGCGCGACCCTGCCCTCGAACTCTAACTGCATACGTTCAGGTGATAAGTGATGAGTGATAAGTGATAAGAAAGACCGGAGCCGCCGTCTTCATCTTATCACTCATCACTTATCACTCATCACTTCACTTCGGGAAGGGAGCGCCGAGCCACGACTGGTAGTTGCGCTTCTGCTGGTCGCTGACTTCCGCGCGCGGGACGATGCGGTAGGTGGCGGCGGCGCGCGTGCCGAGTTTGAGGTTGAGCGTGCGCAGCTCGTCGCCGCGGAAGACCGTGAGCGCGAGCGGGTCGCCGGGCCGCCTCGCGGCGATGCGTTCGTCGAGGAGGTCGCTCGTGGCGCGGTAGCCGTCCACGGCGACGATCTGGTCTCCGGCGTTCAGGCCCTGTTCGTAGGCGGCCGTGCCCGCGGGCACCGCCCTGACGACGAGCGCGCCCGGCGGAACCGCCCTGCCCACGACCTGCTCGCCGTCCTTGGCGAAGGTCGCGCCGAGGTCGGCCACGGTCGGCGCGGGCCGCCCCGCGGCGTCGCTCGCGGTGTCGAGCCTGAGGCCCACCCACGCGAGCGCCGCGTCGTAGTCCAGCTCCTCGCGCCCGCGGACGTAGCGGCGGAAGAACTCTTCGAGGCTCGTGCCGGCCGCGCGCTCCGCCGCTTGTTGAAAGTCGGCGGGCGTGTAGTTGCGCCCCCTTTTGAAGTAGTCGTTGTAGAGCGCGCGCATCACGTCGTCGAGCGTGCGCGCGCCGCCCGAGCGCCGGCGGATTTCGAGGTCGAGGAGCAGGCCGAGGACGGCGCCCTTGTCGTAGTAGGAGATCGAAGAGTTGACCGAGTTCTCGTCCGGCCGGTACTGCCTGACCCACGCGTCGAAGCTCGACTCCTCGGCGCTCATCAACAGACGGCCCGGCGTCTGCTGCAAGCTCTGGACGTCGCGCGCGACGACTTCGAGGTAGCGCCGGTCGGTCAGCAGCCCCGCGCGGCGCGGGAAGATGTTCTCGTAGTAGCTGGTGATGCCCTCCGCCACCCAGAGCAGGCGCGTGTGGTTCTCCTGCGTGTAGTCGAAGGGGCCGAGCGCGTCGGGGCGAATGCGCTTGACGTTCCAGAGGTGGAAGAACTCGTGCGCGAAGAGCGTGTGCAGGCTGCGCCAGTCCTCGGCCGACGAGAAGCCGAAGCGCCGCCACGTGAGCGCCGTCGAGTTGAGGTGTTCGAGCCCGCCGCCGCCCGACTGCCCGAGCATGAGGAGGAACGTGTAGTCTCGGTAGGGAATCTCTCCCATCATCTCGGCCTCGGCCTCGACTATCTTCTGCGCGTCGCGCCGCAGGCGCTCGGCGTCGTAGTCGCCCTCGCCGTCGACGACGACGCGGTGCGGCACGCCCTTGACCTCGAAGGAGAGGACGCGGAAGTTGCTCGCGAGGAAGGGCGAGTCGTAGAGGACGTCGAAGTTCTCGGCGCGGAAGGTGTTCGCCGCGCCGCCCGCGGCGGGCAGCCCCGTCGCGACCTTCCACTCGCCGAACGGCTCGACCTTGAGCGTCGAGGGCGCGCCCAGCAGCCCGTCCGGGTAGACGAGGAGGTTGGCGTTGTTCCAGAAGCCGTGGCGGTCGTTCAGCTCGGCCGTGCGCACCGACAGCTCGTTGGCGTAGACCGAGTAGCGCACGCGCACCTCGCGCGCGCCCGAGGTCTCGACGCGCCAGGTGTTCTTGTTCGCCTTCGTCCAGGCGAGCGCGCGGCTGCCGCCGTCGCGCGCCTCGAACTCCTGCACGTTGCGCTCGAACTCGCGGACGAGGTAAGAGCCGGGCGTCCAGACCGGCATAATTAAGTCGAGCGCGGCGGGCGCCGCGCCGCGGTACCTGAGCGTCGCCTCGACGTTGAAGAGGTGCGTGTGCGGCCGCGGCATCGAGACCGTGTAAGCGATCTCGGGGGCGTCCGCGGGGACTGCGCGCGCGCGCTGGTCTTTGACCTGCGCGTTCGCGGCGCCCAGTGAAAACAGAAACAGTGCCGTCGCGAGGACGGACGACTTCGCGCGAGTGCGTCGCATCGTGCTGAACACTTCCTTCGTCAAACTTAAAATGTGTGGGAGAAGTTAACGGGGGAATCTTACAACGAAACTCCGCGCGCGGGCGAACGGCGCGCCGCGCTTCCAACGGCGCGCAGAGTTGTGTCAAACTTTCGACCGAACGGAATCGGTTTCATATACACGGAGGGCAAAGCAATGGCGACGGTGGCATGTCTGAACTGTGGCGCGAAGAACCGCGTGGACGAGCGCGTAACCCTGGTCGGCAAGCAGCCCGTGTGCGGCCGCTGCGGCACGAGACTGCCGGGCGCGGGCGTCGGCGAGTCGGCGTGGGACGCGGGGCCGGGCGTCAAACGTGACGAGGGCAAGCCCGTGACGGTCACGGACGCGACCTTCGCGCGCGAGGTGTTGGAAGCCTCCGCGGCGCGCCCCGTGCTGCTCGACGCCTGGGCGCCGTGGTGCGGCCCCTGCCGCGTGATCGCGCCCGCGCTCGAAGAGCTGGCCGCCGAGTCGGCCGGCCTCTACCGCGTCGCCAAGCTCAACGTGGACGAGAACCCGCGCACCGCCGCCGCCCTCGGCATCCAGTCCATCCCGACCCTCTTCGTCTACAAGAACGGCCAGCCCGTCGAACGCATCGTCGGCGCCCAACCCAAGAACGTCCTCGCCGCACGCCTCGCGGCGCATTTGTAAGGGTGCTGGGTGCTGGGTTCCAGGTGCTGGTTAAAACGACGTTCTTCCCCAGCACCTGGAACCCAGCACCCAGCACCTTATTGAACGTTGACCGTCACCGTGCCCTTGCCGCAGGGGGAGGTGAAGTTGACGAGGAAGGCGCCGGGCTTGCCGCTGGTGGAGCTGACGACGAAGCGCGTGCCGTTGCCGTCCTCTTCCTTGTGCGTCTCGGCGAGGACGGCGATGTCGGCCCAGTTCGGGGTCGAGGGTTCGATGCGCGGCAGCGCCTGGCCCGTGTAGCCGAGGATGCCCACGTAGACGGCCGCGCGGCCGCCGTTGCCCTTGATGTTTAGCTCGGTGTCGCCGAGCGTCAACATGCACTTGCCGTCCGGCGGCGCGGCTTTGATGGCCGGAGTCGGCGAGGGCATGGGCGAAGGCGAAGGAGTCGGCGTCGCCTCGGGTGAAGGCGAAGGAGTCGGTGTCGCTTCGGTCGCGGGGGTCGCGGGCGGCGAGGCGGGACTCGGCTCGGGCGTCGGTGTGACCGCGCGCGTCGGTTCGGGCGAAGGAGTCGGCGTCGGCTCGGCGATGGCCGGCGTCACCGTGGGCGCGGCCGTGTCGTTGGATGCGGTCTGCGTCGGGGCCGCGGGCGTCGGGGCCGGGCTCGGCGAAGGTGAGGGCGAGGGCGTCGCCGCGGCGACGGTCGCGAGTGGCGTCCCGAGAAGTTTTTCGAGTCCGTTGAGCGAGCCGTTGTTGAGCTTCTTGTAGAGCGCCTGGATGGCGGGCAGACGCTCCGGGTCGGGCAGGGAGCGGTAGCTCGTGACGTATGCGGCCAGCGCGTCGCGCGCGCTCCCGCTCGCTTCGAGCGCCGCGCCCAGGCGCCACTCCGCCTCGCGCCACCACATGGAGTTCTCGGGCAGCACGCTCACCGCGCGTCGCAGGCGCACGGCCGCCTCGGCCGTCTGGCCCTGCTTGTAGAGCGCCCAACCGGCGAGCCCCTCGATCCTCCCGCGCAAGACCCTCGAGAGCGTGTCGCGGTCGCTCGCGAAGATGTTGAGCGGCGCGCCCTGCTCGACGACCTGCTTACGCAGCTCCTTGACCTCGAGCGTCTCGGCGAAGAGCGCGATGGGCGCGTAGGCCACGCCGAGCGCCGGCTCGACGCCGCCGATGGCCGCCTCCGCGCGCGCCAGGGTCTCTTCGGGCGCCACCCCCACCTGCTCAAGCCTGTGCGCGGCGTAGACGTTGCGGTAGGCGCGCATCGCGTCGTCGCCCGCGGCGAACTCGCGCGCGGCCTCGGCCGCCGCCTTCGCGTCCGAAGCGTCCGGCGCGGTCGCGCCCCTGAGCGCGAGCAGAGCTTTCAACATCCGCCCCTCCGAGGGCGGCGCGGCGCTCTCGAACTGCGCGAGGCTCGCGCGCCGCTCGGGCGCGAGCAGCTCGTTGAAGTCCGCGGCCGAGGCCTCGACGCGGCCGGCGAGCCGCGCCACCAGCTTGCCGTCGCGCAAAGTGAAGGAGCGCGCGAGCTGTTCGGCCGCGTCGTCGTAGAGTCCCGCGGCCGCCTCCGCCGCGGCCAGCTCGTAGTCGAGCGTGGCGAAGTTGCCGTAGCGGAGCGCGGCCCTGAAGGCGCGCTCGGCTTCGAGCGGCCGGCGGAGTGCGAGCAGCGCGCGCCCCTGCGCGACGCGCGCCCAGACCCAGCCGAAGCGCGGCTCGAAGGCGACGGCCTTCTCCGCCAACTCGAGCGCGCGCGCGCCGTCGCCGTGCGCCGCGTACCAGTAGGAAGCGCCGACCAGCAGGGGCAGGTCGCGCGCCTCGCCCGTCAAGGCCGGCTGCAACTCGCGCTCGGCCTCCTCGCGCCGCCCCGCGTCGAAGAGCGAGAGCACCACGCCCGCGTGCGCGTTCACGTCCTGCACGTTTGCCGCGAGCAGTTCTTTGTAGATCGCGGCCGCCTCATCGGGCTTGCCCGTCGCGCGCTTCAGCTCGGCCAGCGTGCGGCGCACGGCGACGTTCTGCGGGTCGAGTTCGGCGGCGCGCGCGAACTCGGCCGCCGACTCTTCGAGCTTGAGCGAGTAGCGGTAGGCGACGCCGAGCGCTTGGTGCGCGGTCGCCATGTCGGGCTTCAGGGTGATGGCGGCCTGCGCGAGCCGCGCGCCCTCTTCGGGCTGCTCGATGCCGAGGAAGAAGGAGGCGACGGCGAGCAGGCGCGTCGCGTTCCCTTCGGCGAGCGACTCCACGGTGCGCGCCAGCTCGAGCCCCGCGTCGCGCTCGCCGAGCACGTAGAGGTTCGCGGGCAGTTGCGCGACGACCTCCGCGAAGAGCTTGTCGGACATCTGCGCGGGCGCCTCCGCGACGGCCGCGCGGAAGAGCTCGATGGCGGCGGCGCGGTCGCCGGCCCGCAGTTTCTCATCGCCGAGCGCGGCACGCGCGCTCGTCAGAAGCTCCTGCGCGCGGAGCGTCTGCGGCGAGTCGGGGTTCGCCTTGAGGAACGCCGTCAGGCGCTCGACGCGCGCGGCCGCGTCGAGCTTGACGATCTCGTCCAGTTCCGCCTTCAAAGCGTCCTCGCCCGCGGGCTTCGCCGCCGCGGGCTTCGGTTTCGTGTCGGCCGCCTTCGGCTTCTGCGCCGCCGGCTTGCGCTGCGCGAAGGAGGCGCCGGCCGTCAACGTCAGGAAGGATGAGAGTGCGAAGCTGGCGAAAGTACGTTTCATAAATCCTCACTTGAAAGCCTCGGACAGCACGCGCCCCGTGGCGCTGCTCGGCGGCTCGACGCTCAGGAGGCGCGCGAGCGTGGGCGCGAGGTCGGCGGGCGTCGCCGGGTTCAGGTAGCGCCCGGGCGCGAGGCCGCCGCCCATGATGACGAGGGGGACGTGCGTGTCGTACTCGTAAGGCGCGCCGTGCGTGGCCCCGACCCCGCCGCTCGAGATGTATTTGAAAGCCTCCTGGATGACGACCACGTCGCCGCTGCGCTTCGCGTTGAAGCCGTGCAGCACGCGCCGCGCGACCGCGTCGGCCGGCGGGACGGAGCCCGTGACGAGCTGCGTCCGCGTGAAGTAGCGCGAGATGCCGGGCACCGTGAGCACGGCCTCGCCCGCGACGCGCTCGGCCTCCTCCTGGCTCACGCCGTCGCGCTCGAGCGCCGCGCGGTTGAGGTAGATTTGGTAGTTCGAGAAGGTCTGGACGTAGTCAACGGTCGTGTCCTTCTCGCCCAGTTTGCCGAAGCGCGCGCGGAGGCGGTTGCGCACGGCCGTCAGGATGTCCGAAGGGTTCACGCGCCCGCCCGGCAGGTGCATCGCGACCGCGTGCTCGGGCGAGGGCGCGACGCCGTGGTCGGCGGTGAAGGCGACGACGGTGTTCGAGAGGCCGACGCGCGCATCCACGAAGTCTAAGAGGCTCGCGATCTGCCTGTCGACGCGCAGCGTCATGTCCATCGCCTCGTGGCTGTAAGGGCCGTAGCGGTGGCCGACGATGTCGTTGGCCGAGAAGCTGACGGTGAGCACGTCCGTCTCTTCGTCGGCCCCGAGCTTCTCGTTAACCAGAGCGGCCTCCGCGAACGCGAGCACGAGGTCGTTCGAGTACGGCGAGTAGTCCACGTCCGCGTAGAAGGCTGGGCCGGGCTGCTTCAGGCCGCCGCCGTCGATGACGTGCGGGAAGACCGCCGAGCGCTTGTCACTCCCCCTCTCCCACGGCGCGTCGTCGGGGCCGGCGCGCCGCTCGTACTCGGCGGCGGGCAGCAGGCGTTCCCACTTCGCGCCGAAGAACTTGTCCGCGGGGCGCGCGGCGTTGAAGCGCGCGGCCCAGTCGGGAAGCCGTTCGAAGTAGTAGGTCGAAGAGACGAAGGCGCCGGTCTGCGTGCTGTACCAGTAGGCCGCGTCGGCCATGCGGCCCGCGGGCAGGATGGCCGCGCGGTTCTTCGAGGAGACGCCGACGACGTGCGCGCGCCCCGAGGTCGCCATCTTCAACTGGTCGCCGAGCGTCGAGGCCAGAAGGTTGCGAGGGCTCGCGGCCGTCTCGCCCTCGCCTCCGCCGAGCAGGCGCACCGAGTCATCGCGCACGTTCTCGACCGACTTGCCTTCGACGCGGTCGTACCAGAGGTTGGCGATGATGCCCGTCTCCGAAGGCCAAGCGCCCGTCAGCATCGTCGCGTGGCCGGGCGCCGTCTCGGTCGGCACGTGGTCGTAGTTGCAGTCAGTCCACGAAGCTCCGTCGCGCAGCAGCCGGCGCAGGCCGCCCGCGCCGAACAGGTCGCCGAAGCGTTCGAGGTAGTCGTAGCGGAACTGGTCGACGGCGATGAGCAACACGAGGCGCGGCCGCTTCGCCTGAGCCACGGCGGGGGCCGCGCCGCGGCGCTGAACCGCCTCGGTCGGCGCGCCGAAGACGGCGAGCAGCGCGAGCGTGAGCAAGGCCGCCGTCGCGCGGAGTCTCTTGGAAGGTCTCATTCTCGGTCGGCTTCGGGTAGTCGAAACTGTGCGTCCGAATGTCGGGGAGACGCGGACGTGCGTCGGCTTTTATCGTCTTTTGAGCGGGCATGATAACATCGCGGCCCGAGTGCGCGCACACGGCGGCGCGGGTAAAAAACGGACACAGGCGGGGCTTCATGGAAGTGGGCGGTTTCGACGAAGAGTACGAGCGCATGATGCGGGAGGCGCGCGAGCGCGCGAGCGGCGTGGGCCGGGGCGACGTGCTCGACTACCTCGACCTCAAGGCCGCCAACGACGCGGCCCGCACGCGCTGGGTCGAGTGGCTGCTCGAATGCTTCACGGCGGTCGCGGGCGAGCTGAACCGCGCGGGCGCGGGCCTCACGCTCGCGCGCACGGAGGCGCACCGCTTCCGCGTCGGCACCTCGACGATGGTCGGCCCGCGCCTCGTCCTGCGTCGCGGCGTGCGCGCGCTCACCATCGAGGCCGGCTGGCCGCGCGGCCCGCGCGACGGCATCGTCCGCGGCGGCGGCCTCGCCTCCGCCAGCATCACGCACTTCGGCGACGCGCGCGCAGGCGACGAACTCCTCCTCGTCCCCGACGCGCAGACCGAGTCCCGCTGGTTCGTCATCGACAAGGAGAACCCCGCCGCCCGCGCCGAACTCCAGCCCCAGCACCTCCGCCGACACCTCGCGCGCCTGCTCGCTTAAGCAGTAGGCGGTGACGAGGGTGCTGGGTTTTGGGTGCTGGGTTTTGGGTAAGAGCGGCTTGTCCTCCCCAGCACCCAGCACCTAACACCCAAAACCTTCTTACCGCCTGCTGCCTACCGCTCACGATTTCCGGCACGGCCTGCACGTTTTGGTGAGACGACTTGCGGCCCCGCGCGGCGTCACTCTGACGCCGGAGCACTGTTTTCAAGCACTCTCCGCAACGGCACACGCCTTGCCGAAACGCGCGGCGGAATGATTGCCGCGGGCCACGGTTTCCCCGGCGGATGCGGCAGAGATTTCGAGAGGCGAAGCCGAACAGAGCACGACACTCCCGCCGTCGCCCCCGCGGCCTTCAGCCCCGAACAAGGAGACACGAGAAATGACCAAGAGACGTTTCACCGTTCTGACCTTCGCGGCCGTCGCGCTCGCAACCTTCATCGCGCCCGCGAACGCCTCCGCCCAGTCCGTCTGGGATCGCATCCGCGACCGCGCCGAGCAGGAGCAGCGCGACCGAGACCGAGACCGTAACCGCGACGACGACTGGCGCCGCAACCGCCGCAACGACGACGACCGCTACGGGCGCTACGGCCGCATGAGCGACTACGAGCGCCGCCAGCTGCGCGACCTCGCGCGCCGCATCGACGACCGCAGCCGCGACCTCCAGCGCGACGTCGACCGCGTGCTCGACAACAGCCGCATCAACGGCTCGAGCCGCGAAGACCGCATCAACAACGAGGCGCGCGACCTGCGCAACTCGGCCTCGCGCTTCCGGGGCGTGGCCGGCGACAGCGACCGCCTCGACCGCAGCCGCGACGAGGCCCGCGACCTGCTCGAACAGGCTTCGCGCTTCAGCCGCATGCTGAACCGCCTCCGCCTGGACGGGCGCACCTCGAACGACTGGAACCAGATTCGCTCCGACCTGCGCACCGTCGCCAACATCTACAACCTCCGCTTCAACGACGACCGCGGCTACAACGTCTGGGACGACCGCCGCGACAACCGCCGCTGGGAATAAAGTAGTAGACAGTTGAGCCGGCATCGAGAGCAATTTCACCACAGAGACACAGAGGCACGGCTTGTTGAGTTATGAACTCCAAGCTGTGCCTCTGTGTCTCTGTGGTTAATTTTTGTCTGCTGTACGCGCCTGCAAACGGCAGGACACCGCGCTGTGTCTGAACTGCCTACTGCCATCTGCCTACCGCCTACTGTATCCTGTTCCCATGTCTCAAGACCGCGGGACGCTCTACCTCGTCGCCACGCCCATCGGGAATCTGGAGGACGTGACGCGGCGCGCCCTGCGCGTGCTGGCGGAAGCGGACGTGGTCGCGTGCGAGGACACGCGGCGGACGCGCACGCTGCTCGAACATTTCGGTATCCGCGCGCGCACCGTGAGCTATCACGAGCACAACGAGCGCGAGCGGGCGACGGAGCTGGCGCAGTTGATCGAAGAGGGCCGGACGGTGGCGCTCGTCTCGGACGCGGGCACGCCCGGCGTCAACGACCCCGGCTACCGCGTCGTGCGCGCGTGCGTCGAGCGAAATTTACGCGTCGTGCCCGTGCCCGGCCCGACGGCCTTCGTCGCGGCGCTCACCGCCTCGGGGCTGCCGACCGACGAGTTCTACTTCGGCGGCTTCCTCCCTGCGAAGAGCCACGCGCGCAGGGAGAGGCTCGCCGCGGTCAGACAGCTTCGCGCCACGCTCGTCTTCTACGAGACGCCGCACCGCCTCGCGCACGCGCTCGCCGACGCGCTCGAAGTCTTAGGCGAGCGCGAGGCCGTCGTGGCGCGCGAGCTGACGAAGATGCACGAGGAGATCATGCGCGGGCGTCTGAGTGAGTTGGCGGAAAGGTTCAGGCCCGAGGGCGCCGCACGAGGCGAGCTGGTGCTCGTCATCGACCGCGAAGAGATTGACGAAGGGGTTGCGGAAGGGACTCGGGCGGCTTCGAGCGTCGCGGACTTGGTCACGCGATTCGAGGCGGAAGGTCTCGACCAGCGCGCCGCCCTCAAGCGCGCCGCGCGCGAACTCGGCCTCACGCGCGACGAGGCCTACCGTCGCCTCACCTCCGAGCGCTCGCGCTCGAAAGTCTGAACCCGCCGCCCAGCGCACTCAAGAGCGAGCCGGCCAGCGTGAGGACGACGCCCCAGACGGAGGCGTCACCCCAGCCGGGCACGGCCTTCGAGAGGATGATCGTCAGGGCGCCCGCGCCGACGAGGTAGAACCCGCCCATCCGCCCGGTCGCGCGGCCCCGCAGCCAGAGGCTGCCCAGGTTAATCAGCATCACGACGACGAGCAGAGGCTGGAGCCACGGGGCGTAAGGGATTCGCTGCAGGCCCGCGATGCCGAACAGGCTCAGGTAGGCGGCCCAGCAGATCGGGCACTTCGGGAAGAAGGCGACGGCGAGCGAGGTGAAGGCTGTGAGCAGCGCCGGGACTCCCTTCCGACGCTTCGGACTGTTCGGACTGTGCGGCGGCCCGGCCTCCTCCTCCTCGCCGACACTCCTCTCCGCGTGCAGCTCGGCCGCGCGCGCCGCGACCTGCTCCTCGCCCCAGTGAATGCGGCTGAAGGACGCCGCAATCCGCCCGCCCTCGTCGAGAAGGTAGACCTCTATGCGGTGCCGGTTCACCAGCGAGCCGATGAAGTTGACGCCGAGCTGGAAGTGCCTGCGGAGAGCTTCGAAGCCCCCGGTCACTCTCAGGAGTCGGTGGCACGCGTCCGTGCGCACGCCGCGGTTCTGACCGTAGCAGCGGAGACGTTCGGGGAGGTCGAACTCCGGGTCGTACGTGATCGCGGCGGTCTGTATCTCACCGGCGAGGCCGCGCTCCTCCAGAAGCTTCTGCACCCGCCCCAGCTTCGTGATCGTGAGCGAGCACTTCAGGGGGTTGTCGCAGCGCGTGTAGAAGAAGACGACGACGGAGGGTCGCCCGCGGAAGAATTCGCCGAAGGTGACGGGGGTGCCGTCCTGGTCTTCGAAGGCGGTCTGCTCGATTGGCCCGCACGCGCGGCGTGACCCGCGCTCCCAGGAGAGCACGCCGCCCAGCCCGCCCGGCAGAGTGCAGCAGGCCTCCGCGTCGGGCGCGGCGTCGCGGCCGCGGACGGACTCGATGGCCCTGTCCGCGGCCGGCCGCAGCTTCCGCGGGAGGCCGCCGAACTGCGCGCGCAGCTCCTCGACCTCGGCCAGCACACCGCGCGCGCGCGGGCCGAGCCACTCCAGCGTCCTGAACAGCTCGCCGAGCGGGCTGGTGCCCGTCTGCGAGAGCGCGTACTCGCCGTAGCGCTCGAACGACACGGGCTCCTCGTAGTAGCGCGCCCTCGCGAGCGCGCGCGCGACGAAGGGGGCGAAAGCCGCGTCCGGGCTCGGGTAGGAGCGCAGTGCGCGCGCGGCCGCGGCGAGGAGGTAGGCGTCCGTGCCCGTGTCCAGTTCTTCGAGCACGTAGACGAGCGCGTCGTCCGCCAACCCGCCGCGCGCGAGGGCGAGCAGAACCCAGCCGCGCATCCGGACGGTCGCCGCCGTGCCGCGCTGTTCGTAGACCGCGTGGTCTTCGCGCAGCAGCCCGCACAGCTCCGCGCGCCGCCCCGGGTCTGCGGCCAGCGTCTCGACCAGGGCCGCGAACTGCTCCTCCGCAGAAGCGCCCACCGCCGCCACCTCAGGCATGCCCGCCACCCTCAGCGTTTGAACTTAGTCATGAAACGGCGCGCGACCTGCTTGACCTTCGCCGGGGACTTCTCGCTCAGGCTGTCGACGCGCTTCAAGAGCGGCTCGTCGTTGGCGAGCGCTTCGGGGTCGCTGAAGTTCGTGATGGCGGCGAGGCTCGTCGCCTGGATGTCGGGGTACTCCGACGGGTCGAAGACCAGCTCGCGCGCGCGCTTCTGGAACTTCTTCGGCGCGATGCTGTGCAGGGCCGCGGCGGAGAGCTGCCTGACCTCGCGCTTCTCCGACTTGTCGAGCAGGAGCTTCTCGAACAGAGGGGCCGACGTGGCGTCGGCGGAGAGCAGCCGCAGGGCCTCCTGCCGCGCGTCATCGCTCGGCGGCGCGCTGGCGATCCGGCGCGCGACGTTGTAGGCGTCCGCGTGCGGGTCGAAGCTGAGCAGTGACAGCGCCGTCTCGGTCGGCACCAGGGCCTTCCCCGGGTCTTGCAGCCCTTCGAGGAGTTTCTGCTGCGCGAACCCGTCCTTGTTCCGCGCGAGGACGCCGAGCGCGGACTCGCGCAGCTCGGCGTTCGGGTCGGTCGCGACCTTGCGCAAGGTCGCGAGGTATTCGCCGCGGACGGGCGCGAAGGCGACCACGCTGAAGCTCGCCGTCTGGAGTGCTTCCAGCGCCGCCATCCGCACCTCGGCCGGCTCGTTGTCGTTGCCCAGGATGTCCAGCGCCCGCGTCACGTTCGCGTCCTGGTCGCTCGCCGCCAGCGTCACCTCGTTGAGGGACGCGACGCGCTCCTTCACGCCGCTCTTCGCGCTGGCCGCGACCGCCATCAGGCTGCGCGCCGTCCTCCTCGCCGGGGCCTTCGCCTTGCGCGCCGACTTGGAGCTCTTTGCAGATTTGCCCTTCTTACTCATCGCTCAATCTCCTTATGCGTGACGCGTTAGACGAACTTCACGTCGTCGTAGTCGAAGCCCATCCGCGAAGCGGCGCTGACGACCCCGCGGTAATCCAGCATGTCGCGCACGCGCGGCTGCAGACCCGGCGCGCCGACACCCGGCGAAGGAGCCAGCGTGCCGCCCGGGGCGGACGGCGGGTTCACGCGCGAGGTGACGCCGTTCCAGGGCCACAGGGTGTCGGCCAGCCTGTGGCCCACCGGGAACGCGGGGTTCTCGTCGTACGCGGCCGCTACCGCCTGGTCGAAGCGGCTGTTGGCCTTCTGCCACTGTGCCCAAAGCCGATCCACGTTGCAATGGAGCAGGAAGAAGAGGGGGTCGCGCGGGGCCGTCGAGGCGTCGGAGAGGAAGCTGATGGCGTCGAAGCGCGTGTGCGCCCGCCCGTGCGGGTTGCCCTCCATGCCGCGGAACTGTTTGTACTGAGTCCCGAGCGCCAGCGTGGCCGCCTCGTCGATGACTCCGGGCGGGGCCAGGTTGACGTTGAAGGCCGGGATGGGGCGGCGCTTGATGCCGGGGACGGTGTCGGTCTTCCAGAAGGTGAGCGGGTGGCCGGGGTTGAACTGCACCGTGCCGAGGTTGTCGGAGCTGCCCATGAAGTCCGGCTTGAAGATGTTCGGCGCGGCCTTGTCGAAGCGCCAGTAGGGGAGCGCGACGGACGGGTCGATGGCCTGCAGCTCGCGTTCGAGGTCGAGCAGGTAGGCCCGGTGCCAGGGCAGGAACCCGGGCGCGCCGTGGGCCTGCCCCAGGGCCGACGCGTTGTGCATGTCCCGGAAGTCCGAGAAGCGACCCGTGCCCTGGTTGTTGAGTTTCGCGAGCGCCTCCAGGAAGCGGTCGCGCTCGGGCGCGCTCAGCGTGTTGGCGTTCTTCCGGATGCGCACCATCACGGGGACGGAGCCGACGAGGGTCGTCCCCGAGCGCGCCTCGATGGTCACGTCCCCGTTGCTGGAACTCGGCCGCCCGAACTTGCCGGCGGAGAAGAACGGCGCGGTGTTGCCGCTGGCCGACACTGTCAGCGTGATGCTGTCGGAGAACGCGCCGGTCGCGCCGGCGCGGAACTGGACGGCGCCGCCCGAGGCCGTCGACCGCCCCGAGATCTTCAAGCTCACGAAGGGGGTCGTGATGCCGGCCGGGTTCCTCACGCGTATCCTGCACGGCGACGGAGCCCACGTCAGGAATCGCGCCCTCGGATTGGTGCTGTCATTGATCTGTATTTCGACGTCCACAGTCATGCTCCTCCTGCTTCATTCTCTGAAGACCTTTTCCCGGCCGCGGCCGTCAGGGCGCGTGCCTTAAAAAAGCGGGACTGAGGCGGGCGGCGGCGGCAGCCCGGCCGCGGCCCTCAACTCGCTTGTCAGGTATGAGTCAAAACTCGATTTCGTTTCTTCCCACTATGTTCGGCTGGATGGAGAAGCACCCGTCACCGGCCGAGACCGAGGGGTGCAGGTGAGCAAACTTCGGCTCGGGACGAGCGACATGAGGCCGTTGAAGGCCGTGGACGCCTTCGAAGATTGCGCGCTCCCACGACCGAGGCAGACGCCTTGCCGAAAAACGGCGTGAGCTTATTCACCCCGGCGGGCGTTGTCAAGACTTTTAAGTCTGCGCGGCTCGCCTAGGCCGGCGCGGCGGCGCGGAGCAGGCGGTCGAGCCAGAGGTTGGACAACTTCTCCTGCACGGTGTTGGCGCGGAGGCGCGCGTTGAGGTGCTGGAAGTCCACCCGGTCGAGCGGCTGATCCTGGTTGAAGCAGGAGAAGACGAAACTCTCGACGCCGGTCTCGGGGTCTACGTGCTTGCAGAGGCACTGCGCGCAGACCTCCTTCATCATGCACTGCATCGGGCTGTTGATGGAGCCGACGCCGACGTGCCCCTTCTTCAGGTGCGCGGCGAGGACGCCGTGGCGCGCGCCCTTCACCGCGGCCATCATGCGGTCGGAGCCGATGGCGATGATGCGGTCAACCTCCTTCAGGTCGAACAACGGCGCGCCGAGATTCCCCTCGGCGTAGGCGAGCATGGCCTGGACGATGTTGCCGCGGAAGTGCGCGTCCTGCGGGCGTTGCGCCTCGATCTCGCGCCCCGTGTCGGACGACCAGATGACCTGGTCGGTCGCCTCCTCGATCTCCTCGCGCTTGAAGAGGTCTTTGCCGTCCTTGTAGCCCGCGAAGTAGATGACGCGGTTGCCCGCGGCCTTCAGGGCCTTCGCGATGGAGAAGAGCACGGCGTTGCCCAGGCCGCCGCCCGCGAGGAGCACGGTCTCGCCCTCCGGGATTTCGGTCGGCGTGCCCGTCGGCCCCATCACGACGACCTCTTGACCCGGTCTGAGTAAAGCACACTGCCGCGAAGAGGCTCCCATCTCAAGCACGATGAGACTCAAGAGTCCGGCCTCCTTGTCGACCCACGCGCCCGTGAGCGCGAGCCCCTCCATCGTCAGGCGCGTGCCTTCGACGAGCGGCGCGCCGGTCTCGTAGTTCTGCAGGCGGTAGAACTGTCCGGGGTGGAACTTGCGCGCCTGCATCGGCGCGCGCACGACGACCTCGACGATGGTGTCGGTCAGGCGCTCGACGCGCTCGACGCGCGCGACGAGGTTCTCGTCCAACGTTTCTACTAAACGCTCGAAGGCTTCGTCGCGCGCGGGCTGCCCCTCCTCCTTCAGGGCCGCCAGCTCTTCCGCGAAGAGCGCGACGACTTCGGGGAAGCCGTCCTTCGCCGAGGCCATCGCCTTGACGACGTTGCCGGCATACACGGGGTGGTTGTCGCCGTAGTAAGAGATGAAGCGCCCTTCGTCCTCGTATGAGGTGAAGAAGCCGCGCTCGCCCTTCGCAGCGGGGACGAGGTGGAACTCGCCGCCCCCGTTCTTCTCGACCCTGTGCGGCGCGAAGAACTCCTTCCAGTCGTCGAGCGCGAAGGTGCCGGGCCGCTCGCGCTCGTAGATGGTGTTCGGACTCGTGCCCGCCGCGACGCAGACCGTGCGCGTAGGGACGCGCAGAGTGTCGTCACAGTTGACGTGCCACTTGCCGGTGGCCGGGTCGCGCGTGACGCGCTCGAAGACGACGGCCGAGACGGCGCCGTGCTCGTCCGCGACGGCCTCGGCCGGCGACATGTTCTCGATGATGTTGATGCCCTCTTCGAGCGCCTTCGAGACCTCTTCGTGGTTGAGCCTGTAGGCCGGCGAGTCGATCAGACGTTTCCGATAAACGATGGAGACGCCGCCCCACGCCCGGACGAGTTTGACGAAGTCCGGCTCCTCGCCCGCAGCCTTCGCGCGCGCGCGCTCCCCGCGCACCGCGCGGCCGTGCGCGACGTACTCTTCGAGCACCGTGCGCTCCTCCGCGTCGAAGCGCTTCCAGACTTCGTCCTCGCCGAACTCCGCGGCGAGCGCCTCGAAGCGCTCCAAAATCTTCTCGACCTGGACGGGGTAGTAGGCGAAAAGCTCCGTCGCCGTGTCGACGGCCGTCAGCCCGCCGCCGATGACGACCGCGGGAAGTCTGACTTGCAGGTTCGCCGTCGAGTCGTGCTTGGCCGCGCCCGTCAACTGCAAGGCCATCAGGAAGTCCGAGGCCTTGCGCACGCCGCGGATGAGGTTGTTCTTCATCGAGACGAGCGTCGGCTTCCCCGCGCCGGTCGCCACCGCGATGTGGTCGAAGCCCAACCCCCAGGCGTCTTCAATCGAGAGCGTCCCGCCGAAGCGCACGCCGCCGTAGAAGCGGAAGCGTTCGCGCCGCGCGAGCGTGAGGTGCATGAGCGTCAGAAAGTTCTTGTCCCAGCGCACCGTGATGCCGTACTCCGAGACGCCGCCGAAGCCCGCGAGCACGCGCTCGTCCAACTCGCCCGTGATCTCCCCGTACTCGCGCACCGCGCGCGGGACGCCGCGCCCGCCCGCCCCCGTCAACAGTTCGTCGAGCGGCTCGATCTTCAAACCGTCGATGCCGACGACGCCGAAGCCCTCGTTCAGAAGAAAGTGCGCGAGCGTGTAGCCGGCGGGGCCGAGGCCGACGACGAGCACGTTCTTGCCGTTGTATGGAAGCGCGTAAGGTCGCTTTGCGTTAAGAGGATTCCAGCGCGTGAGCAGTCCGTATATCTCCACGCCGTAAGGAAGCGAGAGGACGTTCGTCAAAACGCCCGTCTCGGCCTGCGGGATGTTGACCGGCTCCTGCTTCTGGAAGATGCACGACTTCATGCAGTCGTTACAGATGCGGTGGCCCGTGCCCGGGCACATCGGGTTGTCGATGCAGACCAGCGCCAGCGCGCCGATGGAGTCGCCGTCGCGCTGCAGGACGTGCATCTCCGAAATCTTCTCGTCGAGCGGGCAGCCGCCGAGCGCGATGCCGAGCGGGTTCTTCTTGAGACTGCCGTCCTTCTCCTTCAACCCCTTCGAGCATGAGTCCTTGTCGCGCTCGTGGCAGTAGAGGCAGTAGTTGACCTCCTCCAAGACCTGCCGCTGCGTGTAGCGCCTGTCGGTGAGCTTGAAGCCGTCGCGGCGGCGCAGGTTCTTGTCCAGGCCCCGCATCAACTCCGGCAGATCCGCCTCGGGCCTTTCGAGCTGAACCAGGTGCTCGTAGTTGAGCGGGTGCGGGAAGCGGAAAGAGACCCAGTCCTTCACACGCTCGCGCGCGTCGGGCCGGAGCGCGTGCGCCGCCGACCACGCTTCCAGAAGCCGCAACGCCGAGCGGACGAAGGCGCGACTTTCGTCCCCGCCACTCTCATCCTCTTCCGCCCGCCACGCCGCGAGCGACGCCTGCGCCTCAGTCCCCTTCAGCTGCCTCGCGGCCGCCTCCGTCTCACGCGCGCGCTCGTCCGACCAGGCCTCCTCCTGCCGGACGCCCGGCTTCGGGTAGTTCTTCTCCCACTCCAGAAGGCGCGCGGCCATCCGCGCCACGCCCAGCTCGCGGTCGTCAGACAGAGTGTCCGCGAACGCCGCGTGCCGCAGGCGTTCGAGCGCCGCGTCCGCCGCCTCGACGTCCACCTCGGCCGCGCGCTCCGCCGGGAAACTCTTCGTCGCGCGCCGCTGCACGAACTGCTTGAACTGGAAGACGGGGTCTTGCGCGCGTATGCTCTCGGCCAGCCGCCCCCGCTCCTCTTCGATTCCGAACAGCCGCGCGACGAACCGCGAAAGGTGCGGCGCCGCCTCGATGAGAAGCTCCGACTCCGCCCTCGCCCCCTTCAAATTCTCGCCGCGCGCTTCGACGTACTCCCTGAGCCGCGCGTGCAGCCGCGCGTCCGCACTCTCGACCTCCGCGTAGAACGCCCCGGCCAGGGCGCGCAGGCGCGCCGGGCGGTGGAGGTCGCCGTAGGTGAAGCCCTCTACGCCGAGAGGGAAGTCCGTCGTCAACTGTTTATGCTTGGGAGTTTCGTGCGCGGCGTCGTTCGATTCGACGAAGAGGTCTTGTACCATTTATGAAGTGTCCGACTCTCTCAGAGCTTCTCGGCCGGGGAGCGTGCCACAAAGGCGCGGTGCTCAAGAAGGCGCGCCGGGGCCGAGTATAGCACCGCCCCCGCTGCCCCCCGAAAGACACGAGCCCCGCCCCGATACTGCCCTCTTCTCGACCACCCGCGCCGTGACAACTGCCGCCGGCGCGCTTGCCATCTGCGCCGCCGCGCCTTTATAATCGCCCTCGTTTTCGGCGCTATGGTGTAGTTGGTTAACACGCCGCCCTCTCAAGGCGGAGACCGCGGGTTCGAGCCCCGCTAGCGCTATAAATCCCGCCAGATTTAATTCCCATGAACAGCAGCAGCGCTCGTAAAAGTGCTTTTCTTGGCATACCTCACGGGACGGCCTGCGGCCGCCTGCGCAAGATGATTCTCTTCAACCTTCTCAGAAGACACGGCGAGAACGTCTGCTTCAAATGCACCCGGCTCATAGAGACTGCCGACGAGCTGAGCATCGAGCATAAGGAGCCCTGGGAAGGCGTCAGCGTCGAGCTCTTCTGGGACTTGGAGAACATCTCCTTCTCACACCTGCGGTGCAACAGGACTCACCGCCGGAAAGGCGGCCGCGCGGACACGAAGAAGGTCGGCCCCGACGGCACGGCCTGGTGCCGGAACTGTAAAGCCTTCCTTCACATCTCCGCATTCAGCCGTCACTCCTCGCGCTGGAACGGCTTGCAGCCCTGGTGCAACGGCTGCTACGAACGGCGGAGGAAGCAGTCCAAAGTCTCGCCGGAGAGCTAACTCACCTTACCCCGACGGCCCTTTTGTTCCGCGCCCCAATTAATTAATGGGTCGGCGAATCGGCCAAAAAATAATCAATACCTCCCCATTTGACCAAAGGCGCGCGTCTGAGCGATGCTGTCTCGTTAAAGCCAAACTTTCATCCCTGTGAGACACAGCCATGAGTAAAGCAGCAACCGAATCTTACGCGAGCGGCCCCCTGACCTCTTACACCGAGGACGAGCAGATGTTCCGCGCCTCCGTGCGCGAGTTCGCCGAGGGCGAGATACGGCCCCGCGTCGAGGAGATGGACGAGCACGCGAAGATGGCCCCCGAAGTCCTCAAGCAGCTCTTCGAATTGGGCCTGATGGGCGTCGAGACGCCCGAGGAGTACGGCGGCACGGGCGCGTCGTTCTTCATGGCGATCATCGGCGTCGAGGAGCTGTCGCGCGTCGACCCGTCGGTCGGCGTCCTGATGGACGTGCAGAACACGCTCGTCAACAACGCCTTCATCCGCTACGCCTCGCCCGAGCAGAAGAAGAAGTACCTGCCGCGCCTCGCCTCCGACACCGTCGGCGCCTACGCCCTGAGCGAGGCCGGGTCGGGCTCCGACGCCTTCGCCATGCAGACGCGGGCGGTGGACAAGGGCGACCACTACGAGCTGACCGGCCAGAAGCTCTGGATCACGAACGGCAACGAGGCGGGCGTCTTCATCGTCTTCGCCAACGCGAAGCCGGAGGAGGGCTACCGCGGGATCACCGCCTTCATCGTCGAGAAGGGTTTCGAAGGCTTCTCCGTCGGCAAGAAGGAGAACAAGCTCGGCATCCGGGCCTCTTCGACGACCGAGATCATCCTCGACGGCTGCAAGGTGCCGAAGGAGAACGTGCTCGGCGAGTTCGGCAAGGGCTACAAAGTTTCGATTGAGACTTTGAACGAGGGGCGCATCGGCATCGGCGCGCAGATGATCGGCCTCGCCCGCGGCGCTCTGGAGCACGCCCTGCGCTACACGGCCGAGCGGACGCAGTTCAAGCAGCCCATCAACCAGTTCCAGGGCGTGCAGTTCCAGCTGGCCGAGATGGCGACCGAGCTCGAGGCGGCGCGCCTGATGGTCTACAACGCCGCGCGCATGAAGGACGCCGGCCTCAACTTCGTCAAGGAGGCGGCGATGGCGAAGCTCTACTCCTCGCGCGTCGCGGAGAAGGTGTCGTCGAAGGCCATCGAACTCTACGGCGGCTACGGCTTCGTCAAGGACTACCCCGTCGAAAAGCTCTGGCGCGACTCCAAGATCGGCGCCATCTATGAGGGCACTTCGAACATGCAGTTGCAGACCATCGCCAAGCTGATTATTGGAAAGTAGCCGGAGGACGTGATAAGTGATGAGTGATAAGTGATAAGAAAATACAAGCCCCGCTTGCTTTCTTTCTTATCACTTATCACTCATCACTTATCACCTGATTAACGCTATGGCCGCATCCAGAATCGACATCTTCCGCATGATGCTCGAAGGCGACCCCGACAACACGGCGGTCATGTTCGGGCTGGCGAAGGAGTACGAGAAGGCCGGGCGCTTCGACGAGATGGTCGAGGTGCTCACCGACTATCTCCAGCGCGCCGACGACGAGGGCAACGCCTACGGCATGCTCGCCGCCGCCTACTTGAAAACCGGCAGGCGCGACGCCGCCCGCCTCGCCTATGAAAAGGGCGCCGAGGTCGCACAGGCCCACGGCCACCCCTCGATGGCGCAGGACTACCGCTTCGCGCTCGAGACGGAGTTCGACGAAGATTAGGGTTCGTTATTTTCATCGAAGGACTTAAACATGGCGACCGAGATTAGAGAGAAGGTGTATCGGGGCCTCGGCCGGGAGGAGTTGGTGGGCATCTACCGGACGATGTACCTCTCAAGGCGCATCGACGACAAGGAGATTCAGCTCAAGGGGCAGAACAAAATCTTCTTCCAGATTTCGGGCGCGGGGCACGAGGCCGTCCTGACGGCCGCGGGGCTGGCCTTCAAGTCCGGGTACGACTGGTTCTTCCCCTACTACCGCGACCGCGCGCTCTGCCTGCAACTCGGCGTCACGCCCCTCGAGATGCTGCTCGCGGCCGTCGGCGCCGAGGCCGACCCCAGCTCGCACGGCCGCCAGATGCCCTCGCACTGGGGCCACACGAAGTTCAACATCGTCTCCTCCTCTTCGCCCACGGGCACGCAGTTCCTGCACGCCGTCGGCGCCGCCGAGGCGAGCTACCGCGCCACGCTCTCCGAAGGCATCAGGGAGAAGGTCAAAGGCTTCAAGGGCGACGAGGTCGCCTACTGCTCGGCCGGCGACGGCACGACGAGCGAGGGCGAGTTCTGGGAGGCGCTGAACACCGCGAGCAACCTGCGGCTCCCCGTCGTCTTCCTCATCGAGGACAACGGCTACGCCATCAGCGTCCCCGTCGAGGTGCAGACCGCGGGCGGCGACGTGTCGCGCCTCGTCGAGAACTTCCCGGACCTGCTCGTCCTGCGCTGCGACGGCACAGACCCGGTCGAGTCCCTGGAGACCTTGAAGCAGGCCGTCGAGTACTGCCGCCAGAGGAAAGGCCCCGCGCTCGTCCACGCGAAAGTCATCCGCCCCTACTCGCACTCGCTCTCCGACGACGAGAAGCTCTACCGCCCCGACGAGGAGCGCACGTCGGACGCCGAGCGCGACCCCGTCAAGCGCTTCGGCGCGCTGCTCGTCGAGGAGGGCTTCGTCACGCAGGAGGAGTTGCAGAAGCTCAAAGGCGAAGTCGACCGCGAGGTCAACGAGGCCGCCGACGCGGCGCTCCTGAGCCCGCAGCCCGCGAAGGAGACGGCCCAGCTCTACGTCTACTCGCCCGACGTCGACCCCGCGTCCGCTGAGTTCGACACCGAAGGGGGCGCAGAGCTTTCGGGGAACCCCGGCACGATGGTCGACCTCATCAACCGCTGCCTGCACGAAGAGATGGCGCGCGACTCTTCCGTCCTCGTCTTCGGCGAGGACGTGGCCGACGTTTCGCGCGAGCAGTACCTTGAGAAGGTGAAGGGCAAGGGCGGCGTCTTCAAGGTCACCGCGAACCTGCAACGACGTTTCGGCGCGGCGCGCGTCTTCAACTCGCCGCTCGCCGAGGCCAACATCGTCGGCCGCGCGATAGGGCTTGCGGCGCGCGGCCTCAAGCCCGTCGTCGAGATACAGTTCTTCGACTACATCTGGCCGGCCTACCACCAGATTCGGAACGAGCTGGCCCTGATGCGCTGGCGCTCGGGCAACGAGTTCAAGTGCCCGGTCGTCATCCGCTGCCCCGTCGGCGGCTACCTCAAGGGCGGCGCCGTCTACCACTCGCAGTCGGGCGACACCATCTTCACGCACGTCCCGGGGCTGCGCGTCGTCTACCCTTCGAACGCGCTCGACGCGAACGGCCTGCTGCGCACGGCCATCAGGTGCGACGACCCCGTGCTCTTCCTCGAACACAAGCACCTCTACCGGCAGGCCTACAACAAGTCGCAGTACCCCGGCGACGACTTCCTGATCCCTTTCGGGAAGGCGAAGACGGTGCGCGAGGGGGGCGACGTGACCGTCGTCACTTACGGCGCGCTCGTCCAGCGCTCGCTCGTCGCCGCCAAGCAGGCCGAGCAGCAGCGGGGCCTCAGCGTCGAGGTCATCGACCTGCGCACGCTCGCCCCGTACGACTGGGAGGCGATCAAGACGAGCGTCTGCAAGACCAACCGCCTCATCGTCGCGCACGAGGACACGCGCACGCACGGCTTCGGCGCCGAGGTTGCCGCGCGCGTCTCCGAAGAGCTGTTCGAGCACCTCGACGCGCCCGTCCGCCGCGTCGCCGCCCTCGACACCTTCGTCGCCTACGCCCCGCAGGTCGAAGACCACATCCTCCCGCAGGTGGACGACGTCTTCCGCGCCATCACGGAGCTGTGCGCGTACTGAGGAGGGTGCTGGGTGCTGGTTTGTAGACGGGCTCACCGTTCTTACACCAGCACCCAGCACCAGCACCCCTTCCGCCTTCTGCGAAATGCCTCACAGAACCGCGCCTGACACAGTTTTGACATAAAGCGGTTGACTTCTGCGCGAATCCCGGCATAATGGCCGAACGCCGTGCGTTTCGGCGCGAGCGGCCGAGCCGCCGGGTTTCGCCCGTTGAACCCCTTCCCCGACGGAGCCGAGAAGGCCGAGGCTCCACACACCCTTTTTGAGAAGAAAGCCCCCGAGATGTTGATTCGCAAGCTTCCCCTGTGGCTGGCGCTCGCCGCGCTTTTCGTCTTCGCAGCCCCCGCCTCGCGCGCCGAAGGCCTGGACTCGCTCCCGGAGCTGATCCGCCGCGTCAAACCCTCGGTCGTCTCCGTCATCACCTACAACGCGAAGGGCGAGGTCGCGCTCACGGGCAGCGGCTTCTTCATCCGGCCGGGCCAGGTCTTGACGAACCTCCACGTCGTCGAGGGCGCGCACCACGCAGAGGTGCGCACGTTCGAGGGCAAGGGCAAGACCTACCAGGTCGCGGGCCTGACGAGCGTCGATGAGGACGGCGACCTCGCCGTCCTCAACGTGGACATGCCCCTGGAGCGCGCGAACGTCGTCGAGACGACCGCCGCCGTGCCCGAGGAGGGCGAGCACGTCTTCGTCATCGGCAACCCGCTGCGGCTCGAAGGCTCCGTGGCCGACGGCATCGTCTCGGCCGTGCGCGAGGTGCCGGGCCTCGGCCGCATCGTGCAGATCACGGCGCCCATCTCGCACGGCAACTCGGGCAGCCCCGTCTTCAACATGAAGGGGCAGGTCCTGGGCGTCGTCACCATCCGCGTGATGAACGGGCAGAACATCAACCTCGCGCTCGGCGCGCCGCGCCTCAGCAGCCTGAAGCCGGCCGAGCGCCTGCTCAGCTTCGAAGACCTCGCGCGCATGACCGGCGACGAGCAGAAGCCGGACTCCATCGCCGACTGGTGGTACCGCAACGGCCTCAACTCGCTCTGGCTCGGCAACTACGACAGCGCGCTCGGCTACTTCGAGACGGCGGTGAACAAGAACCCGCAGCGCGCCGACGCGTGGATTCAGGTCGGCTTCTGCAAGGTCAAGCAGGGCAAGAACCAGGACGCCATCCGCGCCTTCGAGCAGGCCCTGAAGCTGAAGCCCAACTCGTACGAGGCCCTCAACAAGCTCGGCGACGCGTACTACTACGCCGGCAACTACTACAAGGCGCTCGACGCCTACAAGCGCGCGGTCGCGCTCCGGCCCGACCTCGCCGAAGGGCACTACAACCTCGGCTCCGTCCACCTCGAACTCGGCGAACGCGCCGAAGCGCTCGCCCAGGCCGCGCTCCTCAAACCGCTCGACGCCGCGCTCCACCAGAAGCTCCTGCGGGAGATTGGGAAGTAGGCAGTAGGCAGACGGCAGTAGGCAGTTGAGACAGGAAGCCTTTAACGAAACAGGTGCTAACGGAACGGGGGCGGCGAGTTTCACGACTCGCCGCCCCCGACCCTTTCAGTCACCCTCGCGCCCGGCTAACTGCCTACTGCCGTCTGCCTACTGCCTACTCTCCTGCCTGCTGCGTGAAGACGCCTTTGTCGATCTGGCGCGGGTCGCCGATGACGACGAACTGGAGGTTGCGCATGTAGGTGTTGGCGGCGCGCTTGACGTCCGAGGGCGTGACGGCGCGGAGGCGGTCGATGAAGACGGCCGAGTTGCGCCAGCCGCCGCCGATCAGCTCGTACTGCGCCAGCTCGCCGGCCTGCGCCGCGTTCGTCTCCTGCCCCATGTAGTAGCGCGTCAGGAACTGCTGCGCCGTCGCCTTGATCTCGTCGGGGCTGATCTCCTGCGTCTGGAGTCGCTTGATCTCTTCGAGCATCACGCGGACGGCCTGGTTGGCGTCCGTCGCGGTGACGTAGATGCCCCCGGCGTTCGCCCCCTGGCTCCACAGGAAGGCGTCGGGCGCGTAGGAGAGGTTGCGGCGCACGCGCACCTCGGCGTAGACGCGGTTCTGCAGGATCGAGGAGGCGACGCGCATCGGGTAGATGTCGTTGGAGGTGAGCGGCGGCGCGGCGAAGAGGCCCTGCACGTAGTTGGTCGGGAGCGGCCGCTCCGTCACCGCCACGGTCGGGGTGCGGAACGAGAGCTGCGGCAGGGGCTCCGCCCTGTAGTCGCCCTTCGGCAGGCGGCTGAACGACGCCTCGACCTTGCGGCGGATGTTCTGCGGGTCGACGTCGCCGACGACGACGAGCAGCATCCTCGAGGTCTGCATCATCCGCTGGTGGTAGGCCTTCACCTGCTCGAGCGTGAGGCCGTTGACCGAGGCCACCGTGCCGCGCGGGTCGTTCAGGTACGGGTGGCCCGCGTAGGCGACGCGCGACTGCAACTGCTGGAGGAACGAGTCGGGCGTGTCCTCGTTGTCGGAGAGCGAGACGAGCGTGCGGCTCTTGACGCGGTCGAAGTCCTCCTGCGTGAAGCTCGGGTGGAGCGAAGAGTCCACGAAGATGTCCCACGAGCGGTCGAAGTAGCGGCGCGTGCTCGCGAGCGACAGCACCGAGTAGTCGTAGTTGATGCCGTAGCTCAGGTTCGTGCCCGTGCGCGCAAGCTCCCTGCGCATGACGGCGAGCGGGTACTTCTGGCTCGCCTCGGTCGCCACGTCGAGCATGAGCGCCTCGACGCCCGCGTTCTCGGCCGTCACGTTGCGCGCGCCGCCGCGCAGGAAGAGCCCGGTGACGACCGACTGGCTGCCCTCGCGCCGCTTGACCAAGACCTTCAGGCCGCCCACCTCGAACTCGGTGACGAGCCGCAGCGTGTCGGCCGCCTCCTTCGACTGCGCGGGCGCCGGGGCCGGCGCCGCCGCCGCACCAGAACTCTGCGCGCGCGCCGGGGCGGAGAAGGCGGTCAAGAGGAGGAGGGCGAGGGCCAGAGCCCGGGCCGCGCCGCGTAGCTGTTCGAAAGTCGTCTTCATTTCAAGTCCCTTTAAACGTTCGCCCACTGCTCAAACCTCACTTGCGCGCGGCGGTCGCCCCGGCGGCCTTCGGCGCGGGGCCGCCGACGAGGTCGGCCTCCGTCAACCCCGAGGCCTTCAAAGACTCGTCCGACATCAGGGCGAGCCCGACGTGCGGCTTGCCCTGGACGTAGGTCGTCAGGTAACGGCTGATGTCGGCGCGCGAGGTGGCGCGCAGGCGCTTGAGGTAGCCGCGGAAGTAGTCGAGGCCCGTCGAGGCCCACCAGAAGCTGATCGTGTGCGAGTAGTCCGAAAGCTTCTCGCGCGAGTAGAGGTCGTCGGCTTCGAGCAGGGACTTGGCGCTCTCCAGCTCCTCGTCGGTGAAGTAGTCGGGGTCGTTGAAGTGCTCGATCTCGTTGTAGGCCGCCTGCACGGCCGCCTTCGCCTTGTCGGGCGTCGTCTGGAGGATGAGAGTGATGGGGCCGACGTTGCGCTGCGTGTAGTAGCCGAAGCCGGCGACGGCCGCGAGCCCCGAGTCGGTCAGCGCGCGCGAGAAGCGCGAGTTGGGCTGGCGCAGGATGAAGGAGAAGACGTCGGCCGCGTAGGTCGCCGCGTCGTCCTTACCAATCGAAGGCCCCTGCCACCCCAGCTCGATGACGACGTTCGTCACGGGCTTCGTGATGATGCCGGCCTCGCTCTTCTGAAGCGGCGGGTGCTCGACGAGCGGGAACTCTTCGAAAGGGTTCTTCTCGCGCCGCTTCCACTCGCCGAAGAGCGACTCGACCAGCCCGTAGACCTCCTCGGGCTTCACGTCGCCGGTGACGACGATGGCCGAGTTGTTCGGGACGTAGTAGCGCGACTGGATGAGCCGCATCGTGTCGAGCGTGGCGGCGCGCACGGTCTGGCGGTTGCCGCCCGGGTCTTTGCGGCTCGGGTACTTGTAGAAGAGGCGGTTGTTCATCTGGACGCCCAGCTCGCCGTAGGGGTTCGACTCGTTGCGATCCAGCTCGCCGACGACGACCTCGCGCTCCTGCGCGAACTGCCCCTCGACGACCCGCTGGACGCGCTGGTAGTACTCGGGGTCGGCCGCGCGGATGGGCGCCGTCCAGTTCTCCCCGAAGCCGGGGTAGAGCGAGGCGTCGCGCATGAAGCGGAGCGCGACGGGGAAGTTGGGCGTCGTCGTCGTGAAGTAGTAGTTGACGACCTCCTCGTGCGTCTCGCCGTTGTAGATGATGCCGAGCGAGTCGATGTCGCGGATGTAGGCGTCGCCGACCAGCTGCGCGCGGCTGAGCTTGAAGAACATGTGCTCGTAGAGGTGCGAGAGGCCGTTCAGCTCGGGCGGCTCGGTGAACGAGCCGTTGCGGACGGCCAGCTCGACCGTGACGAGCGGGATGGAATGGTCTTCGAGGACGATGACTTCGAGGCCGTTCGGCAGCACCTTGTTGACGAAGGGCGCGGCCTCGGCGAGCGGCCCCGCGGCGGCGGGCGTCTGCGCGGGCGTCGGCTGCGGCTGCGCGCCGCGCGCCGACTTGGCCGCGTCGCGCTGCTGGGCTGCGGCGGCGGGGCCGACCGCCGAGCCGAAAAGTATCGACGCCGCGAGCGCGAAGACAGAGAGGTTGCGTCTGGACAGTTTTGACTTCATAAGACCTTCACGAATTTTCACCGGGGACGCGCGGCGGACATACCGGCCGAAGGCGAGAGCATTCACCCCTTAACATCCTTGACGCCTGCCCGTTTCTGGCTCGCAAGTTTGAGGCGATGATAGCACGCGGGGTTGCTCGGGCCGAAGGCAGTAGGCAGATGGCAGATGGCAGATGGCAATGCGCCCCTTCAGGGGCGGCATGTTTATAGATAATGTCTGAATTATTATACCGACTTGCGGATTGAAATAAGGCCGGCTCTGCGCCGGGAGCGAGGGCATCCCTGCCCGCCAGCGTGCTAAAGCACGCTGACCGTCTGACTCCTTACCTCAACGTTGAGTTAATAAGTCTCGCTGCTTTCGCGCTCACGCGCTCAGGCGGGCTGTAGGGTGTCCCGCGCTCCCAGCTTGAAGGGGCCTTATTTCAATGTGCCAGTCGGTATTAGTCCTTCAAGCCCTTGAGGGGCGTCACGTCACATGTCGCCCCTCAAGGGGCTCGGAGTTGATTAGATTGCTGTTGCTATAAACGTGCCGCCCGTGACGGGGCTCAACCCTAACTGCCTACTGCCATCCGCCTACTGCCTGCTGTAAAATCCCCCCGCTCTTCCACGCCGCAGACGCGGAGTCTTCCCATGAGCGTGTTTCTGACCGCGCTCGCCTGCGCGCTCCTCCTGCTGACGCCCGGCCACGCCGCGCCGCAGGACGAACCCGACCGACAACTCGCCGAAGAGGTCTTCCGCATCAGGGCCATCGACCACCACGCGCACCCCTTGCGCGCCACGCGCGAGGGCGAGGAAGACCGCGAGTACGACGCGCTCCCGCCCGACGCGCTCGAGCCGCCGCCGCTGCCCGCGCGCCTCAGCCCGGCCAACACTGAGTACGTCGGCGCGTGGCGCGACCTCTGGGGCTACCGCCACGAGGACATGTCCGAGGCGCACGCGCGCGAGGTCGTCGAGGCACGTACGCGCGCGACCCGCGAGCGCGGCGACGCGTACCCGGCGTGGGTGCTCGACCGTCTGAACATAGACGTGATGTTCGCCAACCGCGTCGCGATGGGGCGCGGCCTCGTGCCGCAGCGCTTCCGCTGGGTCTCGTTCGTGGACGCGTTGATACTTCCCTTAAGCTCGGCGACGGTGCGCGAGGGCAGCCCGGACTACGCCGCCTTCTACCCCGGCGAAGATGCTTTGCTGAACCGCTACCTCTCGGCCCTGAATCTGAAGACGATGCCCTTGACCTTGCGTGAGTACACGGCGCGCGTCGTCACGCCGACGCTCGAACGGCAGAAGCGTGAGGGCGCGGTGGCCGTCAAGTTCGAGGCCGCGTACCTGCGCAAGCTCGACTTCGACGAGGCGAGCGAGGCGGAGGCGGCGCGCGTCTACGCGCGCCACGCGGGGGGCCGCGGCGCGCCCACGGCCGCCGAGTACAAGCCGCTCGAAGACTTCCTCTTCCGCTACGTCGCGCGCGAGGCGGGCCGGTTGGGGATGGCCGTCCACATCCACACGGGCGGCGGGGTCGGCGCCTACTTCAACCTCACGGGGTCGAACCCGATGCTGCTGGAGCCTGCGCTCAGCGACCCCGGTCTGCGCAAGACGAACTTCGTGCTCATCCACGGCGGCTGGCCGTTCGCGGCGCAGGCGGGCGCGCTCCTCCTGAAGCCGAACGTCTACGCGGACTTCTCCGCGCAGACCTTCCTGCGCTCGCCGCGCGCGCTCGCCTCGACGCTGCGCGAGTGGCTCGAGTTCGCGCCCGACAAGGTCATGTTCGGCACCGACGCCTTCGCCCTCACGCCCGAGGTCGGCTGGGAGGAGGTCGGCTGGCTCTCGAACCACACGGGCCGCCAGGCCCTCGCCCTCGCCCTCACCGGCATGCTCCGCGACGGCGAGATCACACGCGCCCGCGCCTCGGAACTGGCACGCATGGTCATGCATGACAACGCGGCCAAGCTCTACGGGGTAAAATGATGAATGATGAGTGATGAATGATGAATAAGAGGCAGCGGGCCTTCCATTCATCACTCATCATTCATCATTCATCATTTCTGCGTGTCCAACACGCGGCCGCCGCGTTCGGAGGCGAGGGGGAAGTTGGGGAGGACGCGGAAGGTCGTGAGGCAGAGGGTGACGCGTTCGCCGACGCGGAGGGGCTTGGCGCTCGCCTCCGATTTGGTGCGGGTGATGATGACGGGGACGCCGAGGCGGCGCTCGGGCGTCTCGGAGATTTCGTAGAGCGGCGGCTCGCCGGGCCGTGGGGCGCGCGCGACGAGGTCGAGGCGGATGTTGAGGCGCTCGTAGGCGCCGACGAAGTGCTTCTCCTCGACGACGCCGTTGGCGAGCGGGTTGCAGTCGGCGGGCAGCTCGCCGCCCGGCCGGCTCACGCGCACGTCCTCGGGGCGGAAGACGAGCTTGACCGGCTGCCCGACGTGGAAGCGCGCGGCCTCGGCGCCGGCCTCGACCGCCACGGTGCCCAGCTCGACGCGGTTGTCGCGCGCGACGACGCCGAGCAGGAGGTTGGCCGCGCCGAGGAACGTCGCGACGTACTCCGTCTCGGGCCGGTTGTAGACCTCCTGCGGCGTGCCGATCTGTTCGAGGTGGCCCTGGTGGAGGACGGCGATGCGGTCGCCGAGTTCCAGGGCCTCCTCCTGGTCGTGCGTGATGAAGAGGGCGGGCACGTTGATGTCCCTCAGCAACGCGCGTATCTCGCGCCGCAGGCGCACGCGTATCTGCGCGTCGAGCGCGCCGAAGGGTTCGTCGAAGAGGAGCATCTGCGGCTCGTAGGCGAGCGTGCGCGCAATCGCCACGCGCTGCTGCTGCCCGCCGGAGAGCTGGGACGGCAGCTTCTTCCTCTGATCCAGGAGGTGGACGAGCTCCAGCAGGCTCTCGACCTTCTCCCTCCGCTCGCGCCGCTTACGCCCGCGGATGCGGAGGCCGTAGCCGACGTTCTGCTCGACGGTCATGCGCGGGAAGAGCGCGTAGGACTGGAAGATGACGCCGACGCCGCGCTCGCGCGCCGGCAGCTCCGTCACGTCGCGGCCGTGCAGGACGACGTTCCCCGTGTCGGGCCGCTCCAGCCCGGCGATGACGCGCAGGATGGTCGTCTTCCCCGAACCCGAGGCCCCGAGCAGCACGAGCGCCTCGCCCTCGGCCACGTCGAAGGAGACGTCTTCGAGCACGCGCACGCCCTTGAAGCTCTTACTCAGGGAGCGGACGCTCGCCGCGGGCGCGGGCGCGTCGCGCGCCGTGTCGGGTTCGTCTTCGAGCCTTTCGGCGAGCATGGTTCACCTCACTTGCCTTCGATCCAGTCGCGCGCGAAGAAGAGGATGCTGAAGATGGCGAAGGAGAAGAGCGCGAGGATGATGGCGACGGCGTTGGCGGCCTCGACCTGCCCCTCGTTGAACTTGGCGAAGATGTAGAGCGGGGCGGTCTGCGTGCTGCCCGCCAGGTTCCCCGAGACCAGGATCGTCGAGCCGAACTCGCCGATGGCGCGCGCGAACGTCAACAAGGCCCCCGTCACGATGGCGCCGCGAAGGCTCGGGAGCGTGACGTGCCAGAAGGTCTGCCAGCGCGTCGCGCCGATGGTGGCCGAGGCCTCTTCGAGCGACTTGTCCATCGTCTCGAAGACCGACATCAGGACGCCGAAGGCGAGCGGGAAGGTGACGAAGATGTTGGCGAGGATGATGGCGTAGGGCGTGAACATGAGCTGGTGGTCTTCGGAGATGAACCGCCCGATCATGCCGTACTTGCCCCACAGCAGGAGCAGCGCGAAGCCGGCGACCGCCGTCGGGATGGCGGTCGGCAGAGAGATGGTGACGATGATGGCGGTGCGCCCGAAGAAGGTGTAGCGCGAGAGGACGTAGGCGGCCAGGAGGCCGAAGAGGACGTTGAAGAGGGTCGCGTAGAAGCTCGTCACCACCGACAGCTTCAGCGCGAAGACCGCGTCCGGCGCGGTCAGGGCCGCCCAGAAGCTCCGCAGCCCGCTGCTCGTCCCGAAGATGAAGATCGAGGCGAGCGGCAGCAGCACCAGCGGCAGCATCAGGAGGATGACCATCCCCAGCCCGAACGGCTTCGTCGGGTCGAACCCCCTCACATGCCTCATCGCCGAGATTGCTGTGCTCATATGTTTGTGGGTGAATGGTAAATGGTGAATGGTGAATGGTGAAGACAGGCGCTCTGCTTACCATTCACCATTTACCATTTACCATTCACCATTCACTTCTGCTTGACCTGTTTTCTCCACACGCCGTCGATCACGTCGGGGTAGGCGCGCTCCCAGCCGCCGAAGAGTTCGCCGACGGTGAAGGGCTGCTCGACGTGTGCGAACTCCTTGTTGGCGTCGTTGAGGGCCTCGTTGGTGACGGCGCGGAAGTGGTACTTGACGAACGCCTGCTGCGCCTCTTCGCCCCAGAGGTACTGCATGAAGGCCGTCAGCACCGGGCGCTCGTCGTCGGTCACGTTCTTGTCGATGAGGACGGCCGGGTGCTCGCTGAGGATGGTCGCGCGCGGGACGACGATCTCGAAGGGCGCGCCCGCCCCCTTCATCAGGAGCCCCTCCAGCTCGTAGGTGATGAGCGCGTCGCCGTAGCCGGTCTCGAACTGCGTCCGCGCCTCGCGCGCCGAGCCGGGCGTCGAGATGACGTTCTTCCAGACCGACTTCAGGAGGCCCAACGCGCGCGCCTGGTCGGGGGTGCCCGACTCCGACTGCGACTTCTTCAGCTCCGAGCCGTAGATGGCGAGGATCGACCACTGCGCGCCGCCCGAGCTGTCCGGGTCGGGGTGGATGACCTTGACGCCGGGCTTGGCGAGGTCTGCGAAGTCGCGGATGCCCTTCGGGTTCCCCCTGCGGACGAGGATGACGAAGGGCGTCTTGTTGACGATGCCGCTGTTGGGCGCGGTCGTCTTCCAGTCCGACTTGACCAGCCCCTTCTCGACGAGGCGCTGCACGTCGCGCTCGATGGAGAAGATGCCGACGTCGGCGCCGACGCCCTGCAAGATTTGATTCGTGACCGTCTCGGAGCCGGCGTAGGAGGTGACGAAGCGCACGTCCTCGCCCTGCTCGCGCTTCCACTTCTCGGTGAAGGCGGGGATGACGGCCTTGTCCATCACCTCCTTCATCACCGAGAAGCCGTAGAGCGTGATGACGCGCGTCTCCCCTTTGCGGCTGCTCGTCCCGGACTTCGGCAGGCACGCGCCCAGCAGCAGCAGGCAGGCCGCGAGCAGGGCGCACGCGGCGCGCGCCGCGCTGTTTGGGTATAGACTTCCCCTGACGGTGTTTCTCATCCTCAACACTCCCGCGTTCGGCCTTGGGGGCGCGTCCCGTTCTGGCTTGGAAATTTGCGCATCTATAGCACACTTGGTGCCCAAAGTGGAAGGATGAGAGGGGAAGGTGCTGAGTGCTGGGTGCTGGGTGCTGGGTGCTGGTTAAGACCAAAACCTAAAACCCAGCACCCGACACCTTCTCCCCTTCATCCTTCCGCCTTCATCCTTCGTCCTTCCGCGCGCTGGCCGCGGGGAAGCGTTCTGTGCGATGCTATGGCGCTTGCGGGAAGGGGGCGGCCGCGCGTGCCGCCGCGGTTATCATCTTTTCGGGGAGTTGACGATGAGGAGAAGAGTTTTCTTAAAGGCGGCGCTGGCGCTCGCGGCGGCCGCGGCGTTCGGCGCGTGCAAGGCGACCGACACGGCCGGGAACGTGAGCGTGTCGCAGGCGGCCGCGAAGCAGAACGCCCCCGCGGGGACGACCGAAGTCCACGCCGACGGCGTGCGCCGCGTGACGGTCGCGGAGTTGCAGAAGATGGTGGCCGACGGCAGCGCGGTCATCTACGACACGCGCCCGCAGACGGCCTACGACGCCGAGCACATCAAGGGCGCGCTCTCGATGCCATACGACCAGGTGCCCACGCACTCGGGCGAGCTGCCCAAGGATAAGACGCTCGTCTTCTACTGCACTTGACCGAACGAGCACACCAGCGCCGGTGCGGCGCTCACACTCAGAGAGCAGAAGAGGATCGAGAACACCGCCGCCCTCCTCGGCGGCATGAACGCCTGGAAGAACGCCGGCCTCCCCACGGAAGGCAAGGCGGTGAACAAGTAGGCAGTAGGCAGTAGGCAGTAGAAACCATCGGCGGGCGCGCGGGTTGAACCCCACGCCCGCCGAACTTGTATCCCCTACTGCCTACTGCCTACTGCCTACTCTTTCCTATTGCCTTGCCCCGCGCGCCTGTGTAAAACTCCGGCCGTCCAGGCGGCACGTCCTAAGTCAACAAGCGCAATGCACACCCCGTAAGGCTGGAGGCAAGACTTTGCTTCGAGGACTCTTCCGCACCAAAAATCTCGACGACATCCTCGCCGCGGCCGGCGGCCCGCAGTTCTCTCTGAAGCGCACGCTCGGCGCCTTCAACGTGACGCTCTTAGGCATCGGCGCCATCATCGGCGCGGGCATCTTCGCCACCGTCGGCACGGCCGCCGCGGGCGACCCGGCGCGGCCCGGCGCGGGGCCGAGCCTCATGCTCTCGTTCGTCATCACGGCGGTCGTCTGCGGCTTCACCGCGCTCTGCTACGCCGAGATGGCCTCGATGGTGCCCATCTCGGGGTCGGCCTACACCTACTCCTACTCGACCCTGGGCGAGCTGGTGGCGTGGATCATCGGCTGGGACTTGATCATCGAGTACGCGGTCGGCAACATCGCCGTCGCCATCAGCTGGGCCAACTACTTCCGGACGCTGATGGGGAACCTCGGCATCGACATCCCGAGTTGGCTCGCGACCGACTACCGCACGGCGATGAAGCTGGCCGAGGCAAACCCTGCCAAGTTCGCCGCCGACTTCGGCGGCGCGCCGCACCTCTTCGGCTACCCGATCATCTTCAACCTGCTCGCCGCCGGCATCGTCGCGCTCATCACCGTCGTGCTCGTCTGGGGCATCAAGGAGTCGGCCGAGTTCAACGCCGGCATGGTGGTCATCAAGATCATCGTCCTGCTCTTCTTCATCGGCATCGCGCTCTACTACGTCTCCCCTTCGAAGATGACGCAGAACTGGGTGCCGTTCCAGCCGAACGGCTGGCGGGGGACGTTCACGGGGGCCGCGCTCGTCTTCTTCGCCTACATCGGCTTCGACGCCGTCTCGACGGTGGCGGAGGAGTGCAAGAACCCCGCGCGCGACCTGCCCATCGGCATCATCGCCTCGCTGGTCGTCTGCACCGTCCTCTACGTCATCGTCGGCGCGGTCTTCGCCGGCCTCATCCCCTACCCCGAGCTGGTGCAGAAGCTGACGACCGAGCAGGCCGAGCCTTTGACGATGGCGCTCGACCACGTCGCGCCGCCGGGGACGACGTGGCCCTCGACCATCGTCGCCTTCGGCTCGGTCATCGCGCACACGGCGGTGCTGCTCGTCTTCCAGCTGGGTCAGCCGCGCATCTTCTTCTCGATGGCGCGCGACGGGCTGCTCCCCTCGACCTTCGCCAGCGTCCACCCGAAATTTAAGACGCCGCACGTGACGACGATCCTCACCGGCGTCTTCGTCGGCGTCTTCGCGGCCTTCGCCTCCATCGACGAGGTCATCGACCTGACGAACATCGGGACGCTCTTCGCCTTCATCCTGGTCTGCGTCGGCATCCCCGTCCTGCGGATGAGGGAGCCGGAGCGCGCGCGGCCGTTCCGCGTGCCGCTCGGGCCGTGGCTTTTGCCGCTGCTCGGCGTCGTCTCCTGCTTCTTCCTCATCTTCTACCTGCCGCCGGCCTCCTGGTGGCGTTTCGTCGGGTGGCTGATGCTCGGCTTCGCCATCTACGTCTCGTACGGCTACACGCGCAGCTCGGTCGGGGCGAAGCTGGGGCGGCCGAAGCGCACGCCCGCGGCGCTCAAGCTCGCCGGCGTGGGCTTCCTCGTCGTCGCGGTCGGACTCTTCATCATCCCGCACGACCTCGGCCCGCGCGCCATCTTCGCCGCGGCGCTCGACGCCGCCGCCGACCGGCACGACCGCGCCGTCTACGGGCTTCTGATGATTCTCGTCGGGCTCGCCGTCGGCGTCGCCGGCACGGTGCTCGGCTCGAAGGGCGGCCCCGCGGGGGACGCCGAGCGATGAAGGTGCTCGTGCTCGGGGCCGGGCGGATGGGACTCGGCGCGGCCTACGACCTCGCGCACAACTCGGAGGGCGTGGAACTCGTCACGGTCGCGGACGTGGACGCGGGCCGCGCGCGCGCCGTCGCGGAGACCGTCGGCGACGCGCGCGTGCGGCCCGCGCAGGTCGACGTCGAAGACCGCGCGCGCGTCGTCGACCTGATGCGCGGCCACGACTCGGCCCTGAGCTGCGTCACGTACTTCCACAACCTTGAGCTTGCGCGCGCGGCCCTTCAGGCAGGCACGCACTTCTGCGACCTCGGCGGCAACAATACGGTCGTCGATGCCGAGTTAGCTCTGGACGAGGAGGCGCGCGCGGCGGGCGTCAACGTCATCCCCGACTGCGGCCTCGCGCCCGGCATGGTCTCGGTGCTGGCCGCGCACGGGGCCGCGCGCTTCGAGGAGCTGGACGAGATACACATACGCGTCGGCGGCCTGCCGCAGAATCCGAGGCCGCCGCTCGACTACCAGATCGTCTTCTCGGTCGAAGGTCTGATCAACGAGTACGTCGAGCGCGCCCGCGTCATCCGCGGGGGGGAGTTAACCGAGGTCGAGTCTTTGACCGAGGTCGAGTCGCTCGACTTCCCAGAGCCCTTCGGCCGCATGGAGGCATTCCAGACCTCGGGCGGCACCTCGACGCTGCCCGAGACGTTTCTCGGCAAGGTCAGGGAGCTCGACTACAAGACCATCCGCTACCCCGGACACTGCGAGCGCTTCAAGCTCCTCGTCAGTCTCGGCCTCGCTTCGAGCGAGGCGGTCGAGGCCGGCGGCGTCTCCGTCGCGCCGCGCAGGCTTCTCTGCGAGCTGCTCAACCGCCACCTGCCCTCGGACGAGCCCGACCTCGTCTTCATCCGCCTGGAGTTCGCGGGACGACTCAAGGGCCGGGGCGAGACGCGTCTGCGCTACGACATCATCGACCGCTTCGACCCCGACACCGGCCTCTCGGCGATGCAGCGCACCACGGCCTTCCCGGCCTCGGTCGTCGCGCAGATGATGGCCCGAGGACTTACGTCGCGCCGCGGCGCAGTCCCGCAGGAGCGTTGCCTCCCGGCGGGCGCCTTCGTCGCCGAACTCGCACGCCGCCGAATAAGGATTGAAGAAAGCTTCGTCGCCTGAACTCGGAACTTCATTTGAAATTTCAGATCTGAAATTTCAAATCCCTGGAGGCGACCCAGCGCCGCATCATCTCGACGGCGAAGTCTCCGTCCGTTCCTATCACGTCGTGCTCGCGCAGCCAGGCGCGCGCCGCGGGGAAGTCGGGCGGCGTCTCGCCCGCGGCCAGCGCGCGGAGTACGGCCTGACCCTCCTTCCCTGCGTCGCCCCACACGTTGACGAAGTAGGCGTCGCCGCTCACGAGCGCGCGCCCGACCGCCTCCTCCACGTCCGCCGCCGACGCCTCGCGCCGCTGCGCCTCGTTCATCAACTGCACCAGCTCGAAGGCGACGGCCTGCGTCAGGAACGGGTGACAGTTCGTCGCCGCCACCAGGGCGTCGAGCGCCCCCGCGGCGTACGTCATGTCGAACTCCGGGATCGGCTTTGTCAACAGCAGTTCCACGTCCTCGCGATTCAGAAAACTAACGCGCATCCGCCGCGCGCTGATGAAGCGGTCAGTCCACGCCGGCCCCAACTCCTGAAACGTGTGCGCCCCCGTGAACATCAAGACCACCCGCGGCCTGTGCTGGAACGTGTGCCGCAGAGAGTCTAAGAACGGCGCGCCCCACCCCGCCGCGAGCGCCGCCTGCAAACGCTCGTACTCGTCCAGACACAAGAGCGCCCGCATCCCCTTCGGCATCGCCTTCTCAACTTTCTCCAACCACTCGTCGAAGACCGCGTAAGGCTCCCGCGCGAGTTGCTGTGCCTTCAACTCCTCGACCGCCACGCGCCGCCTCCGCAACCCCTCGCTCAACGCCCTCGACAGATACCGCAGCAGCGTCGCCTCGCTCCCCGTCACCGCCGGGTTCTGACAGTCAACAATGGCCGGCGCGAAGTCCGGCCCCAACAGCCTCGGCAGTTGGTTCAAGATACTCGTCTTCCCCATCCGCCTTGGCCCCTGCAACAGAAGCGTCGGCGCCTGCGCCGCTCCCAACAGACTCGCCTCAATCTGCCTCACCACATCCCGCCGCCCCGTAAACACATTGTCCTCCGAGTCGCCGACCGGCGGCCCGAAGATGAAGGGATTCGGAATCTCGCGCACCGCCGCAGGTAGGGCTTTGACCCACTCGTTCTCCCTGTCGAGCAGACGGCGCCACTCGTTCGCCGTTTGCAGCAGACGTAGCGCGTATGGCCCACGCGCGGCGACCAAACTGCGCCGCAACGACTCCGCCTCCGCGACTGCCCGCCCCAGCGCCTCGCCTCTCCGGTATGGGCTGCTCAACGTAAAGTACTGCCCCACGTGCTGCGCCGTGCGGTCGAAGCGCGGCAGAGCCGCCTCTAACTCGCTGGGTAAGTTGACGGGCGCGTCCGTCGTCCAGCCCAGTCGCTCAGCGATGTTAGACATCCTCATCAGCGAGTCGGCTCGCAGGTCATCAAGAGCCACCTCCACCAGCGCGGCCCGCGCGGCGCGGCGTTGCAGAGGGCGCTGGGCAGCGACGAAGGATATCTGCCTGAACCCCTCCTCCCTATCCTGCCGCACAAGCCGCGTCAGCAGCCCGCCAGCGAAAGGCAGCGGTAGCCAGATTATTTCGTCCCAGACGACCGGACACCAGCGCCACGCCCGTCGCGCCCCGCCGGGCCACAACCACCCTATGCAGCCGGTAACGGCGGCGAGCACGACATCAAAAAGGTAAGTGATCAGACGGGAATACATCACCGCATATGCCGCCGCGAACGCCACGCCGCTCAGCACGGCACCCATGAGACCGTCTGCCAAAGCGCCCAACGCGATTCCGAACAGGATGTAGATCGGCCCGATGCGCACCTTGCTTCCCACGCCGTCGGGCAACTGATCGGCGACACCGTACCCGGCACCGTGCCCGGCACAGAGCGCCACGGTGAATGCCAGCCCGAACTCCCCGTAGGCGACGACAGTTGGTGCCACGCCGCCCAGCACACCGACTATCACACCGACCCCCACGCCGACCGCCACGCCGTGCGCCAAGGTGCCGTAAGCGGCTCCCAGGCTGGCCATAAGGCCGAACGTTACTCCGTGCCACGCTCCGAACCAGCTAAAAGGTATTTCGTATGCTTCACAGGCGAGCGAGACAATGTAATCTCCTAAGAGGGTCAGAACGATTATCCCGGGCATCAGCTTCACCAGCTTTCGGACGCGTTGGGTGGGCGTCAGCAGCGGCAGGTGGAGACCCTCGACTTCCCGCGTGTACTGGGTCGGCTGAAAAAAGATGAGGTAGAACACGCGGAGCAACCAGCGAAGATACTTTTTCACAATGAAGGTGCGGTAGCGCGTGCGAAGTGACCAGCGAAGATACTTTTTCATAATGAGGCCGCATCAAAATCCGCCGGGCAGATGTTCGTTCATGTCGTCCGAAGTACGGCGCAGGGCGGTGGCAAGGCCGTCGCCGTCCTGTTGCGCTTCTAGCACGTGGAAGCATGACACCTGGAGAGCGAGTGGATGATATTTGTTGGAGTCTTTCCCTCTGGCAGAGTCGAGGATGGCGGCGCGCTCTTCCGTGTTGAAGGGCGGGATGCCGGGGCGGTAGTGGTTGAGGAAGTCTTGGGCGTCTTCGCGCGCGAAGGGGCCGAGGCGGCGGAGGGGGAAGGTGTTGTAGAAGGGGGAGGTCGGGTCGTTGGTGTCTGTAAGTTCGTGGAGCTGGCGCTGCGAGGCGGTGACGATGGAGAGGCCGCGTTGGCCGCAGGCGCGGAGCGTCATGAAGAAGTCCTGGGTGAACTCGTCGCGGTGAGTTCTTAAGTGCTCGAAATCGTCGAGGCAGAGGATGGGGCGGCGGCCGTCAGTCAACATCTGCTCGGCGCGCTCGGCGAAGTCGGCGAGGTTGGCGGGCGCGGGCGTCCAGCCGAAGCCGCGGGCGGCGAGCGCGAGCCAACCCGAGAGCGTGTAGCAGCGCGGGTCTTGCAGGTCGAGGTAGGCGACGGTGGCGGACGGCTCCCACTCGGCGGCGCTGTGTTCGACGTGGAGGAGGAGGGAGGTTTTGCCGATGCGGCGCGGGCCGACGATCTGGCAGTTCTGCCGGCCGTGAAGGTATGCCCGAAGCAACCTCTGCTCCTTCTCGCGGTCGAAGAAGTCTTCCGGGTTCGTGATGCCTGCGCGCCAGATGAAGGGGTTGGGCGCGGACTCGACCGGCCCGAGCCACTCGGTCAGACGATAGATGTTGACTTGAGCATCGACGCCCTTCAGTTTCTCCGGCTCGACCTCCACCTTTTCCACATGAGCCTCGCGCGGGTTGAGTTCGCGCGCGACCTTCTCGGTGAAGTAGACCTCGCCCGCGGGGCATGCGTTGCAAACCCGTGCGGCGAGGTTCGCGGTGTTGCCGCGCAGGTCGCCGTCGGCGAGGACGACAGCCTCGCCGAAGTCTATGCCGACGTGGAGTTCGAAGCGGAGGCGCTCGTTCGACTGCGCCCCGTTCCGCTCGGCGACGCGCCTCTGCAAAAGATGTCCGCAGCGCACGGCGTCGGAGCAGGCGGAGAAGACGATGAGGTGGCCGTCGCCGGTGTCTTTCAGAATGGTGCCGCGGCAGCGCTTGACCACTTCGGCCGTGAGGTCGTCCTGCGCGCGCGCGACCTGTTTGATCTCGGCCGGCGTGCGCAGGGCCATGTTCCGTGTGGAACCGACTTGGTCGGTGAACATGACGACCTTCAGTTGGGTGGACATCCCTTTCCTCCGTTGACGTTGAGCAGGTGAGGAGCCAAAAAAAGCGGCTCGGCCGGCGGTCTCTCGCGCGTGAGATGGTTTATCGTCGGCCGCGGCGGGTTGTCAACGTTTTTCTGCGGCGCGGCGCGGTCTGTCGTATAATCTCGCCGCTCCCGCAACGTCCCGCATCCGCCCAGCGGAGGAACTGAAAAACAGATGAACGCACTTCCGGTCATCGTCGGCGCGCTGTGCGTGATGGCTATCGCGTACAGGTACTACTCGGCGTTCCTCGCCGCGAAAGTCCTGGCGCTGGACGAGTCGGCGCCCGTCCCTTCCGAAACGCTCTATGACGGGCACAACTACTACCCGACGAACAAGTGGGTGCTCTTCGGCCACCACTTCGCGGCCATCTCGGGCGCGGGGCCTCTGATCGGGCCGGTGCTGGCGGCGCAGTTCGGCTTCCTGCCCGGACTGCTCTGGCTCGTCATCGGCGTCTGCTTGGGCGGCGCCGTCCACGACTTCATGATCCTCGTGGCGAGCGTGCGTCGGAAGGGCAAGTCGCTCGCCGAGATCGCGCGGACTGAGATCAGCCCCCTCTCGGGACTCGTCGCCGGACTCGCCATCCTCTTCATCGTCGTCATCGCGCTCGCGGGCCTCGGCCTCGTCGTCGTCAACGCCCTGGCCGAGTCGCCCTGGGGCACGTTCACCGTCGCCTTCACCATCCCGCTCGCGCTCTTGATGGGACTCTACATGTACCGCTTCCGCGTCGGGCGCATCCGCGAGGCGAGCGCGCTCGGCGTCGTCGGCCTCTTCTTCGCCGTCGTCGCGGGCGGCTGGGTCGCGGACTCTTCCTGGGCCTCTTCGTTCACCTTCTCGAAGAACACCATCACGATTCTGATGGCCGCCTACGGCTTCGTCGCTTCGGTGCTGCCCGTCTGGATGCTCCTGTGCCCGCGCGACTACCTCTCTTCGTATCTGAAGATCGGGACGGTCGCGTTCCTCATCGTCGGCGTCATCCTCGTCCACCCGACTCTTAACATGCCGGCGTGGACGCCTTTCACGGCCGGCGGCGGGCCGGTCATCCCCGGCAAGGTCTTCCCGTTCGTCTTCATCACCATCGCGTGCGGGGCCATCAGCGGCTTCCACTCGCTCATCTCGTCGGGCACGACGCCGAAGATGATTAAGAAGGAGACCGACGCGCGGATGATCGGCTACGGCGGGATGCTGATGGAGGGCGTCGTCGGCGTGATCGCACTCATCGCGGCCACGTCGCTCTTCCCCGGCGACTACTTCGCCAACATCACCCCGCAGAACACCCCCGCGCAACAGGCGGCCTACGCCCGCTTGGTCGAGACGCACACGGCCGAGGGGTTCGACCTCCAGCCGAAGGAGATCGACAGGCTGGAGGCCGAGTCGGGCGAGAAGAATCTCAGGGGCCGCACCGGCGGCGGGGTGACGCTCGCCATCGGCATCGCCAAAATCTTCGACGCCGTCCCGGGCTTCGCCGGCCTGATGAAGTACTGGTACCACTTCGCCATCATGTTCGAGGCGCTCTTCATCCTCACGACCATCGACACGGGGACGCGCGTCGCGCGCTTCCTCGTCGGAGAGTTCCTCGGCCGCTTCTACCGAAGGCTCGAAGAGCCGACGTGGATGCCCGGCGCCGTTCTGACCACGGCGCTCGTCGTCGCGGGCTGGACTCTCTTCATTCTGTCAGGTTCCATCTCGACCATCTGGCCCATGTTCGGCATCGCCAACCAACTGCTCGCGGCCGTCGCGCTCTGCGTCGCCACGACCGTCATCATCAACTCGGGGCGCGCGCGCTACGCCTGGACGACCCTTCTGCCGCTCGCCTTCGTCGCCGTCACCACCCTCGTCGCCGGCTGGAAGTCCATCACCGACAACTTCTGGCCGCTCGCGCAGAAGCCCGAGACGGCCTTTCAAGGCTACCTCGACACGGCCCTGACGGCCGTGCTCATGGCCGCCGCCGTCATTATCATCTTCGACTCTTTGCGCCGCTGGACGCGGTCGCGCCGCGCGCCCACGGGGGTGCCCGACACGACGCCCGTCCCGACCGCCGGCTGAGTCTCAACTTGAAGGTCACTTGCCCACTCACGATATGAACCTCAGACTCCGCACCCGCGCGCCACGGCTGGCGCACGCACTCCTCCTCCTCTTCGCCGCCGCGCCCGCCCTGCCCGCGCAGGAGGCGTCGAAGCCGGCCGCGCCGCGCCTCGTCGCCTCGCTCGAAGGTTACGCGGGGCCTTCGCTCATAAACGGCCGGCCCGCCCTCGCCGCCTTCAGCCCCGACGGCCGCCTGCTCGCGCTGAGCGGCGAGAACCGCACGGTCAGGCTCCACGAGGCCGCGACGGGCAAGCTGCTCCTGACGCTCGCGCCCGAGAAGGGCGAGGGCTTCAACGGCTTCGCCTTCCTCCAGGACTCGCGCGTGGGCGCGACGCGCAACATGCCCGACCGCTCCGTCACCCTCTGGGACTTGACGACGGGCAGGGCGCTCACCAAATTCGCCGCGCGCGAGCACAGCCTCGAGACGAAGCTCAAGGCGACGAGCGTCCCCTCGCAGGAGTACGTCGGCGTCCCCTTCAGCCCCGACGGCCGTGTGCTCCTGACCGAGCGCGAGGACGACGTGGTCGTCGCTTGGGACGCCGCGACGGGCAAAGAGCTGCTGACCTTCGACCACAAGACCGAGACGAACATGGCGAAGGACGCACTCGCCATGCTCTTCGGCACGCCCCTGCCGCTGATGATGTCGGCCGCCTACAGCCCCGAAGGCTCGCGCGTCGTCACCGCGAACGGCGACAAGACGCCGAAGCTCTGGGACGCCGCGACGGGCCGTCTCGTCGCGGCGCTCGCGAGCGGGGGCGAGCGCGTCTACGCCGCCGCCTTCCTCCCGGCCGCGCGCGCCGTCCTGACCGCGGGCTTCTACGGCGAGGTCGACCTCTGGGACGCGGAGACCGGCGCGCACCGCGCGCAGCTCCTGCGCAAGCGCGGCAAGCGCAACTACGTCGTGACCGTCGAGCGCGACGGCGGCCCCGTCGCCTTCAGCCGCGACGGCCGGCTGGTCGCCGCGCACGTCGAGGACGAGCGCAATGACGAGTTCAAAATCTGGGACGCGTCGGACGGCCACGTCCTGGCGACCGTCTCGAAGAATAAATCACGCCTCTTCGCCTTCAGCCCCGACGGCCGCACGCTCGCCTCCGCGGGCGGCGACCGCGAAGCGGCGGCGAGACTCTGGGACGCGCAGACGGGGCGGCCCAAAGTCTCGCTCGCGAAGACCTCCGACGACGCGCGCACGCTGCTCTTCAGCCCCGACGGCCGCCTCCTCGTCACGACGAACGACAAGGGCGTGTGGCTCTGGGACGCCGAGACCGGCGCGCTCGGCTCGGCGCTCGACCGCTCGCGCGCCCCCGCCCGCTTCAGCCCCGACGGCCGCCTCCTCGTCACCGGCGGCACCGACAAGACCGCGTACCTCTACGAACTGAAATAAGGAATGAGGAGTGATGAATGATGAATCTCGCCCCGCGGCCGTATTCATCACTCCTCATTCATCATTCCCCCCTGTTCCGTCTTTGAACTTTCCGGCTTTTTCGGCGATAATGCCCCTCTTTTAGCGAGACCAAAGAACGGGTCTGTGCGAACAAGGAGCACCTCCTCCCGTGCGGCTGTCGGAGTCGGACGCGCGCGTGCTGCACAAGGCCGGCCTCCGCCCCCGGGGGCGTTTTTCACTCGCCATATTTCAGACGACAAACAGGAAAGGAATCGTTCAACTTGTCTAAGACGTTATCGCCGAGTAGCCGGAAGGGACTGCTCCGCATGTTAAGCGTTCTCTTCGCGCTCGCCGCCGCTTCGACCTCGGTGCTCGCGCAGGCCGCGGGCCACGCCGCGCAGGCCAGCGGCCACCGCCCCGGCGGCGAGGCCAACCTGCTGCTGCCTGACCTCTCTTCGCAGCACTTCCTCGGCGTGGACGGCCACACGCTGTTGCTCGTCGGGCTCGTCGTGTGCGCGCTGGGCTTGGCCTTCGGCCTCTCCATCTTCACGCAGTTGAAGAACCTGCCCGTCCACCGCTCGATGCGCGAAATCTCCGAGCTGATCTACGAGACCTGCAAGACCTACCTCGTCACGCAGGGCAAGTTCATCATGGTCTTGTGGCTCTTCATCGGGGCCATCGCCGCCATCTACTTCGGCTTCCTGACCGAGACGGTGGACGACGCGGGGCACGTCGCGCACGGCTTCCCGGCCTTCAAGGTCGTCGTCATCCTGCTCTTCAGTCTCATCGGCATCGCGGGCTCGTACGGCGTCGCCTGGTTCGGCATCCGCGTCAACACCTTCGCCAACTCGCGCACGGCCTTCGCCTCGCTCGAGGGCAAGCCGTACCCGATCTACGCGATCCCCCTCAAGGCGGGCATGTCCATCGGCATGATGCTCATCTCGGTCGAGCTGTTCATCATGCTCTGCATCCTGCTCTTCATCCCGAGGGACTACGCCGGCCCCTGCTTCATCGGCTTCGCCATCGGCGAGTCTCTGGGCGCGGCGGCGCTGAGAATCGCGGGCGGCATCTTCACGAAGATCGCCGACATCGGGTCGGACTTGATGAAGATCGTCTTCAAGATCAAGGAGGACGACGCGCGCAACCCGGGCGTCATCGCCGACTGCACGGGCGACAACGCGGGCGACTCCGTGGGGCCGAGCGCCGACGGCTTCGAGACCTACGGCGTGACGGGCGTCGCGCTCATCACCTTCATCCTGCTGGCCGTCGGAACCGTGCCCGGCGTCAGCGCCGCCGAGCGCGCCACGTTGCAGGTGCAGCTCCTCGTCTGGATTTTCGTGATGCGCGTGGTGATGATCATCGCCTCGGCGCTCTCCTACTTCGTCAACGAGGCGATGGCGAAGTCGCGCTACGGCCGGGCCGACGTGATGAACTTCGAGGCCCCGCTGACCTCGCTCGTCTGGATCACCTCGGTCATCTCGGTCGTGCTGACCTACATCGTCTCCTACCTGATGATCCCCGACCTCCGCGGCGACACGTCGCTCTGGTGGAAGCTCTCGACCATCATCACCTGCGGCACGCTGGCGGGCGCGATCATCCCCGAGCTGGTCAAGGTCTTCACCTCGACCGAGTCGGCCCACGTCAAGGAGGTCGTCACCTCCTCGCGCGAGGGCGGGCCGTCCCTCAACATCCTCTCGGGCCTCGTCGCGGGTAACTTCTCGGCCTACTGGATCGGCATCGCCATCACGGCGCTGATGGCGATCGCCTACGTCTTCAGCACGCAGGGCCTGGGCGCGCTGATGACCGCGCCGGCCGTCTTCGCCTTCGGCCTCGTCGCCTTCGGCTTCCTCGGGATGGGGCCGGTGACGATTGCCGTGGACTCCTACGGGCCGGTGACGGACAACGCGCAGTCGGTCTACGAGCTGTCGCTCATCGAGCAGGTGCCGAACATCGAGGAGGAGGTCAAGCGCGAGCACAACATCACGGTCAACTTCGACCGCGCCAAGCACCTCCTCGAAGAGAACGACGGCGCCGGCAACACCTTCAAGGCGACCGCGAAGCCCGTGCTCATCGGCACGGCCGTGGTCGGCGCGACGACGATGATCTTCTCGATCATCCAGGTCTTGCGCGGCGAGGCCATCGCCGGCGCGACCCGCGCGAGTCTGTCGGAGGCGCAGGGGCTCGCCACCTTCTACGAGAACCTTTCGCTCCTGAACCCGCTCTTCCTGCTCGGGCTCGTCACGGGCGGCGCGATCATCTACTGGTTCACCGGCGCCTCGACCCAGGCCGTGACCACGGGCGCCTACCGCGCCGTCGAGTTCATCAAGGGCAACATCCGCCTGGACGAGACGGTCACGAAGGCCAACGTCGAAGACTCGAAGCGGGTCGTCCAAATCTGCACGCAGTACGCGCAGAAGGGGATGTTCAACATCTTCCTGACGGTCTTCTTCGCCTCGCTCGCGTTCGCCTTCGTTGACCCGTACTTCTTCATCGGCTACCTGATCTCCATCGCGCTCTTCGGGCTCTACCAAGCCATCTTCATGGCGAACGCGGGCGGCGCGTGGGACAACGCGAAGAAGATCGTCGAGGTCGAGCTGAAGGAGAAGGGCAGCCCGCTGCACGAGGCGACCGTCGTCGGCGACACCGTGGGCGACCCGTTCAAGGACACCTCCTCGGTGGCGATGAACCCGGTCATCAAGTTCACGACGCTCTTCGGCCTGCTGGCGGTCGAGCTGGCCTTGTCGGTCTTCCGCAGCCGCGGCGACCACACGCTCAATTACGCGCTGGCCGTCGTCTTCTTCCTCGTCTCGGCCTTCTTCGTCCACCGCTCCTTCTTCGGCATGCGCATCGGCACCGAAGTGAGCGCCTTGCACCCCGGCGCGATTCCCGTCGGCGACCTCGCCGCCGGCAAGATGGGCGCCGACACCGAGTCCGTGCGCCGGGCGCCGGTAGACCGCGCGCGGTAACAGTTCAGAGTCGTGAACGGTGAACGGTGAGCCGTGACAAGTTGAACACCCTTTCTTACTTGTCACGGTTCACGGTTCACGGTTCACGCGAACGGAGTGAGCTATGAGCACATACGCTAAAGCCGAGACGCTGGTCGGCGTGGTCGCGGCGCCGCTGGATTGGACGCGTTCGGCGCTGCTGGTCGTGGGCTTCAGCCTGCTGACGGCGGCGGCGGCGCAGGTCGTGGTGCCCTTGCCTTTCACGCCCGTGCCTTTGACGGGGCAGACGTTCGCGGTGCTTTTGACGGGGGCGCTCTTGGGGCCGCGCCTGGGCGCGCTGGCGATGCTCGCGTACCTTTTGGAAGGGGCGGCGGGGCTGCCGTTCTTCCGCGGGGGCGCGGCCGGCGTCGGGCAGTTCTCGGGCGCGACGGCCGGGTACCTGCTCGCCTTCCCGGCGGCGGCTTACGTCACCGGCTACCTGGCCGAGCGCGGCTGGGACAGGCGCTTTTTGACGGCGGCCCTGGCGATGGCCTTGGGCTCGCTCGTCATCCTCGCGTGCGGTTGGGCGTGGCTCGCGCTGTTGTTGAAGGGCGGCGCGGCGGCTTTCCGGCTCGGCGTCGCGCCGTTCCTGCCGGGCGACCTGTTGAAGGTCGCGCTCGCGGCCGCGGCGCTCCCCTCGGGGTGGGCGCTGCTGCGCCGTCTGAAGTAGGCGCGGCGGGCGAATCGCGCGTTCGGGCGCGACCTCGCCGCTAACGTTTGAGAGCCCCCGACCGCTCCGGCCGGGGGCTCTCGCTTTGCCGGCCGCGCTTCTTGAAGTCGGCCGGGCGCGAAATTATAATCTCGCCGTTTCCGTGACTCCTCCCCTCAAAACTTACTTGCACCAAGGCAGAGCAATGAAGGCCCACCAGACACGTTCTCTCGCGGCGCGCGCCGCGGTCGCCGCGCTCGTCGTGCTGCTCGCGGCGCAGGCCGCGGCCGCCAAAGACACCTGGACGAGCGTCCGCTCGCAGAACTTCCTCCTCGTCGGCAACGCCTCGGAGAAGGAGATCAGGCAGGTCGCGACGCGGCTGGAGCAGTTCCGCCACGTCTTCACGCAGCTGCTCCCGAAGGTCAACTTCAACACGCCGGTGCCGACCACCGTCGTCGTCTTCAAGAACGACTCGGCCTACAAGCCGTTCAAGCCCGTGGCCGACGGGAAAACCGTCGAGGTCGCCGGCTACTTCCAGTCGGGCGACGACGTGAACTACATCACGCTCACGCCCGAACGCCAGGCCGGCGTCGAGAACCCCTTCGGCACCATCTACCACGAGTACACGCACCTGCTCGTCAACAACTCGCTCGGGGCGGGCGAGACGCCCGCGTGGTTCAACGAGGGGCTGGCCGAGTACTACAGCACCTTCGCCATCGAGGACGACCGCAAGGTCTACCTCGGCCGCCTCATCGACTACGACCTCCGCCTGCTGCGCGAGCAGAAGCTCATCCCGCTCTCGCAGCTCTTCGCCGTCACGCAGTACTCGCTCGAGCGCAACAAGCACGACGTGCGCACGCTCTTCTACGCGGAGTCGTGGGCGCTGGTGCACTACCTCATCCTCGGCAACGAGGGGAAGCGCCTGCCGCAGCTCGGCGAGTTCCTCGCGCTGTCGAAGAAGGGCGTGCCGACCGACGAGGCTTTCCGGCGCGCCTTCCAGACCGACACGGCCGCGATGGAGAAGGAGTTGCAGAAGTACGTCTCGGCCTACTCCTTCCAGGGCCGGGTCGCGACCTTCGAAAAGAAGCTCGAGTTCGACTCGCAGATGACCGCCGCGCCGATGAGCGACGCCGAGGCCGAAGCCTACCTCGGCGACCTGCTGCTCCACATCAACCGCCCCGACGACGCGGCCGCCCGGCTCCAGCACGCGCTCGAACTCGACCCGGCGAACGTGATGGCCCGCACCTCGCTTGGCATGGCGCAGCTCAGGCAGAAGCGCGAGGCGGAGGCCATCCTCAACCTGCGCGAGGCCGCGGCCGCCGGCACGGACAACTACCTCGCGCACTACTACTACGCCTACGCGCTGAGCCGCGTCGGCATGGCCGAGGGCGGCCTGATGCAGGGCTACCCGGCCGACCGCGCGGCCGAGATGCGCGCGGCGCTGCGCAAGGCCATCAGCCTGCGCCCGGACTTCCCCGAGAGCTACCACCTGCTCGCGTGGGTTGACCTCGTCACCGGCGAGAACATCGCCGAGGGCGTGCAGCTCATCGGCAAGGCGGTCGCGCTCGCGCCCGGCAACCAGCACTACGCGCTCGTGCTCGCGCAGCTCTACCTGCGCCAGGACAAGGTCGAGGAGGCGCGCCGGACGGCTGAGCTGCTCGCGCGCGAGGGCACAGACCCTTCCTTGCGCGCGACGGCACAGTCCGTGCTCGCCTCGATCAACAACTACGACGAGCAGTTGAAGAAGTACAAGGCGGCGCGGGAGGCGTACGAGCGCGGCGAGCCGAAACTCGTCGTACGTGAAGAGGGGGAGCAGAAGAAGGACTCCGAAGAGGAGAACGCGAAGCCGCGCAAATCGGACGACGAGCTGGCGGCCGAGGCGATGGCTGAGGCGATAGGCGACGCGCTGCGCAAGCCGCAGGACGGCGAGACGCGCGTGCAGGCCGCGCTCGCGCGCATCGAGTGCGGCCCGAAGGGCCTGGTCTTCGTCCTGAAGGCGGGCGACCGCACGCTGCGGCTGACCGCGGCGGGCTTCGGCGGCCTGCATCTCGTCAACTTCAACCGGGAGGCCGACAGCCAGCTCACCTGCGGCGCGCGCAAGACCGAGACGCCCTCCGTCGTCACCTACCGCCCCGCCCCGGACGCGCGCGCCAAGACCGACGGCGCCCTCGTCGCACTGGAGTTCGTGCCCGCCAATTTTCAACTGAAACAGTGAGGGGATTGATTCAATGGACAGACGTCCAAATGAATCAATCTCTTCGCTTCCCAAATGAATCCACCGGTGGTAAAGATAACGTAATCTTTTGAGGGGAGGGGTGCCAAAAGTGTCATCACCCCCAACGAGGCCGCCCAACGACGCCGAGTCGTTGCAGGCCGAGATGATCCGGGGCGTCGCCGAAGGGGACAACCAGGCGCTCGCCTCGCTCTACGACGCGACCAGCCGGACGCTCTACGGGCTCCTGCTGCGCATCCTCTCCGACCCGTCCGCGGCCGAAGAGGTGCTGCTCGACGTGTACGCGCAGGTCTGGCGGCAGGCCAAAAGCTACAGCGCCGAGCGCGGCAAGCCCCTGGCCTGGCTGACGACCATCGCGCGCAGCCGCGCCATCGACCGCCTGCGGCGGGGCAGGCAGGAACACCTGTTGAACGTCCCGCTCGAAGAGGCCACGCGCGCCGCGCGCGGCGAGTCGGTCGAGGAGGGCGTGCTGGCGGGCGAGGTGGGCGCGGTCGTCAGGGCCGCGTTGGATACGCTCGCGCCCGAGCAGCGCGATGTCATCGAGCTGGCTTACTACGGCGGGATGAGCCACAGCGAGATCGCGGCCTCGCGGAACCTGCCGCTCGGCACCGTCAAGACGCGCACGCGGCTCGGCATGATGCGCCTGCGCGAGATGCTCAAGCCGGCATGGGAAGGGATGCTATGAGCCACACGACAGTTGACGAAGAGGCGGCCGGGCGGGCCGCGCTCTACGCCCTGGGCGCGCTCGAAGGGGACGAGGCGCGCGAGTTCGAGGAGCACCTGGCCGCGGGCTGCGCGGCCTGCGCGGCGGAGCTGCGCGAGTTCGAGACGGTCGCGGCCGACCTGGGGCTGGCCGCGCCCGCGGCCGAGCCGCCGGCGGGCGTGCGCGCGCGGCTGCTGTCTCTCGTCTCCGAAGGCGGCGGCTCGGCGAGCGCGGGCGCCGCGCCCGGCTTCCTCGTCCTGCGCGCGGGGGAAGGCAGGTGGCGCCCGACCGACGACGCGGGCGTCTCTTTCAAGCTCCTCTTCGCCGACCGCGAGCGCGGCACCGTGACGACGCTCGTCAGGATGGAGCCGGGCTCGCGCATCCGCTCGCACCGCCACCTCGGCGTCGAGCAGTGCCTCGTCCTCGAAGGCGACGTGCGCTCCGGGTCGGTCGGGATGACGGCCGGCGACTTCAACTGCTCGATGCCGGGCAGCGTCCACGAAGAGTTAATGAGCGACGGCGGCGCCCTCCTCCTCCTCGTCTCGCCCGAGCGCTACGAGCCCATCGAGCCGCACGCCCATTGATTTGTGACGGGCGCATTGCGAAAGATTCTTTCACCACAGAGACACAGAGGCACAGCTTCGAGCAAATAGCTCAACAAGCTGTGCCTCTGTGTCTCTGTGGTGAACTTCAATCCGTACTACCCTCAACACACGCACAAACCCGCCTCCGCCCCGCTTCCGCCCCCGCGCGCCGCGCGTTATAATCCGCCTTCGACCGAAAACCCGGACGGGCCGCTCGTAGCGAAATTTTATCTGGAGGATTTCAACCTGATGGCTACCGAACTCAGACGCGAGGGCTCGGCCCTCTCCCGCATCGAAGAACTCCTCGGCGAAGACGGGCGCGCCCTTCTCGAATTCAACACGCCGAAGGTCTCGAAGGACGTGCTCCACACGCCGAGCCCCACCTTCGTGGACGACGTGTGGGCGCAGTCCGACCGCAACCCGCAGGTGCTGCGCTCGCTCCAGTCGCTCTTCGACCACGGGCGCCTCGCGGGCACCGGCTACCTCTCGATCCTCCCCGTCGATCAGGGCATCGAGCACTCGGCCGGCGCCTCCTTCGCCCCGAACCCCGCCTACTTCGACCCGGAGAACATCGTCAAGCTCGCCATCGAGGGCGGCTGCAACGCCGTCGCCTCCACCTTCGGCGTCCTCGGCATCGTCGCGCGCAAGTACGCGCACAAGATTCCCTTCATCGTCAAGATCAACCACAACGAGCTTTTGACCTACCCGAACAAGTTCGACCAGATTCTCTTCGGCACGGTCAAGGAGGCGCACGAGATGGGCGCGACCGCCGTCGGCGCGACCGTCTACTTCGGCTCCGAGGAGTCGGGCCGCCAGATTGTCGAGATCGCCCGGGCGTTCGCGCACGCGCACGAGCTGGGCATGGCGACCATCCTCTGGTGCTACCTGCGCAACCCGGCGTTCAAGACCAAGGAGGGCGACATGCACACGGCCGCCGACCTCACGGGCCAGGCCAACCACCTCGGCGTCACCATCCAGGCCGACATCATCAAGCAGAAGCTGCCCGAGCGGAACGGCGGCTACAACCTCCTCAACGTCGAGAGCGCCTACGGCAAGACCAACCCGAAGATTTACACCGACCTGAC
>Ga0213876_10000059_pt1 | contig 133725 bp, 88 predicted proteins | sample BarmaccomBMRX_R9_FD_160113 | JGI IMG/M metagenome (GOLD analysis project Ga0213876, IMG submission 160113) | Root-associated microbial communities from Barbacenia macrantha in rupestrian grasslands, the National Park of Serra do Cipo, Brazil - RX_R9 | ecosystem: Host-associated > Plants >... | reverse complement strand
GCTGCCCGACGATGACGCCGTTGCTGATCTGGCGCTGGTCGCGCAGGAAGACGGCGTAGCGCGGGTTGCTCTTCGCCGACCCGAACGCGGCCTTGTGGGCGCGGATGACGAAGTAGCCGGTCTGTTGGAACTCGATGGACAGGAAGAACGCGGTCGAAACGTCCGTCCGCTTCACGTCGCGGCAGCCGGCGTCGTTGCCGCACGACTCGATGCCCTGCGTCCAGAAGTCCTCGCCCGTCTGGTCACTCTGTCGGTAGAGGAAGTCGTGGTAGTGCGTGCAGACGAAGGTGCGCGAGTCGTCTATCGGGTTGGCCGAAGTTTCGCCCGTGTCGTCCACGATCTGAACCGTGGCCGTCGAGACTCCGCCCAGCGTCGAGCCGCCGGTCGGGTTCGAGAGCGAGATCGTGAACGACTCCGGCCCCTCCGCGTACCCGTCCTCGTTGATGAGCAGCGGCAGACTCTTCTGCGTCTCGCCCGGCTCGAAGACGAGGCGGCCGACGACGTACTCGTAGTCGCCCTTTTGCCGCGCCGTGCCGTCGGTGCTCGTGACCTCGACGGTTACGCGCCCGCTGCTAGTTCCCGTCCTGATGACCTGCGCCAGAACCTGCGTGCAGTCCTCCTGCGGGACGGTGTAGACCGCGGAGCTGAACTGCACGAAGGAATTGGGCGCGGGCGTCGGCGAAGCGCTCGGCGTTGGGGTCGCCGTCGGTGTTGCCGTCGGCGTCGGGGTCGCCGTCGGAGTCGGAGTCGTGGTGGGGGTCGGCGTGGCCGTGGGAGTAGGTGTAGCTGTCGGAGTCGGTGTTGCCGTCGGCGTCGGAGTCGGGGTCGGCGTGGCGTCGGCGACGCCGAGGTCGTGGATGACGAGGTTGTCTACGTACCAGCCGGAGTCCGCGCCGACCGACGTGCCCACGTCCGAGGACATGCGGAAGCGCAGGTAGATGGGCAGCCCCTCCGGGTTGTTGTCGCCGCCGGGCGCGAACTCGCCGAGCGCGACGCGGACGTGGTGCAGCCCCTTGATGCCCGTGTAGGCGCGCCGCCCGAGCAGCGCCGTGCCGGGCACCCCTGTTCCCGCGAGGTCGCCGTCGAGTTTGGCGTTGTAGAGCCCTTCGACGATGTAGTTGCCGAGGTCGTAGGTCGTCGTGTTGTCGGGGAAGGGCGTCGAGTTGAAGTTCGGGCCGCCCTTCGCGACCTCAAGCACGCCGCCGTCGAAGCGCGCCTCGGTCGAGAAGAAGTGGTCGAAGTCCATGACCGAGGTCGCGCTCAGGGTCAGCGGGCCGACGACCGTCGTGATGTCGCTGCTCGCGCCGTCCGAGCCCGGGTCGAAGTCGGGCGCGTACATCGTCGAGGAGAAGGCGCCGCCCGGGACGGGCACGTTCGTCACGCGCTGCCAGACGGGCTGCCCCTCCTGCGGGTCGCTTCCCGACTCCTGGAGCGGCGGCTGGAACCGCGAGTCGGCCGAAGAGGATTCATAAGTCTCAAGCGGGAAAGGCTGGAACGTCTTGAAGGTGTTAATGGTCGGGATCTGGTAGCGCACCTGCCGGTTCCCGGCGTCGTTCGTGTCCTTCTTACCGGCCGCGTTCCGCGCTTGGACGATGTAGTAGTAAATCTGCCCGAGCTGGCGACCCGTGTCGTTGAACTCCAGCACGGTCAGGCCCTGCGCGACGCGGTTCGCGTCCGAGGGCGTGAAGGTCGGCTCCTGGGTGCCGTTGCCCGGATCGACGTGCTCGACGCGGTACACGTCATAGACGCAGTCCGTGCAGACGACGAAGGCGTCGCCCGCGAGGTTCGGCGTGGTCGCGGCGTTCCACTTGACCGTCAGGCTGTTGCCGGTCTTCGGGTCTACAACCTGGTCGGCGCCGAAGAAGATCGGCGGGACGATGTTGACGCCGTTCGAGACGAGGACGCTCTTCGTCTCGGAGAGCGAGACGCAGTCGGTCGAGGTGTCGCGGCTGGCGCGCACCTGGTAGAAGTAGGTCTGGCCGGCGAGGAGGTTGCTGTCTTCGAACGTCGTCTGCGTGGCCGGAATCTCGCCGGCCTTCGCGTAAGGCCCTTCGGCCTTCGTCGCGCGCGAGATGACGTACTGCGCCGCGCCCGCTACGGGAGCGCCGCCGTTGATGGTGACGGTCACCTTGTTCGCGGCGTTGTTCGCCAGCGCGAACGAGGGCGCCGCGAGCGGCCCGAGCGTCTCGCAGGCGGTGACGGTCGCGGGCACGGTGAAGTCTTCGACGACGGGATTGGTCGAGCCCGCGCCGTTGGCGGACTGAGCATTCTGCCCCACGCCGTGGCTCGCGAAGGCGCGCCAGATGATCGAGCGGTTCTCGCCGCCGGTCAACTCCTCGTCGGCGAGGAGGATGGAGTTGCGCGTGTCGACAATCGAAGGGTTGCACGGCCCGAGCTGTAGGCCGCGCAGCACGAGCGTGTCCGCGAGGCGCGCGCCGCGGGCTACGGCCGTCGCGAGCGGCCCCGTGCGGTCGCCGCGCGTCTGTATCTCTGTTTCGAGCAGGCGCGGGCGGACGATGTGCTCGTCGGCCTTGATGTTCGGAACCTGGTTGTTGATTTCGGGCGGCGGGACGATGCCGGGTTGCGGCGGCACGGGCACGCCGGCGAAGTTCTCGCCCGTCACGGTCGTGTTAAAGGAGGCGCGGTAGTTGATCGGATGCTGCGCGTCTATGGAGCGAACCTTGCGCGGCCCGATGTAGAACTCCGTGCCCGTGAGCAGGCACGGGCCGCCCGTGCAGAGGCGGCGTGTGCCGTCGAAGAAGACGCCGTTCGTGTCCTTCACGATCATCAGCTCGCGCATGTCCCAAAGCATCGCGGCGAAGACCTCGCCCACGGCGTGAACCTCGAATGGCGTAGCGCCGGGGTTCGTGTCGGGCGGCGGCACCTGATCGCGTCGGTTGAGGCCGTTGCCGTTGATGGAGGCGTAAGACCAGCGGTAGTTGGTGTAGGGCAGGCGGCGGATGCCGATGTCGAACTCGCCCGTCACGTACTCGCCTTCGGAGTCGTCGTCCGACATTGAGGTGGCGATGAAGTCAGACCAGCCCTCGCCCTGCCCGCCCGACTCGCCGACGAGCGGCGTGCCCAGACAGTCGGCCGTGCCCTTGCCCGCCGAGCGGTTCGAGACGCCGTGATAGAACTCGTGCCCGACCACGTCGAAATCGAGGTCGCCGTCGGCGCGGCGGAAGACCGGCTCCGAGAAGAGGTACATCTGCATGCGCGGCGGCGAGCCGTCGTTCGGCGTGCTCATGTTGGCGTTGTCCGTGCCGGAGCCGTCCTGCACGTTGGCGCTCAGGGCGTCCTGCCCCGCGCCGCCGAGTCCGAAGTTGTCCTGCTGGAAGTTCCAGGTCGCCTCCGTGAACCCTATCTGGTAGAGGTAGTCGTGCATCAGGTTCGTGTAGTAGAAGAGCGAGACCGTGTCCGGATACACGTCCGCGTCGGAGCTTGTCGGGTAGAAGACCGCGCAGGGGCCGACGACCTGGCACGCCTGACCTTTCGGCGTCGCCGGCGTGATGGTGCCGGGGACGTACGAGAATGCGTCCACGCCGCCGTACTCGTAGTTGTTGGCGAAGGTGAAGTAGCCCGCAGTGAACTGGCGGTTGGCGCTATAGCCCTTGACGCCGCTCGTCGTCTCGTCGTCGTCGGCGCGGTCGTCCGCGACCATCACGTTGTTGCCTTCCGTGTAGCGCGACTGGAAGACGGATGAGAGCACGCGCCCGTCGCGCAGCGTGACGCTCGACGCGAGCGGCGTCAGGTCGGCGGAGAAGGGCTGGCTCTTGTCGGCCACGGGCGAGTTGGCCGCGAGGTTGCGGTTGCGCGCCTCTTCGGGCATCTCGTACTTGAAGGCGCGTGTCGCGGCGCGGTTGTTGTCGGACTCAGCGATCTCGGTCCCGGCCGTCCCCGTCGGCAGGTAGAACCAGCCGAAGCGCGAGTTGGACGTCGGGTGCAGCGCGTCGGGGAAACCACGCGTCACCTGGCCGAAGGGCGTGCTGAAGAGCGACGGGAAGAGCGCGCCACCCGTGTCCGCGAATGCGTCCTCGACGCGGGCCGCCACGAGGCTCTTCTTGAAGCCGCGGCCGTTGTTGCGGTTAAGCTCGTTCTCGTTCGCCTGATAAGTCGGCGGGGTGCCCGGCGCGGGCGAGCGGCCGTAGCCTGTGCCGGTCGTGCCGCCCGTGCCGGCCGCGCCGTTGCAGGGTCGGCCCGGCAGGTTACCCGTGCAGGTTCGGCGGCCGGAGAGTGTGACCGGCATCCCGTCGAAGACCCTTCCCGACGCGCTGCCCGCAGAGTTGTGCGACTCGACGAGGTCTTGCACGTCGGGGCGGAAGGTCGCGCGGCGGCTGTTGACGGGGCCGCCGCCCGGCTCGCCGAAGAAGGCTGTCAAAGACGTGCGCCGCAAGACCTCGCCGGTCTGCGCGTCCACGACGTTGTTCCACATGATGCCGCGGTACTGCGGCGTCGTCAGCACGAAGTTGTAAGCCTCGCGCCCCTCATCCCCGAGCGGGAAGATGACGCGCGTGACGACGATGTCACCTGAGAAGACGTTGCCGCCGCCGTAAGCCGGCGCCTCGACGAACTCGGGGTCGAGGTTGCCGAAGCTGCGCGGCACGCGCCTCGTCCCCGTCTGCTGCGGCGCGAAGCCTTCGAAGCCGAGCGAGGCGGCGGCCGACGCGACGGCCTCGGCCGGCGTGAGCGCGACCGTGTTCGTCACGCGCAGTTGCGGGTAGCTGTCGCCGCCGACGTTGATGACCTGCCCGGCGCGGTTGACGTTCACCATCACCTCGCCCTTGTAGACGGGCACGCCCCCGACCTGCTGCTCGTAGAGGAGCACGGTCGTCCCCATGTCCGCGAGCGTCGCGCGACTCTTGAGGCGCAAGCCTTCCACGTCGCCCTCGCTGAAGCGGAAGAGGCCCTGCCATCGCTTGATGAACTCCTGCGCAACGCGCTCGGGGGGGGCGGCGCTCGGCGGCGTGAGATACCCCGCGGACGCGAACAGGTGGCGTGGCGTCCCGGTCAAAGCGTTGTAGCTGACGCTCAGGCGCCCGCCCGCGGTCTGCCCGAGCGCGGCGAGCGCCTTGGCCTGCGCGGCGTCGGGCGCGCGCGAAGAGGCGGCGGCACTCACGCCCTTCGTCCCGGCCGGCGACGGCACGGCGCGGCCGTCGCGGCTAAGTACGCCGCCTGGGACCCGAACGTCCAGTTCCGACGGGAGCCCCCGCTGATCCACTTTCCGCTTCGCCGAGGAGACGAACAGCGTAGACGCCATGACGAGCGCCATGACGAGACAGAAGAACGACCCGCGCAGCAATCTCTGTTGATTCATACGTGTGCCTTTGTGAGACCGCGGGTCGGCGTGCGGGGCAAGCGCAAGGGACGGCGGTCGCGTGTTTCGACGGTTCGAAAGCGCGGCAGAGACCCGTTAGCCGGCACTCCCGGAGGGGCGCGGCCAAGTCACTACGTGTTCTTGGGAGAGGCAGGGAGCGGGGGCTCTTCTGCTACTCGGGCAAGTTGCGTGTCGGAATGGTTGGGACTTTAACGCCCGAGCCGACCTTTGTCAACGGGGTTTGCTTCCGGCCGCGTATCACTTCTAAGCGATGTCGATCCGAGATAAGGAAATGCTCTGGGGGCCTCGCGCCTGTTCTAATGTGTTCACTGTCCTCACCCCGGCAAACACAAGGCGGGCACCTTCAGCGCCCGCCTTGTTGATCAAAAAATATCCGATCCGTTACGCCCTGCCTACCGGCGCTTCTGTGAACACCGCCCCGCAGCAAGGTCGCCGCGACACCTATCCGCGGGAGGAGATGGGAGCGTGGCGGCCATTTGTCGACGTCCATGCTGCTGCGACAAACGCTTACGCCGAAGGGTTCACGAAGGAGACGGTTGTGGATACCTGCGGGACAGGCCGTCACGCACTTGGCGTAAAGATGGCGTAGAGACGTGCCCGTACCTGATAGGACGTGGTGTGCTTTGACGGCTGCCGGTCGCTTGAAATACTGGCAGGTATCACCACGTACTCTCAGGGGTGGGGGTGTAGACCGGACTCGAAAACCGGAGTGGTCGAAAGGCCACCGTGGGTTCGAATCCCACCCTCTCCGCCATATCACTTTACCTTTAATAGCTTAGGGCCTCACCGCCGCGCCAAAACCCTCCTTCATCGACCCCTATAACTTTGCCCGATGGTGTCGTCCGCGGTGTGACCTGATGGTACCAACCGTGCTCTAACGGCCGCGGACTGCCTGAATTATCAGCAAATATTACGTGTCTCGTATGGCCCGGCACGCACGTCACCTTCCCGCCCGACGTGACGGACAAGCGGCTTTCGGTCACGCGCATCGCGACAGACCGCGTGCCGATGGTTCTCGAAGAGGGGCGCGCGACGAACCTGTACATCTCAGTCTAGCCCTCGGGCGCAATCTTCGAGCCGCCGCTCGAAGTCAGCTTCCCGAATCTTGACCGCCTCGCCGCCGGCAGCGAAGTCCTCCTGATGAGCTTCGACCACGACGCAGGCCGCTACGTGAAGTTCGGCACCGGGCATGTGAGCGCGGACGTGTGGGTGCAAGGCACACGTTGCGTCATGCTCGAAAGCGCGGCGGCGATTGACACCTCGCCCTCGCTCAACTTCCGCGGCACATTCGCGATGCCGCCCGGCTCGACGGCCTTCTCTACGCGCGCATATTCGCAGACGCAGACAACCACCCAAGTTAAGGTCACATTCCAAGACGACGGGGGGAAACCTTGTCGAGGCAAGCCCGCCCAGAAACGGCAGCACAGTGGTCATCGCGGCAAACGACCCGAGGGCTTTGAGTTGGCCCACCGACCCGAAACTGCCGATTCCCGCGACGTATCCGGCGCTCTTACCGCACGCGCTCATCCCGGTTGAGGTTGACGGCTTCTCGCTGAGCATCGCGATTGTCAACCGAGACTTACATCTGACGCCCCCGAACCAGATGACCAACACATGGCCGGACAAATGACGATGAGAAAACTAAAGATTCTATCCGCCGTGGCGTTGCTCTGCTTCGCCGGTCTGTCTTATCTGCCGCACGCCGACGGCGCACGCGCGGTGACACGCGCGCCGGCCGAAGCCTCAATACCTCTGGAGATGTATCTGTCTCAACTCGGCGACACATGCGGCTGCTACTTTACTCTGGAAGAGGCGAGCGAGGTGGGAGGGGCAGCGAATCAACTCGCGGCCTACATGGTCGCCGGGCGAACGCCTGGCGCGAGCTTGGAACAGACTCTAGAAGAGTTGAGCCGCACTGTACCCAACTTCACCTACTCCATCAGCGGCGACAAGCCGCGCATCGTCCACGTCGTGGACGCGCGCCTCAAGCGTCTGTCCGGCTACGCGATGGAGAGAGTGGTCACGAGCATAGATTACAAAGGAGACGTGGGCGGCCTGGTCGCGCGCATCAACCAGCAGGGCATTCCCATCTCGTCGCCCACGGTCGTCTTCACCGACGAACTGAAGCTGAGAGACCTTTATTCAAAGGGGCATGTCAAAGCTGAGAGTCTGAAGGTGAGGGAAGTCCTGTCGAGCTTCGTTCCTCTAACGGGATACCGAAAAGTAATCTGGTCGTCGCGAACCAACCTCGGCGGAGAAGATCAGACCACCTACGTTCGTTTCCACGGCCCGCAGAGGATGCCAAAGCATTAACCCTGTCTCGTATGTAGTCTGAGGCCGCGCGCCGGCCCGCAGAGTCTCACGTTCTTCGGTGCCACCAAGAGAGTCCGAGAGGATTGCGTAATGAAACGCTCGCCCCCCCCAGGTCAAAAAGCTCATGAGATACCGCCGCGCGCTCCTCGCCGCCATACCTCTTCTAGCGCTCGCGTGGGGCGTGCTCGGCGTTCACTCGCAGGACGTGGCGGCGAAGAAGGAACTTCAGGGCCAGACCCGCTCCGTCGTCGTCACCCCTAACAGTACGAGCAACGCGGGGGATCACATCGTCAAGCCCGACTCGGACAACGACGGCATGCCCGACGAGGACGAGGTGAGTAACGGCACTGACCCGAACAACCCCGCCGACGCCGACGGCGACAAAGACGGCGACGGCCTTACGAACGGCGACGAGGTGGCGGGCGGCTTGAACGTCAACAACCCGGACTCGGACGGCGACGGCGTCTCCGACGGCGAAGAGGTGCGACTCGGCTTCGACCCCAAGAGCGGCACGAGCACGCCGCCCACAAACGCCAACGTCGTCGCCATAGAGGTCGGGCCGCGCTCGCTCGGCCTCGTCATCAACACGCTGCTCGGGCCGCGTCCGGCGCAACTCGTCGTCACCGCACGCCTGAGCAACGGCTCATCCGTCAACATCACGGAGGACGCGGCCACGAGCTACGAGTCCGCCGACGCGTCTGTCGCCGTCGTCGATTCGGTCGGCACGGCGGCCGGCGTCGCGCCCGGCAGATAGTCTACACGGCCAGGCGCGACCTCCCGGACGGCAACTCGGAGCTGGGCATCTACAAGGCGCAGATAGACGGCAGCGGGGCCGTCAACCTGACGCCCAACGAGGGCACCAACTTCGGCGCGCAGGTCTCGCCCGACGGCCGCCAGGTAGCTTTCTTCAGCATCCGCTCGTGCGGCTACGGCGGGGTCTGGCTGGTGAACACGGACGGCACGGGCGTCACGCGCGTGACGCCGCTCGACGTGAGCAGCTTCTACGCCTCCTGGTCGCGCGACGGCTCGCGCATAGCCTTCAGCAGCACGCGGGAAAACGGCTGGCAGATATGGGCGATCAAACCCGACGGCACGGGCCTGACGCGGATCACGACGAACAACATAGGCAGCGACTTCCAGCCCGACTGGTAATCGACGAAGGCGGCGGGAGAAGCCGCCGCCGAGAGGAGACAGAAACAAATGCGAGCACTCAAACTTTCAGTCGCGACCGCCTTCGTGCTGGCGCTCGTCTGCCTGGCCGCGGCCGGCGCGCGGCAGCAGCAGCAGAACCCCAACTCGCTCGGGGCAGGCAACGGCCCTTCCTCCTCCGGCGCTCAAACCCGCGCACAGAAACTTTCCGGCAATTCCGCGTCGAAATCTACTCAGAGGAGTAAGGACGAGTCGCGCGCGCAACCGCAGGAGATGCGCAGCCCCGACTCGATGCCCGAGCCCCCCCGCCGCGGCCATCACGACTGACGCCCTGGGCGAAGGGCACCAAGAGCCTGCGGCGGCCATCAGGCAATTCGATTTTGCTCGCCAAATCCGTTCTTCAGAATCCTCACTCAGCTACAGAACGGTGACCACGAGTCGTTTTCAAGGTTGAAGAAGATTTTCGTTGACTTGACGAAATCTTTCGTCAATAATCCGTTTCGTCCGATGGGTGTGAGGCCATCTATGCGAAAAAGAAGAGAGAGCAACGTGGCGCGGCCTACCGACCTGGAGCTATCCATTCTCAGGGTGATCTGGAAGAGGGGGCGCGGGAGCGTGCGCGAGATACTCCAGGACTACAACAGCGGGCGCGCCGAAGGGGCCGGCTACACGACCATCCTTAAGATGCTGCAGATAATGACGGAGAAGGGACTGGTGGAGCGAGACGATACCGTGCGTCCCCAGGTCTACAGTGCCGCCCAGTCCCAGGACCAGACACAGCGCCAGCTCGTGAGTGACCTGTTGGAGAAGGCTTTCGAGGGCTCGGCGAAACAGTTGGTCATGCAGGCGCTGTCGGCGAAGGCCGCGTCGGAGGCGGAACTGGCGCAGGTCGAGAGGCTTCTGGACAGGTTGGAGGGAGAAGAGAAGTGAGCGGAGTGCTAGACGCGGAGCCATTTCAGATCCTGTACGGCCTCTCCCGGGGCTTGCTCCACTCTCTCTGGCAGTGCGCGGCGGTCGCACTCCTCCTGGCGGGAGCTCTGGCGCTACTGCGCGGCAGCAGTTCAAACGCCCGGTACGTGGCCGCGTGCTGCGCCATGGCGCTGATGCTTCTGCTCCCGTCGGCGACCGTGTGGATGTTCTTGAGCCCCACACCCGGTGCGCAGATGGCGGATGCGTCGGAGGTTGCGGGCGTGCCGGGCGAGTTCGTGGTTGAGCCCGCGCCGGGGGGCCACTTATACGAAAAGCCCGTGACGGCGTCAGCCGGTTCCCCCCGACCTGTGCGGGGCGAAACACCTATGGAGCGTGCGGCCCGCCTCCTTCCGTGGCTGACGCTGGTCTGGCTCGCGGGCGTCATGCTGCTCTCCGCGCGCACGCTCGGGGGGCTGATGCTTGCGCGGAGGATGAAGCTACACGGTGCGCGGCCGGTGTCCGGGCTCTGGCGAGAAAAGGCGGCCGAGATCGCGCGGAAGCTCTCCGTGAGCACCCCCGTGAAGGTGCTCGAGTCGTCGCTCGTGAGCGTGCCCACGGCCGTCGGCTGGCTGCGTCCCGCCATCCTCCTACCGGCGTCCGCGTTTACAGGGCTCACCCCTGAGCAGTTGGAGGCCGTTCTGGCGCACGAGTTGGCTCACGTCAGGAGGCACGACTACCTTGTGAACGTGCTCCAGACCGGCGTCGAAACCCTGCTCTTCTATCACCCGGCGGTCTGGTGGGTGTCGCGACAGATCAGGGCCGAGCGCGAGCACGTGTGCGACGACATGGCGGTTCGGGTGACGGGCGACGTGATGACCTACGCCCGCGCCCTGACGAGGATTGAAAGGCTGCGCACCACCGCCTCGCGCCTCGCGATGGCGGCCGACGGCGGGAGCCTGCGGTTCCGGGTCTCGCGGCTCGTGGAAGGGCCGCCGCGGCCGCGCCACCTCTCGCCCCTCCTGGTCGGACTCTTCCTGGCCGTCGCCCTGCTCACGACAGTAGTCTGCGCCCGCGCGGTGCTGCCCAAACAGCATGCTGTACAGTCTCCGCCGTGGTCGCCGGCGCCGGCAGCCGACGCGAAGACGGGGGCGGGCGACGGCGCAGCATCGCAGGGTCGCGGATCGACCCTTTCGGCGTCCGGTGACGAAACGGAAGGGGAAGACCCCGAAGTCCGGCGCGTCGCCGTCGAGGCGCTGGGCGAGCGAGACGGCACGGTGGTGGTGATGGACCCGCGCACGGGGCGTGTCTACGCGGTCGTTAATCAGGAGTGGGCGCTGCGGCGCGGCTGGGTCCCTGCATCCACCATGAAACTGGTGACGGGTCTCGCGGGGGTGGGCGAGGGGCTGTTCGACCCCGCCGAGAAGCTGCGCGTGCAGGGCAGGGGTGAGCGCCTCGACCTGACCGGCGCCCTCGCCCTCTCCGACAACAACTACTTCAAGTCCGTCAACGGGCGTATCGGGGCCGGGCCGATCCTGGACTACGCGCGCCGCCTCGGGCTCGGGGAGCCGACCGGCATCAACTACGAGGGGGAGGTGGCCGGCAGTCTGCCCTCCGTCGAGACGGTGGCGAGCGTCGCGCGGCTGGGGATCGGCGAGGGCGTAGAGGTCACCCCGATACAACTGGCGGTGCTGGTCTCGGCGTTGGGGAACGGCGGAAAGCTCGTCGTGCCCAGAGTCCCGAGGTTGCCGCAGGACGCGACCGGCGAAGCCGCCCCGCCGCGGCGCGAGGTCGGAATCCCGGAGGCGGTGCGGAATCAAATCATCCCCGGGATGATCGCGGCAGTCGAGCGCGGCACCGCCAGCGGCATCGGAGACCCGACGTTGAAGATCGCCGGGAAGACCGGGACGTTGGCAAGCAAAGAAGGCAACGTCGGGCTCTTCGCGTCGTACGCCCCGGCCGACTCTCCCCGCCTGACCGTCGTCGTGCTGACGAGCGGGGACGGGGTGAAAGGTGCGACGGCGGCTAAGATCGCCGGGGCCATTTACAAAGCCCTGCGCGGGCGGCTCGCGGATTGAACCGTAGGACTTTCAGGTAACACTAACCCTCCCCACTTCCACGCGGCAGGGCGGCCGACGGTGCCGCCAAGGCTAAACCTTTAACGCATATCTTTGCGACGTGGCGCCGAGCCGGCCGGCTAGGGGAGGGCGAGGTGTGTTCATGCGAGTGTCGAATGTTGGTGCCACTCGGAACGTGACGGCGGCCAGCGTCGTGCGTTTGATGGCTATAGCCATGGCGCTGACGGCCGTCCTCCTCCTCCCGACGGCGGCCGCGGGACAGGCGGTGACGGCCGCGGTTTCCGCTCACGCCGAAACCTCCGCGGCGAAATCTTCTCCCGCCGTGCCCCCCGAGAAGAGCCGCCCGGTCACCATAACGCGGTTCGAAAAGGCACCGGTCGTCGACGGCAAACTCGACGAGGAGGTCTGGAAGACCGCGGCCGTCCTGAAGGACTTCTACCAGATCAACCCCGGCGACAACGCCGCCCCGAGTTACCCGACCGAGACCCTGCTCGGCTACGACTCCCGCACGCTCTACATCGGCTTCCGGTGTGCCGACGACCCGACGAAGGTGCGCGCCACCCTGGCAAAGCGCGACGCCGTGCCCGGGACGGAGGACAGCGTCCGCATCCTGCTCGACACCTTCAACGACAAAAGGCGCGCCTACGTCCTCGTCTTCAACCCGTTGGGAGTCCAGCAGGACGGCGTCCGCACCGAGGGCATAGGCGACGACTTCAGCGTCGACGTGGTGATGGAGTCGAAGGGCGTGATCACCGCCGAAGGCTACACGGTCGAGGTGGCCGTGCCCCTCAAGTCGCTCAGGTACAGGGCCGGGAAGGGCAGGCTGTGGGGCGTGCACGTCTTCCGCACCATCCAGCGGCTCGACGGCGAACAGGACTCCTGGATGCCGATCTCGCGCAGCGACGTGAGCAGACTAGGGCAGGCCGGGCACATCACCGGGCTCGAAAACCTCTCGACCGAGCGCACGCTCGAACTCATCCCGAGCCTGACAGTCTCCGAGACAGGGCGGCGCGTGAAGTCCATCCCGCCGGCCGTGCTTCGCGCAACGCCCGGCCTCGTGGACCAAGGGCGCTTCGTCAACGGCCCCGCGGAACTCGACCCGGGCCTGACAGTGAAATTCGGCATCACGCCGACGGTCACGCTCGACGCAGCCTTCAACCCAGACTTCGCGCAGGTCGAGGCCGACCAGCTCGTCGTCACGACCAACCAGCGCTTCCCCATCTTCTTCGAAGAGAAGCGCCCCTTCTTCCTCGAAGGCGTGGAGATATTCCAGACCCCGCTGACGGCGCTGCACACACGGACTATCGTGGACCCCGACTACGCGGCCAAGCTCACGGGCAAGGTCGGGCGTGACAGCTTCGGCCTCCTCGTCGCCTCCGACAACGGGCCGGGCAATTTCGTAGGCGACGACAGGCTGAACCCGAAGAACTTCCACTACCTCGACCGCAACGCGCGGGCGGCCGTCTTCAGGTACAAGCGCGACGTGGGCAGGGATTCGAACGTCGGGCTCATTGCCACGGACTACGATTTCAAGGGGCGCGAGGAGCCCCCGACCGATTTCGACATCGAGACGAACAACCCCTGCGGGGCGCAGAAGTCGCTCGAGAGGCACAACCGTCTGGGCGGAATCGACGGCCACTTCCGCGTCGACAAGATAACCACGTTCGACTTCCAGGTGGCGGCGACGACCTCGCGCCGTTGCTTCTTCGACCCCGAGGCCGGGCGCGATATTTACAAGGGAGGGCGGGGCTTCGCCTACACGGCCGTGTACGACGTGACGGGTCGCAACTCCGGCTGGGTGCTCGGGGCGGAGGGTCGCACGCGCGACTACCGCGCCGACCTCGGCTTCACCGAGCGCACCGACAACAACTACGACTGGTTCGCCTTCCGCTACTCGACCGACCCGAAACAGAAGGGGTGGCTGGTCAACTGGAAGGTCACCTCTTCCAGTAGCGTCGACTATGACTTCCGCGGCCGCCTTCAGTACTGGCAGGCAGACGCGACCGCCTATTGGTTCCTGAGGCGCAACACCAACTTCTGGCTCGCCTACAGGCGCGGGGGCGAGAAGCTCTACGAGGAGGAGTTCGGTGCCCTCAGGGGGCCGGGCCGGGCCGGGGCATTCTTCGGCCCCGGTGGGCGCTCCGCAAACAGGAATGACTTCGTCCTCTTCTTCTCGATGAAGCCGACGAAGAAGTACGGCGGCCAGCTCAAGGCGGCCTACCGGATGGGCACGTTCGATTTGGACTTCGGGGGCGGCCCGGGATTCCCGAGGGTGAGCCCGGCGGCGCTCGCCGCCCCCGCTAACACCGACGCCCCGCTCGACCCGGGCGCCGGCAACCTACTCGACCTCAGGGGCTACGCCTACTACCAGCCGACCGACGCCCTGCGCGTCACCATCGACTACCTGAAGAGCCGTCTGGTGCGCGACGACACGCGCCTCGTCGCCTTCGACGATAACATCTACTCGGTGCGGAGCACCTACCAGTTCACGAGGTTCGTGGCGGCGCGCGCCCGCGTCGACTACACGTCTCTACAGTCGCGCGCCAGGGCGCAGTTCCTCTTCGCGTGGACGCCGAACCCGGGGACGGCCTTTTACGCCGGGTACAATGAGGACGTGAACCGCAACGGCTACAGCCCCACGAGCGGGCTGTACGAGCCCGGCTTCCGCCGCAACGGCCGCACCTTCTTCGTCAAAATGTCATACCTCTTCCGGAAGAGCTTTTAAAAGGAGACCATGAACCATCCCTCTCCCCGCGCGATAGACCGCGCCGCACCAATTGTCGCGCTCCTCGCCCTCGCGGTCATGGCGGCCTTCTCGCTCAAGAGCTTGTGGCCCCCGACGGCGTCCGGCGGCGGCCCTTCGAGCTTCTCGGCCGAACGCGCGATGGCGCATGTCGAGGCGCTCGCGGCCGAGCCGAGACCGTCGGGCTCGGCGGCGCACCGCGCCGCGCGGGAGTACATCGTGACGGCGCTGCGCGAGGGGGCCGGACTGGAGGCTGAGGTCCGCACCGCCCCGGCGACGAGCACACGTTACGGCCAGCCGTACGACGCGGCGCGCGTGCACAACGTCGTAGCTACTATCAGGGGGACCGACCCATCGCGCCGGATCGTCCTCGTGGCCCATTACGACACCGTGCTCACGAGCCCCGGCGCAGGTGACGACGCGGCGGGCGTCGCCACGCTCCTCGAGGCGGGCCGCGCGCTCGCCGTCGAGTACGGCGGCGCGCCCGAAGTGACGCTGCTCTTCACCGACGCCGAGGAGATCGGCGCCGTCGGGGCCGAGGCGTTCCTCGCGTCCGGCAACCTCGACCCGAAGCGGACGACGGTGCTCAATTTCGACGCACGCGGCATGGAAGGACCGACCGCGCTCATCGAGACGGCGGGGGACGAGGGCAGGCTCGTGCGGGCCGTCGCGCGCTCCGGCGCTCCGGTCACGGCGTCGTCGCTCATGCCTACGCTCTCGCGGCTCCACGGGGTCGGGACGGACTTCCGCCCGTTCCGCGAGGCGGGCGCGGGCGGGTTGAACTTCGCCATCGTCGACGGCGTCGCGCGCTACCACACGCCGGCCGACGCACCGGCGGCGCTCGACCGTGAGAGCGTGCGTCGACAGGGCGAAGCGGCCGTCCGACTCGTGCGCGCGCTCGGAGACGGCGACGAAGACAGCACCGGCCCCGTCTCTTACTTCACGGCGCCGTGGGCCGGCCTCGTCGTCTACCCTCGATTCTTCGACCTCATCGCCGCGGCGCTGGCGACGGCGCTCGTCGCGTTCGCGGTCGTGGCGTCGGTCAGGCGCGGACACACTTCGTGGGCGGGGCTGGCGGCTTCGGGGCTCGCCCTGGTCGCTGCCTTGACTCTGGCGGCGGCCGCGTGCCACGCCGGTTGGTGGCTCGTGCGCGCGCTCGGGGCGGGACCCGCGCCCGGCCTGGCGGACCCGTACGACCCGGCCCCGTACAGGCTCGCCGTCGTCCTGCTCGCGGCCGGGACGGCGCTCGGCGTCGCACACGCCGCGCTGCGAATAGGCGTGAAGGCGCCGACCGCCCTCCTCCCGGCCGTCGGCGTCGCAGTGCTATGGGGACTCGCGCTCAAACTCCCCGGAGCGGCATACCTTCTCGCCGTCCCGATGCCAATCGTCGCGCTGCACGGGGTCGCGCCCGGCGTCGGCCGCGGCGCGGCGGTCGTGCGGGCCGTCGGCGCCGCGGCCGCGTCGCTCCTGGTCGTACTCGTCTGGGCTCCAGTCCCATACTTCCTGCTCGGCGGACTCCGGCTCTCCGCGGCGTGGTCTGCCGGCGCGGTCGCGGCGTTCGCCGTGCTGCTCTGTGCGTCGGCGTTTGAGCGTGCGCGCCTCGCGGTCGGCGGCCGCGTCGCGGCGGTGCTGGTCGCGCTGGCGGCCGTCGCGGCGGGTGTCGGAGCCGCGCGCGCCGGCGCCTCGCCCCGGACGCCGCGTCCGGTCTCGGTCGCTTACGCGCTCGACGCTGACGCCGGCCGCGCGTTCCGGGTCTCTGACCGTGAGAGTTCAGGCGGGCCGGAGGACGCGTTCTTCGCGGACGCGCTGCCGGTCGGGGTGCTCCCGCGGTTCCTCGGCGAGGATGGCGTGTTCAAGCGGGCCGCGGCGGCGGCTCCGCTGGCTGTCCCAGGCCCGGAGGTGGCACTCATCGCCGACGCGGCGGGGGACGGGCGTCGCTACCTGACCGTCCGTGTGAAATCGCGCCGGGGTGCGCCGTGGCTCCATGTGCTCGTCGAAACGGGCAAAGTCATCGGCGCGGCGGTAGACGGCCGCGCGTTCGATGAAGGTGCCGGCGGCGCCGGGGCAGCCGGAGGCGTCGTCTGGGGGTTCCGTCACATCGGCGCGGGCGACGAGGGCTTCGAGCTGAAGCTCGCCGTCGACCCGTCGGCCGGCCCGGTGCGGCTCACGGTCATCGACCAATCTCCCGGGCTCCCTGACCCGGCCGCGGTGCGGCTCGGCGAGGATGCGATGTACGCCCGCTCGTGGGTCGCGGGCACGACGCTCGTGCGGCTCTCCTACACGTTCTGAACGGCGCCAGCGCTCATCGGAGGGTTGCGTTGCAACGGAATCATCCGGATGTTATACGTACCGGCCCGGTCTGTATAATCACAAGTTAGATGCTTCTTTTATGAAAGGCTGGTTCAGCATAATAGGTACGGGCTGCGAACTTACGGCGAGTGCTATCCAAGACCTGCGGGATGTCGGCTTCGTCGTCATTCCCGGCCCGGTGGCCCCCGATAGGTTGGCGCAATTGGCGACGGCGTATGATTCTGCCGTAGCTTCGGCGAGCCCCGACGACGTGAGGGTCGGGAGTACGACAAACCGGGTCAGGGATTTCGTCAACCGAGGCTCAGAGTTCGATGAGCTGTATGTATATCAACCCGTCCTGGAGGCTTGTTGCCGCGTCATCGGGCGGCCGTTCAGACTCAGTACGATGCACGCGAGGACTGTCCGACCCCGCGCGCAGGCACAGGCGCTTCATGTGGACTTTGAGCGCGACACGGATGGATGGACGATGGTCGGTTTCATCTTCATGGTAGATGAGTTTCGAAGCGACAACGGGGCCACTCGATTTATTCCGGGTTCACACAACTGGCCAACCGTTCCGGACGAGTTGAAGGATGACCCTCGGGCAGACTACGAAGACCAAATGTTGGCGTGCGGCCCGGCGGGTTCACTCATCGTTTTCAACGGGTCCGTCTGGCATGGACATGCGGCGAATTCATCCGACGAGCCTCGCCGTTCAATCCAGGGCGCTTACATCCGGCGCGAAGCACGCTCCGGTGAAAACTTGCCCGGACGTATGCGTCCAGACACACTCGCTCGCATCGGTTCGCTTGCGGAGTATGTCTTGGCTGTCAAATAGACGTTGACAGGCGTCCGCGCGGGTGAGAGCGAACGCCGCATCTAACATCGGCATGCACCCGACCCGCGACACGATAGTTCTCAAATTTCTTCAAAGGCGCGGGGCGGCGGGTGAGGCCGGGCGTTAGGCCGATGACCAGGTGCTGGTGTGGAGGGTTGATATGGATATGGGTGCTCGCGTCGCGGAACCTCCTGACTACGGGATTGATGCTCCGGGTGTTGTTCGCAACCTGTTCGTGGTGGGCGCCGTCGGTTGGCTGGTGTGGGGCTCCGTCGTGCTCGGCCTCTGGTCGGGTCAACTCGTTATCCCGTTCCCGGGACTCAGGATCGTATTCCCGCTTGCCGGGATGGGGTTGGGGTGCGGGGTCGGGTTTACGTTAATGGGAGTCTGGATGCTCTGGGACAGCAAGGTCGGCAAGGTGCGGAGTCGAGAGCGCCTGTTGCAGCGGGTCACGTGGACGGGCGAGGAACAAGTCCTCGATGTCGGCTGTGGCCGCGGCCTGCTGCTCATCGGCGCCGCGAAGCGCCTCACCACCGGGCGGGCCGTAGGCATAGACCTCTGGCAGGCCGAAGACCTTTCCGGTAATCGCCCCGAAGCCACGTTAGAGAACGCGCGGCGCGAAGGCGTGGCCGACCGTGTCGAAGTCCGGACGGGAGACATGCGGGGGATGCCCTTCGGGGATAACACTTTCGACGTCGTCGTGTCGCGCGCGGCCGTCCACAACTTATACGATGCCGCTGCCCGTGCTCAGGCCATCGGTGAAATCGCACGAGTTCTTAAGCCCGGCGGGCGAGCCCTCATAGAGGACATTCGGCATCTTCGGGAGTACGAAACGGTCTTCTCTGAAAATGGCTGTGCCGATGTCCGCCGCGTCGGCTCGCTCATGGTATCCGTGCTGTTAATGCTGATCACCTTCGGGTCGCTACGCCCGGGGGCGCTCGTAGTCAGGAAATCGGCCTGACGACGGCAGGCACCCGACCGCCGACACGCAATCCGGCCAGGTTTCTCGGCGAGCTAAATTCACAGGGCACGGTTGAGCGCGGGAAAATCGCCAACCTGGTTCTGCTCGAAGCCGACCCGCTCGAAAACATAAGTAACACTCAGCGCATTAACGCCGTAGTGCTGAGCGGCAGGTATTTACCAAAGGAGGCACTACAAAGAATGCTGGCGAATGTCGAAGCTACTGCTAAGAGAAGATAAAGATAGTTGAATGCCACAACGCCGCCGAACAAGTCATTCGGGCGGATTGCCCGCCAGCCTGCCTCTCATCAAGGTTGTGTTATTTCTTTGAGGCGGTCTTTGGGGCTGTCCCTGACTTTGTGAAGCAGCAGGAGGCTCCGCCTCGTCCCCGCTCAGATACCGCTCGTCCCTCTTTTCCGGCCCCCCGTACGTTTATTCAACGGGAACCCTCCGACGTCTTGTAGGCTTCGCGTCAGACAGGCGGCGAGCATGCGTCGCGCCAAATCTTTCACGCGAGGTCACAAAGATGAAGAGGTCGCTGCTGTCGGTCGTCGCGCTGCTCACCTGCGCCTTAACGCTTCAGGCCCAGACGCCCGGCCTGCCAAACGATAGCCCTGATGTCGTCGCCGCGCGTCAGAGCAGAGACCGCGCCGAGGTCGCGCGGTTGCAGCAAGTGGTCGGGGATGCCCGGCGCGAGGCCGAGGGGACGAAACGTTTCGAGGCTTACCTGCGGCTCGCGCTCTTTAACGTCTGGCTGTGCGAGGCGGCCGAAGCTCATCAGAACAACGAGGTGTTCAAGCGGGCGGCCGAAGAGGGCGTCGCGGCGGCGGAGAAGGCCGTCGAGCTGAACCCGAAATCGTCGGAGGCGCACCAGTTGCTCGGCGACCTGCTCAACCAGCTCATCCCATACGTCTTCGGCGGCGGCATGCGCTACGGCAAGCGCTCCACGGACGAACTGGACAAAGCCATCGAGCTCGACCCGAGGAACGCGGAGGCTTACGTCTCGCGCGCCATCAGTTACTACTACACGCCCGAGTCGTTCGGCGGCAGCCGGCCGAAGGCGTTCGAGCTGCTGACGAAGGCCGCCGAGATTGAACCGCACGCGGACTCGCCGCACATCTGGCTGGCGATGTTCCACCTTCAGGCGGGGCGCAAGCGGGACGCGCTGCGCGAGATTAACTTGGCCCGCCGCGCGAATCCCGACCGCAGCTTCACGAACTTTGTTTACAGCCAGGTCACGTCGGCCACGAAGAAAGGCAAGCGCAAGCCCGCGACCGGGAAGGCGAAGTGAGTTGAACCGGTTTCAGGAGTCGAGTCATGAACACCGCACACGCCCGCCGCGTTCGACTGTTAAAGTGTCTGCTGGCGCTCGTCTTCGCCGGCTCCTACGCGACGCTTTACGGCACACAGTATCCGTCGGCGAAGCAGGAGGGGGCAGAGCGCTTCGACGAGATCGTGCGCGGCGACTTCTTCGCGGGCATGATGGGCGACGACGCGCGCCTCGAACGGGGGATGAAGTTCTGCGAAGAGATTCTGTCTAAGAATCCGAGGCACGCGGAGGCGCTCGTCTGGCACGGCGGCGGCCTGCTCACGCGCGCCTCGCGCGCCTACGCGCGAGGCGACTCGGCGCTCGGCGACGGGCTCTGGGAGCGCGGGCTGAAGGAGATGGACGAGGCCGTCACTCTCGCGCCCGGGCACATGGGAATCAAGATCGGGCGCTCGGCGACCATCGTCGGGCTCGCGCAGTCGGGGTGGGACGCGCGGGACGCGCGCGGCCGGGCGCTGCTCGAAAGCGCGCTCGCCGACTACGAGATCGTCTACCGCTGGCGCAGACCCGTCTTCTCGACCTTGAGCGCGCACAGCCGCGGCGAGTTATTATTCGGGCTCGCCAGCGGCTGGAGCATACTGGGCGAGCACCGGAAGGCGCGCGCGTACCTGCGGCTGGTGTTGGAGGAGTGCAGGGACACAGATTACGAGGCCGAGGCGCGGAGGTGGTTGAAGGGCGAGCCGAACGCGGTCGTGCAGCACGACTGCCGGGGCTGTCACGTCCGCCCCTCGCGGTAGAAGCATGGAAGTGATGAAGACGCCCGTCGGGGCCGAGCCGTGGCGCACGCGACTGCTGCGCCTGGCGTGGCTGAACGTCGCGGTGGGCTTAGCGCTGGCCCTCATCTTCTGGATCGCACAGCGCGGCAGCGGGGCGCACAGTTTTGCAGACGAGATTGCCTCCTCACTGATACACGCCTTCGCCTACGGCTCGTCCTTCGGCCTGCTGATGCCCTACCTGGGCGAACGGCTCGCGGCGTTGCGCGCGCCCTGGAACTGGGTTTCGATGACGGCGGCGCTGCTGCTCATCGCGGGCGCGGCCTCCCTGGCCGTAGAGTTGTGCCTGCTCGGCTCGGGGCTGTTGCAGCCCGGCGCATTCTGGGCCGACTACCTCTTCAAGAGCGTCAGCGTCTTCTTCATCGCGCTCGTCATAGGTCTTTGCGTCCGGGCCTACGAAAACTTTCGCGACCGGTTGCAGGCGACGAACCTCCAACTGCGGACGCAGGAGTTGGAGAAAGAGCGCGCCCTCAAACTCGCGACCGAGGCGAGCCTCGCCTCCCTCGAATCGAGGCTGCACCCGCACTTCTTATTCAACACGCTGAACACCATCTCGGCGCTCATCGCCGAAGACCCGCCGCTCGCCGAGACGACGGTGCAAAGGCTCGCGGCGCTGCTGCGCGCTTCGCTCGACGCCTGCCATCAACGCCAGATCGCGCTCGCCGACGAGTTGAAACTGGTGACGGACTATCTCGAAATCGAGCAGGCGCGCTTCGGCGAAAGACTCTCCTACACGGTTGAGATGGAGCCGGCGCTCGGGCGCTTGCCCGTGCCGCCCCTCACGTTGCAGCCCGTCGTCGAGAACAGCGTCAAGTTCGCCGTGTCGCCGAGGCCGGAAGGCGGCCGCATCAGAATCGCGGCGCGACTGAGCACGGGGTATCTTGAGTTGGAGGCGTGGGACGACGGCCCCGGCTTCGCCGAAGAGAGCATCCCGAGCGGCCGCGGGCTGGACAACCTGCGCGCGCGCCTCGCCGCCCTGTTCGGCGGCGAGGCGCATCTGTCTGTCGGGCGGAGGGACGGAGGAATCGCCGTCTGCGTCCGCGTCCCCGTAGACGGCGAGCACGGCTCTTGAGGCGCGACGAGTCTGGAAGTAGTCTGTCTTCTCGTGTGAAACGGGGCGGTGTTGCGATGACTCTGCGCGCATATCTTGTTGACGACGAGCCGCTCGCGCTGAAGCGGCTCAGCCGGCTTCTGAAAGTCGCGGGCGGCGTGGAGGTGGTCGGGTCTGCGACCGACCCCGGCGAGGCCCTGCGCGCGCTGGCGGCGGAGCGCGTGGACGTACTTTTCCTCGACATCCAGATGCCCGGCATGAACGGCTTCGAACTGCTGGCGAAGCTGGACTCGCAGCCGCTGGTCATCTTCACGACGGCGCACGACAGCTACGCGCTCCGTGCGTTCGAGGTGAGTTCGATTGACTACCTGCTCAAACCCGTCGAGGCGCCGCAACTCGACCGCGCACTGAGAAAACTCGCGCAGTTGCGCGAGCTGGCGGGGTCGCTGTCGGCACGCGCGGAGTTTCAGGCGCTCGTCTCAAGGCTCGCGCGGGAGTTCACGCCGCCGCAGCGCGAGCGTGCCGGGCGCATCTGCTCGCGCGTGGGCGACCGCATCGTCTTCATCGAACTTGAGGAAGTCACTCACTTTTACTCAAAAGACAGGCTGACCTTCGCCGCGACGGGGGCGAAAAAGTACGTCGTCGATTACACCATCTCCGAGCTTGAGGAGAGACTCACGTCGAAAGGTTTCCTGCGCATCCACCGGGCCACGCTCCTTAATCTTTCGCTCGTCGGCGAGCTGTACCGCTGGTTCGGCGGGCGGATGCGCGTACGCCTGAAGGACAAAGACCGCACCGAGTTGACGGTGGCGCGGGATCAGGTGAAGACGCTCAAGGAGAAACTGGGTCTGCGCTAAACTAAGACACATGAGACGACTACTTTACTCGCTAGCGGTGTGCATCGCGGCGCTGGCTGCGGGCGGCGCGTCTTCCGTCTTCGCGCAGGAGTCCGCGGGCGGCTACACGACGCGCGTCGGCGGGCAGACGTTCGGGACGGAGACCTACAGGGTAACTCAGAACGCGGACGGCTCGCGGCGCGCCGAGGCCGACGCCTCGTTCGGCGGGACGAAGCTAAAGGCCGTGACGATAGTCAACGCGGACGGCCGCCCGTTGAGCTTCGAGCTGGAGGTGAACGGCGCGAAGGCGCTGACGCAGCAGTTCACGCCGGCAGGCGTCCGCGTCACGGCCGAGGGGCAGCCGGGGAAGACCGTCGAGGCGCGTCCCGAAGTCCTCCTGGAGAACGGTCTCTGGCACCACTTCATCTTCCTCCTCGCGCGCTACGACGCGCGGCGCGGCGGCGCGCAGACCTTCGCCGCGTTCCTGCCCACGCAGGCACTCGCCTTCAAGGTGACGCTCACGCCCGTCGGCCGCGAGACCTTCGACGTGAAAGGGCAGAAGGTCACGACCGAGCACTTCCGCGCGCAGACCGAACTCGGCCTCGCGTTCGAGGTCTGGACAGACGAGGCGCGCGCCACGCCGCTCATCTTCGCCGTCCCCACGCAGGGCCTCCAGGCCGTGCGGCAAGGCTCGGAGGATTTGGCCGCGGTCGTCTTCGCTCGCGACGCGCCTCCCGCCCCTTCGGCTAACGGCCCGTACACGAGCGAGGAGGTCACGTTCCGCAACGGCGAACAGACGCTCGCGGGCACGCTCACCATCCCGAAGGGCACGCAGGGGCCGCACCCGGCGGCCGTCCTCATTACGGGCTCGGGCAGTCAGGACAGGGACGGCACGGGCGTGGCGAACATCTACCGCCGCATCGCCGAGCGCCTCTCGGCGAACGGCGTCGCGGTGCTGCGCGCCGACGACCGCGGCGTCGGCAAGAGTACGCCGCTCGCGAAGGGCACCTCCTACCGCGACCTCGTCAACGACACGCGCGCGGCCTTCGAGTATCTGCTGACGCGCGGCGAGATCGACAAGGGTCGAGTCGCGCTCATCGGCCACAGCGAGGGGGCGGAGACGGCGCTCATCCTCGCCGCCGAAGATACGCGCGTCGCGGCCGTCGCGCTGCTGGCCGGAACGTCCGAGCCGGTCGACCGCGTGGTCGTCGAGCAGTCGCTCTACCAGGCGGCGATGCAGGGGCCGGTTGACCCGATGGATGAGACGAAGTGGCCGGCCGTCGCGCGGCAGATCAAGGAGATGTTCGAGAAGGCGAAGACCACGCCGCGACCCGCTGCGGGTGCCGACGACCAACTCGCCTGGTTCCGCGAGCACGCCGCGCACGACCCCGTCGCGGACGCGCGCAAGGTGCGCGTGCCCGCCTTCGTGGCGAACGGCGAGCGCGACGCGCTCGTCCTGCCGCACCACGCGCTCGCGCTGGCGGGCGAGATGGCCGCGGCCGGGAACCGCCGCGTCACGCTGCGCGTCTTCCGCGACCTCACGCACCTGTTCACGCCCGCCTCGGGCGGAGAGCGCGCCGGCGAGGTGAGCGAGGAGTTCCTGCGCGCCCTACAGGAGTGGGCCTCCACCGCATTGGCGAAGAAGTGATGCGCGGCCACGCCGAGTATGCAAAGTATGAGAGCGTTCGATGGCGGCGGCCGCGACGCCGCGGCCGCCGTAGACGCTCGGTGGCTTTCTTCTTTCTCTTTCATGTTCGACCGAATTGTTAAATCACGAGGAGGACGGGTCTTCGGCGACGAGATACAGCAGCACGACTCGCGCCTTCAGGAAGGCGTCAACGCCCAATACCTGCGCCCGCACACACTGGATACCCGAGCCGTAGCGACCCCAGTGCAGAAGACCACCTTCGTCGTCCCGCAGATGGACTGCCCGTCCGAGGAGAGCCTGATCAGGCTACAGCTCGACGGGCTCGCGGGCGTGCGCGGCCTCGACTTCGACCTCCCCGGCAGGCGGCTCGTCGTCTTCCACGACGGACAACTCACCGAGATCGAGCAGTCCATCGCCGCACTGAATCTCGGCAGCCGGAGGCTGGGCACTGAAGAGGCAGACTCGCCCACGGTCGAAGAGGATGCTAAAGGACAGCGCAGTCTCCTCCTGATTCTGCTCGCCATTAACTTCGCTTTCTTCATCGTCGAGATGGCGACGGGGCTCGTCTCCCGCTCGATGGGGCTGGTCGCCGACAGCCTCGACATGCTGGCCGACGCCTTCGTCTATGGCCTGAGCCTCTTCGCCGTCGGCGGGACGGCCGCCCGGAAGAGGGGCGTCGCGCGGCTCGCCGGCTACTTCCAGATCGCCCTGGCCGTGGCCGGGTTCGCCGAAGTGCTGAGGAGATTCTTCGGCGGGGAGGCGACGCCGGATTCCCGGGCGATGATCGTCGTCTCCGTCCTGGCGCTCGTCGCCAACGCTGCTTGTCTGTACCTCCTCCAAAAATCTAAAAGCGAAGAGGCCCACATGCGGGCCACCATGATCTTCACCTCCAACGACGTGGTCATCAACCTCGGCGTGATCGCCGCCGGCGTGCTGGTGAGCTGGTTCGATTCAAACAGACCGGATTTGATCGTCGGGGCCATCGTCTTCGGGGTGGTGATGAGGGGGGCGGTCAAGATTCTGAAGCTCGGAAAATAGGGTTCAGGCGCTCTTCAAGGATTTGCGACACATGCCTACTTTTGTGTGTCGCCAGTCGCTCGGCTATAGGTCTGCAACCGAGACGTAATTGAATCTAGAGCTAGACTGATACCGGCAGGTCTGTCTGGGAAATCATGGGCTGACAAATTACCACGGCATTTTTGTCTTGCTGCTACAATCATCCCCACCTGCTTATGCCAGCCGCCGACGACACGACACCCGAAGGAGTGGGCGGGGCGCTCGCGCTCCTCGACACGCTCTTCTCCTGTGCCCCGGTCGGCCTCGCCTTCGTAGACGCTGAGTTCCGCTACGTCCGCATCAACGCCTACCTCGCCGCCATGAACGGCGTCGCACCGGAAGACCACGTCGGCCGCACCGTGGCGGAGGTGGTCCCGGAACTCGCCCCCACGGTCGAGCCGCTCTTCCGCCGCGTCATGGAGACGGGCGAGCCCATCCTGAACGTGGAGGTCGGCGGCGAGACGCCGGCCGCGCCGGGCGTCAAGCGGTACTGGCTCACCAACTACTACCCCGTCAGGCCCGCCGAAGGCGCGCCGGTCGGCGTCGGCGTCGTCGTGACCGAGGTCACGGAGCAGAGGGTGGCCGAGGAGCGGCTCCTGCGCGCCCAGCGGGCCGCACGCCTCGGCACCTGGGACTGGGACCTGTTGACGGGCGAGGTCGTCTGGTCGGACGGCGTGTACGAACTGCTCGGGCTCGCGCCCGGCTCGGTCGACCCGAGCCTGGACAGGTGGCTGGAGTTCGTCCTGCCCGAGGACGTGGAACCCACCCGGCGGGAGATACAGCAGATTATCGCCGGGGGCGGTGAGTTCTCGGTCGAGTTCCGCGTGCGCGGCGCGGACGGCGCCGTCCGCTGGCTCGCGGCCATCGGCCGGGTCGAGGCGGACGAGGGCGGCGCCAGCCGCCGCCTGCTCGGCGTCAACGTGGACGTCACCGAGCGCAAGCGGGAGGAACTCGACCGGCAGTTCCTGCTCGAACTCGGCGACAGGATTCGCCTCGGCGGGGTGGGGGCCGGGGCGCTGCTCGAGGAGGTGACGAGGGCCACGAGCGGACACCTCGGCGCCGCCCGCTGCCTCTTCATCGAGATCGACGAGGCCGGGAACCGGGGGGTGATAAGACACGAATACCGCAGGGCGGGGCTGCCCGCTGTGCCGGGCGAGTACAGGATTTCAGACTACAGCCCGGAGACCCTGGAAGAGATCAGGGGCGGCCACGTCGTCGTCAACCACGACGCCGAGCACGACCCGCGCACCGCCGCCATCTTCTCAACCACCTACGAGCCCGACGGCGAGCGGAGCTACGTCTCAATTCCGCTCTTCACCGGCGGCAGGTGGCGCGCCATCTTCTGGGTCAGCGACGACCGGCCGCGGCGGTGGACGCCGCAGGAGGTCTCCCTCATGGAGGCGGTCGCGGAGCGCGCCTGGCTCGCCGCCGAAAAACTCCGCGGCGAGGCCGAGTCCGACCGCCAGCGCCGCCTCTACGACACCATCTTGTCGAGCACGCCCGACCTCGTCTACGTCTTCGACCTCGGCCACCGCTTCACCTACGCCAACGACGTGCTCCTCCGGATGTGGGGCAGGAGCTGGGACGAGGCCATCGGGAAGAACTGTCTCGAGCTGGGCTACCCGGACTGGCACGCCGCGATGCATGACAGAGAGCTGGAAGAGGTTAAGGCCACGAAGCAGCCGGTGCGCGGGGTGGTGCCTTTCTCGGGCACGTTCGGCCGCCGGCTCTACGACTACATCTTCGTCCCCATCATCGGGGCGGACGGCGAGGTGGAGGCCATAGCCGGGACCACCCGCGACGTGACCGAGATTAAGGAGGCGGAGGAGAGTCTGCTCCGGAGCCGGGAGACGCTCAGCCTCGCGATGGGCGCGGGCCGCATGGGCGCGTGGTCGCTCGACCTCGCGACGGACGCGGTCTACTGGAGTCCGGAACTCGAAGCCATCTTCGGGCTCGCGCCGGGAACCTTCGGGGGGACGCTCGACGCCTTCTACGAATACGTCCACGAAGAAGACAGGGGGCGGGTGGCCGCCGAGGTGGGCGGGGCCGTCGCCGAGGGCAGGGGCTACGTCGTCGAGTTCCGCCACCGCCACGCCGACGGGGGCGAGAGGTGGATGGAGGGGCGCGGGCGGGCGGTCAATTCCGCCGGAGGGGGGCCGGCGAACGTCTTCGGCATCGGCATCGACATCACCGACCGCAAGCGGGCGGAGCTGAACGCCGGGTTCCTGGCCGAGGTCGTCGGCGACTCCGCGCAGGCCACGACGCCGGAGGAGATCGTCCGCGCGGTCGGCGAACGGCTGAACGGTTTCTTAGGCGTCTCCACCTGCGCCTTCGTGGAGATCGACGAGGCGGCGGAGACCGCCACGATTAACTACGAGTGGCACGGCGAGGGCGCGCCGAGCCTGACCGGCGCTTACGAGCTGTCCGAGTTCGTCACACCGGAGTTCCTGCGGGGCGCGATGGCGGGCGAGACGCTGGTCATCCGGGACGTCGGCACCGACGCGCGCATCCCGGACCCGGCCTCGTGGTCGGCGCTGAAGATCGGGGCACACGTCAACGTGCCGCTCGTCAGGAAGGGCGAGTGGCGGTTCTCGCTCTGCGTCTACCACGCCGTGCCTTACGACTGGCGAGGGGACGAGGTGAAGTTGATGGAGGAGCTCGCTGCGCGCGTGTGGTCGCGCCTCGAACGTGCTTTCGCCGAGCGGGAGCGGGAGAGGCTTCTGGAGTGGGAATCCTCGGCGAGGCTGCGGGCCGAGGAGGCGAACCGGCTGAAGGACGAGTTCCTGGCGACCGTCTCGCACGAGCTGCGCACCCCGCTGACGGCCATCGCGGGGTGGGCGCACCTGCTCGAGACCGGCAACCTGGACCGGGAGATGTCCCGCCACGCCGTCGCCGTCATCAGACGCAACTGCGAGCAGCAGCGGCAGATCGTCGAGGACGTGCTCGACGTGTCGCGCTTCATCTCCGGCAAGCTCAAGCTCGAACGCGAGAGGGTAGACTTGACCGAGGTTGTGCTGGCCGCGCTTGAGACCGTGCGCCCGGCGGCTGAGGCGAGGAACATCCTGCTGAGGAGCGAACTCAAACCCGGCGTCGAGGTCTGGGGCGACCCCGTCCGGCTCCAGCAGGTCGTGTGGAACCTGCTCACGAACGCCGTCAAGTTCACGCCCCCGGGCGGGCGGGTCAGCGTCAGCGCCGGGCGGCTGCTCACGCACGCGCGCGTCGAGGTGAGCGACACGGGGCAGGGCATCGCGGCGGAGTTCCTGCCGCACGTCTTCGACCGCTTCCGCCAGGCCGACGGCTCGACCACTCGCCGCCACGGCGGGCTGGGGCTGGGGCTCTCCATCGTCCGCCACCTCGTCGAGACGCACGGCGGGTCTGTCCACGCCTACAGCGCGGGCGAGGGGCAGGGCGCGACCTTCACCGTCGACCTGCCGCTGCCGGCCGTCACGCGGGAAGAAGGTGCGGACCCGCGGGGCGAGGGCGAGGGGCGACGCGAAGCCCCGGCGGAGACCCCTTCCTCCGCGACGGCCCGGGCTGACAAAGAGTCGCTGCCGCCGCTCGTCGGCGTGCGCGTGCTGCTGGTGGATGATGAGGCGGATACGCTGGAGATGGTCTCCTTACTCCTGCGCACTGGCGGGGCATTGGTGACGGCCGTGCGTTCCGCGGCCGAGGCGCTCGACTCGCTGGGGCGCGCCGCCCCGGATGTCATCGTCGCCGACGTGGGGATGCCGGAGGTCGACGGGTACGAGCTGATGCGGAGGGTGCGCGCACTCAGTCCCGACAATGGCGGGCAGACGCCCGCCCTCGCGCTGACGGCGTACGCGACGGCGGCTGAGCAGGCGCACGCTTTGCGCTCGGGCTTCCAGAAGCACCTCGCGAAGCCCGCGGAGCCGGGCTCGCTCTACGCTGCCGTCGCGGACCTGGCGGGACGGAGCGTTCGTCGCGAGACCTGAGAGGTCTCAGACGAGGATTGAGTCGCAAAGATCGGGGGAGGTAAGAAAGGCCGTGAAGTTCACCGCGCCCTCATCGCCTCCACCCTCTCCGGGTGTCTCGCCGCCACGTTCCGCGTCTCACCCGGGTCTTCGGCGAGGTCATAAACAGGGAGGCGACGGTCAGATGAGCGATGCGCCGCTGGGGGCGGGCGCGCGCCGTGCCTGGTCGCATCCGGGCCGGACGAGTTCTCTCAGAATATAGGGCGCGACCGCCTCCAGAAACTCGACCTCTTCGGCGGCAATCGCGTGAGGGACGAAGTCAAAGTGGCAGAGCGTGCCGAACAGCGTCCCGTCCTCACGGACGAGCGGTATCCCGCAGTAGGACAGAACCAGCTCGCGCTTCGGGTGGCCTTCGACCCTCTCGTCGTTCAGCGAATCGTGCGTGGCGAAGGTGGACGCCGTCTCGTTGATGATGGAGCAGTAACTCTCCCCGAGCGGGGCGTCGGGGAAGAGGCCGAACTCGGGGTTCGCCCGGTCATAAAGATAAAGATTATGTAACGTGGAGCCGTCGAAGCGGTAGATGCTGGTGAACCGGTGGGGCGAGCGCGCGTTAAGGAACCGCAGGGCGGCGCGGACGCCCCCTTCAGCCAGGGCCTCACGAAAGAACTCTATGGGGTCGGGTGAGTAAGACGCAGACATGTGCCCGAATATAACCCCTCCGTCGGACGAGCGCCATCCGTGCGCCGAAGCGAGAGGCGACCCGGCAGGCCGAACGAACCCTCAGACCCCTGGCGCGACACAACCTATCTTCCATTCACAACCCCCACCTCCGGTGCCGGCCGTGGCCGGCCACGCCTAATGCAACATAACGGCAACAGTCAGGCCACCATCTCGCCATTGATTTTTTATGTAATCGAAAAGACAAAACGTGAGGAGGTTAAAGTCATGCGCTCTCAGTCAGCAGTCGCCCCGGCCCACGTCGGGGCGCCACAGGTGGAACCGGACTCCGAGGAGCATACGTCCCGGCGGCACGTGCTGGTCGTCGACGACAACCCTGACATCACCGAGATGCTGGCCGCGGTGCTCAGGCTCTCCGGCTACGACGTCTCGACGGCGCTCTCGGCCCCGGAGGCGCTGAAGGCGGCGCACGAGAGGCGGTTCGACGTGGTCGTCTCCGACATCGGGATGCCGGGGATGAACGGGTATGAGCTGGCACGGGCGCTGAGGGCGCGCCCCGATTACGGCTCGGCGCGGATGGTGGCCGTGACGGGCTTCGCCATGTACGACGACCGCGACCGCGCGCTGGAGGCCGGCTTCGACACACACCTCAGCAAGCCGGTCGCGCCGGCCGACCTGACGCGGGCCGTCACGGGAATGGTTCATTAGGGACACCGCGGGCCGCGGGTAAAAGAGAAGGCGCCGGGGCCACAACCCCCGGCGCCCACGGCCAACAGGCCCAGGCGAGGGAGCGCAGCCGCGCCCACCACCCGGCCCTCCCCAACGGGCGTCTGGCCCGCGCAGACTTACGGGGCCGTCGCGTCGAGCCATCCAACCCGCCCGGGCCCGAGCGCCCTTTTACCGTACCTTCTCTCGTCACAAAGCGATATGACGGCGCCTTACTAAGACTACGGGTGCGTGCAAGGGGGAACAAAATGGAGAACAAGGTCAGGGACAACAAGCAGGAGGCGCGCTTCGAGCTGGCCCTCGAGGGCGGGCAGGCGGCCTACGTCCAGTACGAGGAGGCGGGTGAAGGCGTGCTGGCGCTAACGCACACGGAGGTGCCCGCGGAGTTCGAGGGGAAGGGGATCGGCGGGGCGCTCGTCAAAGGGGCGTTGGAGATCGTGCGGGGCGAGGGGCTGAAGATCGTGCCCGCGTGCCAGTTCGTCTCGGCCTACCTGCGCCGCCACCCTGAATATCAGGAGTTGGTGGATTGAGCGGCCGCCGCGCGCATGGAGTTCCCGGAGGCGGGACGCAACTTCTAAGCGCCGGCCCCGTCTGCCTATCGGCACGTTGACCCGACATCAAGCCCCTCGCCTTCAATGCCGCCGCCGGCCCGATCTTCGGCCCGACCTTTCGCCACATCCCACACAGGCTATCTCGGCTTTCGTCATATAGAACCGCCCGCCTTTTCGGGACGTATGGGTTGACAGTCGGTCGGGGCGCAACACCGCGCCATAAATCCGTAAATAAGGAGCGTCGGGATGAATTTCGCGACGAGGTTTCTCTTAAGGGCGGCGCTCGCGGCCGCGCTGGCCTGCGTGGCCGCGGGCGGCCGTGTTTGTCTCGCGCAGGAGAAGTCGAAGGGGGCCGCCGGGCCGGGGGGCCGTTGGTCGCGGCTCGAAGAGACGGTGGCGCGGCTGCTGCGCGAGGGCGAGGTGCCGGGCGCGGCCGTGGCGGTGGTGAGGGGCGGGCGCGTGGAGTGGCACAAGGGGTTCGGCGTGAAGAACGCCGAGACGAAGGAGCCGGTCGACGACGCGACCGTCTTCGAGGCGGCCTCCCTGAGCAAGCCCGTCTTCGCCTACGCCGTGTTGAAGCTGGTCGACCAGGGGAAGTTAGACCTCGACGCGCCGCTCTCCAAGTACCTGCCGACGCCTTACGTCGAGAACGACGAGCGACTGAACCTCATCACGGCGCGGATCGTCCTGAGCCACCGGACGGGGTTCCCGAACTGGCGGCCGGAAGGCCAGCCGCTGAAGATTCACTTCACGCCGGGCGAACGCTTCAGCTACTCGGGCGAGGGCTTCGTCTACCTCCAGAAAGTGGTCGAGCGGGTGACGGGCGAACCCCTGGACGCCTTCGTGCGGCGGACGGTCTTCGCGCCGCTCGGAATGCATCGCAGCAGCTACGTGTGGCGCGACGAGTACGAGTCGGCGAAGGCGTACGCGCATGACGAGGCGGGCCAGGTGGCGGGCCGGAACAAGCCGCAGCAGGCGAACGCCGCCGCGAGCCTGAACACGACGGCCGAAGACTACGCGCGCTTCGTCGCGGCGGTCATCAGCGGCGAGGGGTTGAAGGCAGCGACCGCGCGCGAGATGCTGCGCCCGCAGGTGTGGGTGGACGAGGGCTGCCGCGCCAACTGCATCAACCGGGAGGGCGTGCCGAAGCCGTCGAAGACCGTCGCGTGGGGGCTCGGGTGGGGGCTGCAACTGACGCCGGACGGCGAAACCTTCTGGCACTGGGGCGACAACGGCAACACGAAGGCTTACGTCGTCGCCTCGAAGAAGAGGCGCACTGCGCTCGTCTTCTTCGCCAACGGCGCGAACGGGTTGTCTGTCGTCCACGAGATCGTCGCCGAGGTCTTCGGCGGCGAACAGCCGGCGCTTGCCCTGCTCGACTACGAGCGATACGACTCGCCCTCGCGCCTGCTGCTCCGGCAGGTGCTGGCGAAAGGCCCGGCGGTGCTGGCCGACTACCGCGACCCGAAGGGCGCGGCCCTCACCGAAGCGGAGGTCAATCGCCTCGGCTACCGCCTGCTCGCGCGTAAGAAGTTCGAGGAGGCGGTCGAAGTATTCAAGACGAACGTCGGGCGGTTCCCCGCGTCGGCGAACGTCTACGACAGCCTCGGCGAGGCCTACCTGAAGGCGGGCGAGAGGGAACTGGCCGCCGCCAACTACAGGAAGGCTTCCGAGCTTGACCCGAAGAACGCGAACGCCTCCGCCATGCTGAAGCGGCTCGAAACGAAAGTGGGCGAGGACGTGCTGGCGGCCTACGAGGGCGAGTACGAGGCCCCGTTCGGCGTGCTCAGGGTGTGGCGCGAGGGCGCGCGACTGTTCGGCCAGGTCGCAGGCACTCCAAAGGTTGAGCTGCTGCCAGAGTCTGAGACGCAGTTCTTCGCGACGGGCCAGAACACGCTCGTCGTCTTCGTCAGGTCGGAGGCGGGCGAGGTCACGCACCTCCTGCTGCGCGGCGGCGGCAACGAGACGCGCGCGAAGAAGATAAAATAGGGCCGGCGAATCCCGCCGTCAGGTTAACAACTTCGCCGGGGCATTATTGAAAGTCAGAAAAGATGGTTAACGCTCGGCCCCGCATCCTTGTAGCAGAACCGCCAGGAGAGCCTAGCCCCAAGCGCCTATTCAACGCGAAGGACAAGCGCCGGGCGGTTCACGACATCCTGAACATACAGGACGCGCGCGTTCTATGAGGCGAGCGGGGTGCGAAGGAGAACGGTGAGAGGCGGTCGGTAAGAGGCTAACGGTTCACGGCTTTCTTGTCCGGGATGAGGTCTCCCGTGAACAACTCGACGAGGGCCTTGGCCGTGCCGACGGCGGGGATGAGGTCGAGGCCGACGTGGGCCGCGCCGCGCACCGCGCCCTTGCGCCGCAGCGCGTAGCCGGCCGTCCCGAGCACGACCGCCGTCCCGACCAACGGGATCGGCCGCAGCAGTCGCCGCGCCAGCTCCCACCCGCCGGCCCGCGCCGCCCTCCCCGCCACCTCTGTGCGTATCATCCCTTCTTAACCCCCCGCCCCGCCGTCGAGTCCCGACTGCCGCCCCGGACGACTACACTTAGATGTCCGGGGGCTTCGACAGTTGCAAGCTCAAAATCAGACGTTCGAAGCTCGGTCGTCGGCATCGCGACGCCGAGTTCAAGCAGTGAAGTCGAATCGGTTCACAATGGAGGTGCTCGTGAACGCTACTGGGCGCAGAGCGGCTCCGTCATGCGTGAAGTTGAAGATAAAAGAAAAGGCGTCGGGAGCCCCCACTCCCGACGCCTACGGCCACTCGCGTGGCCTGCCCCAAAGTTTCACTCGTTCTCAGAAGGAACGCCCATTAGGTGAGAAGGATACTAACCTCTGCGCCGGCGCGCTTGGTTGCGACTTCGTTGCGGGAAGAAGGTAATTCAACGTCAGTTCGACATAAGGAGAGAGAACTCCAAAGAGCGGTAAGATGTAGTCGGCCAAGACAACATCGTGTGCGCACAAGGAGTTCTCTCGATGGACATTCTAGCGCTGTTCTGTGACATAGACGACTTCTGTCAGCTCTTTGAACCCGCCTGGCGGCGGCGACTGCTGGCGAGCGGCAAGTGCCGCCGCCGCAAGCCCCGCGCGCTCTCGCTCTCCGAGGTGATGACTATCCTCGTGCTCTTTCACCTGTCGGGCTACCGCAACTTCAAAGCCTTCTACACGGAGCACGTGATGAAGCAGTTGGCCGGGGCCTTCCCGCGCCTGACGAGCTATCAACGCTTCGTCGAGTTGCAGCGCGACGCGCCGCGCCGCTCTGGTGCTACCTCCACACGCGCTTCGGGGACTGTACGGGCATCGCGTTCGTGGACGCCACGACTCTCGCGGTCTGCCACAACCTGCGCATCCCGCGGCACAAAGTCTTTTGGGACTCGGCGCGGCGGGGGCAGTCCTCGATGGGCTGGTTCTACGGCTTTAAGCTCCACCTCGTTATCAGCGAGCGCGGGGAGTTGCTCGGCTGCTACCTGACGCCGGGCAACGTGGACGACCGCCGCCCCGTGCCACACCTGGTCAAAGACCTGTGGGGCAAGCTCTTCGGCGACAAGGGCTACATCAGCCAGCCGTTGAGCGCGCTCTTGCAGGCGCAGGGGCTACAACTCGTCACGAAGCTGCGGAAGAACATGAAGAACAAGTTCTTAGCGCTCGCGGACAAACTGCTGCTGCGCAAGCGGGCGCTGATCGAGACGGTCAACGACCAGCTCAAGAACATCTCGCAGATCGAGCACACCCGCCACCGCTCGCTCTGGAACTTCCTTGGCAACGTGGCGGCCGGGCTCATCGCTTACACGTGGCACGAGAAGAAGCCGTCGCTCAACATTCGTGTCAAAGAACAGTTCCTTATCTCGAACTGACGTTAATTCAACATAGCGCCTCACCCTCAACCTTCGCCGGCGGCCCTCCTCCTCACTCCGCAGCGGGTGGGCGCGGTCGGCAACAAGTTCTAATAGATTGGGGCTCTCGAGGAGATAATGAGCGAGCGCGGACTGGCCGTGGATCATGTGACGGTCTTCAGATGGGTACAGCGCCACGCGCCGGAGATCAACAAGCGGATGCGCCCGCACCTGAAGATGAGCGGCACTTCCTATCGTCTCGATATAATTAGACGGAAGATCCTTGGGTCTAATTACAAAGTTAGGTGCGCTGGTAACGGGAGACGAAAATGCAGTGGTCGAAACTTAAATCGAGGGTCAAAGCTCTCATCTGCCCTGAACTGAGGGGCAGAATAGATTTTCATCTGACGAGCTACCGTGAGTCGCACGATGGCGCGGACAAGGTCTGGATTACCGTTGACGGGAAGCGGGTGTTTAGCTGTAAGCATTACCCTCGTGAATGGGCGGGGGCCGAGGCTTACTATGGCGGCCTGCGTGGTGAACAGGTCACAGATTTCCTGAAGGCGCGGGAGATTCACGGGCCGGGAGATTTCGGCAACGCCATGCGCGCTTATCTCGACATGCCGGTTGGCGAGGCCCTGAACTCCTCAGACCCTCTAGTCAGGGCTTTTGCGCTGGTTGACCGCCGGGTGGGTAAACGAACGCTGGAGAAGTTTGAAATCTCTGACGCGGAGCATACGCTGGTGAAAGCGTTCTACGATTTACGCCGCGGGGCGGCGCACACCTAACATCGGCATGCACCCGACCCGCGACACGGCGGCTCTCTTGCAACTCAAACTTGTGGGCGGGCGGGTGATGCCGGGCGTTAGATCGCTTCGCTTTACGAAGTTAGAGCTTCCAGAGCCGAAGTGCTTTGGCCAATTCCGAGTTCATCGGGAAACATGGCGGGTGACAGTAAGCAGTCGCTAACGAAACAAGAACCCCGCCGAAATTCGCACCAGGTCGCGCCTGTCGCTGCCTGAGTCGCGAATGAACATCGGGTTGTAGTCAATGGTGCCACGGAAGCTCACTCGCTTGCCGAGGTCGAAGTTAGAAACACTTCAGAGAGTTTGGCGCAGGCACATGGCAAGGACTCTGACTCGCCGGCGGTGGGGCGTAGCGAAGAACACCGGGCGCCGGCTGCGGCGTTTGCGGCGACTGAAACGGGGCCTCCCGCTCGCGCGCGGCACAGGTCGTGGGCCAGGCAACTGGCTGTCGCCGGGATGTTAGTCGCCTTGGCGATTGCGGTATTGCTCGGTGTGAAGGCTTATCAGGCCTCGAGGTCGGCGGCCACGACGTTGCCGCTCACCATCCGTCAAATCACCACCTGGCCGGGAATGGATACCAACCCGGCGTTTTCACCAGACGGCGAGTCGATTGATTACAGCTCGGATCACAACGGCAACTTTGAAATCTACCTCAGGTAGATAGCGCCCGACGGGCGAGACCTTCAACTGACAACTGACGGTCAACAGAATTTCGATCCGGCCTGGTCGCCGGACGGGAAGCGCATCGCATATTACTCAATGAAGCGACATGGCATTTGACCGTGAATTAGCCGGTTGGCCTTGCTGGTCGCCCGACGGCCAATTCCTGGCTTTGGAAATAAAGCGCGGAGACGATACTCATATCGCGATCATTCCGAGTCAGGGCGGAGAGCCGGTACAGTTGACGTTCGCGCGGCCAGAGCTGGCCGCACAGTTGGTCTCCTGACGGGGACAAGATCGTTTTCGCCGGTGAGCGCGACGGCGTATGGAATCTTTGGTGGGTGTCGCGTTCCGATAAAAGCGTCAGGCAGTTGACGCACAATACGAAGTTGAGCGTCTACTTCCGCTCCCCGGCCTGGTCACCGCTCGCCAACCAAATCGTGAGCAAGTATTCCGAGAGCCGGGGCAACATCTACTTGATGAAGCTCCGGTGATGTTTGGGAATGAAGTGATTTCTCGAGTGCCTTTCGCTAAGCGGCTCTCCCGAACAGGCTCGGTGTCAGCCCTCGCCGCGGCCGGCATCAGACTCCGAGAATGAATAGACCCTGGGTCGGGATTTATTTATATTGCCGCGGCCATCGATGAGTAGTACACTACGCCACCTATTTTGAGGTTGATGGAATCTTGCGAAGGTCTTCAACCTGTTTACCCCCGTGCCTTAAGTCAACTTTTGAATCATCGTCTTCCACGAAGACCTCAGACCTATCCAACGCACCAATGCCTGAAAAGACACTCTTCGTCTCTGGGCGAGTGCAACGCGTTTTTAAGCGACCGGTTACTGCCGCAGCGGCAGTTGAGTCTTACGCTTCATCCGGGTAATGGCCGGATAAGATTTCGACCCGACTGCGGTTGCGGGATCTTTAGCTCTGCGAAGAAGGTGGAAATATGGGAGACAGTTGGGGGAAGGTCTATCTCTTCAACGCGACTATGCAGAACGTCGCGGCATACTTCAACGACCCTCCCGTCAACCACTACACCGCGCTGCGGCGCGACAACTTTCCGCCGTACGCGACACGCAACGTTGCCGTCCCGCGCGGGAGCCAAGGCGACAGGCCCGGAACCTTCTGGAACAGCACGACGGCCCGTTTCCAGGGCGACGATTGGGTCGCCAGCTACACGATCCAGGTTCCGGGGGCGAACGACCAGAACGACCCCGTCTCGAACGCCGACGACATGGTGCTCTACGTCTTCCGCTATTGGGCCGTTCTATACGACACGCGCGGCTTCAAGCTCCTGGCGATAGTGCCGGACGATTGCGACCCCTGCCCCGAATCCTGACAGTAAAGGAGGCCGAACGACAGCGGGCGAGACTAGCTCGCCACCAAGCAACCCACGCAACCCGTAGCGAAGAAACCCCGGTAAAAGGCTACAGTGCTCACAAGGGCACGGAAAGGACGAGTTTCAATGGCAGGCAAAGTTTATATTTTCAACCTCTTCAACGAACCGGCCGAGTTATCCTTCAATGGAGCCCCCGCGGGCACGGGCACGATTGCAGGCTGGGACAAGACAAAAGGCTACACACCCGGCTACATCGCCGTCGATTCCGCCAAGCACAACGACGAAGACTCCGGCAAGGTCTTCCGCGGCGGTAACGGAAGCAATGACGTGAGGATCGAGTGGGACTCCGGCGTCGCCATCGGCAAAATCATTTTCCCGACGGTCAGCGATGACGTCTCCATCGACGACGATCTGGTCTGCTACATCGCCAAGAACTCGGCGTTCGTCGAAACGACGGATGGCTTCGTCTCGAAGGAGGGGCAGCAGACGCTCACGTTCACGCAAACCAGCTAGCCGGGCGTTCGTCGTCGCCGCGGGCCGACGAGCCACCGACAAATCACCGCCCGGCCGGCCGGGACATACCGGCCGCCCGGGCGGGCTTCCCTCCCGGACACCTTACTAAGATGAGCAATCTTGCTTTGCACCCCGTACCGGGGGCCGAAGGTCTCTACTCGGGAGGCGCTTCCGGCCCCGTCGCGCTGTATTACCAGAGCCTGAGCGGCAACGCGCTCGGCGACACGCCCGACCCGGCGGCGGTGTGGGACTCTGACGACGGCTGCTGGTTCGTGACCGCGGCGGACAAGGCGGTCGCCAACCCGGCGACCTTCAAGCAGAACCTCGCGGCCGTGCTCGGCCCGGTGCAGACGGGCACGAACTCGCGTTGGCTGGCCTGGATTGCCGACCCCAACGCGTCGCAGGCCGACCTGGCGGCCGGGCTCATCAACGGCGGCCAGAACGCCCGGCTGCTCTCAATCCTCAAGAGTTCCGACTATCAGGTGATTGGCGAGACGGTCTTTCCCTTCGGGAACCTCACGCTCCACATCCCCGAGCAATCGACGGTGGTGCTCGACACCACCGCGTGGGAGTTCCAGATCACGTCCACGCGGACGAACATCTCATTACAGGGGACGGTTAACACTGAGGACATCGGCGTGCCCGCCGTCGCCATCCCCCTGCTCGGGGAAGACCTGGGCACCATCGGCTATCACTCCCAGATGTTGAGCGGCGACCTCTACTCACTGTTCCTCACGGTATCGACCTTCGGCGCTTCGCCCGGCCCTGAATTCCAGTACACGTTCGGAAGCGGGAACGGTGTGACGGCGCTCCGTTACCCCTTCTTCATGGGAGCGTTGAGCCAGAACGGCGACAACCTTTTCCTCGCCCCGCGCTTCGACCCGCTCAACCCGGTCGACGCCGACCGCACCATCTTCGCGCTCGACCTCGCTCAGTTCACGTCCGGCGTGCCCACGTGCGACTTCTTCTTCTCGCCATTCGGCAACGTCGTGCCGCTGACCCCACAGGCGAGGAGCGGGTTCGCGCTCGGCAGGCGCTACGACAGCCAGACCCTGAGCGGCGACTTCGTCTCCTACCTCATCCCCGGCGGCCTCTACATGATCGCGAAGGCGTCGGCGACGCCGAAGATTGTGCTGTTGATGTGCGGCCTCTGGGGTACGGAGTTCCTCCTGGCGGGCGAGGGCGACCTCCTTGAGTTCTCCTGCGGCGGGGCGGCCGCGGCGCGAGGGTACGACCCGAGTGGCGGGGCCGGCGTGGACACCGCGCTCACGGGGCCGTTCGACACCGCATACGTGCGGCTCATCCCCGGCGGCGGCGCGTCCCCGTTCAGCGGCGACATCAAGCAGAGCTACTGTGTGCTCGCGCTCAACTCGGTCTACTACGACTGCGAGACCGGCACCCCCATCGCCTTCGCCATCGGCTGTCTGATCACCGACCTGAGCGACGTGACGAAGACCACCCCCTTCCCGATGGTGCCCTACGGCGCGGTCTACGCGCCCGACGCGAACGGGGATGTCATCGACGTGGATGTGCCCGCCGGCACGCTGGAATCGTATGAGGTTGACGTTCTGGCCTCGGCCCGCCGCGGCATGATGAAGGGCAACTTCATTCTAGGGCCGATCTTCTTCAGCCTCACGGAACTCAAGCCCCTCGCGGGCGGCACGGTGCGGACGGGCACCGGACTACTCGTCGAACTCAACGACGGCACCGAGACGCCGCCGCACCCCGGCACCTGGAAGCGTCTGATGCTCGCGAAGAGTCCCGTCAACGACGATCAGTTGCTCAGCTTTGACGCCTCCGACGTGACCGACCCCGCCCAGCCGAAGGTGGTCAGCCCGTACCTCTCGAACGCCCTCCTCCAGGGAGCCCCGTTCGTCGTCATCGGCAAGAAGGGCGGCGAGCAGATGGCCGGCGGGCGCACGCCGCTCGGCGGCTTCACCAACGAGCTACAGCTCGGCGAGTTCACCTTCAAGGTCGATGTCGGCGACCAGCCGCCCGCGCCGGACGGGAGCCCGGTTCCGGGGGCCATCATCATCTTCAAATACTCCTCGCACGCCAGCGTCCTCGAACTCTACGAGCAGGCCGTCAAGTGGACATACCCTGAGACGTTCGTCGGCGGCCCGAACGACGTCGCCGACGTGCAGAAGCGAATCCGAGACAACTTCATCGCCTCCGGCCTGATTCAAGGCCCCGGCAACCCGTCCGACGAGGATCGCCCCCTCTTCGACGACTTCAACGGCAAGATGCAGTCGAAGGAGTGGACGGGCATGGTGGTGCTCAACTGCCCGCTCGACTACTCGCAGTTGCCCATCGACCTTCAGGTGTTGCTCGGCGGCATCAAACAGGGCGTCCTCGACGCGCACCACTTCGGCCTGACTTCCAACCAACTCACGCACACCGATCAAGGCGCCTGCGTGATAGACCAGAGTTCACTGTTCGGCCTCGTCCACCACGACGAGACGCTGCTCCAGCCGGCGAACGACCCCGACTTCCAGCTGCTCAAGCTGAACGCCCTCTTCGTCAACTCCGCGCTCACGCACTTCGACTCGCGCATCGCCGTCTCGGTGAAGAAGCTTTTCGGCGACCCCACGGCGCTACAACCCAACGCCAACGCCCCGAACGACAAACCGGAATGGGGCACCGTCGCCATCGACGGCACCTACCAGAAGCGCGGGGCGACGGGCGTCGTGGTCTTCGAGACGAGCGTCCCGCGCACGTTCGCCTACGCGAAAGACAAGCTCCGCGCCCTCGACCAGATGCTCGCGAGCGACATCGCGCTGACCCCCAAGCGGCGCGTGCCGGCCGCCCCCCGCCCCGGCGACAAGACCACCATCTACGCCGCGATCAGCATCGCCGGCCAGCTCGGATTCCGCCCGGACATCTCCGCCGGCCAGAGCATCGACCTTTTCTCCTACAAGGTGCCGGCGTCCAAAGACAGGGGGCTCGGCTTCGCCTCGTACAACCTCGACATGACGACGGTGATTCCGGCGACGAGCGAGGACAAACGGCCGTTCATCGACGGCGCCATCACCACCGACCTCGACGCCGCCACGCTCGACGCGACGGGCTCCGGCCTCCGCGACGACAGCCTGATTTCGACCTTCCCGCTGAAACTGCTCGGCCTCCGCCACTCCGCCGACGGCATGACGGCCGAGTCCGTCGGCGGCAAGCAGGTCGGGGTGGACAATGCACCGCCCGCCGCCGACCCGGTCTACGCGCTCGAACTGAAAATGATTATGGGTTCGGCGGGCTCACTCCAGACCGACAAGACCCCGCTCGAGGGCTCGCTCCTGGTCGGCTGGAAGCCCTCCGGCAGCGACGACACGGACGACGGGTTCGGCGTGCTGTTCGCGCCGCCGACGGCCATGGGCCGGGGCGATTCGCTGGCACTCGAAGGCGTGCTCCACACCGTGTTCGGCGGCCTGACGCTGTCGAAACTCGACGTGGGCCAATGCTCGCCGGGCGCGCAGCAGTTCGTGCTTGAGGTCGCCGACGTCGTGTTCTGGATACTCAGCCTTCCGTTCTCCGGCGACAGGCGCACGCTGACGATGTTCGGAGACCCGAAGTCCCTCGGGGAAGGTGAGTCGCAACTGAGCTGGTTCATGGGAGTGCCGGGAACCGGCGGCAACACGACGCTGAGCACCGGGTTCATCTTCGCCCCCATCCTCGGTTTCATGAGCGGCCTCAAGGTGAACACGGACTTAACGTCCACGATGCCGCTCCAGGACGCCCTCTCCCAACTCACGACGATCACCACCATCGACATTAACAACGTCGTGAGCAGCATCTGCACCGGACAAGGGATCAGCGAGACGCAGGTCACATACGACCCGTCCGCCGGCCTGCTCTTCTTCCTCAACCTGAATCTCACGATGTTCGGCGTCACGATTCAGGGGCTGTTCGCCGACCCGACATTTTACGGGGGGCGCATCGCATTCGGGTCGCCGCCGGAGTCGAAGAAATCCTCGGCTCTTTTCCCGTTCCTCAAAGTCCTCGACGGCCTCAGCATCGAATTCGACTACCGCAAAATCAGCGACGGCCTCGGCGTCTACTCGTTCGACATCCAGTTCGCGCGCAGAGACAAGGAGGCGCCGGACGGCTCGGATAAGAAGGTGCCGATCATTCAAATCGGCGAGGCTCAGATTGTGCTGCCGTCGGTCGGCGTGAACGTCTGGACGAACGGCGACTGGAAGGTGGCGGTCGGCTGGCCGTTCAGCTCGACGAAGACGTTCTACAACGGCCAGCCGCTGAAGATTTACTTTCAGGCCGGGCCGTTCCCGTTGGAAATCCAGGCCGGCTTCTACTGCGCGAACCTGCACCCGCAGGACGTGCCGGCGGTCTTCGGCGGCTGCCCGTTCGGCCTCATCAAGATGGGCGGGGCGGAACTCGCTTTCGGCGTCGCGAAAGACCTCAAATTCGGCCCCGTCGAGGGCGTGTTCGAGATGTACGGCAGCCTGTCGGTGCAGGCGATGACCGCGTCGAACATCAACTCGGGGTCGCAGGGCGCGATTGATTATTACTGGTTCGACATCACGGTCGGGATCACGATCCACGCCGAGGCCGAGATCAACCTGGCGATCATCCAGGCTTCTTTAGACATCGAGGCCGCGATTGAGGTTTCGGTGGCGGTCGAGACGAGCCACCAGACGGTGCTGGTGATCGAGGCGGGGCTTAAGGTAGACCTCACCGTCAAAGTCCTCTTCTTCACCATCGACATCAGTTTCACGATCAACGTGACCATCCTCGAAAAGACCTTCGGGGCGGACGACCTGGCGCCGGCGTCCACGGACGGCCCGACGCCGAAACTGGTGCAGGGGCTCTGCACGGGCTAGAGATGCTCTTATGACGACCGCACAATCCATCGACCTCCATTTTCTGCTTCAACCGACGACACTCCCGTCCGACTCCGGCGCGTGGGTGCCGCAGGCGGTGCTCAGCCTCGTCATCGAAATCAACCCGAAGGCCGCGCCGGCGGACGTTTACCCGTTCAAGACCCTCGTCGACGGCGTCGCCAACTGGCTCTACGACAACCACAAGGGCGACGGCTCTCTGCCGGCGCAGATCGACAACATCGTCGCGTACGTGAAGGCCGGCTTCTCCGCGGACGTGGAGGCGTGTCTGCGCGACCGGTTCACGTTCTCCATCCGGCCGTCGGGTGACACGTCGACCGACACCAGCGTCGCGGTCTTCTCCATGTTCCCCGAACTGAAGTACAACTACGCGCCGCTCGGCACGGTCGATTTCAGTTCCCTCACGGTGCCCGCCGGCTACGTCGAGCAGATCGCCAAATATTTCTCGAACACGGACGACTCCGTTGCCGCCGTCGCCGCGGGCACGAGCTTCGCCGGCCTGGTGCGGACGGACTATTTCGTGCTGCTCGCCAAGCAACTCGGGTCTGACCTTCAGAACATTTTGAAGAAGACTCCCGCCCCGACCACGTTCGCGGACGCCCTGACTTCCGTAAATTACACCGCGCTGGCGGGCGTGTTGAGTCGCTTTATGCAGCACGGCTTGCGCCTGCCCGACCCCGCGTCGGCGTCGGCGCAGAAGGGCTTGTACGAGCTGACCGGCCAGCAGGTCGCGTTACAGCAGACGCCGCCGAATCCGACGCCGCAGTGGGCGACGGAGGTGACGCTCCTGCCGGGCGAGGGGGCCGCCGGTTGGATCACGTTGGTCAACGCCGGTAACTCGAACGCGTCGATTACGTCCGACCTCCCCGTAGACCTCGTGTCCAAGCTCGCCGTCGCGGTTCAGCCGGCGTGGATTCAGAACAGCCTCCGCCCGCTTGAGCCGCTCAACTCGGTGCCGCTCAAGTACACGCTGATTCAACCCATCTCCGTCACCCATACTTTTACGGGTGACACGCTCTCGGCGCGCGCCATACCACACGCGATCCAGGTTGAGGTCGCCGCGGCGACAAACCAGATGTACCTGCAAATCACAGAGGGGGCCGCGTCCGGTACTACACAGGCCAGCAACGACGCGCCGCCGCCACCCGCGGCCCCGTTTAATGCAGTCGCCGTGCTCCTCGCGCGAATCGGGATCCGCCAGCTCCAAAAGCCGGGCGCCCCCGCGGGGACGTTTTACGACGACGTGTTTCAGCTCATGGGAACCGACGATCAGACGCGCGGGATGATTGACGCGCTGCTCGACGGCGGGCCGAGTTCGTTCACGATTGACCTGCTGCTTCCCCAGGGTCAAAGCGCCTACAACGCCAGTACCGACGCCGACAACGTGGTGCTGGCGAAGGTGAATCTTTCGACCGTCTCCGAGCCTCAGACCTCCATCATGTTAATGGCGCTCGCGGCGCGGGCCGAGTCGGTGTCGCCCAACTTCGCCACCACCGCGGACGCCGAGGACTTCCTGCGGCTCATCTGGGAATGCAGCGTTGTCCACACGGGCGGCTTCTTTCTGCACTGCGAGCACATCCCTCCAGCCCAATTCGTCACGGCCACCGGGCCGGGAGGCCAAGCCAGTAACGCGCCCGGCGAGGCCTCGCTCTACGTGCTCGTTAACTTCGCGCCGTTCGGCACACTGCCGGACAACGAGCCGGCGGTCAGCTCGTACCACAACGCCGTGTTCATGAACACCGGCACGGTACAGAGAGCAGTTGCGGCCACCGTGATGAGCGCGGGCGGACAGTCACAGAAGACGCCGGTCTTGACGTGGCGACCCAATTTCCCCGCCGGGAGCACGGGATTTCAGGTGACGTGGCCCGAAGCGCCGTACAATTTGCCGCCGCTGACGAGTGCGTCCAGCAGCGACGATGTCTCCAACTACCTGGAGATGCTCTACCACTTCTTACAGTACCGGCTGAAGAGCCTGCCCGGCGCGACGGCCGCCCTCCCGTCGAACTGGAGCGCCCCGGCCGGCGCCGGGTCTATCCCCCAGGCGGACGGCACGCACTCCTGGTACTTCCGGCAGAGCGTCGCGGTCGCAAAGTTCATCGGCGAGAACGCCAACCGCTACGCCGCGGTCGGCCAGCCGGCTGAACTCGACGTGCGGCTGCTCGACGTTTTCGGAAACACGTTGCCCGACGCGTTGGTGCAGAAGGTGACGCCCACAGTCGTCTACAACGACCCCCTCTTCTCGTTCGCCCATTGGCCCGGCGTCCACATCGGATACCAGATCGCTAAGGGGACTCCCGACCCCGCCCTCACGATTCACATGACCTACACGCCGAACTCGGCGAGTGACCCCGGCGGCGACCGGGCGCAGCAGACCATCCGGACTTACCAGTCTGTGCTCGACCAGCTCGACGACCCGAACACCAGCGCGACGATTGCCACGACGCTCGAACAACAGCCGCTCGGCCAGACGGCCGCGGGGACAAGGATTAAAGACGAGCTGCGAACCTACGTCGGCAAGATTCTGGACAGCCTGAACTCCGCCAAGACCGACACGATCCCGCTGTCGCTCGTGCTGAACCTGACGGGAAGTTTCGCCTACGTGAAGGGACTCCCGAGCGACCTGTTCGTGGTCAGGGTGGAGGGGGTCGTGGCCCGGGCCTCGGCGCAACTCGACCCGACTCTCGTCAGCCTTCTGCCCCGAATCGGGATGGTCAGGCACGAGATTTTCCCAGACCTTACCGTGACGCCCCCCGCGCCGGGCGGCAGCAACGGCGGCGCGGACACGCAAAGCGACGGCGACCGCGTTTTCGCCGAGGCTTTCGAGGCCGCCTACTTCGGGTTCGACGGCGCCGACGGCCTTCTGAAAATCGGCGGCGGGCCGCAGCCCGGCGCTAAGGAAGATGATGATGAAGACGCTCCCGTCAGCGTGATTGACAAGGTGGTGTGGGCGCTGCGTTGGAGTTCGACCGACGGCGTGGATGTCAAATTCGCTAACAGTACCGCCCCCGACATTCAGCAGAAGCCGGCGTACTTTGCGCCCACGCCCCTCAACACCGAATTGATAACGCAATCATGTGCGGTGCGACAGTACGGCGACACGACGACGGATTTGACTCACCGTTTCTCCGACATCGACCTCGACGACTGGATGAGCCAATTCCTGAGCGCCGTCCATTCGCTGTTCGAAGCCGAAATGGCGCCGGCCATTGCGAAACTCGACCCCGCGGCATACGACACGCTCATCGCCTACAAGGAAGCGATAGCGGATTCACTGTCGCAGCGGCTTGAGAACGTGTTCGTGGCTAAAGACCCGCACCAGACGCCCTCACCGCTCCCGGCGGGCGACCCGGCGATTGCGCAGGAGACCTTCCGGCAGGCGTTGCTGACGAGCCTGACGAACGACTACGCCACGGCGGCCGTCGTACAGGTGCCGGCGCAGGTGGCGGTCGCCGGCAAACTTGAGTCGCCAGTCGCGGGCCACGACGGTGAGAAGATTCCGGCGCGGCTGTTCGGCAAGGTGTCGGCGAACAAGCCCGACGCGGGGACGAACCCGTACACGATTTCTCCGGCGTCGCTCCCGATTCCCAACGGCCAGAGCACGGGCTACCCGACCTTCCTCGTGACGGCCAAGCAGCCCAAAAATCAGGCCGACCTCAACCTGCAACTGTTCTTCGACGTGGGCTTCCTTGAGCACGACTTCGACATGCTCGAAGGCCACTACGGATACATCCCTTCGTCGTGGGTCACGTTCTCCCTCCCGCAGGCGAAGCCGGGCGGCGGCTCGGACACGCCGACGCTCGTCCTGCCGATGGGTGAGGTCGATGTGCCCATACCCCTGCGCGCGTTCCCGCAGGCGCCGACGCTCTTCCAGCAGAAGGCGACGGCCGACACGGGCACAGACCCCCTCTCGCAGTTAGATTGGGACTATGAGTTGACGGTGAGCACGCTGCGCGACGTTGCGCAGGACGAGTTGTGGCTGGAGCTTACCTTTAACGATCTGGTCAACGCCACCGACGGCACGACACAACCGGCGCCGGGCAAAGGGGGCGGCGTGTTGGGCGCGGGCGGCACGACGGATCCCGCCCGGCCGTTGCCGGCGGACTTGTTCGAGGCGCTCGCCCGCTTCGTCTGGGAGTACCCGCAAATCCTCCCGGGCCTTGAGACGATTCCCACACGGGCGTACAGCGGGTCGCAGGACGGTGCCGCCGATCTGGCGCTTCAGCGGATGGCCTCCCTGATCCTCGGGGTTAAGGAGACCGTCGATAATTGGAAAGACCCCGCTCACCCCGAAGCGCGTGCGAGCGCGCGTCGGGCGGCGTCGAACCCGAGCGATTACGTCCCGCACTTCAGTTGGCAGTACAAGATCGAGCCCGAAAAGGGACACGACGGCTCGCCCACCGGCAACCTGCTGGTCACGCGGACGATGGACGACCAGAGCCTCCTGCCGCCGTGGCCGACGATCAACGGCTACTCAACGCCGAGCACCTCCGAAGGACAAGGCTTGTACGAGTTGTCCGCGACGGAGCCGGCGCAGTGGGTCGTGACCTGGAAGGGCCTCTACCTGATGACCCACCAGAGTGCGCGCGCCGCCGCGTGGATCGAGCGGAACGACGACCTGTCGGAGAACCCCGATCTCAAGACGAACGAGGCGTTCATCTACAAGACGCCCGTCGTCACCTTCGGCAGCCCCATCGTGCCGCTCATCGACCTGGAAGCGGCGCTCCCGCAGCCCGCACAGCCGACGTTCATCAAGGCGTTGAGTGACGTCTTCGCCGTGTTCACGCAGACGGATTCCGATCAGCGCGTCGCGGCGGGTTTGAGATTCACGTTAGAGACGGGCTACGAGTACGTCGTGGCAAGTCAACAAGGCGACGACACAAAACAGTTGACGACGAGGGCGCCGATCTTCCTCGCCCGCGGCGAAGTCGCCACGCCGACGAACAAGACGGGCACGCCCCCGCAGACGCTCGACGAGTTCGAGAAGAGCGCCGCCGAAACTTTGCAGCAGTGGCAGGCCGCGCAGCATCCCAACCCGACCGGGGCGTTCATCTCGCTGCGGCTCACCATGTTCGCCACGGTCTCTGACGGGCAGCTTCCGCTGGCCGTCTTCCGCGACATCCAACTGCCGGTGGGTGCTGACGGAAGTTGGTGGGCGGCCGGCGGCAATTAGCGGTGCCGCCGCCGATGTCGGCGTTTTATCAGGATTTGAACCGCGACGGCGTGGGCTTGCCGATCATCGGAAGAACTCCCGAGGGTCAGGAAGCTTTGCTCACGTTTCGCGGGCCGGGGTAGCAGATGCCTGGGGCCGTTTACGTCTACAACCTCTTTAACGAGCCTGCCCGGCTGTCGCTCAACGGGGGATTGGCTCTTTCACCCTCCGGCGCGGACGCGAGCCGACTTGCCACGATGGGGGACGCCGCCAGCGGCTACAGGCCATCCTTCACCGAGGTGGGCAGCGCCGTTCACAATGATCAGGACACGGGGCTTTTCTACCGCGGCGGCACCGGCGTCAACGATCTGAAGATTCAATGGGACTCCGGCACCGGGAGCACCGCCACTTTCTTAATGCCAACCCTGGCGGAGAATGTGAGCGTCGATGACGACCTACTATGCTATATCACCACACAGTTCGCCATCGTGCTAAACACGAAGGGGAGTGTGCTCAAGAACAACTCACTCGATTTCGCCATAGCAATGCGCTGAAGTACCCCTCGCAGGCGGCAGCACATCCACAGCATCTTCATCCGGTGACATGGATAAAAGGTTGTGACGCCACGAAGCAGGTAACTCCGGCTCGTGAGGGCGTGGGCATCTGTTCAGCCCGTCATCAGGTCGGCTAAGAGTCAGTATGGTTTTGATTACTCAAATCAGACCTTATGCAGCCCACGCACGTTAATGCAATCGGTCATCGATAGTGGGCCGCACGCCCGATTCTGGTCGTCACGGCCGTGCTGGTCGTCGTGGCGTTGACGATGCTGCACAAGGTCGTAGGCACTCTCATGGGGATACCGCTCGACATCTTCAGCCTTTACCGTCTGCGTGGGGAGGGGTGCCTGCATCATCTTCTGCTGAAGGTGGGCCGGCCCGGGTTCAACAACGCCGACGAAGGCGAATACGACCGGGCCGAGGCGGCGGCGGACGTAAAGAGGCGCGCCCTGCTCCGAACGTATCAGGCAGAGGCGCTCTCCGGCGAGTGCGGCCGATGGCACGAAGTGCTGCTCGTCGGCGAGTTGCAGGCGAGTCCGGCGGGGGGCGAGTTGTCTGTGGGGCGCGGGGGAGTTTACGTGGAACTGTGGGTGGCCGAGACCCGTCACGGGCACCCGTGGATGGTGCTGGGGACGGCGGAAGGTGAGGAAGCGTTCTGGCGCGAGGTGGCGCGGGACGAAGACCTGGCTGCTCTGGGCGCGAGGCGACCCGCGGAAAAGTTACGTGCGTTCTTCCTGAGCGAGGGGGAAGGTTAAGACCTCAGTTACGCCGCCCGCTGGAGGATTGGATGATGAACAGGATGTCTTACCGTCTCGCCCCCGTCGCCGTGGTGCTTGCTCTGCTTTTTATCTCTCTCATGGCGATGTCGCCCGTGCCTGGAGTCGGCGCGCGGCAGGCACACAGGCATGACGACGGGGCCGGCGCGGCCTCGCTCCCGCTCCCGAAGGGGAAGGGTGCGTGGCTGGTTGAGCTTACCAGAAGCGGCGGGATGCTCCCCGTCACGGAGACCTTTAGGCTCGACTCCGCCGGCGGGCTGACCCTGACGAGGGAGCGGATGATGGGCGGGCACGTGACGGTCGAGTGCTCGCGCAAAGAGCGGCTCCCGACGCGCGACCTGCTCAAGGTCGAGGCGGCCGTCCTATCGGCCAGGCCCTCCGCATGGAAGCAAAACTACAGTAACCCCCAGTCCCCGATCTGCTGTGACCAGCCGACGACCCGCGTGAAACTCAGTCGGCGCGGCGTCAAAGGACAGGCGCAGGACTACACGACCTCTTGGTATCCGGGCTCTTACGAAACGGCCGCAACCGACCTCAAGGTGCTGTCGGGGCTCATACAGCCGCTCTGGGACGCGGCGCATGATCGCTGCAACGGTAAATAACGGCTCCGCCCCGTGCGGGACGCCGTGCCGAGCCCACCACTCCGCTTACTTCCAGTCTCGGCCTGTTCGGGCTTTTCGCCCTCGCGTCTTACCTGTCCCCGGTCTGGCTGAAAAGGTACAGGCTCGAAATTTACGAGAACGGTTTCGTCAAGAAGGACTTCTTCAAAACCCGAACTTGCTTGTGGCGCGAGATCAGGGAAGTCAGGGCGGTGCTGCCGGCCTACGACAAGGCGAGTCGAAACACGCCGCCGGGTGAGTTCGGAAGTATCGGCGAAGAGACGAGAGGCAGGGGGGCCAAAAGGCGTTCTGACGAACGCCCTGAGGTTAACTCCCGAATCCAACTGATGCGCGCGGACTCGCTCGATCTGTAAAATCGGGCATAACCGCGGAGCAGCCTAGTTCGCGGCGGCGCCGCCCCCTGACGCCGCCCGCTTGAGCATGCCGTGCATCCCGAGCCAGCGCACGAAGGCGTCGAACCAGCCTGTGCTCGTCGTCTCCTTCGGGTACATCCCGAAGCCGTGGCCGCCCTGTTCGTAGAGGTGGAACTCGACGGGGCGCTTCGCAGCCTTCCAGCTATCTATAAGCCCGTAGCCGCCGTTCGCGAAGAATGGGTCGTCGGCGGCGAGCGCGATGAACAGCGGCGGCGCGTCGGCCGGCACGGTGACCGGCGCGAGCGGGCCGTAGATGTCGCCGATGAAGGCCGGCTTCGCGTCCTCGCCAGCGAGCGTGGTCGCCATCGTCAGCATCGCGCCCGCGGAGAAGCCGACCATGCCGATCCGGTTGGGGTCGACGTGCCACTCGGCGGAGCGCTTCCGGATCAGCGCGAAGGCCGCGCGGGCGTCGGCGATCTGCGGGGCGAGGCCGGCCATCATCTTCTCGGGGTCGGGTCGCGGCGGCCGCGCCGTCCCAGAGAACATTTCGCGCATGGACTTCTCGAACCCCGGCATGTCGGCCGGGGTCTGGTTCAGACGGTACTTGAGGACGAAGGCGGCGACGCCCCTTTCCGCCAGCGCGCGGGCGACGTTCCAGCCTTCATTCTCCATCGAGAGGGTGCGGAAGCCGCCGCCGGGCGCGACGACGACCGCCGCGCCACTCGCCCTGGCGGGGTCTGGCAGGAAGGGCGTCAGCGTCGCGACCGTGACGTTGCGCGCGAACTTGCTGCCGTACTGGCTGTGCCAGGACTCGGGGTTCTTCGCGCCGGGCAGCGGGCCGGTGCCGAGTTCGACGGCGTCGGGCTGCGCGGGCGTGGCGATGGGCGTCATCCGGTCGTCCTGCGCCCGCGCCGGCGACGCGAGCGCGGCGACGAGCGCGAGCGCGGCGAACACCAGACGAGAATAGGTTGACGACGCGAAAGCCCGCTTCGTTAAGAGATTCGATATTCTCCTCACGCCAGCTCCTCCTCCAACTGTGTTTTTATTCGTAGTGAAGCTCTACAGCCAAACAGCTCCAGCCGTGTCATGCTCGGCGAAGTTTACAACCGGGTGCCGATCCGGAAAGTCAGGGTCGCCCGATACTACTACAATTTGTCGATATCGAGTTGTCAGGATTCATCAGTTCCTACCGCGCGTCTCCACGCTTCAGTAACTTCACAAACGACAGGTTGAGGATTGAACCTATTTTTTCCGCGCGCGAAGGATTCGCAGAGGAGTCGCTTTGTGGATACTACCGGGCGTGAAGGCACAGTCTATTCCTACGACTCGGGCGCGGACTCGGCGCGAAGGGCGCGGGGTGAGCCCGCGACGCACGTGGCCTTCGGCGTCGGCGAGGGGGCGGGGCTTTGCGAGAGACGCCCGCCCATTTTATGCTAGCCGCATGTACATCTACACGATACATACCATGCCGGGACAGAAGGCCAAGTTCGAGGGCGACCCCTCGGTCAAGTACCGTGTCAAAAGGGTGAACGACTCCATCGCCGTCGCCAAGAAGGGCCGCTCCGAAATCATCAGGGAGAACCTCGAATACGCCGAAGCCCTGGAACTGGTCAACGGCTTCAACAGCGTGGAAGGCAAGTCTCAGGTCATCAGGGAAGAGGTGGCCCGGCAGAAGAACGAGCCTTAGCACTCGTTCGCGAGGCTGTATGTGAGGTCGCGGGGAAGATGAAGAACGATGCGCGCGCCGGGAAGGAGTCGCCGATAGCTTGCGACATGGGCGCGATTGCGCCGGGCCTGAGGGGGCGGCACGTCGCCACGGGCGGGGAGGTGTTCCGCGCCGTGTCGGAGATTCGAGAGCTGCCGGACGGCTACCTCTTCCGCCTGCCCGCCGAGCCCGACACCCTCCTCAAGACCGCGGAGTTCATCTCGCTCGAACGGCTCTGTTGCCCGTTCCTGGGCTTCACGCTCGCGGCCGAGCCGGAAGGCGGCCCCGTCTGGCTGCGGCTGACCGGGCGCGAGGGGGTGAAGGAGTTCATCCGCGAAGAGGTCGGCGGTCTCCTCGGCGTCGCCATCGACTGGGAAGTCGCCCGGTGAGCGCATTCGAGGATGATTGAAGGCTCGACATGCCGCCGGAAGGGGGAGCTTTACGGCGAAGGCGGTCGGGCCTCTCTTCGCCGCGACGATTCCGGCCTCCTCACGGCGCTCTCTAACTTGGTCTGGAGGTCGGTCACCTTCGCCTCCAACTCTTTCAGCTGGGCTTGAACCGCCCTGCCCTCCGCCTCGAACGATTCCGACTGACGCACGGCGTCGTCGGCAATGGCCCTCGTCGTATGTTCGATGGTCTGAAGCTTCTCAACCACTTCGCTCTCGCGGCTGTGCCTCGGCAGAAGTGCCGGTTCGAAAGCGGCGGCGATTCCCACGACGGCGAGAAGTGCCGCCACCCCGACGTTCCGGCCGACCGATTTTGCGTCGGGCGCCCCGTCTATGAAGTCTGCAATCGCGTCGTCGAGATGTTGTGAGAACGGTTTGGCCTTAGGCGGTGGGGCCTGACCACCTTCGGTCAGATATTTTTCGACCGCGTGCGCGTCCGCCTTTATCTTCGACTCGACCGCCGAGCGGATGAGGCCGTTCTGGAATTTGAGCAGTGTCATCATCACGCCGGTGGCGATTATCGCCAGCCCCGAGAGCAGCATCGCCCCGGGGTTGGCGCTGCCCGGGGCTCCCGTCAGGATGTTTATTCCCGCCCCGGAGAATAGGATGGCGAAGACGTCTATGCCTCGTTCGGGAATCCGCAGCCACAGCGCTATGAGTTTTCGCTCAAGGTTCATTGAGGATGTGCTCCACCGTCTTCAACTTCGTCAGACTCGGCCCGTCGAGGAGCATAAGTTTCGCTTCGCGTAAGCTCTTCACCACGGCGCAGGCCTGAATGCGCACTGTCAGGCTTTGGATACGCAGGGTCACACTCGCGGGGTCGCTGGTCGGGGGCCGCCAGTGCAAAAATGGTATTAGCAGTTGGCGCAACTCGGCCCTCAAATCTTCGACCTCACTCTCTTCGGGATTCGGGAGGCGGTGGGCCACGCGGAGGATCGGGGCTCTCAAGTCGTAGCTCCTCAATATCTCCAGGATGTCCCTTCGTAAGCCTTCTATCTCCCGGGGGATTCGGCCGGCTTCTATGTGGGCCAGGTGAAGCGAGTAACAGACCACGAGCTGCAGGTCGTCGATTTCATCGCTGAACACAATGGGGTGACATATCACGTTCTGGTGATAGATGGCGTCTTCCGCCTTGTGATATTCGCCGTGCTTCAACTCGTAGAGCCTCTCGCTCCCGGCCACGCCCACGACGCGGGGCTCACGCCTGGCGAGTGCCTTTCTGGACTCTGTCAGCTCAATCCCCATGGAAGTTTCCAGCACCGCGGCCAGTTGTTGTGAGCGCGAGACCTGATTGCTGGCACCCCTTTTAATCAAATCTGCCACGGTGCCGAAGAGCTGTTCGTCCATCATGTAGGCGCCGACGAATCCGTCCCCCGTGTCGGCGTAGGGGTAGATAAAAATCTCATTCGCGTAGTCGCCGAAATGCCTGACGAATAACTCCCGTATCCTCCGGAGCGCCTGGCTCCCGGCCGAGCGGATGAGGGCGGTCAGTCTTTCTTCCGTCCACCCGTTGGCCGCTCGAACGATGCGATGTGCTATGTCCGTTACGACGGGCAGGAACCCCTTCAGCGCCTCCTCCGTCGAGGCCTGCACCCTGTTCGCCGTGAGCGACATGTCCAGCCGCTTTATTTTTTTATAGAGTTTCTGCTTGCCGCCCGGCCCGTCGGTCTGCCGGACGCCGTAGTCGATAACGCCCTCGCGGCCGTACGCGTTAACCCATTCGACGTAGTGCCGGTACCGAGCCCCCTTCAGCTTGAACTCATCGAGCGGCTTTACGACAAACTCACTTTTGAAGCGGAGCTGAAGCTCCTCCACGATCACCGCCTTGAGCAGTTCGAGGGTGAACGCCTGGACGTCGGCACACCAACGGATGAGTGACGCGTGGTCGGCTATTAACGGGAATTGCTCGGCGAGTCGGGTGGTGACTTTACTCTCCAGGTTGTCCTGAATGGAGCAGTTGGGCTCGAAGGTGACCGGAGAGGAGTTTGACATGCGTGACCTCAGGCGGGCGTACGTCCGGAGCCGACTTTAAAGCCCTCTCCGACTCTTACCTGTAAAGACATGTGAAGCCAGTTCTCCCAATGTGCAGGAAGTGACGCACGGAGGCGTCGCCGGGAACCCACCGAAGGAATGAAAGCGGGACGTGGTGGGCTACGTTTTATGCGACGAGGATGAGACCGAATCGTCTGATCGTCCGATTCTTCTTTACGAACCGGTGAAGTGAGGGGGAAGTGTAGCTTGGCAGTGGCTCGCCAGGCAAGATTATTGCCACCATCCCCGACGACCCGCGTAGGCACAACTGAACGGCCCGCGCGCCCCTCTCTCTGCGGGGCGCGCGGGCCGTGTCGTGGTCGGGTGAGTCTTCGGGACTTCCCTAGAACTCGATGCGGGCGGCGAACTGGACGACGCGCGCCTGCGGGTCGCCGGTGCGCGGGTCGCCGGTCTGCGTGATGCGGCCGAAGGTGCTGGCGTTGATGCTCTGCACCTGCTGCGCCGCCGAGATGGCGAAGTGCGGCGTGTTGAGGAGGTTGAACGCCTCGGCCCGCAGCTGCAGGCGGACGCGCTCGGTGATGGGGATGGTCTTGAAGAGCGAGGCGTCGACGTTGAAGTACATCGGCCCGTTCAGGAAGAACCTTTCGAGCTGGCCGAACTCGCCCGGCGGGACGTTGAAGAAGACCTGGCCGGGGAAGGCCGCCGTCCCGAGGCCGTTGGCGCCGCGGCTGGCGCCGATGTCGCCACAGCGGCCGGCGGCGAGCGCCGCCTGGTTGACGGTCGTCACGGCCGGGTTGATGAAGAAGACGCCGCAGGGCGTGCGGAAGACGCCGACGAGGTCTTTAATCTGCCCCTTCGTCAGCGAGGAGTTGGCCGTGTTGCGCGCCGAGCGGGCGTTCGAGCCGAACGTCCCGCGCGGGTCGAAGACGCCGAACGGGGCGCCGGTCGAGAGGCTCACGATGGTGTTGACCTGCCAGCCGCCGACCAGGCGGTCGAGCCACGGGCCGGCGCCCGTGAAGAAGGTGCGCCCCTTGCCGACGGGCAGCTCGTAGATCGAGTTGAAGTTGAAGACGTGCGCCGTGTCGGTCTGCGCGCGCGCGTACTCGAGCTCGTCACGCTTCGGGTAGACCTGGAACTCGAAGCGGCGCTGGTCGACGCCCGGCGCGTTCGAGAGCGTCTTCTGGAACGTGTAGTTGCCCTGGAAGTAGAGGCCGTGCGCGAAGCGGCGGCGCACCTCCATCTGGAGCGAGTTGTAGTTGTAGTGCGCGCTGTTCGAGAGCAGCAGCGCGAGGCCGAGGTTCGGGTTGGCGACCAGCGGCACCGTGCCCGTCGCCCCGAGGCCGACGTAGTTGGCCGCGAGCTGGCCGGGCAGGCCCGACGAGATAAAGTTCGCGACATTCGCGTTCGGCGCGGTCGTCGCGTTGCCGATGCCGCCCGGCGTCCCCGAGACCGTCCCCAGGTTGATGAAGACCTGGAGCGGCTGGCAGCCGGCGTTCTGCGCCGTCGTGCAGTTGAGCTGCCCCGTCAGCGCCTGGTTCGAGCGGGCGCGGAAGAAGTCGGCGAGGAAGCCGTTCGTGATCAGCTCCGGCGGGTTGAGGTCGGTGTAGCGCGTGACGTTGCTGCTGAAGGCCCCGACGTAGCGGATCTCGAAGGCGGTCTGGAACCCGATCTCGCGCTGGATGCCGACGGTGTACTCGTGGTTGATCGGCAGCTTGATGTTCGGGTCGACGACGGCGACCGACTGGACGGCCCCGGCCCGCGCGTTGTTCTGCGCGAAGGTGCGCGGGATCAGGATCGACGGCGTGGCGATGGTGCCGAGGGCGCCGAGCCGCTCGTTGAGGTTGTTGCGGCTCGCGTTCTCGCGCTTGCCGGAGTTCTGGTCGCCCTCGCCCGAGGAGCCCTTGAGGAACTCGTCGTTGAAGTAGCTCAGGCGATAGCCGCCGCGGATGACGGTGCGCCCGCCGCCGGGGATGAGCTGGCTGAGGAACTTGTTCTTAAACTCCGGCGACCAGGCGACGCTGAACGAGGGGGCGAAGTTGTTCTTGTCGGTGTGGAAGAGGCGGCCTCCGCCGACGTTCGTCCCGGCGGTCTGGAGTCCGCCGTTCGGGTCGAGCAGCGCCTCGGCCACCGTCTTCCCCGCGGGGACGATGACCTCGGCGAGCACGCCGTTGCGCTCGCGCACGGCCGGCCACAGCTCGTAACGGAGTCCGAGGTTGACGGTCAGGTTCGGCCGCACCCGCCACTGGTCGGAGAAGTAGAGGTTGTAGTTCTCGTAGGCGTAGTCCTGGCGGAAGCCCGCGAGCGGGACGAGCCCCTCGTCGGCGCTCAGCACGTTGAAGGTCTGCGACTGCGTGTTGACGATGCCGCCGAGGAAGGCGTAGAGCTGGTTGGCGGTCGTGCGGTCGGTCGTGCTGATGCCCCCGGGGAAGAGCGCCGCGTTGGTGAACATGGCCGTCGTGATCTGCGGCGTGTTGGTGCCGACGCCGATGGCGTAGGTCGGGAGCACGCCGCCGTCGTTCAGGCGCAGCGCGCGGTAGGCGTTGGCCTGCACGCCGAACCGCAGCGCGTGGTCGCCCCACAGGTAGTCGGCGTTGTCCTGGAGCGTGTAGGTCTTGGTGTGTCGCCCCTGGAAGAGGAACGTCGACTCGGGGTTGGTGAGGAAGCCGGCCAGCGCCCCGGCGGCGATGTTCGTCTGGCTGAACTGGTTCGGCTGCCGCGGGGTCAGCTCCGGGAAGAGCTGCGCGCTGCGGACGTAGCCGGCGCGCACCTCGTTGGTGAAGACCGGCGTGAGCGTCGAGCGGTAGGCGAGGACGTAGGAGTCGTTCGGCGTGCTGAAGCCGGACGGCGGCTCCGGGTTGAAGCCGTTGAGGTCGAGGAAGTCGGGGACGAAGCCGGTCGCCGTCTGCCGCTTGTAGATGGCGTTCAGCGTGTTCGACGCGTTGAGGTCGTAGTCGAGCCGGACGGTCATGTTGTCGGCGTCGGAGTCCGCCTTCTGGTTGAAGCGGTAGCCGGTGGTGTTGCGCTGGTCGCCGGCCTCGATGGAGTTGCCGGCCGGGATGTTGTTGAGGAAGCGGCTCTGGATGACGGGGTTGATGCCCGTCGGCGGGCTGTTGGCCGTGATCGGCAGCGCGAAGAGGTTGACCTGCCGCGTGACGCCGCCGTTGTCGACGTAGGTGAAGAGGCCCTGGCGCGCCGCGGGCGTGAGCACCGTGCGCAGGCTCGGCGACGAGAGGCGGTCGCGCGTGCCCTCGTAGTGGCCGAAGAAGAAGAGCTTGTTCTTGATGAGGCGCCCGCTCAGGCGCCCGCCGAACTGGTTGAAGTTGCGGAAGGTGCGCGGGCTGCGCGCCGCGCCGGCCGTCGCCTGGCCGGCGAGCACCAGCGGGTCGTTCGCGCCGTAGTTGCCGGCGGCGTTGTTGAAGAAGGTGTTGGCGGCGAAGCGCGAGTTGCGGTTGTACTCGAAGACCGCGCCGTGGAACTCGTTCTGCCCGCGCGGGGTCGCCAGCTGCACCTGCGAGGCACCGAGGCCCTGGTCGCCGCCGGCGTTCTGCGTCGTGACGGTGAACTCCGCCACGTCGTCGGTCGAGAGCGCGACCTGCGTCGAGGAGGACGCGCTCTGCCGGATGAAGTTGTCCTGGATGTTGAGGCCGTCGAGCGTGATGTTGGTGGCCGACGGGCGCTGGCCGTTGATCGAGGTGGCCTGCGCGCCGTTGTTCGAGGTGCCGGCCTGGAGCGTGATGAGGCCGAGCGGGTTGCGCCCGTTGAGCGGCAGGTCTTGAATCTGGCGCGGGCTGACGGTCGTGCTCAGGTCGGAGTTGGCCGCGTTGAGGACGTCGGCGCCGGCGACGACGACGACCTGCTCGCTGATCTGCCCGACCTCGAGCGTCGCCGTCAGCGAGTAGTCGCGCCCGACGTCGATCTTGACGGCGGAGGCGGTGAAAGTCTTGAAGCCCTGCGCCGTGACCGTCACGGTGTAGGTGCCGGCGTCGAGCTGCGGGACGGTGAAGGAGCCGTCGTCGGTCGAGACGACGGTGCGCTCCCTGCCCGTCTGCGTGTCGGTGACGGTGACGTTCGCGCCGGGGATGACGCCGTCCGGCCCGGCGACCGTGCCGACGAGCCGGCCGGTGTTCGACTGCGCGACCGCTCCGGCCGCGAATAAGCAGAGCGTGAGACACGCCCGTAGCATCCTCTTCATGGAGTTCTCCTCAAAGTTAAAAAGCGGCGCGCGGCCGTCCCGTTAATTCAGAATTCCGTACGGCCGGTCGTCGTCGGCCGCGCAGCCGTGCCGCGCGTGCGCGCGTGCTGTGGGGTGACTCATGTCGAGTAGGCAACGTTGATGCCAACTGGAGGTGAGGTGGGCGCGCGGGCGCGCGGGACGTGTGAACCGGCGGCGAGCTCGAATTCTTAATTCATGTTTTCATATATTTTATGAACGTGCCGGTGAGGACGCGCGCGTGCGACCGGCCGGCGGGCGCGCCGCGCGCGTCCAACATTACAGACGCGCGGCGCCGGGGCGGCGCGCCGCCCGTCCGGCAATTTGCCCTTCGGTACGATTCGGCGGAACGCGGAGGCGGGGCGGGCGAAGTCCGTCGGGGGCCTCTTCGGCGGCGCTCCTAACAAGTCGTCCGACTGCGCCGCTGCCGACCCAGATCTGATTTCCGCAACACATTCTGTTGACACCGAATGTCGAATGGCATATTGTTCCCGCGCCTATCTCACACTCGCGCGGCAGGCGGCCTAGCACCGCGTTTTGAACGAACATGCTCGCCGGCAGCGTCGAACGAGCGTTGCCAGCCGAACTGCACTAACAACGTCAACGAGTCTGGTTCCGGAGAATCGACGATGAGCGTTGCGATACAGCCTACCAAGAACAACGGCCGGGCCGGCCAGTCCTCAAGCCGGGAGCGCATCCGAGAGTTGCTCGCCGAGGCCGACATCGAGCTGGGCGGGAGTCGCCCGTGGGACGTGCGCGTTAACGACGAGCGGTTCTACCGCGTGGCCTTCGGCGGCTCCCTCGCCGTCGGCGAGGCGTACATGGACGGCCTGTGGGATTGTGACCGGCTGGACGAGATGGTCTACCGCTTCCGCCGCGCGAACCTTGAGGACAAGTTCAAGCTCGGCGCCGACGGGGTGCAGGTGCTCAGGGCGAAGCTGATCAACCTGCAGAACCGCACGCGCGCCTACGGCGTCGGCGACCGCGTCTACGACATCACGCCGGACGTCTTCGAGTACACGCTGGACAGCCGCAGGGTCTACAGCTGCGCGTACTGGAAGAACGCCTCGAACCTCGAAGAGGCGCAGAAGGCGAAGCTCGACCTGGCCTGCCGGAAGTTACAACTCCGCCCCGGCATGACGGTGCTCGACATCGGGTGCGGGTGGTCGAGCTTCGTCAAGTACGCGGCCGAGGAGTACGGGGTCAACGTCGTCGGCGTCTCGGTCTCGAGGGAGCAGGTGGCCTACGGCCAGAAGATCTGCGCGGGGCTGCCCGTCGAGGTCAGGTATCAGGACTACAGGGAGCTGACCGGCAGCTTCGACCGCGTCTTCTCCGCCGGCATGTTCGAGCACGTCGGCTACAAGAACTACCGCCACTTCTTCGAGACCGTCCGGCGCGTCCTGAAGGACGACGGGCTGTTCCTGCTGCACACCATCGGCGGCAACGAGTCACTGAAGGCGGTCGACCCGTGGATCGACAAGTACATCTTCCCGAACTCGCTGATGCCTTCGTGCCGGCAGATCGCCGAGGCCATCGAAGACCTGTTCGTGATGGAGGACTGGCACAACTTCGGGGTGGATTACGACAAGACCCTGGTGGCCTGGTTCGAGAACTTCGACCGGAACTGGCCCAAGCTGCAAGGGAAGTACGACCAGCGATTCTACCGGATGTGGAAGTTCTACCTCCTGACCTGCGCCGGGCTGTTCCGCTCGAGGAAGAACCACCTCTGGCACATCGTCCTCTCCAAGTACGGCGTGCCGGGCGGCTACGAGTCGATACGCTGACGAACTCCGAGCAAGGGGTGGGCGACCTTAGTGACCTCGCACGCTGACGACGTTGGGGGAATCTCACATGCCCGAAACTCACCGGAGCGACGGGGCCGCGTTGCATGAGTCGCGGCCGCGGGCGGAGGACGTGCACCTGCTCAACGTCTTCTACTTCTCTCTCATCCACCTCCTGCCCCTCGGGGCCTTCTTCTCGTGCGTCACGCGCGCGAGCGTCGCCGCCTGCCTCGTCCTCTACCTCGTGAGGATATTTTTTATCACCGCGGGCTACCACTGTTACTTCTCCCACCGGGCGTTCCGGGCGGGCAGAATCGTGCAGCTCGTCCTCGCGCTCGGCGCCCAGTCGAGCGGCCAGGGCAGCGCCTTGAAGTGGGCCGCCACGCACCGCCACCACCACGCGCACTCGGACTCACCCGCCGACCTGCACTCCCCTGAACAGCGCGGCTTCTGGTACTCGCACATGGGCTGGCTGTTCAACCAGCACTACGAGCGCGTCATCTCGTCCCGGCCTAAAGACCTCACGAAATTTCCGGAGCTGAGGTGGCTGGATCGATACTACTACCTCCCCCTGATCGTGCTGGCCGCCCTCACCTTCGCCCTCCTCGGCTGGCCGGGGCTGTTCCTGAGCTTCGGCCTGAGCACGGTTCTCACTTTTCACGCCACGTTCTGCGTGAACTCCCTGTGTCACATGTTCGGGACGCGCCGCTATGACGTCCCGGACGACAGCCGGAACAACTGGTTCGTCGCCATAATCATGCTCGGCGGCGGGTGGCATAACAATCACCACCGGCACCCGCGCTCGGCGCGTCAGGGCATCTTCTGGTGGGAGATAGACGTCACCTACTACGTCCTGAGGGCGCTGGCCTGCTTCCACGTCGTCAGGAACATCTGCGAGCCCGCGGCGCGCTTGAGATACACGGACGGGGGTTCTGCGGTTTCACTGCTGAACCCCAAGCCGGGCGGTTCCGTCACAAAGATCGACGTGAAGGCCGGAAGGTCTTGAGGCGCTCCGCGTCGACGCGGCGTCCCCGGAGAGACTCTCGGCGAACACACGCCGATCACGTCGCCATCGGCCGCTTCACCTCCGACGCCGTAAAGAACCCCTTCTCGCCTACGGCGCTGTTGACGGAGATTAAGACCAGCCCGGAGTCCCGCACCCTTTCGAGCAGCCCGTGCAGGGCCGACTGGTCTGCCACGACGCCGGAGATCGTCGTGACCTCCTCGCCCGAAGCGATCTCCATCCCGTCGAAGAACTCGCCCCAGCGCTCGTCCAGACGCCCCCTCACCCGAATCTCGTAGAAAGCCCCGCCCGCGTCATTGCTCCTCTCCATCTTCCTCCTCCGCCTCCCGGGCCCCGAACCCTTCACGCAACCAAACCGGACGGCCGCGCACCTTTAACGTCCCCGAGAGGGTAGGCGGGGCGCGGGTGTAGCGTCATGAGCCGAAAGATGTATTTCGCATGTGTGACGGAGGAGGAATCATGCCGGTGACGAAAAACATGAGAGGGATTGGCGGGGCCGTGCTCGCGCTGGCGCTCACGCTGCTCGCGTGCGTCGCGGCCGCGGCGCAGGGGCAGGACAGACAGTTCGCGCAGGCGCAGCAGGAGAACGCGAAGCGGCTGCGGCAGTACAGCTGGAAGTCGCGGACGGAAGTCCGCAAGGACGGCGAGACGAAGAGCACGCAGTTGCACCTCGTGCGCTACGACGCCGACGGCAACGTCCAGCAGACGCTCGTCAGCAGCACTTCGCCGCAGCTGCCGACGCGCGGCCTGCGCGGCTTCATCGCGAAGAAGAAGAAGGAGGAGTTCGTCGAGCTGCTCGACGAGCTGAAGGCGGTCGCGAAGTCTTACGGCCAGCTCCCGCCCGAGAGGATGCAGCGCTTCATGGCCGGCGCGGCGGTCGCGCCGGAGAAGACGGCCCGCGGGAGCTTCGTCCGCCTTCAGGGGCGCGACGTGCTCCAGCCGGGCGACACGATGACCGTCTGGCTCGACGCCGCCACGCGCAGGCAGCGCCGGGTCGAGGTGCAGACGACCTTGCAGGGAAAGCCCGTACGCCTCGTCTCGGAGTTTCAAGACCTGACGGAAGGGCCGACGTACCTCGCCCGCTCCGTGATCGAGTACCCGAGCCGCGAGCTGACGGTCACCGCGGAGAACTTCGACCACGAGCGGGCGCGGCAGTAAAGGCCCCGCGTGAGGAGGTGAATCATGAGACGGTTACGCACGCTCTTCCTGTCGGCGGCCCTGGCGCTCCTGTGCGCCGGCGCGGCCGCGGGGCAGACGGTGACGAGCACCTACGACAAGGACTACGGCCTGTCGCGGCTCGACACGTACGGGTTCTCGCCCGAGGAGAGGGAGAAGTCCGACCCCCTGGCGACGAACACCCTGACGGAGAAGAAGATTAAGGACGCGCTCGAAGAGGAGTTGCAGAACTGCGGCCACCACCCGCCGCCCGTCGGCGCGCCGCCGAGCTTCTACGTCTCCTTCCACGTCAGGGCCGAGGACAAGGTGGACGAGAGCGGCGGGGCCACGAACTACACGCAGGGGACTTTGATCGTCGACTTCCACGACGCGGCGACGAAGCGACTCGTCTGGCGCGGGGTGGCGGCGGGCGTGGTCGGGCGCTCGTCGGTAGACCTGCGGCTCGCCGAGGAGCTGGCGAAGGACGCCGCGAAGATGTTGCTGGAACAGTTCGGCCGAGACCAGCTCGGCTTCTGAGGTCATACACGTCAACCATTCATCGAGAGGAGAGCAGTCATGAGGATCGTGAGGGCGTTAGGTGTTTTGGCTTTGGTGCTGTGCGCGTCCGCCGGGGCGGCGAGCGCACAGTCGGTGCAGTCGGACTTCGACAGGTCTTTCGACTTCTCGAAGCTGAGGACTTTCAACTTCGCCGCGCAGCGTTTCGACGACGCGCTGGCGCACGACTCGCTCAACGACGGGCGCGTCCGGCACGCCCTGGAGACGAGGCTGATGGCGAGCGGGTTCGGGATGGAGGAGCTGGAGCGGCCGGACTTCGCCGTCGCCTACTACGTCACGTCGCGGAACAAGTTCAGCGTGCAGGACTACGGCCCGCCGCGCTGGTTCGGCCGCCGGGACGTGCGCGTGGACGAGTACACCGAGGGGACGCTCACGGTCGACCTCGTCGACGTGAGGACGGGGCAGCTCGTCTGGCGCGGGCGCGTATCGGGCACCGTGGAGCTGAAGGGCAACGACAAGAAGATCGACAAGGCGGTGGACAAGCTCGTCAGACAGCTCCTCAAGGATGCGAAGAAAGGGGCGTGAACTTTTAGGGGTTAACCACAGAGACACAGAGACACAGCTCGAAGATTTATTTCTTCAAAGCTGTGTCTCTGTGGTTAATTGTCCAATAGCTTAAAGGCGCGGGCGCGCTCGCTGGCCTGGGTGCGGTTGTGCACGTCGAGCTTCTGGTAGATGTTGCTCATGTGGCGTTTGACCGTGCCGGCCGAGATGAAGAGTTTGTCGGCGATCTCCTGGTTCGACAGACCGCGCGCGACGTGGCGCAGGACTTCCAGCTCGCGCTCGCTCAAGGGGTCGTTCGCGTACCACCAGGGCAGACCTTCGGCCGCGGCCGGCGCGGCCTGGGCCTTAGCGGCGGGGGCGGGCGGGCCGAACGCCCCGTTGAGTTTGAGGACGTAGCGCAGCAGCTCCGGACTCTCGGCCTCCCAGCGCTTCCCGCTCAGCTTGAGGGCTTGCAGGAGGAGCTTCCGCATCGCCTCGCCCTCGTCCACGAAGCTGCGGACGTAGGACTCGGGCGCGGCCGCCGCGAGCACGCGTTCGAGGGTGTCGAGCGCCTCCGCCTCGAGCCCGCACGCCTGCTGCGCCAAGGCCCGCAGGATCAGAATCTCGACGACGGAGCGGAGTCGCCCGCCCGACTCCGCCGAGCGTTGCAGGCGCGCGAGCAGGGGCAGCGACCGCCCGGCCTCGCCCTTCGCGACGAGCCAGCGCGCGAAGGTCATGTGCGTCAGCTCGTTCGGGTAGTCGGGCTCGTCCTCGGGGCCGATCCCGCACGACTCCGCCCAGCGGCCAACGAACGCGTGGTCGCCGCGCCGGAGGTGGAGCAGGGCCTGGAGGGCCTGGAGCTGCCGGAGCGTCTTCTCGTTGCCGCACCGCCTCATGCGACCCGCCGCGCTCTCGATGAGCCGCCGCGACTGCTCGGCGTCGCCGCACATCTCCAGCATCAAGGTCAGGCCCTTCAGGTTCTCGGCCACGAAGGCGACGTAGCTCTCGCGCCCCGTCTGGTGGATGATGGTCAGCGCCTCGTCGAGGTGCCTCTTCGCGTTCTCGATGTCGTTCCACTCGCGGTAGATGTCGCAGAGGAAGCTGTGCGTGTAGGTCTGCGTGTCGAGCCGCGCCTCGAACAACTCTTTGGCCGACTGAATCAACTGGCGCAGGTTCTCGACCCCCTCGCGTAGACGCCCCTGCATCGAGCGGACGAGGCCGAGGCCGCTGACGGCCCACACCTCGAAGATGACGTGCCCGGCCTGCCTGTAGACGGGGATGGCTTCGAGCAGCGCCCGTTCGATGGCCGTCATGTCGCCCCGCAGGCTGAGGTAGCGCACGCGCGTCTGCATCGCCACCGCCCGCTGTTTGATGTCGCCGGGCAGCATGAACTCGAACGTCTTCTCGCTGCACTCGACGGCCCGCTCCAGGTCGCCGCGGGCCGAGGCCACGAGCGAGCGGGAAGACCAGACGAGGCTGTGGAGGCGGCGGAGCACCTCCGGCTCGGCCGTCTCGATGAGGCGCGCGTACTCCTCGACCCGGTCGAACTCCTCCTTGTAGAGCAGCGTCGGGATGTACCAGGCGAAGATGAGCGGGCGCTGCTTCAGCGCCGCCTTGGGGATGGCTTCGAGCCAGAGGTTCAGGCGCTCGAAGCGGCCGTGGCTCAGCACCTGGAAGGCGACCGGCTCGATTAAATCCAGGGCGCGCTCCCAGTCCTCGGCCGCGAGGGCGTAGTTGATGGCCTCCTCGGTCAGCCCCGCCCGCTCGCACCAGCGGCTCGCCTCAGTCTGTAGCTCCCGCGCCAGCCCGGGCCGTCTGTGCCTCAGCCGCAGGCGCAGGAGGTCTGCGAAGAGGTGGTGGTAGCGGAACCACTCGCCCCGGTTGTCGAGGGGGATGAGGAACAGGTTGGCGCGCTCGAGGTCGGCGAGGGTCTCGTGCGCGCCCCCGCCGGGCGCGAGCGCGTCGCAGAGCTGCGCGCTGAGGCGCGAGAGGACGGACGTGCGCAGCAGAAACTCCTGCACGTCCGGGGTCTGACGGCTCAAGACCTCTTCCAGCAGGTAGTCGAGGATGAAGCGGTTGTTGCCCGCGAAGTCGCGCACGAGGCCCGCCTTGTCCTCGCGCCCCCGGAGGCTGAGCGCGGAGAGCTGTAGCCCGGTGATCCAGCCCTCGGTTCTCTCCTCGAGCGCCGTCACGTCTTCGGGCGCGAGCCCCAGCCCCATCACGTCGTTGAGGAAGGCGGCGGCTTCGGCCCCGTCGAACCGCAGGTCGGAGGCGCGTATCTCCTTCAGCTCGCCCCGTGCGCGCAGGCGCGCGAGCGGGAACGGCGGGTCGCTGCGGCTGACGATGAGGACGTGCGCGTGCGGCGGCAAACGCTCGACGAGGAAACTCATGGCCTCGTGGACGGCCTGTTCCGTGATGACGTGGTAGTCGTCGAAGGCGAGCGCGATGTCGTCCCCGCCCTCATTCACCTCATACAGCAGCGAGGTTAGAACCGCCCTGAGCGGCGGCGCGGGCGCGGACTGCAACAGCCCGGAGGTCTCCCGCACGAGCCCCGGCTCGACGGTCTGGAGCGCGCCGACGAGGTAGTCGAGGAAGCGCGCCGGCTCGTTATCGCCCTCGTCGAGCGAGACCCACGCGAGCGGCAGGTCGCTCCGCTGCCGCCACGCCGCCACCAGCGAAGACTTGCCGAACCCGGCCGGCGCCGAGATGAGCGTCAGCCTGCCCCTCAGTCCTTCGTCCAGACGTTCGAGGAGGCGCGGGCGCTCGACGAGGCTCTGGCGCGGCGGCGGCAGGTAGAGCTTGGTCGCGAGTCTCTGGCCGGCCCAACCATCCGGCTTTGTAGGGGGGGAACTCATGTCGGCTCACTCTCTGTAGGCTGCGGCGAGGAGAAAAGTGCTGCGGCCGGTCGGACGGTACGCGGCGCAGGATAGTCGAAAAGATTCCCCGGTTCAATCACTCCCTTCAATACACCCCCGAAATGTGCCTTTCGGGATATGCGGCTACACCTCCGGATTCTCTATCTTCACGCCGTCTTGAGGGAGTTCGAGCGAGGCGGAAGAGAGGAGTGAGCCGATGCACACGTTGAACGGAACAGCCCGGCCGCGCGCCGCGGGTTCGAAGCGGTATTTGGTTTCCGACGCGATATTTGGCTTCGAGACGCGGGGCGGCGTTGTCTGCCCACCGCGCTCGCCGCACCGCCTACTCTGTTTCCCTTCAGCGGTTAGGCCCGCCGGCCCTTCGCTCCGGCGGTGCGGCCCCGCGCTTGCACAAGGAGAGGCCGTTCGGAACGTCGGCCACTGAGGAGAGGGAAGCGATGAACTGCGAAGAGAGTACGAAACAGACGGACGCGGAACTCGCGCGCCGCGCGGCCGAGGGCGACGAGACGGCCTTCGAGGAGATACACAGGCGCTACCGCCGCCCCGTCTACGCGCTCGCCCTGCGCATGACGCGCAACGCGGCCGACGCCGAAGACCTGACGCAGGAGTCTTTCCTGAGCGTGCTGCGCCACGTCGGCAGCTTCCGGGGCGAGGCGGCCTTCTCGTCCTGGCTCTACCGCCTCGCGGTCAACGTCGTGCGGATGCACTTCCGCCGCCGCGGCTCCCGCCCCGAAGACCTGACCGACGACGGCGAGCTGTGCGAGCGCAAGCTCGGCGTCGCGCGCCGCGCCGGCTCACCCTCGGTCTTCGACCGGATAGCGATTGACCGGGCCGTGAAGGCGCTGCCGCCGGGCTACCGCGCGACCTTCGTCCTGCACGACGTGGCGGGCTACGAGCACGCCGAGATCGCGCGGATGCGGGGCTGCTCGACCGGCAACTCGAAGGCGCAGCTCCACCGCGCGCGGGTCAGCCTGCGCTCCCTGCTCTCGGCGCGCGCGCCCGCGCCCGCGCTCCAAGCCTGACTTTGGTTTCGACTAGAGGTGAAGGAATCATGAGAACCCGAACGACTCTCATCGGCGCCCTGTTCGTCCTGCTGGCCGGCGCCGCGATGGCGAAGGCGCAGCAGCCGGACGCGCCCCCGGCCGAGACGCTGATCCTCGAGCGGGCCATCGAGATGGCGCTCGAAGGCAACCGCCCCGTCAAGAACGCGCGGCTCGACGTGGAGAACTTCGCAGACCGCCTGGCCGAGCTGCGCACCAAGCGGCTTCCCTCCTTCAAGGTCACGACGCTCGTCTCGCAGCCCCTGACCCCCTTCGACCTGCACTTCGAGAAGGGCGTCTTCGGCGACATCCCCGGCACGGGGCCGATCCCGAACGAGGACACGACCATCAGCTCCTCGATGAAGCCCACGATGCTTTTGCAGGGGCAGGTCACGCAGCCGCTCTCGCAGCTCCACCGCATCAATCTCAACATCAGGCAGGCCGAGCTGACCAGGGAGATGAGCGCGCAGGAGCTGCGGCGCGCACGGCAGGCGGTCGTCAACGACGTGAAGCGCGCCTACTTCGCCATCCTCCAGACGCAAAGCTCGGTCGAGACGGCCGCGGCCGAGATCAAGCTCTACCGCGAGCTCGACCGCGTCACCACCGAGTACGTGATCCGCGAGGTGGTGCTCAAGAACGAGCAGATGGAGGTGCAGACCGGACTCGCCAAGGCCGAGTACCAGCTGCTGACGCTCAACAACCAGATGGCCTCGCAGAAGGAGCAGCTCAACCTCCTCCTCGGCCGCGACGTGCGGACGGAGTTCGGCGTGAGCGACGGCGTGGACGCGGCGCAGACGGTCATCCGCGAGACGGACGTCGCCTCCGCCCGCCGGCGCGCGCTCGCGCAGCGCCCCGAGGTCGCCGCGGCGCGGCTCAAGGTCGGCTCGGCGAAACTCGACCGCCGCATCAAGAAGGCCGAGCGTATCCCCGACGTGAGCCTCGCCGTCAACTACTACTCGCCCTTCGGCTTCAACAGCGTGCTCCCGAAGAACGTCGCCAGCGTCGGCGTGCAGGTCGAGTGGGAGGTCTTCGACTGGGGGCGGCGCAAGCACGAGCTCTCCGAGAAGACGCGCGCCGTCGAGCAGGCCGACAACTCCCTGCTCGAAGCCGAGGGCCAGGTCTTGATGGAGGTCAACGGCCAGTTCCGCCGGATGCAGGAGGCGTGTCAGATGCTCCGCATCGCGCGGATGGCGCAGGAGACCGAGCGCGCGAACGTGAAGGTCGCGGCGCACAAGTACTACGTGCAGGCGGCACTCCTGAAGGACGTGCTCCAGGCGCAGACCGCGCTGGCCGGCGCGAACAGCGACTACCAGAAGGCGCTGCTCTCCTTCTGGACGGCCAAGGCCGATTTCGAGAAGGCTATGGGTGAAGACCGATGAAAACCAGAATACTGCTCGCGACCATCATCCTCGCTGCGTTGGGTCTGACGTCCGGCTGCACGAAGGCCGAGACGAAGGAGCGCCCGCTCAAGCCGGTGCGCGTGAGGGCGGCGGAGAAGCGCGCCACGGGCGCGGGCGGCGTGCGCTACTCGGCCAGCATCCGTCCGAACTCGCAGGTCGAGCTGGCCTTCAAGGTCGGCGGCTACGTCGAAGGTATCGCGCAGGTGCGCGACGCCGCGGGCGGCTGGCGCTACCTGCAGGCGGGCGACGTCGTCTCGAAGGGGACGGTGCTGGCGCGCCTGCGCCAGAGCGACTACCTCGCGAAGGTCAACCAGGCCGGCGCGCAGCAGGCCGAGGCGCACACGGCTCTCGAGACCGTCAACGCGCAGTTGAAGGAGGCGAGCGCCTCGGTCGAGACGAGCCGCGCGCAGGTGGCCGACGCGCAGGCGACCTTCGAACGCGCGACGCTCGACTTCGAGCGCGCCAGGAGTCTCTACGCCGCCGAGAGCATGACCAAGACCGACTACGACGCAGCGCGGTCGCAGTACGAAGCTTCGAAGGCGCGGCTCGATTCGGCGCGCAGCCAGTTGCAGGTGGCGCAGGCGCGCGTCTCGACGGCGCACGCGCAGACGGGGCAGGCCGAGGCCAAGATTAAGACCGCGGCGGCCGTGCGCGAAGAGGCGGCGATTCCGCTCGGCGACACGGCGCTGAAGGCTCCCGTCAGTGCGGTCTTGATCGAGCGCAAGGTCGAAGTCGGCGCGCTGGTCGGGGCCGGCACGCCGGGCTTCGTGCTGGCCGACCTGACGTTGGTGAAGGCCGCCTTCGGCGTCCCAGACCTCGCGCTCCGGCAGGTCAAGTTGGGCGACGCACTGGCGCTCTCGACGGACGCCCTGCCCGGCGAAGAGTTCACGGGCCACGTCTCGCGCGTCTCGCCCTCGGCCGACCCGACGAGCCGCGTCTTCGAAGTCGAGGTGACCATCCCCAACCAGCGCGGCCTGCTGAAGCCGGGCATGATTACCTCCATTCAAATGCAGGAAGGCGCGCCGCAGGCGGCCGCGCCGGCCGTCCCCTTAACGGCCATCGTCCGCCCGAAGGAGAGTCCGGACGCCTACGCCGTCTACGTCGTCGAGGAGCGCGCAGGCAGGCACTTCGCCCGCCTGCGCCGCGTCACGCTCGGAGAAGCGTTCGGCAACGCGGTCGTCCTGACGGACGGCGTCCGCGAAGGCGAACAGGTCGTCACCACCGGCGCCACGCTCGTCTCGGACGGCGAGCAGGTGCAAGTGGTTCAGTAGGTGAATGCGCGCCTTCTCGCTGGGAGCGCGGGACACCCTACAGCCCGCATGAGCGCGACAGCGCGAAGGCAGTGAGACTTGATATGCGAGTTGAGTTAAAGCGAAAGACGGTCAGCGTGCTGGCGCACGCTTGCGGGCTGTAGGGTGCCCGCGCTCCCAGCGAAAGGGAGCGTCTGACCACGAACCGTTCTAACGGCCAACAGCTAATAGCTAATAGTGAGGTAACCATGTCCCACGGAAAAAGCGACAGCGAGATGATTAAGGGCACGCACAACACGGCGCGCTTCTTCGTCGAGACGCGCCACGTCTCCTGGGTGCTGCTCGCGGCGACGTGCCTGTGGGGCGTCTACGCGTACTTCACGATGCCGCAGCGCAAAGACCCCGACATCCAGGTGCGGCAGGCCGTCGCGCTCGTGCCGTGGCCCGGCGCCTCGGCCGAGCGCGTCGAGCAGCTCGTCACCAAGAAGGTCGAGGAGCAGATGGCCGCCAACTCGAAGGTGACGAAGATCGAGTCCATCTCGCGCACGGGTCTGGCGGTCGTCTACGTCGAGCTGGACGAGAAGCTGAAGGAGACGGGGAAGGAGTTCGACGACATCAAGCTCAAGCTCGACTCCATCCACAACCTGCCGCAGGGCGCCGGCCCCATCAACTTCGTCAAGGACTTCGGCGACACGGCGGCGCTCATGCTCACCGTCGCCGGCCCGCCCGTCGGCGCGGAGGAGCTGGAGCCGCGCGCCCGCGAGCTGCAGAAGAGAATCGAGCAGGCGCGCGCGCAGGGCGCGGACGGCGGGCGCAGGTTCACGCTCGTCTCCAACCTGCCGCAGGGCGGCCAGGCGCGCATCCTCGACAAGCTGAGCGAGATGTTCCTCGGCTTCGTCAGAGAGAAGGGCTTCGCGCGCGACGTGCGCCTCGTCCAGGGCGGCGGCTTCTTCGGCTTCGACGGCGCTTCGGAGGCGAGCGACGAAGAGCTGCTGGCCTGCGTCCGCGAGTTCACCGCCGAGAAGTTGCAGGCGGCCGAGTTCCACCCGGACGCCTGGCCGCCGGTCGTCGTCCGCGACCCCGCGGAGACGCTGGCGCGCCTGATGACCGTGGCCGGCGACAAGTACAGCTACCGCGAGCTGGACGACTTCACCGACCGCATCGAGAAGACTTTGAAGCTCATCCCGCAGGTTTCAAAGGTCAGCCGCTCGGGTCTCCTGAACGAGAGCGTCTTCCTCTTCTACTCGCAGGAGCGCCTCGCGGCTTACGGCCTCCAGCCCGCGAAGCTCGACGACGTGCTCGGCGCGCGCAACATCTCCGCGTCGGGTGGGCAGGTCAACGTCGAGGGTAAGAACGTGACCATCTCGCCCTCGGGCGAGTTCAAGAGCGAGGGCGAGATCGGCGACACGTTGATTCCGACGGGCGCGGGCCGCTCGGTCTACCTGCGCGACATCGCGGACGTGGTGCGCGGCTACGACGTGCCGGCGCGCTACCTGAACTACTTCAACTGGCGCGACGCGGAAGGGAACTGGCACCGCAGCCGCGCCATCACGCTCTCGGTGCAGATGCGCTCGGGCGAGCAGATCGACAAGTTCGGCGCGGCCGTGGACGAGACGCTCGCGGGGCTGAAGAAGCAACTGCCCGCCGACCTCATCTACGCGCGCACCTCCGACCAGCCCCTGCAGGTCGAGGAGAGCATCGACCTCTTCATGAAGAGTCTGTACGAGGCGATCTTCCTCGTCGTCGTCGTGGCGCTCGTCGGCTTCTGGGAGTGGCGGTCGGCGCTCTTGATGGCGCTCGCCATCCCGATTACGCTCGCGATGACGTTCGGGATGATGAAGGTGCTCGGGATCGACCTGCAACAGATTTCCATCGCCACGCTCATCATCGCTCTGGGCCTGCTGGTGGACGACCCCGTGGTGGCGGGCGACGCCATCAAGCGCGACCTCGCGCTCGGACACCCCTCGGTCGTCTCGGCGTGGCTCGGGCCGACGAAGCTCGCCACGGCGATTCTCTACGCGACGATCACGAACATCGTCGCCTACCTGCCGTTCCTGATGATCAGCGGCTCGATGGGCGAGTTCATCTACAGCCTGCCCATCGTGCTCACGTGCTCGCTCGTCGCCTCGCGCGTCGTCTCGATGACCTTCATCCCGCTCCTGGCCTACTACCTGCTCAGGCCGAAGGCCGAGAAGACAATCAAAGAGAGACGCAAGAGCGGCTTCGCGGCCGTTTACTATAAAGTCGGCACGCGGGCCATCGAGTACCGCTGGCGGACGCTGGGCGCTTCGCTCGTCGTCCTCGTCCTGGGCGGCGTCATCATGAGCCAGCTCAAGACGCAGTTCGTGCCCAAAGACCTCTCGTACCTGTCCTACGTGGACGTGTGGCTCCCCGAGGACGCGCCCGCCTCCGCGACCAACGAGGCGGCGGCGCGCGCCGAAGAGGTCATCCGCGAGACCGTCGCCGAGTACGAAAAGCACCACGCGTCCGAAGGGGGCGCCGAGGGTGAGGGGCAGGGGATGTTGAAGTCCCTGACGACCTTCGTCGGCGGCGGCGGGCCGCGCTTCTGGTTCTCGGTCGCGCCGGAGCTGCAACAGCAGAACTACGCGCAGATCATCATCCAGGTCAAAGACAAGCACGACACGTCGCACCTGATCGAGCCCTTGCAGGCGGCCCTCTCGTCGCAGATTCCGGGCGCGCGCATCGACGTGCGCCAGTTGGAGTCGGGCAAGGCGGTCGGCCTGCCCGTCCAGATTCGTCTGACCGGCGAAGACATCGCGACGCTGCGCGACCTCGCCGAGCGGACGAAGTCGATCCTCGAAGGCACCGGCCTGGCCGAGCGCGTCCGCGACGACTGGGGCGGCGAGAGCTTCGCCGTGAAGCTGCAGACCGACCCCGACCGCGCGGCCCTCTCGGGGCTTTCAAACCTGGACGTGGCGGCGGCCTCGTCCGCGGCGACCTACGGCTCGCGCGTGACCTCCCTGCGCGAGGGCGACAAGGAGATTCCCGTCGTCGCGCGGCTCCGGATGGAGGAGCGGGCGCAGCTCGGCGACCTGCAGAACCTCTACGTCTACTCCTCGCAGGGGCAGCAGAAGGTGCCGCTCCGTCAGGTGTCGCAGACCGAGTACGGGATGCAGGCGGAGAAGGTGCGCGCCCGCAACCAGTTCCGCACCATCACGGTCTCGACCTCGCCGACGGCCGGGCACCTCGCCTCGGAGGTGATGGCGAAGGCGCGCGCGCAGTTGAAGGAGTTGGAGGCGACGCTCCCCGCCGGCTACCGTCTGGAGATCGGCGGCGAGGAAGAAGACCAGGTCAAAGGTTTCCGCGACCTGACCATCGTGCTCGGGATTTCGGTCGTGATGATCTTCCTGGCGCTCGTCTTCCAGTTCAAGAACGCCGTCAAGCCGTTCATCGTCTTCGCGGCGGTGCCGTACGGGATGGTCGGGGCCTTAGCGGCGCTGTGGGTGATGGGCGCGCCCTTCGGCTTCATGGCCTTCCTCGGCGTCGTGAGCCTGGTGGGCGTCATCGTCAGCCACATCATCGTCCTCTTCGACTTCATCGAGGAGAAGCACGCCGAGGGCGAGCCGCTCGTCGAGGCGCTGCTGGACGCGGGCATCATGCGCCTGCGGCCGGTGCTCATCACGGTGGGCGCGACCGTGATCGCCTTGTTCCCGCTCGCCTCGCACGGCGGGCCGCTCTGGGAGCCGATGTGCTACGCGCAGATCGGCGGCCTGTGCGCCGCGACCTTCATCACGCTGCTGCTCGTGCCGGTGCTCTACAGCATCTTCGTGCTCGACCTGAAGCTGGTGAAGTGGGAGACGGCCGAAGTGCACAAGTCAGAACCACCCGCGGTAGCGAGTGGCGCGTTGCAACACGAGGCCATCGGGTGACAAAGGGCCACCCGCTACCGCGGGTGGTTCTGACCCTTATTGCAAAGCCGGTGGGAGGTTGAAGAGAATGAGACTGCTGAGACGTTCGGCACCGACGAAAGATAAGAAGCGCGTCGTCATCCTCGGCGGCGGGTTCGCAGGGCTGTACACGGCGCGGTACCTGGAGAGGGCGCTGGGGCGGCGCGGGGACTTCGAGGTCGTCCTCGTCAACAAGGAGAACTACTTCGTCTTCCAGCCGATGCTGGCCGAGGTCGTCTCCGGCGCCGTCGGCGTCACCGACGCCGTCAGCCCCATCCGCCGCCTGCTGCCGCGGACGGAGCTGCACGTGCGCGAGGTCGAGTCCGTCGACCTGAAGGCGCGCACCGTGACGACCGCGCCGGGCTTTCAGCCGCACCCGCACGTCCTACGTTACGACCACCTCGTGCTCGCGCTCGGCAACGTGACGGACTTCCGCGGGCTGCGCGGTCTGCCCGAGCACGCCCTGCCCTTCAAGAACCTCGGCGACGCGCTGCGCCTCCGCAACCACGTCATCCACGCGCTCGAAGAGGCGGCCATCGAAGAAGACTACGAGCTGCGCCGCCGCCTGCTCACCTTCGTCGTCGCGGGCGGGGGCTTCTCGGGCGTCGAGGTCGTGGCCGAGCTGAACGACTTCGTGCGCGAGGCGGCGCGCAGCTACCGCCAGCTCAACGAGTCGGACATCCGCGTCGTGCTCCTGCACGCGGGCGCGCGCATCCTGCCGGAGGTCACGGAGCGCCTCGGCCTCTTCGCGCAGAAGGTTCTGCGCCGGCGCAAGGTCGAGATTCACCTGAACACGCGGCTCCGGGCGGCGACGGGCACCGAGGCCATCTTGCAGGACGGCCGGCGCATCCCGACGCGGACGCTCGTCTCGACCGTGCCGTCCTCGCCGCACCCGATAGTCGAAAGCCTCGACCTGCCGCGCAACGAGGCGGGCCGCCTGCTGGCGAACTCGTTCCTCGAAGTCGAGGGGGCCGAAGGACTCTGGGCGCTCGGCGACAACGCGCTCGTCCCCCTGGCGGGCGGACGGGGGAGCAGCCCGCCGACGGCGCAGCACGCCATCCGTCAAGCCAGGGCCGCCGCGCACAACATCGTCGCGAGCATCCGCGGCGGAGAGCGGCGCGCGTTCGACTTCAAAGACCTCGGCAAGATGGGCGCGCTCGGCCACCGCTCGGCCGTGGCGGAAGTGTTGGGCGTGCCCGTCTCCGGCCTCCCCGCGTGGCTTCTGTGGCGCGCGGTCTATCTGATGAAGCTGCCGGGCTGGGGGCGGCGTCTGCGGGTCGCGGCGTCGTGGGCGCTCGACGTGCTGCTGCCGGCCGAGCTGGCGCAGTTGAAGCTGGACGACTCGGTGAAACTCGCACGCGAGCACTTCGAGCCGGGGGAGGAGGTCTTCGTTCAGGGCGACCTCGGTGACCGCGTTTATATAATCACGAAGGGGCGCGCGGAGGTGCTTCGTCAGGAGGGCGGCCGGACGCTGCGGCTGGCCGAACTGGGGCCGGGCGAGTACTTCGGCGAGATGGCCGTGCTCGGCGACACGACGCGCAACGCGACCGTCCGCTCGGTCGAAGCTCTGGACGTGGTCGCCCTGCCGAAGCGCGAGTTCATGCTCGTCACCTCGAACCTGCCCGACGCGCGGCAGAGGTTCGGCGAAGTCATCAGGCGGCGCCGCCGCGCGACGGCGCTCGCGTTCGGCCAGCGGGCTTAGGCGGGAGGACTCGATGAAGGTTATCGGCTTGATCGGCGGGATGAGCTGGGAGTCTTCGGCGGAATACTACCGGCTCATCAACCGGGGCGTGAGGTCGCGTCTGGGCGGGCAGCACTCGGCGCGCTCGCTGATGTACAGCGTGGACTTCCAGGAGATAGAGGTCTTGCAGCGCGAGGGGCGTTGGGCCGAGGCCGCGCGCGAGATGGCGGAGTGCGCCATGCGGCTTGAGCGGGGCGGCGCCGACTTCGTCGTGCTTTGCACCAACACGATGCACAAGCTGGCCCCGGCCATCGAGGAGGCCGTCCGCATCCCGCTCGTCCACATCGCCGACGCGACCGCCGCGGCGGTATTGCGCGCAGGGGTGAGGCGCGTGGGGTTGCTCGGGACGAGGTACACGATGGAGGAGGACTTTTACAAGGGGCGGCTGGCGGAGCGCCACGGCCTCGAAGTGCTGACGCCCGACGAGGCGGGGCGCAGGATTGTTCACGACGTGATATACGACGAGCTGTGCCGGGGCGAGGTGCTTGAGGAGTCGAGGCGGGCTTACCTGCGCGTCATGGAGTCTCTGGCCGGACGCGGGGCGGAAGGAATTATTTTGGGCTGCACGGAGATAGGGCTTTTAATTAAGCCGCAGGACACGGGCCTCCCCCTGTTCGACACGACGGGGCTGCACGCCGAAGAGGCGGTCAGGCTGGCGTTGGAATAACTAAAGCAGTTGTCACTTGAGTTAGCATGAAGATGATTAACCACAGAGACACAGAGACACAGCCAGGAACACGGCTAGAAGCATCAAGCTGTGTTCTTAAGCTGTGTCTCTGTGTCTCTGTGGTTAATTCCTTCTCAGTTATACCCAACTCTCATAGAGAAGAGTGCGAGGGCTTGAACAGTGGATGACGCGCTGACGATACACAGGCTGCATTTCGCGTTCACGATTACGTACCACTACCTCTTCCCGCAGTTGACGATGGGGCTGGCGCCGCTCGTCGTCGTCTTCAAGTCGCTGGCGCTGTGGAAGGGGGACGAGCGTTACAACCGGGCGGCGCGCTTCTGGGCCAAAATCTTCGCCGTCAACTTCCTCTTCGGCGTCGTGACGGGCATCCCGATGGAGTTCCAGTTCGGGACGAACTGGGCGCGGTTCTCGCAGTTCTCCGGCGGCGTCATCGCCACCGCGCTGGCGATGGAGGGCGTCTTCGCCTTCTTCCTCGAATCGTCTTTCCTGGGCCTGTTCCTGTTCGGCGAGAAGCGCTTCGGGCAGAGGGTGCACTGGCTCGCGGCCTTCATGGTCTTCGCGGGCTCGTGGCTGTCGGGCTACTTCATCATCGTGACGGACGCGTGGATGCAAAGGCCCGTCGGGTTCGAGCTCGCCGCGGACGGGACGGCGCACCTCGTGAGCTTTTGGGCCTTGCTCTTCAACGAGTGGGCCTTCTGGCAGTACGTGCACAACATGGGCGGGGCGCTCGTCACGGGCTCGTTCGTGATGGCGGCCGTCGGCGCCTTCTACCTCCTCTCAAGGCGGCAGGAGGAGTACGGGCGGCTCTTCCTGAAGGTCGGCGTGACGGCGGCCGTCGCCGCCTCGTGCTTCCAACTCTTCCCCTCGGGCGACCGTCACGGCAAGCTGATTGCGGAACACCAGCCGGCGACGCTCGCCGCGATGGAATGTCTCTTTCGCACGCAGCCCGGCGCCCCCCTGGTTCTGGTCGGGCAGCCCAACGTCGCCGAGCAGAAGCTCGACAATCCCATCCACGTCCCGAAGGCGCTCAGCTTCCTGACGTATCAACATTGGGAGGCCGAGGTCAAAGGGCTCGACGCGTTCCCGCGCGACCGCTGGCCCGACAACATCCCCCTGCTCTACTACAGCTATCACATCATGGTGGGCCTGGGTTCGATCTTCATCGCCGTCACTTCCGTCGCGGCCTTCCTCCTGTGGCGGCAGAGGCTCTACGGCGCGCGCTGGATGCTGTGGATTCTCATGCTGAGCTTCCCGTTCCCGTACATCGCGAACACAGCCGGGTGGATGACGGCGGAGCTGGGGCGGCAGCCGTGGCTCGCCTACGGTCTGATGAGGACTTCGGAGGGCTTCTCGCCGACGGTCTCCTCGGGCAACGGACTCTTCACGCTCATCGGCTTCATGGGGATGTACTTCGTGATGGGCGTGCTCTTCCTCTTCCTGATGTGGCGCGAGGTCGGGCACGGCCCCGGCTTCCTCGACGGGCACGAGTCTAAGACTCCGCCGTCGGCGCGGATACTTCCCGAAGGCGCGGGCGCTTGAGAGGGGGAAGCGTAGATGGAGACCCTCTGGTTCATCCTCGTGGCCTTCATGCTGGTCGCCTACGCGGCGCTCGACGGGTTCGACCTCGGCGTCGGGATCGTCCACCACTTCGTCGCGCGCGGCGAAGACGAGAGGCGTCTGACTTTGCGCGCCATCGGCCCCGTGTGGGACGGCAACGAGGTCTGGCTCATCGCCGCCGCGGGCGCGCTCTTCTTCGCCTTCCCGAAGTTATACGCGTCGAGCTTCAGCGGCTTCTACCTGCCGCTGATGATCGTGCTTTGGCTTCTGATGCTGCGCGGGATGGGCGTCGAGCTGCGCGGTCACGTGGACGACCCCCTGTGGCGCTCGTTCTTCGACTTCATCTTCTCGGCCGCGAGCCTGCTGCTCGCGGTCTTCTACGGCGCGGCCGTCGGCAACGTCGTCCGCGGCGTGCCGCTGAACGCCGAGGGCTATTTCTTCGAGGCGCTGTGGACGGACTTCCGCGTCGGCCCCGCGCCCGGCATCCTCGACTGGTACACGTCGCTCGTCGGCCTGCTGGCCTTCGCGACGCTCACCGTCCACGGCGCGAACTGGCTTCTGCTGAAGACCGAGGGCGAACTCCAGGAACGTGCGCGCCGCGTCGCGCAGAAGTGTTGGTGGGCGCTGGTCTCGATGACCGCGTCGAGTCTGGCCGCGACCGTTTACGTGCGCCCGCAGGTGTTGGACAACTTCGGGCGACACGCGTGGGGCTGGGTTATCCCTCTCGCGGTGGCGGCCTCGCTCATCTTCATGCGCTACGCCCACGCGAGGCGGAGGGACGCGGCCGCCTTCTTCTCGTCGGTCGTCTACATCGCGGGGATGCTTGGCGGCGCGGCCTTCGCCATGCACCCCCACCTTCTGCCGGCGACCACAGACCCTTCGTACGGCCTGACGATCTACAACTCGCGGACGGGGGCCTACTCCTTAAGCGTCGGGCTCGTGTGGTGGCTGTTGGGCGTGGCGCTGGCGATAGGATACTTCACCTTCCTCTACCGCTCGTTCCGCGGCAAGGTCAGACCCGAAGAGGGGGGCGGCGGGTACGAAGCACACGCCGGCGACTGACGAGACTGATTCGGGGCGGGCGCGCTCCCAGGTCAAAACGCGTTGAGGGGCCGCCGGGTTATTCTTCCAGAAAAAGCTTGACTCGGCGGTGAGGAGGTGTAAGCTACAGCACCTCAAATTGGGAGGCAGGAAATTGCCGCAACACCCTCACCCCACACCCGACTGGGGTACGCTCGAAATTGGCTACACCGACGAGTTCGGCCGTGTCGCGCCCGACGTCTACGAGTCCGCCGGCCGCGTCTGGAGGCGGGCGCGTGACTTCGCGCTGCGCGTGCTACAGGACGCCGACGACGCGCGCGCCCGCACGCTGCTGCTCAAGGCCGCCTCGCAGGTGACGAGGGCGCGCGACGAGAGGGGGCAACACGTCAACGAACTGGACGGGTATCTCCTTCAGACCTTCAGGCGCGTGGTGCTCGCCGAGTCGGAGAAGGAGGAGAACCGGCGACGCCTCGAGTCGGAGGCGGGCCTCAACACGGAGTGGCGCTCACAGGCGAGCAACGTCGAGCGCCGCATCCTGCTCGAGGAGATCGTCGGCATGATGGACGGGTGGACGCGCGCGGTCTTCGAGTGGCTGACGCTGGACTACAGCTTTGACGAGATCGCCCGCCACCTCGGCGTGAGCACGAAGGTGTTGCGCAACAAGTATAACCGTCACGTGAGCGCGCTCATCAAGCAGGTGGGCGGTCGGCGTTAGGAAGGTCAAAAAAAACTTTCCCGGTTGTGATGCCTTTTACCCCGCTCGGCCCCTCTACACATTGCAGGATGAAATAAGGCGGCACCGCCGCGGGGCGAGCCCGCCGCGCCACTCACATCCGATTGCGGCGGACGTCGGCGACCGGACTCCTGACTTTGACAACGGGCCACGCGAACCGGCCTCGTGCGCGAAGGGGGTGAGCAGGTGAATCACGAAGACAAGAGCCGTGACGAGCTGTTTACCGACCCCGAAGAGGTCGTGACCTTCGCGCAGGCCTACTACGCGACCGAGTTCCCGAACGACGACCGGCTCGGCTGCCCGCCGGCCGGGGAACTGCGCAGGGCCGCGCACGCCGGCGTGCCGCCAGACGAGCGAATGCGCGCGCACCTGTTCGCCTGTTCCGATTGCTTCCGCTCGTACCGCAGCGCCCGCATGAGCCGTCGAGCGCCGGAGGCGCCCGCGGCGCGTTGGCGGGGTCGGCTGGGCGCGGGGCTCGCCGGCCTCAGGTCGCCCTGGGTGCCGGTAGCGGCCGGGGCCTTCGGCCTCGTCTTCCTGGGGTTGCTCACGGCGGCACTTCTCCGGTATCAGCGCACTGACTCGCCGGCCGTCGCGGTGAACTACTCGCCGCAGGGAAGCCCGCCCGCGACGCCCGCGGTGGCGCCCGACGCCGGTGCGGCGTCAGGGGTTCCCGAGGCGGTTCCGGCGCGCGCACGCCCCGACCGCCCGGCGACGGGTTCGACGCGAAAGGCCGGGGCCGTCGAGGCGCGAACTCGCCGCCGGCCCTCGCTGCGGGTCGTCTACATAGACCTGATAGCGGATGACCTTTCGCGCGGCGACGATCAGAGCACGGCGGGGCGGCGCGTCATCACCCTTACGCCCGAGCGGCAACGCCTCCGCCTGCGCATGCCCCGCGGCAGCGCCGCCGGCCGCTACACCGTCAAGGTGGTGGACGCTTTCGGCAAGCCGCTCCTGACCACCGCGGCGAAATCCGGCGGGAGGACGCTCACGGTGGAGCTTGACCTGAGCGGCCTGACCGCGAAGTCATATCGATTGTGCCTCTCGCGGGACGGCGAGGCCCCGGATTGTTACTTGCTGTCGATCCTCGACAAGCCGCCCGCGCAGTGAAGTAAGTCATCACCTGTTACCCGACGGCAGTACCCACGTCGGCCTTAGCCATCTCGCCAACTCACGCGCCCGTGGTCGAAACCCGCGGGGTTAAAGGAGCGGCCTGTCGTCCGCTTCTCCGGTGACTTCATTCGCAGGCCAAGACAAGCCAAGATGTCTCTCTTCCCCAAACGTCTTGTCACCTGTTGCGAGGGCCTCCTCATCGCCCTCCTCCTCCTCACCTCGCCGCACGCGGCCGCCTCCCCACGCACCCCGCCCGCGCCCTCACAAGCGGTTGAGCCGGAAAAACTGATCGCCAGGCAGGTGCACAGGCGCGAGATAGGCGGCCGCGACGCGCACGCCTACACCTTCGAGCTCGGCGAGCGCCAGTTCGCGAGCTTCTCCGTCAGCCAGCAGGGGAGCGACGTGGTCGTCACGGTCATCGACGCCGAGGGCGGGCGCACGAGGGTCGACCGCCCCAACGGCTCGCGCGGCCGCGAGGCGATCTCATACATCGCGGCGCGGGGCGGGACTTACAGGCTGGAGGTGCGGACGCTGGAGACGGCGGCGCCGCGCGGCTACTACGAGATCACCATGCAGGAGCCGCGGCCGGCGACGGCCCGCGACGAAAGCCGCCTCGCCGCCGAGCAGGCCGTCAGCGAGGGCGAGATTTTGCGGGCGCGCAAAACGGCGACGTCGCTGCCGCAGGCCCTCGAAAAGTTCGGACAGGCCATCGCCCTCTGGCAGGCGCTCGACGACGCCTACGAGACGGCCGTCGCGCTGTACGGAAGGTGCCTCACGCACCGGATGCTCGGGGAGAGTCCCGACGCGGTGACGGACTGCGGCGAGTCCGCCGAGACGATGAGCAGGCTCGGCGACAACTACGGCGAAGCGGTCGCGCGCACGGGGAGGGGTTGGGCTTACATATACCTGAACGACGTGGGCAAGGCGCTGGCAGACTTCAACGCCTCGCTGACGATCCGGAGGCGCATCGGCGACAGGCAGGGCGAGAGCCTCGACCTGCTCGGGGTGGGCTGGGCCTATGTGCTCCGCGACGAGAACGACGAGGCGCTCGGCTACTTCCGGCAGTCGCTTCAGTCCCTCGACGACGTCGGAGACCCGCGCGGCCGCAACGTCCGCCTCGGCGCCATCGGCGAAGTCTACCGGCGTACGAACCGCCCGGAACAGGCCATCGAATTCCTGACCCAGGCCCTGCGGCTCGCGCGCGCCGCGGGCAACGACCGGGGCGCGGAGGCCGAGGCGCTGACGGGCGTCGGCTGGTGCCGCTACAAGCTCGGCCGGCTGAGCGAGGCTCACGACTCTTTCGCCGAGGCCCTCCCCATACGGCGGGAGGTCGGCGACCGCACCGGCGAGGCGGCGACGATGCTCGGCCTCGCCCACGTGGAGCGCGCGCAGGGGAACCTGTATAACGCGCGCCTGGACGTCGAGTCTTCGCTCGCCATCATCGAGTCGATGCGCGCCCACGTCGGGAACCAGCCGCTGCGCCTCTCCTTCTTCGCGATGGCGCAGGACTACTACGAGTTCTACGTCGACCTGTTGATGCAGATGCACCGGTCGAGCCCCGACCAGGGGTTCGCCGTGGCCGCCCTCGAAGCCAGCGAGAGGGCGCGCGCCCGCAACCTGCTCGACCTTCTGAACGAGGCGGGCGTCGACGTGCGGCAGGGAGTCCCGGCCGAACTCATCGAGCGCGAACGAGTCCTGCGCCTCCGCCTGAACTCCGCCGCGAGTTACCAGCGGCAACTCCTGAGCGAGACCTTCACGGCCGCACAGGCGACCGCCGCGGCCAAAGATGTCGAGGAGTTGACCGAGTCGCTCGGCGAGGCCGAGGTGCGCATAAGGCAGGCGAGTCCGCGCTACGCGGAGCTGACGCAGCCGCAGCCGCTCACGGCCGCACAGATCCAGCGGGAACTGGCGGGCGACGACACCCTGCTGCTCGAATACGCCCTCGGCCCGGAGCGCAGCTTCCTGTGGGCCGTCTCGTCTTCAACCGTCAATACGTACGAGCTGCCCGCACGCCGGGAGGTCGAACAGGCGGCCGAGTCTGTCCGCGAACTGCTGACCGCGCGCAACCGCGCGGTCGTCGGGGAGACCCCCGAACAACGTCGCGTCCGCGTCGAGGCGGCCGACGCCAGGTTCGGAGAGGCGGCGGCGCGTCTCAGTCAGATGCTGCTGGCCCCGGCGGCCGCGCAGCTCAAGGCCAAACGACTAATCGTCGTGGCCCCGGGCGTGCTGCAATTTACACCCTTCGGTGCCCTGCCGCCCCCGGCGGCGGCGGCAGGGGGAGGCTACCAGCCCCTCATCCTTAGCCACGAGCTGGTCACCCTTCCCTCGGCCTCGACGATGGCGGTGCTGCGGCGCGAGTCGCCGCGCCGGGAGGCCCCTAAGAAACTTCTCGCAATCCTGGCAGACCCCGTCTTCTCGCAGGCGGACGAGCGGCTCGCGGAGACGGTCTCGCGCGATTCGCTCGCGTCCGCCGCCGCGCGTCTGCCGTCACAAGCGGCGGCCGGCGGCCGGGCCGGCCTCGTCAGCTACGCATCCGCCCCGGGCTACGGCGGGCACGCTTATGCAGACCTGCCGCGGCTGTTCCGGACGCGTTGGGAGGCCGAGCAGATCGCGGCGCTGGCCCCGCCGGGCGAGGTCGTGCAGTCGCTCGACTTCGACGCGAGCCGCGAGACGGCGATGAGCCCCTCGGTCGGGAGCAGCCGCATCATCCACTTCGCCACACACGCCATCCTCGACGACGAACACCCGGAGTTGTCGGGGATCGTGCTCTCCATGTTCGGGCCGGACGGACGCCCGCGCGACGGGTTCCTTCGCGCCCACGACATTTTCAACCTGAAGCTCTCGGCGGACTTGGTAGTGCTGAGCGCCTGCCGCACCGCGCTCGGGCGGGACTTCAGGGGCGAAGGGTTCGTCGGCCTCACGCGGGCGTTCATGTACGCGGGCGCCCCCCGGATCGTCGGCAGCCTGTGGTCGACCGACGACAAGGCCACCGCCGAACTGATGCTGCGATTCCACCGCAGAATGCTGAAAGGGGGGCTGACCCCGGCGGCGGCGCTGCGGGCGGCCCAGATCGAGCTGTCGCGTGACGCCCGCTGGCGGCCGCCGTACTTCTGGGCCGGGTTTGTCCTGCAGGGTGAGTGGAGGTAAGGAACGGTCGTGGCCGGCGGCGCGCCGGCATCTGGTCGGAAGACGATTGAGGAGGCATTCGCGTGAGCCGAGAGCAGGAGTTGAGCGCAGGCCGGGAAGTGTTTGACGAGGGGTTGGAGGGCGACGGCGGCGCCGCCGTAGACGATGCGGCCGGCCAGGCTTCGCCGCCCGCCGGAGCCGCGGATGCCCCTCCGGAACCGGGCGCGCAGCTGCTGGCGACGCTGACGGAGATGTCCGCGGAACTCTCCGTCCTCAACTCCACCATCGAAGGCCGGCTCCGCTACGACAAGGCGAAGGAGGAGGCGTTCGAGCGGCTCTACGCCGAGCTGGACGAGATGAAACGTAACAGCGCCTTCGAACAGGCGCGGCCCCTCTACACCGATCTGATTCTGCTCTTCGACAGGATCGAAGGCGCGCGCCAGGAATTGGCCCGCGACGGTTCGGAGGCGCCGGCCGTCCTGCCGCTGCTCGAGACCCTCAGCGAGGAGCTGCTCGAAGTGCTGGCGCGCAGGGAGGTGGAGGTGCTGCGGACGTCCGCCGAGTTCGACCCGAGCTTGCAGCGCGCCGTCGGCACACAGCCCGCGCCGGACGAGGCCGGCAACAACGGCGTCGCCCGCGTCCTCAGGCGCGGCTTCCGGTACAGAGACCGCATCCTCCGGCCCGAGGAGGTCATCGTGATGAAGTATGCGGGGTGACGTGCCCCGGCCCCGTTCCGCCGGATGACTGGAGAGCAAACGACATGAGTGAAGAGGTGATAGTGGGCATCGACCTGGGGACGACCTTCTCCGCGATTGCCTACGTCAACGAGCACGGCCGCCCCGAAGTGATACCGAACCGCGAGGGCGAGCGCACGACGCCCTCCGTCATCTTCTTCGAGGAGGGCGGGAACCCCATCGTCGGGGCCGAGGCCCGCAACCAGGCCATCGTGGAACCACGCCGCACCGTCCGGTTCGTCAAGCGGGAGATGGGGAACCCTTCCTACCGCGTGAACGTCGACGGCAAGGACTACTTCCCCGAAGACCTCTCGGCGATGATTCTGAAGAAGCTGAAGAACGACGCCGAAGCCTTCCTCGGCAAGGAGGTGAGCAAGGCCGTCATCTCCGTGCCGGCCTACTTCAAGGACGCCCAGCGGGAGGCGACCCGGCAGGCGGGGAGCATCGCGGGCCTCGACGTCATCCGGATCGTGAACGAGCCGACGGCCGCCGCGCTGGCCTACGGCTTCGACAAGGTGGAGGGGAACCAGACCATCCTCGTCTACGACTTCGGGGGCGGCACCTTCGACGTCACCGTCATGCGCGTCCAGGGCAAGGAGTTCACCATCCTCGCCACCGACGGCGACGCGATGCTCGGGGGCAAGGACATCGACGCCCTCCTCGTCGAGCACTTCGCGGAGGAGTTCCAGCGCGAACACGGGATCGACCTCCGCCTCGACCCCCACACCCACCAGGACCTGTGGGACAAGGCCGAGATCGCCAAGAAGAACCTGTCGTTCAGGTCGCCGCTCATGGAGGCCCTCTCGTCCGGCGCGAAGGCCCTGCGCATAGACCTCGACCGGGAGCAGCTGGAGGAGATGATCGCCGACCTCATCAGCCAGACGGAAGAGTGCATGAACCGCGTCGTCGAGGCGGCCGGCGTCGGCTGGGCGGAGATCGACACCGTGCTCCTCGCGGGGGGCTCGAGCCGCATCCCGGCCGTCAAGGAGATGATCAGGCGGGTGACGGGTAAGGACGCGGCGCGCGACATGAACCCCGACGAGTGCGTGGCGCTCGGCGCCGCCATCCAGGCCGTGGTCACGACCGTCGAGACGGAGGGCGCCGGCTCGGCCCCGCCGCTCGAAGGCGGGGCCGACATCGTCGTGCAGGACGTGGCCTCGCACAGCCTCGGCGTGAAGGCGCTCTCGAGCGACCGCAGCAAATACGTCAACAGCATCATCATCCCGCGCTTCACGCCGATCCCGTGCGAGCGGACGCGCACGTACGCCACCGGCGAGGACAACCAGAGTCGGGTCGAGATCGAGATACTGCAGGGGGAGGACGAGGACGCGAGGTCTCCCGACGTCCACCTCATCGGGAAGGCGGGGCTGCGGAACCTGCCGCCGCACAAGGCGGGCGACCTCGCCATCGAGGTCACGCTGCGCTACACCGCCGACGGCGTGATCGAGGTCGTGGCTAAAGAACTCGGCAGCGGCCAGACGGCGCGCGAGGTGGTCATGCAGAAGGCCGGCGCCCTCTCGCCCGACATCCTCCGCGAGAAGCAGGAGCTGTTGGCGCACACGGATTTCTAAGGCCCGGCGCCCGCCGCGGCGGGGCCGGTGAGGAGCGAACGCAAATGGGCAAAGTTGTCGGCATGGACTTGGGCACCACCTACTCCGCCGTGGCGGTGGTCAACAAACACGGGCGGGCGGAGATCGTCCCCAACCGCGAGGGCGAGCGCATCACCCCGTCGGTCGTCCTCTTCGACGGCGACGCGCCCATCGTCGGGAGCATGGCGAAGCGTTCGGCCGTCGCGAGCCCCGACAACGTCATCCAGTTCGTCAAGCGGCAGATGGGGAACCCCTCGTGGAAATTCCCGACCGAGGGCGGGCACGTCTACACGCCGGAGGAGGTCTCCGCCGTCATCCTCAAGCGCCTCAAGGAGGACGCCGAGACGCTCCTCGGCGAGGCGGTCACGGACGCGGTGATCACCGTCCCCGCGTACTTCGACGACGCCCAGCGGAAGGCGACGCAGGACGCCGGGCGCATCGCGGGGATCAACGTCCTGCGCATCATCAACGAGCCGACGGCCGCCGCCCTCGCCTACGGCATCGACAAGGTCGAGAGCCGCCAGACCATCCTCGTCTACGACTTGGGCGGCGGGACGTTCGACGTCACCATCATGCGCCTCGGCGACGGGGCCATCGACGTGCTGGCGACCGGCGGGAACCGGAACCTCGGCGGCTTCGACTGGGACAACGCCGTCATGAATTTCCTCAACGAGGAGTTCACCAGGCAGGGGGGCGATGACCTCTTCGACAACCCGACGCTCCAGCAGGATTTGCGCGACAAGGCGGAGATCGCGAAGAAGACCCTCTCGTCGAGGGAAAAGACCAGCGTGTTCCTCTCCGCCGGGGGGAAGAATATCTCCGTCCCCATCACGCTCGCCGACTTCGAGCGCATCACGGAGCCCCTGCTGAAGAAGACGGCCGCCATCATGGAGTTCGTGTTGGAGGACGCCGAACTCCGGTGGGCCGACATCGACAAAGTCATCCTCGTCGGCGGCTCGACGAGGATGAAGGCCGTGCCGGCTCTCGTGGAGAGAGTTACGGGGAAGAAGCCCTCGATGGAAGTCCACCCCGACGAGGTCGTGGCGATGGGCGCGGCCTTGCAGGGCGCGCTGATCCAGTTGCAGGAGGGCCGGAGCGACCTCGTGGAGCGGGAGTCCTTCCCGCTGGTGGAGATCAACGACGTCTGCTCGCACAGCCTCGGCGTCGTCACCCACGACGAGCTGGGCCGCGCCCACAACTCAATCGTGCTCAAGAAGAACACGCCGCTCGGCACGAGGGTGAGCGACCGCTTCCAGACCCTCTCGGATCGGCAGACCGCGCTGGACGTGCAGGTCACCGAGGGGGAGGAGAGCGACGTGCGCCACGTCAAGGTCATCGGGAACCAGGAGATAAGGATTCCCCCTTACCCGAAGGGCGCGCCCGTCGAGATCTTCTTCGAGTGGAACCTCGACGGCATGCTGAACGTGAGCGTGTTCGACCTCACGGCCGACAGGGAGTTGAGCGGGTTCGAGATCAAGCGCGGGTCTAACCTGGACGACCGGCAGGTCGAGGAGAAGCAGCGGAAGCTGGCGCGCGTCGCGGTGAACTGAGGAGCACCATGGACGACATATACAAGATGCTGAACATCCCCCGGCAGGCGGGCGAGGCCGAGGTCAGGGAGTGCCTCCGCCGGGAGCTGCGGACGTGGACGCAGCGTGAGAGCAACGCCGCCACGCTCGAGAAGAGGCAGGAGGCCGAGCGGATGATCAAACTCATCGACGAGGCCGAGACGACGCTGTCCGACCCGCGGCGGCGGGCGGAGTACGACCAGCGCCTCGACGCCTTCCTCGAAGGGGGTGGGGACGGCGCGGCGCGGCAGGCGGACGAGACCGTCGGCGGCCTCATCGAGAAGGCCGCCCTCCTGCTCCGGATGGGCAACTACCCTCCCGCGATCAGCCTGCTCAAGAGGGCCGTCAATTACGACCCCGCCAACGCGATGGCCGAGAGGATGCTCAAGAACGCCAAGCGGGAGTGGGGGCAGTACCTGCTCAAGAACCACTGACGACGACGACCGGCCGCAGGCACGCGCCAAAACTGACGTGACCGGACTGAGAGTTGGAGCGAGTCTTCAAAACCCCGGCGAACGTAAACGGTTCGCCGCCGACTTACCAGACAGCTGAGGAGGCGAAAAGAGATGAGTGACGCGCAATACGCATACGAACAGGGTCTTCAGGCCGGCGGCGGGCAGGGGCTGGCGGCCCCGAGCCCGCGCATCGTTGACGCGATGAACAAGTGGAGCGGCTCCTTCTTCAAGCTGACTCTGCCGTCCGGGCTCGGGACCAAGGCGACGATCAAGAGCATCGAGGACGAGGGAGCGAAGGTCTTGTCGATGGGCATGTACCTCGGCCACCGTTCGGCGAACGTGACCGCCGTCCCCTACGACGGGGCCAGGTACGAAGGCCACACGATGAAGGACGAGTCGGAGGGCACCCTCTGGATGTACAACACCGACCTGCCGGACGGCTTCGCCCCGGCGGCCGGCGAGCGCTTCTTCGTCTCGCTCGGCAAGACCCACAAGTGCCACCAGTGCCGCGGGCAGGGCCGGGTCAGGTGCAGCTCGTGCGGCGGGCGGGTGAGGTGGACGGAGCGGCGGGGCGACAACATCATCGAGAAGGTCTGCAGCTGCGGCGACGGCAAGCAGAACTGCGGGTCGTGCGCCGGCTTCGGCGAGATGCTGCAGGGCCTGGACGTCTCCACCAAATACTTCTTCGACGAGCGGAAGGACAAGGAGTATTCGGGGAGGCTGCCCGAGAATCTGCTCATGGGCTCCGCCGGCAACCTCATCTTCCAGCACACGGCCGATTTCGAGCGGCGGGTCATCGCCGAGGCGATAGACGGGTTCGAGCCCGAGGAGTTCGACCGGCTGATGAGGGACACGCACCATCAGCTGAAGTCGGCGGCGACCTCCAGCGTCGGGGACAAGATGGTGAACCCCCAAATCCTGCACGGCCTGATCGACGGCTACTTCAGAGGCATCCCCAACCCGGTGGCCGCGAACAAGAGGCTGGCGGAGGAGATACTGCCCGTCCGCATGAAGTGCGAGGTGACGGACGTCCCCGTGCAGGCCGTCAAGTACGAGTACAAGGGTAAGGACTACTCGCTCTACGTCTACGGTAACAGCGGGGCGGTCTGGACTGAGGGGGAGAAGCCTTCGGAGTTCACCTGGAAGCTCGGCGTGCTGTTGGGGGTCATCGGGGCCATCCTCCTCCTCATCCTTATCGCCGCCTTGGTGAAGTGACGCCGGCCGGGACGGGAGGGGGCCGATGACAGCCGTCGGGCGCTGCCCGCGCTGCGGGCTGCGGATTCGGATAAGCACCACTTTCTGTCCCGCGTGCGGGTTAGAGTTGGCCGCGCCGGCCGCCGCCCCCACGGCGGCCGGCGTCGTCGACTACTACGCCGCCCTCGACCTCCCGACGGGGCTGACCTGCGAGCAGCTGCGGGTCGCGCTCCGGGAGGCCTACCGCGTCTGGAGCCGGCGGGCGAACAACTCGCCGTCGGTCGAGCAGAGGCACGAGGCCGAGCGGAAGCTGCTACTCATCGACGACGCGGAGGCCACGCTCCTAGACCCCGCACGCCGGCGCGCGTACGACGAGGCCCTGAACGGACACGGAGGGGGCGGGAGTGCCGCCCCGCTCCCCGTCGTCCGCCGCCCCGTCGTGCCGCGGCAGGAGCCGGCCGCCGCGAGGGGCGGCGACGCCCCGGCGGAACCGCCTCGGGTTGACCCCGGCGGGCTTCGCGCTTTTTTCGGGCGCCGCGTCCTCCGCGGGACGATTGTGCAGGCGGAAGCGCCTTTCACGGGGCACCCGGACTTCGACTGGGTCGGCGTGCTGTTAAGGCTGGTCGTCCTGACGCTCGCCCTGATCTTCGTCGGCCCCGTAGTGCTGGGCGTAGTCATCGGGCTCCTCGTCGTGTGGCTCATGTTCTCGTTCGTGTTCCCGAGCGCGACCTCCCATTCCGCGGGGTGCATCGGCGGCCTCGTCAACCAGATGCTCGGCTTCTTCTTCACCAGGAAGCTGTTCGGCCCGAGGCGCGAGGTGCAGGTGAGAGACTACAGGCTGCGGGACGGCGCCGGCGAAGAGCATCAGCTCCGCGTCAAGGGCGAGATCGCGAGGGGGAACATGACCGTCGGCGACGAGGTGGAGGTCGAAGGGGTCGACCGCGGCGGGATGCTCATCGTGCGCCGCGGGAGGAACCTGCGCACGCGGGCCGAGATCGTGGTGAGGGCCAGATGAGGGGCGACTCCAAGCTGATCGGTAAGCTTTACGAGATCACCCGGGGCGACCTGGAGGCGGCCACCTTCCCGCCGCCGCAGCTCGGCCGCGTGCTCGACCGGATGAGCTTCGTGCGCCTGTCGCGCGTCTCGCGCTTCTGGCAGAGGGCGGACGACAACGACCCGGTGCCTCTCGAACACGCCGCGGAGGATTTCGTCACCGGGCTCCACGGGCAGGCCTGCCCCTGGCTCTTTCTAATCTGCGGCTCGCCCCGCGGCCTGGAGTGCTGGTTCGGCGCGGCGCTCTCGAAGCTCGACCGGGAGTCCCTGCGGCTGGCCGTCAACAGCGCCTTCCCGGACTCGCGCTTCGGCGAAGCCGCTTCGCCCGACAAGTCCCATCTCGAAAGTCTGCGCCACGCCCTCGTCGTGACCGGGACGCCCAGCGCCCGGTCGGTCACCGAGCGCGAGTCCGGGGGGCAGCAGATAGAGAGGCTGTGCCGGGGGATGGCCGGGGCCAACTGGGCCTACGCGGTCTACGCCGAGCCCGTCGGCGCGGCGGAGGTCGTCGCGACGCTGAACGAGGTCGCGGCGCAGGTGCAGGACGCCTACGCCACCTACCTGCTCAAGGCGAGCGCGGCCGACGAGCACAACCGCACGGCGCAGCGTTACGTCGAGCTGCTGGAGGCGAAGTTGAAGCGGCTGGAGCGGGGCCGCTCGATGGGCATGTGGGCCGCCCACGTCATGCTGCTGACGGACGGGGCCGCTTCGCTGGGCAGGGGCCAGACTCTGATCCACGGCGCCTTCTCCGGGGAGGCTTCAGTCCCCGACCCTGTGCGCGTGCGGCCGTGCGCGGCGGGCGCACGGGAGTCGCCGCCCCTCGAGCCGCTGAACAGCACGGAACTCGCCGTCCTTACCCGGCCGCCGCGCGAAGACTACCCCGGATACGAGGTCGTCGGCTACTCGCGGTTCGGGGTCGAGGCGGGCCGCGCCGGGGAGGACGCGGTCACGGTCGGGGAGGTGGTCGACCGCGGGCGCCGCACGGGCAACGTCTTCGGAATTCCCCGCAGGGATTTGACGAAACACGGGCTCGTGGTGGGGGTGACCGGGAGCGGCAAGACGAACACGTGTTTCGAGCTGCTCGATCAGGTGTGGGACGGCGGACGGGGCGTGCCGTTTACGGTCATCGAGTCGGCCAAGTCCGAGTACCGGTCTCTGTTGAAGAGCCACAGGTTCAAGGGGCTCAGAGTCTTCACCGTGGGGGACGAGACGACTTCGCCGCTCCGCCTCAACCCCTTCGAGGTGCCCGGGGGCGTCCTCGTCCAGACACACATCGACTACCTCAAGTCGCTCTTCTCGGCCGCGTTCGTCCTCTACCCGCCGATGCCCTACGTGCTCGAACAGAGCTTGCAGGAGGTCTACGAAGACCGCGGTTGGGACTTGGTCGAAAACAGGAACGGGCGGGGCGCGGACTCGCCGCGGGCGTTCCCCACGCTGTCCGACCTCGCGGCGAAAGTGGAGGTGGTCGTCGAGCGGATGGGCTACGACGACCGGCTGACGATGGACATCAAGGCCGGCCTGCTCGCCAGGATCAACCAGCTCCGGCTGGGCGGGGGGAAGGGGCCGATGCTCGACGTCCGCCACTCCCACGGCACCTCAGTCCTGTGGGAGTCGCCCTGCCTGCTGGAGCTTAAACAGGTGGTGAGCGACGACGAGAAGGCGTTCATCATCGGCCTCCTCATCATCAACCTCTACGAGTATTACGAGGCCCGCCCGCACCTCGCGCGCGGCGAGCTGCGCCACGTGACCCTGATCGAAGAGGCGCACCGGCTCCTGCGGAACGTCTCGACCGAGCAGGGCGGGGAGGTGGCCGCGAACCCGAAGGGTAAGGCCATCGAAGTCTTCGCCAACATCCTTTCCGAGATCAGGGCGTACGGCGAAGGCATTTTAATCGCGGAGCAGATTCCCACGAAGCTCGCCCCCGACGCCGTCAAAAACACCAACCTCAAGATAGTCCACCGCCTGGTCTCCGAAGACGACCGCCGCCTGCTGGGCAGCACCATTAACCTGAGCCAGTCGCAGTCCGCGTACCTCGCCACGCTGCGCGCCGGGGAGGCCGTCGCTTACGCGGAGGGCCTGCAGAAGCCGGTGCTGCTCTCCGTCCCGCTCGCGCGCGCGAAGCCGGCCGCGGGGAACATGCCGGCCGCGGAAGTCAGGGAGGCCATGTCCCCGTTCCTGCGAAGGCGGAACGGCCTCGACGGCGCGCGCGCCCGGTGTGCGATGTGCGAGCGAAACGGCGCGGCGAGTCACCACGGCGGCGGCTCCTTCAGGCGCACGGGGCCGGCCCTCTCCTCCTCGTTCGTCCGGCTCTTCAACGCGCTCAGGTGTAACAAGGCCCTGGTCGTCGCCGCCTACACAGACTTCCGTGCTTCGTGCAGGCGTGAGTCATCCGTGCCCAAGCGCGAGGGGGCCGAGTACTGCCTTTTCGTCGACTTGCTGGAGGCCGAAGTCGAGCGCCGCGGCGAGCACGCGGCGTGGACTCATGAGGACGTGGGGCGGGCGATAGAGCTGGCGTCGGCCGTCGCTTTCAACCTGTCGAATAACTTGGGCCGCGAGACGGTCAAAGAAACCGAAAGGGGCCACTCGAAGGAGCTGCTAGCGTTCTCGGCCCTGTGCAAGCGCCTTCACAAAGAGCCCTCGCCCCCGTACGCGGGCTGTCGCTCCTGCGCGGAGCCCTGCTACTACCGCTTCGACATGTCCCGCGGGGGCCGGAAGCACGTCGGCGAATTCCGCGAAGCCTTCTACGACCCGCGGGTCGGGAAGGACGAGCTGGCGCGGATCTGCTGGGACGCGAGTGCCGAGCGTTTTCTGGCCGGCGACCTGCGGGCCAGGCGGGGTGCCTCACTCTGCTTCGCGGCGCAGCGGCTGGCGGACTTGGGCCTCTCCGACGCACTACAGGAGGAGGTCAGCCGGGAGCTGACGCGCAGTTTTGAAAGGCTCTGAAACCTGGACGGGAGGGACTTGAGATGGGAGAGAGGCCGGAGGCGCGCGAACGTTATGACGAACAGTTTCGGGCCGGGAGGGAGTCGCAACGGCCGGAGCGCGACATGCGGCATGAGGTGGCGAGGCACCGTGATGGGGAGGGCGAGCGCCGCGCCGACGCGGCCTCACACCCCGGCGCGGCAGACCGCGTCCGAACTTTAACGCCGGACGAGGCCGCGTTGTTGAAGCTCGACCGGACAGACCGTCAGTCTCCTCCTTCGGCGCTCGACGGCGGAGAGCGGCGCGGGGATAACCGGGCGGTGGACGGCGTCCCGCGTCATGACTCTCCACGCAGGTTGAGCCCGGACGAGGCCGCGCGCCAGAAGATCAAAGAGGCGGACGCGGCCTTCGAGCCCGTGCCCGATCAGTTGAGGAAAGAGTCGGCGATAAGTTCTATCAAGGCCCTCGAAGACTTCCGGCCGGAGAAGTGGCGCGAGATGAGTCCGGAGCGGAGGAGGGTGGCCCTGAACAGAGCGGGCAGGGCCTTGAGGGACGCTTACGACTGCCCGGAGCCTCCGCTCATTACGCGCGAGCTTCCGGAGGACGAGCGAATGGTCACGCTCGGCGAGTACGAGGACGGCGACTACGTTATGAGGGTGAACGAAAAGCTCCTGCAGGGTGACGACCCGCGTGAAGCGCTGAAGACATACATCCACGAGTTCCGCCACTCCTACCAGGCGGAGATGGCGACGCGTCATGAGAAGCCACAGTTCCGCCACTGGGTTCACGAGCCGGCGGCGGCGGCCGAGTGGAGCAAGGCCCGCAGGAGTGACAGCTACGTGAGGCCGGAAGAGGATTTCGAAAGGTACAGCAGGCAGGGGGTGGAACAGGACGCGGAGGGTTTTGCCGAAGAGCTTATCCGGGGTGTGTACGAGTGAAGGGCCGCCTGTTATTTTAGCTTTCGGCGCGCGCGGCACCTCGGCAAGATAGCCGGAGGCGTAAGCGGCTAATGACGCGCTACGGACGTCATCTACTTTCAGAACTGCGGGGCGGCGGGTTGATGCCCGGCGTTATGTTTCTTCACCAGACGGAAGGGCGGAAAGTGCGAAGGGCCTGGCTGATTATTCTCGGATGCCTTCTCGTCGGGGCGAATCAACTCCCCGCCCGCGGCTTCAGCCGGGCGCAGTCCGCGTCTCCGGGCGGCGAGAAGTCCTACGACCTGGTGCTGGTCGGAACCGTGACGAAGCTCTACCCGGTGGCCGCGCCCCGTTCGCGGCGGCGCTGGGCGGTCGTGGCGCGCGTCGAGAGCGTAACGTCCGGCGAGTTCTCGGGCGCGACCTTCACCTTCACCGTCCACAGCCCGTCGCGGTCGGGCCTGCGCGTCAACCGGGCCTATGTCATCAGGGCGAACAAGACCGACGGGGGATACCTCGTGGACGAGCTGAGGCTACAGGAAGTGCCCGCCAGGCAGACGCCGCCCGGGGGGCGTTGATGTCCGGCGGCGGCGAAACCTAATACCGACTTGCAAAACGGAATAAGGCCCCTTCTCGCTGGGAGCGCGGGCACCATACAGCCCGCCTGAGCGCGCCAGCGCGAAAGCCGTGAGACTTTACACCTCAACGTCGAGGTAAGGAGTAAGACGGTCAGCGTGCTTTCGCACGCTTGCGGGCAGGGATGCCCGCGCTCCCAGCGTGAAGGGGCCTTATTTTAATCTGCAAGTCGGTATAATAACGGAATGCGCCTGCCGACACGGCGGCTCTGCGGCGCGGCAGAGGACGGCCCGGCCCGTCAAGACGGAAGGTTGAGGACGTGTCGCAACTCTACGACGAGATCGGCGTCGGCTATGAGCTTTACCGTCGGCCCGACCCTCGCATCGCCGCGGAGGTCATGCGGGCTCTGGGGGAACTCGCGCCCGTCGTGAACGTCGGCGCGGGCACCGGCTCTTACGAACCCGAAGACCGCCCGGTCGTGGCCGTGGAGCCTTCGCTGACCATGATTCGGCAGAGGCGCGGCCGCACCGCCGCCGCGGTCGTCCGCGCCTACGCGACGAACCTCCCGTTCGGCGACGACGCCTTCGCCGCGGCGCTGGCCGTCCTCACGATGCACCACTGGCCCGACCGCGCGCGCGGCCTGTCGGAACTCGCGCGCGTGGCCCGCGAGCGCCTCGTCATCCTCACCTACGACCCGGCGGCGGCCGCCGCCTTCTGGTTGGTCGACGACTACTTCCCGGGGATACGCGAGACAGACCGACTCTCCATGCCTCCGCTCGAAGAGTTCCGTCGCGTGGGGCGGTCGGTCGAGATTCGCCCGCTCCCGATTCCGCACGATTGCAGCGACGGCTTCCTCGGCGCCCACTGGCGCAGGCCGTCCCGTTACCTCGACCCGGGCGTGCGCGGGGCCATCTCCGCCTTCGGCAAACTCCCGGACGTTGACGCGGGACTCTCGCGGCTGCGCTCCGACCTCGCGGACGGGACTTGGGAGCGGCGCCACGGCCACCTGCTGAGCCGGACGGAGCTCGACCTGGGCTACCGCCTGGTCGTCGTGAATCTCTGACGGCCGCCCTTACGCCTTCCTCGCGAAGACGTACGCGCGGCGGCTCTGGTACTCCACCGCCTCCGGGTATGGGTCTCTTTCGATGACCTCCTCCAGCATGAAACCCGCCGCCGTCAGTTGGCCCTTCACCTCTTCGGTCTCGTAGAAGAGGAAGTCCACGGAGACCTCCTTCCCCCACCACTCGTCCAGATGCTTGACCTCGCGTCCGATGTGGAAGGCGAGCAGCAGAACCCCCTCCGGGCGCAGCACGCGCGCGAACTCGCGCAGCGCCTGCGACAACTTCGGGCGGGGGATGTGGACGATTGCGTAGAAGGCCGCCATCCCGCCGTAAGCGCCGTCCCCTGTGTCAGAGAGGGCCAGCATGTCGCCCTGCCGGAAGTCGATCTCAGGGTTCAACCTCTGGGCCTGGCGCACCATCGCCGGAGAGAGATCGACGCCGCACGCCTCGACCCCGCGGCCGTGCAGGTAGCGCGCGACCTGTCCCGGGCCACACCCCATGTCGCAGATGACGCCCGCGCCGCCCACCTTCTCCGCCAGCCAGTCGAGCATCTTCCGGTCGAACGGCTTCCTGTCCAGCTCGTCGCGAAACTGCTCGGCGTAATCCGTCGCCACGCGGTCGTAGCTGCTCTGTAGGTCTGCGCTCATCTCTCACCCTTAGCGGCGTCGGCTTGCGTCGTCAGACGTTCGCGAGATGATAACAAGCCGCTGCACGCATCTGTCATCTCCATAACATATAATCCGACGACTTTAGAAATTTGGATGGCCTTCACTAATCTGAATTTTTTCTCGCCGCCCCGAAGGCCGTGTGGCCGAATAACTGAATAAATTTTGACGCCTTTGACTGGAACGGTACTTGCCACTTAACATTTTCAAGAGTCCTTCTCATAAAAACTGCTGTGCGTTGTGACAGTCGCGGACGTGACAGTCGCGTACGCTACAGCTCGGACTCGGTTATCAAGGGGTATACAAGGGGAAGTCAGATGCGTTACCTGCGGGTCTTGAGCTGTCCTGCTCACTCACATCCTTCCGACATTGTTGCTCCATTCCTGCTCGGGGAAACTTGCGCCCGCCCGGCTCGGGCGGCGCGCGCGTGAACCCGGGTGTCGTTACCAAGGAGTGGTATGAAAAGACTGATTACGCTATCTCTGACACTGCTTCTGCTCGCGACCTCTGCCGCGGCGCAGACGAGCAAGGGGTTTGTCGTCGGCAACGTCGAAGACCCGAACGGCGCGGCGGTCGCGGGCGCCACGATTAAAATCACGAGCCGCCAGACGGGCGTGACCCGCCAGACCATCTCGCAGGAGGACGGCAGCTACCGCCTCGACGCCGTCGACCCCGGCGACTACTCGATGGAGGTCACCGCCGGCGGCTTCACCACGACCAAGGTCGAGGACATCAACGTCGCGGCCGCGCAGACCTCGACGGTTCCCGTCCGCCTCCAGGTCGGCGGCGCGACGGAGCTGGTCACCGTCACGGCCCAGAACGAGATCACGCTCCAGACCGAGAGCGGCACGCGCGTCAACACGCTCGGCCAGGCCGAGATCACGGAGCTGCCCGTCGCGGGCCTTAACCCCGTGAACCTCGTCTTCACGCTCCCGGGCGTCGCCGACCCGGGCGGGCTCGCCAGCGGCTTCGTGCAGGGCACGGAGTTCTCCGTCAACGGCCTGCGCCCGCGCTCGAACAACCAGCTCATCGACGGGCTGGACAACAACGACAACTCGATCAACGGCCAGTCGTACCAGCCGACCGTCCGCGACGGTTACTCCGAAGTGGCCGTGCTCGGCAGCAACTACTCGGCCGAGTACGGGCGCGCGGGCGGCGCGGTCGTCAACGTCATCACCCGCTCCGGGACGAACGAGTTCCACGGCTCGGTCTACGACATCATCCAGAACTCGGCCTTCAACGCGCTGACCCCGGGGCAGATCGCCATCCAGGAGCTGACGAAGGTGCCGCAGTTCAGCGAGAACACGCTCGGCTTCTCGCTCGGCGGCCCCATCAAGAAGAACAAGCTCTTCTTCTTCGGCACGTTCCAGGGCGACCTCTTCCGCTCGACCACGGCGAGCACGGCCATCGTCCCGACGGCGACGGGCATCCAGCAGCTGCGCGCGCTCGCGCCCGCGGGCGCCAACCCGGCGCTCGACCGCTACCTCGCCGTCGTCGGCACGCTGCCGGCGCCGACGGCCAACCGCACGCCCGTCTGCATCCAGACCGGCTGCAACACCGCCACCGAGGGCATCCAGTTCGGCACCGCCACGCGGACGGCGCCGCAGCCCGTCGACACCTACGACTACATCACGCGCGTGGACTGGACGCCGAACGAGCGCGACAGCCTCTCGTTCCGCTACTTGAGCACCGACCAGACCTACTTCAACCAGTTCCCGACCATCGCGGGCAGCCAGTTCCCCGGCTTCGAGATCGACGTGCCCAGCCTGACGCAGAACTTCTACTTCAACCACACGCGCACCATCTCGACGCGGACGACGAACGAGTTCCGCTTCGGCTACGGCCGCTTCAACGTGCTCTTCGGGCCGCGCGACACGGCGCAGATCGCGGGCGCGCCCTCGATCACCATCAACACCGGCAGCATCACCTCGGTCGGTCTCAACTCGACCTTCCCGCAGGGCCGCATCTTCAACAACTACCAGTTCCAGGACACCGTGACGCACACGGTCGGGAACCACACGCTCCGCTTCGGCGCCGACGTCCTGCGCCAGGGCGGCAAGCAGTTCGTGCCGATCAACACGCGCGGCTCGCTCTCCTACACCAGCGGCGGCGGCTTCACGGCGCTCGGCAACTTCGTCAACGGCTTCTCCGGCCCCACCGGCACGGCGAGCATCGTCTTCGGCTCGGGCGTCGAGTACACGAGCGTCTGGAACCAGGCGTACTTCATCAACGACCAGTGGCGCGTGCGCGAGAATCTCTCTTTGAACCTCGGCCTGCGCTACGAGAATTTCGGCCTGCCGTCGAACGCGGCGGCCTACCCGGCCTTCGGCGGCCTCTTCAACAACCCGTTCACGCGGGTCGAGGAGCGCCGCGACAACAACAACTTCGCGCCGCGCGTGAGCTTCGCCTACACGCCGCACATGTTCAAGCGCTTCTTCGGCGAAGACCGGACGGTGCTGCGCGGCGGCTTCGCCGTCAACTACGACGTCTTCTTCAACAACATCCTGAGCAACACCATCGCCACCTACCCGAACGCGCTGGGCACGACCACGACCGCGCCGAGCAGCGGGCGCGGACTAGCGAACTTCGGCTTCCAGTCGTTGCCGACGACGGCGGTCAACAACCCGCAGGCGCTGGTCAACACCATCGACCCGAACCTCGTCAACCCTCTGACCTACGTCTGGAACCTCGGCATCCAGCGCGAGCTTCCGGGCCGCAACATCCTCGACGTGGCCTACGTCGGCTCGCGCGGCACGCACCTGTTCATCAACGAGCAGGGGAACCCGGGCATCAACGGCGTGCGCGTCAACCCGGCGCGCGGCCCTATCACCATCCGCACCAACGGCGGCGACTCGATCTACCACTCGTTGCAGGCGCGCTTTGAGCGCGGCTTTACGAACGGCCTGCAATACCGCTTCGTCTACACCTTCTCGAAGGCCATCGACAACACGTCGAGCGAGGTCTTCGTGCAGACGGGCGGCTCCAGCGCCGGCTCCGACCCGTTCAACCGTCGCGCCGACCGCTCGGTGGCGAGCTACGACGTGCCGCACCGCTTCGTCTCCACCCTCCTATGGAACTCTTCGAACGTCTTCAAGGAGGGCTGGCTCGGTCGCGGCCTCGGCGGCTTCACGCTCGGCGCCATCTACCGCATCCAGTCGGGCAACGTCGAGACTCCGTACGTCGGCGGCATCGACCTGAACGGCGACCTGAACGCCTTCAACGACCGCCCGTCGTTCGGCAACCCGAACGCGCCGCGCGACTCGGTGGCCTTCGCCCAGTCGCTCTTCGGCGACGTCTCCTCGACCGGCTTCTTCGACCTGAACGGCAACGAGATCAGCCCGGCCAACGCCCGGTTCATCGTTGACCCCGACAACCGCACCAACATCGCCGGGCGCAACACGCTGCGCTCGGGGAACGTCCAGCGGCTCGACCTGAGCCTCCAGCGCGAGTTCAAGCTGCCGTTCACCCCCTGGGAGAGCGACCGCTTCCAACTGCGCTTCGACGTCTTCAACGTGCTCAACCACCCGAGCTTCACGTTCGACAACTTCTGGAGCAACGGCGACGTCCTCAACCCGGACTTCAACCAGCCGTACGAGAACTTCGGCACTTCGCGCAGCGCACGCATCCAGTTGCGCTACGCCTTCTAACCCTTCCTAAGGAAGAGTACTGTCGGGCGGCTCAAACTTTGAGCCGCCCGCTTTTTTATCTTTAACTTCCTGGCGGTTCCGCGTCGTTGTCAGCCCGCGGCCGACTCTGTAAGCTTGAGTCCGATGCCACGCCCCAAAGCGACGACTCTCATCCTGCTCGCCGCCGTGCTGCTGACGGCCGCCGCCGCGCCGACTCACGCCCGGAGCGGAGTCCGTTACGAGGCCATCTCCGTGAAGGCTCCTTTCCCGATGCCTCCCATCAAAGTTCCCGTCTTCCCCGAGCGTGATTTCGTCATCACCGATTTCGGCGCGAAGCCGGGCGGGGAGTTTAAGAATACGGAGGCCATCCGCAGGGCGGTCGAGGCGTGCAGCAGGGCCGGCGGCGGGCGCGTCGTCGTCCCCGAAGGCGTATGGCTCACCGGCGCGATCCATCTGAAGAACGACGTGAACCTCCACCTCGCCAAAGGGGCCGTGCTCTCCTTCAGCGACGACCCCGCGGACTACCTGCCCGCCGTGCGTTCGAGCTGGGAGGGCTGGGAGTGCTTCAACTACTCGCCCCTCGTCTACGCCTTCGAGGCCGAGAACGTCGCCCTCACCGGCGAGGGCACGCTCGCGCCGCGGATGGGCACCTGGACGAAGTGGTTCGAGCGCCCGCCCGCGCACATGGAGGCGCTCAAGAGGCTCTACACCTGGGGCTCCACCGGCGTCCCCGTGCAGCAGCGTCAGATGGCCGAGGGCGAGAACCACCTGCGGCCCCAGCTCATCCAGTTCAACCGCAGCCGGCACGTCCTCATCGAGGACATCAAGATCCGCAACAGCCCCTTCTGGACGATCCACCTCCTGCTCTGCGACAACGTGGTCGTGCGCCGCGCGGACATCTCCGCCCACGGGCACAACAACGACGGCATCGACCCCGAGGGGACGCGCAACCTCCTGGTCGAGGACTGCCGCTTCGACCAGGGCGACGACGCCATCGCCATCAAGAGCGGCACCAACCACGACGGCTGGCGTCTGCACAGCCCTTCAGAGAACATTGTCATCCGCAACAGCACGGTCGTCCGCGGCCACCAGCTCGTCGCCGTCGGGAGCGAGCTCTCGGGCGGCGTGCGCAACGTCTACGTGCACGGCTGCCGGTTCGACGCCGAGGCCGAGCCGTTCAACCTGCTCTACATCAAGACCAACCGGCGGCGCGGCGGATTCGTCGAGAACATCACGATGGAGAACGTCGAGGCGACGGGCACCAGGATGGGCGTCTTCGGCATCGAGACCGACGTGCTCTACCAGTGGCGCACCCTCGTCCCCACCTACGAGGAGCGGCTCACCGGCATCCGCGGCATCACGGTGCGGAACGTGAAGGTCGGCAAGACCGCCACCCCTTTCCGCATCCTCGGCGACAGGGACAAGCCTGTGCGGGACGTCGTCCTCGACAACATCGACATCGGCACCGTGCGCGGCCAGAAGCGCCGTTACGAGAACGCGAAGAACGTCAGAGAGACCAACGTCCGCATCGGCAAGTTCATCGAGGAGCCCGACCAGGAGAACAGGAACAGGTAGCCGCCGTCCGCGCCGGCTTAACATCGAGGGCTGGCGGCTGCAATGCTGGCGTTGGGTTTGAGGTGAATGGCCGAAGGCGCGACTCGCGCGCGTCACATAGGTGAGCGTGTTCGGGCTCAAAAGCCGGGGCTACTTCTTGCCCGCTTCGGAATCGACCCGGCCGCTCAGGTTGGCGACGACGGTGACCAGCTCGGCCGGCTCGACCGGCTTGGGGAGGTGAATCTGGAAGCCGGAGCGGAGCACGCGCAGGCGGTCTTCCGTCCTCGCGTAGGCCGTCAGCGCCGCGGCCGGCGTGCGCCCCCCCCGCTCCGCGGGGAGCGCGCGCACCTTCGCGATGAGCGCGTAGCCGTCCTCGCCCGGCATCCCGAGGTCGCTCACGATGACGTCCGGCCTGAGCGCCTCGACGGCCGCGAGGGCTTCGGCGGCGGACGACGCCCCCGTCACCTCCGAGCCGCAACGCTCCAGCACCGCGCGCAGCAGGTCGCGCGTGTCCTGCTCGTCGTCCACGACCAGCACCCGCAGCCCTTCGAGCGAAGGCGGGCAGTCGAACTCCACGCCGCCGCCGCCGGCCGTCGGGTGGGCCGGCCCCGGCCCCTCGGGGTCGCCCTTCACGGCGATGAAGGGCAGGCTGATGCAGAAGGACGCGCCGCGCCCCTCGCCCTCGCTCTCGACGCGCGCCGTGCCGCCGTGAAGCTCGGTCAGTTGGCGCACGATGGAGAGGCCGAGGCCGAGGCCGCCGTGGTGCCGGGTGGCGGCGGCGTCCGCCTGCCGGAAGCGGTCGAAGACGTAAGGCAGGAAGTCGGGCGCGATGCCGATGCCCGAGTCGCTCACCGTGATCTCGACGTGCGACTCGACGCGCTCGAGCTTCAACTGCACCTTCCCGTGCTTCGGCGTGAACTTGACGGCGTTGGTCAGGAGGTTCCAGATGATCTGTTGCAGGCGGTCGGCGTCGCCCGAGATGGGGCCGGCCAGCGGGTCGATGAGCGCGTGGAGTCGTATCTCCTTGGCCTCGGCGGCCGGGCGCACGGAGTCGAGCGCGGCTTCGAGGATGGGCGGCAGCTCGACGGCGCGCACGTCGAGGCGGAGCTTGCCCGAGATGATGCGCGACACGTCGAGCAGGTCGGAGATGAGCTGGTTCTGCGCGTAGGCGTTGCGGTGGATGGTCTCGACGGCGCGCGCCCTCATCTTGTCGTCCAGCTTGCCCGAGCGCAGCATGTTCGACCAGCCGATGATGGCCGTCAGCGGCGTGCGCAGCTCGTGCGAGATGGTCGCGAGGAAGTCGTCCTTGAGGCGGTTCGCCAGCTCGGCCTCCTCGCGCGCGGCCTTCTCGCTGGCGAGGAGGCGCGAGCGCGCTTCGAGCTGCGACTGCAGCTCGGCCTCGCGCGCCACGCGCTCCGTCACGTCGTCGATGACGGTCAGCGTCCCGATGACGCGCCCCTCGCGCGTGAGCGGCGAGATGCGCGCGCTCTGCTGCATCCGCTCGAAGCCCTTCTGCCCCGCCGCCGCCGGCATCGAGAGCAGGTGGCCGTGCAGGCGCTGCGACAGCACGCTGACCTGCCCTTGGAGCGCCGAAAGGTAGTAGCGGTCGAGTCGCCGCTCGGCCAGCTCGGGGAAGAGTTCGAGCAGGTTGCGGCCGACGACCTCCGAGGCGCGGCGGCCGGTGTGCGCCTCCAGCCAGTGGTTCCAGCCGAGGACGCGCAGCTCCTCGTCCGTCAGCAGCGTGCCCTGCGCCGCCAGGTCTTGCATCCAGCGCAGCACCGCCGCGTCGAGTCGCGCCTCCTTCTCGGGGCCGTCGTTCACCATAACCGTCTCTTTCCGCCGCGCGCCGGCTACTGCACCTGACGCGCCTCCCACGCCTCGACCTCCTGAATCAGCCTGTCCAGAGAGGCGACGCTCAAAACCATCACGAGGTAGCCTTTGACGGCGCTGTCGCGCACGTGGAAGGCGGTGGAGATGACCAGCGCGTAGTGCACCTCGTCCTTGTCGGTGACGAGCGAGGCGAGCAGCTCCTCCAGGGATTCGAGGTGCAGGCGCGGCACCGAGAACGAGACGTGCACGTGCAGGAGGTTGCCGAACATGCCCAGACACGCGTTGAGCAGGATGTTGCCGACCTCGGTCAAGACCTCGCGCGCCGACTCGTCGAGGTGCTTCGAAGGGGACTGCTCGTCCGTCAGCAAGTCCGTGAGGTGGCGCGCGCCGTCGTGGTTGAGCAGGAGGAGCGCGTCGCCCGCCACCGGCCCCGCGAACACCTGATGGATCGAGGCCACCTCGCCCGGGATGAACTTCGAGAGGGCGCGGGACAGCTCCAGCGTCGGGTGGACGGAGACCTCGGGCGGGTTGAGCATGACGCGGTGCCCGGTCAGTTCGGAGAGCGCGGCCCCCGTGCGCGCGAAGGCGATGTTGATGAGCTCGGCGAGCGCGTCGTTCTGACGTTCACTCAGCTTCAATGTCTTGCCCTCCCGCTAGTGCCGCGTCCACGGCCGCGAGCACCTGCTCGGCGACGAACGGCTTGGTGACGAAGGCGAGTGCGCCGGCCTCTTCCGCCAGCCGGCGCGTCGAGTGCTGCACGTCGGCGCTGGCGATGACGACGCGCGCGCGTGCGTCCATCTCGCGCAGCTTCGCCAGCACGTCCAGCCCGTACATCCCCTTCATCACGAGGTCGAGGAAGACGAGGTCGGGCTTCTCCAGAAAGTATGCTTCGAGCGCGGCCATCCCCTCGTCGGCCTCGACGACGGTGTGGCCGGCGGTTTCGAGGACGCGCCGCAGCGTCCGGCGTGAGAGGCCGGAGTCGTCCACCACCATGATCTTCGCGCTCATACAACCTCCATGATGGCCTGCGCCATGCGGTCGAGCGTGACGACCCGGTCGCTCAGGCCCGCCTCCGCCACCGCCGACGGCATCCCGTAGACGACGCACGTCTCCTCGCTCTCGGTGTAGACGAGGCCGCCGCGCGCCTTGATCCACGCCGCGCCCTGCTTGCCGTCGTCGCCCATCCCCGTCATCACCACCCCCAGCACGCGCTCGCCGTAGACCTCGGCGGCCGACTGGAACATCACGTCCACCGCGGGGCGGTGCAGCGTGTCGAAGGGGCGGGCGTCGAGGTGCGCGACGACCGGCCCGCCCTCCACACGTCTAAAACTTAAGTGCCGGCCGGCCGGGGCGAGCAGGGCGAGGCCCGCGCGCAGCTCGTCGCCCTCGTGCGCCTCGCGCACTTCGAGCGCGGACATCTCGTCGAGCTTGCGCGCGTACATCTCCGTGTAGCCGACGGGCATGTGCATCACCATCGCGAGGGGGACGGCGAAGTCTGAAGGGAGCTGCGGCACTAAGGTCTTGAGCGCCTGCGGCCCGCCGGTCGAGATGCCGAGCACGACCACGTCCACCGCGCGGCTCCCGGCCGTCGCCCGCGCGGCGGCCGCGGGGGCGTGCGCGGGGGCGACGCTGACGCCGTCGGCGGCCTCGCCGTGGATGCGCGCCAGCGAGATGCTGCCGGCGGCCTTCACCTTCTCGACCAGCTCGCCGCCGACCTCGAAAATCTTCTCGGTCGCCAGGGCCGTCGGCTTCTGCACGAAATCGACCGCGCCCGCGTCGAGCGCCGTCAGCGCGGCGTCGCCCGTCTCGCTCGCGATGCTCATGATGATGATGGGCACGGGGCGGCGGCGCATCTGCTCGCGCACGAAGCCGACGCCGTCCAGCTCCGGCATGATGAGGTCGCAGGTGACGACGTCGGGCCGGAGCTGTTCGACCAGCTCCAGGGCCTCGCGCCCGTCGCGCGCCGTCCCGACCACTTCGATGAACGGGCTGCGCGAGAGCATCTGCCTGACGACCTTGCGGACGTAGGCGGAGTCGTCTATCACCAGCACGCGTAGGACACGATCCATGAAGGCTCCTTTAACCTGCGCTCCCCCGCTTCACGTAGACGAAGGCGTCGCCCATCTCCTCCAGGCTGAAGTCGGTCGTCAATCTTAGTAGAGACTCGGAAGTCCCGACAAACAGGTAGCCCGGCGGGCGGATGAACTTCGCGAAAGAGCGCGCCACCCTGGCGACGGCGGACTCCGAAAAATAGATGAATACGTTGCGGCAGAAGATGACGTGCGCCGCGGCCCGCGCCGCGACCTCCCCCTCGTCCATCAGGTTGGCGACGCCCCAGCCGACGCGCGCGTGCAGCTCGGGGCTGACGCGCCAGCGGGCCGTCGGCCCGTCGCCCTCCCGCGTGAAGTAACGTTCGCGCAAGGGCGCGGGCAGGTTGCGGAACGCGCGCCCGCGGTAGAGACCGCGCCGCGCGCGCTCGACGACGGCCGGGCTGCCGTCGCTCGCCTGAATCTCGATCCGCGCGCGCTCGAACCAGCCCGCCTCTTCGAGCGCCATCGCAATCGTCAGAGGCTCCTCGCCCGTCGCGCACGCCGCGCTCCAAATCTTCAGGGGCTCCGCGCCGCGCTCGCCGACCCACCGCGGCACAATCGTCTCGACCAGCGCGCGCACCTGATCCATCTCGCGCCAGAAGAAGGTCTCCGGCACCGAGAGCGCGTCGAACACGCTCAGCCACTCGCCCTGCGCCGCCTCGTCGTACTTCAGGAGGTAGTAGTAGTCGAGGAACGAGCTGAAGCCGCGCTCGATGACGAGCGGCGAGAGCTTGTCGGTCAGGAGTTCCGCCTTGCCGTTGTCGAAGTAGATGCCCGTGCGCTCGTGTATCAGCGAGCGCAGCAGCTCGTCCGTCCCTTTCGGCAGGCCCAGACCTTCGGAGTTGAATCCCATGTTCGTCCGTGCCCGTGGCTAACCTTTCCTCGACTCCGTCCGCGACGGCCGGTAGCTCTTCCCCAGCGCGTCCGACGCGGCCAGACGCACCGAGGCGTCGGCGTCTTCGAGCGCGGCGCGCAGAAGCTCGGTGGCGCGCGGCCGCTTCATGCGCGCGAGCGCCTCCACCACGGCGAGGCGCACCGCGGCCGAGTGATGAGAGAGGCCGTGCGCCACGTCCTCGACCCGCGCGTCCGGCGCCTCGGCGAGCGCGCCCGCGGCCGCCTCGCGCCGCGTCGCGTCCGCAGTGAGCGCGACGAGCACGGCCACCGATTCGGCGGTCGAAAGTTTCAGGAGCGCGTTTATCGCCGCCCCGAAGACCAACGGCTCGGCGTCGGCCGCCGCCACGCGGCGCAGGTGCTCCAAAGGTTCCGCTCCGCCGCGCGCCCCCAAAGCCTCGGCCGCGCCCGCCCGCAAGTTCGCGTCCGGCGAGCGCAGCGCCTTGAGCAGAGGGGCGAGCGCGTCCGCGTGCGCGTTGTTCCCGAGCGAGGCGACGGCCGCGCGCCTCAAGTCCGGGTCGTCGGCGTCGGTGAGAGACGCGGCGGCGGCCGCCGCGCGCCCGCCGCCGATGCGCCCCAGCGCGTCGAGCGCAGCGATGCGGACGTGATTCAACCTGTCCCCGCGCGCGGCGCGCGCCAGGGCGTCCGTGCCTTCGACTGCCTCGCGCCGTCCGAGCGCGCGCGCGGCGTAGTAACGCACCCACGCGTCTTCGGCTTCGAGCGCCCGGAGCAGGTGAGGCACCGCCTCCTCCTCTTCGACCTGCCCCAGGGCGACGGCCGCCGACGCGCGCACCTTCGGCGTCCCCTCTTCGAGCGCGCGGACGAGCGCGCCGAAGGCGCGCGGGTCTTCGAGGTAAGGCAGGTGCTCGACCGCCGCACGCCGCACGCGCTCGTCCTCGTCTTCGCAGCGCGCGAGCAGAAGGTCTGCGCACTCCGGGTAGCCGAAGTAGCCCGCGATCTTGACCGCCGACTCGCGCACGTTCGGGTCTTCGTCGGTGAGCAGCGGCACGACGCGCGCGGGCGTCTCGGGCGCGCCGAGCGAGTTGAGCGCGCCGACGGCCGCCTGCCTGACGGCCGCGTCCGGGTCGCCCACCAACCCGAGCAGCGCCTCGAACGCGCGGCGGTCTCCGATCCTCGCGAGCGCGTTGGCGGCCGGGATGGTCAGCTCCGAATCCTCTTCGAGCGCGCGGACGAGCGCGGGCGTGGCGCGCGCGTCGCCGATGCGCCCGAGGGCGACCGCCGCCGCGCGCCTGATGTCGAGGTCTTCGGCGTCGAGTTGTTCGATCAGAATGTCGGCCACGCCCGAGCCGTGCCGGACGAGCGCCTCGACGGTCTCGTGGCGCACGTCGGCGCGCCCGAGCAGGCGCGTCAGGGCGCGCTCGACCGCCGCGCCTTCGAGCCAGCCGAGCACGAGCGCGAGCGCGCGCAGGTCTTCGGCCCCGCGCGCGTCGAGCGCGTCGAGCAGGTTCTGCGCGCCCGCGGCGTCGATTGATCGGCGGCTCAGGTCGGCGATGTGCTCGCCCTCGCCGTAAGACTTTTCGTAACGGTCGTGGAGCGCCGCGAGCGAGCGCGCGATAACGTTCGTCGGCGCGTGCGGCGCGTTGAGCAAAGAGGCGAGCGGCTCGACCGTCTCCTCCTCGCCCAGCTTGCCGAGCGCCTCGGCGGCCGGCTCGCGCAGCAGGCCGTCCTCCAGCAGCGGCACGAGCCGCGGCGCGACCCGCGCGTCGCCGATCTGCGCCAGCGCGTCGAGCGCGGGGAAGGCGATGAAAAAGTCGCGCGTCTCGGCGATGGAGGCGAGCGCCTCGACGGCCTCGACCGCGCGCAGCTTGCCGAGCGCCTCGACGGCGTGGTAGCGCACGTTCACGTCCTCGTCGCCGAGCGCACTCAGGAGCGCGTCGGTGGCGCGCGCGTCGCGCTGCTCGCCGAGCGCGAGCGCGGCCTGGATGCGCAAGTCCGCGTCCGGCCCCTTGAGGAAATCGACGAGGGGCGTGAGCGTGTCCACGTCGCTCATCGCCAGGACCTGGAGCGCGCTGTTGAGCAGGCTCAGGTTGTGGTGGTTCTCGCGCACGGAGTTGAGGAGCGCGTGGATGGCGTCGGGCGCGGCGCGGCGCGACACGCCTTCGACCGCCGCGCGGCGCACGCGCCAGCTCTCGTCCTTCAGCGCGCCGAGCAGCGGCGGCGCGGCGTCGAGAGCTTCGTCCGCCGCCAGGTCTTGCGCCGCGCGCAGCCGCATCTCCTCGTCGGCGTGGGCGAGCCGCTCGGACAGGTCGCGCTCGCGGTCTAAGCGTTCGGTGACGTCCTCGACGGTGACGATGAGTCCGGCGACGCGCTCGCCCTCGCGCAGGGGCGCGATGCGGACGCGCTGCTGCATCTTGTCGAAACGCTTCGAGGGCGCGGGCGGCGGGCAGGGGATGAGGTAGTGGTGGAACGCGGGCGCGAGGACTTCGACGACGCCCTCTTCGAGCACGCGTCGGAAGCGGGCCAGCAGTCGCCGCTTCTCGAGGTCGGGCACGATCTCGACGAGGGCGCGCCCCACGGCCGCTTCCGAGCGGACGCCCGTCAGGGACGCCAGCGCGGCGTCCCAGACCTGTATGCGCAGCCCCGTGTCCGTCGTGAAGACGCCGACCGTGCCCTGTGTGTCGCTCATCTTCAAATGTCTGAACCGGCCTGTGACTGTCCGCCGCCCGCGGGCGGCTCGGCCGCCGGTTCGTTCGGCGCCGTCCGCGCGGACTTGCCGCCGCGCCGCGCCGGCCTGGCCCCGCGCCTCGCATCGCCCGCGGTCATGCTGTCCATGATGGAGGCGAGCTGGCGCACGTTCTCCGCGAGGTCGGTCGTGCCGCCCAGCGTCGCCTCGACGCCGAGGGCGTTGCGCTCCGTGATCTGCCGGATGTCCGTGAGCGTCGTCAGCAACTTCTGTGACGTGTCGAGGTGGCCGCGGTTGGAGCGGGTGATGAGCTGAATCTCTTTGGAGATGCTCTGCGTGGCGCCGGTCATCTCGCGCGCGGCGCGCGACTGCTCGACCATCGCCTTGGCGACCTGGGCGGACTGCTGGCGCATGCTCTTCGCGGCCGTCGAGATCTGTTGGGCGGCGGTCGCCTGCTCGTCCATCGCGCGGCTGACGTTCGCGATCTGGCGGGTCAGGCTCCTGGTCTCGTTCGAGACCTGCTCGGCGGCCGTCGCCTGCTCTTCGAGCGCGCGCACGGTCTTGGCGGCCCCGCGGCGCATCGACTCGACGGCCTGCGCCACCTCCTTCGCGGCCGTCGCCTGCTCGCCCGAGGCTTTGCGCACCTGCATCGCGACCGAGGCCGTGCTCTGCGCGGCCTTGATGATCTCGCGCGAGGCCCGGCCCTGCTCGTTCATCGCCTGGCTCACCTCCTTGGCGGTCTTGCGCATCCGCGTCGTCGCCTTGACGATGTCCTGCGCTGCCTTCGCCTGCTCGGCCGTGGCGGTCGCGACCTGCTTGGCCTGCGCGGCGGTGGTGTTGACGGCGTTGACGACGCTCTGCCCGGCGCCCAACTGCTCGTCGGTGGCGCGCGTGATCTGGCCGACGAGCTGGGCCGCCTCGCTGACGCCGTTCAGAATCTTCTGCAGGCCGCTCGAACCCTCCTCGGCCAGACGCCCGCCCTCTTCCGCGACGCGCGCGCCTTCGTTCGCCACCGAGATGGCTTCGCGCACGACCTCCTGGAGCGAGCGGATGATGGCGGCGATGTCGGCGGTCGCCTGCGCCGAGCGGTCGGCGAGGTTGCGTATCTCCTCGGCGACGACGGCGAAGCCGCGCCCCGCGTCCCCGGCCCGCGCGGCCTCGATGGAGGCGTTGAGCGAGAGCATGTTGGTGCGCTCGGCGATGACGTTAATCGTGTTGACGATGCCGCCGATCTCATCCGAGCGCTTGCCCATCTCGCGGATGACGGAGGCCGACTGCTCCATCGCGCCGCGCACGCGCGCGAGCCCCTGGATGGACTTGCGCGCCGCCGCGCCGCCCTCTTCGGCCTCGCGCGTAAGGCGCACGGTCACCTCCTCGGCGCGCTTCGTCATCGAGGCGACCGAGCGCAGCGAGCGATCCATCTGCTCGGCGCTCGTCGCGGCCGTGCTCGCCGCCTCGGTGATGCGCTCGCCGTTCTGCGCGACGCTCTGCACCGAGCGCGACATCTCCTCGACGGAGGTCGAGACCTCTTCGACCGTCGAGGCGAGGTTCTCGGTCATGGCCGAGACCTCTTCGACGGAGGCGGCCATCTCGTTGATGGCGGACGAAGTCTCCTCGGCCGAGACGTTCAGGTCGTCGGCGTTCCCCGACAGCACTTCGATGGAGCGCGCGACCTGCTCCATGCTGACGGCCGTCTGATTGACCGAGGCGTTGAGCGACTCCGTGTCTTCGCTGACGCTCTTGATGGAGGCCGCCATCTCGACCATCGCGCCCGTCACCCCTTCGGCCGAGGTCGCCATCTCGCTCGTCGTGGCGTGGACGCTCTCGATGGAGCGGGCCGTCTCCTCGACGGCGGCCGAGGTCTCCGCGATGGAGGCCGCGAGCGAGGCCGTGTTCGCGCCGACCTGCTCGATGGAGGCGGCGCTCTCGTTGACCGACGAGGCCAACTGCTCGGCGGAGGTGGCGATGGACTCGGCCTGCGTGGTCGTCTCGCCCATCGAGGCCGTCATCTCGTTGGCGAGGCTCACGGCGTCGTCGAGCGAGCGCACCTGCTCCGCGCTCCCCTGGGTCACTTCGTTCGCGACGCGCGTGATGCGTTCGGCCGTCTCCGTAATCTGCTCCGTCTGCCGGCGCACCAGCCCGATATCCGTCCCGAGACTGTTGCCCACTTCGGCCACCTGAGTTGCCATCTTTCGCCTCCGTTGGTCTGTGTACGATATCCGACCTTTATGCGTAATCTATGTTCCTGACGTTTCGCCCGTGGCGTCGTCCGACGCCTGCATGCCTTCGAGGTCGAGCACCTCGTCGAGGTTGAGAATCAGGACGAGGCGTCCGCCCGCGAGCGAGGCGATGCCCTCGAGGTACTTCCCGCTCAAGCCGGTGATGGTGTCGGGCGGCGGCTCGATGCTTTCGGCGGAGATGCGCACGAACTCCCGCGCCGTGTCAACGAGCAGGCCGACCACGCGCGCGCCCGTGTTGACGACGACGAGGCGCGTGCGCAGGTCGAAGGGCATCTTCTCGAAGCCGAAGCGCGCGCGCAGGCTGAGCGCCGGCACGACCTGGCCGCGCGCGAAGACGACGCCCTCGACCGCCGCGCTCGCGTTCGGCACCGGCGTCACGTGCTCGACCATCTCGACCTGCTGCACGAAGCGGCTGCGCACGCCGTAGGTCGTGCCCGCGAGTTCGAAGAGGATGAAAGGTTCGGAGCCGCCTTGATTGTTAACCGTCATCTGTCCCCTCAAAGCCTCCCCGCCGCCAACTGTCTCAGGGCCGCCACGTCGAGGATGAGCACCACACGTCCGTCGCCCAGCTCGGTGGCGCCCGCCACGCCCGCGGCCCGCGCCAGAGGGTCTGCGATGCGGCGCACGACTATTTCACGCTGCCCGATGACGCGGTCGACCACGACGCCGAGCGCGCCCGCCCCGCCGCCGCCGCCAAGCACGAAGACGCGCGCCGCGCCCTGGCCTTCGCCCTCAAGGTTGAAGAGGCGCGCGAGGCGGACGAGCGGCAGCGCGCCGCCCCTGTGGGCGACGACCTCGTTATTCTCAAATCGCTTGACCGCCCCGGGCTCGGCCTCGAAGACTTCGCGCACGGCCGACTGCGGGACGGCGAACCTCTGCCCGCCCGCGCCGACGATGAGCGCCTCCGTCAGGGCGAGCGTGAGCGGCAGCTCGACGACGAAGCGCGTGCCCCGCCCGCGCTTCGTTTCGAGCAGGAGCGAGCCGCCCAACTCCTCGACCGTGTTCCGCACCACGTCCATGCCGACGCCGCGCCCGCTCCCGCGGTCGGCCTCGTCCCGCGTCGAGAAGCCGGGCGCGCAGAGCACGTCGAGCAGCGCCGCGTCGCTCAGACTCGCGCCCGGTTCGACCAGGCCTCTCGCGGCCGCGCGCGCCGCCACGCGCGCCCTGTCTATCCCGCGCCCGTCGTCTTCGACCTCGACGAAGACCCTCTCGCCGCGGGTCGCGGCGCACAACTTGATCCTGCCCTCCGCGAACTTGCCCCGCGCCTCGCGCTCGGCGGGAGTCTCGAGCCCGTGCGTGACGGCGTTGCGCACGAGGTGCATGAGCGGGTCGGTCATGCGCTCGACGAGGAACTTGTCGATCTCGGTCTCGCGCCCCTCGGTCTTGAGCGTGACGCGCTTGCCGCCCTCGCGCGTCAGGTCGCGCACGACGAACTGCATGCGCTCGAACGTCTCGCCGATCTGCACCATCCGCACGCGCATGACGCCGTCGCGCAAGTCCCTCAACTGACGGCCTATCGTGTGGCTCGTCTCCTGAAGCGGCCGCCACGTCGCGGCCGGGACGCCGCCCCGCTTCAGACCCTTCAACTGGTCTTCGAGCCGCGCGCGGCTGACGACCAGCTCGCCGACCATCCGCATCAGCTCGTCCAGGCGGGCGAGGTCAACGCGCACCACGTTGGCCGCGCCGAGCGTCACGGCCGGCGCGGGCGCGGCCGTGGCAACGGCGGCCGGCGCCTCCTCTTCGAAGGGCGCGACGGTCAGGCCGTCCGCCTCCCATCCCCCGAAGGCGGACTCCGCGGCGTCCGTCGCGACGACGAAGAGGAAGGCTATCTCGCCCTGCTTCCTGACCTGCGGCGTCGCGCGGACGATCTCGCCCAAGCCTTGCAGCCGCGCGCGCACGCTGTTGACGTTGACGCCCCGCTCGGCGAGCGCGGGCGTGGGCGTGAACTCGACGCGCCACGTCCGCTTCGCCGCCGCGCCGTTTGCCGGAGCGGCGTGGGGCGGGGCGTCGGCTCGCGAAGACTCCGGGGCGGGCTCCGGCGAGCCGCTCAGGGTCAGGGCTTCGAGCTGCTCGACGACGACGCCGATGTCCGGCGACGGTTTCTCGTCGCGCCGCGCGCCGATGACCTGCTCTAAAAGTGAAGTGGCCGTGAGGAGCGTTTCGAGTCCGCGCGTGTCGAGCGCGGCCTCCTGCTGGCGCAGGGCGCGCAGGTAGCTCTCAAGGTGGTGCGCCAACTGCTCGGCCGCGCTGAGGCCGACCATCGCGGAGATGCCCTTGAGCGTGTGGAAGCTGCGGAACAGCTCGTCGAGCAGGGCGTGGTCTACCTGTGGCCGCCCGACCTGCGCTTCGAGGGCGAGCAGGTTGCGCCGCACGAGCGTGAGGTGTTCGTCGCACTCCGCGTAGTACTCGTTCAGGAACTGCCCGAAGAACTCGCCTTCTTCGTTGTCGGGGTTGGAGGTGGGCACGGGGCTTCTCTCTCTTAGGCCGCGTCCAGAAGTTCGCGCACGCACTCGTGCAGGTTCTGCGGGGCGAACGGTTTGGTCAGGTAGCGCGTCGCCCCGGCGGCCAGCGCCTCGGCCCGGCTCGCCTCGTCGCCGCGCGTGGTCAGCACGACGACGGGCAGCTCGCGGTACGCGTGGTGGCCGCGCACGAACTCGAGCACCTCGACGCCGTGCATGTCCGGCATGTTCAGGTCGAGGATGATGAGCTCGACGGCGCCGAGGGCCAGCCGCTCAATCGCCTCGAGGCCGCTGCCCGCCTCCGAGAACGCGACCGCGCCCAGCGGGCGCAGCGACGCCATCACCATGCGCCTCATCGTCGGCGAGTCGTCCACGACCAGAATGTTTGAGACCCTCTGCTGTTCGGCTATCACGGGCAGTCCACCAGTAAATCATCGGCGGCGGCCGTCCGGCCCGAGCGCTTTGCATATCGCTCCCGGCCCGGCGGCGGCGGAAAGAACCCCTCGTGCTGTTCAGGATTGTACGAGTGCGGCCATTCTATACCAACCGGGAATGAATTATGAACATCCCCGTGAGCGCCCCTCGAGCGACCTGTTATATTCGTCGCCGGGATGGCGCGTAAGATAAATCTGACGAAGGGCCGTTGGAATCATGGGGCTTAAATTCTTACACGGGGCGTTTCTCTATAGCCCCCGACGCGCAGACGCGCAGGCAGAGGACGAGCGCCGCCGCCGCCAGCGCCGATAGCGAGAGGTAGAGCACGCCCGCGAAGAGCGAGCCGGTCTTGCGGCCCAGGTAGCCGACGACGAAAGGGCCGACGAAGCCGCCGAGGTTACCCGTAGAGTTGATGAGTCCGACCGCGGCGGCCGCGGCCGTCCCCGTCAGGAAACTCGTGGGCAGAGACCAGAAGCCGGGCTGGTAGCCGTACAGCCCCACGGCCGCCACGCCGAACATCGCGACGGCCAGCGCCGTGTTCTCTCTGGCGGCGGCGACCAGCAAAAGCCCGACGCCCGCGACCGCCATCGCGACGGCCGTGTGCCGGCGCCGCTCCTTCGTCCTGTCCGAAGACCAGCCGAAGAGCAGCACGGCGACGAGGCCCACGCAGTAAGGGAGCGCCGAGACCGAAGTCACCACGAGGTTCGAAGAGCCCGAAAGCTTCTTGATGATCGTGGGCAGCCAGAAGTTGACGCCGTAGACGCTGGTGACGATGAGGAAGTAGGTGAAGGTCAGCAGGAGAACGTGCGGGTGGCGCAGCGCGTCGAGCACCCGCTGCGTGTGCGCCCCCTGCTTCGCGAGCCGCTCGCGCTCCAACTGCGAGACGAGCCAGTCGCGTTCGTCTTTGGGCAGCCACGCGGCCTGCTGCGGGCGGTCGGTGAGGTAGAAGAGCGTGACGACGCCGAGGACGACGGCCGGCAGGCCTTCGAGGATGAAGAGCCAGCGCCAGCCCGCCAGCCCCAGCCAGTGTACGCCGAGCAGAAGCCCCGAGACCGGCGAGCCGACGATGTTGGCAATCGGCTGTGCCGCCACGAAGAGCGCGAAGGCCCTGGCCCTGTCCTCGGAGCGGAACCAGTGGCCGAGGTAGACGACCATGCCGGGGAAGAACCCGGCCTCGGCCACCCCGAGCAGGAAACGCGCCCAGTAGAACTGCGTCGCCGTGCCGACGAAGCCGGTGAGCGCGGCCAGAACCCCCCACGAGACCATGATGCGCGCGATCCAGCGGCGCGCGCTCCAACGCTCGACGAGGATCGTGCCCGGAATCTCCAGAAGGAAGTAGCCGACGAAGAAGACGCCCGCCCCGAAGCCGTAGACCTCGGGCGAGAAGCCGAGGTCGCTCGTCATCTCCAGCGTCGCGTAGCCGACGTTGACGCGGTCGAGGTAAGCGACGACGTAGAGCAGGAACAGGTACGGCATCACCCGCCGGGTCACGCGCCGCCGCGCGCGCTCGCCGACCGTCGCCGCGCCCGTAATCATCACGCCCCCGCCGGTCATAATTATTCAGGTAAAGATTAACCACAGAGACACAGAGGCACAGCTTGCTGAGGAATATCGCCTCAAGCTGTGCCTCTGTGTCTCTGTGGTTAATCCTTTCTTCATGTTTCAAGCGATGTGTGCGCCCTGCGTGTTGACGTAGACGGCGTAGAGCGACTGGCTGGCGGTGATGAAGAGGCGGTTGCGCTTGGGGCCGCCGAAGCAGATGTTGCTCGCCGTCTCCGGGAGAATTATCTGCCCGATGCGCTCGCCCTCGGGCGTGAAGACGTGGACGCCGTCGAACCCTTCGCCGGCCCAGCCCGCGCTCGCCCAGATGTTGCCGTCCACGTCGGCGCGCACGCCGTCGGTGCCCCCGTTCAGCACTCCGTCCTTCGTCTTCAAAGACATCGACGCGAACTGCCGCCCGTTGCGTATCGTCCGGCCGTCCACCAAGTCCCAGACGCGGATGCCGCCCTTGCCCCCGGAGTCCACGACGAAGAGCCGCTTGTAGTCGTGCGAGAAGCAGACGCCGTTCGGCTTCGACAACTCGTCCGTGACCAACTCGACCTTCGCGGTCTTCGGGTCGATGCGGTAGACGGCCTCCTTGATGAGGAGGTCTCCCTTGTTGCCTTCGTAGTTGCCGAGGCTGCCGTAGCCGGGGTCTGTGAACCAGACGCCGCCGTCGGGGTGAACGACGAGATCGTTGGGCGCGTTGAAGGGCTTGCCCTGCCACTTGTCCGCGAGGACGGTGACGCTGCCGTCGCGCTCGTAGCGGACGACGCGGCGCGCGCCGTGCTCGCAGGCGAGGTGGCGCCCCTCCCAGTCGAAGGTGTTGCCGTTGGCGTTGTTCGAAGGGCTGCGGAAGGCGCTGACGTGCCCGTCCTCTTCGAGCCTCCGGTGGACGACGTTGTTCGGGATGTCGCTCCAGACTAAGAAGCGGCCGAGCCCGTTCCACGCGGGGCCTTCGGCCCAGAGCATCCCGGTGTGGAGGCGTTGGATGGAGGTGTTGCCGATCTTGTATTTGTTGAAGCGCGGGTCGAGGACGACGATGTCCGGGTCTGGGTAGCGGACGGGCGGCGCACCTTGACCGTAGTCGCGCGACTGGCCGAGCGCGGCGGCCGCGGCGCCGGCCAGAAGCGTGCCGGCGACGAAGGAGCGCCGGCCCAGCTTGACGGACTGCTCGGGGTTCGTGTCTGTGCTCTTCAAACTCTTCTCCTCGGGCGTCAAGTACGCCGTCGTGCGCGAAGACCCCGCGCGCGACCCTTACCTCGAACGGTTGCTCAAACGTGTAGACCGCGGCTGCGACTTCGACTTCCTGCACGCCGGCCCGCCCACCCCGAGCCGGAGATTCATTAAGACGCGACGGACTCAGAAGACGAGGCGGGCGGCGAGCTGTATGTTGCGCGGGCCGCCGCCGCCGAGGAACGGGTTGCCGATGCCGACGTCGGGCGTGACGGTGATGGGCAGGAAGCCTATGCCGCGCCCCGTGACGGGGTCGATGCCGTTGAAGCTCGCGTCCGCCGCGAACGACGGCAGCAGCGGCGAAGAGAAGTTCGGGTGGTTGAAGAGGTTGAAAATCTCTGCGCGTAGTTGCAGGCGCACGCCCTCGCGCAGAGGCGTCTCCTTGAAGACGGAGAAGTCGAAGTTCCGGTAGCCGGGGCCGCGCAGGGAGTTGCGGCCGAGGCTGCCGAAGTGCTGCGTCCCCGGAAGGCACGAGGCCGCCGAGCCGTCGCCCGCGGGGTCGAGCGTGCAGGGGACTTTGAAGGCCGAGAGGTTCAGGAACCTCTCGTGACCGGACGTGCCGGCGTAGGGGTCGCCGACGAGGTCGGGGCGCGGGAAGAACTCGCCCGTGCCGTTGTAGTCGTCGAAGAGGTTCACGTGGAAAGGGCTCCCCGTCCGCAGCGTGACGACGCCGTTCAACTGCCAGCCCTTGCCGAAGCGCGGGTACCTCTTCCAGAGGTTCGGCACCTCGTAGCTCGCGGCGGCGACGAAGCGCTGGCGGGTGTCGAAGTTCGAGTTGGCGCGCTCAAGGTCTGCGCGGAAGCTGTTGTCGGGCTGCGTCGCGTTGGCGACGTAGTCCTGCCCGTCCGAGGCGTTGTCGATGGCGTGCGACCAGGTGTAGTTGACGGTCGCCGTGAAGCCACGGCGGTTGCGCGTCGTGAGGCTCGTCTGCAGCGCGTTGTAGCTTGAGTTGGCCGACGCTTCGAGGAGGTTGACGTAGAAGAACGTCCCGCCCGAGGGCGCGAAGGGGCCGTTATCGAAGGGGCGCGCGGACGAGACCCTCGGGTTCACGGGCTGGTTGATGTCGCGGTAGCGGATGAGCTTGCGCCCCTGCGAGCCGACGTAGCCGACCTGCAGGACGACGTTGCGCGCCAGCTCCCGCTGGACGTTGAGGTTGAAGTTCTGGACGTAGGGCGTCCGCATCCGCGGGTCTACGGCGAACACGTCGGAGTCGAGGAAGTCCGTGAAGACGGGGACGCCCGGCTGAATCTGAGAGACGGTCGAGAAGGAGAAGAGAATCGGCGCGGGGCCGACGGGGTTGTAGGCCGGGCCGGGGTTGAAGGTGTTGAAGGGCAACTGTCCGGTGAAGAAGTCCTGCGAGTAAGCGTCGTAGAAGAGGCCCCAGCCGGCGCGCATGACGGTCTTGCTGTTGCCGGTCACGTCCCACGCGAGGCCGAGGCGCGGGCTGAAGTTGTTCCAGTCGCGCGCGTACAACCGCTCTAACCCGTTCTCGCCGACGAGCACGAGGCCGCGCCGCGGGTCGAAGTTCGAGAGCAGTCCGTTCTTCTCGTCGATCACCCCGAAGTAGTCCCAGCGCACGCCGGCGTTGAGCGTGAGGTTTCGCGCGGCGCGGTAGCTGTCCTGCACGTAGGCCGCGTGCGAATTCTGGAAGGTGTCGCGCTGCGACAGCCCCCGCGCCTGACGGCCGCCGCTCAGGTTCCCGGCGAGGAAGTCGGCGAGCGTGTCGAAGTCGAGGCGGCCGCGGTAGCCCGCGTCGAAGAAGGCGTCCACGGTCGTCCGGCGGAACTCGTAGCCGAACTTGAGGTCGTGCCCCGTCAGCTTCCAACTGAAGTTGTCGATGACGTGGTAGTTCGTGTCGAGGCGCGCGCGCGGCACCGAGAGCGTCGAGCCGACCGAGGCGATGGAGCCGATGGGGTCGTTGCGGATGCGTATGAACGGCAGGCCGAAGTCCTGCGAGGAGACGCCGGTGTTGAGGCCGATGCTCGCGGGGTCGAAGTCAGAGTCCTCGGGGAAGAAGCCCTCGTCGAAACGGTTGTAGCCGAAGCGCAGCTCATTGACCCGCGTGCCCGAAAAAATCTTGAGGTACGAGAGCGAGACGAGGTGGACGGTCGTCGGCGTGACGGTGTTGTAGCCGGGCAGGACGTTGCCGCCGAGGATGGCGAGCGGGAACGACTGGTCGCTGTTGCCGAAGAAGTAACGGCCCGTGAGCTGGTTGTTCGGGTCGAACGAGTGGTCGATCTTTCCGATGAGGCTGTCCACGTCGTTCGAGGCGCGCGTGGTGACGAAGAGGTTGGGCGCGCCCGTGTCGTCGAAGAGCGGGAGCTGCCGGTTCGGGGCCGGCCACGGGTTGCGCTGAAGCAGGCGCGCGATGACGGGGTTGGTCGCGCCGCCGAGCGCGGCGATCTCGCGCGGGTCTGGGACGCGCGCCGTCGAGTTGAGGCCGACGCGCTCGCGCTGCCCCTCGTAGGCGAAGTAGAAGAAGGTCTTGTTCTTCAAGAGGGGGCCGCCGAGGCTTCCGCCGAACTGGTTGTTGCGGAAGGCGGTCTGCGGGTCGGGCTTCGGGTTGAAGAAGTTGCGCGCGTCGAGCTTGTCGTTGCGGAAGAACTCGAAGAGCGAGCCGTGGAAGTCGTTGCTGCCCGACTTGGTGACGAGGTTGACGACGGCGCCGGAGTTGCGGCCGAACTCGGCCTCGAAGTTCGAGAGCACGGCGGCCTCGGCGATGGCCTCGACGGGGAGGATGGTGGCGGGCGTGCCGAAGACGCCGGCCTCGTTGATGGCCGGGAGGTTCCGGTAGCCGTCGTTCATGTCGGTGCCGTCGAGCAGGTAGTTGTTCGAGCGGCCGCGGTTGCCGTTGGCCGAGAAGAGGCCGAAGGAGCCGGGCGAGTCGGTCGCGCCCGAGGGGTCGCCCGTCATGCCGGGCGCGAGCACGATGAGCTTCGTGAAGTCGCGCCCGTTGACCGGCAGCTCCTCGACCTGCTTCGACTGGATACGGCCGCCGAGCGTGTTGCTCGTCGTCTCGACCTGCGCGTCGGTAGAGAGGATTTGAACGACCTCTTCGAGATGTCTCGCCGAGAGCATGAAGTCTACGCGGCGCTCCTGCGCGACTTCGAGCTGTACGCCGACTTGCCTGTGCGTCTCAAGGCCGCGGCCCCGCCCTTCGGCGGTCACCTCGTAGGTGCCGACGGGCAGCTCGGCGATGGTGTAGTTCCCCACCTCGTCCGTGACGACCGTGCGTTCGAGGCCGGTCGCCGTATTCCTGGCCGTCACGGGCACGCCCGGTATGACCTCGCCTTTCGCGTCGGCGACGGTGCCGAGGATCGTGCCGCGGAAGGTCTGCGCCGAGGCGTCCGCGGCCAGCAGGCAGGCGAGCGTGAGGCAGACGAGAAGGCAGATGCGGGTCGCATGGGTCTTATGCTCGGGCACGTCGGAAGTCTCCTTGAGTCAGAAGCTGTTGGAGCGGGCGAGGGTGCTCTGTTTTGCCCGGCCAACTTCGGGCGCGAAGGCAAAGGAAAGCCAGAGGACTTATATACGTCAAGCCGCGAGAGCGTCAATAACTTTGGCGGCGCGGGCGCGGCCGTCGCTCATCCGCTCCCGCGGGCCGGGCGTTGTCCGCGGGCGGAGTGCGGGATTATACTCGGCCATCTCGCAGGAAGGAGCGGTGCCAGTCATGGGAGACCGTCGGGCGCAGAGGGCGGCAGTCGTCGCCGGGTTCGTGGGGCTCGTTTGCCTCCTGGCGCTCTCGCCGGGCGCGGCCTCGGCGCAGCAGCCGGGTGCGCCCGGCACGCAGCCGCCGGGCAACATCGACCCCCGCGACCCGTACGGCGAGGCGCGCGAGCGGCAGCAGCGTGAGGCGCAACTGCGCAGCGCCGAGAGGTTCGGCGAGGTGAAACTGACCGACCGGCGGAGCGTCGAGGCCGCCGTCGGGCAGATGAAGGACGACTTCCGGCGCATACAGGTCTTGCGCAACGAAGTGGTGCGACACCTCCAGTCGGGCCAGCCGCTCGACTACAAGTTCGTCGCCCGCCAGAGCGAGGAGATCAACAAGCGCGCCGGCCGCCTGAAGACGCACCTCCTGCGCGAAACCCCCGCGGGCGAAAAGAATGCTTCGGAGCCGCAGGGCGACATCGAGAGCGCGCTGCTGACGGAGGCGCTCGTCAGGATGTGCCACCGCATCGACAGCTTCACCGAGAACCCGCTCTTCAAAATCCCCGAAGTCATCGACGTCAAAGACGCGCAGAAGGCCGGGCGCGACCTGCGCGACATCCTGCAACTGAGCGAGAGCATCGGCAAGTCGGCCGAGAAACTGGAGAAGACTAAGGCGGAAGCCCGACCGTGAGGGAGGGCGTATAGCTGACAAAGAAAGGCGGGATGATGAAGGGCAGCGTGTTCTTCATCATCCCGCCTTTTATTCTGTCTGACGGACGCCCTCCCTCACGGTCGGGCTTCCGCCTCTTTCAGTTAGTCGGCTCGGGGAGCGCGTGCAGCGCGATGAGTTCGATGGTGGTGGGCGTGCCGTTCTCGACGCCGACCTTGAGGAGCGCCTGGTAGTATTTCGGCGGGCCGGCCGCGCCGCCGAGCTGGCGCAGGCGCTGGCCGAGCGTCGAGAGGTGGTTGCGCGTCGTGACGAACTCGGCCGCCGCCTCCGTCCCCTCGCTGAAGACGCCGGCCAGAGTCATCACCGCGTGCTCGCCCGAGACGTTCGGCTTGACGGTGACGAGCGCGTAGTCGGTCGTGAGCGTGCCAGTCTGCGGTTCGAACTGCGGCTTGTACTCGCGCTCTTCGCCCGCCTGCGGGTCGCGGTTCTCAATCGTCGCGTTGAAGGTGTAGGAGAACTTCTCGACCGAGGGGAGCCGCCGCGACCACTCGTTGACGTAGATGCTGCCGAGCAGGATGACGTTGCGGTACTTGAGGTCGGAGGCGCTCACCTGCCGGCTCTGCTTGAGCAGGATGTTCTTGTTCGCGGTGCGGAAGAGGTCTGTCAGGCGGTGGAGCCCGATGGCCTCGCCCATCCCCGTGTACATGCCGAGCGAAGGGATGAGCCGCGGCGAGTCGCCGCCCGCCCACTGCCCTTTGAACTCCGGCGCGCTGCTGAGCAGGCGCGCCTGTTCGGGGCTGAGCTGGACGGCGCGCGCCGCGAGCGTCCGGGGGTCGGCGCTGTTGATGAAGCGCGGGACGGTCGGGCTGCTCAGGACGAGCAGGGGCGGCTGCGGGTCGTCGACGAAGGGACTCCAGACCGCCTTCGACTCCTCCGAGGTCAGCGTGTGGTCTGCGCCGGCGGTGTTCGCGGCGGCGGCCTGCTGTTGCAGCCTGACGTTCCACAGGTAGAGCGTGAACGTGGAGGCGGCGAGCAGCACGACGAGTCCGGCGAGCAGGTACGTGAGCGCCCTGGCGCGCCCCGCCGGCCGGGGACTAACGGCGTGCGTTTGCGCGTCTCCCTGCGCGACCGCGGCGGCGTCGTGCCCGTTCGTGGGCGGCGGGTCGGGCGCCTGTGTGTCGTGCGGAGGGGCCGCGACTTCGCCGTCGGCCCGGGCCGAGACGAAGACCGGGTGGTAGTGGCCTTTGGGGAGGTCGATGACGACGGCGTCGCCCTTCCCCTCGGTGTTGTAATACTCCTGAAGCTTTGTCCGGAGTCGCCCGGCCTGGACGCGCACCACCGAGTCGATGCGCGGGTCGTAGTCGCTGTTGCGGCCGAAGACCTCGGTGGCGATGGTATACTCCTTGAGCAGCGCGCCCTCGTCCTCGACCGTCCTCTCGACGACGAAGCGGAGGAACGCCTTGAGGCTCTCAGAGTTCTGGAGCGTGCGGCTCTGGAGGAGCTTGTCGAGCTGCGCGAGCTTCTGTTCCCTGCCTAGTTCCATATCACGGCCGCGGGCCTGAAAGAGTACGCCGGGCATTTAAACGCCGGGGCCTGGCGCCGTCCCGAAGCGCGTGCGAGTGAGTAATGATTGTTCGGAATCCTAACAAAGACTGGAGAATCCCAGGTGACGGCGGCCCGGATTATAAGCCCGCCCGCGGCTTTTCAACAAACAGATATTTGTGGGCCGGAGCGCCGGCGTGTAACGTGGTTACATCGGCCGTGTAACGCGCCGTTTTCTCAGGCGATATGCGGGACGAACCGCCCTCGCGGCGTGTCTTACTGATAGTAACTTTAAGGACGCCATATGACAGGTATAGAGTGTATGCAAGTCTTAGTCTGAGCGGCGGCGCGTTGGTCGGCGGCCGTCGAGCTGAGCCTATCAACAACATTATTCTTCGCCGGTGATCATTTAGGCTCCCCGCCTGTGGGAGCGCGCTGTGAGTCTTCAAGGCTTTCCCCGAGCCCTGTTTCGGACACACGTCCATGCGCCAGGAGACCCGGATTATGAGAAAGAAATTCGCCCTTTACGCCGTCCTCATCATGCTCGGCGCCGGCCTGCTCGCGGCGGGCGCGCGCGCCCAGACGAGCACCGTCGGCAGCATCAGCGGCACCGTGCGCGACCCGCAGGGCGCCGCCGTCCCCAACGCCGAGGTCGTCATCGAGGAGGAGACGACCGGGCAGAAGCGCACCGTCAGGACGGGCGACGACGGCACCTACTCGGCCGAGAGCATCGCGGTCGGCCGCTACAGCGTGAGCGCGGCCCCTTCGGGGTTCAAGCGGACGCTCGCCACCGGCGTCGAGGTGCACGTCGCCGAACGCGTGGTCGTGGACATCGCCCTCCAGGTCGGCGCGGTCAGCGAGACCGTGACGGTGACGGGCGCGGCGCAGCTCGTCGAGACCGAGAGCGGCCGGGTCAGCAGCCTCGTCTCGGAGAAGCAGGTGACCGAGCTTCCCTTGAACGGGCGCAACTACGCGGCGCTCGTCACGCTCGTCCCAGGACTGTCGGCCCCGAACGAGGGCGGGGCGTTCGGCACGCGCGGGACGGGGCTCGACTCGCACGTGGACGTCTCCGTCAACGGCAACCAGTCGAACGCCAACATGTGGACGGTCGACGGCGTCAACAACATGGACGTCGGCTCGAACGCGACGCTGCTGGTCTTCCCCTCCATCGACTCCATCGCCGAGTTCCGCGTCGAGCGCAACAGCTTCTCGGCCGAGTACGGGCAGGCGCAGGGCGCGGTCATCAACCTCGTCACCAAGGGCGGCTCGAACGACTTCCACGGCTCGCTCTTCGAGTTCTTCCGCAACGACAAGCTGAACGCCAACGACTGGTTCTCGAACCAGGCCGGCATCAAGCGCGCGCCGCTCCGGTACAACAACTTCGGCGGCAACTTCAACGGCCCCATCGTCAAAGACCGCGTCTTCTTCTTCTGGTCTGAGGAGTGGCGGCGCGAGCGGCGCGGGACGGGGCCGCTGCGCGCGCTGGTTCCCACGGCCGCCGAGCGCGCGGGCAACTTCAGCGGCCCCGTCTCGGGGCTGTCGGGCGGGGTGCCCTGGGACCCGACCACCTGCACGCGCGACTCAAGCGGCAACCGCGTCTTCAGCGCGGCCACCTGCCAGCCGTTCCCCGGCAACGTCATCCCGCAGGCGCGCCTGAGCCCGGCCGGCCTCGCCCTGATGAACATCTTCCCGCTCCCGAACAACCGCGACGACCCGTCGGGCCGGCGCACGGGGGCCAACTGGATTTCCACGCCCCTCCAGCCCGTCGACACCAGGCAAGACCTCATCCGCGGTGACATCAACGTCACCGACAAGATGAACGTGATGGTGCGCTACATCAACGAGACGTGGGTGCACGGCGAGGCCTCCGGAAACTTCTGGGGCGACACGCCCTTCCCGACGCTCTCGTCCGACTGGGAGCAGCCGAGCCGCAGCTTCGCCGTCAAGGTGGCGAACACCATCAGCTCGACGACCGTCAACGAGTTCCAGTTCTCGCGCTCGGGCAACGACATCTTCGTCGCGACGAGCGCGGCGAGCAAGGCGCTCGAGGATCAGGTCGCCTCCGCCTTCCCGACCGTCTTCCCGCGCGTCGAGGGCACCGGCTTCCCGACCGTCGGCTGGGGCGCGGGCGGCTACGGCAACCTCTGGCACCAGGCCCCCTGGGAGAATCACCAGGACCTGAACATCTGGAAGGACGACCTCTCGGTGGTGCTCGGCTCGCACTCCACCAAGTTCGGCGTCCTCTACAGCCGCAACCGCAAGGACGAGCAGCCGAGCGGCGGCAGCGGCATCTACACCATCCAGACCGACGGCAGCCGCACGGGCAGCCTCATCACCGACCTCCTGCTCAAAGACCTGCCGATCCTTGAGTACACCGAGCTTCAGCGCCAGGACACGACCCTCGGCCGCTGGCGCGACTTCGAGTTCTACGGCAACGACACGTGGAAGGTGCGGCCCAACCTGACGTTCACGCTCGGGATGCGCTACTCCTACTTCCCGGCGGCCTTCGCCGCCGACGACCGTATCACCAACTGGATTCCGGAGCTCTACGACGGGAAGAATTTGAACAGCGGCTACGTCCGCGCCGACCAGGCCGGCGCGGTCGGGCTGCCGCGCTCCTTAGTGAACCCGTACAAGATGGGCATCCAGCCGCGCCTCGGCCTCGCGTGGGACGTCCACGGCAACGGCAAGACGGCCGTGCGCATGGGCTTCGGGCGTTACCTGAGCCGCTCGAACGTCATCGCCTCTCTGCTCCGCATGGCGGGCGACCCGCCCTGGACGACCCAGGTGGACACGGGCTGGAACTCGACGGCCGTGAGTTTGACCGACTGCCCGACCTGCCGCACGCTCGACAACCCCAACCGCACGTTGCTCGCCGCCCAGGCGGCCAACGTCGGCGCGGTCAACTCCGTCGACCCGAACTTCAAGCCGCCCGAGAGCTGGCAGTGGAACCTGACCGTCTCGCAGGAGATCATGCCGAACACCGTGGCCGAAGTCTCCTACGTCGGCAACCACGGCCTGCACATCTGGCGACTCCTCAACGGCAGCTACAACGCGGTGCGGCCGCAGTTCCGCACGCAGGTGGCGAACGGGGCGGACGCCAACAACTTCCGCCGGTTCGGCTTCTCGAACTCCATCACGCGCGACGAGTCCACGGGCGACTCGAACTACCACGCGCTGCAGGCCTGGGTCGACCGGAGGTTCAGCCAGCGGCTGGCCTTCCAGGCCGCGTACACCTGGTCGCACACGATCAGCAACGTCCCGACCCAGTCGTTCATCAGCGCCACGACCGACGTCTTCAACTACGACCAGGATCGCGGCGACGCCGACCTCGACCGCCGCCACGCCTTCGTCTTCAACACGGTCTACGCGCTGCCGTCGTTCAAGGAGTGGGGCTCTCTGGCGAACGCCGTGCTCGGCAACTGGCAGCTCAACGGCATCGCCTCCTTCTACAGCGGCACGCCGCTCAACATCATCCTCGGCACAGACCGGGCCGGCCTCGGCAACTCGACCACGCAGCGGCCGAACCTCGTCTCGGGCGTGCCGCTCTACATCGACAACCCGTCCGACCGCTCGCTGCTCATCAACCGCGCGGCCTTCGCGCTGCCCGCGGTGGGCACCTTCGGCAACCTCCCGCGCGGGTTCGTCCGCGGCCCGGGCATCAAGAACGTCGACTTCTCGATGGCGAAGAACTGGAAGGTTCACGAGCGTTACGGCGTCCAGTTCCGCGCCGAGATGTTCAACGTCTTCAACTTCGTCAACTTCCGCGCCCACAACGCGAGCGTGGCCGGCGGCGGCATCGAGAACAACCTCTCGAACGGCGGCTTCGGGCGGGCCGGCTCGACGCGCGGGCCGCGCGAAATTCAGTTCGGCCTGAAACTGAACTTCTGATATAGTCCGCCAGGCTGAAACCGAGACGGAGGGTTGAGACTTTCAGCCCTCCGTTTTTCATCGAATACCGCATCAGGACAGGTTTCAGGTGCTGGGTGCTGGGAAGGCAGAACCAGCACCCAAAACCTGGCACCCAGCACCCGTAAGGTCACAATGCATTTCCCCTCGGCCCTTCTTCTTCTGCTCGCCTTCGTCTCCCCGTTCCAGCAGCCCGGCGATTCGTTCCGCAGACACTACGAGGCGGCCGAAGCGTACCGGCGTGCGAATGATCTGGCGGCGGCCGAGCGGGAGTACGCGGCCATCCTCGCCGAAGCCTACCCGGCGCTCGGGAAAATCTACGTCGCGCAAGAGAACTATCCGCGCGCGGTTATTGCGTTGGAGGCTGCGGCGGCGTTGCGGCCCGACTCAGAAGAGGCGCTCGTCGATCTGTCCATCGCATACTTCCAGGCCGGGCAATATCAAAAGTCCGTCGAGCCTCTTTCCAAAGTCCTCGCGCGCAACCCACGCAGCGAGGCCGCCCGCCACATGTTGGGCAAGACCCGCTTCATGCTCGGCGAGTTCGCCGCGGCCGCGCGGGAGCTGGAGGCGGCGCTCGCGCTCGCGCCCAAAGACTACGACGCGGCCTACACGCTCGGCCTCGCCTACCTGAAAGAGCGCAGGCCCGTGGACGCCCGCCGCGTCTATGACGGCCTGGCCTCCGCGCTCGGCGAGAGCGCGCAGTTGCGCGTGCTCACGGGCCGCGCCTACCGCGAGACCGGCTTCTTCGACGAGGCCGTCGCGGAGTTCAGGCGCGCCGCCGCGCTCGACCCGCGCCTCCCGCGCGTGCACTACCACCTCGGCCTCACCTACCTGCTCAAGGACGGCGCGGCCCGCATCCCCGACGCGACCCGCGAGCTTGAGGCGGAGCTGGCCGCGCACCCGGAAGAGTTCTTAGCCAGCTACTACCTCGGCGTGATTCACAGCAGCGAGGGGCGTTGGCCGCAGGCCGTCGTCCCCTTAGAGAGGGCAGCGAGCCTCCGGCCCGACAGCCCCGACCCTTACTTCCTGCTCGGCGTGGCCTACCAGAATCTGGGTAAGTACGAGCAGGCGATTGAGGCGCTCAGGAAATCCATCGCCCTCAACCCGCGGCTCGAACACAACGACTACCAGGTGACGAACGCACACTTCCGCCTCGGCCAGTCTCTCCTCAAGGCGGGCCGCGCCGCCGAGGGCGAGAAGGAGTTGCAGACGGCGGCCGAGCTCAAGTCAAAAGCCTTCAAGCGCGACGAGGAGAAGCTCGACGCCTACCTCAACGCCGCCAAAGCCGACGAGCAGTCGAAACTCCCTCAGTTAGTCTCACAGCAGGGTGTCGTTACGGGGGCAACTGACACGAACACGAAGGCGGCGGGCGCGCTGGCGCGGGATGCCGCCTTTTACGAGAAGGTGCTCGCCGCGGCGCACAACAACGTCGGACTCCTGCGCGCCGAGCGCGGCGACTTCCGCGCCGCGGCCGAAGAGTTCGCGGCGGCCGCGAAGTGGAATCCGCGGCACGAGGGGCTCGATTACAACCTCGGACTGGCCTACTTCAAGTCCGAATCATATAAGGACGCAATCGCGCCGCTCGAACGCGAGGCGCAGTCGCGCCCTTCGAACCTTCAGGCCAAACAGCTCCTCGGCCTCAGCTACTTCATGACGGAGGACTACAAGCAGGCCGCGGCACTCTTGACGGAAGTCGTGGCCGTCAAGTCCGACGACCTGGCGCTCTACTACCCGCTCGCGCTCTCTCTGGCGAAGACGGGGAAGACCGAAGAGTCGAACCGCGTCGTCCGGCAGATGGTGGCGCTGGGCGGCAACAGCCCGCAGGTGCACATCCTCTTGGGCCGCGCGCGCTACGAGCAGAACGACGCGGCCGGCGCGCTCGAAGAGCTGCGCGCGGCGCTCGCGCTCGACCCGACGGTGCGCCTCGCACACTTCTACACGGGGCTGATTCAACTCAAGGCGGGCCAGCTCGAAGAGGCCGCGCGCGAGTTCGAGGCCGAGTTGAAGCTAAACCCTTCGGACGTGCAGGCTAAATTCCACCTCGGCTTCACCCTCCTCGCGCGGCAGGAGACGGCGCGTGGCATCACCCTCCTGCGCGAAGTCGTAGGCGTCCGCCCCGACTTCGCCAACGCGCACTTCGAGCTGGGCAACGCGCTCTTGAAGCAGGGCGACGTGCGCGGCGCGGTCGAGAGCCTCGAGCGGGCCGCGCAACTCGCGCCCGGCGAGGCGCACGTCCACTACCAGCTCGGGCGCGCATACATCGCCGCCGGCCGCCAGGCCGAGGGCGAGGCCCAGCTCGAAACCGCGCGGCAGTTGAAAGAGAAGGCGCTGCGCGCGACGACGCCGTAGAGCGACTTTCGGTTGAGTGGATGACGGAAGGGAAATTAACCACAGAGACACAGAGGCACAGCTTGGGGCACATAGCTCGACGAGCTGTGTCTCTGTGTCTCTGTGGTGAAATCCCCCTTACCTTAACGTTCCTCCTCGCGGCCCTCGTCCTGCTGCCACTCCCGCTGCGGGCGCAGACGGCCGTACGCTTCACCGACGTGACCGCGCAGGCGGGCGTCAACTTCCGACACGTCTCCACGCCCGAGAAGCGCTACATCGTCGAGTCGATGAGCGGCGGCGTCGCGCTCCTCGACTACGACAACGACGGCTTCCTCGACATCTTCTTCGTCAACTCCCTGACGGTCGATCTCGTCAAGTCGAAGGGCAGGACGCGCAGCGCGCTCTACCGCAACCGCGGCGACGGGACGTTCGTGGACGTGACCGACAAGGCGGGCGTCGGCGACGTGGGCTGGGGCATGGGCGCCGTCGCGGCCGACTACGACAACGACGGCTTCGAAGACATCTACGTCACCTGCGTCGGCCCGAACCACCTGCTGAAGAACAACGGGGACGGGACGTTCACCGACGTGACCGCCAGGGCCGGCGTCGGCGACCCGCGCTGGTCGGCGGGCGCGGCGTTCGTCGATTACGACCGCGACGGCTGGCTCGACCTCTTCGTCGCGAACTACGTGGCCTTCGACTTCAACAACCTGCCCGAGTTCGGCAAGGACAAGACCTGCCAGTTCAAAGGCATCGCCGTGCAGTGCGGCCCGAGGGGCCTTCCCGGCGACGGCGACTCGCTCTACCACAACAACGGCGACGGCACCTTCACCGAGGTGTCGAAGAAGGCCGGCGTCTCCGACCCGAACGGCTACTACGGCATGGGCGTCATCGCGAGCGACTTCGACGAAGACGGCCTCACCGACATCTTCGTCGCCAACGACTCGACGCCGAACTTCCATTACAAGAACAACGGCGACGGCACCTTCAAGGAGGTCGGCTTCCTCTCGGGCCTGGCGCTGAGCGAGAACGGCGGCGCGCAAGGTTCGATGGGCGTGACCGTGGCGGACTACGACCACGACGGCCGCCTCGACCTCTTCGTCACCAACTTCGACGACGAGTACAACACGCTCTACCACAACGACGGCAACAACTCTTTCACCGACGTTTCCTACAAGGCGCGGGTCGCCGCGCCGAGCCTGCCGTACGTCGGCTGGGGGACGAAGTTCTTCGACTACGACAACGACGGCTGGGTCGATCTCTTCGTCGCCAACGGCCACGTCTACCCGCAGATCAAGACTTTCAAGCAGCGGAACTTCGTCTTCCACAACAACCGCGACGGGACGTTCGCCGAAGTCGCCGAAACTTTAGGCGCGCCTTTCAGTGAGAAGCACGCCGCGCGCGGCGCGGCCTTCGGCGACCTCGACAACGACGGCGACGTGGACATCGTCATCAACAACCTCGGCGACGCGCCGCAGGTGCTCCGCAACGACGGCGGCAACGGCGCGGGCAACTTCGTGCTCGTCAAGACGGTCGGCGTGAAGAGCAACCGCGGCGGCGTCGGCGCGCGGGTGTCGGTCGTCTCCGGCGACCTCGCGCAGAAGGACGAGGTGCGCAGCGGCGACAGCTATCTCTCGCAGAGCGATAAGCGCCTGCACTTCGGTTTAGGGATGAGGACGAAGGTTGACTTGATCGAAGTGCGTTGGCCGAGCGGCGCAGTCGACAAGGTCACGAACGCGAAGGTCAACAGCCTGGTCGTCGTCAAAGAAGGTCAGGGCGCCGTCGAGCAGAAGGAGTTCAAGTCGGCCGCGCGGCGTTGATGAGTTCGGTTAATCCACATGCACACCACGTCAGAAAACATCAACGCCCGCGCGCTCATCCTCGCGCTGTGGTGTGTGTGCCTGATGCCGGCGGTCGCGTGGGCGCAGGCGGGCGACCGCGTCGAGCAGTTGAGGCGCGCGGCCGCAAACATCGGCGGCGACCGGCTGGCGGAGGCCGAGCGGCAGTTGAACCAAATCCTGAGGGAGACGCCGGAGGAGGCCACGGCGCTCAACCTCCTGGGCGCGCTCCGCGCGAAGCAGGGGAGGCTCGAAGAGGCGGAGGCGCTCTTCGCGCGCGCCGTCCGCAGCGACGCGCGGCTCGCGGGCGCGCACATGAACCTGGCCCACCTCTACCTGCTCAGGCGCGAGCCGGAGAAGAGCGCCGCGCAGCTCCGCGAAGTGCTGCGCCTCGAACCCTCGAACGCCGAGGCGGCGCAGAGGCTCGCCTGGCTCCTGCTCTCGCAGAACCGCGTCGAAGAGTGCGTCGCCCTCGTCGAGTCTCTCAAAGAGACGCAGCCGCCTTCGGCCCCTCTGCTCGCCGCGGCCGGCGAGGCGTATCTCAGGAAGGGCGACAGGATTGCCGCCGTCGCCGCGTTCAGAAAAGCGGCGGAGCTGAATCCCCAGGAGCCTTCGTATCAATTCGCCATCGGCTCGGCGTGGCTCAGGTATCCGCCCGACGTGGACGAGGCCGAGCGCGCCTTCCGGCAGTTCCTCAAGCTCCGCCCCGGGGACGCGCAGGGGCAGATACACCTCGGCTACGTGCTGCTCAAAGAGAGTCGGCTGGCGGAGGCGCGCGCCGTGCTTGAGCCGGCCGCGCAGGGCGGCGCCGCGACGGCCGAGGTCTTCTACTACCTCGGCCTCATCGCGCAGCAGGAGGGCGAGGACGCGCGGGCCGTCGAGCTGTTCGAGAAGTCCGTCCGACTCGCCCCGACGTTCGCGCACGCGCACGCCTCCCTGGGCGCTGCCTTCCTGAAGCTCAAGGATTACGCGCGCGCGCAAGCCGCGCTCGAAGCGGCCGTGAAGTTCGGCCCCGAGGAGCCCAGGGCACACTACAACCTCGCGCTCCTCTACGCGCGGCTCAAACAGCCCGAGCGCGCGCAGGAGGAGATGCGCACCGTCGAGCGTCTGAAGAACCAGGGTAAGACGTTGACGGAAGAGGGCGAAGAGGTCGCCCCTCCACGGCAGAATGATGAATGAAAAGGGTGTTGGGTGTTAGGTGTTGGGTGTTGGGTGAGAGCAAGTCTTTAACCCAACACCCAACACCCCTTTCCCTACTTCGCGGGCGCAGCGGCGAGCGTCTTCACCTGCGCCTTCCACTCGGCGGCGGTCATCTGGCGGAGGCGTGTCTGCTCGTAGGCGGCGACGACGAGCTGGCGGAGTCCCTGGATGACTGCGAATTCGAGCGCCGCCTTCGGCTTCGCGGCTTCGTCGAGCGCCTTCAGGCGCGCGTCGCGCCACTCGGCGGTGGGCGCGGAGCCGCGCGTGAGGTACGAGAGCGCCTCGAGCCCCGTCGTCCCCAGCGCGGGCAGGTCGGCGGCGAGCGGCCGCGCCTCGTGCAGCGCGGGCGAGCGGTCGACGAGGGTGGCGAGTTCGGGGCCGGCGTCGCGCCAGGCCGTCAGCGTGTCGCGCAACTGCTCGGCGTGTGAGGCCAGGCGCGGGGCGTCGGAGAGCAGCGCGTCGACGGCCGCGTTGAAGCGGCGGCCCTCTTCGCTGTCGGGGCGCGCCGCGTCCACGAGTCCCGTCAGCGGCGAGAGCATCGTCTGCGGGCGCTGCTGGTAGCGCCTGTACTCCTTGACCGGTTCGAGAATCGAGACGAGCGTGCCAAGCGGCGCCGTGTCCGCGCCGCGCGTCAGACGCCGGAGCATCATCGCCTGGTTCCGCTCGTGCGTGAGCCCGAGCTCTTCGAGCTGGACGCTGACTAAGGCGAGCCGGCGGTACATGTCGTCGACGTCCCGCACCTCGCGCGGCGACCAGAGCCTCTCGGCGACGGCCGCCGCGCGCGGCCAGATGCGCGAGTCGATGGTCTCGGGGCTAACCCACTCGCCCCAC